>Ga0160448_100034_pt1 | contig 135670 bp, 120 predicted proteins | sample HID1973M_E1MG_FD_108269 | JGI IMG/M metagenome (GOLD analysis project Ga0160448, IMG submission 108269) | Enriched mosquito-associated microbial communities from UW Madison campus, WI, USA - HID1973M_E1 MG | ecosystem: Host-associated > Arthropoda: Insects > Digestive system > Unclassified ...
GTGTGGGAGGCAGCCGCGGCGCCATCCCGCGGGACTGCCCCGGCTTCCGCCGAAGCCGGCGCCTCCGACCGCCTTTGCGCCTGCGGTTGCGGTTGCGGTTGCGGTTGCGGTTGCGGTTGCGGTTGCGGTCGCGGTCGCGGTCGCGGTCGCGGGCGCGGTTTCCACCACTTTCCCCAAAGCGACGGCAACAGCGGCCGCCGATCCACCACGCCAGCCCCTACGGCGTACACCCCCGTGGCATCCTATTGCGATGGCCCGCCTGTCCGACGCGTTCATCGACGACCTGCTCGCGCGTACCGACATCGTCGAGGTGGTGGGGTCGCGCGTGCCGCTCAAGCGCAAGGGCCGCGAGTACAGCGCGCCGTGCCCGTTCCATGACGAACGCACGCCCTCGTTCTACGTCTCCCCGACCAAGCAGTTCTACCACTGCTTCGGCTGCGGCGCGCACGGCACCGCGATCAGCTTCCTGATGAACTACGACCGCCTCGAGTTCCTCGACGCGGTCGAGGAACTGGCGCGCCGCGCCGGCATCGAGGTTCCCAAGGAGACGCGCCAGAACAACCAGGACAGCGACCTGCGCGACCAGTACGCCGCGCTGGAAGCCGCCGCCAAGCTGTTCCAGCGCCAGCTCGGCGAAAGCCAGCGCGCGCGCGACTACCTCGACAGCCGCGGCGTCGACGCGGAGAACCGCGCCCGCTTCGCCATCGGCTACGCCGCCGACGGCTACTCCACGCTCAAGGACGCGCTGGGCGGCGACGAGCGCCGGCTCAAGCTGCTCGAGCGCACCGGCATGCTGTCGAAGAATGACCGCGGCCACGTCTACGACAAGTTCCGCGACCGGGTCATGTTCCCGATCCACGACCGCCGCGGCCGGGTGATCGCCTTCGGCGGCCGCGTGCTCGACAAGGAAGCGAGCCCCAAGTACCTCAATTCGCCCGAGACCGCGCTGTTCCACAAGGGCCGCGAACTGTACGGCCTGTGGCAGGCGCGCCAGGCCAACCAGAAGCTGGAACGGCTGATCGTGGTCGAGGGCTACATGGACGTGGTCGCCCTGTTCCAGCACGGCGTCACCCAGGCCGTGGCCACGCTCGGCACGGCCACCACCGCCGACCACGCCGAGCTGCTGTTCCGCAACGCGGCCGACGTCTACTTCTGTTTCGACGGCGACGCCGCCGGGCGCCGCGCCGGCTGGCGTGCGGTCGAATCGGTGCTGCCACGGATGAAGGATGGCCGCCAGGCGTTCTTCCTGTTCCTGCCCGACGGCGAAGACCCCGACACCATCGTGCGCAAGGAAGGCGCGGCCGGATTCGACGCGCGCCTGGCCCAGGCCACGCCGCTGTCGCAGTTCTTCTTCGACGAACTCGGCCGCGACATCAACCGCGGCACGCTCGACGGCCGCGCGCGGCTGGCCGAGCGCGCCCGTCCCTTGCTCGCGCAACTGCCCGATGGCGCCTTCGCCGACCTGATGCGGCAGGAACTGCAGCGCCAGACCGGCGTGGATACGTCTGCGCCCGCCACCCCGCCACCGCGCCACCCGGCGCGTGGCGCCGCGCCCGCGCAGAAGCGCAGCCTGGTCCGCAGCGCCATCGCCCTGCTGCTGCAGCGGCCTGCGCTGGGCCTGCAGATCGAACAGCCGTACCGCTTCGCCGGACTGCGCCTGCCCGGCATGCCGCTGCTGCTGGAGTTGCTGGACCTGATCCGGGAGCGCCCGGAAATCGGCACCGGTGCACTGCTTGAACACTTCGCCGGGCACGAACAGGCCGAAGCGCTGCGCAAGCTCGGCGCGCAGGTATTGCCGGGCGACGAAGCCAGCTGGGCGCACGAGCTGCACGATGCGGTCGTCCAGCTGGAACGCCAGACCCTGCAGCAGCGGATCGACGAACTGCAGCAGAAGAGCCGTGCGCAGGGCCTGGACGAGACCGACAAGTACGAGATGCGGATGCTGCTGCAAGTACTGGCCGGGCGCGGCTGACAGTCCATCGCCTGCCGCACCGGCCGGTTCATGCCTCCGTGCTAGGATCGCGCATCGAAGGGGAGTAGCCCCCCGCGCTGTCGTCGTCATTACGGGCCCCAAGGCCCCGGCGCAGCGGCAGGCCTTCCGGCCTGTGGGCAAGACCTTCGCCGTTCCACGGCGAAGGTGCATCCGCTTCCCCTCCGGTTTGCCGATGCAGTCCGCCGTGGCCCTGGAATCTTCCGGAGCCTCCCCATGCACTGCCCCGCCTGCAAGACCGTGACCCTGGCCATGACCGAACGCCAGGGCATCGAGATCGACTACTGCCCCGACTGCCGCGGCATATGGCTGGACCGCGGCGAACTCGACCGCCTCATCGCCAGGGCCGAACCCGCCGCGCCGGCGGCCCGCTCCGCCGGCCGGCCGGACGAGCGGCACGCGCCGCGCCACGACGCCTGCACGCAACGCCACGGCTACGGCCACAAGCCGCGCAAGCCCAAGTCGCTGCTCGGCGAACTGTTCGACTTCTAGCGCCGCCCGTCCTGCGCTTCATCCCGTCACGTCCGCGTGCACCCGCGCGCTGGCAATCTCCTTCCGCACTCCCGGAACCGACCTCCCATGGAAGCCCTGTACACCCCCGAAACCTGGATCGCCCTGGCCACGCTGACCGCGCTGGAACTGGTGCTGGGCATCGACAACATCATCTTCATCTCGATCCTGGCCGGGCGCCTGCCGCCGGAACAGCGCAGCAGGGCGCGCCGGCTGGGCATCGCCGGCGCGGCGCTCACCCGCCTGGTGCTGCTGTTCACCATCGTATGGATCACGCGCCTGACCTATCCGCTGTTCGAGCTGTTCGGCCACGCGTTTTCCTGGCGCGACCTGATCCTGATCGGCGGCGGCCTGTTCCTGATCGCCAAGGCCACCCACGAGATCCACCAGAAGATCGAGGGCGCCGGCGGCGAGCCCTCGCTCAAGCGCGCGGCCACGTCCTTCGCCGGGGTGATCGCCCAGATCATGGTGCTGGACATCGTGTTCTCGCTGGACTCGATCATCACCGCGGTGGGCATGGTCGACGAACGCTGGGTGATGGTCACCGCGATCGCGGTTTCGATCGGCTTCATGCTCGCCTTCGCCGGCCCGATCGGCGAGTTCGTCGAGCGCCATCCCACGGTCAAGGTGCTCGCGCTGAGCTTCCTGATCATGATCGGCCTGGTGCTGATCGCCGATGGCTTCGGCCAGCACATCCCGAAGGGCTATGTCTATGCGGCGATGGCGTTCTCGGTGTTCGTCGAGGCGATCAACATGTGGATCCGCCGGCGCGAACTGAAGGCGGCCGGGGAAGCCGGGACCGGTTGAGCCCGCGTCCATGCCGCCCCGGCCGCGCCGGGACGGCAGGCGCGGTCGACCGCGACAGCCGGCGCACATCGTCAACCGTGTTCTCGCATGTAGGAGCCCGTCTTGCGGGCGACGCGGGCGTCGGAACCTTGAGGGCGTCGCCTGTGCCAACGTGGCTTGTCGCCGGGGCAAGACAGGTTCCTACCGGAAAGGCTCTTCTCCCAGGTGAGGGGAAAGCAAGAACCGCAGGAGCAGGAGCGGGGGCAAAGGCGTCTGGTTGGGCGGGCTTCGGCGGGAGCCGCGGCAGTGCGGGGGTATGGCGCAAGCAGGCCAGGGATGGCCTGCGCTCGCTCGTCGGAGCCATGGACGGCGGAGCCGAGCGATGCGCCAGACCCCCAGGGCACGGCCCCGCCCGGAGCCGACGCTTTTCAGCTTTTCGCTCTCGACCCGATACATGGCCGCCGCGTCCAGAGCCCGCCCAACATGCAAGGCGATTCTTGCGCCTGCTTCCCGCGAGCGGGAGAAAAACCACAAGAAAACGCCCGCCGCACTGGAGATTCAGCTGCCCAGCAGCAGCGGCAGCCAGTGGTCCACCAGCAGGAAGGCGAACAGCGCCATCAGGTAGACGATGGAGTAGTTGAACACGCGCATCGCGAAGAACTCGTCGGGCGGGTCGAGCAGGCGCCAGGCGTACCAGAGGAACACGCTGCCCAGCACCAGCGCGGCGCCCAGGTAGAAGAAGCCGCTCATGCCGAAGATCACCGGCAGCAGGCTCACCTGCAGCAGCAGCACGGTGTAGAACAGGATCTGCCAGCGCGTGTAGGTCACCCCGTGGGTCACCGGCAGCATCGGGATCAATGCGCGCGCGTAGTCCTCGCGGCGGAAGATCGCCAGCGCCCAGAAGTGCGGCGGCGTCCACACGAAGATGATCAGCACCAGCAGCAACGCATGCTGCCAGTCCCACGGTCCGTCCATGTTGGTGACCGCCGCCCAGCCCAGCAGCGGCGGCGCGGCGCCGGCCACGCCGCCGATCACGATGTTCTGCGGCGTGGCGCGCTTGAGGAAACCGGTGTAGACCACCGCGTAGCCGATCAGCGAGGCGAAGGTCAGCACTGCGGTGATGGTGTTGACCAGCGCCACCAGGATCGCCATCGACAGCGCGCCGAGCAGCAGCGCGAACACCAGCACCTGCACCGGGCGCAGCGCGCCGGTGGCCAGCGGCCGGTGCGCGGTGCGCGCCATGACCTTGTCGATGCGCTGGTCGATCAGGTGGTTGATCGCCGCCGCCGAAGACGAGGCCAGCCAGATGCCAAGCAGGCCGAATACGCCTTCCTTCAGCGGCGGCAGGCCGGGCACCGCCAGGAACATGCCCACCAGCGCGGTGAACACCAGCAGCGCGACCACGCGCGGCTTGGTCAGTTCCAGGTACTGGCGCCAGACGGGGACGGCCGCGGCGGTCATGCGAGGGGCCCGGGTTCCTTCAGCCGCGCCAGCAGGGATACCAGCACGAACAGCAGCGCCACCGCGCCGGCGTTGTGCAGCACCGCCACCGGCAACGGCAGCGCCAGCTTGACGTTGAGCACGCCCAGCGTGGCCTGGGCCAGCACCGCCACGCCCAGCGCCGTGCCCCAGCCGCGCATCCCGGGCAGGCGGAACAGGCGGGTGGCCAGCGCGAGCAGGTAGACCAGCACCACCACCGCCATCATCCGGTGCGCCATCTGGATGGCGATGCGCGAAGCGCCGTCGAGCACGCCACCTTCGTAATCCACGCCGATCCCGCGCCAGAGCACGAAGCCCTCGCGGAAGTCGGCCGGCGGCCACCACTGGCCCACGCACTTCGGGAAATCCAGGTAGTGGTGCTGGGCGGTGGTCCAGCCGCCGCCGCCGCAGGCCAGCGCCGCGTAGTTGGCGCTGGTCCAGCCGCCCAGCGCTATCTGCACGCCCACCACAAGCAGCCCGGCGATCACCCAGCCTCGCAGGTTGCGCGCGTAGGCCAGGTGGATCGGCAGGTCGGTGGCGCGCCAGGCCATCCACACCAGCAGCGAGAACGTGGTCAGGCCGCCGAGCAGGTGGCCCATCACCACGATCGGCTTGAGCAGCAGGGTCACCGTCCACATGCCCAGCAGGGCCTGGAACACGATCACCGCCAGGGTCAGCACCGCCACGCTGGCCAGGTCCGGCCCGGGACCCGGCCTGGACGCCTGTCCCGGGCCTGATCCGGGAAGGTTCGACCAGCGCAGCGCGGCCAGCAGCAGGATCGCCTCGCCCGCGCCGGCCAGGGCGAAAGCCAGGCCGAACCGGCCCTGCATGTAGGCCGGGATCGAACCGGCCACCAGCAGCGCGGCGAGGAGGATCCGGGCGATGCCGAAGCGGCGCCGGCGCGCGGCCAGCACCGCCAGCAGCAGCACCACCAGGCCGAGCGAGGCGGCCAGGTGGCGGTGCACCTGCTCGCGCCAGGCCTTGTGCGTCTCGAACGGACGGATCCCGCTGGCCGCGTGCGCGGCCGCGTCCTGCGACGCCGACGGCCAGGTCGCGCGGCCGTAGCAGGTCGGCCAGTCCGGACAGCTCAGGCCGGCGTCGGACAGGCGCACGAAGGCGCCGAACACCACCACGCAGGCGGTCAGGATCACCGCCAGCCAGGCGATGCGGTGGAAGTGTCGGGCCAGCGCGGAGCGGGCGATCACGTTCATCGGCTCGGCGACCTCACATCAGTTTGAGCAGCTTGGCCACGTCGGCGCGCAGCCCCGACGGATCGGCGTGCGGCGGGTAGCGCAGGACCACGAAGCCGTTGGGATCGATCACGTACAGCGGGATGCCGGCCGGATCGTCCAGCCGCGGCAGCGCCGCGCGCAGGGCCGGATCGTCGCGCAGCTCGCGCAGTTCCGGCAGCGCCTGCGTGCCGGCCGGGCGCGGGCCCAGCCACAGGATCTCGACCTGGTCGGCGTTGTGGCCGAACAGCCGCCAGACCGTGTCCAGTTCGTGCAGGAGACGGACGCATTCGTCCGCGCATGCAGGCGGCGGCGCCACGACTATGCGCCAGGTGCGCGCGGCCGGATTCCAGTCGTAGGGGCGGCCATCGGCCAGCAGCGGCGTGGCCTGGCGCAGGTCGGTCGGCGGTTGCAGCAGTTCGCCATGGTTCTTGAGCCCGGCGGGCATCCAGCCGCTCAGGCGCAGCATCGCCGCGCCGAAGGCGGTGCCGAAGAACAGGACGAACAGGGCGATCAGCATCAGCCGCCCGTTGCGGGTACGGGCGGCGTCGGGGGAAGGAACGGTCATGGGCGGGATTTTCGCACGTCGGGCGCCATCGACGGCACGCGGGCCGAATCGGCGCCGAGGGTCAGCGCCGGCGCCGCGTGCGGACGGTGAGCAGCAGCGCGATCGCCAGCACCGCCGCGGCCAGTGCGAACCATTGCACGGCGTAACCCAGATGGCGCTCCGGCGGCAGCGTGTTGGGCAGCAGGTCCAGATCACGCGCATAGCCCAGCGGCAGGTCCGGATCCAGGCGCAGCACGCGCGGCGCCAGCGCCGGCAGGTGCAGCGCGGCGGCCACGGTCGCCGGATCCAGCGCCACCAGCAGCAGCGTGCCGTCGGGCTGCGGCTCGACCACCGGCGCGGCCAGGCCCGCCGACGGCGGCGGCAGCAGCAGGCCCGACACGTGCGCGGCGTCCGGCAAACGGATGTCGGGCAAATGGCGGTCGCCAGGCAGCGGCAGCCAGCCCAGTTCCACCAGCAGCGCCGCGGCGCCGGCCTGCGCCGGCTGGAACACCCGGTAGGCGCGCACGCCGGCGCGGCCGTCGTGGTTCTGGTTGTCCAGCAGCAGCGCCGGCAGCGGCAGGAACCGGCCGTCGCCGGCCGCCCAGTCGTAGCCGTGCGTGCGCGCCGGATCGGCGGCCAGCGCCAGCGGCTGTTCGTGGCGTTCGCGCAGCACCCGCGCCGAAGCGTCGAGCAGGGCCTGTTTGGCGTGCATGCGCTGCAGCTGCCAGAACCCCAGTGCGATGCACAGCGCGGCCACCGCCAGCGCCAGCAGCCAGCCGGCCCACAACGGCAGGCGCCGTCCGCTCATCGCGCCGCTCCCGCGCGCGCCTGCGATAATGCCGGGCACCGCATCCGCGCCAGCGAGGTCAACATCGTGAACGATTCGCTCAAGACCCTGCTGGTGGTGGCGTTCCTGCTCGTCATCCTCTGGAACCTCGGTTCGGCCCTGTACTACCTGCTGGTCGACCGCGGCCAGAGCAAGCGCACGGTCAACGCGCTCACCCGCCGCATCGGCTTCTCGGTGGCGCTGATCCTGCTGGTGATCCTGGGCATCTGGACCGGCGTGATCCAGCCGCATGGCGTCGGCCGCTGAGGCATCGCCCTCCCCGCAAACGGCAGGGACGCCCCGAGGCGCCCCTGTCGGTGTCCTTCCCGCGCGGTCCGGCCTACAGCACGTAGACGAACAGGAACAGCGCCAGCCACACCACGTCGACGAAGTGCCAGTACCACGCGGCCGCTTCGAAACCGAAGTGGCTGTCCGGGGTGAAGTGGCCCTTGGCCGTGCGCGTCCACATCACCGCCAGCATGATCGTGCCCAACGCCACGTGCGCGCCATGGAAGCCGGTGAGCATGAAGAAGGTCGAGCCGTAGATGCCCGATCCCAGGGTCAGGTTCAGCGCATGGTAGGCGTGGATGTATTCCTCGGCCTGCAGGAACAGGAAGGTCAGGCCCAGCACCACAGTCAGGCCCAGCCACAGCAGCACCAGGCCGCGGCGGCCGGCCTTGAGCGCGTGGTGGGCGATGGTCAGGGTCACGCCCGAGGACAGCAGGATCAGGGTGTTGACCAGCGGCAGGCCCCAGGCCGGGATGGTCTGGAACTGGCCACCGACCTGGCCCGGGCCCGCGGTCGGCCAGGCGGCCGTGTAGCCGTCCCACAACAGCGCGTTGGTCATCACCCCGTCGCCCTCGCCGCCCAGCCAGGGCAGGGAGAAGTGGCGGGCATAGAACAGCGCGCCGAAGAAGGCGGCGAAGAACATCACCTCGGAGAAGATGAACCAGATCATCCCCATCCGGAACGAGACGTCGACCTGGCGGTTGTAGTGGCCGGCCAGCGATTCCCGGACCACCTGGCTGAACCAGTAGAACAGCACCGCGATCATCATCGCCACGCCGATGAAGAACGTCCACTTGCCCCAGCCGACGCCATTGAGCCAGTTGGCCACGCCGACCATCAGCGTGAACAGCGCGACCGAGGCCATGATCGGCGCCTTGCTGTGGCTCGGTACGAAGTATTGGTCCGTCTGCGGGTGGGCCATGGCGGTGTGGTTCCGTGTTCGTCAGGGCGCCGCGTGCGGCGCGTTGGCGGCCTGTGCCGCGCCCAGTCGCGCGGTCAGGTCCTCGTTCTTGAAGAAAGTGTAGGACAGGGTGATGGTGGTGATCTCGTCCGGCAGGTCCGGATCGACGATGAAGCGTACCGGCATGTCGCGCCGTTCGCCCGGCTGCAGGGTCTGCGCGGTGAAGCAGAAGCACTCGGTCTTGGTGAAATGCCCCGAGGCGCGCGCCGGCGCCACCGAGGGCACGGCGCTGCCGACGATGGCGCGGTCGCTGTCGTTGCGGGCGAAGTACAGCGCCTCGTTGAGCTCGCCGGGCACCACCTGCAGGGTCGTCTGCTCGGGATGGAAGGCCCACGGCAGCTTGGAGTTCACCCCGCCGTCGAACAGCACGGTCACCGTGCGCGCCCGCTTCGCCGGCGCGGCGGCGGCCTGGCCGGGCCCCTGCTCGAGGCGGATGCCGAACACCTTCTCGCAGGCGATCCGGTACAGCGGCACCAGCGAGAAGGCGAAGGCGAACGCGGCCAGGGCCACGCCGACCAGCTTCAGCCAGCCGGCGCCGGGTTTCACCGGGGCGCCACGTCCGCCGGGAGCCGGTCCGCTCATGCCGCGCCCAGCACGCCGGAGAGGATGAAGCCGGCGTAGATCGCCGCCGCGACCACGCCCAGCACCAGCGCTGTACGCACCGCGCCCTTGCGGCGTCGCGTGCTGTCCTGGTTGTGGTCGATCGGCGCGGTCATGGGTCGGTGCTGCTCAGGTTCCCGGGTCGCCGGCAAGCCGGCTCCTACATTTGAATCCCGGCACACGGATGTGCCGGCTCTTGCGAGGGACTCGCCCCTTGAATCCCCGCACATGGATGTGCGGGCTCTTGCGAGGGACTCGCATCAATGACTGACGTCGCCGTGCGCCAGGTCGCCATCCTTGATCACCGGCGGCGTGGCGAAGGTGTGGTGCGGCGCCGGCGACGGCACGGTCCACTCCAGGCCGCGCGCGTTTTCCCAGGCGCGGGCCTCGGCCTTGGCACCGTTGCGCAGCGAATGCAGCAGGATGCCGGCCATCAGGAACGGAGTGACGAACATGCCGAACGCGCCGATCGAACTGACGAAGTTCCAGTCGGCGAACACCACGTTGTAGTCCGGGATGCGGCGCGGCATGCCGGCCAGGCCGAGGAAGTGCTGCGGGAAGAACAGCAGGTTGACGAACACCATGGTCCACCAGAAGTGGAACTTGGCCGCCGTCTCGTTGTACATGCGCCCGGTCCACTTCGGCCACCAGTAGTAGACCGCGGCGATCAGGCCGAACACCGCGCCGGTGACCAGCACGTAGTGGAAGTGCGCGACCACGAAGTAGGTGTCGTGGTACTGGAAGTCGGCAGGAACAATGGCCAGCATCAGGCCGGAAAAGCCGCCGATGGTGAACAGGATCACGAACGCCACCGACCACAGCATCGGCGCCTCGAAGCTCAGCGAGCCCCTCCACATCGTGCTGACCCAGTTGAACACCTTCACCCCGGTCGGCACCGCGATCAGCATCGTGGCGAACATGAAGTAGATCTCGCCGCCCAGCGGCATGCCCACGGTGAACATGTGGTGGGCCCAGACGATGAACGACAGGAACGCGATCGAGGCGGTCGCGTAGACCATCGCCTGGTAGCCGAACAGCGGCTTGCGGCTGAAGGTCGGGATGATCTCGCTGACCACGCCGAAGGCGGGCAGGATCATGATGTAGACCTCGGGGTGGCCGAAGAACCAGAAGATGTGCTGGAACATCACCGGGTCGCCGCCGCCGGCCGCGTAGAAGAAGCTGGTGCCGAAGAACTTGTCGGTCAGCAGCATGGTCACCGCGCCGGCCAGCACCGGCATGACCGCGATCAGCAGGAACGCGGTGATCAGCCAGGTCCAGCAGAAGATCGGCATCTTCAGCAGGTCCATGCCCGGGGCGCGCATGTTCAGCACGGTGGCGATGATGTTGATCGCGCCCATGATCGAACTGATGCCCATCATGTGGATGGCGAAGATGGTGAACGCCACGTTGTAGCCGCCCTGCAGCGACAGCGGCGGGTACAGCGTCCAGCCGCCGGCCGGCGCGCCGCCCGGCAGGAACAGGGTCATCAGCAGCAGGGTGAAGGCGAACGGCAGGATCCAGAACGACCAGTTGTTCATGCGCGGCAGCGCCATGTCCGGCGCGCCGACCTGCAGCGGCACCATCCAGTTGGCCAGGCCGACGAAGGCCGGCATCACCCCGCCGAAGATCATCACCAGCGCGTGCACGGTGGTCATCTGGTTGAAGAACTCGGGGCTGACGAACTGCAGGCCCGGCTTCATCAGCTCGGCGCGGATCACCACGCTCATGCCGGCGCCGATGACGAACATCGTGAAGGAGAACAGCAGGTACAGCGTGCCGATGTCCTTGTGGTTGGTCGAGAAGAACCAGCGCTCGACGAACCCCTGCTTGTGGCCGTGGTGGTCGTCGTGGTGGTCGACTGCGGAATGGGCCATGGCGTTGCTACCTCTGGAATGCTTGTGCGTGGCGGCCGCGCGGCGGCCGTTGCGTGTCGGGGTCAGCCCTGCGCGGAGGCGTCCGCGGGGGTGGCGTCCTGCGGCGCGGCGTCGGCAGGCGCCGCGTCGGCGGGCGCAGCTTCGGTGGCGGGCGCGGCCTCGGCCGGCGCGGCGGCCGGAGCCGGCTTCTTCCCGGCCAGCCAGCGCGCGAACTCCTCCTTGGACACCGCCTCCACCACGATCGGCATGAAGCCGTGGTCCTTGCCGCACAGCTCGGCGCACTGGCCGCGGTACACGCCCGGGGTCTTGATCTCGGTCCAGGCCTCGTTGATCAGGCCCGGGATCGCATCCTGCTTCCAGCCCAGCGCCGGCACCCACCAGGCGTGGATGACGTCGTCGGAGGTGATGACGAAGCGGACCTTGGTGTCCACCGGCAGGACCAGGCGGTGGTCCACGTCCAGCAGGTAGTGCGGGTTGGCCTCGAAGCTGGGCTGTTCGCCGCTCTGGCGGATGCGGTCGGACTCGCGGTCCAGGCGGCTGGTGAAGGACACGTCCTCGCCCAGGTACTCGTACTTCCACATCCACTGGTAGCCGGTGACCTTCACCGTGATCTCGGAATCGCGGGTGTCGTACATGGCGATCAGCTTGGCCGTGGCCGGCCAGGCCATGGCGATCAGGATCAGCACCGGGATCACCGTCCAGATGATCTCGGCGGTGGTGTTGTGGCTGAACTGCGCCGCGACCGCGCCCTTGGAGCGGCGGAACTTGAACATGGCGTAGGCCATGGCGCCGAACACGATCAGGCCGATGATCACGCACACCCACAACGCGATCATGTGCGCCTCATAGGCGTTCTGCGACGAGGCGGTGACGCCGCGCCCCATGTTCAGCTGCCAGCGGTGCGGGTCCGCCGACTGGGCCCAGGCCAGCGCCGGCGCCGCCAACCACATTGCGCCCGTCGCCATCCACCGCTTCCATCCCTTCGCTTGCATCATTGCCTAGACCTTGGTTGCGTCATCGGTTGCGGCCCGTCGCCATCTGCTGCGGCCGCCAGGAATTCTTTCAAGCATCGCGCCAGTTGCGAGCGTTCGGCCGGGCCCAGGAACGCGCCCACCTCCACCCGCCTGCCGCTGGACGACAGCGTGACCCTGCCGTCGTCCCCCTCCACCCGCATCCGCACCCAGTGCGGATGGGCGCTGAACACGGGACCGGCCCCGCGGCGGACTTCCACCGCCCCGGGACCGATGGCGATCTCCTCGCCGCGTTCCCCGCTGCGCCACAGCCAGCGCAGCGCCAGCGCGACCCCCGCGCTGTGCAGCAGGGCGAAGGCCGGGGCGAAGACGTTGCCGGCCAGCCAGCCGAGCCCGGCCACCAGCCACATCGCCCCCGCCAGCGCGGCGAACAGCGCCCTGAACTGGCGGGCCGTCAGAGCCCGCGGCGGGCGCAACCGCAACTGCGCGCCGGCGTCGCCGGACCTGGACGGGACCACCTCGATCATGTCGCCTGCCGCCGCTTGCCGCCTGCGGAAAACCTGAAGATGGTAAGCGCTGGGCGGCGCCAGCGGCAACCCGCGCGGGCCTGCGCGGGGGCCTGCGCTGGACCGGTGGCGGGGGAATGACGAGCCAAAAGCGGATTGCCCGGACCTTCCCTAGAATGTCGGCCCCGACCCGAGATCGCACCGCCGGCTCCCTGCCGGTGCCCACCGGACCCGCCGTGAAACCAGCCCCCCTGACCGTGGACGCCGCCGAGGTCGAGGCCCTGTTCGACTCGATCCCGGACGTGCTGTTCTTCATCAAGGACCGCGAGGGTCGCTACACCCACGTCAACGCCACCATGCTGCGCCGCCTGGGCCTGCGCTCGCGGCGGCAGATCATCGGCCAGCGCGCCAGCGAGGTGTACCCGGCCGGCCTGGGCGCGACCTATGGCCTGCAGGACCAGCAGGTGCTCGACGGGGCGGTGATCGACAACCTGCTGGAACTGCACCTGTTCTCCGACCAGGAACCCGGCTGGTGCCTGACCTGCAAGCGGCCGTTGCGGGTGGATGGCCAGGTGGCGGGGCTGATCGGAATCTCCCGCGACCTGGCCAGCCGCGAAGGCCTGGCCGACGACTACCGTTCCCTGCGCGAGGCGCTGGTGCACATGAACCGGCACTACGCGGACAACGTGCGCATCCAGGACCTGCTGGCGATCACCGGGTTTTCCGAGTCCAAGCTCGAGCGCACCTTCCACAAGGTGTTCCAGCTGGCTCCGCTGCAGCTGCTGACCCGGATCCGGATCCAGGCCGCGATGCACCGCCTGCACGGGCCGGGCAGCATCGCCGGGATCGCCCAGGCCTGCGGCTTCGGCGACCAGAGCGCGTTCACCCGCCGCTTCGTGGCCCTGGTCGGGATGACCCCGCGCGAATACCGGGCGTTGCGGCGGGGCTGAGGCTGGTGTCCCGGCTTCTTTCCGGAGCGCCGCGATACGGCCGGCTCGGGGAAAAGCGCTGCGTCCGCGAGATGGCTGGGTGCCGGGCAGGCGGGCTCTGGACACCGCTGTCGTGTACCCGGTCGAGAGCGAGCGAAAAGCTTTGGCTCCGGATGGGGCCGGCGTGCCCCGCCGGTGACTTTCGGGTCCAAGCCTAAAGCGTTAAGAGCGTCGGCTTCGGCGGGGGGCGAAAAGCCCCGGTTCCGAATGGGGCCGCCGCACCCTGGCGCATCGCTCGGCTCCGCCATCCATGGCTCCGACGAGCGAGCGCAGGCCATCCTTGGCCTGCTTGCGCCAGACCCCCAGGGCACGACGTCCTCGGGCGGCGTCGAGGTTGTGGCTTCGATCGGGGGAAAGCCAGCGGACAGGCGAAGGCAGACGCAGCAACGCACCGTCCGCATCGCCGGCAACAACCATTCGCCATCGTCCGCGTAGAGGCGGTTGTAGGAGCCCGTCTTGCGGGCGACAAGGGCGTCGGAATCATGAAGACTTCGCCTGTGCCGACGGCACCCGTCGGAATCATGAAGACATCGCCTGTGCCGACGGCACCCGTCGGAATCATGAAGACATCGCCTGTGCCGACGGCGTCGCGTCGCCCGCAAGACGGGCTCCTACAAGGACGATGGCTGCAGGTCATCGATCCGGTTCTCGATCGTCTGGGTGCCACCCGCGGAGGCCGACGGTTGAGCGGGGGAACGGAGCAACGCACCCCAACGCGCCAGGAAGACGCGGTAGCGCAGGGGTATGGCGCAAGCAGGCCAGGGATGGCCTGCGCTCGGCCGTCGGAGGCGGGACGCCGGAGCCGGCCGATGCGCCATACCCCCGCACTGCCGCGGCTCCCGCCGAAGCCGACCCAACCCGACGACTTTGCTCCTGCTCCTGCGGTTCGCGTGCGCGCTCTTTTAATAGCCGGGCGAGAACCCTGATCGCGCACCCAGGGCGCCCGGCGCCGACCCTGGCTTCGGCACCTTCCTGCCCGGGTTTCCCCGTCCTGCCTGCCGGAGGAGAGGGGAAACAGCGGCTTTGTGCCGGACCGGGCGGTCGCGCTGCCGGAATCCGTCAAGCCAGCTTCACCGGGCCGCGCCATCATGTCGGTTTCGGCGCCCGTCCGGGCCGCCGTCCATCCGTTCCGGTCCGATCGCCACGAGCCCGCCGCAGCGCGTTCCGGCGCTCGTCCCGCCTCCCGACCGACATCATGACCGCCACGCCACTTCCCCATTCCGACGTCGCCGGCTCCGGCTCCCCGCGATCCGGCGGACCCATTCCGGTATTCGACTCGCCCGTGGCCGCGCCCTCGCCGCTGCGCGCGGCGATCACCGCCGCCTGGCTGCGCGACGAAGCCACTCACGTGCGCGAACTGCTGCTGCAGGCGCGGCAGGAGCCGATGGCGCAGGCCGAGATCGACGCGCTGGCCGCCGACCTGGTGCGCCGGGTCCGCGCCCGCGCCCAGGACCAGGGCGCGATCGAAGCCTTCATGCGCCAGTACGACCTGGGCAGCGAGGAAGGCGTGCTGCTGATGTGCGTGGCCGAGGCGCTGCTGCGCATCCCCGACCAGGAAACCGCCGACAAGCTGATCCGCGACAAGCTCGGCGAGGCGGACTGGGAGAAGCACCTGGGCCAGAGCGAATCGGTGCTGGTCAACGCCTCGACCTGGGGGCTGATGCTCACCGGCCACCTGGTCAACCTCAACGACCTCACCCGCCACGACGTGCCCGGCGCGTTCAAGCGCCTGGTCGGCCGGGTCGGCGAACCGGTGGTGCGCCTGGCCGTGCGCCAGGCGATGCGGATCATGGGCCACCAGTTCGTCATGGGCCGCACGATCTCCGAGGCGCTGGCGCGCTCGAAGAAGGGCGAAAACGCCGCCTACCGCTATTCGTTCGACATGCTCGGCGAAGGCGCGCTGACCCTGCAGGACGCGCGGCGCTACCTGCAGGCCTACCGCGATGCGATCCACGCGATCGGGCGCAGCGGCAATTACATGGGCAGCGACGTCTTCGCCGCGCCGAGCATCTCGATCAAGCTCTCCGCGCTGTTCCCGCGCTACGAGCATGCCAAGCGCGAGCGGGTGATGGCCGAACTGGCCCCGGCGATGCTGGAACTGGCGCAGCTGGCCCGGTCGTACGGCATCGGCTACACGGTCGACGCCGAGGAAAGCGATCGCCTGGAGCTGTCGCTGGACCTGATCGAGGCGACCTTCTCCGATCCCTCGCTCGCTGGCTGGGAAGGCTACGGCCTGGCCGTGCAGGCCTACCAGAAGCGCGCGCCGTACGTGATCGACTTCCTCGCCGGCCTGGCCCGCCGGGTCGGCCGCCGCATCCCGGTGCGGCTGGTCAAGGGCGCGTACTGGGACGCGGAGATCAAGCGCGCCCAGGTCGAGGGCCTGGCCGGCTATCCGGTGTTCACCCGCAAGCAGAACACCGACGTGTCCTACCTCGCGTGCGCGAAGCGCATGTTCGGCCACACCGACGCGATCTATCCGATGTTCGCCACCCACAACGCGCAGACCATCGCCGCGATCCGCGCCATAGCCGCCGGCCGCGACTACGAGCACCAGAAGCTGCACGGCATGGGCGACGACCTCTACGCCGAAGTGGTGCCGGCCGACCGCCTCGGCGTGCCCTGCCGGGTGTACGCGCCGGTGGGCAGCCACGAAGACCTGCTGCCGTACCTGGTGCGGCGCCTGCTCGAGAACGGCGCCAACTCCAGCTTCGTCAACCGCATCACCGACGAGGATGTGCCGGTGGCCGAACTCATCCAGGATCCGGTGGCCGCAGTCTCCGGTTTCGACACCATCCCCCACCCGCGCATCCCGCTGCCGCGCGACCTCTACATCCAGCAAGGCTTCGACAGGAACAATTCCATGGGCGCCAACCTCGCCGACGACAACGAACTGCAGGCGCTGGCCGCGCAACTCGACGCCCACGCCGGGCCATGGCGCGCCGCGCCGCTGGTCCCGGGCGCAGTGCCCGGTGGAGACGCACTGCCGGTGACCAGCCCGGCCGACCGCCGCGTCGTCGTCGGCCACTGGCAACCGGCCGATACCGCCACCGTGCAGCGCGCGCTGGCCAATGCGGTGGCCGCGCAGCCGGCCTGGGACCGCACGCAGGCCGCCAGCCGCGCCGCGATCCTCGAGCACGCCGCCACCCTGCTCGAGCAGCGCATGCCGCAGTTCATGGCCCTGTGCGTGCGCGAAGCCGGCAAGACCCTGCCCGACTCGGTGGCCGAGGTGCGCGAGGCGGTCGACTTCCTGCGCTACTACGCCGCACAGGCGCGCCGCCAGTTCGGCGCCCCCGAGCAGTTGCCCGGTCCGACCGGCGAATCCAACGCGCTGCAGCTGCAGGGCCGCGGCGTGTTCGTGTGCATCAGCCCGTGGAACTTCCCGCTGGCGATCTTCCTGGGCCAGGTCAGCGCGGCGCTGGCGGCCGGCAACAGCGTGATCGCCAAGCCGGCCGAACAGACCAACCTCGTCGGACACGCCGCGGTGAAGCTGCTGCACGAGGCCGGGGTGCCGGTCGACGTACTGCAGTTCGTGCCCGGCGACGGCGCCACCGTCGGCGCGGCGCTGACCGCCGACGCGCGCGTGGCCGGCGTGGCCTTCACCGGCTCGACCGATACCGCGCGCGCGATCAACCGCACCCTGGCCGCGCGCGAGGAGGCGCCGATCGCGGTGCTGATCGCCGAGACCGGCGGCCAGAACGCGCTGGTCGCCGACTCCTCCTCGTTGCCCGAACAGCTGGTCAAGGACGCGATCGCCAGCGCCTTCACCTCCGCCGGCCAGCGCTGCTCGGCCGCGCGCGTGCTGTTCGTGCAGGACGACATCGCCGACAAGGTGATGACGATGCTGGCCGGCGCGATGGCCGAACTGAAGGTCGGCGACCCGGGCGCGCTGTCCACCGACGTCGGCCCGGTGATCGACACCGACGCGCTGGAAGTGCTGAAGGCGCACATCCAGCGCATGGACCACGAGGCCCGCCACATCGCCACCGTGCCGATGGCGTCGGACCTGGCGCTGGGCACCTTCTTCGCCCCGCGCGCGTACGAGCTGCAGTCGCTGTCGCAGCTGCCGCGCGAGGTGTTCGGGCCGGTGCTGCACGTGATCCGCTGGAAGGCGGACCAGCTCGACGCGGTGATCGACCAGATCAACGCCACCGGCTACGGCCTGACCCTGGGCATCCACTCGCGCATCGACGAGACCGTCGAACGCATCGCCTCGCGGGCCAGGGTCGGCAACGTCTACGTCAACCGCAACCAGATCGGCGCGGTGGTCGGGGTGCAGCCGTTCGGCGGGCAGGGCCTGTCCGGCACCGGGCCCAAGGCCGGCGGTCCGCACTACCTGCCGCGCTTCGCCACCGAGAAGACGGTGACGGTGAACACCACGGCCGCCGGCGGCAACGCCTCGCTGCTGACCCTGGGCGACTGACGCCGCGGCCTGCCCGCCGGCGCGACGCCTTTTTGCAGGAGCCGGCCTTGCCGGCGACGCGACGCCGTCGGCACAGGCGGCTTCCTCGTGATTCCGACGCCCGGGTCGCCCGCAAGACGGGCTCCTACAACGGCGCCGGGGACCGCTACTCCAGCCACGGATTGCGCAGCGGCGCCACCGTGGCCACCTTGTCGCCGGCGGCGCGGATGTCCGCGATCTGCGTTTCGACCTGGCGCCGCACGTCCGCGTCCACCGGCGCCTTGTCCTGGTCGAGGAAGCGCCGGTAGGAACGTATCGCCGCCGGCCCGTCGCCCAGCCGCACGTACGCGTTGCCCAGCTCGATGCCGTTGGCCATCGACTGCGGGAATACCGCCACCACTTCCTCCAGCCGTTGCGCCACCAGCCGCCAGTCCTGGCCGCCGTCCTTGTAGATGTACTCGAACACCTGGTCCGACAGGCTGTCGGCGCGGGTGCGCGGCCGCGCCTGCCGGCCCAGCCAGATGTCGACGTTGCCGAACGAAGCGACCCGGTGCAGGCCGGCGAACGCCTCGGCCGGATCCCAGTCCCAGGATGGCCAGCGCAGGCGCTGGCTGCGCGGATGGACGAACCAACCCTCGTAGATGCCCTGCACGTTGTCGTCCCGCAGGCTCTCGACCCGCCGTCGGTAGTTGAGGCGCGCGGCACGCACCTGCTCTTCGCCCATCCAGTAGCTCGAGTACATCGGCTGGCCGCCGGGCCGGATGACGCGGTCGTGGAACGCGCGGATCTCGGCGAAGCGCTGGCCCAGGTCCAGGCCCTCGTTGGTGAAGTAACGGTAGGCGCCGCCAGTGCCGCCGACCAGTTCGTTGTGGTACTCCCAGACGCGCGGCTCGCGGATGGTCATCGCCAGCGCCGCGACCAGCAGCGCCGCCACCGGCACGCCCCAACGCCATGAACGCTCGCGCCACGCGCGGGCTGCGGCCGCACCGGCCAGCACCGCCAGCGCCACCAGCAGCGGCATCGCATGGCGCACGCCGCCCCAGATCGCACCGGAACCCACCAGGGCCAGCAGATGGAAGGCGCTGGCCCCGAACACCGCCCACAGCGTCCAGCGCGCCGCCGGCGCCAGCGGCGCCCGCCACAATGCGAACGCGCCCAGCGCGCACAGCAGCAGCAGGGCCAGCGGCACCTTGGCGGCGATGATCGCCGGCCAGCTGAACCACGGCGGGTCGCCGCGGTACATCCGGCCCCACACGAAATGCTGGCCGATGGCACGTCCCTCGACGCCCGTGCGCACGGTGTCGGCCAGCCCCCACAGGTAGCTGCGCGGCAGCAGCTGCCAGCGGTCGGCGAAGGCGATGCCTTCGCGCCAGTGCGGGCTGTTGATCTCGGCGAGCTTGCCCGGCAGTTCGCGGTTGAACCCGTCGCTGCCGTCGGCGCCGGCGTGGAAGTGGAAGCCGTACTGCGCCCAGAGCACGGCCACGGCCAGCAGCACGGCCACCGCCAGTTTCGCCAGGCGCCGCAGCACGCCGCGCGCGCCCTCGCCGCGCCATGCCGACAGCGCCGCCACGCCCAATACGGCCAGGATGCCGCCGATGCCGGCCAGCGCCGAATGCTTGGCGCCGAGCGCCAGGCCCAGGGCCACGCCCAGGCCCGCCACCCAGCGCCAGCGCCATCCGGCGGCCAGCAGGCCGGCGCAGACCGCCGCGGCCATCAGCGTCAACGCCAGCGGCAGGTCGGTCATCACCACCGGCAGGTGCGCGGCCACGGTCGGTTCGATCGCCAGGAACGCCAGCGTGCCCGCCGCCCAGGCCAGGCCCAGCGCACGCCACAGCAGCAGGCCCAGCGCCAGCAGCAGCGCCCCGTGCAGCAACCACATCGCCGCGCGGGCGCGCTGCTGCGCGCGGGCGGCGTCGTTGTCGTAGAACAGGGTCTCCTCGACCATGTCCCGTTCCTGCATCTTCTCGCTCAGCGGTGCCACCGGGCGCAGGCTGAAGCCGGCCGGCATCGCCATGCCGACCCAGCGCTTGGCCAGCGGCGGGTGCTCGGGGTTGAGCCGGTAGTCACCGGTGCGCGCATAGGACACGCCGGCGACGATGTGCCAGGGCTCGTCGACGGTGAAGCTGTCCAGCTGCGTGCCCAGGTGCGAGCGGAACACGGCCAGCGCCGCCAGCCCCAGCAGGAGCAGGACGCCGGCCAGGCGGTGGGAACGGCGGTGGGATGTCTGCACGGGCTTCCCCTCGTGGGCCTCCTACGCCAACGGCAAACCGGCCCGGATCCGGCAGCCCCGCCGCGCTCCCCGCCGCCGACGGCGCGTTCGCGCAACGCGACGGAAACCCCGACATGCCGCTGCAGCGCCGGCCGATTGCCGGCACAATCGGCCGCCGGCCCGGTCCGCGGGATGGCAACGACGGGCGCCGATGCCGCATAGTCGCCAGGACGGTAGTGCCTGCCAGGAGGCGGATGACCACCGATTTCTACAACCTGCTGCTGACCGACTGTGCGTTGGCCCTGATCCTGCTGGGCCTGTTCTGGTACGTGTCGCGGGTATCGCGCGGGGTCCGCGGCATCGCCTCCTGGGGCGTGGGCCATTTCCTCTATTCGCTGGGCGCGGCGATGCTCGACGGCACCGCGCAGGGGCTGGAGCGCGCCGGCGCGCAGACCGCCACCGTGGTGGTGGCCGCGCTCGGCGGCATGCTGGCCTGCGGTGGTCTGGCGGTGCTGACGGGATCCATCATCAAGTTCGTGCAGCAGCGGCCGTTGAGCCGCGCCGAATGGATGCTGGTCCCCGGTTTCGCCGGCATGTCGCTGCTGGCCTGGCTGGCCGGCGACACGATCGACGGCCAGGGCGCGGCGATGAGCCTGGCCGAACTGGTGATGCTGGCGGTGATGCTGTGGCAGTTCCGCCAGCTGGACGCGCCACCGCTGCGGCTGCCGGCACGGCTGGTGATGCTCGGCGCGGCCGTGCTGGCCTACCTTTACGGCCGCGATCTGCTGCAGGCGCTCACCGGCCAGTACGGGCCCAACGACGCCTGGGTCAACGTCGACCTGTCGACCTGGTACCTGATCAACTTCTGCATGCTGATGCTGACCAGCTTCCGTGCCGCCGAATCGCTGCGGCAGACGGCGATGCTCGATCCGCTGACCGGCACGCTCAACCGGCGCGGCCTGTTCGCGCGGCTGGATCCGGAGCTGGAGCGGCTGACCCGCGACGGCCACCTGGCGGTGATCGCGCTGGACCTGGACCACTTCAAGCGGGTCAACGACCGTTTCGGCCACGACATCGGCGATCTGGTGCTGCAGAAGCTCAGCGACACCATCCGCGGCCAGACCCGCGAGCACGACGTGTTCGCGCGCACCGGGGGCGAGGAGTTCGTGATCGTGGTGACCGGGCCGGAGGCGCGCAACGCCCAGCAGCTGGCCGAACGCATCCGCACCGCCCTGGCCACCATGCGCTTGGACTCGCCGGCGCCGCCGGTGCGGGTCACCGCCAGCCTCGGCGTGGCCGTGTCCGCCCGCTCCATGCCGCTGTCGATGCTGATGCGCGGCGCCGACGAGGCGCTGTACACCGCCAAGCGTGCCGGGCGCGATTGCGTGGTGACGCATACGCTCTGAGGCATGGCTCGACCGCATCTTCCACCTGCCGTTGTCCCCGCGCAGGCGAGGACCCCGTGACTTTCCGGTTCAAGCGAAAGCTTCAAGAGCATCGGCTTCGGACGGCGCCGCCGTGCCCTTCACCTTCAAAAGCGAAAAGCGCTGGCTCCGGATGGGGTCGTCGTACCCTGGGGGCCTGGCGCATCGCTCGGCTCCGCCATCCATGGCTCCGACGAGCGACCGCAGGCCATCCCTGGCCTGCTTGCGCCAGACCCCCAGGGTACGACGTCCTCGGGCGGCGTTGAGGTTGTAGCTTCGATCAGGGGAAAGCGAATCCTCGGGGCCCGGACTTTCGTAGAGCGGGGCTTGCCCCGCTGCGCCTGACCGACAACCGCAAAGGCAGCGGGGCAAGCCCCGCTCTACGAGGGCAGGCAAAGTCGAAACGATGACAAGCACGCACCGGAGCTGAGCCAGGAACGAAGCCACGCGCCCAACGCGCCGAAAGACGCGGTAGTGCGGGGGTATGGCGCAAGCAGCACAGGGATGTGCTGCGCTCGGCTGTCGGAGGCAGGACGCCGGAGCCAGCCGATGCGCCATACCCCCGCACTACCGCGGCTCCCGCCGAAGCCGACCGAACCCAACGCCGTTGCGGTTGCGGTTGCGGTTGCGTCCAGACTATCGCCGCGACGCCCCCCCAAGCGGGCCCGCAAACTCCCGCCGCCCGATCAGCCCGCGACCAGCCGCACCCGCGCGAAGTTGCGCTTGCCCACCTGCAGCACGCCCTCGAAACCCGGCGCGAACGCCAGCGCCGCATCCTCCACCACCACGCCATCGACCTTCACCGCCCGCTCCTTGAGCTTGCGGTTGGCCTCGGAGTTGGACGGAGTGATGCCCGCGGCGGTGAGCAGCGCGGCGATGCGCAGGCCTTCGACCGGCACCACCACGTCCTGCAGCGGCAATGTCGAGGTGTCGCCTTGACCAGTCACCACCGCATGCCAGCCGGCGATGGCCTGCTCGGCCGCCGCCGCATCGTGGAAACGCGCGGCCAGTTCGCGCGCCAGGCGCAGCTTGACCTCGCGCGGATTGAGCGCGCCCGCCTCCACCTCGCCGCGCAGCTTCGCCGCCTCCGCCACGGAGATGTCGAAGCTCAGCAGCTCGATCCAGCGCCAGGTCAATTCGTCGCCGATCTTCATCGTCTTGGTCACGATGTCGATCGCCGGCTCGCTGATGCCGATGTAGTTGCCCAGCGACTTGCTCATCTTCTGCACGCCGTCCAGCCCTTCCAGCAACGGCATGGTCAGCACGATCTGCGGCGCCTGGCCATGGTGCTCCTGCAGGCCGCGGCCCATCAGCAGGTTGAACTTCTGGTCGGTTCCGCCCAGCTCCACGTCGGCGCGCAGCGCGACCGAATCGTAGCCCTGCACCAGCGGGTAGAGGAACTCGTGGATGGCGATCGACTGCTGCGCCGCATAGCGCTTGGCGAAGTCGTCGCGCTCGAGCATCCGCGCCACCGTGTACTGGCCGGCCAGGCGGATCATGTCGGCCGCGCCCATCTGCCCGAACCACTCGCTGTTGAAGCGCACCTCGGTACGCTCGCGGTCGAGCACCTTGAACACCTGCTCCTCGTAGGTGCGGGCGTTGGCCAGCACGTCCTCGCGGGTCAGCGGCTTGCGGGTGATGTTCTTGCCGGTCGGGTCGCCGATCATCCCGGTGAAGTCGCCGATCAGGAAGATCACCTGGTGGCCCAGGTCCTGGAACTGGCGCATCTTGTTCAGCAGCACCGTGTGGCCCAGGTGCAGGTCCGGCGCGGTCGGGTCGAACCCGGCCTTGACCCGCAGCGGACGGCCACCCGCTTTCATCGATGCGGAGAGCCGCGCCTCCAGCTCTTCGCGCTTGAGGATCTCGTCGGCGCCACGGCCGATCAGGGCAAGGGATTGTTCGACGGACGGCGGGTTGATGTCGGGGGAAAACAAGACCGGCTCCACAGTTCGGGCAACGACAAACTTGAACGGAATGTTACGTGCGGGTTAACCGGAAGGCCAGCGGAAAGTTCAGGTTCTTCAATGGTTTGACGCACAAGTTTCAGGTGACTATGGTACCCGCCAGCGGACCGCAGCCCGGGGTCCCGTGAAGGAAGTACCCAGATGCCTTTGACCGACCACGGCCGCGTCCGCAAGCAGCAGTTCCACGACCGCCTCGGCATCCTTCACCACCGCAATCTGCACCGCAAGCTCAAGGAGCGCTTCCCCGCGGCGTTCAATACCCGCTGGACCCGCCGCCACTGGCTGCACGCCAGCCTGTTCGCGACCTTCGGTGCGCTGCTGGCCACCATCGTCCCGGGTTTCTCCTCGCAGCTGGAACCTGCCTCGCAGGCCCATGCCACCCTGCCCCTGCAGCTGCCGCCACTGACCGTGCGCGCGCCCGGGCAGGCGGTCGAGCGCTACTGGGAAGTGGTCCAGATCGAACCGGGGCAGACCCTGGGCGGCGTGTTCGACGAAATGGGCGTGCCGGCCTCGGCCATGCACCGGATCCTCGACAACCCGATCAACCGCGACGCGCTGGTGCGCCTGCGCCCGGGCGCCGAACTGGGCTTCGAGCGCGCGCCCGACGGTACCCTGCTCGGCTTCCGTTTCGACCGCAGCCCGACCCAGCGCGTGGAACTGGACCTGCGCGGCGAGGACATCCACGAAAAGGTGCTCGAACGCGCCACTACATCGCGCATCGCCGTCACCAGCGCCGAGATCGACCATTCGCTGTACGCGGCCGGGCGCAAGGCCGGGCTGAGCCCGGCGGCCATCGCGGTGATGACCGACGAGATCTTCAAGTACGACATCGACTTCAAGGACGTGCAGCCGGGCGACCGCTTCAGCGCGGTGGTCGAGGAAACCTGGCGCGAGGGCGAGCGGATCGGCACCGGCCGCATCCTGGCCGCGACCTTCAGCACCGACGGCAAGACCTATACCGGCTTCCGCTACGAGCGCAACGGCAAGGCCGAGTACTTCACCGCCGATGGCCGGCCGTTGAAGAAGAGCTTCATCCGCATGCCGATCCCGTACGCGCGGCTGTCGTCGACCTTCGGCGCGCGCCACCACCCGATCCTGGGCAAGATGCGCATGCACAAGGGCGTGGACTACGCCGCCGGCACCGGCACCCCGATCATGGCCGCCGGCGACGCGCGCGTGCAGTTCGTCGGCCAGCAACGCGGCTACGGCAACGTGGTGATCCTCGACCACGGCAAGGGCTACACCACCCTGTACGCGCACATGTCGCGCTTCGGCAAGGTCCGCAAGGGCCAGCAGGTGGGCCAGGGCACGGTGATCGGCTACGTCGGCTCCACCGGCATGGCCACCGGCCCGCACCTGCACTACGAATTCCGCGTCAACGGCGTGCACCGCAATCCGCTGTCGGTGACCATGCCGCCGCCGGAGCCGTTGAAGGGCGCCGACCTGGCCGCGTTCAAGGCGGCGACTGCGCCGACCCTGGCGCGGATGGAGTCGATGGAGAAGCTGATGTTCGCCCAGGTCGACACCGCCAAGCCGAAGAAGGACAAGCGCGGCTGAGCCCGGCGCGTTGCACGCGGAGTCCGCCCGCGGCGCAGCCGCTTGTGGGAGCCGGTCTTGCCGGCGACCCGAGGCCGCCGGAACCACGAAAACGTCGCCCGTGCCGACGGCGTCGCGTCGCCGGCAAGACCGGCTCCTGCAGAAAGCCGGGAGAGCCTCGAACTCCGGGTCGCCGTCGACGGGGCGATCCGGCTAACCTGCGCGCATGTCGCAACTTTTCCTTGGCCTGATCTCCGGCACCAGCGCCGACGGCATCGATGCCGCGCTGGTCGAATTTCCTGACCACGAGCACGGTCACGACGGCACCAGCGGCCTGCGCCTGCAGGCGGCGCGCACGCACGCCTGGTCGCCGGGCATCCGCGAACGCCTGGTCGCGCTCGGCCAGGGCGGCGAACCGCAGTCGCTGGACGAACTCGGGCGGCTGGACGTGCAGGTGGCCCAGGCCTTCGCCGACGCGGCGCTGGCCCTGCTCGACGAAGCCGGCGTCGCTCCGGCGCAGGTCGCCGCGATCGGCTCGCACGGCCAGACCGTGCGCCATCGCCCGCAGGGCGAGGCGCCGTTCACGATGCAGATCGGCGACGGCAGCGTCATCGCCGAGCGCACCAGCATCGCCACCGTGGCCGACTTCCGCCGCCGCGACGTGGCCGCCGGAGGCCATGGCGCGCCGCTGGTGCCGGCCTTCCATGCCGCATTGCTGCATTCGCCGGACGAGGACCGCGCCGTGCTCAACCTCGGCGGCATCGGCAACTACACCCTGCTGCCGCGTGCGGGCGCTCACGGATCAGATGATCCGGGACAGGCCGTCCGCGGCTTCGACACCGGCCCGGCCAACGCCCTGCTCGACGCCTGGTGCCTGCGCCACACCGGCGAAGCGTTCGACGCCGACGGCCGTTTCGCCGCCACCGGCCAGGTCGACGAGGCGCTGCTGGCGCGCCTGCTCGATGAACCCTGGTTCGCGCTGCCGCCGCCCAGGAGCACCGGCCGCGAGCAGTTCCACCTGGACTGGGTGCAGGCCCGGCTGCAGGGCGAGGAAACGCCGGCCGACGTGCAGGCCACCCTGCTGGAACTGAGCGCGGCCACCGTCGCCGACGCGCTGCGCGCGCACCAGCCCGGTACCGCGCGGGTGATCGTCTGCGGCGGCGGTGTGCGCAATCCACGGCTGCTGCAGCGCATCGGCGCGCGGTTGCCCGGCGTGGCGCTCGAATCCACCGCCGCGCATGGCCTGGACCCGGACTTCGTCGAAGCGATGGCCTTCGCCTGGCTGGCGCGCGAAACCCTGGCCGGCCGCCCCGGCAACCTGCCCGCCGTCACCGGCGCGCGCGGGCCGCGCGTACTCGGCGTGGTGCATCCGGCGTAGAAGGGAACGATCAGGCCGATGGTTGTAGGAGCCCGTCTTGCGGGCGACGCGACGTCGTTGGCACAGGCGACTCCTCGTGGTTCCGACGACCGGGTCGCCCGCAAGACGGGCTCCTACAACGGCGGCGCCGTGCAGGTGCGGTCAGGACGGCGGGGCCCGTGGCGGCGCCCCCATCGGGCGGCTACAGCCCGCCGCCGCCGAACTGGTGGGTGTACTGCAGGTTGATGGTGCGGCCGACCGAGTCGAACCAGGAGATGTCGTAGTACGGATACGCGGTGTAGGTGGGATCCTTCGGCGGCATCTTGTTGGCCAGGTTCACCACCGACAGCGACAGCCGCGAACGGGTGTCGAAGCGGTACTGCACCGAGGCGTTGTAGCGGTAGGTCGGCTCGATCCACGGACCCGGGTCGCCCTCCTCCCACACCTGGTCGTAGGACCAGCCGTTGGGCAGGCGCCCGAGGCGCTGGCCGTACAGCGTGACCGTCCAGGCATCGCGATCCCAGCCGATGCTGGCGTTGCTCTTGGTCCGCGGGATGTCGAAGCCGCTGTTGACCACGAACTCGTCCTCCACCGGATCGCCCGGGAACTGCTGGAACCGGTGCTCGTTCACCCAGGTGTGGTTGAAGGTGAAGGTGAAGCGGCCGATGCCGGTGTCGAGCCGGTAGCGCGCCATCGCGTCGATGCCGCTGGTGTATTCGCGGGCGACGTTGATCGGATTGACATAGATGCCGTACAGGCTGTCGTTGGCGGTGCGGGTCACCCGCGCCAGCGCGTCGACGCAGGTCGGCGAAGCGATGTCCAGCTCGCCCAGGCGGCACGCCGCCTCGTCGCGCAGGATCGCGTCCACGCTCATGTCCTGCACCTGGTCGCGCATGTCGATGTCGAACCAGTCGGCCGACAGGTCCAGACCTTCCAGCGGCGACCACACGAAACCGGCCGTCCACGAGGTGCTGGTTTCCGCCGCCAGGTCGCGATTGCCCTCGCGGGTGCGGATCAGGCCTTCCTCGTAGTCGGAGCAGTCGTCGGCGTCGTCCAGCAGGCAGTAGTAGTAATCGTTGCCGGAGGTCTCGTCGTTGCCGATGCCGGCGTAGACGTAGTGCAGGTCCGGCGCGCGGAACGCGGTGCCGTAGGAACCGCGCACCAGCAGGCTCTCGACTGGCCGCCATTCCAGGCCGGTGCTCCAGGTGGCCTTGCCGACCGAGTTGCCCGAATACCGGTACTGGTCGTAGCGCCCGGCCACGCTCCAGTTCAGCGTCTCCAGCACCGGCATGCGCAGCTCGGCGGCGGTGGCCCAGCGGTTGCGGCTGCCGTGGCCGTCCGAATCCTTCCAGCTGTAGTAGTAGTACTGCGTGGCCAGCGGATCGGGGTTGAGGTCGTAGGACTGGTTGCCGAACTCGACCGTACCGGCGAAGCCGGCGTCGCCGCCGGGCAGGGCGAACAGGTCGGCCTTGCTCACCGTCGCCGCCAGGGTCGCGGTTTCCGACTGCGGGTGGTAGACCGAGCGCGCGGCGATGCCGTCGTATTCGGCGCGGGTCAGCGGCGTGTACAGCCGCGCCGGATCGGCGTCGAAGATCGGGAAGCCGTCGTCGTCCTCGCCCATCTGCTCGCCCAGGAACAGCGCGTTGGCGCGCGCGGCGACGATCTGCGGCCAGCTGATCTGCGCCTTGTACTGCGAATAGCTCAGCGAGGCCTCGTAGTCCCAGTCCTGGGCGAAGGTGCCCTGGAAGCCGGTAGTCAGGCCGAAGGTCTTCTGCGTGGTCTGGACCATGCCGCGGTCCAGCCCGCCCATCTCCTCGGGCGAGAACTGGCGCTGCCAGTATTCGACCTGGCCGGTGGCGTCGTTGTAGAAGTAGCCCTCCTCGTTGCCGTCGGGGGCCATGTAACTCCACGAGGACACGTCGCGGAACAGCTCGACCTTGTGGTAGCCGGCCTGCACGTCGGCGAACCACTGGCTGCCGTTGCCGAAGTCGTAGGACAGCGAGGCGTAGCCGTTGATGCCGCGGCGCCTGCTGAGGATGGTGCCGTAGCCGATGGCCTTGTCGCTGCCGCAGTAGTAACCGTCGATTTCTTCGCCCAGGTCGTCGTCATAGCCCCAGCCGGGGCGCGAGGCGTAGTAGGTGCTGCCCTGGTTCTGCCCGGCCAGCCCGTCGCAGGTCGCCCGGCCGGGATCGAGGTAGTAGTCCCACCAGTCGGTGCGCAGGTACGCGCGGCGCGCGGCGCGGGAACTTTCGGTCGGCGCGTCCAGGGTCGAATCCTGGATGTCGCGGTCGTAGGCCCACAGCGGGTTCTGCGACTGCACGTCGATGCTGTAGACGCCGCTGAATCGGCCGCGCTCGAAACTGCTCACCAGGCTGGCGTCGAACGACTCGCCGCCGCCCTCGCTGGTGGTGCCCATGCGCATGTCGACGATGGTGCCGTCGGCGCGCTTCTTGAGGATGAAGTTGACCACGCCGGAGATCGCATCCGAGCCGTAGATCGCCGAGGCGCTGCCGGTCAGCACCTCGACCCGCTCGATCATCCCGATCGGAATGTTGGAGATGTCGGTGAAGTTGCTGCGGCCCTTGAACGGCATCGGGAAGTCGGCGATGCGGCGGCCGTTGACCAGCACCAGGGTGTGGTTGGGGCCGAGGCCGCGCAGGTCCACCTGCTGCGCGCCCGGGGAGAAGTCGGCGCCGCTGGCCGACTGCTGGCTCTGGGTCTCGCCGCTGTTCTGGGTCATTCCGCGCAGGATGTCGGGCACCGAGGTGAAGCCGTTGGCGCGGATCTCCTCGGCGGTGATCACGCTGATCGGCGCGGGACCCTCGATCTGCGCGCGCGGGATGCGCGAGCCGGTGACCTGTACCGCCTCGATCTCGGTGACCTCTTCCTCGACCGCGGCCACGCCGGCCGGCGTGGGGTCCTGGGCGACCGGCGCCGGCGCCGGGGCTGGCGCCCGTGGCGCGGCGTCCTGGCGGGCGACCAGCACCGCGCCGGTCGCCGCGTCGCGGTGCGCGGCCAGCCCGCTGCCGCGCAGCAGCTGCTGCAGCGCCTGCTCGGTCGAGGCCGCGCCCTGCACGCCGGCGGTACGGTGGCCCTTCAGCTCGTCGGCCCGGTAGACCAGCTGGGTGTCGGACTGGCGGGCCAGGGTGTTGAGTGCGGTGGCCAGGTCGCCGGCCGGCACGTCGATCGGGCCGGACGCATTGCTCGCCTGCGCCGCCAGTGCGGTCGTGCAGGCCAGGCTCAACAGCAGGACGCGTGACGGGTGGCGCATTGGATCCTTCTCCCCGGTACCGGAACGGCACTCTTTGCTGGCTAGGACGAACGAAGCGGCCGATGCCCCCATGGCCGCGCTGGATCAACGTGAGTGCAGGACGATCCGGTCCGGGTGGCGCTCGGCGCGGACCGGGAATCCCTGCTCGAGCAGGCCGACGAACCCGTCCAGGTTGGACCAGCGGAAATTGCCGCCGATCCGCAGTTGCGCCACCGCCGGGTCGGCCAGTTCCAGCCGGCGCGCGTTGAAGCGGTTGAACTCGGCCGCCGCCTGCGCCAGCGGCGCATCGTCGAAGGCCAGGAAACCGTCGCGCCATTGCAGATAGCGGCGGGCGTCCTCCAGCGGCAGCGAACGCACCAGCACGCCGTTGCGGCCGGCGGTGGCCACGCTGCCGGCCGGCAGCAGCGCCATCGGCTGGGCGCGCCCGTCCCCACCGGGTCCCCCTTCGAGCCGCACCCGGCCCTCGGTCACTACCACCCGCAGCGCGTCCGCGTCGCGGCGCACCGCATAACGCGTGCCGACGGCCACCACGCGGCGGCCGGCCGCTTCCACCACGAACGGCCGCCCGGTGTCGTGGGCCACGTCGAAGAAGGCCTCGCCCTGCACCAGTGCGACATGGCGCGCGCCGCGGTCCATGCGCACCTCCAGCCGGCTGTCGCTGCTGAGGGTGGCGCGGGAGCCGTCGGCCAGGTCGACCTCGCGCACCTCGCCCACCGCGGTGGCGTAGCTGGCCTGGTCGCGCCCGCCCAGTTGCCAGGCGCTCCAGCCCAGTCCCGCGACCACGGCCAGCGCGCCGGCCGCCAGCGCATGGCGCCAGCCAGTGCCCGAGGCGCGTGCGGAGCGGGCCGGCCCGGCGACGCCGGCCTGTCCAGGGAGAGCCCGGCCGGCCGGGGAGCGTCTGGCGCGGGACGCGAACGCGACCGTGCGCAGGTCCGGCGGCGTGATCGCCGCGCCGGCCAGCCGCGCCGGTTCGCCCTCCGCGCCATTCGTGCGCGCCGGTTCGTCCTCCGTGCCGCCCAGCCACGACGACCACTGCCCGCGCACCGGCACCTCACCCCCGGGCAACCCGGCGGCCAGCGCCTGCAGCCGCCCGGCCTGCGCCCAGGCCGCCTCCAGCCGCAACAGCGCCACCCGGTGCGCGGTGGATCCGGCCAGCCACGCTTCCAGCGCGCGCCGGTCGGCGTCGCCCCAGTCGTCCCGCTCGCGGCGCGCCAGCCAGGCCGCCGCGACCCGCTCAATCGTCCTGCTGTCCATGTCCGCGGTTCCCGTCCGCTGCGGCCCGTGGCGTGCGCCGGCCGGGCACCGCCGCGCCGCCACCGTAGAGGTGGTCGGCGATCAGCCGCATGCCCTTGGCCAGGTGCTTCTCCACGGTCCTCCCGCTGATGCCCAGGCGCTGGGCGACGTCCTTCTGCGACAGTTCCTCGACGCGGCGCAGCCACACCACCTCGCGGCAGCGGTCCGGCAGGGCGTCCAGCGCCTCGGCCAGCCGTCGCAGCGCCTGGCGGGTGCCGAGCCAGCGTTCCGGCGAAACTTCGTCGATCAGGTAGACGTTCGGGGACTCGAAATCACCCACCGGCTCGATCGACACCACCCGGCCGCGGCGCAGCCGGTCGGTCATCAGGTGGCGGGCTGTGGCGAACACGAAGGCCTTGGGCGCGGTGGGCCGGCTGCGCATGGCCGCTTCGTAGACCCGCACATAGACTTCCTGGCGCAGGTCGGGCAGTTCGTCGCGCCGCGGCCAGCAGCGCTGCAGGTACTGCATCAGCGCGCGCTCGTGGACCAGGACTTCGCGGGCGAACCAGTCGTCGAGTTCGGTGGGCATGTCCGCACTCTAGCCCAGCGCCCGCCCGCGGATGGGGGAATGCGACCGCCGGTTCGTCTAGGCTGGTTGCGGCGCGGCTTCCTGCCGTCGCCCTGGAACGGAGAGCGGGATGGAAATGCGGCGTGGCGGTGTGTGGAAGATCGCGGGCCTGGTCCTGGCCTGCGCGCTGGCGGTGCCGGCGGCGGCGGCCGACTACGGCCACTACCTGCTCGGCGACCCGGCGGCGAAGACGCCCGGCCAGGTCCGGCCGGGCCTGCTGCTGATGGGCGGCGGCGACCGCAACTTCGACGCGCTGCACTGGTTCATGGAGCGGGCCGGCCACGGCCACATCGTCGTGCTGCGCGCCTCGCAGGCCGGCGAGATCGGCGAGGAATTCTTCAACGACGTCGGCGGCATCGCCTCGGTGGAGACCTTCGTGTTCAAGGATCGCGAGGCAGCGTCCGACCCGGCCGTGCTGGCCGCGCTCGGGCGCGCCGACGGCATCTTCATCGCCGGCGGCGACCAGTCGCGCTACGTGCGCTACTGGCGCGGCACCCCGGTGGCCGCCGCGCTCGATGCCCACGTCCGCGCCGGCAAGCCGCTGGGCGGCACCAGCGCCGGCCTGGCCATGCTCGGCGAATACCTCTACGGCGCGATGGACGGCGGCAGCCAGACCAGCCCGCAGGCGCTGGCCGACCCGCTCGGCGACGGCAACACCCTCGAGACCGGCTTCCTGCACCTGGACCGCCTGCATGGCGTGGTCACCGACACCCATTTCAGCGAACGCGGCCGCCTCGGCCGGCTGGTCGCCTTCCTGGCCAAGGCCGAGTCGCTGGCCGGGCGCCCGCTGACCGGCCTGGGCGTGGACGAGGACGCGGCGGTCGCGGTGGAAGGCGACGGCCGTGCGCACGTCTACGCCACTGCGCCGGGCGCCGGCGCCACGGTGGTACGCGGCGGCTTCGCGCAGAAGCAGGCCGAGGACCAGCCGATGCGGCTGGACCGCTTCGACACGGTGGTCGCCGGCGTGGACTCGGTCCTGCACCTGCCCGAAGGCCGGGTCGAACGGCCGCTGGCGCAGCGCCATTACGCGGTGCGCGACGGCGTGCTGGTGGCGCTGGATTCGCCGCTGCTGGTGATCCATGGCGGCGCCGGCGTCGAACGCGCCGGGTTGTCCGCCGCGGAGGAAACCGCCGCGCGCGAGGCCCTGGCCCGCGCACTGCGCGCCGGCCACGCCGCCCTGCTGGCCGGCAAGGCGGCCACCGACGCGGTGACCGCGGCGATCACCGTGCTGGAGGACGCGCCGCAGTTCAACGCCGGCCGCGGCGCGGTGTTCAACCACGACGGCCTGAACGAACTGGACGCTTCGATCATGGAAGGCGCCACCGGCCAGGCCGGCGCGGTGGCCGGCGTGCACCGGGTAAAGAATCCGATCCTGCTGGCGCGCGCGGTGATGGACCATTCGAAGCACGTGATGATGGTCGGCGACGGCGCCGAGGCGTTCGCGAAGGAACAGGGCATCGAGCTGGTCGACCCGGCGTACTTCCGCACCGACAAGCGCTGGCAGCAGCTGCAGCAGGCGCTGCAGGAGGATGCGCAGGCGCAGGCCTCGCACGTGCCGCGTGTGCTGCCGGGCAAGGCCTACTTCGGCACCGTCGGCGCGCTGGCGCTGGACTCGCAGGGCCACCTGGCGGCGGGCACGTCCACCGGCGGCATGACCGACAAGCGCTACGGCCGCGTCGGCGACTCGCCGATCATCGGCGCCGGCACCTGGGCCGACGCGCGCTGCGCGTTCTCCGGTACCGGCTGGGGCGAGTTCTACATCCGGAGCGCGGCCGCGCACGAGGTCTGCGCGCGCGTGCGCCTGGCGGGGATGCCGCTGGCCCGGGCCGCCGAATCGGTGATCGACCGCGACATCCCGCAGGCCGGCGGCGACGGCGGCGCGATCGCGCTGGGCGCCGACGGCAGCGTCGCCTTCCCGTTCAACACCGAGGGCATGTACCGCGGCTGGGTCGGCGCCGACGGCGTGCCGCACGTGGCGGTGTTCCGCGGCGAGGCGTTGCCGATGCCGTGAGTCGCGCGCTTCAGAACCCCTTGCCGGCCGGTACTTCCTTCAGCGCCGCGATGGCGGCGGCCAGGGCGTCGACTTCCTTTTCCTCGAATCCGCCGCTGACCTCGTGTTCGGAGGCGAACAGACCCTGCTCGAGCAGGCGCAGGATGGTCTCGTGCTGGTTCCAGCCGCGCGCCACCGACACCCGGCGGATGCGTTCGGCCAGGATCGGGTCGATGTCGCGCAGCAGCAGGTCGGTCATGGGGCCCCTTCGGCATGTCGGCATGCGACGTACCGCCGGCCAAGACTGCCACGAATCGACGGCCGGCACATGCGCCCCGCCGCCGCGCCGTTCATCGGGCCGGCGGTGCCGCGGCTGGCTCGCGGATCCGCGGCCACAGCCACGCCAGCAGCAGCAGGGTCGGTACCACGGTCAACGCGCTGAGCAGGAAGAACATGCCATACGAACTGGCCTCGACCACATAACCGGACACCCCGCCGGCGAACTTGCCCGGCAGGTTGGCCAGCGACACCATCAGCGCGAACTGGGTGGCGGTGAAGTCGCGGTCGGTCAGCGAGGACATGAACGCCACCAGCGTGGTCCCGGCGAAGCCCTGGGCGACGTTGTCGGCGGTGATCGCCGCATAGAACGCCCAGATCTGCGACGGATACTGCGCCATCAGCAGGAACGCCAGGTTGGACAGTGCCACCCCCAGTGCCGCCACCAGCAGCATGCGCCGGAAGCCGAACGCGGCCACGCACACGCCGCCGAGGAACGCCCCGCCGATCCCTGCCCAGATCCCGTACAGCTTGGACACCGTGGCGATGTCGGCCTTGCTGTAGCCCGAATCCAGGTAGAACGGCCCGGCCATCACCCCGATTACCTGGTCGGGAAACTTGAACAGGCCCACGAACAGCAGCAGGGCGATGCCGAAGGTCAGGCCGTTGTTGCGGAAGAAGCTGGAGAACGGCTGCCAGAACGCACCGAGGAAATCGATCCGCCGCTGCACAGTCAACTCCCGCACCGCCGGTTCGCGGCTGAGCAGCGTCGCCAGCAGCGGCAGCGCCATCAGCGCGGCCATGCCCAGGTAGGCGATCTTCCAGCCGGCGAAGTCGGCCAGGTACAGCGCGCCGGCGCCGCCGAGGATCAGGCCGATGCGGTAGCCCAGGGTGTAGGTCGCCGCCAGCGCGGCCTGCGCGTCGGCCGGGGCGATCTCGATGCGGTAGGCGTCCACCACCGAATCCTGGGTCGCGCCGGCGAAGGAGGTGAACAGCACCCAGCCCACCAGCGGCGCCACGCCCAGTTCCGGGCGGACGAAGGCGAGCGCGGCCAGGCCCAGCGCCACGCCCAGCTGCGCGGCCAGCAGCCACGACCGGCGCCGGCCGAACACGCCCAGCGGCCGGAACACGTAGCGGTCCAGCAGCGGCGCCCACAGGAACTTGAACAGGTAGAAGAAGCTGGCCAGGCTGATCAGGCCGATGCTGTGCAGGTCCAGGCCCGAATCGCGCAGGCGCGTGGACAGGGTCATCGAGGCGATCGGCAGGAACGGCAGGCCGCAGCCGAAACCAAGCAGGGCCAGGGTCATCGCCGACGGCGTGCCGAACGCGCGGCGGATGCCGGCCCAGCCCTTGTACTTGGGTTTTGGCGCCGGCGTGGGCGTCGTCACTGCCGCCTCCCCGCCGCCAACGCTCACTGCCCGCCGTCCGCGTAGTCCACGGTGAACGGTGCATGGTCGGAGAAGCGCTGCTCGCGGTAGATCGAGCAGCCGCGCAGCCGCGGCCGCAGCGACGGCGTCACGAACTGGTAGTCGATCCGCCAGCCGACGTTGTTGGCGCGCGCCGCGCCGCGGTTGCTCCACCAGGTGTAGTCCTGCCCCTCCGGATGCAGCACGCGGTAGGCGTCGACCCAACCGCGCCCGGCGGCCGCGTCGGCCTCCTCTGCCAGGTCGGCGCACAGGCCGTTGAGCCACTCGCGCTCCGGCGGCAGGCAGCCGGAATTCTTCTGGTTGGAGGTCCAGTTGCGGATGTCCAGCTTGGTGCGGACGATGTTCCAGTCCCCGCACAGCACGTAGTCGCGGCCGCTGGCCAGCCACTGGTCGAGGATCGGCTTCAGCCATTCCATGACCTGGAACTTGTAGCCCTGGCGCAGCTCGCCCGAGGAGCCGGACGGGATATAGAACGAGACCACGCTCAGGTTGCCGAAGCGCGCCTCGATGTAGCGGCCCTCTTCATCGAAGTCCGGCCGCCCCAGCGCCGTGCGCACCTCGTCCGGCTCGCGCCGGGCGTAGATCGCCACGCCGCTGTAGCCCTTCTTGGTGCTCGCGTCGCGGTAGAAGCAGTGGTGGCCGTCGGGGCGGAAGCGCGGATCGGACAGCTGGTCCTCCTGCGACTTGGTCTCCTGCAGGCAGACCACGTCGGCCTTCTGCCCGTCCAGCCAGTCGAAGAAACCCTTGCTGGCGGCGGAGCGGATACCGTTGGCGTTGAAGCTGATGATGCGCATGCGGGGAGAGGAAGCCAGGCCAGCCGCCAGCCTAGCGGATCGGGGGCATAGGATCGAACCCCGGACTCCAGTCATGTCCTGAACGCTCTCGCGGCGTCCAGTGCGGGCATCGCGAACGCAGCCACTTCCGCAACCACGACTTCGAGGCTTGGCGCGGTCAGGCGGTTCCGCGACAGGAATGCCTGCCATTGGGCCTGCTTGCCCCGATCGAGGGCGAAAGCATCGCTCAGGCCCATGGGCAGGTGCCCGGGCAGCGGTGTTCCCCGCCGGGCAAACGTCGCGTGGATCGCCTGCCCGAGTGGCTCGGGCTCCAGCCGGCCTTCCCGGGCAAGGCCCAACAGGTCGAAGTAGTCTTTCATCCGGCTGTTGATCATCCCGAGCACGGTCAAGGCTTCGACTTTTTCCGCGAACACCGTTTCACGCGGATACACCCGAAGCCGTGGCGCCGGCATGTCGTCCAGCAACGTCGGCAGTTCGCTTTCGTGCGGGCCGGGCGTAACGGCATCCCCGAAGCCGATGTCCCACTGCACCATGCAGTTGGCGGTCCCGAGCCTGGCCCGCAACGTGACGCGCAGGCCGTCGTACTTGGCGTCCTCGCGGATCTCCGTCACGCCGAGGCTTTCCTCGACGAGCACCAGCCCATCATCGACGTCCATATCCAGCAGGGCCTGGACGATCCCGAGCACCTGCCCGGAATCGGGGGGATTACCGCGCCAGGTGTCCCCGTGCGAACCCGTCAACGTCCCCGAACGATCGATCTCGAACGCCGCGCCTGCCATCCGCTCGCGCTGGTGCGACCAGCCCACCACATACAACTCCAGGGTCAGGTCCAGGACCGGGTCGACTGGCTGGGAGGCGCGCGCCAGGCGGATGAACTCGGGCAGTTGCTCGACCAGCGCGTCGAAGGATTCGGGCTCGCGCCCGAACAGACAAGGCGTGAGCACGTGTTGGAGCATGTGTCGCTGGCCCCGGTAGGCCATCACCGCGCCCGTACCCGGCAGTACCAGCAGCTTGCTCATCTGGCCCGGCTGGTTCCCTGCCGGGGTCTGGTAGTGGCAAGCCGTGTCACATCCCACCAGGGCGCGTTCCTTGCCGATAGCGATGTTGACGGTGCTCAAGCCCGGTCGCCTTGGATTGAAGCCGCTGCACGAATCGGGCGCTCAGGGCGGCCAAAGAAGGAATTGGTATCCTGACCCCTGTTTCGGCGTCGTAGCTGATGCTGTAGGAGTTGTCGCCCTGCTTGAGCACCACCTGGCCGCCGGACAGCATGCCGTTGTTCACCGCCACCCGGTTGAGCTTGTCGTAGGCGTACCAGGCGTCCTGGGCGTCCTGGGCGAGGGCCACCTGGGTGGCCAGCGGCTCGGCCTGGACCCCGTCCACCTCCGCGCTGTCCTGCACGAACTGCTGCTCGCTCAGGTCGCCGGGTTCCACCTGGATAATCCCGCCGCCACCGGTGCTCGAGCCTTTCACTGAAATTTTGAACGTCGTGCTCGCGCTCAATCCGCCCGTGTCCGTGGCCGTTACCCCGATGGTGTAGGTCCGGGTAGCGATCGTCTGCGGCGGCGTCCCGGAAAAGATCTTCGTTGCAGGCGCGAAAGACAGCCAACTTGGCATGCCCGTAGCGCTGTAGGTCAGCGCGTCTCCATCCCCGCCCTTGCCGTCGTTGGCGGTGTGTTTGCAAAGAACCCGGACACCGCTTCGTTGCGGTGCCCTTGCCTCGTGGTGGAGGCTAGGCAGGAGTTAATTTCCTCCGGCCCTTTTCTTCACAGAGGTACCTAGAACCCGAAGCTCGGCGCGAATGCGTGCAAGATCGGACATTCCGCCCGCGCTGTTTGCAATTTAAAGCTCTCCCTTCTTCATTCGATCAACAATCTCTTCGATCAAATAAAGCGACTCAGCGAACTCGAAATCGCGCACTTCAAACTCTCTGGCCGCCAGCAATCCGAGCGTGATGTCTTTGAGGCGACTTCTATCAGCACCATCTTCCATGAGGGCAGCCTCGATATACGACAACTGTTCAAGGGCCTCCTGAAGTGGGATGAAGCCCGGGTGGGTAGCCATCATCTCCACGCAACGTCTCTTTGCCCTAAAGATCACATCAGTTTCATTCATGCTTATAGCCCATCTGGAGTCAACTTGAATACGTTCTGGATTGGTGTGAAGTACTGAGTTTCGCCGCCCTTATATATATATCCTGGCTGTTTCCATGAAGGCATGTCTGCAGCAGTACTTCTCAAAACGGTAGTTCTTTGAACTGGCGAGTAAAACAAGCGCTCGCGGCCCAAGACATCCATTCCAAGCTTGAAAGGATCTACGCCAACGGGGGCGAAGTAGTTGCCGACTGGGTTACCCGGCGGCTGCCACTGCTCGACTAAGCGTCCCCGTGAAAGAACAAAGAGATCGACATCCTTAGTGTAATCAATTCCCTTCAGATGGCCTTCGAGACGCCTTCCAGAAAATCCAGACTCTTTATAGATTTGAAGCGCCAGCTGCTGCCGAGATTTGACATTTATATCGACGTCAATATTTCCCGTGCGCCCAAATTTCTCATTCAAATAGACCCGACGGGCGGCGGCAGACTCCGTGTTTGCAACAACGTCTTAGCTCAATTGACCGCCCCCTCAAATGACTGCCGCATGACGTGCTCAACTTGCTGCATCCAATCTGTAAATGAGGCGTAGCCCTCTGCTGCTGGAGAAAAGTAACACCCCATACTTTCCACAGCCTCCTGCAGCGTTGTCTCATCCGTTGTACCTAAGAGAAGAACAAGTTCCTGGAACGCGAGCAGCGCTTCTTTGCGGGGCCATTCCAACAGATAGACTCTTACGACGTCCAGACTGGAATCGGCATCGCTCGTCCAATCTTGATGAAAGTAGGAGCCAATGAACTCTGCCAAATTTTCGTAGTGTGATGTCATTGTTCCGGGAACCCTGTATGAATCCTGTAGCCCATCGGCATCGTTGGGTCGCGACGCAGGATTAACCTGAGTCCGGATGTATCGACAGCTCCGGAAGAGCCACGAACCACGGTTATACCCACATTGTCGGGCAAAGTGTATGTGATCGGCATTTGTGGCTTCGAAGTACTCAACCACGCCGCAATATCAGCCTGCTTCGCATCCAGCGTTTCCGAAATTGCCCACTCGGCAGTAGCCCGATCATAGAAGGAGGATGAGCCGCTAATCTTTGGCTCATCGGCAAGACGCATTATGAGCGCTTGTTCAGATTGCCCGACGTGCTCTAGCAGCAAGTGCCCGCCTGCATCTTCGTGCGCCTGCAGTCCGCCACCTTCAACAAGTCGACTGAATGGTGCCGCGTTGTCTGCAGCACCTCCAAGCTCGCCAGTCCACCTGACGGCTCCTCCCGCAAGTATCTTGCCCCCCACTTGAATGGCCTTGCCGTAAGCCACTGGACTCAGCAACTCCCCGGCAACCCCACCGACTTGTTCCCCCGGGCTGCCATAGGAAACCACCGTTCCATCCCAATTGTCCGCAATAGCACGTTGGGAGGCAATGAAGGCTTCTTCGGGCGCGTGCAGGCCAATGGGAGCCCCCACCCCAGCCATGCTGTTGAAGGCACTGCCTTGCTCCAACAGGCTGTAGGCGCCCATCACCAGTTTGGGCACGCCGTTGACGATTCCTTTGGCCAAGCCGGCATAGAGACTGCCGATGGCCTTCAGTTCTCCGAGTTGACTGTATTCGTGGGTCGGTAGCGGCCCCGCCGCCTGGTCCGCATGCGCGCCGGCAATGCGCTGTCTGATATCGGCCGCCTTTCTGGCATCCGCTGCCCGCCACTGCGCATAACCATCTGGATCTTCGCGCATCATCCGACGGTTCTGGTCGAGGTAATAAATCGCGTGCGCCTGCTCGGGCGTGGCCCCGGTCGAAATCTTCGCGTACTGCGAACTGTTGCCCACCCAGGCGTTGTAGTCCATCCGCCACTGCCACTCGGCAAAGGACGCCCGGTTGCGCCCCGACTCCGGGTACACCGTCAGCGTATCGAGCGTCGTTACGCCGGCTACCGGCCCGGTCTCCGGCAAGCCACCCGGCGCAGCGCCTGTTCGGCGCGATGCGGAAGATCCTGCAGAGAGGGCCGCGGATGCCCCTGCAGACGAAACGGCGATAGTTTGAGTCGCCGCGAGGTCATCCACCGCTCCCATCGCAGGCTCCGGTGGGAGCCGGCCATATTCACTGGCCCACAGCGCATGCCTGCCGGCGGCGGCGTTGCCCAGTGCATTGCCGAAGGCGTCCGACAGCACCTGGCCGTAGTCCACGTCTCCGCCAAGGCCCAGCTTGCGGCTGGCATGCATGGCCAGTGATCCGCCGACCACCCCGCCCATCCAGTCCGCTGCGAATTGCCCTTGCTCGGTGCCCATGTCGATACCCAGCGCCGGCGCGGCTTTGGACATCACCGTCGAAGTCGCCCCCGCCGAGACCGCACTGACGGCTACGTTGCGCCAACTGAAGCTCACCTCCGTTCCCGCCACCCGGCTGGCCGCATAGCTGGTCAGCTGGCCGGCGACCGCCTGGACCGCAGCCTGGGCGAACCTCATCCCCTCCAGCGCACCGTAGATGTTCTTCATGAAGCCCAGGTTGCCCAGGCCGGCGGTCAGTCCCGCGGACAGGCCCGCCTGTGTCGCATCGCGCAGGCTGAAGTGGTCCACCACGCCCATCGCCTTGCCCGCAGCCTGGCCTGCGACGCTGCCGGCGAACGCACCAGCCGCTCCGCCCACCACCATCGCGGTCGCTCCGTATCCGCCTGCCAAGGCACTGGCGCCGGTGGCCATAGTGGCGGCGAATCCACTTGTGCCGGCAGCAGTTGCCGTGGCGGTCGCCGTGCCTGCGGCTACGCCCGCCGTGGTGCCTGCTGTACCAGTACCCGTCGCCACAGCTCCCATCGCTCCGGAAGCAGCTCCGGCGGTGTAGATCGTCACGACGATGATCACGATCGCCATGATGACCATGGCGACTGTGTTGCACCCGGCATCCGGCGGCGGGATATACGGCAACCCCGGACTGGTCGGCCCGGTGATCTCCCCCGGGTTGTACGGCTTGAACGTGCTGGCATCGTTGCTGGAGGTGCGCACCTCCGGCACCGTCAGGCTCGCCCCGGCCACCAGGTCCTCGTTGCCCTCCAGCCCGTTGGCCCCGGCGATCACGTACCACAGCGCACCATTGCCATAGACCCGCTGCGCCAGCCCCTGCAGCGTCTCCCCGGCCTGCACCACCACCTGGGTCCGGCCCGCATCGCTGTTGCTGAACGCCGTCAGCCGGCTCAGCACGTCCAGCTTGCCCGCCTCGTCCAGCCCGCCCACCTGCTGCCCGTTGGCGTACACGTTGTGCAGGTTCATCTTGCCCAGCGCTGCCCCCGTGGCATTGCGGAACCGCCACCGGGCCACCGGTGTTCTTGCTGCAACCATCCCCATGCCTGCCTCCTCAAGTCCCCGCGTCCTGTCTGGACGCAATCGAGGCCTTTCGGGATGAATCCCGGGAAACGGCGGGCGGTTTAGGGCGAAGAGATATCAGCGAACAGATCGGTGACCAGTGTCACGGAGGGCCGGGTGGTTCGGAACGCGGCAACGGCCAAGGCACCCGGAATCGATCCCACACCCCACACTTTCAGGCATCCGCCACACGGGCCGGCCTACTGTCCCTGTTCAGTACATTGCAAGATTCCGGGGAAAGGTGTCAGGGACAATTACCGGGCACGGAGGCGAGGAAATTGTCCCTGACACCATTTGGCGCAGCATTCAACTGCTTGCATAATATTCAAGTAGTTGTATATTTCTCCCCATGAAGGACCTCGTCTGACTGGGCACTTCGCTGAAGGACTTGCGGGCCTTCCCGGACGAGGCGAAGCGCGAGGCCGGCACGGATTTGCGTCTTGTCCAGCAGGGCGTTGATCCGAGGGACTGGAAACCCATGCCGGATGTCGGGAAGGGCGCTCGCGAAATCAGGACTCGCACCAAGGACGTCGCCTATCGCGTCTTTTATGTCGTGGAGAATGCGAACGGTGTACGTACTTCATGCATTCCAGAAGACGACACGGAAGACGTCCAAGGCTGATATGGACATGGGCAGGGAGCGCTACCAGCAGATCCCGTGATGCGGCGCGCTTTGCGCCAAGATGAGGTGATCCCATGCACAAGAATGCCCACAAAAAGAAGTTGGCCATCGAGTCCAGCGGCAATGTATTTGCCGATCTTGGATTCGACGATGCCGAGGCCCAAGTGCTTGCGCTGCGCGCTGACCTGATGGCGATGCTCGCAAAGCAGATCAAGGCCCAGAACATGACGCAAGTGAAAGCGTCCAAGATCCTGGGGGTCAGCCAGGGCCGGGTGTCCGATCTCACCCGGGGAAAGGCGGAGAAGTTCAGCCTGGACATGCTTGTCACGTTCGCCGCAAAGCTCGGCAAGCCTGCCAAGATCGAACTTGCCGCATAACCGGCGTCCCCAATCGGGACGACAATCCCCCCACTCACCCGCAGCTACCATGTCCAACCACCGCACCCGCTTCCTGCAACTGGCCCTGGACGCCGACGCCCTGCGCTTCGGCGAGTTCACCCTGAAGTCCGGCCGGGTCTCGCCCTACTTCTTCAACGCCGGCCGCTTCGACAGCGGCGCCACGCTGGCCGCGCTGGCCACCTGCTACGCCGACGCCATCGACGCCTCCGGGCTGCGCTTCGACCTGCTGTTCGGCCCCGCCTACAAGGGCATCCCCCTGGCCACCGCGCTGGCCTGCGAGTACGCCCGCCGCGGCCGCGACCTGCCGCTGGCGTTCAACCGCAAGGAGGCCAAGGCCCACGGCGAGGGCGGCAGCCTGATCGGCGCGCCGCTGGCCGGGCGCCGGGTGCTGGTGGTGGACGACGTGATCACCGCCGGCACCGCAATCCGCGAGGCGCTGGCAACCATCGCCGCGGCCGGTGGACAGGTGGCCGGGATAGTGGTCGCCCTGGACCGGCAGGAAGTGGCCGGCGAACAGGACCGCCGCTCGGCCGCGCAGGCGGTCGCCGCGGCGGCGGCGGTGCCCGTGCTGGCCGTGGCCGGGCTGGCCGACCTGCTTGCATTCGCCGACGGAAACGACACACTGGCCGCCTACCGCGCGCCGCTGCTGGCCTACCGGGCACGCTACGGTTGCGAAACGACGGGCTGACTTGCAGCAGGGGGCTGCCGTGACGCCGATCAATACCCGAACAACGGCCGTGCTCGTGGCCACGCTGGCCGCCGCGTTCGCCGCGCAGGCGGCGCCCGACCGCAAGGACGGCGGCACCAAGAAGCTGTACTGCTGGAACGAGGACGGCCAGCGCAAGTGCGCCGACTCGCTGCCGCCGGAGGCCATGGCCGCCGCGCGCGAGGAGATCAGCGTCGGCAGCGGCATGCGTACCGGCGAGGTGCAGCGCGCGCTCACCGACGAGGAACGCGCCGCGCAGGCCGAAGCCGAAGCCCAGCGCAAGACCGAGGTGCTGGCCGCCGAGACCCGGCGCCGCACCGACCAGGCCATGCTGATCTCGTTCCAGAGCGAGGACGAGCTGCGCCGGGTGTTCGCCGAGCGGATCAACCTGGTCGACAACAGCATCAATACCGCGCGCTACAACGTCGCCAGCCTGCGCGAAGGCCTGGTGACCCTGCTGCACAGCGCCGGCGAGCGCGAACTGGCCGGCAAGCCGGTCCCGGACAAGCTGGCCACCGACATCCGCGTGCGCCACGCCCAGCTGCGCTACCACACCGCGCTGCAGGCCAGCTTCGAGCGCCAGCGCGCGGAACTGGACGTGGAGATCGACGACATCCTGGGGCGCTACCGCCAGCTCAAGTCCGGCGACGCATCGGGCACGCACGCGGCCCTGGACCTGCCGCCGGCACCGAAGCAATAGAGCCGGTCTTGCCGGCGACACGACGACGCCGGCGCGGGCGACACCCTCGTGGTTCCGATGCCCGGTCGCCCGCAAGACGGGCTCCTACAGAATCCGGACCGTTCGCGTGGTTGGCATGGGGCTTCGCGGAAGACCGCACCGCCCCTGTAGCAGCCGGTCTTGCCGGCGACACAACGCCGTCGGCACGGGCGACACCCTCGTGATTCCGATGCCCGGTCGCCCGCAAGAGGGGCTCCTGCAGAAAGCGGGGGCGCCGCGACACCTCAGAAATCCAGCGGCGCATCCGGCATCAGTCGGCGCAGCTGCTCGCGGTAGAGGTCCTTGATCCGCGCCAGCGCGGCCTCGTTGTCGGCCTCGAAGCGCAGCACCAGCACCGGCGTGGTGTTGGAGCCGCGCACCAGGCCCCAGCCGTCGTTCCAGTCCGCACGCAGGCCGTCGATGGTGGTCAGGCGCGCGCCGGAGAACGGCGCGTCCTCGGCCTGCGCGGCGGCGGCGAACTGCGCCACGATCACGTGCGGATCGCCCTGCACCGGCACCTTGATCTCCGGCGTGGAGATGCTGTCGGGCAGTTCGCCCAGCACTTCCGACGGCGTCTCGATGCGCCCGGCCAGGATCTCCAGCAGGCGCGCGGCCGAGTACAGGCCGTCGTCGAAGCCGTACCAGCGCTCCTTGAAGAAGAAGTGGCCGCTCATCTCGCCGGCCAGCTCGGCCTCGGTCTCGCGCATCTTCGACTTGATCAGCGAATGCCCGGTCTTCCACATCAGCGGGCTGCCGCCGTGGCGCAGCACGTAGTCGGACAGCTTGCCGGTGCACTTGACGTCGTAGATGACCAGCGCGCCCGGATTGCGCTGCAGCACGTCGGCCGCGAACAGCATCAGCAGGCGGTCGGGGAAGATGATCCTGCCTTCCTTCGTGACCACGCCCAGGCGGTCGCCGTCGCCGTCGAAGGCCAGGCCCAGGTCGGCGTCGAAGCGCTTGACCGTGGCGATCAGGTCCTCGAGGTTGTGCGGCTCGCTCGGGTCGGGATGGTGGTTGGGGAAGCTGCCGTCCACGTCGCAGTACAGCGGGATGACCTCGGCGCCGATGGCCTCCAGCAGGCGCGGGGCGATCTCGCCGGCCACGCCGTTGCCGGCGTCGGCCACCACCTTCAGCGGGCGCTCCAGCTGCACGTCGTCGGCGATGCGGCGGATGTAGTCCTCGTCCACCGCCTGCTGCTGCAGCGAGCCGGGACTGTCGGCCTGCAGCAGGCGGCCTTCGCGGATGCGCGTGTACAGGTCCTGGATCGCGGCGCCGGACAGGGTCTCGCCGCCGACCACGACCTTGAAGCCGTTGTAGTCGGGCGGGTTGTGGCTGCCGGTCACCGCCACGCCGCTGCCGGCGCGCAGGTGGTAGGCGGCGAAATACACCACCGGGGTCGGCACCATGCCCACGTCGATCACGTTGCGGCCGGCCTTGCGCAGGCCTTCGATCAGGCCGCCGGCCAGTTCCGGTCCGGACAGGCGGCCGTCGCGGCCGACCACGATGTCGGTCAGGCCCTGCTCGGCCATCACGCTGCCGATGGCCTGGCCGATCCAGGCGGCGACCTGCGGGGTCAGTTCGCGGCCGACCACGCCGCGGATGTCGTAGGCGCGGAAGATGCCGGCCTCCAGTGTCGCCTCCATCGCCACGGGGACGGTGCGCACCGGCGCGGCCGGGGCGGCTTCCTGGTCGCGCTGCAGGGTCTGGCCCAGGGTCGGCAGTTCCTCCTCGGCATCGGTGGCGACCGCCTTGCGCCGCAGCTGCGGCAGCTTGCCGTAGGCCAGCAGCAGCACGGCCACCGCCAGCAGCGCCAGCAGCACGGCGGCGACCAGGCAGGGCAGGCCGCCCAGGCCGAACGGGCCGCGGGCCACGTCCGGCACCGCCGCAGCCGCGCGCAGGCCGGTCTTGCCGATCTGGCGCGAAAGCACGTCCGCAGTGCCGGCCAGGGCGGCATCGCCACGCTGGGCGACGTTGTAGCCACCCTGGCGCACCGCCAGGTAGGCGCCGCCGGGAACGGCCGCCCGGTCCAGCCCCGCGGTCAGCTGCGCCAGCGGCAGGCGCACGTAGACCACCGCCGGTGCGTCACCCAGCACCACCGGCGCGGCCACGCCCAGGCGCGCGGTGCCTTCATCGCGGACCACCGCCGCAGTGGCGGCACCGTCGACCAGGGCCTGTTCCAGCAGACCCAACCGTGCGTAACCGAAGGCGGCCGCATCGGCATAGGGCGCGGCCAGGTCGGCGCGCAGGAACTGCGCGTGCTCGGCCCCCTTCCAGCCGGCGGACAGCGCCGCCGCCGCGGCCGCCGCATCGCCGGCCGCCAGGGCCGACTGCACGTCCTCCTGCTTGAGGCGCTGCTCCAGCGTGCGGGTCTGGGTCGCCAGCGCCGCCGAGACGCTGGCCACCAGCCCGTCGCGGGCGGCGGCCAGCTGCTGTTCGCGCGCGTCGGCACGCCACTGGGTGACACCGCACCAGCCGAACCATGCGGCCAGCAGCACCAGCAGCACCGCCAGCAGCGCCGCGTTCTTCCTCAGCTGCCCCCGCGGCGACCGGTCTGCATCCATCTGGGTCATCGCTCCGTTTCCCCTGTTGTCCGGAACCGCCTGTTTCGTGCTCCCGTTGTGCGTCAACGCACGCCGGTGTGGCCGAAGCCCCCTTCGCCACGCGCACTGCCGGTGAAAGTATCCACCACCTTGAGCCTGGCGCGCACGATCGGCGCCAGCACCAGCTGCGCGATGCGGTCGCCGGGCTGGATCGCGAACGCCTCCCTGCCCCGGTTCCACACGCTGATCAGCAGCGGCCCCTGGTAGTCGGCGTCGATCAGCCCGGTGCCGTTGCCCAGCACGATGCCGTGGCGGTGGCCGAGCCCGGAGCGCGGCAGCACCAGCGCGCACAGGGCCGGGTCGCCGATGTGGATCGACAGGCCGCTGGGCACCAGCGCCGCGTCGCCCGGCTGCAGCACCAGCTCGGTCTCCAGCGCCGCGCGCAGGTCCATGCCGGCGCTGGCGGCGGTGGCGTACTCGGGCAGCGGCCAGCTGTCGCCGAAACGCGGGTCCAGCAGTCGCACTTCCAGTTCGTGGGTCGCAGTCAACGTGCTCATGCCTTCAGCCGCTGCGCGACCAGTTCGACCAGGCCATCGGCCAGGCGCACCTTCGGCGCCGGCGGGAAATCGCGCTCGCCGCCGGGCCAGTAGGCGGTCATGGCGTTGTCATCGCTCTCGAAGCCGGCGCCGGGCACGCCGACGCGGTTGGCCACGATCAGGTCCAGGCGCTTGGCCTCGAGTTTCTGCCGGGCGTAGTCGGCCACGTTGTCCGTCTCGGCGGCGAAGCCGACCACCAGCTTCAGGCCGGCGTCCTCGCGGCGGGCGACCTCGGCCAGGATGTCCGGCGTGCGCACCAGGTCCACGGCCAGCGTTTCGCCGGTGCCGGTCTTCTTGATCTTGTTGGGCGAGAACACGCGCGGGGTGTAGTCGGCCACCGCCGCCGCGCCGATGTAGATGTCCGCCGGCAGGGCGGCGGCCACCGCCTCGCGCATCTGCGCGGCCGAGCGCACGTCCACCCGCTGCACGCCCGACGGGGTGTCCAGCTGCACCGGGCCGGCGACCAGCACCACCTGCGCGCCCTGGCGGGCGGCGCTGGCGGCGACCGCGAAGCCCATCTTGCCGCTGCTGCGGTTGCCCAGGTAGCGCACCGGATCCAGGTCCTCGTAGGTCGGACCGGCGCTGACCACCACCTTCAGGCCCTGCAGCAGGCCGTTGCCGGGGGCCGGCGCCGCGGCGGCGACCAGCGCGGCGACGATGGCGTCCGGCTCGCGCAGGCGGCCGGGCCCGGATTCGCCCTCGGCCAGCGGACCGTCGTCCGGGCCGATCACCTGTACGCCGCGCGCGCGCAGCTGCGCCACGTTGGCGACCGTGGCCGGGTGCTGCCACATGCGGTGGTTCATCGCCGGTGCCACGCTCAAGGGCGCTTCGGTGGCCAGGCACAGGGTGGTGACCAGGTCGTCGGCCAGGCCGTGGGCCAACCGCGCCAGCAGGTCGGCGGTGGCCGGGGCGACCACGATCCGGTCGGCCCAGCGCGCCAGTTCCAGGTGGCCCATCGCCTGCTCGGCGGCGCCGTCCCACAGGGTGGTGCGCGGCGGATGGCCGGACAGGGCCTGGAAGCTGAGCGGGGTGACGAACTGCTGCGCGCCAGCGGTCATCGCCACTTGCACCTCCGCGCCCGCATCGCGCAGGCGGCGCACCAGTTCCAGCGCCTTGTAGGCGGCGATCCCGCCGCCCACGCACAACAGGATCCGCTGCCCGCCGAGCGGGCCGGTGGCGGTAGCAGTCACCTGGCATTTTCCTACGCTGAACAGGGCGCCCAGCTTACTCCAAGCGCCATGGCCCACCGATGCCGGCGCTCGCCGCTCCCGGGCACGCTGGGCGCCATGCACATCCGCGAATGGCCCGCCGTCGAACGTCCCCGCGAAAAGCTGCTGGCCCGCGGTGCCGGCGTGCTGTCCGATGCCGAACTGCTGGCGATCTTCCTCGGTTCCGGCCTGCCCGGCCGCGACGCGGTGCAGACCTGCCGCGACCTGCTGGCCGAACACGGCCCGCTGCGCACCCTGCTCGACCGCACGCCGCGCGAGCTGGCGCGCCTGCCCGGCCTGGGCCCGGCCCGCTCCTGCCAGCTGGCCGCGGCACTGGAACTGGGCAACCGCCACTTGGCCGCCGCGCTCGAACGCGGCGAAGCGCTGACCGACCCGGTGGCCGCCGGCCGCTATTTTTCCCGGCGGCTGAGGCCGTACCCGCACGAGGTGTTCGCCGCGCTGTTCCTGGACACCCGGCATCGCGCCCTGGCCTTCGAGGAGCTGTTCCACGGCACCATCGACGGCGCCGAGGTGCATCCGCGGGAAGTGGTGCGGCGGGCCCTGGCGCACAACGCCGCGGCGGTAATCGTCGGCCACAACCACCCGTCCGGCTGCGCCGACCCCTCGGCGGCCGACCGCGCAGTCACCGTCCGGCTCAAGCAGGCCCTGGCGCTGGTGGAAGTGCGCCTGCTCGACCATTTCGTCATCGGCGACGGCGAGCCGGTATCGATGGCGGCGCGCGGGCTGGTCTGAAGACGTGTGTCGCCGGCCCAACCCAGCTCCCTGTAGGAGCCCGCCTTGCGGGCGACCCGATTCGGCCGGAATACCCGGCGGATCATGGCCGCGTGTCGGATCATCCGGGGGTGCTTGCGGACGTCGGCCCTTCCGGAGCATCGGGTCGCCCGCAAGACGGGCTCCTACAGGGGGCCGATACCGCACGCCCGGGCCCGACCCGGGCCAAGCGGGTAAAATGCCCGGCCATACCGCATGAACCGCCTCCCCGAGTGAAAACCCTCCTCAACGCCCTGATCGCCCAGGGCATCGAAGCGTTGCGTGCCGCCGGCACCCTGCCGGCCGACGCGGCCACCCCGGACTTCGTGGTCGAGCGGCCCAAGACCCGCGAGCACGGCGACTTCGCCACCAATGCGGCGATGCTGCTGGCCAAGGCCGCGCGCTCCAATCCGCGCGCGCTGGCGCAGGCGCTGGTCGCCGCGCTGCCAGCCAGCGACGACGTCGCCCGCGTCGAGATCGCCGGCCCCGGCTTCATCAATTTCCACCTCGCCGCGGGCGCCTGGCAACGCGAGGTCGCCGCCGCGCTGAAACACGGCGCCGAGTACGGCCGCAACACCTCCGGCCAGGGCCACACCGCCGGCGTGGAGTACGTCTCTGCCAATCCGACCGGCCCGCTGCACGTGGGCCATGGCCGCGCCGCCGCCATCGGCGACTGCATCGCGCGCGTGCTCGACGCCAACGGGTGGACGGTCAAGCGCGAGTTCTACTACAACGACGCCGGCGTGCAGATCGAGAACCTGGCGCGCTCCACCCAGGCCCGCGCGCGCGGGTTCAAGCCGGGCGATGCGGAGTGGCCGGCGGACGCCTACAACGGCGACTACATCCAGGACGTGGCCGACGCCTACCTGCGCGGCGATGCCGTGCAGATCGAGGGCCGCAGCGTCACCGGCGCGGGCGATGCGGACGACACCGATGCGATCCGGCGCTTCGCCGTGGCCTGGCTGCGCAACGAGCAGAACCAGGACCTGGCCGCGTTCGGGGTCGACTTCGACATCTACTTCCTCGAGAGCTCGCTGTACACCGGCGGCAAGGTCGAGGAGACCGTGCGCGAGCTGGTCGCCAAGGGCCATACCTACGAGGAAGGCGGCGCGCTGTGGCTGAAGTCCACCGACTTCGGCGACGACAAGGACCGCGTGATGCGCAAGTCCGACGGCACCTACACCTACTTCGTGCCGGACGTGGCCTACCACCTGAGCAAGTGGCAGCGCGGCTACGAGCGCGCGATCACCGAACTGGGCGCCGACCACCACGGTTCGCTGGCGCGCGTGCGCGCCGGCCTGCAGGCGCTGGACGTAGGCATCCCGAAGGGCTGGCCGGAGTACGTGCTGCACCAGATGGTCACGGTGATGCGCGGCGGCGAGGAAGTGAAGCTGTCCAAGCGTGCCGGCAGCTACCTGACCCTGCGCGACCTGATCGAGGAAGCCGGGCGCGACGCGACGCGCTGGTTCCTGATCGCGCGCAAGCCCGATTCGCAGCTGGTGTTCGACATCGACCTGGCGCGCCAGCAGAGCAACGACAACCCGGTGTTCTACGTGCAGTACGCGCACGCCCGCGTCGCCAGCCTGCTGCGCCAGGCCGCCGAGAAGGGTTATGCGTACGACCAGGCCAATGCGCTGGCCCACCTGGGCAAACTGGACGACGACGGCTCGCTGTCGCTGATGGTCGAACTGTCGCGCTGGCCGGAGACGGTCGAGGCCGCCGGCCAGTCGCTGGAACCGCACCTCGTCGCCCAGTACCTGCGCGAACTGGCCTATGCTTTCCACACCTGGTACGCGAACACGCCGGTGCTGGTGGAGGACGCGGACCTGCGCGACGCGCGGCTGGCGCTGGCGCTGGCCGTGCGCCAGGCGCTGGCGAACGGACTCGGCCTGCTCGGCGTCAGCGCGCCGGAGCGGATGTGACGCGCCAGGCACGACGGAGATACAGGTAATGGCGGCAAGACGTGGCAAGAAGCAGGCCCGGCGCAATGGCGGCAGCGGCGGGCGCCCGGCATGGGTGTGGGTGGTGGCCGGCCTGGCCATCGGCGCGGTGGTGTTCCTGGCCGTGCCCGGGTGGTTGAAGAAGGGCGGCGACGGCTTCGTCCGCTTCGGCCCGCGCGCGAATCCGGACGCGCAGCCGGCGCCGATCGCCGATACCGAGGCCATCGCCGACACGCCCGCCGCCGACGCCGCGCCGGCCGGTGCCGCGCCGCAATACGACTTCTACACCGTACTGCCGGGCAACGAGGTGCGCATGTCCGACGCCGAACTGGCCGCCAGCGCACGCGAGGAGGAAGCCCGGCGCCAGCAGGACGAGGCCCGCCGCGCCCGCGACGCGCTGGAAGGACGCACACCGGCGGTGGCGACCAGCACCCCGGCAGCCACGGTCCCGGCGGCCACGGTGGCAACGGCCACGCCTGCGGGTACCGCCACGCCGCCGCCGGCCACCGCCACGACCGCGACCGCCGCCCCGGCAGCCAGCGACGGCGCGCGCTACATCCTGCAGGCCGGCGCCTTCGGCGCGTCCGGCGACGCGGAGGAAGTGAAGGCCAAGATCGCCATGCTGGGCCTTGGCGCGCGCGTGGAATCGGGCCAGGCCGGCGGCAGGACCGTGTACCGCGTGCGCATGGGTCCCTACGCCACCGCCAGCGAACTGGCCGAGGCCAAGCGCAAGCTCGCCGACAGCGGCCTGCCGGCCATGGCGATAAAAGCCCAGTAGAGCGGGACCCGCCCCGGCTGCCCCGTCTCCCTCCGCCGTTCCCGCGCCGGTTTCGCGATTGCCTGGACATCCAGCGGGCCGAGGCCCGCTCTACAGAAGAAGGACTGCCACCATGCCCCACACCGCCTTCATCACCGGCGCCACTTCCGGCTTCGGCCTGGCCGCCGCGCGCCGCTTCGTCGCCGCCGGCTGGAAGGTGGTGGCCACCGGGCGCCGCGCCGACCGTCTGCAGGCGCTGGTCGATGAACTCGGCGCGGGCCACGTACACCCGGCCGTGTTCGACGTGCGCGACGCGACGGCGATCGAAGCGGCGCTGTCCGCCCTGCCCGACGCCTTCCGCGACATCGACGTGCTGGTCAACAACGCCGGCCTGGCGCTGGGCACCGCGCCGGCGCAACAGGCCAGCCTCGAAGACTGGCGGGTGATGATCGATACCAACATCACCGCGCTGGTGACCCTGACCCACCGGCTGCTGCCGGCGCTGGTCGAACGCAAGGGCGTGGTCATCAACGTCAGTTCGGTGGCCGGCGTTTACCCGTATCCCGGCGGGAACGTGTACGGCGGCACCAAGGCCTTCGTCAGCCAGTTCTCGCTGAACCTGCGCACCGACCTGCACGGCACCGGCGTGCGCGTGACCGCGATCGAGCCGGGCATGGCCGAGACCGAGTTCACCCTGGTCCGCACCCATGGCAACCAGGCCGCCTCGGACACGCTGTACAAGGGCGCGCAGCCGATGACCGCCGAGGACATCGCCGAGCAGATTTTCTACGTGGCCACGTTGCCGGCACACCTCAACATCAACCGGCTGGAGATCATGCCGGTGACGCAATCCTTCGCCGGGTTCCAGGTGTTCCGCGGCTGAGCCGCCGGCTCCTACAGCGACAGCAGCGCGTTCATGTCCTTGGCGATCTCGTAGATGCCGTTCACCACGAACTGCACGCCGATGCACACCAGCAGGAAGCCCATCAGCCGCGAGAACGCTTCCACGCCGCTGTTGCCGAGCTTGCGCATGATCGTGCCGGAGCTGCGCAGGCACAGCAGCAGGATGGCGCTGGCCAGGAAGAAGATCAGCGGCGGCGCCACCAGCATCACCCACGCGGCGTAGGGCTGCTCGTCCTTCACCGCCGCGGCGGTACTGATGATCAGGGCGATGGTGCCCGGCCCGGCGGTGCTGGGCATGGCCAGCGGGATGAAGGCGATGTCGTCGGTGCGGTGCTGGCGCAACTCTTCGGTGCGGCGCTCCACTTCGGGCGTTTCGTCCAGCCGCTGCTGCGGGAACAGCATGCGGAAGCCGATGAAGGCGACGATCAGTCCGCCGGCGATGCGCAGGCCGGTGATCGAGATGCCGAACACGTTCATCACCAGCTGGCCGGTGTAGTACGCGACCATCATGATGACGAACACGTACACCGACGCCTTGAACGCCTGCCGGTCGCGCTCGGCCTCGCTCATGCCGCGCGACAGGCCCATCATCAGGGCTACGGTCGTCAGCGGGTTGGCCAGCGGCAGCAACGTCGCCAGGCCGATCGCGACCGCCTTCAACAGTTCCAGCACTATGCGATCTCCCGCATGGCCCTCGCCGCCACCATACACGCCCGGCCGCACCACGGCCGCATCCACTGGCCGCGGGACGCGACGGCGGTCACGCCAGCGGCGCGTCCGACAGGTAGGTGTAGCCGGTCAGCCCCGCCTCCAGCGCCGCGGCCAGCGCCAGCGATTCGCCTTCCGGCAGTCCAGCCTCGTGCACGCGGCGCGCATAGGCTTCGCGCAACTCGTCCAGGCGGTAGCCGACGTAGTCGAGCATCACGTCGGTGGTGTCGCCGCGGCGCTGCTGGGTCAGCTCGAAGCCGCCGCCGGCGGTGAGCCGCACTTCCACCGCGTCGGTGTCGCCGAACAGGTTGTGGATGTCGCCGAGGATCTCCTGGTAGGCGCCGACCAGGAAGAACGCCAGGCAGTAGCTTTCGCCGTGGCGCACCGTGTGCAGCGGCAGCGAGGTGTCCAGGCCGCCGTTCTCCACGTAGGTCTTGACCGTACCGTCGGAATCGCAGGTCATGTCGGCGATCACGCCGCGCCGCGCCGGCGCCTCGTCCAGGCGCGCGATCGGCACGATCGGGAACACCTGGTCGATCGCCCAGGCGTCGGGAATCGACTCGAACACGCTGAAGTTGACGAAGTACTTGTCGACCAGGCGGTCGTTGAGCTCGTCCAGCACCGGCCGGTGACTGCGCTCGCCGCCGTCCAGGCGCGCACGCACGGCGTGGGCGACGGCGTAGAACAGGTCGTCCACGCGCGCGCGCTGCGGCAGGTCGATCTGGCCCAGCGCATAGGCCGACAGGCCTTCGGCGTGGAAGTGCTGGGCCTCGTGGAACAGCTCCAGCGGCGGGCGCCGGTCCAGGTCGGCATGCAGTTCGCGCAGGTGGCGGATCGCGGCCGGCTCGTCGTCGTGCGCGTCGGGCACGCGGCCTTCCGGCGCGGTCTCCACCTCGGTGGTGTTGGCGACCAGCACCGCGTGGTGCGCGGTCATCGCGCGTCCGCACTCGGTGACGATGCGCGGCGGGGTGAGGCCCTGCTCGGCGCAGGCCTCGGCCAGCGGCTGCACGATGTTGGCCGCGTACTGGTTCAGGCCGTAGTTGATCGAGCACTCGCTGCGCGAGCGGGTGCCCTCGTAGTCGATGCCCAGGCCGCCGCCGACGTCCATGTAGCGCACCTTGGCGCCCAGCCGCGACAGCTCGCTGAAGTAGCGGGTCGCCTCGCGCATGCCATTGGCGATGTCGCGCACGTTGGAGATCTGCGAGCCCATGTGGAAGTGCAGCAGCTGCAGGCAGTCGCCCATGTCCGTATCGCGCAGCGACTTCCACAGGTCCAGCAGCTGGCGCGGCGAGAGGCCGAACTTGGCCTTGTCGCCGCCGCTGTTCTGCCACTTGCCGGCGCCGAGGCTGGCCAGGCGCATGCGCACGCCCAGGCCCGGCTGCACGCCGAGGTTGCGCGCCTCCTCCATCACCAGCGCCAGCTCGGACGGCTTCTCGATGACGATGAAGGTCTCCAGGCCCAGCTTGCGGCCGATCAGGGCCAGGCGGATGTACTCGCGGTCCTTGTAGCCGTTGCACACGATCAGCCCGCCCGGCCGCGACAGCGCCAGCACCGCCATCAGCTCCGGCTTGCTGCCGGCCTCCAGGCCGAAGCCCGCCCCGGCGTGGGCGGCCAGCGTCCCGGCCACGCCGCGGTGCTGGTTGACCTTGATCGGGTAGACCGCGGTGTAGCCGCCGGCGTAGTCCCAGTCGGCCATGGCCTGGGCGAAGGCGGCCTGCAGCCGGCCCAGGCGGTCGCCGAGGATGTCCGGGAAGCGCAGCAGCAGCGGCAGCTGCATGCCCTGCGCGCGCGCGGCCTCGACCAGCGCCGGCAGGGCCAGCTTCGGCCCGCCTTCGCCGCGCGGCAGCACCTGCATGGCGCCGTCGGCCACGTCGAAGTAGCCGCCGGACCAGTGCGGGATGGACCAGGTCTTGCGGGCGTGGTCGTCGGACCAGTCGCTCATCGGCGTGCGGCTCGGGCTGCAACAAAGGACGCGCATTCTAACCCCGGCATCCAGAAGGCTCCGTTACAATGCGCGCCCGCTCGAGCCCCTCGCCCGCTCCAGCCGCTTCGCCGAACCCTCATCCGCCCCTCCGGGGCCCCTTCTCACGGCGGGAGAAGGGAAAAAGCACAGGACACTGCCATGAGCACCCAGGACAACTGGTACATCGAGCGTTTCGAGCCGACCGGGTCGGCGATCGGCTACCGGGTCGAGGCCAAGCTCGACGAGGTGCAGTCGCCGTTCCAGAAGATCGAGATCTACAGGACCACCGACTGGGGCAACCTGATGCTGATCGACGGCGCGGTGATGCTCACCAGCCGCGACAACTTCCTGTACCACGAGATGATCGCCCACCCGGTGCTGTTCACCCACAGCGCGCCGAAGCGGGTCGTGATCATCGGCGGCGGCGACTGCGGCACGCTGCGCGAGGTGCTCAGGCACCCGGGCGTGGAAAGCGCGACCCAGTGCGACATCGACGAGCAGGTCACGCGCATGGCCGAGAAGCACTTCCCGGAGCTGTGCGACTCCAACGGCGACGCGCGCGCCGAGCTGCTGTTCGACGACGGCGTGGCCTACATGGCCAATTGCCCGGCCGGCAGCGTGGACGTGGTGATCGTCGACTCGACCGATCCGGTCGGCCCGGCCGAGGGCCTGTTCAACAAGGACTTCTACGCCAGCTGCTTCCGTGCGCTGAAGGACGACGGCATCCTCGTGCAGCAGTCGGAGTCGCCGCTGGCGCAGCTGGAGCTGATCGGGTCGATGCGCACGGAAATGGGCAAGGCCGGCTTCTCCACCTTCAAGACCCTGCCGTTCCCGCAGCCGTGCTACCCGACCGGCTGGTGGAGCGTGACCCTGGCGCGCAAGGGCCAGGGGTTCGCCTTCCGCGACGGCGATGCGACGGCCAAGGGCTTCCCGACGAAGTACTACAGCGCGCACCTGCACCAGGGCGTGCTGGTCGCCCCGCCGTTCGTGGCCGACGCCCTGGGCGAGTAACGGGGCCGCCCCCTGCCGGTGCGCTGCCGTCCGCGCACCGTTTCCACTCCCGCCTTGCGGATGACCCACCGCGCCTCGAGTGCGACGGGCTCGCGTCGGGACTCTTCGCTCCGTCAAGCCCGTCCTGCGTTCCAGCGGCGGAACGTTGTCTTTTCGTGGTGTGTCGAATTAGAAAACTTACAAGTTCTATAATTCGCCGGCACCGGCATTTCCGGCCGATGCATGACCCGCGCGCGTCCCGCGCCTCCGTACCGGGTCCCCAAGAACAAGAACGAAACCATGAACCGCATCGACCCGGTCGCGTCGGGCCAGTCCCCCGACGCTCCGCTCCTGCTCAAGGAAGGCACCCGCCTGCTCGAGCCCGACGTCTACCGCACCCACCTCAATGGCCAGCCGGCGGTGGTGAAGGACTATGGCCGCTACCGGCGCACGCCCCTGGCCCCGCTGGCGCGCGTGCTGGTCCGCCGCGAGGCGCGGATGCTGCACCGGCTTCGCGGCTGGGCGCACGCGCCGGTGCTGATGGGCATCGTCGGCGGCCTGGCGCTGGGCATGGAATACGTCCCCGGCCGCCCGCTCGGCGGCGAGACGCCGGTCGACGACGAAACCTTCCGCCGCCTGCGCGGCGCGGTCGCGCAGCTGCACGCCAGCGGCATCACCCACAACGACCTGCACCCGGCCAACGTCATGGTCGACGGCGAACGCGTGGTGCTGCTCGACTTCGCCTCGGCGCTGCGCACCCCGCGCTGGCTGCGCAACGCCCCGGTCCTGCGCGAACTGCGCCGCAGCGACCTGGCCAACGCGTTCCGCATCGAACAGCGCATCACCGGGCGCGCGCCCCGGCGCTACGTCGCTCCGGTACTGGCCGCACCACGCTGGGTGACCGCCGTGCGCGACGGCTGGAAGCGTTTCTATCGCGGGCTGCGCGGCCACTGAGGCGCGCTTGCGGCGATCGCAGGAAAAAACAGGGAAAAGCGATGCCCCGCACGTGGCGGAGCATTGCACTTGCCCGCAGGCGATCGAAGGCGATCAGGCGCTGAGGATCTTGGCTTTCTCCGCCGCGAATTCGTCCTCGGTCAGCACCCCGCTCTTCTGCAATTCGCCCAGCTTCTGCAGCATCGCGACCTTGTCTTCGGTCATGCCGGCGGCCGTGGCGGCGGGCGCCTCCGGCGGCGGTGCCTGCGCGTTGCCCTTGCCCAGCACCGCCTTGGCGGTGCCGGTGATGACCGCGGTGCGCGCCGCTGTGCCGAGCAGGCTTCGGGTTCTCCTCATTACCGTTCTCCGGAGCAGTACATGCGGCCGGGCCGCATCCCGCGCCGCAATGCGATGGCGACGGCGCAGGCCGACTCTACTGCCGGCCGGAAACGGATGTGTGACGCCTGCCTAACATCTGCCGGCGAAAGGAATCGCAGTGCGCTACAGCGCGTCGGCGTCCAGTTCGCCGGTGCGGATCCGCACCACCTGGCCCAGGTCGTAGACGAACACCTTGCCATCGCCGATCTTGCCGGTGCCCGCCGCGCGCACGATCGCCTCGACCACCGCCTCGACCCGGTCCTCGGTGACCGCGACCTCGATCTTCACCTTGGGCAGGAAATCGACCACGTATTCGGCGCCGCGGTACAGCTCGGTATGGCCCTTCTGCCGGCCGAAGCCCTTGACCTCGGTCACGGTGATCCCGGCGATGCCCTGTGCCGACAGCGCCTCGCGCACGTCGTCGAGCTTGAACGGCTTGATCACGGCCATGATCATCTTCATCCGGCGGTCTCCGTAGGGCATGTGCGGGGCGACAGGATAACGCGGCGCCCGCTTGCCACGTCCGTGGCGCCTGGCTTCAATGGCGCGGGTTCCGGCACCGGTTTCGGAGTTTTCCGACCATGCGCGGCGCCACATCCCGATTCCGCCCGCCCGCGCCCCGGCGCACACTGGCCCCACGCCGGAGAAAACACATGATCGACCTCAACCACATCGACGACCTGGCCCGACGCCTGAGCGACCTGGTCCCGCCGGGACTGCGCGAATCGGGCGGGGAACTGCAGGCCAGCTTCCGCACCGCGCTGCAGGCCGGCCTGGCGAAGCTGGACCTGGTCACGCGCGAGGAATTCGACGTGCAGCGCGCAGTGTTGCTGCGCACCCGCGAGAAGCTGGAAACGCTGGAGCGCGCCGTCGAGGAACTGGAGGCGCGCCTGCACGCCGCCGGCCAGCCGCCCGCCAGTCCGCACTGAGGCGCCGCCCATGGGCCTGGCACTGGTGCACAGTCGCGCCCGTGCCGGCGTCGCCGCCCCGCCGGTGCAGGTGGAAGTGCACCTGTCCGGCGGCCTGCCTTCCACCCAGATCGTCGGCCTGCCGGCCGCGGCGGTGCGCGAATCGCGCGACCGGGTGCGCGCGGCCATCCTGTGCGCGCAGTTCGAATATCCGCAGCGGCGCATCACCATCAACCTGGCGCCCGCCGACCTGCCCAAGGAAGGCGGCCGCTTCGACCTGCCCATCGCCCTGGGCATCCTCGCCGCCAGCGGCCAGATCGACCGCGAGGCGCTGGCCGGCTGCGAATTCCTCGGCGAACTGGGCCTGACCGGCGAACTGCGCCCGGTCGACGGCGTGCTGCCGGCGGTGCTGGCCGCCGCGCGCGACGGACATCGACTGGTGGTCCCGGCCGGCTGCGGCGCCGAGGCGGCGCTGGCGCCGCAAGCCGAGGCATACATCGCGCGCACCCTGCTGGAAACCTGCGCCGGGCTCGCTGGCCGCACCTCGCTGCCGCGCGCCCAGGCGGTTGCGGCCGGGGAAGTCATGGTCGGCGACGCGCCGTTGCCCGACATGGCGGACGTGCGCGGCCAGGCCCAGGCGCGGCGCGCGCTGGAGATCGCGGCCGCCGGCGGCCACCACCTGCTGATGAGCGGCCCGCCCGGCTGCGGCAAGACCCTGCTGGCCGCGCGCCTGCCCGGCCTGCTGCCGCAGGCCTCCGAGGCCGAGGCGCTGGAAACCGCGGCGGTGCACTCGATCAGCGGGCGTGGCCTGGATCCGGCGCGCTGGCGCCAGCGGCCGCTGCGCGCGCCGCACCACGGCGCCAGCGCGGTGGCCCTGGCCGGCGGCGGCAGCCCGCCGCGGCCGGGCGAGATCTCGCTGGCGCACAACGGCGTGCTGTTCCTGGACGAGCTGCCGGAGTGGAGCCGGGCGGCGCTGGAAGTGTTGCGCGAGCCGCTGGAGTCCGGGCGCATCACCATCTCCCGCGCCGCCCGCAGCGCCGAGTTCCCGGCCCGCTTCCAGCTGGTCGCGGCCATGAATCCCTGCCCCTGCGGCTGGGCCGGCGACCCGTCCGCGCGCTGCCGCTGCACGCCGGACGTCATCCTGCGCTACTGGAGCCGGCTGTCGGGCCCGCTGCTGGACCGGATCGACCTGCACCTGGCCATGTCCCGCCTGCCACCGCCGTTGCTGCGCCCGGACGCGCCGCCCGGCGAATCCAGCGCGGCGATCCGCCAGCGCGTGGCCGCCGCCCGCGCGCGCCAGGCCGAACGCGGCCGGCTGGCCAACGCCCATCTCGATGCGCCCGGCCTGGCCACGGCCTGCCGGCTGGCCGAACCCGAGCAGCACCTGCTCGAACAGGCCGGCGAACGCCTGCAACTGACCGCGCGCAGCCTGCACCGCGTCCTGCGCGTGGCCCGCACCATCGCCGACCTGGCCGGGAGCACCGCCATCGCCGGCGAGCACCTGGCCGAAGCGCTCGGCTACCGCACGCCGGCGCCTTTGGCCGCCACCGCCGGCTGAAGGCCGTCCTTGCCCGCCAGCGATGTTCGCGACATCCGCAATGCCCGCGGTGTTGGAACCGAATCGCCTCCCGCGGTACGCGGGCAGCAGGAGAAACGATGTGCGTATCGACGCGCATCTGCACTGCCGCTCGCCTCGGGTCGCCCGGACAGACGCGGCACGCCGCCGCGACCCATCCCGCATCGGTGATGGTCATCTTTTAACGCGAGCGCAACGCGTGCGCCTGCCATTCCGCGCTAGCGTGGCCGTTCCGATGCCACCGGCATCCCCGGAGCCACCGCCCATGCGTCGCACGACCCTGTTCGCCGTCTCCAGCCTGACCCTCGCCCTGGCCGCCTGCACCGGCAAACAGGACAGCGACACCGCCGCCACCGCCAACGCGCCCGCCACGGCGAAGGAAGTCGAACTGATCCCGCGCGAGGCCCTGTTCGGCAACCCCGAGCGCGCCGCCGTGCAGATCAGCCCCGATGGCAGATACCTGAGCTGGATCGCACCGGTCGACGGGGTGATGAACGTCTGGGTCGCGCCCGCCAGCGACCCGTCCGCAGGCCGTGCCGTCACCGACGACAAGGCGCGCGGCATCCGCAACTACTTCTGGTCGTACCGCCCGGACACCCTGCTGTACCTGCGCGACAACGGCGGCGACGAGGACTTCCACCTGTACGCGGTCGACCTGGCCAGCCACCAGACCCGCGACCTCACCCCGTTCCCGAAGACCACCGCCCAGGTGGCCGGGGTCAGCCCGACCCAACCCGACAGCATCCTGGTCGGCATGAACGACCGCGACGCCAAGTGGCACGACCTGTACCGCGTCGACCTGGCCAGCGGCCAGCGCACCCTGGTGGAGAAGAACACGCAAGAGATCGCCGGCTACATCGCCGACGGCGAGTACAACCTGCGCTATGCCCAGCGCTCGCGCCCGGACGGCGGCATGGACATCCTCAAGCGCGCCGGCCAGGCCTGGGAGAAGGCCGATGACATTCCCTTCGAAGACGTGCTGACCACCAGCACCCTGGGCCTGACCAACGACGGCAGGACCCTGTACCTGGCCGATTCGCGCAACCGCAACACCGCGGCGGTCTATGCGGTGGACAGCGCCAGCGGCCAGCGCACGCTGCTGGCCGAGGACGCACGCGCCGACATCGGCGGCGGCCTCACCGACCCGCGCACCGGCGAACTGCAGGCGGTCTCGGTGAACTACCTGCGCGAGGAATGGAAGCCGGTCGGCGACGCGCTGGCGGCCGACATCAGGACGCTGGAGGCGATCGGACCGGGCGAGGCCGGGGTCAACTCGCGCACGCTCGACGACCGCACCTGGATCGTCACCTACTCGGCCGCCGAATCGCCGGTGGCCTATTACCGCTACGACCGCACGCCCGGCGCCGAAGGCAAGCTGACCCGGCTGTTCTCCGCGCGGCCGGCGCTGGACGGCAAGCCGCTGGTGCCGATGTGGCCGCAGGAAATCAAGTCGCGCGATGGCCTGGACCTGGTCAGCTACCTCACCCTGCCCGCGTCCGCCGACCCGGACGGCGACGGCAAGGCCGACGCGCCGGTGCCGATGGTGCTGCTGGTCCATGGCGGCCCGTGGGCGCGCGACGACTACGGCTACAGCGGCTGGGACCAGTGGCTGGCCAACCGCGGCTACGCGGTGTTGTCGGTCAACTACCGCGGCTCCACCGGCTTCGGCAAGGAGTTCACCAACGCCGGCGACGGCGAATGGGCCGGCAAGATGCACGACGACCTGGTCGACGCGGTGGACTGGGCGGTGGGCCAGGGCATCACCACCGCCGACAAGGTCGCGATCATGGGCGGCAGCTATGGCGGCTACGCCACGCTGGCCGGCCTGACCTTCACTCCCGACACCTTCGCCTGCGGCGTGGACATCGTCGGCCCGTCCAACCTGGCCACCCTGCTGTCCACGGTGCCGCCGTACTGGGCCAGCTTCTACGAGCAGCTGGCCAGGCGCATGGGCGACCCACGCACCGAGGAAGGCCGCAAGTGGCTGGCCGAGCGCTCGCCGCTGACCCGCGCCGACCAGATCAAGAAGCCGCTGCTGATCGGCCAGGGCGCCAACGACCCGAGGGTGAAGCAGGCCGAGAGCGACCAGATCGTCGCGGCGATGCAGGCCAAGGACATTCCGGTGACCTACGTGCTGTTCCCCGACGAGGGCCACGGTTTCGCCCGTCCGGAGAACAACAAGGCCTTCAACGCCATCGCCGAGAACTTCCTGGCCAAGTGCCTGGGCGGCCGGGTGCAGCCGATCGGCGAGGATCTGTCCGGTTCCAGCATCACCGTGCCCGCCGGTGCCGACAGCGTGACTGGCCTGGCCGAGGCGCTGAAAGCGCATACGCAGGAAGTGAGGAAATAGTCACCTCAGCGGGGCGGCGCACACTGCCGCCCCGTCCCCTGCGGGAACTGGCTTCAGCCGGCGAAACGCTTCCTCGATTCCCCGCCATCCAACGATGGCATCGATGTCCGTGCCGCCGGCCGCATGCTGCTCCCGCAATCACAGGGTCACGTCGCCGTGCCAGCCGGGAACGGCTTCTCAGGGCGAAGCCGCAGGCCACACCCGTCCGGCGGGATCGAACTCGGCATTGCGCATCGTGCCGGCTCGCCAGCCGAAGCCGCATACCGCCATCACGCCTTCTTCCAGGCCGTCGAATCCGAACGCCCGCTCTATGTCTTCCTCGTTGATCGCGCAGGTGACGAATGCGCCCAGGCCCAGATCCGTCGCGCTCAGATACAGCGTCTGCGACAGGTGGCCGGCGTCCATGGTCACCGCACGATAGGCCTTGGGGTGGCCGCGATACTTCCAGAAGCAGCGGGCGAAGCGCGCGGCCATCACCACCAGCACCGGCGCATCGGCGAACCAGTGCTGGCCGGCGACCGCCTTCAGGGCCAGGTCGCGGATCGGCATGTCCGGCTCCGGCATCGGCTCCAGCGCATGTTCGATCGGGTGGTAGTGGTAGAGCCCCGGCGCCAGCCCTTCCACGCGCTGCACGACCAGATACGCCTCGGTCGGATGGAGCCCGCCACCGGACGGACTGCCCTTCTTGAGGAACACGGTGTCGTCGTCCATCCGCCACTGCGCCTGGGCGGCGAACACGCGCTGCAGCATCCGCGCCAGCAGGGGCCGGGCCAATGCGCGCTCGACGTCGAAGTTCCGGCACGTCGTGCGGCGCAGGAGCAGTTCGTCGAATGCTTCCGGTTCGTCGCGCGGCAGCCGAAGACGATCCGCCGGGCCACAGCGCTCGACGGTGGCCGGCGGCGGGACGCCCAGGTTCGTGCGCAGGCCGACGGCGGTGGACAGGCCGGCCGCCTCGGTGGCCGCCGCCGCGTCCTCGCCGGCCCAGCGCCCGGCGCGGTGGAACATCGCCGCCGGGCCCCACCAGTGGCCAGCGCGGAGGCCCGCATCCAGCGCCGCCGCTTCCTGGCCCCCGTCTTCGACCATCACCAGTTCCTGCGCCAGCAACCGGTCCAGCACGCCGTCGGGCCACCCGGCAAGGGCCTCGGCCGCCACCCATTCCTCGGCCGACAGGCGCCCCAGGCACTCGCGTGCGACCTCGTCCATGACAACGGGCCGGGCCAGATGCGGCGCGTGGGCGATCCATTCCTGCCGCCGCGAGGCGCCATTGCCCCCTGCCAGCAGCCCCGCTAGGTCGAACTCCACCCGCTCGCACGGCTCCATGTACACGATCGCGCAACGACGGACCCGCATGCTGCCTCCCCTTGAAAGCCTCGCCCCACAGTATGACCATGCATCGCCGCACAATTCCGTGCGTGATACCGCCCTAGGGGAACCCGATGATCAGCGAATCCAAGAACCAGCCCATGGACCCGGCCGTGGTCGACAAACTCCTCGACGGCCTGTCCGGCGATGACGACTTCCGCGCACTGTTCACCAAGGATCCGCGCGCCGCATTGGAGAAGGTCGGCTACAAGGCGACCGGCAACGAACAGTTCGGCTGCGCGCGCGTCACCGCCCTGGCACCGAAGGAGGAGATCGCCGCGGCGAGGAAATTGCTCGCCACCCACCTCACCCGCAGCAATGCGGCCATGACTGTCATTTTCTCGTTCGAAGCCGGCAAGATCGAGACCGCGCTGTCGAAAGCCTGAGCGCACCGCCGCCGGCGCGTTCGCCTGGTGGCGGACGCGCCGGCATCCTCACTGCCGCGACGGAACCGGTGGGCCGGCGTTCCCGGCAGCGCCCGCCTCGGCCACGTTCAACGGCTGCAGCAGCTGGTTGACGGCCACTTCCGACAGCGCCTGGCCCTGATGCGTGCGGAGCCACTGCTCATGCTCGGCGGCGAGGGCGTCCTTCCCTGCCGCGCGCGCCAGGTCGCGCATGACGGCATGCGCAAGCAATAGTTCGTGCCCGTTCAACTGCGCCTGCAACAAGCGCATGCCGTCGTCGGGACGTCCCTCGAGGCCGGCCTGGTTCGCCAGGACTATTACCAGCATCTTGTCGACCAGACGGTTGCCCGACTTCTTCGCTTGCGGCGCCAGCCATCGCAGCGCCCGTCCCGCGAATTCGGCATGTCCGTCGCGCTGGGCGACATAGACCAGCGCCGCATAGCGGAACAGCTCTTCGTAACGCCCGACCAGTTTTTCGTTGGCCAGCGCCGCGCGGAAATCGCTCTCGAGCGCCTTCAGTTCCGCGACGGGTACCGGCTTGCCGGCCGCCGAACGCACCTCGGCATTGCTCAGGCGGAAATGGCGGGGATACGGATACGGCATGCCCCGGGACTGATCCAACGCGCGCGCAGACAGATCGATCGCCTCGGCGTAGTTCCGGTCCCCGATCGCCAGGGACGCCAGGCCGTTCTGGGTCAGCAGCCACAGTCCCTCGTTGCCATCCTTCCGGACCGCACGCAGCCTCCGAAAGGCTTCGTCGCGCCTGCCCATCGAGGCCATGGCCTCCGCCCACGCGCCGTCGGCAGGCACGCGCCCCGACTTCCCGGCTTCGTCGAGGACCTTCAATGCCTCGCCCGGATCGCCCTGCGCCGTATGGATGCGCGCGATGTGCACGAGCGGGTAACTGCGCCAGGGTGCCTGGGGGGGGGACGCCGCGATCGAATGCGCCAGCGCCTCGTCGAACCGGTTCTCGACCAGCAGGTACCAGGAGGCATTCGACTGCGCGGCGAAATCGTCCGGATAGATACGGGCCAGCGCCAGCCACTGCGCCAGCGACCCGCCCTCCGGCGCCATTTCGGCCCGCCATGCATCCAGGATCAGGCGATCGCGCGGAGTCACCTTGTCCCGCAGGCGCATGGCATTGGCGAAGTGCGCGTAGGCCTTCTCCTGCTCATCCTGCGCCCACGCCAGCTTCGCGAGCGCCAGATGCGCCCGCATGAACTCAGGGTCGATCGCAATCGCGTTTTCATACAACGTGGTCGCCTCGGCATAATTGCTGTGCAGGAATGCCGACTCCGCCAAGGCATAGGCGCGCAACGCGTCGAGGTTGGATGTGGTCGCTCGCGGCAACGGCATCGTGGTCTGCTGGATCGACGCCATCGCTTCGCCAAAGCGGGTGCGCAGTCCCTCCGCCACCGTGTCTATCGAATCCAGCACCGACTCCAGCCCCCGCCCGCTCGCCTGTTCGGAATAGACCGCCGACTGCGTCGTGGGATCCACCACCTCCGCGGAGAACTGGAGCCGCCCGTCCACCTCGATGACCGAAGGCAGGATCACCGCGCGTGCGCCGTCGCGAAGCGCCACTTCCGAAGCGGTGGCGCGGTCCAGCGCGGCACCGTCCTTGCGGCGCATGAGGGCGAGCGTCTGCTGCACCTTCAGGTCGCTGAGCACGTTGACGTACCGCGACTGCTCCAGGCTGATCCGGAACGCCTGTTCCAGCGAATCGTCCAGCACGGTCTGCCCGGTCAGGTTGCGCAGGTCGCCCACCACCACCCAGTCGCGCTCGGCGAAGGCGATCGCCGGCTCGGGCCGGGTCATGACCCACACGCCCACCGCCACGCCGGCCACCAGCACCGCTTCGGCGGCCAGCGCCATCGGACGCCGCCACAGCGGCATGTCGCGGCGCGCCTTGGCGTCGCCACGAGGCATCCGCAGCGGTGCCAGGCCCGGTTCGCCGACTTCGTGGACCTCCTGCGTTTCCGGCACGCCCTTGAAGTGCCAGCGGCCGTGGGTGCGCCATTGCAGGGCGTCGCCGCGTTCGCCCAGTTCGCGCGCGGCGCGGCGGACCAGCGGCTCGGCCACCGCCGACAGCAGGATCTGTCCCGGCCGCGCCAGCTGCATCAGGCGCGCGGCGAACGGCTTGGCCAGGCCTTCGATCTCCACCGGCTTGGCGCCGGCGCTGACCGCTTCGTCGCTGTTGCGCCAGATCAGCACCTCGCCCACGTGCAGACCGGCGCGCGCCAGCAGCGGCGGCCCGGCGTGATGGGCCTGGCCCAGCGCCTCCAGGCCGCGGCGGTAATCCAGGGCGAAGCCGAGGCCGTCGAGCGGGCGCTCGAACAGCAGCAGCAGGCCGTCGGAGCGGTCGATCAGGCGGCCGCGCCAGCGCTGCTGCAGTTCCAGCACCAGACGGTCGTGGTCGCGGAACAGCGCGGCGGCTTCGTTGTCGCCCAGCTTCTCGACCAGGCCGGTCGAGTCGCACAGGTCGGTCAGCAGCAGGGTCCGCAGCTGCGGGACGTTGGCGTCGTGCGGCATGCCGTCCATCGTCGCCTCAGGCCACGGACGGCACGGCGCCGTCGATCCAGTGGACGCGGTTGCCGCCCAGCCGCTTGGCCTCGTACAGCGCCGCGTCGGCGCGGGCGTACCAGTCGTTCCAGTCCCGCTCCGGTTCCACCAGGCAGGCACCGACGCTGACCGGGCAGATGGTCGGCACGGCCTGCTGCAATTGCAGCAGGCTGCGGGTGGTGGCGACCACGAACTCGGCGTAGCGCATCACGTCTTCGCGCCGGCGCGCGGCGACCAGCAGGCAGAACTCGTCGCCGCCCAGGCGGCAAGGCACGTCCTCGGCACCGGCCACCGAGCGCAGGATGCCGGCGATGTTCTGCAGCACGCGGTCGCCGATCAGGTGGCCGTGATCGTCGTTGACCTGCTTGAAACGGTCGCAGTCCACCAGCACCAGGCCCATCGATTCCTTCATGCCCAGCCGCCGGCACTCCTGCAGGTGCAGGGTCAGGCCGCGGCGGTTGTACAGGCCGGTGAGTTCGTCGGTGCGGATCAGCTCTTCGGTCTGGTTGAGCTGGTGGGTCGTGGCGTAGAGGTTGTCCAGGGCCGTTTCCAGGTCCTGGTTGCGGCGGCGCAGCTGCCGGATCAGGCTCTGCTCGTTGAGCACCACGCGGGTGATCGAACGACGCAGGAACTGCGCCACCAGCGTCGCGTCGCGTTCGACCAGGCGCTGGAACTCCTCCTGCCCCAGCTCGATCAGGCGGCCGTCGCTGGCAGCGACCGCGTCGGCGCTGCGGGTGTGTTCGCCGATCAGCAGGCCGAGTTCGCCGAAGAATTCCTGCGGGCCGAGCTGCTTGGTGGCCAGGTCGTTGCCGAAGTCCAGTTCGACCCGGCCGGCGGCGATGACGTACATGAGCTGGCCGGAATCGCCGCGACGGAAGATGCGCTCGCCGGCACGGACCACGTGCTCGCGGCCGACCGCCGCGAAAAGATCGAACTCGCACGCCGCCAGGGCGGCGCTTCCGCTGCCACCGGCGTCCTGGTCCATCCGTTCACGGACGTTGCGCGCCACGCCGTCGCTCGACATCCCGCGGCTCCCTGACCCGGCCCCCCCCGGGTGAATGGCGAGCATACCATTGCGGCGCGTATGGGACGGCGTGGGTTCCGGCCGCGTCACGCCGGCGGTTGATCCCGCACCGCCACCGGGCATCCGGATGCTGCGGGCGGTCCGCGCCGACGTCGCAGGTGCCGAAGGGTGGATTTTTATGGCGCTGGGATGAAGCTTGGCGCTCATGCCGGGCCTGGAGGTGTCGCCGGTGGGCCGGCCCTACAGGCAAGAACGCCCATGCCATGGCTGGAGGGCCAAAAGCGGGGCGCTGGGGTTGAAAGCGTGAAGCTTCGGCTCCGGACGGGACCGCTGTCACTTGGAGATTGTGAAGCAAAAGCTTCGGCTCCGGACGGGGCCGCCGTCACTATGGAGGTTGTGAAGCAAAAGCTTCGGCTCCGGACGGGGCCGCCGTGCCTGTTGGGCCTGGGGCAGGAGCGTCGGCTTCGGCGGGGGCCGCCGTGCCCTGGGGGTCTGGCGCATCGCTCGGCTCCGCCGTCCATGGCTCCGACGAGCGACCGCAGCACATCCCTGTGCTGCTTGCGCCAGACCCCCAGGGCACGACGTCCTTCGGTGGCATCGAGGTCGTGGCTTCGATCAGGGAAAGCGAATCCTCGGGATCCAGGCTTTCGTAGAGCGGGGCTTGCCCCGCTGCTCTTGACCGACAAAGGCAAAGGCAGCGGGGTAAGCCCCGCTCTACGGGAGCAACAGCAAAATCGGAACGATGGCAAGCACGCACCGGAGCTGAGCCAGGAACAAAGCCACGCCCCGGGAGCACCGAAAGACGCGGCAGTGCGGGGGTAAGGCGCAAGCAGCACACGGATGTGCTGCGCTCGGCCGTCGGAGGCAGGACGCCGCAGCCGGCCGATGCGCCATACCCCCGCACTGCCGCGGCTCCCGCCGAAGCCGACATCACCCAACGTCTTGGTTCCTGCTTCTGCGGTTCGCGCGCCCCCCTCAACTCGAAGAAAAGCAGGTGCGCCCTCTCCCAGGCGCACCCACGACCCGGCCCCCTCCGTCAGGCCGGGCGGCACGCCAGATTCAGGCCGCGGCGCGGTCGTGAAACTGCTCTTCCTCGGTCGAACCGGCCAGCGCGGTGGTCGAGGACTGGCCCTGCTGGATCGCCTGGGTGACCGCGTCGAAATAACCGGTGCCGACCTCGCGCTGGTGCTTGACCGCGGTGAAGCCCTTGTCGGCAGCGGCGAACTCCGCTTCCTGCAGTTCGACGAAGGCGCTCATCTGCCGGCGCGCGTAGCCGTGGGCCAGGTTGAACATCGAGTAGTTCAGCGCGTGGAATCCGGCCAGAGTGATGAACTGGAACCTGTAGCCATAGCTGGCGATCTCCTTCTGGAACCTGGCGATGGTCGCGTCGTCCAGGTTCTTCTTCCAGTTGAAGGACGGCGAGCAGTTGTAGGCCAGCAGCTTGCCCGGATACTTGGCGTGGATCGCCTCGGCGAACCGGCGCGCGAATTCCAGGTCCGGCTTGCCGGTCTCGCACCAGACCAGGTCGGCGTACGGCGCATAGGCCAGGCCGCGGCTGATCGACTGCTCCAGGCCATTGCGCACCTTGTAGAAGCCTTCGACGGTGCGCTCGCCGGTGGTGAACGGGCGGTCGTTGTCGTCGATGTCGGAGGTCAGCAGGTCGGCGGCCTCGGCGTCGGTGCGCGCGACCAGGATCGTCGGCACGCCCATCACGTCACTTGCCAGGCGCGCGGCGTTGAGCTTCTCCACCGCTTCGCGGGTCGGCACCAGCACCTTGCCGCCCATGTGCCCGCACTTCTTCACCGAGGCCAGCTGGTCCTCGAAATGCACGCCCGCCGCGCCGGCCTCGATCATCGCCTTCATCAGCTCGAAGGCGTTGAGCACGCCGCCGAAGCCGGCCTCGGCGTCGGCCACGATCGGCTGCAGGAAATCGATGCTGTCGTCGTCCTCGGCGTGGTACAGCTGGTCGGCGCGCAGCAGCGCGTTGTTGATGCGCCGGACCACCGACGGCACCGAGTCGGCCGGATACAGCGACTGGTCCGGATACATCTGCCCGGCCAGGTTGGCGTCGGCGGCGACCTGCCAGCCGGACAGGTAGATCGCGTTCAAACCCGCCTTGACCTGCTGCATGGCCTGGTTGCCGGTCAATGCGCCCAAGGCATTCACGAAGTCCTTTTCGTGCAGGTAACGCCACAGTTTCTCCGCGCCGATCCTGGCGATCGAATGCTCGACCGGGATCGTCCCGCGCAAGCGGACCACGTCCTGGGCGGTGTAGTTGCGGATGATGCCGGCCCAGCGCGGGTCGGTGTTCCATTCGTGCTGGATCTGCTCGGCGGTCTTCAGCGTGGTCATGGCGTTCTCCGTGGGGCGGTTGCGGTGTGTCGGGGCTTTTTCTGCAGGAGCCGGTCTTGCCGGCGACCGCCATGGCTGGCGGATCGCTGGCAGGCGGTTTCCCATGGCGGTCGCCGGCAAGACCGGCTCCTACAAGGGACGCGCCCGTAGAGCGCGAAGCGGTCCATCGAGGTGGACGAGCCGCACAGGTTTCGCAAGGATCAATCGATCCGCGCGTACGCCGGCAGGGTCAGGAATTCGACCAGCTGGCAGGCGCGGGTCAGGTCGTCGAGCAGGCCCATCGCCTCGGCGATGCGGGTCCCGCCCGGCAGCGTGGCGGTGTCGCCCAGCCGGCCCGGCAACGCGGCAAGGTTGCGTTCGAACAGGGCGAAGTCGATCAGCGTGCCGTCGGCCAGGTGCACCGGGCTGCCGTCGGCGTGGCGGCCGCGCGGATCGGAGTGGTGCAGCCATTGCCACAGCTGGGCGCGGGCGATCTCGGCGGTGGCCGCGTCCTCCATCAGCCAGTGGATCGGCACGCAGCCGTTGCCGTCCAGCCACGAGGCGATGTAGCGCACGCATACTTCGACGTTGTTCTCGAAGCCTTCGCGGGTGATGGTGCCTTCGCTGGGACGGATCAGGTCATCGCGGCCGGCCTGCACGTCCTCGCGCAGCACGTGGTGCTGGTGGGGCGTGGGCATGTGCGCATCGAAGATCGCGCGCGCCACCGGGATCAGCGCCGGGTGCGCGACCCAGGTGCCGTCGTGGCCGGCGGTCACCTCGCGCAACTTGTCCGCGCGCACCCGGGCCATGGCCTGCTCGTTGGCGGCCTCGTCGCCGGCGATCGGGATCTGCGCGGCCATGCCACCCATCGCGTGCGCGCCGCGGCGGTGGCAGGTGCGGATCAGCAGTTCCGAGTACGCCTTCAGGAACGGCTGGGTCATGGTCACCTGGCCGCGCTCGGGCAGCACCCGGTCGGCGTGGGCGCGGAAGGTCTTCAGGTAGGAAAAGATGTAGTCCCAGCGCCCGCAGTTCAGGCCGACGATGCGGTCCTTGAGCGCGTGCAGGATCTCGTCCATCTCGAACACCGCCGGCAGCGTCTCGATCAGCACGGTGACCTTCATCTGCCCGTGCGGCAGGCCCAGCATCGCCTCCACGTGCGACAGCGCCGCTTCCCACAGCGCGGCTTCTTCCATGCTCTGCAGCTTGGGCAGGTAGAAGTAGGGGCCGCGGTCGTTGGCCATCAACGTGCGCGCGTTGTGCCAGGCGAACACGGCCATGTCGAACAGGCCGCCGGCGATCGCCTCGCCATCCACGCGCACGTGCTTCTCGTCCAGGTGCCAGCCGCGCGGGCGCACGATCAGCACCGCGCGCTCCTCGTACGGACGCAGCCGGTACTGCTTGCCGTTGTCGGCTTCGAACGCCAGCGTGCCGTCGACCGCCGCGGCCAGCGCGCGCTGGCCGGCCAGCAGGTTGCGCCAGGTCGGCGCGGTCGAATCCTCGAAGTCGGCCATGTAGCACTGCGCGCCGGAGTTGAGCGCGTTGATCACCATCTTCGGGTCGGTCGGGCCGGTGATCTCCACGCGGCGGTCCTGCAGCGCGCGCGGGATCGGCGCGACCTTCCAGTCGGCATCGCGGATGGACGCGGTGTCGGCGCGGAAGTCCGGCAGGGCGCCGGCGTCGAAGGCGGCCTGGCGCTCGCGGCGCGCGGCCAGGCGGGCGCGGCGCTCGGGCTCGATGGCCCGGTGCAGCGACACCAGCAGGCCCAACAGCGGCGCCGGCAGCAACTGCTCCTGCCCGGCAACGCGCTCGGTCAGTGAGAGCCCGGCGGCCGCCCGGGGAACGGCGACGACAGCGGCGGGGCGGCTGGCCGGACGGGTCGACGGAACGGAGGGGGTTGCAGTGGCGGCGGTGGCGGACATGGCAGGCTCCTGGCGGCTGCGGTCGGGAGGCCACGCTGCGCTGCGGCAAAGTATTTGACAACACAGTTTTTGCAATGTATTGCATAAAATAAACTAATACACAGGCACAACCATTCCGTGTCGCCCGGCACAAGTCCGCGTTTTTCCTACAAATCCGACCGGCTCAAGCCGTTGCGCGCGTTCTGCCAGACGGTGCGGCTGGGCTCGGTGTCGCGGGCCGCGGACGCCCTGTTCGTCAGCCAGCCGGCCATCACCCTGCAGTTGCAGGCACTGGAACGGGACCTGGGCGTGCCCCTGCTGGAACGCAACGGGCGCCGCCTGGCCCCGACCCGCGAGGGCGAGCTGCTCTACGAGATGGCCCTGCCGCTGGTCGAGCAGCTCGACGGGCTGGAAGCCGCATTCCGCGACCGGGTCCGCGGGCTGGACGCCGGCGAGCTGAAGATCGCCGCCAACAGCTCGACCATCCTCTACCTGCTGCCGCCGATCGTGGAGGCCTTCCGCGCCCGCCATCCGGACGTGCACCTGACCCTCAACAACGTGGTCACCAGCGAGGGCACCGACCTGCTGCGCGAGGACGCGGTGGAGCTGGTGGTCGGCACCCTGCTCGACGTGCCGGCCGACCTGAGCTACGAGCCGGCCTACCGCTTCGAGCAGCGCCTGGTCGCCCCACCCGGCCATCCGCTGCTGAAGAAACCACGCCTGGAACTGCACGACCTGGCCGAACACCCGCTGATCCTGCCACCGAAGCGGCAGGTCACCTGGCGGCTGGTCGACCTGGTGCTGCAGCAGAACCGGGTGGCGTACACGGTGGCGCTGGAGGTCAGCGGCTGGGACGTGATCAAACAGTACGTGGCGATGGGCATGGGCGTGTCGATCGTGCCCTCGGTCTGCCTGGGCGAGTCCGACCGCGACCGCCTGGGCTCGCGCTCGCTGTCGGCGTTCTTCCCCTCGCGCAGCTACGGCGTGGTGGTGCGCAAGGGGCGGGTGCTGTCGCCGCAGGCGCGCGCCTTCATCGCCCTGATCAAGCCGGACCTGCTGGCGCCGCGCGAGTACGACGAGAGCGGGCATTCGGAGCGCTGAGACGGGTGTGCCCCGCTGCACCCATTGCGCCGGCGGGCTGGAAAAGCCGGGCAAGCCCGGTTCTACGGGAAGCGCATGCGACCCTACAGTCGGGACCAGCCCAGCCCCTCGCCACGCCGCCAGTACACCGCCACGGCCCGGGCGTAGATCGCATCGGCTTCGACGAAGCCGAACCAGCGGCCGTCCGCGCTGTTGCCGCGATGGTCGCCCAGCACCAGCACATGGCCGGGCGGCACGACCATGCCGGGGATGTCGGGGCCGCCGCCATCGCGCAGGTCCAATCGCGCCACGCGCTGGCCGAAACGCTCCGCGCCGCCATCGCCGGTGGCGAGCGGCTCGCCATTGATCGACAGCCGGCCGTCGTGCAGCTCGACGCGGTCGCCAGTCACGGCCACCACGCGCTTGATCAGCCGCGTGCCGTCGCGCGGCGAATCGAATACCGCCACGTCGCCACGCTGCGGTACCCCGCGCTCCAGCAAAACATGGCGGGTGAACGGCACGCGCAGGCCGTAGGCGCTCATGTCCACCGCCACTCGGTCGCCGGGTTCGAGCGTGGGCTGCATCGATCCGCTGGGTACCTGGTAATGGTTGGCGAAAGAGGCGCGCGCGGTGCCGAGCAGGAGCAGCATCACCAGCAGCGGCAACGCCTCGCGGCGCAGCCAGGCGGCGACGCCGCGTCCACCGTGCGCTTTTCCCTTCGATGCACCCATGATCCGGCTCCGGCTGAAGGCCCGCGACCAAGCTATCGCCGCCCATCGCGCGAATCCATATGACCGATGGCAGGGATCGACCGCGCGCCCATGCGTTCCCCGGGTACGATCGGCGTCGAAGGATCCGCGCCACGCACCGCGCTATGGTGTGCCCATCCCGGCACCGGCCGCGCCGGCCCGACCACGGACATACGCGCATGCGCAGCTTCCTCGACTTCAGTTCCCTGACCGGCCTGCTGAGCACCCTGTTCGGCCTGGTGATCGTGTCGCTGGTGGCGGTCGGCATCCGCCTGGCCTTCATGCAGACCATGCAGCGCCGGCGCGAACGCGAGAACCGGCAGATCAACGAACGGCTGAAGACGCTGATCGCCGCGTACAAGACCCTGGGCGGCTCGTTCACCGGCGACCTGACCGTGGACTCGCTGCACCTGGGCGAACAGCGCCGCCGCGCAGCGACCGTGCCCGATGCGATCGACCCGGATTCGAGCGCTGGCGAACGCCGGCGCCGCATCCGCGACGCGGTCGAGGCGGCGCTGTCGGACGTGATCCTGCTCGGCACCGAGGAACAGGTGCTGATGGCCACCCAGGTCGCCAACGACATGGTCGCCGGGCGCAACGTGGAAACCGCCGCACTGGTCGCTTCGCTGCGCGACTTCATCCGCCAGGCGCTGGACCTGGAGCCGATCCCGTCCGCGCTGGCGATCCCCAACCAGGGTCCGTTGCGCGTCGCGGCAGGCGGCGGTGGCGGCTCCAGGCGCGATGGCGACGGCGCGGGCAAGGCCGGTGGCGGCAGCGGCGGCGGCATGGCCGCCGGTGCAGGCATGGGCGCGGGCGCCGGCATGCGCCTGGGCCATGGCAGCGTTTCGGAGGATGCGCTGGACCCCTCCGCCAGCGGCGGCACGTCCTAGGGAAGGCCTGAACCACTGCCGTCGGATGCGCCGGCGAGTATGCTCGGCGGGGCCGGACGCGGCGATGACGGACCTTCGCCGCGGCGCGACGGCTCCGGGCGCGGCGTCACACCGTGCCGCGGTTCCTGCCCCGCCAAGGCCGGTACCACTCGCGCACCACGGCCATGTCGGCCTGCAGGTCGCCGCTGGTGTGGAACAGCGGCCCGATGCCGATGATCTTCTCCGGATAGTGGAAATAGGCCATCAGCACCGGCACGCCGGCGCCGTGGGCGATCTTCAGGAAACCCGCCTTCCACCGCTGGACCGGCTTGCGCGTGCCCTCGGGAGCGAGCGCGAACCACATCCTCGGCGAGCGGCCGATCAGTTCGACCGCCTGCTCGGCCACGCCCTGCGGGTTGCCGCGGTCGACCGGGATCACGCCCAGCCGGCGCAGCAGCAGCGACAGCGGCCACCAGAACAGCGAATCCTTGCCCAGCACGCGCACGTCGAACCCCAGCGCGAGCTTGGCCGCCATGCCCCACACGCCATCCCAGTTGGACGAATGCGGTGCGGCGATCAGCACCAGCTTCGGGATGTCCGGCAGGGTGCCGACCACGCGCCAGCCGCCCAGCCGCAGCACGCTGCGCCCGAACCAGCGCGAAAACCGGCGGCCGGCGGGAACCTGCGGCATGCTCGGCGGGATCGCCGGCAGCAACGGCGCGGCGTCGGCCACGTCAGTCCCAGCTGCGGGTGCTGCGCCCGCGCTTGACCTCGCTGCGCTCGCGCTTGCCCTGCAGGCGGCGCTGCTTGGAGGCGCGGGTCGGCTTGGTCTCGATCCGGCGCTTGGGCACCGACAGGCCCGCGGCGATGAACGCGGCCAGCCGCTCGCGCGCGTCCTGGCGGTTGCGGTCCTGGGTGCGGAAGCGCTGCGCATCGATCACCAGCACGCCCTCGTCGGTGAGGCGGCGGTCGCGGCGGGCGAGCAGGCGCGCGCGCAGCGGTTCGGGCAACGAGGGCGAACCGGCGATGTCGAAGCGCAGTTCGACCGCGCTGGACACTTTATTGACGTTCTGCCCGCCGGCGCCACTGGCGCGCACGAAACGCTCGACGAGTTCCGCTTCGGGAATCGCCAGATCGGGGGCGACAGTGACTACGTCTGCAGGCATGGCCGGATTGTACGGGAGCCGCTGGGAGGCGGCGGTGGCGACAAGTTCCCGCGCCGCGCTCTCCTGTAGGAGCCCGTCTTGCGGGCGGCCCGAGGGCTCCAGAACCACGAAGACGTCGCCCGCGCCAATGGCGCCGGGTCGCCCGCAAGACGGGCTCCTACAAAGCCTCCGGCAGCCGCCAGCCGAACAGCTGCATCGCCTTGACGAACTCGCCCGAGGGCGGCGACCGCACCTGCACGGTGGCGCCCGACTGCGGATGCGGAAATCCCAGCATCCACGCGTGCAGCAGCATCCGGTGCACGCCGCGCATGCGGAAGGCGCGGTTGTGGCGGCCGTCGCCATGGCTGGTGTCGCCGACCATATGGTGGGAGGCGTGCTTCAGATGCCGGCGGATCTGGCGGAAACGACCGGTCAGCGGCTCGCACTCGAGCAGCGCATAGCGCGAGGTCGGGAAGCCGGCCGACGGCTCTTCCAGTTCGCCGGTGGCCAGGCGGCGGAAGCGCGTGGTCGCCGGCTTCTTCTGCGGCTTGCCCGGGCCGCCGTCCAGCGGATGGTCGACGGTGAACTCCGCTTCCGGCCAGCCGCGGCACACGGCCAGGTAACGCTTGTCCAGCCGCTGCGCCATCACCGCCTTGCCCAGCGCCGAAGCGGTGTCGCGGTCGAAGGCCAGCAGCAGGCAGCCACTGGTCGCGCGGTCCAGCCGGTGGATCAGGTAAATCGATCTGTCGAACTGTCCGCGCAGGCGGTCGGCGGCGAAGTCGGTCTCGTCGGCGGCCAGCGCACTGTCGTGCACCATCAGCCCGGCCGGCTTGTCGACCACCGCCAGCCAGGGATCCTCGTACAGCACCGGCAACCGCATCCTTCCTCCCTGCGCACCCCGTCCGCCCCGTGCCGCCGGCCGCTGCAACACGCGGCGGCATCTGCGACACTCGCCGGGCCGGCCGCTTCGCCGGCGTCCTTTTACTGGAGACCACGGATGATCCCCGGAAAGCCGATTCTCGCATTTGCGCTGGGCCTGCTGCTGGCCCTGCCCGCCGCGCCGCGCGCCGCGGCCCACGCACCCGCCCTGCCCAAGGGCGTGGTCGCCGGTCCGACCATCGAAGGCATCAGCGAATTCACCCTGGCCAACGGCCTGCGCGTGCTGCTGTTCCCCGACCCGACCAAGCCGACGGTGACGGTCAACATCACCTATGGCGTGGGCTCGGTGCACGAGAACTACGGCCAGACCGGCATGGCGCACCTGCTCGAACACCTGATGTTCAAGGGAACGCCGGCCAACGACGACATCAGCGGCGAGATGAAGCGCCGCGGCATCTCGTTCAACGCGACCACCTCGCTGGACCGCACCAACTACTTCGCGTCCTTCCCGGCCAACGACGACACCTTGGCCTGGGTGCTGGGCATGGAAGCGGACCGCATGGTCAATTCGCGCATCGCCCGCTCCGACCTGGACAGCGAGATGACCGTGGTCCGCAACGAGCTGGAGGCCGGCGAGAACAACCCGGTCGGCGTATTGATGCAGCGCCTGCGCTCCACCGCGTACCTGTGGCACAACTACGGCCACTCCACCATCGGCGCGCGCTCGGACGTGGAAGGACTGGAGATCGGCCAGCTGCAGGCGTTCTACCGGACCTGGTACCGGCCGGACAACGCGACCCTGGTGATCGCCGGCCGCATCGACCCGGCCCAGGTGCTGGGCAAGGTGCAGGCCGCGTTCGGCGGCGTCGCCGCGCCGAAGACGCCGCTGCCGCATGCGCCGACCATCGAGCCGGCGCAGGACGGCGAACGCGAAGTGACCGTGCGCCGCACCGGCGACCTCAACCTGGTTGCCGCGGCCTACCACATCCCCGCGCGCACCCATGCAGACAACGCCGCGCTCTCGGTGCTGGCCAACGTGCTCGGCTACACCCCGGGCGGGCGGCTGTACCGCGCCCTGGTCGAACCGCGCATTGCCGCCGGCACCGGCGCCAGCGCCGAGGGCCTGGCCGATGCGGGCCTGTTCACCGCGGTGGCGGTGCAGCCGCGCGACGGCGACGCGGCGAAGATGGAGCAGATCCTGCTGGCGCAGCTGGAGCAGCTGGCGAAGGAGCCGGTCACCGACGAGGAAGTGGCGCAGGCGCAGCAGCGCATCGCCAATTCCTACGACCTGTACTTCACCGACGTCAACGCGGTAGGCATGGGCCTGTCCGAGTTCGTCGCCGCCGGCGACTGGCGCCTGCTGTTCACCAGCCGCGACGCGATCGCCAGGGTCACCGCCGCCGACGTCAACCGCGTGGCGACGCAGTACCTGCGCGCGGGCAACCGCACGCTCGGCCGCTTCGTGCCGACCGATGCGCCGGACCGCGTCGAGGTGCCGGCGGCACCGCCCGCGGCCGGCGTGGTCGCCGGCTACACCGGCCGCGCCGCGGTCGACGCCGGCGAGAACTTCGAACCGACCCCGGCCAACATCGAGTCGCGCACGCAGCGCTTCACCCTCGGCGACGGGCTGAAGGTGGCGCTGCTGCCCAAGCGCACCCGCGGCGGCACGGTGGTGGTCAACGCCAACTTCCGCTTCGGCGACGTCGCCTCGCTGACCGGCCGCGACGACATCGCCGCCAGCCTGACCGGCGCCATGCTCATGCGCGGCTCCAAAAGCCTCAGCCGCCTGCAGATCGACCAGAAACTGGAGGCACTGCAGACCAAGGGCGGCGTCGGTGGCGGCCTGCAGGCTGCGTACATTTCCCTGCTCAGCCGCCGTGCGCAGTTGCCCGAGGCGCTGGCGCTGGCGGCCGGGCTGTTGCGCGAACCGGCCTTCCCGCAGGACGAGTTCGAACAATTGAAGCTGCAGGCGATCACCGGCTGGGAAGCCGGCCGCAAGGAACCGGAGGGCATCGCCGGGCAGGCACTGATGGCGCACTTCGACCCTTGGCCGGCCGGCCATCCATTGCACTTCGTCCCGCTGGAGGAATCGCTGGCGCGGCTGCGTGCGCTGAAGCGCGACGACCTGGTCGCCTTCCACCGCGACTTCTACGGCACCGCGCAGGGCGAGATCGCCATCGTCGGCGACTTCGACGCCGACGCGGTGAGGAAGCAGCTGGAGGCGCTGTTCGCCGGCTGGAACACCGCGCATCCCTATGCGCCGATCGCCACGCGCCACACCACCGTGGCCGCGGTGGACGAACGCCTGCCCGCGCCCGACAAGCCCAATGCGGTGCTGCTGGCCCGCCAGAACGTCGCCCTGCGCGTGGGCGATGAGGACTATGTCGCGATGATGGTGGCCAACCACGTCTTCGGTGGCGGCGCGCTGAAATCGCGGCTGGGCGACCGCATCCGCCAGAAGGAAGGCCTGAGCTACGGCGTCTCCAGTTCGATCGACGCCGACGACAGCGCCGATGGCAAGGACGATGCCGGCAGTTTCTCGATCCAGGCCATCGCCGCGCCGCAGAACATGGACAAGGTCGAGGCCGCGATCCGCGAGGAGCTGGCCCGGCTGGTCGCCGACGGCATCACCGCCGACGAACTGCGCGATGCGGTGTCGGGCCGGCTGACCGAACGCGAACAGGCCCGCGCCAGCGATGACACCGTGGCCGGGATGCTGCAGGACCAGCTGTACTTCGGCCGCACCATGCAGTTCACCGCCGACCTGGACGACCGCTATCGCGCCCTGACCGTGGAGCAGGTGAACGCCGCGATCCGCAGGCACCTGGATCCGGCGAAGCTGAGCGTGTTCGCGGCCGGCGATTTCGCCGCAGCGGCGAAGGCGGCGCCGGGGGCGGCAGGCAGGTAAGCGGGATGCGCAGGCGGCCCGGTCCGGGCCGCCTGTCGTGGCTTCCGATGGCGTGGAAGATCTCCGCGGACGTCGCCTGCGCCCGCGGTGTCGGGTCGCCGGCAAGACCGGCTCCTGCCAAAAACCGCGACGGCTCCCCTGTAGGAGCCCGTCTTGCGGGCGACACGGGCATCGGAACCATGAGGACGTCGCCTGCGCCGACGGTGTCGGGTCGCCAGCAAGACGGGCTCCTGCAACGACGGCGACTGCGCTGCCTCAATCCGTGCGGAACATTCGGCGGGCAGCGCAATCACGAGCCCGTCAACAGCCGACGGCGCACCGGCCTCAACGCTGCGGCAGCGCCGCCAGGATCGCCCACAGCCCGCCCAGGCCGGCGACCCAGGCCGACAGCGGCACGCCGAACAGGCGCGGGCCGCCGGCTTCCAGCGCATACAGCACCGCGGCCACCAGCAGCAGGCCACTGCCCAGGATCGCCGCCACCGAACGCCGCTGCATCGTCTTGAGCGTGCGCGACAGTTCGGCCAGGTCCTGCGAGCGGATGCCCATCTCGTGCCGGCCCTCGACCTGCTGCTCCAGCCAGGCGTGCAGCAGCCGCGGCATGTCCGGCGCGCGCGTCATCAGTTCCGGCACGCGCTTGCCGAACTCGCGCCAAAGCCGGCGCGGGCTGTAGCGTTCGCGCAGGATGCGTTCGAGCACCGGCTGCGCCACCGCCCAGATGTCCAGCCGCGGATCGAGCTGGCGGCCGACGCCCTCGATGTTGAGCAGGGTCTTCTGCAGCAGGATCAGCTGCGGCTGCAGGGTCAGTTCGTAGCGCTGCGCCGTGCGGAACAGCTTGGCCAGCACCTCGGCCAGCGAGATCTCGCTCAGCGGCCGGGTGAAGTACGGCTCGCACACCGCGCGCGCCGCCGCTTCCAGTTCGTCGATGCGCACCGTCGCCGGCATCCAGCCGGCTTCCACGTGCAGTTCGGCGATGCGGCGGTAGTCCTTGTGGAAGATCGCCATGAAGTTCTCGGCCAGGTAGTACTGGTCCTGCGCCGAGAGCTGGCCGACGATGCCGAAGTCCAGCACCACGAAGCGCGGGTCGTCGCGCCGCGCCGGGTCGTCGTCGACCCAGATGTTGCCGGCGTGCGCGTCGGCGTGGAAGAAGTTGTCGCGGAACACCTGGGTGTAGAACACCCGCACGCCCTTGGCCGCCAGCACCCGGCGGTCGATGCCGGCCGCATCCAGCGCGGCGATGTCGTCGGACGGGATGCCGCTGACCCGTTCCATGGTCAGCGCCCGCTGCGCGGTGTGGGTCCAGATCACCTCCGGCACGTACAGGTCCGGCGAGTCCTGCCACAGCCGTCGCATCACGCTGGCGTTGGCGCCCTCGCGCTGCAGGTCCAGCTCGGCGGCCAGGGTGGCCTGGATCTCGTCGACCACCGCCTGCGGGCGGATCCTGTCGGCGTTGGGATGGGTGCGGTCGACCAGTGCTGCCAGCGAACGCAGCAGGGCGATGTCCGAGGCGATCTGCTTCTCGATGCGCGGGCGCAGCACCTTGACCGCCACGTCGCGCCCGTCGCGCAGGCGCGCGGCATGCACCTGCGCGATCGAGGCCGAGGCCAGCGGCACGGTGTCGAAGCGGGCGAACGCTTCGCCCGCCGGCCGGCCCAGCGCCTGCTCCACGATCACGCGCGCGGCGTCGCCGTCGAACGGCGCGACCTGGTCCTGCAGCAACGCCAGTTCATCGGCGATGTCGGCCGGCACCAGGTCGCGGCGGGTGGAGAGGATCTGGCCGAACTTGACGAAGATCGGGCCCAGTTCCTGCAGCGCCAGGCGCAGGCGCGCGCCGCGCGGCAGCGCAGCCACGTTGGCGGGCGCGCGCGGCACGAACGGCTTGCCCAGGCGCAGCCAGCGTTCGGCCGGGGTGTCGTCGAGCAGGTCGTCCAGGCGGTAGCGCAGGACCACCCGGCCGATGCGCCAGGCGCGCAGCGCGGCCCTCACCGTGCCGCCTCCGCGCGCGGCAGCCGCCCCAGACGCGCGGCGATGCGTTCGACGTCGTCGCGCAGCGCATCGACGTCGTCGTTGAACGCGGCCAGTTCGGCGCGCGCGACCACGTCGCGCGATTCCTCGGTCACGTACTCGGCGCCGGAACGTGCCAGCCCCTCCGCCATCCCGCGCGCCTCGCGCAGTGCGGCCGCAGCGGCATTGGCCAGCTGCACGCCGAGCACCTCGCCGAACGCGGCGACGAGCGGCTGCTGCCAGTCCGGATCGAAGCCGGCGGCCAGCTGCTGCAGGCGACGCGCCAGTTCCGCATCGCCGGACACGTGCAACCGGCCTGCGGGCCGGCCACGCGCGGACGCGGCGAAGAACGGCAACTGCCCGAGCAGTCCGCCGACCGTGCCGCGCACGGCCAGGTCGGCCTCGCGCAGCGGCGGGCCGACCTGCAGGTAGCCATCGTGCACGCCGATCTGCAGCGCCAGCGGCGGCGAGTCCAGCGTCAGCGAAATGCGGCGGCCGTCCATCGATGCCAGCGCCATGCGCGTATCGGGATCCAGCGCCACGGCACGGTTCAACGCCGCTTCCAGGGCGCGTCCGGCCAGCGGCTTGAGGGCGTCGAAGGGCGTGGGCATGCGCGGCATTCTACCGGCCGTCACGGCGGCACGGACGGGGATGCCGGCGCCGCGCCCGGCCGGCCCACGAAAAACGGGCGGGACTCGCGTCCCGCCCGTTGGCCTCCCTTCCTGCCGCCCGCAACATGGAGTCGCGGGCGACTGCTCCCTGAAACCTATGTGGATCTGGGCCTCCCGCAACCGGCTCCTGGCCTCCCCTGTAGGAGCCCGTCTTGCGGGCGACAGGGCATCGGAACCACGAGGGCGTCGCCTGCGCCAACGACCTCGGGTCGCCGGCAAGACCGGCTCCTACCACAACCGCAACGGCTCTTTGTAGGAGCCCGTCTTGCGGGCGACACGGGCATCGGAACCATGAGGGCGGCCTGTGCCGACGGCATCGGGTCGCCGGCAAGACCGGCTCCTACACCTTGCGGCCACGCAGCAGCGAGATCGCACCCAGGATCAGGAACACGACGAACAGGATCCAGGCGATGTTGGTCGCCGCGCCAGCGATGCCACTGAAGCCCAGCAGCGCGGCGATGACGGCGATGACGAAGAAGACGACGGCGTAGTGCAGCATGGGGGGCATCCCTCGTTGAACGCCACTCCGGGCGGTTGCGTGGGATCTTGCGGGCCCGGCGGTGGTGATCAGGTGACGGCGTTGCCCGCCCGCCATGCGTCCTTCAGCCTCGTGAGCCCCTCGTCAAAGGACACCTGCGGCACGTAGCCGAAGTCGCGCCGCGCAGGCGCCATGCTGTACCAGTGCGTGGTGCTGAGCTGTTCGGCCAGGAACCGCGTCATCGGCGGCTCGCCGCGCAGGCGCAGCAGCGGCCACAACATTTCGCACACCGCGCCGACCCGGTAGGCGGCCTTGAACGACAGGTGCTTTTCCACCGGCGGCGCGGCGGCGGCGGCGAGCAGCGCGTTGAGCACCTCGCGCATCGGCCGCGGTTCGCCGTTGGAGATGAAGTAGGCCTTGCCGGCGCAGGCCGCGCCGGGCGCCAGCGCCTCGAATGCATCGAAGTGCGCCTGTGCGGCGTTGTCGATGTAGGTGGTGTCCACGAGATTGTCGCCTTGGCCGACGATGCGCAGCCGGCCGGCACGCGAGCGCTCGACCAGCCGCGGCAGGATCTGCGCGTCGCCCGGGCCCCAGATCAGGCGCGGACGCAGCGCGACCACGGCCAGCGAAGCGTCGTTGGCGGCCAGCACCTCACGCTCGGCGATCGCCTTGGTCGCCGCGTACGGCGCCTGGAAATCCCCGCCGTAGGGCACTTCGTCCGCGCCCAGGCCCTCGACCGGATGGGTGGCGCGATGGGTGACGCTGGGCGTGGAGGTGTAGACCAGCCGGCCGATGGCGTGCGCGCGGCAGGCGGCGAGCACGTTGCGGGTGCCGATCACGTTGGCCTGGTGGTAGCTGTCGTAGCTGCCCCACGCGCCGGCCTTGGCCGCGTTGTGGAACACGGCGTCGACGCCCGCTGCCGCATGCGCCACCGCATTGGCATCGGCCAGATCGCCGCGCACCTGGCCCACGCCGAGCGCCGCCAGTTCCGGCGAGTGCCGGCGCTGGAAACTGACCACCTCGTGCCCGCGCTCGCGCAGCCCGCGGCACAGCGCCTGGCCGAGGAAGCCACCACCGCCGGTGACCAGGATCTTCATGCAGTCGCTCCGATGCGTTGCGCTGCCCAGATGGCCAGCTTCTCGCGGCCGATCTTGGCGTTGTGGCGGATGTCCACGGGAAACCCGGAGTGCGGCAGGAACGTGCCGATGCGGGCGGTGTGCGGGTATCGCGCGCCGAGCGCGCGCAGTTCGGCCTCGATGCGCGCGAACTCGCCGGCATGCACGCCGGCGGCCAGCTCCACGCACAGCACCGGTACCTGCGCACCCGGCTTGCCGACGCCGACCAGGGCGGTGCGCCGCACCTGCGGATGCACGTTGAACACCGGTTCGACCTGCTCGGTATGGAGCGGACCGTCCGCGGCCTCGACGCGCTGGCTCTTGCGGCCGCAGAACCACAACCGGCCCTCGCCATCGAAACAGCCCACGTCACCCATCCGGTGCACCACGCGTCCGCCACCGCCCGGCAGCGCCTCGCGGATCTTCGCCGCGCGCGTGGCCGACTCGCGGTTGAAGTAGCTGTCGGTGGCGGTCGGCCCGGCGACGGTGATCTCGCCGACCTCGCCCGGCGCCAGTTCGCGCACCTGCGACCAGTCGGCGATCGGCGCGTCGTCCACGGCGATGATCCGCACCTCGTTCGGCGGCACCGGCCGGCCGACGCAGGTGCCGGCGCCGGCTTCGGTCGCCGTGCGCGTGCCCTGCAGCTCGCGGCCCTCGATCACCGCCACCGGCAGGCATTCGGTGGCGCCGTAGGGCGTCCAGAACTGCGCCTCGTCGGCCAGCAGCGTGCGGATCTTCTCGACCACTTCCGGCGGCACCGGCGCGCCGGCCGAGGTCACCCGGCGCAGCGTCGGCAGCGGCCGCCCGTGGTCGGCCAGCACCCGCATCAACGCCGGCGAACCGAACAGCTGGGTCGCGCCGAAGCGGCGGATCGCATCGTGCAGGCGGCGCGGGTCGGCCTGCGCCGGGCGCGTGGGATCCATGTCCGGGATCACCGAAGTCAGGCCCAGCGCCGGGTCGAGCAGGGCGAACGGCGGAAAGGTCGGCAGGTCCACCCCGCCCGCTTCGATGCCGAAGGCCTCGCGCATCATGTCGATCTGGGCGACGAAGTGGCGGTGCCGGTAGACCACGCCCTTGGGCACGCCGGTCGAGCCGCTGGTGAACAGGATCGCGGCGACCTCGTCGGGCGCGGTGTCGGCCAGCTGCGGCCCGTGGCCGGCGCCGTCGCGTTCGATCCGCGCCAGCGTGGTCCCGCCCCAGCCCCAGCGCGGGCCCACGGTGACCAGCCGCCGGGCCGACTTCGCCCAGCCCAGCGCCAGGCGCGCCACGTGCGCCAGCGGGATGCCGATGAAGGCCTCGGCCCGGGCCTCGTCCAGGCACTGCTTCAGCGCGCGCCGGTCGATGCCCGGGTCGACCAGCACCGGCACCGCGCCGGCCTTGAACAGCGCGAACATCAGCAGGAAGAATTCCGGCGACGGGCGCACCATCACCACCGTGCGCATGCCGCGGCCGATGCCGTGCCGGGCCAGGCCGGCGGCGATCGCGTCGCTGCGCGCGTCCAGCGTGCGGTAGTCCAGGACCACGTCGTAGCGGGCCAGTCCGCCGCCGGGCGTGCGGCGGCCGGGGCAGCGGATCGCGGGCTGGTCGGGGCGTGCGGAAGCCAGGCGCGGCAGCGCGGCGGCGATGTTGCAGGGTGCGGAACTCATGGCCCGATTATCGCCGATGGCCCCCCGACCGCCGGCCAGGGCGTCCGGCGGTGCACCGGCCAGGCGAACGGAAGGTGGCATCCGTCCGCCGGGCGGATACCCGCCGGGCGCGGGCCTGCGGCAGAATTCCGCGCCAGTCCCCTGGCAAACGCCGCGCAAGGCCCGGCCTTCCCCATGCATCCCTGCCTGAGTTGCGGCGCCTGCTGCGCGCACTATCGCGTTGCCTTCCACTGGATGGAATCGGACGAATTCTCGACGGACGGGGTGCCGGCGGCATTGACCGAGCGGCTGGACCCGCATCGCATGTGCATGCAAGGCACCTATGCCGCACCGGTACGCTGCGTGGCCCTGGATGCCGAGATCGGCGTGCGTTCGCGCTGCACCATCCACCCGCGGCGACCCGGTGTGTGCCGCGAGGTAGATGCCTCCTGGGAACATGGCGCGTCGAGCCGGCAGTGCGACCAGGCCCGCCTGGCACACGGCCTGCCGCCGCTCACCCCCACCGACTGGCGCCGGCGCGGCCCGGCGGACAACGACGACGACCGCCCGGACGACAACGGCAACAGCCCCTCCCCCCCGCCGCTCGCCCCGATCGCCGCATGATCCGCGCAGGCCGCCTCAACCGCGGCGCAGGCAGGGCGGCACCTTCCGCAGCAGCAGCTCGACCAGCTCCGGCGCCATGAACGCATAGCGGTCGGGAATATCCAGGCACACCACGCGCTTGCCCTTCAGATGGGCGCCGAACCGCATCGACAGCGCGCGTCGCTGCGCCGGCTCCATCACCAGCACCCGCTGCGCCCAGTCGAGCAGTTCCGGCGTCAACGGCACCTCGGCCCCGTGCTTGAGCCCGGCAGAAGCGGCCTCCACGCCGGGCCAGTCCGCGAACACCTGCTCGGCGGTGGGGCTGCGCAGGCGGTTCTGCCCGCACACGAACAGCACGCGCAACGGATCGCGGCCGGCGGATTCCCCGCGGCTCAGCCGCGCCGCTCCAGGGGATGCGCATCGAGGAAGGCGCGGATCTCCGGCACCAGCACTTCGTGCCGGTCCTCGAGCACATAGTGGCCCGCATCCTCGAACGCGTGCACCTGCGCCCGCGGCAGGTCGGCGCGGAAACGCTCCAGGAAATGGCGGTCGAACACGAAATCCTTCAGTCCCCAGCCGATGAAGGCGGGGCGGTCGGCGAAGGACGGCAACGCCTCGCCGGCCGCCTCCAGCAGCGGCCACGCCGGGTCCTGCGGCGACAGCGGGATGTCCTGCATGAAGCGGATGGTCGATATCCGGTTCTTCCACGAGTCATACGGCGCCACGTAGGCGCGGCGCACGTCGGCGGGCAGCTTCCGCTCCACGCCCAGCCACGAGGCACCGGCGGAGAACGCGTTGAATGCGCGGATCACCAGTTCGCCGACCAGGTAATCGCGGCCCAGCGCGATCTGCCACGGCATCTTCTTCGCCGCCGGCATCGGGAAGGCGGCGGTGTTGAGGATCACCAGCCGCTGCACCTGCGCCGCATGCTTCAGCGCCCAGCCGAAGCCGATCATCCCGCCCCAGTCGTGCACGGCCAGGGTCACCGGCGTGGAATCGTCGACGCCGGCGTGGCGCAGCAGCGCCGCCAGGTCGTCCACCCGCGACTGCAGGGTGTAGTCGTAGCGCGGCACCGCGCCGGGCCGGTCGTCGGGCTTGTCCGACAGGCCCATGCCGACGTGGTCGGGGACGATCACCCGGTACCGGTCCGCCAGCCCGGCCACCAGCGTGCGCCAGTAGTAGCTCCACGACGGGTTGCCGTGCAGCGCCACCACCACCTCGCCGTCGCGCGGGCCTTCATCCAGGTAGGACATGGCGATACCGGGGCGGACTTCGAAGCGCTGGGGGTGGCGGGGGTAGTCGGGGAGGTTCATGGGCGTGCCGTGGAGCGGGGCGGGGATTATCCGCGGTTGGTCCCCGGGTTGTCAGGCCGATGGCCGCTACCGCCACGCGGGCGACATGGGCCTGGGGCGGCGTGGATTGACGATGTCGTACGGAGGTTCAACTCCGGAACCACAGAGCCGCAGTGGCAGCAGGCCAGGTGCCTGGGTTGTATCTGGACTCCGCCAACTTCCCTGAGCACCGAAGATCCCTCCCTTGAGGCCAGCCGCAGGACCCGGCCCGGCGTCCCGGTGCTTGCGCGCATCCCGCCCGTCGCCGCGTCTCCGGCCCTGTTTCCCCGGCTTCCCCGCCTGCACCGACTATCATGCGCAGCCTCCGCCAAGGCCCGCTGCCATGTCCATCTCCGCAACGCCCCCGTCCTGCCTCGACGACGACCAGATCCAGCGTTTGTCCGACCTGCTCGATCAACGCGCGGTGCCGTTCAAGGGCCTCAACCTGGAGGCGCTGGATGGATTCCTCTCGGCGCTGGTGGTGGCGCCCTCGCTGGTACCGCCCAGCGAGTGGCAGCCGTTGGTCTGGGGCGGCCAGCCGCCGCGCTGGGACAGCGAGGAGGAAGCCGCCCAGGTCCAGCAACTGCTGATGGGCCACTGGAACATGTGCGCCGCGCGCGCATGCCACCAGGACGGCGACACCCTGCCCGACCACCTGGCGCCGCTGCTGTGGCTGCCCGAAGACCCGGAGCTGACCGGCGAGGAAGCCCTGCACGAGGACGAACTCGACGTCGGCCACGACTGGGCGCTGGGCTTCTTCACCGCGGTGATGCTGCGCGAGCAGGAATGGGACCGGTGGCTGGACGAGAACGACTGGATCGAGGAGATCTTCGACCAGCTCGACCGCCTGGCCAGCGGCGAGGCGATCAACCCCGACGACCCGGGCGCGCCGGGTACGCCCGTCGGTTACCGCGAGCGCCTGGCGATCGTCGTCGACCTGCCCTCGATGCTGGCCGACCTCAACCATCACCGTGTGCACGCCCTGACCCCACGCACCCCGATCCGCCGCGACGCCGGACCCGGCCGCAACGACCCGTGCTCCTGCGGGAGCGGGAAGAAGTACAAGAAGTGCTGCGGGGTGAGTTGAGGTCAAGGCTGCGGGACGATGCCGATCCCGGGTCTCGGGCGCGGGGCTTCAGCCACGACACCTACCGCTGCCCCAGGGTCGTCCGCGGCAGGCGCCAGGAACAGTTCGTCGGCATCCACAAGCAGATTGCGGCACGAGGCCAGGACGGTCGCCCAGACATCGGCCGCCTGCATCAGCGCGAAGTAGAGACTGGCTTGGGTACCGGAAGCGTTACCTGAAAAAGCCTGGGCTCGCCTGGGTAACGGATGGCCTTACCACTCCACCTCGGCCATCGAGCAGTTCAGCCCCGAGCCGATCCCCAGCAGGGCGATGCGGTCGCCCTTCTTCAGCCGGCCCAGCTCCTTGAGCTTGCTCAGCACGATCGGCACCGAGGCCGGGCCGATGTTGCCGTGCTCGCCGAAGATGGTCATGACCTTCTTCGGGTCCACGCCCAGCGACTTGACGAAGGCGGCGGTGTGCGGGCGGCTGACCTGGTGGATCACGAACTGGTCCAGCTCGTCCACCGCCCAGCCCAGCGCCAGCTTGGCCGCGGCGAAGGTCTTGGTGGCCAGCTTGATGCCCTCGATCAGCAGCAGCCGGGTGTCGGTGACCATGCGGTCCAGGTTGCCGCGGCACAGCTGGTTGAACTCGGTGGCCGAACGGGTGACGCCGCCCTTGTAGCGCGGCGCGTCCGGGACCAGCTCGCGGCGGGCCAGGACCATCGCGGCGGCGCCGCCGCCCAGGGTCAGCGCGGCCATCTCGTCGCGGAACTGCTGCTCGGTCATCTCCGGGGCGGCCATCCGCTCCAGGGTCTTCTCGTAGATCAGGTTGGCGGTCTCGCCGTCCACCACCAGGGCATAGTCGATCTCGCCGCGCTCGAGCATCCGTGCGGCGATGTCCATGCCGTTGATGAAGGCCAGGCAGGCGTTGGCGACGTCGAAGGTCATGCACTCGTCGCCCACGCCCAGGTTGCCGGACACGATCGACGCAGTGGACGGCTCCAGGTAGTCGCGGCTGACCGAGGTGTTGACCAGCAGGCCGATCCTGTCCACGCCGATGCCCGCGTCTTCCAGCGCCTTGCGCGCGGCCAGCGTGGCCACGTCGGAGGCCTGCACGTCCTCGTCCCACAGGCGGCGGGCGTGGATGCCGGCGATGTCGCCGAGCACGTCGATGCGGATGCCCAGCCGGTCCAGGGTCGGCTTCAGCCGCACGTTGATTTCCTGCGAGGTCAGCGTGTGCGGCGCATCGATGTGCGCCAGCCCCGCGATGGAGACGTTCTTGAAAAGCATGGCTGTGCCGCGCCGGTCGGGCGAAAGGATCGTCGATTCTAGCGGTTGGCTGCCTTCACCGCACCTTTACGTATGGGCCGGGACGGGCATGAGTCAGGGCGGGTACGGGATCGGACGAGGCCCGGCCGACCGGTTTGACCGGATAGGTGCCCGGACCGGCGCGGGTACGGACCGGTGCCGATCCCGGCTGCGGCTCAGGGGCCGCAGCGCCAGGCGGCGAAGCGCTGGCTGCCGCCGGCCGGCTCGCCCAGCGGCTGCAGGGTGTCGGCCGGAACGCCCGGGGCCTCGTTGCGGGCCAGGGTTTCCAGCTCGTCGCGCACCTTGAGCGCGTCGCGCTCGTAGAAGGCGACGTTGTGCTTGACCGAGACCTCGATCTCGCCCTGCCGGGTGCAGCCGGCGGGCGCGGCCCCGGCCGGGATCACCCGGACCTGCTTGGCCTCCGGCTGCAGCGGCACCCAGGTGCAGGCGGCCAGGGGCAGGACGAGCAGCAGCAGGACAGGCAGGCGACGGGACATGCGGATGGTTCCAGGGAGGGTCCGGTGGCACCACGGTGCCGGCCGGAGGATGAACATGGTCGAAGCGGGCCCATTGTAGGAGCCCGTCTTGCGGGCGACATGCACCGTCGGCACAGGCGACGCCCTCGTGGTTCCGACGCCCGTGTCGCCCGCAAGACGGTCCTACATGGGGAGCGCGCGCCGGGCGGGGCCGGCGCGTGCGGCACCCGCTACTTCGCCGCCGCCGGCTGGCCGTCGGCGTCGACGATGTGCACCTCGCCCAGGTCCAGCGCGCGCACCGGCGCTTCGACCTGCTTGAGGTCGCCGACCACCACCCAGACCAGCTTGTCCGGGTCGATCGTGGCCGCGGCCTGCTTGACCTGGTCCACGGTCAGCCCCTCGATCTCGGCCTTGCGCTTGAACACATAGTCGTCCGGCCGGTCGTAGCGGACGATGCCGCCGATGGTGCCCATCACCGCGCGGCCGGTCTCGTAGGCACCGGGCAGGCTGCGGATCTCGGTGGCCTGGATCTTGGCCACCTCGGCGGCGGTCGGCGGCGCCTTGGCATCGACGTATTCGCGGATCTCGCGGTCCAGTTCCCGCAGCGACTCGGCGGTCTTGTCGATCTGCACCGGGGCGAAGGCGATCCACGGCCGCTGGCCGAGCGCGCCGCTGTTGAAGCTGTAGGCGCCATAGGCCCAGTGCTTGTCCTCGCGCAGGTTCATGTTCAGGCGCGAAGAGAACTCGCCGCCGAGCACCGAATTGGCGAAGTCGAACTTGACCGCGCCCGGGTCCTTGGTCGAGGGCACCACCTGGCCGGCCAGGATCGTGGCCTGCACCGCGCCGGGCTGGTCGATCAGGTACACGGTCGGCCGGGCCGGGCGCGGCACGTCGGCGGGCGTGGCCGCGGCGGCCGGCGCGGCGCCTTCGCCCTTCCAGTCGCCGAAGTGCTTCTCCAGCAGCGGCATCACCTCGTCCAGGGTGGTGTCGCCGACCACGATCAGGGTCGCGCCTTCCGGGCGCACCCACTGCCGGTGGAAGGCGAGCAGGTCGTCGCGGGTCAGCGAACCGATCGAGGCCTCGGTGCCGCTGCCGCTGAACGGGATCGCGTAGGGATGGCCCTTGCCGTACAGCAGCGGCGGCAGCACGCGCAGCGCGGCGCCGCTCGGACGCGCCTTCTCCTGGCCGATGCCGGCGATCCAGGTCGCGCGCACGCGGTCGATCTCCTTCGGGTCGAAGCGCGGGTCGCGCAGCATGTCCGCGTACAGGCCCAGCGATTCGTCCAGGTTCTCCTTCAGCGCCGACAGGTAGGCATTGCCGCCGTCCAGCGAGGCGCCGGCGCCGAGCATCGCGCCCAGCGATTCGGCGCGGTTGGCGAAGGCCAGCGCGTCCAGGTCGCCGGCGCCCTCGTCGAGCATGCCCATGGCGAAGCTCGAGGTGCCCAGCTTGTGGCCCTGGTCGGCAGCGAAGCCGCCCTTGAACTCGTAGCTGAACTGCACCACCGGCACCGCGTCGCGGCGGGCCAGGATCACCCGGGTGCCGTTGCTCAGGGTGGCGCGCTCCAGCGCCGGGAATTTCAGGTCCGGGAAATCCTTGGGCATCGGCACGCCCTGGCTGCGGTCCACGCCGGTCTTCACCGTCGTGTACCTGGCATCGGGCCTGGGCAGCACGAACGGCGCCGGTGTCGGCGAGGACTCCTCGGCCAGTTCGGTGCGCTCGCCCGGCAACACCACCAGGGTGTGCGAGCCCTCGCCCAGCCAGCGGCGGCCGGTTTTCTCCAGGTCGGCGACGGTGGCTCCGCCGATCACCTCGAGGCTGGTGCGGAAGCAGCCGGGATCGCGCGTGTAGACCGCGCACTCGGCCAGCGCGTCGGCCTTGCCGCCGAAGCCGCCGATGCGCTCGACGCCACGCACGAAGCCGGCCTTGATCATGGTCTGCGCCTGCTCCAGCTCGGCCGCGGTCGGGCCCTCGGCCAGCAGCCGGCGCAGTTCCTCGTCGATGATCGCCTCGACCTTCGCCGGATCCACGCCCTGCTTGACGTCGGCGGTGATGTAGAAGGTGGACGCCAGTTCGAACGGCTGCACGTAGGTGTTGACCTTGTCGACCAGCTTGTCCTCGTGAACCAGCCGGCGATCCAGGCGCGAGCTCTTGCTGCCGCCCAGCACCTGCGACAGCAGCTGCAGGCGGTCCAGGTCGGCGTCGCCGTAGCCGGCCACGCTCCAGACCCGGTAGATGCGCGACTGCGGCACCTTGTCGGTCATCGTCGCGCGGGTGGTGGCGCGCTTGGCCGGGCCGGCCTGGATGCGGTCCAGGGTCGGGCCGGCCGGGACATCGCCGAAGTAACGGGTGACCTTCTCCTTCGCGGTGGCCACGTCGATGTCGCCGGCCAGCACCAGCACCGCGTTGTTGGGGCCGTACCAGGCGCGGAACCAGTTCTTGACGTCCTCCAGCGAGGCGGCATCGAGGTCGTTCATCGAGCCGATCGTGCTGTGGTGGTACGGATGGCCCTTCGGGTACAGGGCGCGGTAGAGCTCGTCGTCGGCCTGGCCGTAGGGCTCGTTCTCGCCCTGGCGCTTCTCGTTCTGGACCACGCCGCGCTGCTCGTCGAGCACCTTCTGGTCGATCGCGCCGAGCAGGTGTCCCATGCGGTCGGACTCCATCCACAGCGCCATGTCCAACGCGGTGGTCGGCACGTTCTGGAAATAGTTGGTGCGGTCCAGCCAGGTGGTGCCGTTCATGTCGGTGGCGCCGACCAGTTCGAACGGTTCGAAGAACTCGCCCTTGTGGTTCTCCGAGCCGTTGAACATCAGATGCTCGAACAGATGCGCGAAGCCGCTGCGTCCGCCCGGCTCGTCCTTGCTGCCGACGTGGTACCAGATGTTGACCGCGACCACGGGCGCCTTGCGGTCGGTATGCACGATCACCCGCAGGCCGTTGGGCAGGGTGAACTCCTCGTACGGCACCAGCTGTTCGCCGGCGGCGGCGGTCGCGGCCAGCGCCGGCGGCGGCGCCAGGGCGGCGACGCCGAGCGCGGCGGTGATGGCCAGGAACAGGGCAGCCGTGCGTGGCCTGCGGGATACCGTCATGGTGACGCTCCTTGGGTGTGAACGGCCGATCCTAACCAGCGCCACGGGCCTTTACACTAGGCCACAAGCCATGCCGGACCGGAGCCACCGATGGCGGACCCCGCCGAATCCGACCGCCACTGCCTGGTGACCGGGGCCAACCGCGGCCTGGGACTGGAGTTCGTGCGCCAGCTGCTGGCGCGCGGGGCGCGAGTGGTCGCCGCCTGCCGCCATCCCGGGCGCGCCGCCGCACTCAACCTGCTGGCCGGCGAGCATCCGGGCCGCCTGCACGTGCTGCCGCTGGACGTGACCCAGGGCCGCAGCCGCGACGAACTGCTGCGCGAACTGCCGCTGGTCCTGGATGGTGCCCGCCTGGACCTGCTGGTCAACAATGCCGGCGTGCTGCACGGCGGCGAGCGCTTCGGCCAGGTCGCCGAGGCGGACCTGGAGACCAGCCTGCGCACCAATGCGACCGGTCCGTTCCTGCTGACCCAGGCGCTGGCACCGCTGCTGGCCGACGCCGCGGACGGGCGATCCGGCGCGGTGGTGGCCAACATCTCTTCCGAGATCGGCTCGCTGGCCGGACGCCGCGAGTTCCGCACGCCCAGCTACGCCATCGGCAAGGCCGCCCAGAACATGGGCACCGTGCTGCTGGCCCGGGCCCTGGCCCCGCGCGGCATCCGCGTGGTGGCGCTGCATCCGGGCTGGGTGCGCACCGACATGGGCGGGCTCCAGGCCAGCCTGCCCGTCGATACGGCCGTCGCGGCGCTGTTGCGCGTCATCGACGGCCTGGGGGCGGACGACAGCGGCCGCTTCTACGACGGCGAAGGGCGGCAGCTGCCCTGGTAACCGCCACGGCGGGGGCGATCTCCACCCCGCCCGAGGAAACCGGTCCCGCGGCGAAGTGGCTGCACACCTGCGCGTCCATGCGTTCGCAGGGCCGCTCGTTCCGTGCGTCCAGGCCGGATGTTCGGCCAGCCCGGGCGATGCGATGGCCGCCGTAACCGTATCCCTGATCGTCGCGACCCCGACGGCGCGGACGCCAATGGCGGACGTCCGCGGCGGACGCGGACACCCGGACGCGCGGAATAAATAGATACGGATCAATCGTTTGGAGTTGGCACGTCATATGCGTTGCCCTGCATGGAAGCACGGAACGCCCAGCAATACTGAACAAACAATGAATCAAGGCAAAGAATCTGCAACTTTCCCTTGCACTTGCTGATTAGGTGTTTTACTTTACTACCACACCACAGCTACACAACACCGGAGCACGCCATGAACGCCAAGACCCTGTCCGCCGCGCTGATCCTGTCGCTGGCCGCCCTGTCCAATGCCAATGCCGCCGAGCCCGTCCGCGTCGACCACATCGTCGACCTGCCGACGATGACCGTCCGCCCCGACCCCGTCCAGGTCGCCCACATCGTCGACCTGCCGGCCATGACCGTCCGTCCCGACGCCGCGCTGGCCGCCGAACTGGCTACTCAGCCGCAGGTGGCCCGCATCGTCGACCTGCCCACGGTCAACGTCTATCCGACCGTCGAACAGCTGACCGAACGCGCCGCCATCGTCGCCGCCGAGCACGCGCAGGTGCTGACCGCGCAGCTGGCCGCCAACCTGCTGGCCGAGACCCTGGCCGTCGCCCTGCCCTGATCCACCCGGGCATGGCGGGCGGCGGGCCGGACCCGCCTACAATCGCCGCAATGCCAGATCCTGTTTTCGACGTCCTGCTGTACCAGCCGGAGATCCCGCCCAACACCGGCAACGTGATCCGGCTCTGCGCCAACACCGGCGCGCGCCTGCACCTCATCGAACCGCTCGGGTTCGCGATGGAGGACAAGCAGCTGCGGCGCGCCGGCCTGGACTACCACGAGTACGCCCGCGTGCAGGTGCACGCCAGCCTGGAGGCCGCGCTCGACGCGATCCGGCCGGTGCGGCTGTTCGCGCTGAGCACCCGCGGCCAGGTCCGCCACGACCAGCCGCGCTACGCCGACGGCGACGCCTTCCTGTTCGGCCCGGAAACCCGCGGCCTGCCGCAGGGCGTGCTCGACGCGATCCCGCCGGCACAGCGCCTGCGCCTGCCGATGCGTCCGGAAAACCGCAGCCTCAACCTGTCCAATGCGGTGGCGGTGGTGGTGTTCGAGGCCTGGCGGCAATCGGGGTTCGCTGGCGCCGGATGAGTGGCTGCCCGGAAGTTCCCTTTCATGCCGTCTAATTTATGTACCGGTCAGTTTTATATTCAGGATCGATTGCAGGGCGCCGCGAATAATTGTGCGCACCGGCCGGAGCAAAGGCCGGACACAACAACCGACATTGAGGTCGATAGAACAATGAAGAAGTCCCTGCTTGCCCTGACCCTGCTGGTCGCCGCCCCGTTCGCCGCCTCGGCCGCCGAGGGCGTGTCCTACAACTACGTCGAGGGCGGTTACGCCGCGACCAATACCGACGGCGGCGACGCCGACGGCTGGGGCCTGGACGGCTCGGTCGCCATCGCCCCGAACTTCCACCTGTTCGGTGGCTACAGCAACCAGGAGATCGACGGCACTTCGGTCGACATTGACCAGTGGCGCGCGGGCGTGGGCTACAACCGCGAGATCGCCCCGGCCGCCGACCTGGTCACCCGCGTGGCCTACGAGAAGTTCGACGCCGGGCGCGGCTTCGACTACGACGGCTGGAGCGCCGAGGTCGGCGTGCGCGGCGCGCTGGCGCGCAACTTCGAAGGCTATGTGATGGCCGGCTACGAGGATGGCGACAATTACGACGGCGAGTTCTACGGCCGCCTCGGCGCCCAGGCGAAGTTCAACCAGAACTGGGGCGTGAGCGGCGACGTGAAGTTCGTCGACGGCGACACCCAGTGGTTCGTCGGCCCGCGCTTCAGCTGGTAACGGTTTTACGAGTGCAGCAAAGCCGGGGCAGGTCCCTCTCTCCCCTGTCCCCGGCCCCCTTACTGGCGTGCTCCCTCCCTCCACGCCAGTCCCGGAGCCCGGCGCAAGCCGGGCTCTTTTTGTGTGTGTCCGACAGCTCTTGTAGGAGCCCGTCTTGCGGGCGACCCGGCGAGCGCTTGCGACCGCGGCGGATACCGGCGTTCCCAGGGTCGCCCGCAAGACGGGCTCCTACACAGGAAAAGCTGCGCGGTCAGCGGAACAGGGTCTCGGGGTATTCCGGCTTCTGTTCGCGCGCCAGCAACTGGCGCAGGCCGTCGACCGGGGTGATCTCGCCGTGCAGCACGGCCTGCACGCCGGCGGAGATCGGCAGCTCCATGCCATGGCGCTCGGCCAGGCGCATCACCTCGTCGGCGGTCTGCACCGATTCGACCACCTGGCCGATCTGGCGCACCGCCTCCTCCAGCTGCTGGCCGCGGCCCAAGGCCAGGCCCAGGCGGCGGTTGCGCGAGAGGTCGCCGGTGCAGGTCAGCACCAGATCGCCCAGGCCGGCCAGGCCCATCAGCGTTTCCGGGCGCGCGCCGATCGCCGCGGCCAGGCGCAGCATCTCGTTGAGCCCGCGGGTGATCAGGCCGGCGCGGGCGTTGAGGCCCAGTTCCATGCCGTCGGCCACGCCGGTGGCCACGGCCAGCACGTTCTTCATCGCCCCGCCCAGTTCGGCGCCGACCATGTCGTTGCCGGTATAGGCGCGGAACGCGCCGCCGTGCAGCGCACCGGCCACGACCTGGGCGAAATCCAGGTCGGCGCCATGCACGGTCACCGCGGTCGGCAGGCCAAGCGCGACTTCCTTGGCGAACGACGGGCCGGTGACCACCGCCAGCGGCACGCCCGGGCCGAGCACGTCTTCGGCCACTTCATGCAGGAAGCGGCCGGAGCCGGGTTCGAAGCCCTTGGTCGCCCAGGCCACGCCCGCGCCAGCCGGCAGCAGCGGCTTGAGCGCATGCAGGGTTTCGGTGAAAGCGTGCGAAGGCACCACCACCAGCACCCAGTCGCACCCGGCCAACGCAACGGCCAGGTCGGTGGTGGCGCGCAGGCTTCCCGGCAGTTCGATGCCGGGAAGGTAGCGCGGATTCTGGTGGTCGCGGGCGATCGCCGTGGCGATCGCGGCATCACGACCCCAGAGGGTGGTGTTCAGCCCGTTGCGCGCAGCCAGGGCGGCCAGCGCCGTGCCCCACGAGCCGGCGCCCAGCACCACCAGAGTTGCAGCCACAGGCTGGCCTCAGGCGTTGCCGGCCGGCTCGGCCGTGGCGACGTCGGTGGCCTGCTGCTGGCGCTGGCGCAAGGTCTCGGCGTACAGCGCGTCGAAGTTGATCGGCTGCAGCAGGAACGGCGGGAAGCCGCCGGCCTGGATCAGGTCGCCGACGGTCTGGCGCACGTACGGGAACAGGATGTTCGGGCACTGGGTGCCGAGCAGGGCGTCGATCGCCTGCGGCTGCAGGCCCACCAGGCCGAACACGCCGGCCTGCTCGACCTCGGCCACGTAGGCGGTCTTCTCGCCGACCTTGCAGGTCAGGGTCACGGTCAGTACGACCTCGAACAGAGCCTCGTTCAGGCGCTGCACGCGCTGGTTGAGGTTGAGCTGCAGGTCCGGCTGGCCCGGCTCGTTGAAGATCGCCGGCGCGCCGGGAGCCTCGAAGGAAACGTCCTTGACGTAGATCTTCTCGACGCTGAAGGCGGGACCCGCGGCGGCGTCCTGCTGGGCGGGGGCGGCGGCGCCGTTGGTGGTTTCGTCGGACATTTCACAAACTCCAGAATGCGGTAGGAACGATCAGCGTGATCGGATAGAGAACCCGGGATTATGGCACGCCCGTCCGGGCGTGGCCGGGGTCAGGCGCGGCCCTTGACCAGCGGCAGGCCGGCCGCGTCCCACGCGGCGATGCCGCCGTCGAGCCAGTGGACCTGCTCGAAACCGGCCTTCTTCAGCTTCCTGGCCGCGTCGGCCGAGGCCATCCCGTTGCGGCATACCAGCACCACCGGCGACTGCTTCGCGCCGGCCAGCAGCTTGCCCTGCGGGTCGAACTGGCTGGGGATCACGTTGCGGCTGCCGGCGATGTGTCCCTTCTCGAAATCGGCGGTCGCCGACAGGTCCACCACCAGCGCCCCGGACTGGTTCACCAGATGGGTCAGCGCCGCCGGCTTGATCGCCTTGTAGCCGCGGAACAGGCGGGCGATTTCGGTGTAGGCGATGGCCACGGTCAGGCCCGCCAACGCCATCGACAGCATCGGGTGGCGGCCGAAGAAGGCCATCAGGGTTTCGGGATTCACGGCAGGTCGGGTCTGGGGCGGAAAAGGGCCGCGATTGTCGCACAGGCGCCGGGAGTTGCCGCTTCCCGGCGCGGAACGGACTGCTCCCGGTTGCACGCGTTGCGGCGCCGGGCCCGATGGCTCAGCGGGCCGCGCGTTACTTGCCTTCCCAGAAATCCGGCAGCCCGGCGAGCTGCCACCAGCGCTTGGCCTCCGGGTCCCAGCGCCACCGCTCCTGGTAACGCACGGTCCGCTCGGCCTGGGTGTGGCGATTGACCACGCCGACCTCGACCGGGCGCACCACCGTGCCGTCCTCGAGCTCGGCGTTGTTGCCCTCGCGGTAGCTGGACACCTGCAGCTGGCGATACCGCTCCAGCTCCAGTTCGGTCAGTGGCTGGGCCTCGCGCACGGCCGGGTCCACCATCTGCCAGGCGCCCTCGTAGTCGCTCCAGCGCATCGCCGAGGAATAGACGGTCTGCGCCTGTTCCAGCTTGCGCGAGCTGCCGGCGGCCTCGACGCGGGGCATGCCCAGCAGCACGAGGACCGCCAACAGCAGGGCCGGGATCTTGCGCATGCATGGAGCTCCTGGACGGATGCGACCCATCCTAGCAGGGCCCCAGGGGCGCTCAGCCCGGCACCAGGGCGACGAAGCGCCCGCTGAACACGGTCGCCTCGCCGCCGCCGGGCAGGCGCACGCGGGCGGCGATGCGGCAGCGGGCGCGGCGGCGCTGCCGGAAGGTGGCGATGAAGACGTCCCAGTCGCCGTCCTCCAGCCAGGCCTCGGCTTCCAGCGCATCCTCCAGCGGTGCCAGGTAGCGCACCTGGCTGTCGGCCACGTACACCTCGGCGTCCAGGCTGGCCTGCGCCAGGCGCCGGGTCACCAGGCTCCAGCCGGCCAGGGTCATCAGCGACACCAGGCTGCCGCCGAAGGCCGAACCCTTGTCGTTGACGTTCGGCGCCAGCGGCGCCTGCAGCCACAGCCGACCGTCGTGTTCTCCGGCCACCTCCACCTGCATCGCCCGCACCTGCGGTATCGATTGCAGGCGGGTGCGCAGCGCGGCCAGGGAATCGACCAGGGGATCGGGTGGAGTCATTAACTTCTCGCCATCGGCGCGCTGGGGGCACGCGCGGGGCACGCATAATGCCGGAATGCCCGCGCCGCGTCCGCCCGACTGGTACCTGGTTTCGTTGCGCGCGCGCGGCGAGCACCAGGCCCTGCGCCGCGCGGCGGCCCGGCACGGCGGCGGCCTGCTGGCGCTGTCGCCGTGGCGGCTGCAGCCGCGGCACGACCTGGACAGCCGGCAGGCGCTGGATCGCGCCCTGCAGGCGCCGGTGCTGGTGTTCACCAGCCCGGCCGCGGTCCGTGCCGCCGCCGCGCTGCACCCGCTGTCGCCACGGACCGGGCAGCAATGGCTGGCGGTCGGCGCCGGCACCGCCGCCGCGCTGCGCCGCACCGGCGTGGCCACGGTGCAGTCGCCCGGGCGCATGGACAGCGAAGGCCTGCTGGCCCTGCCGGCGCTGGCCGGCGCCGCCCGCGTCGGCCTGGTCACCGCGCCCGGTGGCCGCGGCTTGCTCGCCGGTACCCTGGCCGCGCGCGGCGCCGCCCTCGAGCGCGCGGACGTCTACGAGCGGGTGCCGCTGCCGCTGCCCGCCACCGCGGTGGCGCGATTGCAGGCGCTGGACGCGCCCGCCTGCCTGGCGCTGAGCAGCGAACAGGCCCTGCAGCTGGTGCTGGCGCAGCTGCCGGCATCCGCCGCCGGCGTGCTGCGGGACGCGGCGGTGGCCGCAGCCAGCGAGCGCCTGGCCGGCGTCGCGCGCACGCTGGGCTGGAAACGGATCGTCGTTGCCGCCAGTCCACGCCCGGCGGCACTGGCCGCCGCCGCGCAGGTGCTCGCGACCAAGGTCTGAGCCGGTACCGCTTGCGGCTGCGCAGGCGCCAAGCGATCCTTTCGCACAAGGCACCAGTGCGACGCGCGTCACGAACGACAGCGCGACCGGCGCCCCCGGACAAGGACGCTCCACGTGGACGAAGCTTCTTCCGTCGCCCCCCGCCGCGCGCGCTGGCGCGCGCTGGTGCCGGCCGTGCTGGTGCTGCTGCTCGGCGTGGCCGCCTGGTCCGGCTGGCACGCCTGGCAGGCGCGCGAGCGGCAGGCGCAGGCCCGCGCGCAGGACGATGCGCGCCAGGTCGAAGCCCTGGGCCAGCGCATGGACACCCTGCGCGCCGACCTGCGCGCACAGGGCCGCCTGCTGCAGGACGCGTCCGCTGCCAGCCGCGTACTGCGCGACGAGGTCCTGGGCCTGGGCCAGCGCAATGCGCTGCTGGAGGAGACCGTCGCCCGGCTCGACGCCAGCGCGCGCGACGGCCACCAGGCGCTGCGCCTGGACGAGGCGGAACTGCTGCTGGAACTCGGCGCGCAACGCCTGCACATCGCCGGCGACGTGGACGGCGCGCGCCGCGCCTATGCGCTGGCCGCGGGCATGCTCGACGGCCTCGACGACCCCGGCCTGCTCAACCTGCGCCAGACCCTGGCCGCAGAGCGCGATGCGCTGGACAAGCTCGGGCCGGGACCGCGCGCACTGCTGGGACAGCGGCTGCAGGCACTGGACCAGCGCATCGCGCAGCTGCCGCACGAAATTCCCGCCGCCGCGGACACCGCCAGTGCCCTGCGGCCACTGTGGCAGCGCCTGCTGTCGCCACTGCTGCAGATCCGCCCCGCCGGCAGCCAGGCATTGATGGTCGACGCCGAACGCCGCCAGGGCGAGGACGCGCTGCAGGTCGAGCTGACCCTGGCCCGCGCCGCGCTGGAACGCGGCGACGTTGACGGCTTCCACACCGCGCTGAACCGCAGCGCGCAATGGCTGGCCCGGTTGTGGCCCGATTCACCGGCGCTGCGCGAAGTTCTGCACGAACTCGATGCGTTGCGCGAGGCGCCGCTGCAACCGCAGTCGCCGCTGCTCGACAGCACTCGGCTGCAGTTGCGCGCCCTGCGCGACGGCAAGGAGGTCCGATGAAGCCGTACCGGTGGCTGGTGGCCATGCTGGTGGTGGCCGTGCTCGGGGTGATCGGCGCGCAGTGGCTGGCGCAGCAGGACCAGTCCACGCTGGGCCAGGTGATCGTGCGCACCGGCGGCTACGACTACAGCACCACCCTGCCGCGCGCCGCGCTGCTGCTGGTGCTGGCGTGGCTGGCGCTCGGGTTCGTGTGGTCGCTGCTGCGGCTGCCGTTCCGGGCCTGGGGCCGCTACCGCGAGCGCCAGGGCCGCGCGCGCCTGATCGAAGGCCTGCGCGCGCTGCAGGGCGGGTACTGGCAGCGCGCCGAACGCCTGCTCGGCACCGCCGGCGGCGACCCGGAAACCGGTGCGATCGCCTTGGCGGCGGCGGTGCGCGCCGCCGACGGGCGTGGCGACGAAACCGCGGCACAGGGCTGGCTGTCGGCGCTGGCCCAGCGCGATCCCGCCGCGCATGCGGTGCTGCAGGCCGAGCGCCTGCTCGAACGCGGCCTGCCGGTGGACGCGATCAACGCACTCGACGTGGCCGCCGCGCAGCCGCTGCCGCCGCGTGGCCTGCTGCTGCGCGCGCGCGCGCTGACCGTGATCGGTCGCGCCGGCGAGGCCTACGGCCTGCTCGGCGCCCTGCGCCAGCAGGGCGCGCTGCCGGACACCGAACTGCCGCGGCTGGAGATGGAACTGGCCACGCAGTCACTGCGCGAGGCCGCCGACGCCAATCTGCTGGCCGAGCGCTGGGAAACGATGCCCAAGCCGCTGCGCACCGAGCCGGCGGTGGTCGCCGCCTACGCCGAACGCGCGGCCGCACTGCGCTGGGACGAGTCGGCGCTGCGCCACCTCGAACAGGCGCTGGATGCGCGCTGGGACGAATCGCTGGTCGACCTCTACGGCCGCCTGCCGATCGGCCACGTCGACTCGCGCCGCGCCAGCGCGCAGCGCTGGCTGCAGGCGCACCCGGCCAGTCCGGCGCTGCTGGTGGCGCTGGCGCGGCTGGCGCGCAAGCAGGGCCAGTGGCTGCAAGCGCAGGACTTCCTGCACCGGGCGCTGGCCCAGGGCGCCGGCGCCGAGGCCTGGGAGGAGATGGGCGCCGGTTTCGCCGCAGCCGGCGAGGAAGGCCTGGCCCGGCGCGCCTATGCCAACGCCCTGCACGCCGCCCGCGGCGAGGCGGCCGAGGAACTGCCCGGCCGCGACCTGCGCGAGAAGATCTACGACCGCGCCGTGGTCGAGGACCGCGACGAGCACGGCATCCCGCGGCTGAAGGGCTGAGCGTGCCCGGCGCCGGTCACACGGCAGCCGTATAGTCGCGCCATGTCGCGCTTCGACCTGCCGCTGCTGCCGACCGCCACCGCGCTGGGCGCGGGCCTGCTGCTGGGGCTGGTCGCCGAACGGCGCAAGCTGGCCAATCCGGCGGTCACCGCCGGCCTGCGCTCGCACACCCTGGTCGCCATCGCCGGCGCGGTCACGCTGTGGCTGGGCACACCCGCGTTCGTCGCCGCCGTGCTGGCGGTCACCGCGCTGGCCGCGCTGGGCTACCTGCGCACCAGCAAGGACGATCCCGGCCTGACCTCGGAGCTGGCCCTGCTCACCAGCTGCCTGCTCGGCGGCCTGGCCATGCGCGCGCCGCTGGCGGCCAGCGCGCTGGCGGTGGTGGTGGCGATCCTGGTCCATGCCAAGTCCAACCTGCACCGGATCAGCCGCGAACTGATCAGCGACCGCGAGATGGCGGACGGGCTGATCCTGCTGGCCTTCGCCCTGATCGTGCTTCCGGTGCTGCCCGATCGGGCGGTCGATCCGTACGGCGCCTTCAATCCGGCCACGATCTGGAAACTGGTGGTGCTGGTGATGGCCGTCGGCGCGCTGGGCCATGTCGCCCTGCGCGTGGTCGGCACGCGCTGGGGGCTGCCGGTGTCGGGCTTCTTCGCCGGCTTCGTCTCGGCCACCGCGGCCACCGCCAGCTTCGGCCAGCAGGCGCGCAAGCAGCCGCCACTGATGGCGTCCTCGGTCGGCGCGACGATGCTGGCCAACCTGGCCTCGCTGCTGCTGTTCGTGCCGATCCTGCTGGCGGTGGCGCCGGACCTGTTCGCGGCTTCGCGCTGGATACTGGCTGCCGCGGCCGCCGCATTGCTGCTGCACGCCGCACTGGGCCTGCGCCAGGGCATCGGCGTGGAGGTGCCTTCGCCCGGCGCCGACTCGCGCATGTTCCGGATCGGCCAGGCGGTGGGCTTCGCCGCGCTGATCGCGGCGGTGATGGGCGTGTCCAGCCTGCTCGGCCAGTGGCTGGGACCCAACGGCGCGATGGCGGCCGCGTTCCTGACCGCACTGGCCGAACTGCAGGCGGCGATGGCCACCATCGCCAGCCTGTTCCAGGGCGGCGTGCTGGACCTGGAGCAGGGGCGCTGGGCGGTCGTCGGACTGCTCATCGCCAGCGCGCTGTCCAAGTCGGTGGTGGCGTTCAGCAGCGGCGGCGCCCGCTACGGACTGCGGGTGGCGCTGGGCCTGTGGAGCATGGTCGCCGCCGCGGCGCTGGTGGCGGCGCTGACCTGAAGGCGCGAGCCGGGAGAGACGTTGAAACGTGATGCCGCGCGATCGCGGTCCCCCGACCGACGCTCAGCGCTCGACGATCGCCACCACGCCCATGCCGCCGGCGGTGCAGATCGATACCAGCGCGCGGCCGCCGCCGCGTTCGACCAGCTGCTTGGCCACGGTGGCGACGATGCGCGCGCCGGTGGCGGCGAACGGGTGCCCGGTGGCCAGCGAGGAGCCGACCGGGTTGATCTTCTCCTGGTCGATCCGGCCCAGCGGCGCGTCCAGGCCCAGCCGGTTGCGGCAGTAGTCCTCGCTCTCCCACGCGCGCAGCGTGCACAGGACCTGCGCGGCGAAGGCTTCGTGGATCTCGTAGATGTCGAAGTCCTGCAGCGACAGGCCGTGGCGGCGCAGCATCTCCGGCACCGCGATGGTCGGCGCCATCAGCAGGCCCTCACCGTGGACGAAGTCCACCGCCGCCACCTGCGCGTCGCGCAGGTACGCCAGCGGCGCGTGTCCGTGGCCGCGCGCCCATTCGTCCGAAGCCAGCAGCACCGCGGCGGCACCGTCGGTGAGCGGAGTGGAGTTGGCCGCGGTCAGGGTGCCGCGGCCGGAGACCCTGTCGAACGCCGGCTTGAGCGTGGCCAGCTTCTCCAGCGAGGTGTCCGGGCGCAGGATGTTGTCGCGCTCCACGCCGCGGAACGGGGCGATCAGGTCGGTGAAGAAGCCGCGCTCGTAGGCCGCGGCCAGCTTGCGGTGCGAGGACACCGCCCACTCGTCCTGCGAATCACGCGAGATGTTCCACTGCTTGGCCATGTCCTCGCAGTGGTCGCCCATGCTCTTGCCGGTGCGCGGCTCGGCCACGCCGGGGAACTCGGGCTTGAGCTCGGCCAGCTTGAAGCCCTTGAACGCGGCCAGCTTGTCCTTCGTGGTCTTCGCCCGGTTGGCGGCGAGCAGGCGCGCGCGCAGCTTCTTCCCGTACACGATCGGCACATCGGAAGTGGTGTCCGAACCGCCGCCGATGCCGGCCTCGATCTGGCCCAGTGCGATCCTGTTGCCTACCGTGACGATCGAATCCAGGCTGGTGCCGCAGGCGCGCTGCAGGGTGATGCCCGGAGTCAGCGGCGACAGGCCCGACGACAGCGCCGCCTCGCGGCCCAGGTTCCAGTCCGACGGATGCTTGATCACCGCACCCATCGCCACTTCGCCCAGCTGCTGGCCGTGCAGGCCGAAGCGCTCGACCAGCGCACCCAGGGTCCGCACCGACATGCCGAGGTTGCCGACGTCCGAGTAGGCCGTGTTCTGCCGGCAGAACGGAATGCGGACGCCGCCGAGGATGGCGACGGGACGGGGTGCGGGCATGGGGGCTACCTCAAGCGGAGTCCATTCGTGGGACGGCCTGCATACGCGGCCGAATGCATAATGCGGAAGTGTAGCCCCGACCCGGCAGGCGGCCAATGATCCAGACCCACCCCGGCATGAATGGAAATCTCCCACGCACGGCATGCGCGCACCGCAGTACACGCAGTCGTCACGCGGGGAGGCGCGCCCATGTCTGAAGCGACGGTCATGGGCGTGTTCGCGCTGGAACTGGCCGGCGGCGACGCGCCGGGACGCGCGGCGCTGCCGCCGGAGCAGGCCGGCGAGCTGGCCGCGCGCGTGGGCCGCGACCTGTCCGCGCTGGTCGACGGCGTATCCGGGCTGGAACTGGTGCTGGCCGCCGCGCATTTCGATCCGGCCGAGGCGCTGCGCCCGGGCTGGCCGCTGCATCGGCGGCTGCAGGAACTGCAGGCGCGCGCACCGGGCCGCGACGGCGGACCGCGGGTGCTGGCGTTCGGCGCCGACGCGCGCGGCGAAGTGCCGCTGCCGTTCCAGGCCGAGGCCGCGCTCGCCGGCGGCGGCCTGCGCGTGCTGCCGTTCGTGCTGGCCGGACCGGAGGACGCGGTCGCCGCGGTCGCCGCGGCGCTGGAGGAGAAACTGCTGCAGTTCGGCATGGCCCGGCCCGACACCGCGCTGCTGGCGCAGGACGGCTTCGCCGCGCGGATCGAGCATGCGCGCTACCTCACCGTGCACGACCTGGCGGCGATGATGGCGATGCAGTACGACCATCAGGGCCTGGCGCCGCTGTGGAACCTGGTCGAGGCGGCGCTGCTGGCGCCGCACACTGTCGAATGGCTCGACGCCGGTCCCGAGCCGCTGCTGCGTCTGCAGGATGGCGAAGCACGGATGGCGTTGTTCGATCCCGCCGGCTGGTGCGCGCACTACTCACGCGACACCGGCGGCGGCGAGGACGAGTGCGCGCGGATGCAGCACGTGTACGAACAGTTCCTCGCCCGCCAGCGCCAGCTCGCCGCGGTGCTGGAAGCCCATGGCATTCCCGTGCTCTACGTGCACTGCGACGGCCGGCAGGACGCGCGCGCGCTGCTGTCGTAGGCGCCGCGCCACGATGTGGAAAGGACCGCGACCGGAAACGCGCCGCCGCGCGTCGCAGATGAACGACCATCGCTTTCCGTAGGAGCCCGTCTTGCGGGCGACCCGAAGCCGCCCGAAGCCGCCACTTTCCACCGCGGCGCCTGCGGGAACCAGGCGCCGCCACCCTTGCCGGCGCCCTCGCGTCGCCGGCAAGGCCGGCTCCTACAACACCTTGATGACGCCGCAGGCCAGCCGCGCGCCGGCGTTGCCGGTGGGCTGGGTGTGGTAGTCGTCCGGGGCGGCATGCACGATCACCGCACGGCCGGCGATGTCGTTGGCCGCGCCGCCACCGAGGGTCACCCCGCGCAGGTGCACGTTGACCCGGGCCACGCCCTCGGCGTCGGACACGATGTTGTCCATGTCGCCGGCGTGGTGGACGGCGGTGCCGGCACGGCCATGCGCGCTGGTGGCCGGATTGAAGTGGCCGCCGGCGCTGGTGGCGTCGACCGCGCTGCAGTCGCCCTTCTCGTGCACGTGGAAACCGAACTGGCCGTTGGGCGTCAGTCCACCCACGTCGCCACTGATATGCACGCCATCGCCCATCGGCGCCAGGGTGAGCTTGCCGCTGACCTGGCTGCCGGACGCCGACGCCAGCACAGCGGTGGCCTGTTGCGCGGTGCTGACCGGCGCGGGCGCCGGTGGCGGCGCGGGCGGCGTGCTGCTGCAGGCCGCCAGGGCGAGCAGGCCGAGCGAAGCGAGGACGGTGCGCATGGTCGGACTCCTTCGGGGGAAAGCATCAGGATAAGCGGCGGACGGGTACACGCCGGATGAATCCCGGCGCAGCCGCGTCGTCCGTAGGAGCCCGTCTTGCGGGCGACCCGACGCCGCCCGAAGGCTCCGCAATCCGCCGCGCCGGCTGCAGGAACCGGGCGGCGTTGGCCGTGCCGGCGGGGTCGGGTCGCCCGCAAGACGGGCTCCTACACAGAGGGCTCAGGCCCTTCGTCCCCGGTCGCGCGGCGGGGCGTTCCTCGACCCGGGCGAACCGCGCCACCCTGGCGCGGTTCGAACCGCCCGCTCGCCGGCAAGACCGGTTCCTGCGCGCGCGGGTGACCGGGCATCCGCTCAGCGCCGCTTGCGCCCCGGCCCCAGCTTGCGGGTGACCGTGTTGCGGCCCACGCCCAGCAACGTCGCCGCTTCGACGCGGCGGCCGCCCGTGTGCTGCAGCGCGGCGCCGAGCAGGGCCTGGTCGAAGCGCTCGCGCGCTTCGGCGTGGATGTCGCGGGCGCCGGCCTGCAGGCAGGCCAGCGCCCATTGGCCGAGCTGGCGGTCCCATTCGCCCGGCCCGGCGGCGGCGACGGCCACCGTCGTGCCCGGCGGCGGCGCCTGCACTTCTTCCAGGTCGTCGACGGTGATGGTTTCGCCTGGCGCCAGCGCGGCCAGGCGCCAGCACAGGTTCTGCAGCTCGCGCACGTTGCCCGGCCAGTCCATCGCCTGCAGCGCGGCCAGCGCGCCCGGGTCGAAACGCTTGGAGCCTGCGCCCAGCTTGCGCGCGGCGCGGTGCAGGAAGGTGTCGGCCAGCAGCGGGATGTCGGGGCGGCGCTCGCGCAGCGCCGGGATCTGCAGCCGCACCACGTTGAGCCGGTGCAGCAGGTCGGCGCGGAAGCGGCCCTGCTGGACCAGCGTCTCCAGGTCCTGGTGGGTGGCGGCGATCACCCGCACGTCCACCCGGATCAGTTCGCGCCCGCCGACGCGGAAGAATTCGCCCTCGGCCAGCACGCGCAGCAGCCGGGTCTGCAGCGAGGCCGGCATGTCGCCGATCTCGTCCAGGAACAGGGTGCCGCCATTGGCCTGCTCGAAGCGGCCGATGTGGCGCTTCTGCGCGCCGGTGAAGGCGCCGGCCTCGTGGCCGAACAGTTCGCTTTCCAGCAGCTCGGCCGGGATCGCGGCGGTGTTGAGCGCCACGAACGGACCGGCGGCGCGCGGCGATTCGCGGTGCAGCGCATGCGCCACCAGCTCCTTGCCGGTGCCGGTTTCGCCGGTGATCAGCACCGACAGCGGCGCCTGCGCCAGGCGGCCGATCGCGCGGAACAGCGCGCGCATGGCCGGGGTGTCGCCGATCAGCTCGGATGCGGCGGCGGCGCTTTCCGGCGCCGGCGGCGGCTCCGGCTCGGCCGGCGGCGTGATCCCGGCCGGCAGCGCGCGCGCGGCCAGCGCTACCGCGTCGTCCAGGTCGAACGGCTTGGACAGGAATTCGTGCGCGCCGCCGCGGAACGCGCTGGCGGTGCTGGCCACGTCCGTATAGGCCGACATCACGATCACCGGCAGTTGCGGATGCGCGGACTTGAGCCGGTCCAGCAGCTTCAGGCCATCCTCGCCAGGCATGCGCACGTCGGTGAACAGCAGGTCCGGCGCGCCGCGCACGCGCAGCGCGGCCAGCGCGCTGGCCGCGTTCTCGAAGCCGTCGACCTCATAGCCGGCATCGCGCAGCGCGGTGGCCAGCACGAAACGCACGGAACGGTCGTCGTCGACCACCCACACGCGGCGGTTGTCGGCGCTGGTGCCTGCGCTCGTGCCTGCGCTCATGGGGTCGGTGCTCCTTCGGGTTCGTTCTGCGGCAGCAGCAGGGTGAAGACGGTATGGCCGGGGCGCGAGCGGAAGGTCAGCGAACCGCGGTGCTCGCGCGCGACCTGGTGGGCCAGGGCCAGGCCCAGGCCGGTGCCTTCGGCGCGGCCGCTGACCAGCGGCAGGAACAGGTGCTCGGCCAGCTCCTCGGGCACGCCGCGGCCGTCGTCGACGATCTCCACCCGCAGCGCGCGCGCGTGCAGGTGTTCGCGGATGTGCAGTCCGTTCTCCACGCGGGTGCGCAGGATGATCGTCGAGGCGCCGGCCTGCACCGCGTTGCGGACCAGGTTCCACACCGCCTGGGTGAGGCGGTCGGCGTCGCCGGGGAATTCGGGGATCGACGGGTCGTAGTCGCGCTGCACGCGCACCGTCCAGCCGCCTTCGGCCTCGGCCAGGCGCAGCACGCGCTCGAGCACGGCGTGGATGTTCAGCGGCGCGTGCGCGCGCTGCGGCGCCGGCGACATCAGCTGGTCGACCAGCTGGCTGAGGCGGTCGATCTCCGCGCCGATCAGTTCGATCAGTTCGCGCTCGCCGCTTTCCTCGGGGCGCTGGCTGGCGCGCCGGGCCAGCAGCTGCGCGGCGCCCTTGAGCCCGGCCAGCGGGTTGCGCAGTTCGTGGGCCAGGCCCTTGAGCGCGGCCTGCAGGGCGCCGGGCAGGGACTGGGCCGGATCCTGCGCGGGGAACGCATCGGCCGGATGCGCTTCCAGCAGCCAGCCGTCGGCGGTGCGGGTCACCCAGCCGTCGGCGAAGCGCGGCGCCTCGCCGGGCATGCCCAGGGCGATGCGGTGCAGGCGCAGCACCTCGCGTTCGTCCTGGGCCAGGAACCGGGCCAGCGCATCGCCCTCCTGCTCCAGCGCGGCCAGCGGCTGGCCGATCAGGCGGCGCGGGCCGACCCCGAGCCAGCGCGGGAACGCCGGGTTGACCCCGGCGATCCGGGCCTGCGCATCGACCCAGGCCACCGGCGTTCCCAGCTGGTCCAGGGTGGGGTCGAGGGTCGGGGCGGGAGTCATGGCGTCCATTGCACCAATTTAGTGCAAAGGGTGGCCGAGCGCGATCCCGCGCCCACGGATCGTTCAGCGGACCCGGCGCGCCTGCAGGGCCAGCGAGTGGAGGATGCGCAGATCCTCCGCGTCGAGGACGTCGGCCTCGTCGCCGCGGTAATGCCGGCGGTAGGCGCGCACCGCCGCCTCGCGGTCGCCCAGCGGCCAGCCGACCGCCTGCATCGCCAGCCAGGGATCGAAGCCGGGCGGCGGCTCGCCGTCGGCCGGATCGGGCCACAGGCCGTACCCGGCCTGCGCCAGCCGCGCCCACGGGAACAGCGGGCCCGGATCGCGCTTGCGCGTGGGCGCCAGGTCGGCGTGGGCGATGACCGCATGGCGCGGAATGCGCAGGCGCGTGCACAGGTCGTCGAGCAGGCGCAGCAGCGCCTCGATCTGCGCGGGCGGGAACGGTTCAGCGCCATCGTTGTCCAGCTCGATGCCGATGGACGCGGAATTCAGGTCGTCGATCGTGCCCCAGCCGCCGCCGCCGGCATGCCAGGCGCGGCGCGAGTCCTCGACCAGCTGGTACAGGCCGCCGTCGGCGCCGACCAGGTAGTGCGCGCTCACCGGCCCGCCGCTGTTGCGCGTGCGCAGCGTGTCCAGGCTCTGCGCCACCGACTCCTGTTCGGTCGCGTGCAGCACGATGATCGTGGCACGGCGTTCGTCGTGGTTGGGCGAGGGCTCCCACTGCGCGAGCGGGTTGCGCAGCGGCGCCTGCGCGCAGGCGCACAGCAGCAGCAGGAGCGATGCGGACAACCAGCGGACGGCCATGCCCCATTGCAGCGGTAAGCGGCGCCGATGGCAAGTCGTGCCGGCGCGGTCGGCGGAGGCGGAAATGGAGGGGAAACACGGGGATCACCTCGGCGGTGGCGGGGCGCTACGCCCCCCGGCAGCGCGCTTGGCTCGCGGCCACCCCGGCTGGATCCGGGGCCGCCAGGCGATGCGGCCGGCCCGGCCGGCCGCATCGTTGCGGAACCCGGTCCGCGGCGCCGCCGCGGACCGGTACAGCCGTATCGATCAGACCTCGTAGGCCGATTCGCCGTGCGAGCTGATGTCCAGGCCCTGGCGTTCGGCTTCCTCGCTGACGCGCAGGCCGAACACCAGCCGGGTGACCAGCAGGGCGATCACGGTGACCACCGCGCACCAGACGATGGTGAAGCCGACGCTGATCGTCTGGATCCACACCTGCCCGCCGATGTCCAGGTCGGCCTTGGTGCCGCCCAGCGATGCGGCGCTGAACACGCCGGTGAGGATGGCGCCGACGATGCCGCCGATGCCATGCACGCCGAACACGTCGGCGGTGTCGTCCACGTTGAGCAGCTTCTTCAGCCCGGTGACGCCCCACACGCAGATCACGCCGGCGGCGAAGCCGATCACGATCGCACCCAGCGGACCGACCGTGCCGCAGGCCGGGGTGATGCCGACCAGGCCGGCGACCGCACCGGAGGCGGCGCCCAGCGCGGACGGCTTGCCCTTGGTGATCGCCTCGACCAGGGTCCAGCCCAGCACCGCGGCCGCGGTGGCCAGGATGGTGTTGATGAAAGCCAGCGAAGCGACCGTGTCGGCCGCGGCGGCCGAACCGGCGTTGAAGCCGAACCAGCCCACCCACAGCAGCATCGCACCGACGTAGGTGAACGGCACGCTGTGCGGCTTCAACGCGGCATGGCCGTAGCCCAGCCGCTTGCCGAGGAAGTAGGCGCCCACCAGGCCGGCCACGCCGGCGTTGATGTGCACCACCGTGCCGCCGGCGAAGTCGATCGCGCCCATCGCACCCAGGAAGCCGCCGCCCCAGACGATGTGCGCCATCGGGATGTAGCTGAAGGTGAACCACAGCGCCGAGAACAGCAGCACCGCCTTGAACTTGATGCGCTCGGCGAAGGCGCCGACGATCAGCGCGGTGGTGATGCCGGCGAAGGTCGACTGGAAGGCCACGAACAGCAGGTCGGGCAGGCCGGCGATCGGGGTGTTGCCCACCGAGTCGGGAGTGAAGCCCTTCAGGAACGCGAACTGGGTGAACGAGCCAAAGAAGGAGTTGCCTTCGCTGAACACCGCGCTGTAGCCGTAGGCCACCCACAGCATCAGCACCAGCGAGAACACCACCAGCACCTGGCTGAGCACCGACAGCACGTTCTTGGAGCGGACCAGGCCGCCGTAGAACAGGGCCAGGCCGGGCACCACCATCAGCAGCACCAGCAGGGTCGAGGTCAGCATCCAGGCGACGTCGCCGTGGTCGAAGGCCGGTGCCGCCGCGGCCGCCGCCTCTTCGGTTGCCGCGGTCCCGGCGGCCGCTTCGGTCGCGACGGCGGCCGCATCGGTGGCGGCCTCGGTCACAGGCGCCCCGGCGGCCGGCGCCGTGGAAGCTTCCTGCGCGACGGCGCTGCCGGCGAAGGCGGTGACTGCCAGCGCGCTGATCAGCATCAGCATGCAGATCGAATAGAACCGGGTTTTCCACCCGGCCAGGAAACGGATGTTCATGGGCTTCTCCGAGTGTTGGTTAGAGCGCGTCCGCGCCGATCTCGCCGGTGCGGATGCGGATGACCTGTTCGACCGCGGTGACGAAGATCTTGCCGTCGCCGATCTTGCCGGTGCCGGCCGACTGCTGGATCGCTTCCAGCACCGCGTCGAGGCGGTCGTCGGTCACCACGGTTTCGATCTTGATCTTGGGCAGGAAATCGACGACGTACTCGGCGCCGCGGTACAGCTCGGTGTGGCCCTTCTGCCGGCCGAAGCCTTTGACTTCGGTCACGGTGATGCCGGACACGCCCGCCTGGGCGAGGGCTTCGCGCACCTCGTCAAGCTTGAACGGCCGGATGATGGCGGTGATCAGTTTCATGTTCGCATCCCGATGGTGGAGGGTCCGGCCGCGAGGCCGGCGTTCGGAACTTGCGGGAATGCGCCGGGTCCCCCTGGACCCGGCGTCCCGTTCGACATGGCCGCTCCGTGACGGCGGCGGCGCACCGACTCAGGGCTTGCATCCGACTTCTTGGGGGAGGTCATGCAGGCCCGTGAATCCCTTCTTCCCCTGCGATTGCAGGCAATCGTGTCGCGGGTGACGCCTTCTTTCCTCATCCGGCGCCCGGCACCTGCCGTGCGCCGGCGGACGCGCGCGGTTCCCCAACCGCGCGCGCCGCTTGCAACTCAGTTGCCGTAGTACAGCTGGTATTCCAGCGGGTGGGTGGCCGCGCGGAACTTGGTGACTTCCTGCATCTTCAGCGCGATGTAGCCGTCGATGAAGTCGTCGGTCATCACGCCACCGGCCTTGAGGAATTCGCGGTCCGCGTCCAGCGCCTCGAGCGCCTGGTCCAGGCTCGAGCACACCTGCGGGATCAGCTTCTCTTCTTCCGGCGGCAGGTCGTACAGGTCCTTGTCGCTGGGAGCGCCCGGGTCGATCTGGTTCTTGATGCCGTCCAGGCCGGCCATCATCAGCGCGGTGAAGGTCAGGTAGCCGGACTGCAGCGGATCGGGGAAGCGGATCTCGATCCGTCGCGCCTTCGGGTTGGACACCCACGGGATGCGGCACGAGGCCGAGCGGTTGCGCGCCGAGTAGGCCAGCATCACCGGCGCCTCGAAGCCCGGCACCAGGCGCTTGTAGCTGTTGGTGCCGGAGTTGGCGAACGCGTTGATCGCCCTGGCGTGCTTGAAGATGCCGCCGATGTACCACAGCGCCAGCTGCGACAGGCCGCCGTAGCCGTCGCCGGAGAACAGGTTCTTGCCGTCCTTGCCCAGGGACTGGTGCACGTGCATGCCGCTGCCGTTGTCGCCGACGATCGGCTTGGGCATGAAGGTGACGGTCTTGCCGTTGCGGTGGGCGACGTTCTTGATGATGTACTTCATGGTCAGCAGCTCGTCGGCCTTGCGCACGAGCGTGTTGAACTTGGTGCCGATCTCGCACTGGCCGGCGGTGGCCACTTCGTGGTGGTGGACCTCGACCTCGATGCCCGATTCCTCCAGGGTCTTGCACATCTCCGCGCGCAGGTCGTGCAGCGAGTCGGTCGGCGCGACCGGGAAGTAGCCGCCCTTCACGCCGGGGCGATAGCCGGTGTTGCCGCCTTCGTACTTGGTGCCGCTGTTCCAGGCCGCTTCTTCCGAATCGATCCTGAAGAAGGTGTGGCCCATGTCGTTGGCGAAGCGCACCGCGTCGAAGATGAAGAACTCAGGCTCCGGACCGAAGAACGCCACGTCGGCGATGCCGGCCGACTTCAGGTAGGCCTCGGCGCGCTTGGCGATGCCGCGCGGGCAGCGCGAATAGCCCTGCATCGTGGCCGGGTCGAGCACGTCGCAGGTCAGGATCAGGGTCGGGTCGGCGGTGAACGGATCGAGCACCGCGGTGTCGGCGTCGGGCAGCAGGACCATGTCCGATTCGTTGATGCCCTTCCAGCCGGCGATCGAGCTGCCGTCGAACATCTTGCCGTCCTCGAACAGCGCCGGCTCGACGATGTTCACCGGGAAGGTCACGTGCTGCTGCACACCGCGCATGTCGACGAACCGCAGGTCGACGAACTCGACCTTGTTGTCCTTGATCAGCTTCTCAACGTTTTCCACGGACATCGCTTGCAACCTCGGGTTGATGGGTACCGGTGACGTAGCAGGCCGCGTGCCAACTTCCTGGCACTCACAAGTCATTGATTCCACTGAATGGCATTGGGCCGAAATCGCCGATAGCACCAGAAGAGTGCAAATTGAGGTCCCCGTCATTGCCCCAAGGTGGTGCAAACACTGGCAGGAACGCCATCGCTTATGCTGTCGGGCCCTTTCCTGCCCGGTTCCGAGCCCGTGTCCGACCTGTTCGCCGCCCTGTTGCTGGGCATCCTCGAAGGCCTGACCGAGTTCCTGCCGATCTCCAGCACCGGGCACCTGCTGATCGCCCAGCACTGGCTGGGCGCGCGCTCGGACTTCTTCAACATCGTCATCCAGGCCGGCGCGATCCTCGCCGTGACCCTGGCCTTCCGCGCGCGGCTGTGGGAACTGGCCACCGGGTTGCACCAGCCGGCCAACCGCGACTACGTGGCCAAGCTCGCCGTGGCCTTCCTGGTCACCGTGCTGGTCGGCCTGCCGATGCGGCTGGCCGGCTGGAAGCTGCCGGAAACGGTGACCCCTGTGGCCTGGGCGCTGGTGATCGGCGGCATCTGGATGCTGGTGGCCGAGCACTACGCCGAAAAGCGCGGCGACGTGGCCACCGTGACCTGGAAGGTGGCCGTGCTGGTCGGCCTGGCCCAGGTGGTGGCCGGGGTGTTCCCCGGCACCTCGCGTTCGGCCGCAGCGATCTTCATCGCGATGCTGGCCGGCACCAGCCGGCGCTCCTCGGCGGCCGAGTTCGTGTTCCTGGTCGGGATCCCGACCATGTTCGCCGCCAGTGGCTTCGCCTTCCTGGAACTGGTCCACGACGGCGGTCTGGGCGGCGAGGACTGGACCGCGGTGGCGGTGGCCTTCACCGCCGCGGCATTCACCGGTTTCGCGGTGGTGCGCTGGCTGATGGGATACATCAAGGCGCACCGTTTCACCGTTTTCGCGATCTATCGGATCGTCCTGGGCGTACTGCTGCTGGCGCTGATGCCTGCCGGCAGCTGAGCGGCCGCCTTCACGCCGGACGAACCCCCGCGGGCGCATCCAGCCGTTGTATCGACATGTCGCATCCATCCGCCGGCCGTCCGGCCGGTTCCGCCATGGAGGTTCCGATGAACTACCGCCCGCTGTCGCTTGCGCTGCTTCTGCCCCTGGCCCTTGCCGCCTGCAACAAACCCCCGGCCGGGTCCACCGAGCCGCCCCCGGGCGAGTTGCCCGCGGCGGCCATGCCCGATCCGGCCGCGCCGCCGCCGATGGCCGTGCCCGTCACCGACCCCGCCGCCCTGCTGCCGGCCCACCACTGGAAACTGACCGCGGCGACCGACGCGCAAGGGCAGCGCATCGACGCCCTGTTCGTGCGCGCCGACGCGCCGCTGCAACTGGACTTCGCCGACGGCCGCCTGGCCGTGTCCAACACCTGCAACCGCATGGCCGGCGGCTTCACCCTGGAAGGCGACACGCTGACCCTCAGCCCGATGGCCTCGACCATGATGGCCTGTCCCGATCCGAAGCTGATGGCGCTGGACGCCGAGGTCGGCAAGCGCCTGGCCGGCGCGCTGACCCTGGCCGCCACCGCCGGCGATACGCCGGAACTGGTCCTGGCCAATGCCGGCGGCGACCGTCTGGTGTTCCAGGGCACGCCCACCGCGGCCACCCGCTTCGGCGGCCCGGCCGAACGCGTTTTCCTGGAGGTCGCTCCGGAAACGAAACCGTGCAGCCATCCGCTGGTCCCGGACAAGCAGTGCCTGCAGGTACGCGAGGTCAGGTTCGACGAAAACGGCCTCCGCACCGGCGAGCCGGGCGAGTGGCAGAACTTCTACGACGGGATCGAGGGCTACACGCACCAGCCCGGCGTGCGCAACGTGCTGCGCATCGACCGCTACACGCGCAAGGACGTACCGGCCGACGCATCGCGCTACGCCTACGTGCTGGACATGGTGGTCGAGTCGGAGCAGGTGAAGCGCTGAGCCTGCATTGCTGAAGACACGCGGCCGGCCTGTTGGGGGCCGGTCGCTTTTTTCTTCCCTTTCCCCGTGGAAAAAGCGCCGCGCCGCAAGGCCGCTGGGGCGCCGGGCGCGAATGCCCTTGGGTGCGAATGTCCCCCGGCACCGATGAAGGCGATGCCTCCTCCTTTACTTCGCACCCAAGGGCATTCGCGCCCGTCGTTCCGACATGGGCGGTAGTTCGAAAAAAAGCGGAACCCCCAAGATTTGGCGTTTCGCTTTTTCAGCGTATGCCCGAATCCGACAGCGCCGACGTGGCCTGCGGGCCTTCGGGGCGAAGTAAAGGAGGAGGCAGCCGCCGCCAGGCGGATGCCGGGGGACATTCGCCCCGAAGGCCTGCAGGTCGCGGCGGGGCCCGTCAGGTCGCAGCCAGGCGGGCGATCGAGCAGAACCGGACAGCGGCTCCGTCTTCGCCGAAGCCGACCTGCCCCGGTGTCGGGCGAAGAACCCGGCGTCACGTCGCCGGCAGATCAGCTCCTACGCCAGCGCGGGATTGAGCGTGTAGGTGCCGTACACCGATGCCTCCGCCAGCACGTGGCCCTGCATCGCGCGCAGCACATCCCCGGCGGTGAAGGCCGACGGCAGCTCCAGCGCCGCCACGTCCAGCGCGAACAGGCGGAAGAAGTAGCGGTGCACGCGCAGGTCGTTGAACGGTGGATACGGGCCGTCGTAACCGTAGTAGTCGCCGCCCATCTCCGCGTTGCCGGCGAACCAGCCGGTGTAGTCGTTCAACCCCTGCCGCGCGCCAGCCGGACCGGCCGGCGACTGCTTGCCCCGGGCCGTCACCCCGTCGCTGCAGCTGGCCTCGGCGATCGCGCGCAGGTCCGGCGCGATGTCGGCCATCGCCCAGTGCACGAAATCCCCGCGCGGCTGCTCCACCGGGATCTGCAGGTCCTCGCGGCCGACCGTTTCCGGGACCGTCGGCGCGTCCGGGTCGATGCACAGCAGCGCGAACGACTTCGTGCCGGCGGGAACCTCGTCCCAGGCCAGGTGCGGATTGCGGTTGCCGGCGAACCCGTCCGCCTGGCCCATGGCGAATCCGGCAGGGATCGCGCCCCGCGGTTCGAAACTGTCGCTCCAGATGCGCATGCGCATTCCCTCCCGCGGCTCAGGTTTCAGGGTAGCCCAGCCGCGCCGCCACCGGCGCCAGCCACGCGAACGGTCCAGCGAGCACGTCGGCGTAGGCGCGCCAGCGGCCGGGCGGCAGGCGGCGCGGCGCGACAGGCGGGGCCGGCAACTGGATGCCCAAGGCCTGTCCCACCGCCGCGGCCAGCGCCGGCGGCGAATCGATCGCCCCGTCCAGGCGCAACAGCACGTGCGGATACAGGTCCTGTTCGTGCAGGTCTGCCAGCTGCTCCAGCGACTGCGCCAGCCACGCCGCGGCGTCCTGCGGATTGGCCAGCGCCAGCGGCACCGGCGAGCCGGTCGCCAGCCAGTCCAGCAGCATGTCGCGCGGATCGCGCACGGCGGCCAGCAGCAATCCCTCGGGCAGGTGCGGCCGCAGCGCCAGCAGCAGCGCGTTGTCCCACCACGTCAGCCAGTCGATGGCATTGCCGTCGGCGATTCCGCGCGCCGGCAGTCGCGCACGCCACTGCGCAACCAGCTGGGCCGGATCGAGCGTCCCCTGGCGGAGGGCCTGCGCGGCCTGCGGCGACTGCAGCGGATCGGCCGGCGCCTGCGCGCCATAGCGGTCGCGCAGCACCGGGCCGCCGCCGCCGGCCAGGGTATCGGCGACGCGCTCGATGCCCGAACCGGGCAGGCCCCACAGCAGCACCGGATGGGCGGCGCCGGGCGTGGGCGTGGCCAGCACCGGCCAGGCGTCGGCCGGGGGGGCGGCCAGGGCCGGCAGCGGCAGTCGCGTGGCATGGAACCCGTCGTGCATCGACTGCCAGTGGTCCAGCGCTTCGCCCTGCCGGCCGGCGCGGCCAGGCCCGGGTCGCCGGCATCGATGCGGGCGGCGGTCCGGCTGAGCCGTTCGGCCTCGGCCAGGTCGCCGCGCGCCAGCGCGATCTGCGCCTGCGCGAGGTAGGACGGCAGGTGGTTGGGATCCAGGCCCAGGCTCTGGCCGAGCGCGGCGCGGGCCGCCTCGGCATCGCGCGCGTGGAGCAGCAACACGGCGCGTTCGAAATGCAGCCCGGCGTCTTCCGGTGCCAGCAGGATCGCCTGGTCCAGCGCGACCAGCGCGGCTGCCGGGTCGCCGGACCGGGCCAGCACGCCGGCCAGCGAGCGCTGCGCGTGCGCATCGTCCGGCGCCGACGCCACCCAGTCCTGGGCCAGGGCCAGCGCCTCGTCGATGGCATCGCGCCGCAGCGCCTCGTGGATACGTTCCTGCATTTCTGGGGACTTCCGGGGAAAACCGGCAGTTTACCGTGCCGGCTCCCCCGGGTTCCCGCTCAGCGGGGCGGCAGCGCCGTGCCCAGCCGCTCGGCGACCCAGCGCTCGGCGAAGCCGTCGCCGGCGAGGTTCTCCATGAACGCGCAGTGCCCGCCCCAGCGCGCCACTTCCAGCCGCGCGCCCGGCGGCAACCGCCAGTCGCGGAAATCGTCGAACGGGATCACCGGGTCGTCCTGCGCCATCAGGATGCTGGCCGGCACCGGCAGCGCCGCGAGGCGGTCGCCGGCGATGGAATAGCTGTCGAAGTACGCCTCCACGCTGCCGAACCCGGCATGGCGCTGCGCCAGCCAGCCCATCAGCCCGCGCATGTCCATCGCCAGGGTGGCGTCGTCGTAGCCGAAGTGCTCGGGGAACAGCTCGCGCTTGCGCAGCAGCGAACTGCGCCACTTGCGGCGGAAATACCAGTCGTAGATCTGCGGCGCCCGCTCCATGCTCTCCATGGTCGTGGCCGGATCCACCAGCGGGCACACCGCGGCGATGTGCCGCAGCGGCAGCCCGGCCACGCACGCGCGCAGGCCCAGGCGCAGGGCATGGTTGCCGCCCAGCGAATAGCCGGCCACCACCAGGTCGCGCACGCGCAGGCGCCGGACCATGTCGGCGGCCGCGTGCACCACCTCGTCGAGCCGGTTGGAATGGAACAGGCCTTCGTTGAGGTGGTGGGTGCCGCCATGGTCGCGGAAGTTGAGCCGGAACACGTCCAGGCCGTCGGCCAGCAGGCGCGCGGCGGTCATGCGCATGTAGCCGGATTCGGCGCTGCCTTCCCAGCCATGCAGCAGCAGCGCGGTGCCGCGCGGTTCGCGGCCGGGCACCCGGCTGTGCCAGCCCTGCAGGCGCGCGCCGTTGCCGCCGTCGAGGATGTACTCGGCACTGACCGCGCCGCTGGCGTCCAGCGCGCGCTGCCCGCGGCGGCTGCGCAGGCCGCTGGAACCCAGCACCGATTGCAGGTGGGGATTGCGCAGCAGGCGCGGCGGTCGGTAGTCGGCGGCGGTCAGCATGGCGGTTGTGGAGGAGGGGCTCGCCACGGTCATTTTGCACCGCAACATCCGTGGCGCAAGTGCACCGGCGACGGCCCGGCCCGGCTAAGGCCCGGCCATGGCGGCCACGATCCGCTCGCGCGCCAGTTCGGCGATGGCCCGCCGGCCATCGACCTCGCCCGGCGCGATCGGCGCCAGGAAGTGCACCTCCGCCGCCCGCGCGCGCTCGCCGAGCAGGCGCAGGAAGTTCTGCAGGAAGTTTTCGCGCGGGGCGAAGGCGACCAGCGTCTGCGCCTCGCCGCGGGTGCCGTAGCGCAGCGCCACCGGCTGCACCGGCACCTGCGCCTCGACCGCGGCGGTGAAGATGCGCGCGTGGAACGGCCCCACTTCGGCGCCGCCGCGGGTGCGACCCTCCGGGAACACCCCGACCGACCGGCCCTGGCGCAGGCGCTCGGCCATCTGCCCGAGCACGCCGCTGAGCGAATCGGAGCTGCCGCGCTGGTGGAAGATGGTCTGCCCGCGCGCGGCCAGCCAGCCGACCAGCGGCCAGCCGGCGATCTCGCGCTTGGCGACGAAGCCCATCATCCGCTGGCTGTGCAGGGTCTCGATGTCGATCCAGCTGACGTGGTTGGCCACGAACAGGGTCGCGCCCGGCAGCGGCGTGCCGAAGCGGCGCAGGCGGAAGCCGAAGATCCGCAGCAGCCCCGTCGACCACGCGCGCACCGCACGGTCGCCCAGCGTCTCCGGCCCCCACGGGATGCGGGCCAGCGGCGGCGCCAGGCACAGCAGGGTCAGCGGCAACGGCAGCAGCAGGTGCAGCAGCAGCAGCGGCACGCGGTACAGGTAGCGGCAGGCGCGCGCGAAGCCGCCGGAACGGGCCGCGGGTGGGGGGGCGTGGCTCATGGACGCGCACGATACCGTGCCCCGGCGCGTCGTGGATACGGACGCCTACTCGGACGCGACCGGGACCACTGCCAGGGTCAGCCGCGAGACGCATACCGCGCGCCCGCGCTCGTCCTCGATCCGGATCTCCCAGACCTGGGTGGTGCGACCCACGTGCAGTGCCTTCGCCGTGCCGGTGACGGTGCCCTCGCGCACCGCGCGCAGGTGGTTGGCGTTGATCTCCAGTCCCACCGCCATCCGTTCGCGCGTATCCAGGCACAGGTTGCCGGCGCTGCTGCCCAGGGTCTCGGCCAGCACCACCGAGGCACCGCCATGCAGCAGGCCGTACGGCTGCCGGGTGTGCGGCGCCACCGGCATGGTCGCGCGCACCCAGTCCTCGCCGGCGGCGATGAACACGATGCCCAGGTGTTCGATCAGGGTGCCGCGGCTGAGTTCGTTGAGGGCATCGATGGAAACGGGGGCGCGAAAGGCCATGGCGGGATCCCGGCTGGAGGTGGACCGGGATTATCTCCGACCGGCGGCTGGGGCCTGCCGCGCGCTTTCTGTAGGAGCCCGTCTTGCGGGCGACCCGGGCGTCGGGGCCCTGGGAACGTCGCCTGCGCCGACGGCGTCGGGTCGCCCGCAAGACGGGCTCCTACAGGATCGGCACCAGCCCCGCGCCGAACGCGGTGAGCATGCGGGTGAAGATCGACTTCGGCCCCAGGCTCACTTCGGGGAAGTCGCCGACCGCGACGTAGCAGCGATGGAAGCCCGGGTCGCGGCGCGGCAGCGGCAGCGGGCAATCCGGGCCGGGCTGGAACGCGTAGTTGGTGGCGTAGCGCCACGGCCACAGGTCCAGGATCGGCGAAGCCTCCAGCACCTTGCCCATGCTGTAGTTCAGGCCGGAAAACACCGGCGGTTTCTCCCGCGGCGCCACCGTCCACGAATTGCCCGGCGCGATGTCGCGCTCGATGCTTTCGGCCAGCGCCTGCGCGAACGCCGGATCCTCGATCACCACCACCGCCTCGGTGTTGTAGGTCTCGCTGCGCGGATCGAAGTTGTGGGTGCCGACCACGCCGATGCGCCGGTCGATCACCAGCGACTTGGCGTGCAGGCCCGTGCGCGGCCCGTCGCCGCTGACCGGCACCGGCCGGTTGGCCGGCGCGCTGGCGCGCAGCAGCGATGGCCGGGTCTCGGTGCGCAGCTTGTCCTCTACCTGGCCATCGTGGTCGGCCGCCTGGCTGCCGCCGGTGCTGCCCAGGCTGCCGCCGGGCAGTTCGCTGCGCGCGGTCGACGGCGAAGACGCCGCCGGATCGCCCGGCTGCCAGGCGCCCAGGGCCGGATCGACCGGTGGGTCGGCCGGGAATGGCTTGTACTCGAAGATGTCGAAACCCAGCTCGCGCACGTTGCGGCGCTTGTACTTGTAGGTGAGCGCGTAGACGATCGGATTGTCGGTGGCCGCCAGGCTGTTGGTCGACACCACCACGTGCGGCGGGGCTTCGCGCGCACGCAGTCCGCGGAAGATCCCCAGCGCGTGGTCCGACAGCACCAGGTACGGCGTCTGCAGCAGGATCTCCTCGCGCGCGCCGGCCAGCAGCCCGGCCAGTCCGGACGCGCCGGTGCCATCGACCTCGGCGCCTTCGTGGTGCTTCTGCGGCAGGTCGGCCAGGTAGCTCACCGCGCCCACCGGCATGGCCCGGTCCACCAGCCGTTCGCGCACCAGCTGTGCGTCGCCGGCCGCGCGCGACATCATCCCGACCCGCTCCGGGCGCGACGGACGCGACGGCGGCAACTCCGGCACGCCCTGGTCGAGCAGCAACCGGCCGACATCGTCCAGGCGCTCGGCCGGCACGCTGCGCCGGTCGTCCCAGTAGATGGCGAAGTTGCGCGCCATCGCGCGCACCACCGGCCCGGCGACCAGCACGTCGCGGTCGCGGAAGTTGTACTCGGCGTCCCAGTCGTAATAGTCGTCCTGGTAGTTGCGGCCGCCGGCGATGGCGACCGCGTCGTCCACCACCAGCAGCTTGTTGTGCATGCGCTGGTTGAAGCGGCGGAAACAGCAGATCACGCTGGCCGCGTAGTCCAGGTAGCTGGGCGTGGCCTCGCCGAAGGTCGGGTTGTAGATGCGCAGTTCCAGGTTCTCGTGGGCGCCGGCCAGCGCCGCCAGGATCTGCAGGTCGGCGATGGCCGAGAGCTGGTCGACCAGCAGCCGCACCTTGACCCCGCGCCGCGCCGCGGCCAGCAGTTCGTCGATCACCAGCCGCGCGCTGTCGTCCTTGTCGAAGATGTAGGTCTGCAGGTCGATCCGGCGCGTGGCGCTGCGGATCAGGTTGATCCGCGCCAGCAGGGCGTCGCCGCCCTCGTCCAGGATCAGCGCGTAGTGGTGCGGCGCGGCTCCAGGCTGCGCCCGCGACCGCGCGAACGCCTCGCCGGCCAGCGCGCGCAGTTCCGAGGGTGTCGCGCAGCGGTCCGCGCGCGTGCACTCGACCGTGGCGTCGCGCGCGGATACGGCGACCTCCGTGGCCTGCTGGCGCTGGGCGGCCGACAGGGTGCTGCAGGCGGCGGTCGACAGGAGCAGTAGCGCGCACAGCAGCCGCAGGACCGGCGTTGCCGTCACCTCGGCGCCTCGCGCAGGCGCAGCCGCGCCATCAGCCGCACCCGTTCGGCCAGTGCGAACTGCCAGTCCTCCATGCCGTAGTCGCCGCGCTCGATGCTGCCGGCGACCTGGATCTCGCAGTCCAGGCCCGGCCGCGCGCAGGCGGCCGGTTCGATCTCGAGTTGTTGGCCACGGGTGATCCCGCGCAGGGTGAGCTCGCCCTTCAGCGGCCCCCCTTGCCGCAGCAGCGCGGCGGGGTAGGGTTCGGACACGAATTCCATCCAGGGATGCCGCGCGGTGTCGAAAAAACTCTCGCCGCGCATCCATCCAGTGTAACGCGGCCGTTCCGGGATCACCGCCGCGGAGGTCGCCACCCGCAGGCGCACCCGGTGCCGCCCGTCGGGCAGGTGCTCGACCAGTCCCTCGAAGCGCGGGAATTCCCCCTGCATGCGCTGGCCGAAACGGGTGCGGACCTCGAAGCCCAGCCAGCTGCGCGCGGTGTCGAACTCCGCCGGCGTCAGCGACTCCTGCGCATGCGCCCACGACGCGGACGCCGCCACGACCGCGCAGAGCAGCCACGCCTGCCCCCTGGACTTGCGCATCGGGTCAGGGCCACCAGAACGCCGTCAACAGGCCCTGCCCCGGCTCGATCGCGCGCTGCGCCGGCAACGACAGCACCGCCACCGCCGCGGTCGGCATGCCGCGGTAGTCGCCGGACTGGCCGCTGTGCAGCAGCGCCACCAGCCGCTCCATGCCGGGGTTGTGGCCGACCAGCAGCAGCCGCTCGATGTCGTCCTGCGCGTGCAGCAGTCCGATCAGGGCTCCCGCTGTGGCGTCGTAGATGGCGTCCTCCAGCCGCTGCTCGGCGTAGCCGGTGACCGCCAGCACCGCCTCCAGGGTCTCGCGCGTGCGCCGCGCCGGCGAGCACAGCACCCGGTCGGGCACCAGGCTGCGTTCGGCCAGCCAGCGGCCGGCGGCTTCCGCTTCGGCCAGGCCCTGCGCCGACAGCGGGCGGTCGATGTCGGCCTGCCCGCGCGCGGCGGGTTCGGCATGGGCATGGCGCAGCAGGATCAGTTCGCGCACCGCGACGCCCCTTCGCTCATGCCTTCGCCAGCCACTTCAACAGCGGCTCCCAGTCGGCCTGGTGCTCGCGCACCTGGGCGGAGTGGTAGTCGAACAGGCTGCGGCCGAGCCCGACCAGCACCACATAGGCCTGGGTGTCGCGCAGCTGCGCCACCACCGGGTACGGCCAGGTCTTGAGCATCTCCAGCGCCTGCTGGCTGGCGTTGGTCCACGGTTTGCTGCGGTTGAGCACCAGGCCCACCGGCAGCTTGCGGTTGTGGACGCGCGGCACCTTGGCCAGCGTGTTGAGGAAGGCGACCGTGGCCTCGATGTCCAGCGCCGAGGGCTGCACCGGCACCACGATCGCATCGGCATGGTCGATGAAGCCGGTCAGGTCGTCGGCCAGCGCACCGGCCGGGGCGTCGATGACCACCTGCTCGGCGTCCTCCGGCAGCCACGCGCGCCAGGCGCGGCGGCGGCTGGCGTCGACCGGCAGCACCGCGCTGTCCAGTTCCGCGCGGCGCTCGGCCCAGCGGGTCGCCGAACCCTGCGGATCGGCATCGGCCAGTACCGTGCGCCGGCCCTGCAGCGCCGAATGCGCCGCCAGGTGGGTGGCGATCGTGGTCTTGCCCACGCCGCCCTTGGAACCGGCCACGAGGATCGTCTTCATGCGCGGTCTGCCTCCGGATTGGCTGTCCGCAGGGTACACCGCGCCCGGCGGGCACGGTAGGAAGGCCCCGGCGCGCTTGCTATCGTGCCCCGGCCCCCGCCACGGACGACCCATGAGCCAGCTGCAGGACCTGACCGCCCTGATCCGGGCCAACACCCCGCTGATCGTGATCGAGACCCGCGACGAGGAGCGGGTGGTGGAACTGTTCCGGCAGGCGCTGATGCAGGTCTGGCGCGCGCTGTACCGCTGGACCATCACCGAAGGCCTGCGGCGGATGGACCTGGACCGCGAGGACGCGGCCGACGGCCCGCCCGACGCCAGCTCGATCCTGCACGCGATCCGCCAGGCCGACCAGCGCGGCATCTACCTGCTGCTCGATTTCCACCCCTACCTGGGCTACGCCAGTCACCAGCGCCTGCTGCGCGACATCGTCCAGCGCCGCGGCTGCGAACCGCACGTGCTGGTCCTGGTCGGCGCCAAGGTCGAGCTGCCGGCCGAGCTGGACGCCCTGGCGGTGCGCTTCGCCCCGCGCCTGCCCGACGCGGCGGCGCTGCTGAAGCTGGTCCGCGAGGAAGCGGTGACCTATGCGAAGGAGAACGGCGGTCGCCGGGTCGAGGCCGAGGAGGACGCGGTGCGCCAGATCGTTCGCCATCTGCAGGGCCTGGACCTGCACGATGCGCGCCGCATCGCCCGCCGCCTGATCCACGACGACGGCGCGCTCACCGCCTCGGACCTGCCGCAGCTGGCGAAGTTGAAGTTCGAACTGCTCAACCGCAGCGGCCACCTGCACTACGAGTACGCGACCGCCGGCTTCGACGACGTGGCCGGCGCGCGCCGGCTCAAGCGCTGGATCGACCAGCGCCGCGCCGCCTTCGCCGGCACTCCGCCGCCGGGCCTGGATCCGCCGCGCGGGGTGCTGCTGCTGGGCGTGCAGGGCTGCGGCAAGTCGCTGCTGGCCAAGGCGATCGCCGGCGGCTTCGGCGTGCCGCTGCTGCGCCTGGACTTCGGCACCCTGTACGCCAAGTACCACGGCGAGACCGAGCAGAACCTGCGCGCCGCGCTCGCCTCGGCCGAGCAGCTGGCGCCGTGCGTGCTGTGGATCGACGAGATCGAGAAGGGCGTGGCCGCCGACGCCGGCGATGGCGACGGCGGGGTGTCGCGGCGCGTGCTCGGCTACCTGCTGACCTGGATGGCCGAGCGCACCGCGCCGGTGTTCCTGGTCGCCACCGCCAACCAGGTCCAGCACCTGCCGGCCGAACTGCTGCGCAAGGGCCGCTTCGACGAAATCTTCTTCGTCGACCTGCCTGATCCGGACACGCGGGTGGAACTGCTGCGGTTGCACCTGCACGAGCGCGGCCTGGATCCGGAAGCGTTCGCGCTGCCGGCGCTGGCGGCCGCGGCGAACGGTTTTTCCGGCGCCGAGATCGAACAGGCCATCGTCTCCGGCCTGTACGCCGCGCATGCCGAGCAGCGCGCGCTGGACACCGACCTGCTGATGACCGAGATCCGCGGCACCCGGCCGCTGTCGGTACTGATGGCCGAACAGGTCGCCGCGCTGCGCGCCTGGGCGGTCGAGCGCACGGTACCGGCGGACTGAACGCCCGCTCGATCAGCGCGAAAGGCCGTGCCTTCGCAGGGTGGGGCTTGTCCCGCTGCTCCTCAAGCCGCAGGCGCTCGCGAAAAGCAGCGGGGCAAGCCCCGCTCTACGAGGTTCACCAAACGGCGCCGGCCTTGGCGGAACGGAGGCGCGCCGCTCAGCGGCGAGGCGCCCACGGCACCGCATCGCTCTGGTCCAGGTACTTGATGCGCGTGGCCCCGCCGCTCTGCAGGATCAGGCCCTCGCGCGCCGGCGGCAGCAGCACGGCCGTCGCGTGGGTGGTGTTGGCCTTGTACAGCCAGGACACGCCGCTGCGCAGGTCCACCAGCTCGATCTTGCCCTCGACCTTCGCCGTGCCACCGGCCACGCCGGCCAGCACCAGCCAGTCCTCGCCGCGGGTGAAGTCCGCCTGGTGCACGCCGATCAGCTGGCTGGAATACACATGTTCGCGCCGCCAGGTGGCCACGTCCCAGCGCACGGTTTCGTGCTGCAGCCCGTGGTACAGCGGCGGAACCTCCGCCTGCATCGCCTGCGCCCGGGCCGGCGAATACTGCACCGTGACCAGCTTGGTGCCTCCTTCCAGCAGCATCACCGCCAGCACGTCGTTGCGCGGGCCGGGGCCATGCGGCGCATGCCGGCCCAGCAGTTCCAGCCGCGGGCCTTCCGGATCGCGATGCAGCTTCAGCAGGAAGACCATGCCCTTGTCGGTCCCGACCGCGATCAGGCCCGAAGCCGCGTCCCAGTCGATGGCGGTGACGCCGCCGTCCGGCTGCAGGACCAGCGGCGTGCCGGCCAGCGCACGCCGGGCGTGGTCGTAGATGCGCAGTTCGTCGTAGCTGGCCAGCAGATACAGGCCCGGTACCGGCGTGGCGGAGACCGCGCCCGGTTGCCAGTCGCTTTCGCGGAAGGCGACCAGCAGCTCGCCCGTGCGCGCATCCCATACCTTCGGTCCGTTCTCGAGCTGGACCAGATCGCCGACATCGATGTTGCCGCTGGCCGAGTTGGTGATGACGATGCCGTCCCCCGGGCCGAAGGCGATGCCCTGCGTCCGCAGCCCATGCGCCTGCAGCGGGATCCGCGCATCGGTCCTGCGCGTGTCCCACAGCTCCAGGCGTCCCGACTCGCGGCCCACCGCAAGCAGCTTCATCTCCGGCGAATACGCGGCCGCCCAGGCATCGTCGTCCAGGCGGCGGTTGGCATCCACGAACGCCTGGGTGAAGTCCTTGTCGATGCCCGCGCACGCGACCAATGCGAACAGCATCGACAGCCATGTTGCGCGGCGAATCAGGCGGCGCCCTCGCCGGCCACGGTGAACCCCGTCCTTCATCCCCGCCCCCGGATTCCATTCGCGAACCAGGGCAGGATACAGCCGTCGTCCGCTCAGCCGCGGCGGAACCAGCCGGTGATGCTGTAGCGCGGCGACTGCGCCCAGGGTGCCACCAGGCTGACCACGTGCGGCTGCGGCACGCGGAACAGGCTCAGCGAATTCCACAACGGCGTGAAGGTGTCGACCACGCGGCGTTCGGCCGGATCGAGGAAATGCAACAGGCCGCCCCAGTCCGGCAGCCAGTCGCGGCTGAGGTTCATCACGTAGGCGCAGGAGCGGTCCTCGTCGCCGGCCCTGTCGTTGTGCACGCGCAGGAAGTGCCCGTGGCGGTAGCGCACCGCGATCGCGCTGACCATGCGGATCGCCGGGTCGCCGGTGAGCTGCCGGGCGAAATCGAGGAACGGCGGGCTGTTGAGGAAGTCGACCACCGCGTGCAGCAGCAGCTGCGGATCGCGGCCGTCGCGGCGCGCGTCGATCATGCGGTAGCGGTCGAAATAGAACTCGAAACCTTCGCGGGCGCGCCGCGTCGCCGCCTCCAGCAGCGCCGCGTCCTCGGCGCTGCCGGGCATCGCGCTGTGCGGCTGGCCGGCCGCCAGTTCCGCATCGGTGCGTTGCGCGGTTTCCCAGGGCACCTCGTCGCGCAGGCAGTCATGCAGCCGCGTCCTCCTGCAGGAAACCCGCACGCCGGCGCCGGCCCAAACCGGCCCGGTGCGGCCCGGCGCGGCTACCGCCAGGCGGGCGGGTCGGCCTGCCAGGCGGCCAGGACTTCCGCCAGCGCGGCACGGTCTTCCTCGCGCCAGTCCGGCAGCAGGCGCGCGTAGTTGGCCGCGCTGGACCACTGCTGCGGTTCGGTGCGCACGGCGGCGGCGTACCAGGCCACCGCTTCCGGCTTGTGGCCCAGCTTCCACAGGACCAGGGCCAGGGTCGGCGGCTGCCAGGACGGCGTGCTCGGCCAGCCGCCCAGCAGCTTGTGCCACTGCTCCAGCGCGCGCTGGTATTCGCCGGCCCGGTACAGGTCCCAACCGTAGTTCCAGGTCACCGTGCGCGCCAGCCGCTGGTTGCCGCCGGCGTTGCGCTGTGCGTCCCGGTACAGTCCATCGCCGAGTTCAAACCGCCCGGACTGCATCGCGATCTGGGCCAACTGCGCGTGCGATTCGACATCCCCCGGCTTGCGCGCGACATTGGCCGCGAGCCGGTCGACCACCGTGTCGCCTTCGCCGGGAATGGCGACGATCACACGCGTGGTCTTCGCATCCTCGTCGAAGTAGAACTCCTTGGGCGCCTGCAGCGATTGCGCCTGGGCCAGCAGCGAACACAGCGCCAGCCCGAGGGCGAGCGGAAAACGCAACTTCTTCACGTCATTTCCCCAAAGCGACAGCCTCCCCGTCGCCATCCTAACCGCAGCAGCGCACACTCGGGGAGCGCAGGCCGTCACAGAATGCCGCTTGATATCATTCGGCACCGGGCCGGCGAGGCCCGGCTCCGCCAGCGCCAAAGGGGCCAGCCAATGACCAGCACCGCCGAACTGACCTCGCCCGCTTCCGCCAATCGGCCCGGTCTGGACACGTTCGACCGCGATTACACGCTGGAGCACAAGTACACCCGCCGCGACGGCCGCATCTACCTCAGCGGGGTGCAGGCGCTGGTGCGGCTGCCGCTGATGCAGCAGTTGCGCGACGCGGCCGCCGGCCTCGACACCGCCGGCTTCGTCAGTGGCTACCGCGGCAGCCCGCTGGGCGGCTTCGACCTGGAACTGTGGCGGGCGAAGAAGCATCTGGAGGCGGCGAAGGTGCGCTTCCAGCCCGGCCTCAACGAGGACCTCGGCGCGACCATGGTCTGGGGCACCCAGCAGACCAACCTGTTCCCGGGCGCGACCGTCGATGGCGTCTACGCCATGTGGTACGGCAAGGGCCCCGGCGTGGACCGTTGCGGCGACGTGTTCAAGCACGGCAACGCCGCCGGCACCTGGAAGCACGGCGGCGTGCTGGCCCTGGCCGCCGACGACCACGCCTGCCGCAGCTCGACGCTGCCGCATGGCAGCGAGGACGAGTTCGTCAGCGCGATGATGCCGGTGCTCAATCCGGCCGGGGTGCAGGACATCCTCGACCTGGGCCTGGTCGGCTGGGCGATGAGCCGCTACACCGGCCGCTGGATCGGCTTCAAGACCATCGCCGAGACGGTGGAGTCGTCGGCCTCGGTGGACGTGGATCCGTTCGCGCGCCGGATCGTGCTGCCGGAGGATTTCGAACTGCCGCCGGGCGGACTGAACATCCGCTGGCCCGATCCGCCGCTGGACCAGGAGATGCGCCTGCACCGTTACGCGGTGCGCGCGGCGCAGGCCTTCGCCCGCGCCAACGGCATCGACCGCACGGTGATGGACGCGCCCGGCGCGCGGCTGGGGATAGTAACTACCGGCAAGAGCTACCTGGACGTGCTGCAGGCGCTGGAATACCTGGGCCTGGACGAGGCGGCGTGCCGCGACATCGGCATCCGCGTGTACAAGGTCGGCATGACCTGGCCGCTGGAGCCGGAAGGAATCGCCCACTTCGCCCGCGGACTGGAAGACATCGTCGTGGTCGAGGAGAAGCGCGCCTTCATCGAGCGGCAGATGAAGGAGCAGTTCTACAACTGGCCGGCCGACTGGGGCCGGCGCCCGAGCATCGTCGGCAAGTACGACGAGGCCGGCGAGTGGATCCTGCCCTCCACCGGCGAACTGACGCCCGCGACCATCGCCGGCGTGATCGGCCGGCGCATCCAGCGCTTCCCGCTTCCATCGGGCGCGCTCACCGAGTCGATCGAGCAGCGCCTGCGCTGGATGGACGCCAAGGAAGCGGAGATGGCCCTGCCGCGGGCCAACTTCCCGCGCGTGCCGCATTACTGCTCCGGCTGCCCGCACAACACCTCCACGGTGGTGCCGGACGGCTCGCGGGCGCTGGCCGGCATCGGCTGCCATTACATGGTCACGTGGATGGACCGGTCCACCGACACCTTCACCCACATGGGCGGCGAAGGCGTCACCTGGGCCGGGCAGGCGCCGTTCACCGACACCGCGCACGTGTTCCAGAACCTGGGCGACGGCACCTATTTCCACAGCGGCTCGCTGGCGATCCGCCAGTCGGTCGCGGCCAAGGTCAACATCACCTACAAGATCCTCTACAACGACGCGGTGGCGATGACCGGCGGCCAGCCGGTGGACGGCCAGCTCTCCGTGCCGGACATCGCCTGGCAGATGCGCGCCGAGGGCATCGACACGATCGTGGTGGTCAGCGACGAGATCGGGAAGTGGTCCAGGCCCGAGCTGTTTCCCTCGGGCGTTGAGTTCTTCGACCGCGCCGGGCTGGACGCGGTGCAGAAGCGCCTGCGCGAGGTCAAGGGCGTGTCGATCCTGATCTACGACCAGACCTGCGCCACCGAGAAGCGGCGCCGGCGCAAGCGCGGCAAGCTGGCGGACCCCCAGAAGCGGGTGATGGTCAACACCCTGGTCTGCGAAGGCTGCGGCGACTGCGGGCAGAAGAGTTTCTGCGTGTCGGTGCTGCCGAAGGAGACCGAGTTCGGGCGCAAGCGCGAGATCGACCAGTCCAACTGCAACAAGGACTATTCCTGCGTGTCGGGCTTCTGCCCCAGCTTCGTCACCGTGCACGGCGGTACCCCGCGCAAGGGCCGCAAAGTGGAGGCCGCCGCGCTGTTCGACCGGCTGCCCGAGCCGGTGTTCCGCTCGGCACTCGAGCGCCCCTGGAACATCCTCATCACCGGCGTCGGCGGCACCGGCGTGGTCACCATCGGCGCGCTGCTGGGCATGGCCGGGCACCTGGAGGGCAAGGGCGCCACCGTACTCGACCAGACCGGCCTGGCGCAGAAGGGCGGCGCGGTCACCACCCACATCCGCATCGCGCGCACGCCCGAGGACATCCACGCGGTGCGCATCGCCGCCGGCGAGGCCGACCTGGTGCTGGGTTGCGACATGGTCGTGGTCAACGACTACTGGGCGCTGTCCAAGGTCCGGGCCGAACGCTCGGAAGTGGTGCTCAACACCTACGAGGCGATGCCGGGCACCTTCACCATGCGCCCGGACCTGCACTTCCCCGCCGCCGACATCGTCGCCGGGGTGAAGCTGGCGCTGGGCGGACGCGAACCGCGCCTGCTCGACGCCACCCAGCTCGCCACCGCGCTGCTGGGCGACGCCATCGCCAGCAACCTGTTCATGCTCGGCTACGCCTGGCAGCTGGGGCTGGTGCCGATCTCCTTCGCCGCGCTGATGCGCGCGATCGAACTCAACGGCGCCGCCGTCGAGATGAACCGGCAGGCCTTCGCCTGGGGCCGGCTGGCCGCGGTCGATCCGCAGGCCGTGGCGCAGGCGGCCGGCCTGGTGTCCAACCCGGCCACCGCCGACGAATGCGTGCCCGACGGCCTGCACCAGCTGCCGCCGGGCGACTGGGAAGGCAGCGAATGGGGCAGCACCAGCGCGCCGCGCCCGGCGCGTGCCGAACGCGAACTGCGCGGCCTGCCCGAGCGCGAGGGCGCAACCGCGTCCGGCGCCTATCCGCCGTCATCCCCCCTGGATGTCGCCACCGGCGGGATCGCCGCGCTGCCGCTGGACGACCTGCGCCTGTCGCGCAGCCTCGACGAGCTGGTCGCGCGCCGCGCCGGGTTCCTCGCCGACTACCAGGACGCGGCCTACGCACGCCGCTACACCGATCTGGTGGCCAAGGTGCGCACCGCCGAAAACCTCAAGGCCCCGGGTTCCACGGCGCTGGCCGAGGCGGTGGCGCGCTACGCGTTCAAGCTGATGGCCTACAAGGACGAATACGAAGTCGCGCGCCTGTACACCAGCGGCGAGTTCCAGCGCCGCCTGCAGCAGCAGTTCGAGGGCGACTACAGCCTGCGCTTCCATCTGGCGCCGCCGCTGCTGGCGAAGAAGGACGCACAGGGCCGATTGCTCAAGCGCGAATACGGCCCGTGGATGTTCACCGCGTTCCGCTGGCTGGCGAAGCTGAAGTTCCTGCGTGGCGGCGTGCTCGATCCGTTCGGCTACACGGCCGAGCGGCGCATGGAGCGGCAGCTGGTGGCCGACTATTTCGCCACGGTCGAGCGACTGCTGGCCAGGCTCGACGCCGGCAACCTCGCCTTGGCCGCGCAGATCGCCAGTATCCCCGAACACATCCGCGGCTACGGCCACGTCAAGGATGCGCACCTGGAGCAGGCGAAAGCGCGCGAGGCGCAGCTGCTGCAGGACTGGGACAGCCCGCTGCGGGTGTTTGCGCGCGACGCGGCTTGATCACGCGCTGGGGGATTGCAGGTGGTGGACGACCAAGCCGGACCCAGGGCGACCAACGCCGTCCCGGCTATTGCCCGGGCGTCAACTCGCCGACCTGGACCTTGGGTTCGCGACAGACCGAATGCACGGGATCCCCGTAAATGAACCTCCGGGTCCGCGGATCCACCACGAAGGCGCGTGCTTCGATCACTTCGTTTGGCCGCGCCGGGAACCTCGCCACGTAGACGCCATCCTCGCGGGCCTCCACCCGCATGAATGGAGTTCCCGGCCTGTCCTTCCGGAATAGGGCCGAACGCCCCCCGGCAACCACTTGCTTCTGTCCCGTGGCATCGGTGCGGAAAACGCCTTCCACCCGTTCACAGGTGGTCGCATCGATCATCCGCGACTCCGGCACATGGGCAAGCCGCCAGGCATCCCCGGGTTCATAGAGCGGAACGTCCTCGTCCCGCGCAATGGCGGGTGCCGCCCGGGATGCTGGCGCAATTGCCGCCAGCATCCCCGAGGCGCCGAGCAGGGCGGTAAGCACCCGGATCATCGACTCAGCGTTCCTGCCGATGGCGCCTGTTCTGCTCTTCGAGCTGGCGAACGAAGAGATCCCACTCCAGTTGGGAAATTCCCGAAGGACGGGTCGGAACTTCCGGCGCACCCGTGCCGCCAGCCACCCCTTCCAATTCCTGCACGCTCAATCCACGCATTTCTCTGTTCCTTGAGAAAACGATGCATCCCCTGCATCACGGGTACGGTCGATTATCGCGGCGCCCAGGGCCAGAGCAATAGGAAAACGGCGCGACCTGGTGTCGGAATCGCCCTAACCGCTCGCCACCTTCCCCTCAGGGCACCGCTCCGGTGGACTGCCTCAGCTGCAGCGCGTACGGCATCCGCACCATGCGCCCGGCGCTGCGGTCGCGGATCGCGTTGAGCAGCTGCACGGTGGCGACCTGGCCCATGTCGCGGGTGGGCTGCTGCACGGTGGTCAGCGCGGGGAAGATCTGCTTGGAGATCGGCGTGTTGTCGAAGCCGCACACCGACACGTCGCGCGGCACGCGCAGGCCCAGTTCGCTGGCCGCGCGCATCACGCCGGCGGCCATGTCGTCGTTGGCGGCGAAGATCGCGGTCGGCCGCTCGGCCAGGGCCAGCAGGTGGCGCCCGGCGGCCAGGCCCGAATCGAACGAGAACTCGCCGTCGACCACCAGCGCCGGGTCGTAATGAAGCCCGGCGCGCTGCAACGCGGTGCGGTAGCCGGCCATGCGCCACTCGCTGGCGCCGTGGTCCGGGTGGCCGCGGACGTGGCCGATGCGGCGGTGGCCGAGCGCTACCAGGTGCGCCATCAGTTCGCACACCGCCTCGTGCTCGTCCAGGGTCACCCCGACGCGACCCTCGCGCTTGCGCGGGGAGATGCACGAGAACGGGATGCCGCGCTGCACGAGCCGCTCGAGCAGCGCCTCGCTGTCGGTCAGCGGCGGGGTCAGGATCAGGCCGTCCAGGCGCGAGGACACCACCAGCGCGTCGACCGCGTCGAGGAAATCCGGGCTGTGGTAGCTGACCGGCTGCATCACCATGCCGTAGTGGTGGCTCTCGCAGGCCTCCACCACGCCGGTGAGGATCTCCATCAGGTAGTTCGGCGACGGGTTGTCGTACAGCAGCGCGACCAGGTACGAACGGTTGCCGGCCAGGCTGCGCGCGGACGGATCGGGACGGTAGTTGAGCGCGGTCACCGTCTCCATGACTTTCGCGCGCGTGGCCTCGCGCACGCCGGGCTCGTTGTTGAGCACGCGCGATACCGTCTTCATGGACACGCCGGCCTGCCTGGCGACGTCCTCGATCCTGACCCGCATCATTCCCCCGTCGGCGAGTGTTGGTCCGTTCCGCCCTGCCTCACCAGAACACCGCATACAACGCGACCAGGATGGCCACCACGCCCAGCGCGGCGACGTTGAACCCGGCGCTGGTCGCGTAGTCCACGTCGTCGGTGCGGATCAGGTCGCTGCCGACCCGCTGCGGACGGGTCGCCAGCGACACCCCCACCGCCAGCGCCAGCGCCAGCACGAACACCAGCCCGACCCGGTCGATGAACGGCAGCGACGGCCACGCCAGCTTGAGCACCACCGACAGCACGAAC
>Ga0160448_100036_pt1 | contig 126010 bp, 122 predicted proteins | sample HID1973M_E1MG_FD_108269 | JGI IMG/M metagenome (GOLD analysis project Ga0160448, IMG submission 108269) | Enriched mosquito-associated microbial communities from UW Madison campus, WI, USA - HID1973M_E1 MG | ecosystem: Host-associated > Arthropoda: Insects > Digestive system > Unclassified ...
AAATCGTGAAAAAACGAGGGAACCGCGAAGCGGCGAGGGGGCTGGCCGGAAGCGCGGGTCAAGGGTTGCCGCTCAGCAACCCTTGTCGGTCGCCCGCAGGGAGGAAATGAAACTGCCCGGTTGCCGGGCGAACGAAAAAGCCACCGCGCCCGGTTCGTCGCTCCGAACCCAAGCGTCCGGTTCGCGCCCGAACCTTTAAACCATCGCGCCCGGTTCGCACCCCAACCCCCCTCCACTTATTCCCTAAAGTCATATAAGAATCTTTTTTATTATTTGTTGTTATCAATAATAGTTCTTACCATCTGAGGAACAGGTTTCGTAAAGGGAGGTAAATATCGTGAATTTCCAGCAACTTAAAATCATTCGTGAAGCGGCCCGCTGTGAGTTTAACTTAACGGAAGTTGCGAATACGCTGTTTACTTCCCAGTCGGGAGTGAGTCGCCATATACGCGATCTGGAAGATGAGCTCGGTGTAGAAATTTTCATCCGTCGCGGTAAGCGTCTGTTGGGGATGACTGAGCCGGGCAAAGCGCTGCTCACCATTGCCGAACGCATTCTTGATGAGGCGGGCAAAGTGCGGCGTCTCGCCGATGTCTTTACCAACGAAACCAGCGGTATTCTCACCATCGCCACTACCCATACTCAGGCGCGTTACAGCCTGCCGCGTGTGATCAAGGCGTTCCGTCAGCTCTATCCCAACGTGCGTCTGGAGTTAAACCAAGGTTCGCCGCAGGAGATCGTCACCATGTTGTTGGCAGGCGAAGCGGATATCGGTATCGCCAGTGAACAGCTGGTGAATAATTCCAGCCTGGCCGCCTTTCCATGGTTCAGCTGGCATCACGCCTTGTTGGTGCCGAAAGAACACGAACTGGTGCAGCAGCAGCCGGTTTCACTCAGTAAACTCAGCCAGTATCCACTGATCACCTATCGTCAGGGCATAACAGGCCGTTCGCGGGTTGATCGCGCATTCCAGGGCGCGGGCTTACGGCCTGATATCGTGCTGAGTGCGCAGGACTCCGACGTAGTAAAAACCTATGTAAAACTCGGTCTTGGCGTCGGTATTCTCGCTGATCAAGCCTGTGAGCTGGATGAGGGTGAAGATCTGGTACGTCTGGATGCAACGCATCTGTTTGAAGCCAGCACCGTGTGGCTCGGTCTGAAGCGCGGCCAGCTCCAGCGCAATTACGTCTGGCAGTTCCTGGAGTTGTGTAATGCCAATCTGTCGCTGGAAGAGATCAAGCGTCAAGCGCTCTCTTACACCAGCGATGAAGAACCGGTACTCGATTTCCAAATTTAAGCAAAAGCGCCCGGCAAGGCTGGGCGCGTTCCACGGCATAAAATTTTTTTTCCGCAGTGAAAACTCCCTGAACTTCCTTTCTCATCCCGTAGAAAAACATCCTGCGCTGACGCGACGCGATAAAGTGAAATAAAACCATCACGAGGGGATGTTATGTCGCGGATACAACTTAAAGATGGCGATCTGCTGCGCCAGCAGGCGCTGTTTGGCGGACGCTGGCAAGACGCACATCAGGGCGAAACGCTGCCGGTCATTGATCCAGCCACCGGTGAAACCATTGCCACCATACCGGCGTTAGGCCGGGAAGAAACCGAGCAAGCTATTGCCCATGCCGATGCAGTACGCATCAGCTGGGGAAAAACGCCCAATGCTGCTCGCGCAGCGCTGCTGGAAAAATGGCATCAGCTGATTATTGATAACGCGGATGACCTGGCAATCATCATGACCGCTGAGCAGGGCAAACCGCTGGCGGAAGCCAAAGGCGAAGTACTGTATGGTGCCAGCTTCGTGAAATGGTTTGCCGAAGAGGCGCGCCGCATTTATGGCGATACGATTCCTTCTCCCAGCGACGATCGCCGCATTCTGGTATTGAAACAGCCGGTTGGGGTGGCAGCCGCCATCACGCCGTGGAATTTCCCTATCGCCATGATCACTCGCAAAGTCGCTCCGGCTCTGGCGGCGGGCTGCCCAATTATTGTGAAACCTTCAGAGCTGACACCGCTTTCTGCGCTGGCCTTGGCGGTTCTGGCAGAGCGCGCAGGTTTTCCCTCCGGCGTGTTGCAGGTTGTCACCGGTTTGCCTACCGAGATTGGTGCGGCGTTAACCGAAAGTCGCACTGTACGCAAAATCTCCTTTACCGGTTCCACCCGCGTGGGTCAGTTATTGATGCAGCAAAGCGCCGACAGCATCAAACGCCTTAGCCTGGAATTAGGCGGTAATGCGCCATTGATTGTGTTTGATGACGCCGATATCGACATCGCCGTAGCAGGCGTCATGGTGAGTAAATTCCGCAATGCGGGGCAAACATGCGTCTGTGCTAACCGCATCCTGGTGCAACGCGGCATCTATGAACGTTTTTCAGCGCGTCTGTTGGAAGCGGTAGCAACCTTAAAAGTGGGCGACGGTTTCACGCCAGGCAGCACCATCGGGCCGCTGATCAATGAGCGTGCGGTAGAAAAAGTTAACAGCCATATCGATGATGCCCTCAGTCAGGGCGCGACGTTGCTCACAGGCGGAATCAGCAAGGGCAACGGAACCTATGTTCAGCCGACGGTGTTAGGTGACGTCACGAACAAAATGCGTATAGCTCATGAAGAAACCTTCGGCCCAGTGGCACCGCTGTTTATTTTTGATGACGAAGAACAGGCGATTGCAATGGCGAACGATACGCCATATGGCCTTGGCGCCTATTTCTTCACGGAAAATATTCGTCGCGCCTGGCGTGTCGCCGAGTCGCTGGAATTTGGTATGGTCGGATTCAATACCGGTGCTATTTCATTAGAAGTTGCGCCCTTTGGCGGGGTGAAATTATCAGGAATAGGCCGCGAAGGTTCACGCTACGGAATAGATGAGTATCTGGAACAGAAGACCTTCCATATCGGTAGCCTCTGATATCCCCTTCATACTTCAGGCTGCAGGTGCGTTGGCTGCACGCGTTCGCCCCGGTCACATACTTATGTATGCTCCCGGGGACTTAAGCGCTTGCCGCCTTCCTGCAACCTGAATTATTTAGGGGATACACAGCGTTAATTTTCTAATTAAAACTGCCGGTGCGTTGGTTGCATGCCTATCTTCGACCTCAGTTATGTAGAGGATGTAGCGTTATTCTTATACTTAAAGCTGCCGGTGCAATGGTTGCATGCCTGTCTTCGAACTGAATTATTTAGGGGATACACAGCGTTAATTTCCTAATTAAAACTGCCGGTGCGTTGGTTGCATGCCTATCTTCGACCTCAGTTATGTAGAGGATGTAGCGTTATTCTTATACTTAAAACTGCCGGTGCAATGGTTGCCTGCCTGTCTTCGAACTGAATTATTTAGGGGATACACAGCGTTAATTTCCTAATTAAAACAGCCGGTGCGTTGGTTACACACCTTTCTTCGACCTGAATTATTTAGGGAATACGTGAAGGTATTCACATAATTTAAAAATTAGTATTAGCAAGTAACTAATTAAAAAGCGCCTGCAATTAATAATATGGGCATTTTTATGTTGTGAGCTGCATCCAGTTTTACGCGTCCTCTCCCTTTTAGTGCAAGTTTCGTGCATGGCGCACCAAAGCGATGCAAATATTTTGTGAAGTAAATCATCTGTTTAAATGTTCGGCAATTCCGCAAATTTTGCTGCTGTAATACGGCAGAAAATTTTTTTGCGCTGTTTTAAACGCATTTTTATTTTTTTCGTGGCTGGCATACTTTCTGCATTAGCTTATTAACACTGAATATAAGTCGCGATGAAAAGCTAATTAATCAGCGAGTGATGGGTGTAACAAATAAGGATTCTTCCATGTTAAGTTTCGACCCTGAAAAAGTCTCTCTTCCTGTTGGTCATTATATTGATGGCCAACATGCTCAGACACAAGGCGCGCCGTTTGCGGTCAAGCGGCCTTCCGATGGCAAAGTCTTTGCCACGATCAATGAAGCCCAGCCGGATGATGTTGATCGCGCAGTGAATAGTGCGCACCAGGCACTGAAAACCAGCGGCTGGTCGAGCTGTTCACCGCGTGAACGTGGTCGCGTATTACGTCGCTGGGCCGATCTCATCGAGCAAGACAGCTTATTAGCGCAACTTGAATCGCTGGGTTCAACCCGTCCAATCAGTGATGTGGTGCAGCACGAAATTCCGTTCACTGCAGAAGCCATTCGTTTCTACGCCGAATGTGCAGACAAATACAGCGGTGACCTGTTTCCTACCCGTGAAAGCAGCCTCGGCATGCTGATCCCTGAACCTTATGGCGTGATTGGTGCCATTACGCCATGGAATTTCCCATTGTCGATGGCGTCATGGAAATGCGGCCCGGCGCTGGCAGCAGGAAATGCTGTGGTGCTGAAGCCTTCAGAACTGACGCCATTTTCAACCGTGCGCATGGCTGAGCTGGCAGTGCAAGCAGGATTACCCGCTGGCGTGCTGAACATTGTGCAGGGCAGCGGCGCGGTGACTGGCAGTGCCTTGGTAAAACATCCGCTGGTGCGCAAAGTTTCGTTCACCGGTTCAACGTTAACCGGCGCCCGCATCATGAGTGATGCCGCGCAGTTTGGCATGAAGCCGGTCACGCTGGAGTTGGGCGGTAAAAGCCCGCAGCTGGTGTTTGATGATGCGGGCGATATTGATCAGCTGGCGCAACGTATTCTTCGCGGCTTCACCGCTAACGGCGGACAAGCCTGCGTAGCGGGCACCCGCTTGATTGTACAGCGAGGTATTGCCGATCCGCTGGTTGAACGTTTAGCCGCGCTGTGCCGCGAAGTTCAGCCGGGCGTAACCTGGAACGATCAAAGCCGCTATGCGCCACTGATCGACGAACGCCAGGGCAACAAAGTCTGTTCGGTTATCGAGGCAGCAAAAGCGCAGGGCGCAGAAGTGTTGGTGGGCGGTGAACGTTTTGCTAACACAGACGGCGGCTGGTTTTGGCAGCCCACTTTGCTTAGCGGCGTGGCGCAGGATAATCCCGCCGTGCAGCAGGAAATTTTTGGCCCGGTGTTGACGGTGCAAACCTTTGACGACGAAGAGCAAGGTTTAGCACTGGCAGCGCATGAGATTTATGGTCTGTGCGCTGGGGTTCACACCATGAGTTTACCGCGCGCGCTGCGTGCGATGCGCGCCATTGAAGCGGGCACCGTGTGGATCAATCGCTACGGCCGCTCCGGCGACTTCATTATTCCAACCGGCGGGTTTATCGGATCGGGCATCGGCAAAGATTTAGGCCGTCAGGCGTTTCAGGCCTGCCAACGCCAGAAAAGCGTACTCATCGATTTTTAAACTAAACATCTGACAATGACGAGGTTGTTTCATGGCACTGTTTAAACCTAAATACATCACTTTTGACTGTTACGGCACGTTGATCTTCTTTGATATGGCCGGTGCCGCAGAACGCTGTTTCTCTGAGCGCGTAGCGCCAGAAGCGATGAGCGCATTTACCACCGATTTCGCCCGTTATCGCATGGATGAAGTGCTAGGCGCGTGGAAGCCTTATTACGACGTAGTGAGCAACGCTCTGCAGCGCACCTGCAAAAAATGGGGCGTGCGCTGGGATAAAGCTGACAGCGACTTCATCTATACCGATTGCGCCACCTGGGGCCCGCATCCAGATGTGCCCGCCGGGCTGGCTAAAGTGGCAAAAGAGTTCCCGCTGGTGCTGCTGACCAACTCCATGAATGACCTGATTCCGCATCATGTTCCGCGTCTCGGTGCGCCAATTCACATGACCATCACCGCAGAAGAAGTGGGCGCTTACAAGCCACAGATGAAAGGCTTCGAATACATGCTGGAGAAGCTCGATTGCCGACCAGACGAAATTTTGCACGTCTCTTCCAGCCTGCGATATGACCTGATGACCGCGCACGATCTCGGCATTACCAACAAAGTCTGGGTGGACCGTGGGCATGAGCCCGCCAATCCGGCTTACGGCTACACCGAAATCAAAGACATTGGCGGCCTGCCTGGCGTCGTCGGACTCTAAGGACCACGTAATGAAACTCGAATCGTTCTGGCAAGCCACCGCCCCCGCTTTTACCGGCGCGGCCAAAGAATCACTGCCTTCACAGGCTGATGTCGTGGTAATCGGCGGCGGGTTTACCGGCATCTCGGCGGCGCTCAATCTGGCCCGCAGCGGCGTCAGCGTGGTGGTGCTGGAAAGCGGCGAGGTAATGAGCCAAGCCTCGGGGCGTAACGGTGGGCACTGTAACACGGGCGTAGCGCAGAATTTCGCTTCGCTGGTGGCGAGCCAGGGCGTAGAACAGGCCAGCCGCTTCTATCGTGCTTACGACGAAGCGGTGAGCTATGTCGAGCAGCTCACGCATGAAGAACAGATCGATTGCGATTTTCGCTTGTGCGGCAAAATCAAACTGGCGAGTAAAGCGTCCCATTTCGCCGGTCTACGCGAAGCCTGGGAATTGATGCGCCGCACCGTTGATCCAGAGATTGAACTGCTCGGCAAAGAGGAGATTCATCGCGAAGTGGGCAGCAACGATTTCCACGGCGGCTTGTTGCAAAAGCGCGGCGGACAGATGCACATGGGCAAGTTTGGTGTGGGGTTGGCGAATGCGGCTGCACGCCACGGCGCAAAAATTTATCCGCATCATGCAGTTACCGGGCTGGAGCGCCTCGACGGCTATCGCCATCGCGTGCAAACCGCTCAGGGTGAAATCGTTGCCGACAAAGTGTTGATGGCAACCGGCTGCTCAACGGAAGGGCCATTTCCCTGGTTCCAGCGCCGCATCGTGCCGGTGGGCAGTTTCATCGTGGTAACGGAAGTGTTAGGCGACGAACTGCTGCGTCAGGTCTTGCCGCAGGATCGCACGTATGTCACCTCAATGAACCTCGGTAACTATTTCCGCACCACCGCCGACCGTCGCTTGGTGTTTGGTGGCCGGGCACGCTTTGCTGTCAGTAACCCTACCTCCGATTCACGCAGTGGAGAGATCCTGCGTAATGCGTTCGCCACGCTGTTTCCGCCGTTGAGCAAAGCTCGCGTGGCGTATTGCTGGGGCGGCATGGTGGACATGACCGCCGATCGCCTGCCACGCGCCGGTGAACAGGATGGCCTGTTTTATTCACTCGGTTACAGCGGTCACGGCACGCAGATGTCAGTGTGGATGGGGCGCGTAATGGCCGACTTGCTGGCTGAAAAAACCAATCAGAATCCCTGGCAACGCGAGACGTGGCCTGCCTTGCCTGGTTATCACGGCAAGCCATGGTTTTTACCGCTCGCTGGGCTGTATTACAAGGCCAAGGACCGGCTCTCCTGATTTCCCGTCCTGTTTCAGGCTGCAGGGGCGTTGGCTGCATGTGCTCATCCGAATCACTTACTTCAGTAAGCGTATTGGGATGTGCCTGATTGTCGCCTTCCTGTAACCAGGAACCGTGAGGGAATCGATTATTGAACGCTTATTGAATGCTTATTGAGGGTCTACAGATGGGTAAATTTGATAAAGATTCTGGCGCAGTAAATCCGGCACTAACGCGGATGATCACGGAAGGATCACTGTCCCGCCGCAGTTTAATGAAGTTGTTGTCGGCAGGCGCCGCAATGAGCAGTGGTCTGATGGGTTTTCCACAAGTGGGCTTTGCTGCTGAGAACCCTGTGAAGGGCGGCAAGTTGCGCGCGGCGATGTCAAACGCCTCCGCCACCGACACGCTGGACCCAGCAAAAAGCAACAACAGCGGTGACTACACGCGTCAATATATGTTCTATAACGGCCTGACTGAGCTGGATAAAAACCTTGCCGCCAAACCGGCGCTGGCAGAATCGATTGAATCAACGGATGGCATTACCTGGCAGATCAAACTGCGCAAAGGCGTCACTTTCCACGACGGCAAGCCGCTCACCGCCAAAGATGTTATTTATTCGTTGAGCCGCCACAAAGATCCCGCCGTCGCATCAAATGCCTTTAAGCTGGCCGATCAGTTCAAAACCTTCACGGCAGTCAATGATAATGAAGTGCAACTGGTGTTAAGCAGCGCCAACTTCGACGTGCCCTACATGCTGGCTACGCCGCCGTTCCTGATCGTTCAGGATGGCACCAAAGATTTTACCAAAGGCATCGGTACTGGCCCGTATGTCTGTAAAGAGTTCTCGCCGGGCACCCGTTCGGTGGGAACGCGCAACCCCAATTATTTCAAACCCGGCTTGCCGCATCTGGATGAAGTTGAACTGCTGGGCGTGACCGATCAGGCCGCACGCGTCAACGGCATGATGTCGGGCGATTTGCACATCGTTTCAACGTTAAGTGCCGCCGATTGTAAACGCATCAAAGCCACCAGCGATTTTGGCGTGCTGGAGAGTAAATCCGGCATGTACACCAACCTGATTGTGCGCACGGATGTGAAGCCAGGCAGCAACGAAGATTTCGTGTTGGCGATGAAGTATCTGCAACCCCGCGAAATGCTGGTCAAAACCGTGCTGCAAGGTTATGGCGATGTCAGTAACGATACGCCGGTTCCGCCTTGGCATCCGCTCTACAACGCCGATCTCAAACCGCGTCCACTTGACCCAGAAAAAGCCAAATTCCATATCCAGAAAGCGGGCATGACCGGCGCGACGGTTGAGATTATCACCACGCCAAATATCGAAGGCTCGAACGAAGGCGGCCAGCTGATTCAGCAGGTATCGCGTAACACCGGCATCAATTTCAAAGTGCGCCGCGTGCCTTACGACGGTTACTGGTCAACCCATTGGACCAAAGATCCGGTGGGCTACGGTTCCATCAACCCACGGCCCACGCTGGATATGCTGTTTTCGCAGTTCTACATGTCGAGTGCGCCCAACAATGAATCGGGCTGGAAGAATGATCAGTTCGATCAGCTGGTGGTGACTGCACGCGGCGAGCGCGATCAGGCCAAACGCAAACAGATGTATGGCGATATGCAGAAACTGATTTATGACCACTGCGGCACCATCATCCCAACGTTTATCAGCTCCACTGATGGTTACAGCAAGAAAGTGAAAGGTGTAGAAGCCTGGCCGTCGGGCATGATGATGGGCTATCGCTTCCACGAATTCGCCTGGCTCTCCGCTTAACCTGTTATCCGCTACCGTGAAAAGGAGTACGCCGATGAACCGATACATGATGTTCCTGATTGCCCGGCGTGTTGGCGCGGGCATCCTGACCTTACTGATCGTCTCGGCGGTGGTGTTTTTTATCACCAGTATGCTGCCGGGTGATGCGGCGCAGATGATCCTTGGGCAAAACGCTACCACGGAAACGGTGGCGGCGTTGCGTCAGCAGTTGGGCTTGGATCAGCCGCTGCTGATGCGTTATTTCAGTTGGTTGGGTGGCATGATGCAGGGCGATTTTGGCACCTCATTTGCCAGCCATCTGCCGGTTTCACAATTAGTGGCGCAGCGCATTCCCGCCACCTTTGAACTGGCGGGGATCACTACGCTGATCTGCGTGCCGCTGGCGTTGATTATCGGCATTGTGGCGGCAATGAATCGAGGTTCAAGGCTGGACCGTGCTCTGGTGATTGGCACCATGGCAACGGTTGCGGTGCCCGAGTTTTTAGTCGCGACCGTGGCGGTGCTGATCTTTGCGGTGAAACTGCATTGGGTCTCTGCGATGTCGTTTGGCAGCCCGGATATGGATTTAATCAGTTATCTGAAATCCTACGCGCTGCCGGTGCTCACGCTGTGCTGCGTGCTGGTGGCGCAGATGGCCCGCATGACGCGAGCCGCCATTATCAACCAGCTCGACAGCCCCTATCTGGAAATGGCGCTGTTGAAAGGCGTCTCACCGCTGCGTGCAGTGCTGCGTCATGCGCTGCCCAATGCAGTTGGCCCAATTGCCAACGCCATATCGCTGAGTCTCTCCTACCTGTTTGGTGGCGTCATTATCATCGAGACCATTTTTAGCTATCCCGGTCTCGCCAGCCAACTGGTGGATGCGGTCAGCAACCGCGATCTGCCGGTGGTGCAACTCTGCGTGATGTTGTTCGCCGCCTCGTATCTGGTGCTGCTGCTGGCGGCAGACATTCTCACCATCGCCTTTAATCCGAAATGGAGAAGCTAATGAATACGCTGCTGCTTCCCTGGCGTTTCTTTCAGTCGTTGTCGATTTCAGGCCGACTGGGTTTGTTGATGTCCCTGTTTTGGTTGCTGATGGCGGTATTCGGTAATCAACTGGCACCGCACAACATTGATGATATCGGTGGCGGCCCGTTAATGGGCGGCGTAACCGCTGATAACGTGTTGGGCACCGATTATTTGGGCCGTGACATGTTGAGCCGCATTTTGTATGGCGCAAAATTCTCCATCGGCCTGGCGCTGAGCGCCGCATTGCTGGCGAGCGTGATCGGCACGTTGCTGGCGCTGCTGGCCGCGATGGCGGGACGCTGGCTGGAAGAGGTGCTGGGTCGCGTCAACGATGCACTGCTGGTGCTGCCGGGCAAAGTACTGTCGCTGATGATCGTCGCCGTGTTTGGTTCCTCGCTGCCGATGCTGATCCTTACAGCGGTATTCACGTACTGGCCGGGCGCATTCCGCATCGCGTTTGCCATGGCCAGCAGCTTGCGCAGCATGGATTACGTACGTGCTTCACGGCTGCGTGGCGAAAGCCGCTGGTATGTCGCGATCCACGACATTCTGCCCAATATGCTGCATCCGATGTTGACCGACTTTGGTTTGCGCTTTGTCTACATCGTATTGCTGCTGAGTGGTTTGAGCTTCCTCGGCCTTGGTGTGCAACCACCGTACGCCGACTGGGGCACCTTGGTACGCGAAAATATTCAGGGCCTGTTTGATGGTTCTCCTGCGGTGTTAATGCCTGCGTTAGCGATTGCCAGCCTGACCATTGGTGCCAACCTGTTCATCGACAGCTTACAAGCGATGCGCCCCATGACATTCGCGAAGGAGGGAGCATGAACGTGATGCCACATACGGCAATGCCGGTGATTTCAGTCGATAAACTGCGCGTGACGGCGCAGACCGACAGGGGTGAAGAGATCGATCTGGTTTCAGACATTCGCTTCACGGTGCAAAAGGGCGAAGTGCTGGCGCTGATTGGCGAGTCTGGCTCGGGTAAAACCACCATCGCAATGGCGTTAATGGGCTACGCTCGCAGCGGTTGCCGTATCGCCGAGGGCAATATTCACGTGGCCGGGACCGATGTGAACAGCCTGACGCCCGCGCAGCTGCGCGCGTTTCGCGGCAACAAAGTCTCTTACATTGCGCAAAGTGCGGCGGCCTCGTTCAATCCCGGCATGAAGATTCTTGATCAGGTGATTGAGCCCGTGGTGATTCACGGCACCATGACGCGCAAAGACGCCAAAGCCAAAGCGATTGGGCTGTTTCGCGAGCTGGCGTTACCGAACCCTGAAACCATCGGCGACCGTTTTCCGCATCAGGTTTCTGGCGGACAGCTGCAACGTTTAATGACGGCAATGGCGCTGATTGGCGATCCTGACGTGGTGATCCTTGATGAACCCACCACCGCATTAGACGTCACTACCCAGGTTGAAGTTCTGAAAGCGTTTCGCCGCGTAGTAGCACAGCGTGGCGTGACGGCAATTTATGTCAGCCACGATTTGGCGGTGGTCGCGCAAATGGCGGATCGCATTCTGGTGCTGCTGCGTGGACAAATTGCCGAATATGGCAGCACCGCACAGCTGATTGGCGCACCGCAGGCGGAATACACCCGCCTGTTGATGGATGCTGCTCAGCAGAAAGAGCGCCCAAGCAACTGGTGTCCGGTAGAAGCCGATATCCAGCCACTGATGGAAGTGCGCGATCTGTCGGCGGGTTACGGCCCGCGGGGTAGCGATGGTTATCCGAAAACCCGCATTCTTGAAGAGATCAATCTCAAGCTATGGAAAGGCCAGGCGATTGGCATCATCGGCGAATCGGGCTCCGGTAAAACCACGCTGGCCCACGCAATTGCCGGGCTAAACGCGCCGAGTCACGGCCACATTCTGTTTAACGGGCACTATATTTCGGGCGATATGCATAAGCGTCCCGATAACGAGCTGCGCCGCATTCAGTATGTGTTCCAGATGGCGGATACCGCGTTGAACCCGTCGCACAGTGTTGAACGTATTCTTTCGCGCCCGCTGACGCTGTTTCATGGCTTGAGCGGTGCGGCGCGCCAACAGCGTTTATATCAACTGCTGGATCTGGTGAAGCTACCACGTAGTGTGTTGTGGCGTCGCCCTTGGGCGCTGTCGGGCGGTCAAAAGCAACGCGTTAACCTGGCGCGTGCGCTGGCTGCCGAACCCGATTTGATTCTGTGTGATGAAGTGACCTCAGCGCTGGATACCGTGGTCGCTGCCGCCGTGCTGGATTTGATCAGCGAGCTGCGCCGCGAGCTGGGCTTGTCGGTACTGTTTATCAGCCACGATATGCACGCAGTACGCGCGGTGTGTGATGAGATTGTGGTGATGAAAAGCGGCCGCATCGTGACGCAGCTGTCGCGTAATGATTATGACAAGCCAACCAGCGAGCTCTATTTCGAGCGCCTGAAACGCGCCGTGCCGGAGTTAAGGCAAGGTTGGTTGGATGAGCACGAAGAGATTTTGAAGGCGGAATAACGGAAGGGTGCTTTCACTGGCGGGTGCGCGCTGCCTTTAGAGGGTGCTGGCTGTCCCCCACCTCGGTCCTCCCCCATTAATGGGGGAGGAAGATGCTGCTTTATGCCAGCTTAACACCCGCATGCGGCAGCGTCTCCTTCCCCCGCGAGCGGGGGAAGGCCGGGATGGGGGACAGCCAGCACAAACGAAGGCAGCCCGCACAAACTAAAGCAGCCAGCACAATTTATTCAGGGTGACTACACCCATCCAATAAGCAAAAAAGAGGTAGCAACGCTATGCCTGCACCGATTCGATATGTACAGGACAGTGCAAATTTCCCAGACGCCGCAGATGTGGTTGTCATCGGCGCCGGTATTGCCGGTTCAGCTGCCACGTGGGAACTGGCGAAACAGGGTTTAAAAGTGGTGTTAATCGAAAAAGGTTTGGTTGGGGCGGAGCAATCCAGCCGTAACTGGGGCTGGTGTCGCCAACAAAACCGCGACGAACGCGAATTACCGCTGATCATCCATTCGCTCCAGCGCTGGGGCGAGCTTAACCAGGAAACGGGTGAAGAGCTGGGTTTCCGACGCAGCGGGCTGGTTTACGCCACGCGCATCGAAACAGACATCGCCGCATGGGAAAAGTGGGGCCAGATGGCCAAAAACTACGGCGTGCGCAGTGACATGCTCAGCGCTGAACAGGCCAAAGCGATGACGCCCGGCAGCACCACTGCCTGGCTTGGCGGCGTTTCGTCACCCACCGACGGACACGCCGAACCGCGGCTGGCCGCGCCGGGATTGGTCATCGGTGCGCAGCGTCTCGGCGCAATGGTGTTTCAGCAATGCGCGGTGCGCGGGCTGGACATCTCCGCCGGGCGTGTCAGCGGCGTCTGGACCGAACGCGGCTTGATCAAAACCAATCGGGTCATCTGCGCAGCGGGTGCCTGGACTTCCATGTTCTGCCGTCGTCACGGCATCGACCTGCCGCTGGGCAATGTGATCGGCACCGCGTTCCGCACCCAACCGATTGAGCAAGCCATCGGCATGCCGCTTTACACGCCAGGCTTCGCCTGTCGTCCACAGCTGGATGGCAGCTACACGGTTTCGGTATCGGGACGCGGGCGTTTAGAGCCGGGCGCACAGGGGCTGCGCTATGCGCGTCAGTTCTATCCCACCTTCAAAAGTCGCCGCAAGAATCTCAAACTTAACCTCGGCTTTAAGCCGTTCTTTGACGGCCCGGAAGCGATGGGGCGCTGGGAATTTGATGCGCAATCGCCGTTTGAGCGAATGCGCATCCTTGATCCTGCCGCCGACGCGAACATTGTGCAGGAAGGGTTGAATGCGATGCGCAAAGAGTATCCGGCGCTGGCCAACCTCAAGCTGGCGCAGTCGTGGGGCGGCATGATCGACAGCACGCCAGACGCGATTCCGGTGATTTCAACCGTGGCAAAACTGCCGGGACTGGTGTTATCGGCAGGCTACAGCGCCCACGGATTTGGCATTGGGCCGGGCGCGGGTCGTCTTGCCGCCGATCTTGCCACCGAGTCCACGCCGATTGTTGATCCCACACCCTATCGTTACAGCCGTCTGGTTGATGGCAGCGGCTTAGAAACCCCGGGCATGATGTAAGGAGACAGCAATGAATATGACCGTACGCAACATGACAGCGGGCGATGTCGACACCTGTTTTACCCTGACGCAAGCGTTGAAATGGCCGCATCGCCGCGAAGACTGGCAGCTGGCGCAGCAGTTGGGTGAAGGCGTGGTGATTGAAGAACAGGGCAAACTGATCGGCAGCGCGATTCTCTGGCGCTGGGGCGACAAAGCCGCCACCATCGGATTAGTGATTGTAGATAACCAGCAGCAAGGACGCGGTTTAGGCAAGCAGCTGATGCTGGCGCTGCTGGAAAAAGTACCGGGCTATAACGTCAGGCTGCACGCCACCGAAATGGGTAAAGGGCTGTATGAGAAGCTCGGGTTTGTCACCTGCGGCAGCATCCGGCAGCATCAAACGCGGGCGCTGGCTGCGGTACCAAACGTTGTCATTCCTACCGGATTGCAACTGCGCAGCGCGGTCGAAGCCGATCATGCCACGCTGGTAGCGTTAGATCAGCAGGCGCACGGCATGCTGCGCCCTGCGTTATACCAGCACCTGATTGCTGATAATCAGACCATCGTGCTGGAAAATGCCCAACAGCAGATTCAGGGCTTCGCCAGCCTGCGCCGTTTCGGTCATGGCTGGGCGATTGGCCCAGTGATCGCGAAAGAATTACCGGTTGCTCAGGCGTTAATTACTGCGTTGATGCAGGGCCTGGGCGGTGAATTCATTCGCATTGATACCGATGGCGCGCTCCCGCTGGCGGAGTGGCTGACTACGCTCGGACTGGAACAGGTTGATGCGCCCACCATCATGGTGCGGGGAACGCCCTGGACGCCACAAGGCATGCAGGCGTTTGGGTTAATGACCCAGGCGATGGCCTGATGCATATCGTTTATAAATCGGAACCTGAACGCGGTCTGCTTTGGCAGGCCTGGCTAGCGCAGCACGCGCCAGATATTCAGCTGCATCTGTGGCCCGACATCGGCGAGGCGGATCAGGTTGAAATCCTGGTGGCGTGGCAGCCGCCGGCTAATATTCTTGCCACCTTTCCCAACCTGAAAGTGCTGTTTTCGGTGGGGGCGGGCGCGGATCAGTTTGATCTCTCTGCACTGCCGCCCGATCTTCCGGTTGTGCGGATGATTGAGCCGGGCCTGACGCAAGGCATGGTTGAATACATCACCTTTTCGGTAATTGGCCTGCATCGCGACATGCCGCGCTATTTCCAGCAGCAGCGCAATCAGCAATGGCTGGCGCATAACGCCATTCCTGCGTCACAACGCCGTGTTGGCATCATGGGATTAGGCGAACTCGGCCAGGCTGCATTGAAACAGCTGGTTTCCCTGGGGTTTGATTGTGCCGGCTGGAGCCGCACACCACGCGAAATTGAGGGGGTGCGCTGCTGGCATGGCGACGATCAGCTGGCGGATTTCCTTGCCCACAGCGACATCCTGGTTTGCCTGTTGCCGCTGACCTCCACCACCCGAGGCTTGCTCAATGCTGAGCTGTTCCGCCAGTTACCTTACGGTGCGGGGTTGGTGCAGGCCGGACGCGGGCCCCAGCTTAATGAAAACGATCTGCTGGCGGCGCTGGCAAGCGGTCAACTGCGCGCCGCAGTGATAGACGTTACCGATCCCGAGCCGCTGCCTACGGATCATCCTTTCTGGTCACATCCTGCGATTTGGTTAACGCCACATATCGCCAGCCAAACGCAAACCGACAGCGCCATTGCGGCACTGTTGCAGAATGTGCGCCGTTATCAGCGTGGTGAACCGATGATTGGTTTAATTGATCGCTCGCGAGGCTACTGAAATGAATCTTGAGATCGCTATTGAACCCTTAGTTGCGCTGCGCCGCGATCTGCACGCGCATCCTGAGCTGGGCTATCAGGAGCAACGCACCAGCGATATCGTGGCGAACTTCCTTCAGACATTGGGCATTGAGGTCTATCGCGGACTCGGCAAAACCGGCGTGGTAGGCGTGCTGAGAAAAGGGCAAAGCAGCCGCATGATTGGCCTGCGCGCCGACATGGACGCTTTGCCGATGCAGGACAACGGCGATGCGCCGTGGAAAAGCACCCATGCTGGTGTTTGTCACGCCTGCGGTCACGATGGTCATACGGTGATGTTATTAGGTGCCGCCGAGCAGCTGGCGCGGCACAGTGATTTTGACGGCAGCGTCTGCTTTATCTTCCAGCCTGCCGAAGAAGGGCAGGCGGGAGCCAAAGCGATGATTGACGATGGCCTGTTCACGCGCTTCCCGTGCGAAGCGGTGTATGCGATTCACAACTGGCCTGAACTGCCGCTGGGTGAAATCCACACCCGGCCCGGCGCCATCATGGCGGCGGCAGATCGTTTCGACATCACGGTAAAAGGGGGCGGCGGTCATGCTGCACAGCCGCATCTCACCCGCGACACCTTGCTGGCGACCAGCGAACTGGTGGTGCAATTAAATACCCTGGTGGCGCGTGCGTTGGATCCTTGCGAACCGGCACTGCTGACGGTGACGCGGATGCAGGGCGGATTCTCGCACAACATGATCCCGGCGGAAGCCAGCATCACGGGCACCGTTCGCACCTTTAGCCCGGCGGCGCAGGATGTTATCGAAACGCGGTTGCGCCAGATGGCAGAACACGTCACGGCAGCGCATGGGCTCAATGTCGAGGTCAACTATCTGCGTTATTACCCGGCCACGGTAAACAGCGAAACTGAAGCGAATTTTGCCTTGAACGCCGTGAAACAGGCGGGTTTTACTGCCGAAACCGCTCGACAACCCGCGCTGACCTCAGAAGATTTCGCGTTTATGTTGCAGGCCAAACCCGGCGCTTATCTCTGGCTGGGCAGCGCGCCGAGTAAGCCGCTGCACCATTCTGCTTATGACTTTAATGACGCATTGATCCCTTACGGCATCAATGCGTTTGTCGCGCTGGTTCGTCAGGCGCTGAGTGAGAAATTTCCCTGCTGATTGACGCAGGATTTTGACAGGAAATGCCGCTGCTCAGGTTATTACAGCAGCGTGCGAATCCAACCGCTTGCGATACTTGAGCCAATCGAACGTTACGTGGATAGGGGTTGAAAATGCAGAATGTTATGGAACAGCAAACATATTCGGATAACGCTGTGTTACTGGATGCGCGTGAGCAGAATGTGCCGCGTGGCGTCGTCACCGCGCATCCGCTGGTCATTGAACGCGCCAAAGGCAGCGAAGTCTGGGACGTTGAAGGCAATCGCTATCTGGATTTCGTCGGTGGCATTGGTGTGCTTAACGTCGGTCATAATCATCCGGCGGTGGTGAATGCGGTGACGCGTCAGCTTGGTTTGGTGTCGCACGCCTGTTTTCAGGTGGTAGCGTATCCGGGTTACATCGAACTGGCGCAGCGCCTGAATAAACTGGTAGGCGGCGATGAAGCCTATAAAAGCGTGTTCTTCACCAGCGGCGCAGAAGCGGTAGAAAATGCGGTAAAAATTGCCCGCGCTCACACCCAACGTCCAGGCATTATCGCCTTTGACGGCGCGTTTCACGGTCGTACGCTGCTCGGTGTCACACTCACCGGCATGAGCGCGCCCTATAAACAAAACTTCGGCCCATTCCCTGGCGAAATCTATCGCTTACCCTTCCCAAACCCGCTGCATGGCGTGTCGGAAGTCGATTGCCTGAAAGCGCTGGATCAGCTGTTTGCGGCGCAGATTCTGCCCGAACGCGTAGCGGCAATCATCATTGAGCCGGTGCAGGGCGACGGCGGTTTCCTGCCAGCCGGCCCCGCTTTCATGCAGGCGCTGCGTCGTATTACTGAGCAACACGGTATTCTGTTGATTTGCGATGAAGTGCAAACCGGCTTTGGTCGTACCGGTAAGATGTTTGCCTTCGAGCATTTGGGTATCAAGCCGGATCTGGTCACCGTGGCAAAAAGCCTCGGCGGCGGCTTACCCATCTCTGGCGTAGTGGGTAAAGCGGCGATCATGGATGCACCAACGCCGGGCGGTTTAGGCGGTACTTACGGCGGTAACGCGCTCGCTTGTGCAGCGGCGCTGGCGGTGCTGGATCTGCTGGAAAATGACAACCTGCTTGAGCGTTCAAATCAGCTTGGCGTACAGCTGAATGCGCGCCTGCGCCAGCTGGCAGAGAAGTATGCCTGTATCGCGGATGCGCGTGGGGTTGGCTTTATGCAGGCGGTGGAAATTCTGGATTATGAAACCGGTCGTCCTGACGCGGCATTGACGCAGAAGATTCTGGATTGCGCCTGCCAGGAAGGTTTGCTGCTGATTAAATGCGGCCTGCATCGCAACGTGGTGCGTTTCCTTGCTCCGCTGGTTACAACTGATTCACAGTTGGAAGAGGCGTTACATATTTTCGATATCGCCTTGGCACGTGCGACTGGACGCTTGGGCTAACATTTGCTTCCTCATTGATATTGTTGAAATAATTTGAAAACTTCCCGATGGTAAGACCACTGCGTGAGGCTGGCGCATTGACCTTAAAGCGTGGTATATCTTCGGGAGGTTAAACCTAAATGGTTAACAATGAGGTGCTATGAACGGCTTAATGAAATTAGACCGCATCGACATCAACATCCTGGTGCAACTGCAAAAAGATGGCCGTATCAGCAATGTTAATCTCGCCGATGCCGTCGGCCTCTCGCCCAGCCCTTGCCTGCAACGGGTTAAACGGCTGGAACAGGCGGGATTCATCACGGGCTACGAAGCCCACATCAATCTGACCAAAATCACCGATTCCGTGACGGTTTTTACCGAAGTTACGCTGTCGGGCCATCGCCGCGAAGATTTCATGAAATTTGAAAGCGCGATGCGTGATGTGGATGAGCTGATGGAGTGCCATTTAATTACCGGCGGCTACGACTATTTGCTGCGCTTTATTACCCGCAGCATTGAACATTACCAGGAAGTGATTGAAAAGATGCTGGATGCGCAAATCGGCATCGATAAGTACTTCAGCTATATCGTGATTAAATCCCCAATCATGAAAAGCAGCGTGCCGTTGCGGTCGCTGATCGCCAAACACAATCCAATAGAGTTTGGTGCATAAGCTTTTCTCTTGCCCAGCCTTTCCCTCTGAGCGAAAGGCTGGGTAAGGAGAAAATTGCACCGTTTCCCGATAAAACTTCACGCAGCATAAAATTTCTTTCCTGCCCAAAATTCCCTTTATCTTAATGGTTAACGCGGCCGCTTCAGCCTGGCTGTGCAGACCAACACTTTTAAACTGATCCCAACCGATACAAGGAGTTGTCATGACCCTCTTACACATTGCTGATCAACAGTGGCAGCGCGATGACTTCACCCTTTCTACCGAACGGCAGCGGCTCGATCTCGACTGGATTCACATGCAGTTATCCGAACGCTCGTACTGGGCGAAAGGTCAGCCGCGCGAGAAAACCATGCGGGCCATTGCGGGCTCGCTGCCGTTTGGCCTTTATCACCACGCTTCACACCAGACTACGCAAATCGGCTTTGGTCGGTTAATCACCGATTACACCCGTTTCGGCTGGCTGTGCGATGTGATGATTGATGAGAACTGGCGCGGCCACGGGCTGGGAAGCTGGCTCGCGACCTGCGTGCGTGAGCACAAAGAATTGCAAACGGTGCATCGCTGGATGCTTTCAACCAACGATGCCCATCAGGTTTATCAGCGACTCGGTTGGCGAGTGGTGCAAGAGCCACACAAGCTAATGGAATTTCCTCTCTCCTGACTCTGGAGTTAACTCAACATGCGTTACCGCGTTGGCGTGGATATTGGCGGATCGTTTACCGATTTTGCCGTGTTGGATCAGCACACTAACCAGATTCATACCCTGAAAGTGCTGTCGCGCCCGGATCAGCCGGGCAGTGAAATTCTCACCGGTCTGGCGCAGTTTCAGCAGCGCGACAACATTCAACCCAGCGAAATCAGCTACTTTACCCATGGCACCACCGTCGGCATTAACGCTGTTATTCAGCGTAAAGGTGTGCGGCTGGCGCTGTTCGCTACTGATGGATTTTGCGATGTGCTGGAGCTGGCGCGCCTGAAAATCCCGCATATTCACGATCTGTTTTCACGCCGCCCGGCGCCGCTGATTTCCCGCGATCGGGTTTTCGCCATCCGCGAACGCACCGATCGTGACGGCAATGTGCTTCAGCAGGTTGATCGTCAAAGCGTGCTCGACGCGATTGAAGCAGCGCGTGCCGCAAGTTGTCAGGGCATTGTGGTCTCGCTGCTTCACAGCTACCGCAATCGCCATAATGAAGCTGCGGTAAAGGCGATCATTACTGAGGTCGCACCCGAGTTACTCACGTCCTGTTCCGCTGATATCTGGCCGATTATTCGCGAGTACGAACGTACTATTACTGCAACCATCAACGCCTACGTACAGCCGATGGTGATCAATTATCTCGAATCGTTTGAAAATGCGTTGCGCACCATGGGCGTGACGCCACCGCCGCGCATCACAAAATCCAACGGTGGCGTAATGGGTGTGGAGCAGGCGAAACGTGAATGCGTGCAAATGGTGTTATCTGGCACCGCGTCGGGCGTGATTGGGGCCAGCTATCTCGCCAGCGCCTGCGGGTTCGATAATATTCTCAGCCTGGATATCGGGGGCACCAGCGCAGATGTGGCGGTGATCATTAAGGGTGAAGTCGCGCAGGGCAACGGCGAAATCATTGGTGATTTCCCGATCTACATTCCTTCTGTAGCAGTAACCTCGGTAGGGCAAGGCGGCGGCTCGCTGGCGTGGATTGACGGGCAAGGCGTGCTGCAAATGGGACCGGACAGCGCCGGTTCGCTGCCGGGACCGGTCTGTTTTCAGCGCGGCGGCACGCAGCCTACCGCCACCGATGCCTTTGCCGCCTGCGGCATGATCGGCCATGGCGATCTTGGCTATAACGCAGTAAAAGTCGATATTGCTGCGGCTCGCACCGCGTGGCAACCGTTGGCCGAAGCGCTGAATATCTCCATTGAAGAGACCGCCGAAACGGGCATTCAGCTTGCCGTTTCCAGCATGTACAGCGACACCAGCGGCTTGCTGTCGCGCTTTGGCCTCGATCCGCGTGAGTTCTGGTTCCTGGCGTTCGGTGGTGCAGGCCCAATGATGGGCTGTTTCCTGGCGCGAGAACTCAACATGAAAGGGGTGATCGTGCCGCCGACGCCTGGCGTGCTTTCCGCGCTCGGCGGTTTAGTGGCAGATATTCGCAACGATTTTATTCGCACGCTCTACAGCGATCTCAATCGTCAACTGGCCGACAAACTGGCGACCGAAGCGGAGACGCTCAGCCAACGTGCACGCCATTGGCTAACGCAGGAGCACGGCGCTGAAATGCCTTATAGCCTGCAGTTCAGCGCCGACATGCGTTATCGCGGTCAGTCGTTTGAAATCGACGTGCCGCTTGAGCAGGCATGGCTGGCACAGGCAGACGTCAACGCGCTTCATGCGGCTTTTGATCGGCAGCATCAGCAGATGTTTGGTCATTGTGATGCCGATGCGCCGGTTCAACTGATCAACCTGCGTTTGGTGATCAGCTCGCCAACGCCTAAACCGGCGTTAAATCGTTTACCCCTCGCCAGTGAACCGGTCAACGCGGTGAAGCAGGTTCAGGCGTGGATTGATGGTGCGTTTCATCAGGTTGATGTGGTGTTACGCAATACGCTGCTCGCGGGTCATCAATTTAACGGCCCGGTGATTGTCGCTCAGGATGATTGCACCACCTGCGTGCCGCCGGGGATGACGGTGAAGGTGGATGAATTTGGCAACCTGCTGATCACGGCGCTGGAGGCATAACATGGCTATTGATGGACGTAACTTACAGATTCTCGCGAACTACTGCGCCGCCGCCGCCGATGCGATGGCGTTTACCCTGATGCGCACCGCGCACTCCACCTTCGTGAAAGAGACCGAAGATTTCTCCTGCCAAATTGTTAGCCGCGAGGGATTAGCTTTCGCTTCACCGCGCAGCTTTGGCGCGCCCTGGTACAGCGGTATTGATTACGCGCCGGTACTGGCGCTGATTGACGATTATGCCGAAGGGGACATCTGCATCACCAATGATTCCTACGCAGGCAATGTGGCGACGCATTCGCCCGATATACACATCTGGAAGCCAGTGTTTCACCACGGTGAAATCGTCTGCTTTGTGGTCGGTCACATTCATAACACCGACGTGGGCGGTGCGGTGCCTGCTTCACTGTCGCGCTCGTTGACCGACATCGTGCAGGAAGGCATTCGTATTCCGCCGCTGAAAATCATGCGCAACGGCGTTTTAAACGAAGACGTGGCGCGCATCATGCGCCTTAACGTGCGGGTACCCGATCAAAACTGGGGTGATTTTAAAGCGCAACTCGCCTCGGTGAACGTCGGCGAGCGCAAAATCCACGACATTATTGCCCGTTTTGGTATAGATGATTTTTTACAGGGCATTGAAGGCATTCTCGATTACGCCGAACGCCAGGCGCGCACCATTATCGCCACCATCCCGGATGGTGAATATTTCTATGCTGATTACGCCGATGAAGATGGCGAGGGCGGTTATCCGTGTCGCGTGGCGATCACCTTGCGCGTGCACGGCGAGACGCTGGAGTTGGATTACACCGGCAGCGATCCGCAACTCACTTCGTCGCTGAATATGCCCACCGGCGGGCGCGAGCGTCATCCGCTGGCGCTGGTCGGCGTGACGTATGTGCTTTCAACGCTGGATCGCAACCTGCTATTGAACGCCGGAACGCTGCGTCCAACACGCGCAATTTTACCGCCTGGCACGATAATGAATTGCGAAGCGCCAGCGGCAGTTGGTATGCGCTCACTAACCTGTGCACTGTCGCAAATCGCCACTGTCGGCGTATTTTCTCTGGCAATGCCGGATCGCATACCCGCCAATTCGCCCGGCGGTAACTCCATTATGAATATTCGCACCAGTGATGCGCAAAACCGCAGCGTGGTGGCCTCGTTGGGACCCGTCGGCGGCGGTGCCGGCGGCACGCCGCGCCACGATGGTCCAGAAGGTTCCGGCGGCTTATCCGCCTTCCTGAAAAATACGCCGATCGAAATCAACGAAGCCGAAGTACCCATCCGTTTTATCCGTTATGGATTGGCGCAGAACAGCGCGGGCGCGGGAAAATACCGTGGCGGGCTGGCAACCGAAATGGCGTTTGAACTCTTCTCGCCAGACACAACCATCACCGCCCGTAATCGCAATCGCTCAGTATTTGCGTCAGCAGGTGCGGTGGGCGGCCAGGCGGGGGCACTATCCCATTTCCGCACGCTGCGTGACGGCAAGGTGATTGAGCATGGCAACACCGATGTGATCAAATGCCAGCCAGGCGATGTGGTTGAGGTGCGTGGTCCCGGCGCGGGCGGTTACGGCTTGGCTGCACAGCGCGATCCGCAGGCGGTGTTAACGGATGTACGCTGTGGGTTTCTCAGCCTGGACGCGGCACGTAGCCAATATGGTGTGGTGATAAGGAATGATGAAATCGATGTGGCCGCGACGGCAGATTTACGGGTGAACCTGCCGCAAAGCGTTACGCAGCATTTCGATCACGGTGCGGCCCGCAGCGCCTTTGAAACGCTCTGGACGCCTGCGCGTTATCAATTGCTGACCGCTTTTTTGGCGGATGCGCCCATCAGCTGGCGTCACTTCCTGAAAACGCAGGTATTCCAGGCGGTGGAGAAAGTAGGCGAAACGGCGGATATGACGCAAATATTCAGCGCGTTACGCCAACGCTATCCGGCCATGTCGAGTAAATAACTGAGGCTGCGCATTGTCGTCTACGCTTTAAGTCTGCAACAGACACTAAAGGGAGAACGCGACGATGAGCAGCAAAACCAGTGATTTTTTTGTCAAGCGCCTGAAAGAGTGGGGCGTGACGCGTATTTACGGTTATCCGGGCGACGGCATTAATGGTGTACTGGGCGCGATCCAACGTGCCAATAAAAACGGCGATGGCATCGAATTTATTCAGGTGCGTCATGAAGAGATGGCCGCATTTATGGCCGCCGGACACGCGAAATTTACCGGAGAATTGGGCGTCTGTTTGTCCACTGGCGGCCCAGGCGCAACCCATCTTCTCACCGGCCTGTACGATGCCAAAATGGACCACGCGCCGGTGTTAGCCATTGCCGGGCAAGCGGAAGTGACCGCTCGTGGGGCCAGTTATCAGCAAGAAATGAACCTCGATCGCGTTTTCTCTGACGTCGCTAATTTCGTGCAAGAAGCGGCGTCGCCCGCACAGGTGCGCCATTTGATTGACCGCGGCGTGCGCATCGCCATTGCGCAAAACGGCGTTGCGGTGCTGATCATTCCCAAAGATATTCAGGATGAAGAGTGGCAAGCACCGCAACATCTGCACGGCTTCACCCATTCCGGGCCTGGTTATCAGCGGCCTAAAGTCGTGCCTTATGAAGCAGATTTACAGCGCGCCGCTGAGGTATTAAACGCGGGAAAAAAAGTGGCGATTTTAATCGGCGCGGGCGCAAGAAACGCGGCGGTGGAAGTGGTGCAGGCGGCGAATGTGCTGGGTGCAGGTGTTGCGAAGGCGCTGCTCGGCAAAGATGTGCTGCCGGATGACGCGCCGTTTGTCACCGGCTCGATTGGCCTGTTGGGAACGGAGCCTTCGTGGAAGCTAATGCAGGATTGCGACACGCTGCTGATGATAGGCAGCGGCTTCCCGTGGACGGAATTTTTGCCCAAAGAGGGCCAGGCGCGTTCGGTTCAAATCGATATTGATCCCGCTATGTTAGGTCTGCGTTATCCGAATGAAGTTAACCTTCACGGTGATGCCGCCGAAACGCTGCGTGCGCTGTTGCCGCTGCTGGAACACAAAGACGATCGCAGCTGGCAGGAAGAGATTGCGGTGCAGGTGCAAACCTGGTGGAAGCAGATGGAAGATCGGGCGCATGCCCCGGCGAATCCGGTTAATCCGCAGCGCGTGGTATGGGAGATGTCGCCGCAGCTGCCGGAAAACGCCATTGTAACCTCCGATTCCGGTTCCTGCGCTAACTGGTTTGCTCGTGACTATCGCGTCAAACAAGGTCAGCGCGCCAGCTTGTCGGGTGGCCTCGCCTGCATGGGTGCTGCGGTGCCGTATGCGATTGCCGCTAAGTTTGCGCACCCGGAAAAACCGGTGGTGGCGCTGGTGGGTGATGGCGCCATGCAGATGAACAATATGGCTGAGCTGATCACCATCCAGAAATACTGGCAACAATGGGCCGATCCCCGTTTGATTGTTTGCGTATTCAACAACCAGGATCTGAATCAGGTGACCTGGGAGCAACGCGTAATGGAAGGCAATCCGCGCTTTGACGCTACGCAGCAGTTACCGGATGTGAAATATGCTGAGTTCGCGGAAACACTCGGCCTACGTGGGATCTTTGTCGATAATCCCGATGCGTTGGCCAGCGCCTGGCAGCAAGCGCTGAGTTCAGATCGTCCGGTGGTTTTAGAAGTGAAAACCGACCCTGAAGTCGCGCCGCTGCCGCCGCATATTACCTTCAAACAGGCCAAAGCCTTTATGGCGTCAATGGCGAAGGGCGATCGCGGTGCCGCACAGATCATCAGCGATACGGCCAGCCAACTGTTTCATAAAAAGTGATAACAGCATGGAAGGTTAAATAGGCGCTAAAGCGTGCCGCTACTTTTAATTGTCTCTTCCCCCGGATGCGTCCGCATCCGGGTTCAAAATAAATCGTTAGAAAAAACAGGGGAGTTCCCATCATGGCTGCAAACAAAAGCCCGGTATGGTTTATTTCAGGATGCTCGACCGGTTTTGGTCGCGAGCTGGCACAACAAACCATTGCGCGTGGATTCAACGTAGTGGTGACGGCACGCGATCCGGCTAAAGTCGCGGATCTGGTCGAGGGACACGACAATGCATTAGCGCTGGCGCTGGACGTCACGCAACAAGCCAGCATCGACAAAGCCGTCAGCGCGGCGCTGGAAAAATTTGGCACCGTAGATGTGCTGGTTAACAACGCCGGTTACGGTTATCAAAGCTCGGTTGAAGAGGGCGAAGAGCAAGCGATTCGCGACCAGTTCGATGCCAACGTGTTTGGCCTGTTTGCCCTGACGCGTGCGGTGTTACCCGCTATGCGTAAAGCGCGCAGCGGCCATGTAATCAACATCACTTCGGTGGCTGGTTTCATCGGTTTTGCCAGCTCAGGCTATTACTCAGCCAGCAAACATGCGGTGGAAGGCTGGTCCGATTCACTGGCACAGGAAGCGGGCCCGTTGGGTATCAACGTCACCTGCATTGAGCCTGGCCCATTCCGTACCGATTGGGCGGGACGCTCGCTGCATCAAACGCCGAGTAAATTGCCCGACTATGCTGAAACGGCGGCGGCGCGCATGAAGTCCACGTCAGAATACAGCGGCACCCAAAAAGGCGACCCGGCCCGCGCGGCGAAAGCGATGATCGCAATTACCGAACACGATAATCCGCCGCGCCACTTGGTATTGGGCGCGTGGGGATATGAAGCGGTAACGGAAAAACTGAAAGAGCGGCTGGCTCAGATCGAGGCCTGGAAACAGACTTCGGTGGAGACAGATTTTCCTGAGTAGTTTTCAAAGAATGAAAGGGCTATCCAGACGCTTTGCTAAAATCCCTGGCTAAACAGAATGTGACTCTGCCTGCTCATCAAAATGCGCACCTGTGAATAAACCTCGCTAATTCAGCGAGGTTTTTTTATTGCCATCAACGCTCCCCCAAATAGCGCATCGCTGCGCCATTAGCGTGCCCATCACTCAATCCAAACTTGAAACGCGCAACCGAAAGTTATTATAAGAATTCGATCTTGTATCCAAGAGCGTATCCCGCCTGAGATCCACGTGTGCTACCTAGTCCTGCTCGCTTTATGGCACGCTTAATGCAACTCACCTTGCGTAATCATTTTGGCGAGGTGAACCATGTTCGACCCTTTATTAGATGAAGATGCGACCACGCTGGCGAAGCTGATCCGCGATGGCGAAGTTTCTGCACGAGAAATCACTCAGGCGACGCTGGAACGCATGGATCAGCGTGAGCCGCACATTCACGCGTTTTGCACGCCGACACCCGATATTGCGCTGGCGCAGGCGAAATCTGTGGATGCTAAACGCGCCCGTGGCGACACGTTGGGCGCTTTGGCAGGCGTGCCTTTTGCCGTCAAAGATCTGATCTGCACCGCAGGCGTTAAAACCACGTCAGGATCGGTGGCTTATAAAGATTTTATTCCTGAAGATGATGATATTACCGTTGAGCGTTTGCTGGCTGCCGATGCCGTGATGCTGGGCAAAACCACTGCCCCTGAATTTGGTTACAGCGGGGTGGGTCATAATCCGCTGTTTCCGTCACCGCGTAATCCGTGGGATCTCAACATGACGCCCGGCGGTTCCAGCGCCGGTTCCGGTGCAGCACTGGCTGCGCGAATGTGCCCGCTGGCATTGGGCAGCGACGGCGGCGGTTCGGTACGTATCCCTGCTGCGCATTGTGGTGTCTATGGATTTAAAGCCTCAATGGGCCGCGTCCCGCTGTGGCCGGGCTGCCGTGATGAACGCTATCCCGGCGTCTCTAGTTGGGAGTCGCTGGAGCACATTGGCCCGATGACACGCACGGTGCGCGATGCGGCTTTAATGATGTCGCTAATGGCCGGGCCAGACATGCGCGATCGCCACTCCATTCCCTGTAGCGATGTTGACTGGTTAGCGGCACCGGAAATGCCGCTGAGGAAATTGCGTATCGCCTTTAGCGCTGACTTTGGCTATGTCGCGGTCGATCCTGAGGTGCGGAAAGTCGTCAGCGCCGCCGCAGAGCGCTTTGCCCGCGAGCTAGGCTGTGAGTTGGAACTCGCCGATCCCGGCTTCAGCGATCCGGGTGCCGCGTTTGGTGCGCTGGTGGCGCTGGAGAGTGACTTAACCGGCATGCGCAAGATGATGAGTGAACAGGGTGAAAACATGTCGCCGCATCTGGTCGCGATGCTGCAACGCGAATGGCGCGCTGAAACCTTTACCGATGCCATCGCTACCCGTAAAGCGGTAAGCAACAGCTTATGGCGTTTTATGCAGCGCTACGATCTGCTGATTACCCCAACCTTAGCCACGCCACCGTTCCCGCTCAACATGCAAGGCCCGGAAATCATTGATGGCCGCATGGTGCGCAGCGATCACTGGTTGTCTTTCTGCTTTCCGTTCAATTTTACCGGCCAGCCAGCTGCATCAGTGCCCGCCGGAATGACTGCCAGCGGCCTGCCGATCGGCCTGCAAATTGTGGGACGCCATCTTGATGACGCCTTAGTGCTGGCGGCCAGCGCCGCGTTTGAACGTATTCAACCGTGGAATCATCATCAACCCGCTTTCACAGGAATCGCCTAATGAAAAATCAATCATCCCCTGCGTTAGAGCAGGAATTTGAACATGAGCCGGTGCCCGTGACGCACCGTCATTCTACGGGTTCCGTCTCTGCGGTGTGGTTTGGCTTCCCGATGATCCTCACCAACGCATTGTTTGGTGGCATGATCACCTGGCATCTCGGTTTTTGGCCGGCGCTGATTGCCATTCTGCTGGGGAATTTGGTGCTGTTTGCCTATGTCGGCGCGCTGAGTTGGCTGGCGGGCAATACCGGAATGAACTTCGCGTTGCAGGCTAAACGCACCTTTGGCAGCAAAGGCTACATTTTGGTTTCTGGCTTTCTCTCCACGGTGGTGATCGGCTGGTACGCCTTCCAGACTGGCCTGACTGGCACGGTAATTAATCAAACCTTTGGCTGGAACGCGCTGGCGGTTACGGCATTCGCAATGGTGCTTTATACCGGCGTCACCTTCCTTGGTGTGCGGGCGCTCTCGGTATTAGGCATGATTGCCGCGCCGCTGTTTGTGGTGCTAGGCGTAGTGGCGCTCTATTTTATTGGAGAAGATCACGACTTTAGCACCATCACCGCTTTTCAGGGCAGCGCCAGCGTGGCGGGCGCAATGAGCATGGGCACCGCAGTCACCATGGTGGTGGCGGGATTTGCTGATTCCGGCACCATGACCGCCGATTTTACTCGCTGGTCCAAAAATGGACGCTCTGCGGTAGTTGCAGCGTTTTCAGCGTTTCCGGTGGCAAATGTCATCTCTTACCTGTTTGGCGTGGTGATTGTCGCGGTAGGCGCAGCGGTCGATCCGCTGAATAACGGTGGCAACTTTCTGCCGATGTTAATGGGCCACAGCGCAATCCTTTCCACCATCGCCTGCTTGTTCGTGTTTATCAATCTTGGTTCGGTCTGCACCCATTGTCTTTATAACGGTGCGGTGGGTTTCAGCCATCTGTTCAGCAGCAAAATGCGCTTATGGACGCTGATTCTGGGCGCAATCGGCGGCATGTTGGCGCTGGCGGGTGTCTGGTCTTACTTCCTTGAATGGCTGAGCTTGCTGGGCATTGTGGTGCCGCCGTTTGGTGCGGTAATGATTGTTGATTTGATTTTTATGGCCAAATTCAGCGAACAGCGTAAAGCGCAGCGTTTCAGGGGCAGCGCCTTCGCCGCTTGGGCAATCGGCAGCTTGTGTGCGGTGATTGCACACGTTGAGTTTCCTCAGTTTGGCGAAGCGGTGATTGGCCTGGTAACGGCCGCGCTGAGTTACAGCCTGATTATTAAGCTGCGGGGCAAAGCGCCGCAACCGATGATGGAGAAAGAGAATGCCTGAGTTCAGTGTTAATTCCACGCCTTACGCCTGGCCGTTTGATGGCGGCTTTAGCCCAGCCAATACCGCGCTGGTGATTATTGATATGCAGACCGATTTCTGTGGAGTAGGCGGTTATGTCGATAGCATGGGTTATGACATTGCGTTAACGCGCGCGCCAATCGAACCGATTAAAGCGGTGCTGGCGCGGATGCGTGCGCTTGATTTTCCCATCATTCATACGCGAGAAGGGCACCGACCCGATCTCAGCGATCTGCCAGCGAATAAGCACTGGCGTTCAAAGCGCATGAATGCCGAGATCGGTGGCGCAGGGCCGTGCGGGCGGATATTGACGCGCGGTGAACCAGGCTGGGAAATCATTCCTGAACTGGCGCCGCTACCGGGCGAGGTGATTATTGATAAGCCCGGCAAAGGATCGTTTTACGCCACCGATCTGGAACTGGTGCTGCGCAGTCGTGGAATCCGTAATTTGATTCTTACTGGCATCACAACCGATGTCTGCGTCCACACCACGCTGCGTGAAGCCAACGATCGCGGTTTTGAGTGTCTGGTGTTAGCCGATTGTTGTGCAGCGACTGAAGTGAAGCACCACGAAGCGGCATTAAGCATGATTCATATGCAAGGCGGGATTTTTGGTGCGGTGGCCAGTTCAGCCGCGTTGCTGGATGGGTTGCATTCCGCATAATGCGCTGCCATCCCACCAGCGTTTGCTTATCTGCCCCTTCCTCCACGTGCGGGGGAAGGTTGGGATGGGTTGCATTCAGCGCTCCCATCTCACCAGCATCTGCTTATCTGCCCCTTCCTCCGCGTGCGGGGGAAGGTGGGATGGGTTGCATTCAGCGTAATGCGCTCCCATCCCATAAGCGTCTGCTTATCTGCCCCTTCCTCCGCGTGCGGGGGAAGGTTGGGATGGGGGACAGCGCGCAGAGGATAAAGACAGCGCAGAGGATAAAGGCAGCGCAGACAACCGTTGCCAACCATCAGCTCGCTGAAATAAAAGCATAAACATCAACCCGGACGTACCATGCTCACAATTTCCTCTACCGGCACCGCCTTACTGAACAGGTAGCCCTGAAGTTGATTACATCCGGCATCGGCCAGTGCAGACATTTGCCCCTGCGTCTCAACACCTTCAGCCGTTACCGTTAATCCCATGGCATGCCCCAGTTTCACCACCGACTCGATAATCGCCACAGAATTCTCCGCCACGCCCAGCGATTGCGTAAACGAGCGGTCAATTTTGATTTTATCGACCGGAAACGTGCTGAGGTAATTCAGGCTGGAGTAGCCGGTGCCAAAATCGTCCAGGGCAATACGGAAACCGGCTTCACGCAAAGCCACGATAATCGCCCGCGCCTCGTGCTCATCCTCAATCAACACCCCTTCAGTGATTTCCAGCTCAATAAACTGAGGATCACCACCTGCTTGCTGCACAACATCCATGATCCGCTGTACAAAACCGGTGGTACGGAACTGAACCGGTGAAACGTTTACCGCCACAATTAAACCGTTAAACCGCTGCTGGGTTTTACACGCCTCGCGTAATACCCATTCGCCGAGCGGAATAATCAATCCCGTCTCTTCAGCAATCGCAATAAATTCACCGGGCGAGATCTCGCCCCGTTCAGCATGTTTCCAGCGAAGTAACGCTTCGATGGTCACTACCTGCTGACCGCTAATGTCCATTAACGGCTGATACCACACTTCCAGCCCTTGGTAGTTTTGCAGAGCGGCACGCAAATCTGCCGCGATGGTTTGCCGGGTTTGAACCGACTCATCCATGGCACGCTCAAACTGACGATACTTGCCGCGTCCGCTGCTTTTGGCTTCATACAACGCGATATCGGCTTTGCGCATGAGCTCTAGCCGATCTAAACCATCTTTGGGTGCCAGCGTCAGTCCAATACTGGCACCGCTCCAGACTTCGCTGCCAAACAGGGTAAAAGGTTGGCTTAATTCATCAACGATGCGCTGCGCCAGCGCCTGAACTTGCCCGATGTTATCGACATCCGGCATCACCACAATGAACTCGTCGCCGCCGATGCGCCCCACGGTATCGCTGGCGCGGACTAAGGCATTCAGACGATGCGCCACCGCGATGATCAGTTCATCTCCGGCGTGATGACCATGGGTATCGTTGATGGTTTTAAAGCGATCAAGATCAATCAACAGCAGAGCAACGCGCTGCTCCTGCCGCGCCGCAAGCGCCAACGCCTGGGTCAGACGATCTTCCACCAGGGCACGATTCGGCAGGCCAGTTAATACGTCATGAAACGCCAAATGCTGTGCCTGCGCCTCGCTGGCTCCCAGCTTCAGCATCGATTGCGACAGGTTTAGCGATGAGATCCACAATCTGCGCACCATGTAAATACAGAGCAGGGTAATAACCAACACCGCAATGCCGGTGGTGGGGCCAACCGCCCGCAGCATTTGCGCGCCGGGGCGGGCGGGGATCCAATTGATATAGCCGACCGCTTCACCGGCTTGTGAAACGATCAAATAGCGCGCCAGTGTGCCGGGTTTCGGCGTACCGTCAGAGAAATGCAGGCCCGCTAACTGATTGCGTTCCGCCAGTCCTGCCAGGTAACCATCATCTAAAAATTTCAGGCTGATCAGGCGAAAGTTCGCGCCAGGCTGATTGACACGCTTGATATCTCCGACGGCTAAAGCGGCGGCCCGCCCGCCGATCTGTGCATAATCAACCCCATCCTGATGCTGAGAATTGTGGATCAGTGGGCTTTGCAACACATCTTGCACTAAACGATCTTCGCTCTCGGTCGTCACTGCCTGTCCGTCACGCCAGATCCGAGAAACACGGTTTTGCGCATCCAGCACCATCACCACCTGATGGTCAAACATTTCATAGAGCCAGCTGCCGACGTTTTCATCCAGCCAGCGCGGGTCGGTCTGCGCCTGCGCCAGGTGTTGTTCAAACGGTGACCAGCGCGACAGGCTGCGCAACTGCCGCAAATGCTCATTCAGGCTCTGCGAAAAAGAGGCTTCTATCATGCGCTGTTGCTGCTGTTTCGCTTCACTATTGGTTAATGAAGTGCCAAGAAACAGCGCCATGCCAGCGCCAATGAAGGTAAGAAGCAGAATGGCAATCAGCGGCAGTAACACCTGTCGAACGAAAGTGCGGCGAAAATCACCAGAAAGTTTGATGCTGTTAATCATTTTAAGGGTTCGCATAACAGAGAGGGCTCAGGTTAAAAACTAGCAGAATCCTGCTAACCTGCACGTTAACGCACCCAGCAGCTTGTTGTTGAATTGCCACCAAAATTTGCGTAACGCCTCGCAAACTTAACAGTTAAGTGATTTTTATCAGAAGCGGGGCCGTTGACCTGTGATCATGCTGTCTTAAAGCAAATTCATCGTGGCGTCATTCATCAGTCACCGTTCTGTCATCTAAAAACTTCATGGTAATGCCATCACGCAGCGCCCTTTTCAGCTGCCTTTATTTCTCATTAACGCGTGAGGATTTGATCGTGATGGAGTTGTCCAGACATCCGACCACTGTGTATCAGGCTGTTGCCGCCCAATTGGAACAGGCGCTGCAGCAACGTTACCGCTGTGGTGATTATCTGCCTTCTGAGCAGCAACTGGCCGATCACTACGCAGTGAATCGCCATACGCTGCGCCGTGCGGTGGATGAACTCGTGCACAAAGGGTTGCTGCAGCGTCGTCACGGCGTGGGCATTTTGGTGCTAATGCGACCCTATAACTATCCACTGCATGCCCAGGCGCGCTTCAGTCAAAACCTGTTGGAGCAGGGTAGCCATCCCACCAGCGAGCGGCTGTTAGCGGTATTGCGTCCCGCCAGCAACGAGGTCGCCAGCGCATTGGCCGTTGCCGAAGGCGATAACGTCATCCATTTGCGGACGCTGCGCCGGGTTAATGGCGTGCCGGTCTGCGTGATCAATCATTTCCTGCCCGATCTCAGTTGGTGGACGCTACTTCAACGTTTCAACAGCGGATCGCTGCACGATTATCTCTCTCAACACACCGGTAAACATCTGGTCCGCACGCAGACGCGAATCAGCACCCGCCGCGCGCAGGCCAAAGAGTGCAAACAGCTGGAGATTGCACTGCAATCTCCTCTGCTGTGCGTGCGCACCCTGAATAAAACCACCGATGGCGCCATGGCGGAATACTCCGTCAGCGTAACGCGCGGCGACATGATTGAACTCACTCTGGAGCATTAATGGAACAGCAAACCGCCCGCCAGCACTGGCTTTCGGTGCTGGCACACAGCAGCGCAGCCAATCTCAAGGCGCACTGGCAGGCACTCAATCTTCATCCTGCTTTCACCCTGATCCGTCCGGCAGAAATTGGCCTGACGCGCTTGCAAGCGCGAATGGGTGCCAGCGGCAAACGTTTCGTGATGGGCGATGCTACCGTCACGCGCGCCGTGGTGCAGTTGGAAGATGGCACCTTGGGTTACAGCTATCTGTTGGGGCGAGATAAAGCCCAGGCTGAGCGCTGCGCCCTGATCGATGCGTTGATGCAGCAGCCGGAATTTCGCGTGCTGTTACAGGAAAAAGTGATTACGCCGCTGGCGGCCTTACGTGATGAGCAGCGACAGCTGCGCGCACGCGAAATAGCCAGCAGCAAAGTGGACTTCTTTACGCTGGTACGCGGAGATAATGAATGACTTTACTGGCAAGTTTTAACCATCCGGTGGCCGATGCGCAGCGCGCCTTTCGCCGCATCCTCAAAGCGATGAGCGAGCCAGGCGTGATGGTGTCGCTGCCGCTGCAACAGGGTTGGGGGGCGTTATCGCCCGCTGCCACTGCGGTGTTACTGACATTGGTGGATCAGGAAAGTCCGCTGTGGATCGATGCGAAAATAGATAATGAACAGCTTCGCAGCAACCTGCGTTTTCATACCGGCGTGCCGATTAGCGACAGCTGTGGTGCGTCGTTTGCCCTAAGCCACGCCACTTCGCAACCCAATCCCGCCGATTTTGCGGCAGGCGATAACCTGTCGCCGGAGAAAAGCACCACGCTGATCATTGAAGTGCCTTCACTGAATGGCGGACTGACGCTGCGCTTGTCGGGGCCGGGCCTGCGTGAAACACGCGCCATTGCGCCTCAGTTGCCGGAGAGCGTGCTGGAATATCTGCGTACCCGACCTCATCCGTTTCCACAGGGTGTTGATCTGATCTTCACCTGTGGCGAAGCGATGATGGCGCTGCCGCGCTCTACCGACGTGGAGGTCTGCTGATGTATGTTGCGGTGAAAGGGGGCGAAAAGGCGATTGCCAATGCCCATCAGTTACAGGCTGATTTGCGTCGCGGTAGCCGAGACGTTGCCGAGCTAGGCTGTGATCAGGTCGCCCAACAGTTGGGTTTAGCGGTGGATCGGGTGATGACCGAAGGCGGTATTTACGATCCTGAGCTGGCAGCGCTGGCGATCAAACAAGCCAGCGGCGACTTAGTCGAGGCGATTTTCCTGCTGCGCGCTTATCGCACCACCTTGCCACGTCTGGCGGAAAGCACGCCGCTGGCAACCCGGCACATGCGCATCGAGCGGCGGATTTCGGCGGTCTATAAAGATTTGCCCGGTGGCCAGGTATTAGGCCCCACCTACGATTACAGCCATCGACTGCTCGACTTCACATTGTTGGCAAACGGTGAAACACCCGCCGCACCCCGAGACGATCAGGCGCTGCCGCAGCGTTGCCCGCACATGTTCAGCATGATGAGCGAAGAAGGGTTAGCGGCCAGTGAAAAGGATGATGGCAGCGAACCCACCGATATTACTCGCGAGCCGATCGGTTTTCCCGCTTCGCGTGCCGCCCGTTTGCAACAACTGGTGCGCGGTGACGAAGGTTTTCTGCTGGCGTTGGGCTACTCCACGCAGCGCGGTTATGGTCGCACCCATCCCTTCGCCGGCGAAATTCGCACCGGCTATCTCAGCGTCAGCATCTGCCCGGAAGAGCTCGGTTTTGAGCTAGAGATCGGCGAACTGCTGTTGACCGAATGCGAAATGGTCAACGGATTCACCCATAACGGCGAACAGGCACCGCAGTTTACCCGAGGGTACGGTCTGGTATTTGGTCGCGCCGAACGCAAAGCGATGGCGATGGCGTTGGTGGATCGCGCGTTGCAAACCCGCGAACACGGCGAGCGTATCACCAGCCCGGCGCAAGACGAAGAGTTCGTGCTGTCGCACGCCGACAACGTTGAAGCGGCGGGCTTCGTTTCCCACTTAAAACTGCCGCACTACGTCGATTTCCAGGCGGAGCTGGAACTGCTGAAGCAGCTGCGTCAGGATCATCAGGAGCGTAACCATGGCTGAGTTAAGCGGCTACAACAACGGCTATCTGGATGAGCAAACCAAGCGCACCCTTCGCCGCGCCATTCTAAAAGCGGTGGCGATCCCCGGTTATCAGGTGCCGTTTGCCGGACGTGAAATGCCAATGCCTTATGGCTGGGGCACGGGGGGTATTCAGGTCACCGCCAGCATCATTGGCGATCAGGATGTGCTGAAGGTGATTGACCAAGGCGCAGATGACACCACTAATGCGGTGTCGATACGCCGCTTTTTCCAACGCGTCAGCGGTGCGGCAGTGACAGAGCGCACGGTGGATGCAACGTTGATCCAGACGCGCCACCGCATCCCGGAAACGCCGCTGGAGGAGGATCAGATCCTGATCTTTCAGGTGCCGATCCCGGAGCCGCTGCGCTTTATCGAACCGCGTGAGACTGAAACCCGCACTCTGCACGCTTTGGAAGAGTACGGCATCATGCAGGTGAAACTCTATGAAGATATCGCGCGTTACGGCCATATCGCCACCACGTATGCCTATCCGGTGAAAGTGAATAATCGCTACGTTATGGATCCTTCGCCCATTCCTAAATTCGACAACCCGAAAATGAACATGATGCCGGCGCTGCAACTGTTTGGTGCCGGACGCGAAAAACGCATCTATGCGTTGCCGCCCTACACCAAAGTAGAAAGCTTGGATTTTGACGATCATCCCTTTAGCGTGCAGCAGTGGGAAGCGCCTTGCGCGCTGTGCGGCTCGCGTCACAGCTACCTTGATGAAGTGGTCATGGATGATCAGGGCACACGCATGTTTGTGTGCTCGGACACCGATTTTTGCCATCAGCAGCAGGAACAACATCATGCACAGTGAACAGCCGCTGCTTGCGGTGAATAATCTCACCCACCTTTACGCGCCGGGCAAAGGTTTTGAAGCGGTGAGTTTTGACCTCTATCCCGGCGAAGTGCTGGGCATTGTCGGGGAATCGGGTTCGGGCAAAACTACGTTGTTGCGCAGCCTATCAGCACGCTTAACGCCGCAGCAGGGCACGATTTTATACGGTGAACATAACCTGTACCAAATGAGCGAAAGCGACCGCCGCCGCTTGCTGCGTACCGAATGGGGCGTGGTGCATCAGCATCCGCTGGACGGGTTACGTGCGCAAGTCACCGCAGGCGGCAATATCGGTGAACGATTAATGGCGGTGGGGCATCGTCATTATGGTGAGATCCGCGCTGAAGCCAGCCACTGGTTGCAGGAAGTCGAGATTGCAGCGAACCGCATTGATGATTTACCCACTACCTTCTCCGGCGGTATGCAGCAGCGTTTGCAGATTGCCCGCAACCTGGTGACGCAGCCGAAACTGGTGTTTATGGATGAGCCTACCGGTGGGCTGGATGTGTCGGTGCAGGCGCGCTTGCTGGATATGCTGCGCACGCTGGTGCGTGAACTCAATCTGGCGGTGATCATTGTCACCCACGATCTCGGCGTGGCGCGGTTGCTGGCGCATCGCCTGCTGGTGATGAAACAAGGCCGGGTGGTAGAAAGCGGCTTGACCGATCGGGTGTTGGACGATCCACATCATCCTTATACCCAACTGCTGGTCTCCTCGGTGCTTAATTAAGGTGATGAACATGACCACACAACTTCGCGTCGAGCAGCTGTGCAAAACGTTTGTGCTGCATAACCAAAACAGCGTGGCGCTGCCGGTGTTACAGGACGCCAGCCTTGAAGTGAATCAGGGGGAATGCGTGGTGCTGCATGGCCATTCGGGCAGCGGAAAATCCACGCTGTTGCGCGCGCTATATGGCAATTATCAGGCCAACAGCGGTCATATCTGGCTGCAACACAGGGGCGAATGGATGGATATGGCGCAGGCCCCGGCGCGCCAGATTATTGCGATTCGCCGCGATACGATCGGCTGGGTAAGCCAGTTTTTGCGGGTGATCCCGCGTGTGCCAACGCTGGAAATTGTCATGCAGCCACTGCTAGAACGGGGCGTTGAGCGCGCCTTTTGCGAGCAGCGCGCCAAAGAACTGCTGACGCGCCTCAACGTGCCAGAACGTCTGTGGGCGCTGCCACCCTCAACCTTTTCTGGCGGCGAACAGCAGCGCGTCAATATTGCCCGCGGCTTTATTGCTGATTATCCGGTGCTGCTGCTGGATGAACCCACCGCGTCACTCGACAGCGCCAACAGCGCGGCGGTGGTGAGTTTGATTGAACAGGCACGCACACGCGGTGCGGCGATTGTCGGTATCTTTCACGATCAGGCGGTGCGCGAGCGGGTGGCGGATCGCCTGCACGTTATGCAGCCGGTTAGCTCGGGAGCGGAAGCATGATCATCAATAACGTCAAACTGGTACTGGAAAAAGAGGTGATCGCCGGATCGCTGGAGATGCGTGATGGCTTTATCGCCAGCTTTAGCGAAACCCGCAGCCAACAGCCGGGCGCGCTGGATGGCGAAGGCGCGTTTCTGCTGCCCGGTTTAGTTGAGCTGCATACTGACAATCTCGATAAATTTTTTACCCCGCGCCCGAAAGTTGACTGGCCAGCGCATTCCGCGATGAGCAGCCACGACGCGCTGATGATCGCCAGCGGCATCACCACCGTGCTGGACGCGATTGGCGTCGGCGACGTCCGTGATGGTGGCCATCGGCTGGATAATCTCAGCAAAATGATTGATGCCATCCGCGACAGCAACCGTAAAGGGGTAAATCGCGCGGAGCACTTGCTGCATCTGCGCTGTGAATTACCGCATGCCAGCACGCTGCCGCTGTTTGAAGCCTTGATGAACACGCCGGAGTTGGCGCTGGTGTCGCTGATGGATCATTCGCCCGGCCAGCGGCAATACGTTTCGCTGGAAAAGTATCGGCAATATTTCCAAGGGAAATATCATCTCAACGATCGGCAGATGGATGAATTTGAGCGCGAGCAGTTAACGCTGGCGGAAGCCTGGTCACAGCCCAACCGTCTGGCGATTGCTGCACGGTGCCGTGAGCAACAGATTACGCTCGCCAGCCATGATGATGCCAACGTGGCGCATGTTGAAGAGTCGTTTGCCGTTGGCAGCGCCATCGCTGAATTTCCGACTCAGCTGGAAGCGGCGCGCGCTTCACGCCATCGCGGCATGCAGGTGCTGATGGGTGCGCCGAACATTGTGCGCGGCGGCTCGCACTCCGGCAACGTCGCCGCCTGGGAGCTGGCTTCAAAGGGTATGCTGGATATTCTCTCGTCAGATTACTATCCCGCCAGCCTGCTGGACGCCGCGTTTCTTCTGGCGGCTGACGATCGCAATGGCCTGAACTTGCCGCAGGCGATTGCGCTGGTGACGTGTAATCCCGCCCGGGCGATCGGACTGGATGATCGTGGCGTGATTGCTGAAGGCCGCCGCGCCGATTTAGTGCTGGCGCACACCGAACATGGTCATCCGCATATCCGCCACGTCTGGGCCAAAGGGCGGCAGGTTTATTGATGGCCGCGCCAATGTCATCACCGCAGAAGGCCAAGCTTATTTGGCTAATTGGGCCGTCGGGATCGGGTAAGGATAGCCTGCTGAATGCTTTGCGAGAAGCGCCGCCAGCAGGGTTGATGATTGCCCATCGCTATATCACTCGCGCCGCCGATGCTGGCGGTGAAAACCACGTTGCCCTCACCGAACAGGAGTTTACCCGCCGCGCCGCGCTGGGCTTTTTCGCGATTCGCTGGCAGGCGCATGGCTTTCATTACGGCATCGGCAGCGAGATTGATCTTTGGCTGGCGCGCGGTCAAAACGTGCTGGTGAACGGCTCGCGGCTGCATTTGGCGCAGGTCATGCAACGTTACGGTGAACAACTGATGCCGCTCTGTCTTGAAGTCTCGCCGCCCGTGCTGGCAGCACGCTTACGCCAGCGCGGCAGGGAGAGTGAAGCGGAAATTGTGCGGCGACTGGATCGCGCCACACAGCCGCAACCGGATGGATGCTTACTGCTCAATAACGATGGCGCGCTGAGCCAGACGGTGCAGCAGCTGCGTCAATTACTCGAGGCATACCGATGAAACTGACCTTTCTCGGCACTGGCGGTGTGACTGCCGCACCGCTGTTTGGCTGCGACTGCCAGGCCTGTCACCGCGCCAGGCGCGATGAAAAACGCAAACGCGCACCCTGCAGTGCGCTGATTGAAGCGGGCAGCGAACGTATTTTGCTGGATGGCGGTTTACCGCTGTTGCATGAACGTTTCCAGCCCGGAGAACTGACGCGCATTCTGCTGACGCACTATCACATGGATCATGTGCAGGGTTTATTTGCGCTGCGCTGGGGTGTCGGCACGCCGATTCCGGTGTGGGGCCCGCCCGATGAGAAGGGCAGCGATGACCTGTTTAAACACCCCGGCCTGCTGGATTTCCGCCCCTCACTTACGCCGTTCGTGCCGCATCAGTTTGGCAATCTATTCGTCACGCCACTGCCGTTGCAGCATTCACGGCTCACACACGGCTATCTGTTTGACTGGCACGGCATGCGGCTGGCGTGGCTGTGCGATACCTGCGGCCTGCCGCCGGAAACGCGTGATTACCTCATTGGGCAACCGCTGGACCAGCTGGTGCTGGACTGCAACGATCCGCCGCGCAGTGACGCGCGCAATCACAACGATGTCCAACTTGCGCTGGCGATTATTGATGATCTTCAGCCACGTCAAACGTGGCTCACGCACCTCAGTCATGAAATGGATAACTGGTTAGCCAACCATTCGTTACCTGAACATGTTCAACCGGCACGCGACGGTTTGACACTCTGTTTGGGTGCCGAGCAGCCTGTCACAGTTTGATCACTTAACTGTCATTCAGCATTCATCCCGTATCGCCTTAATAAGCGCAGACCTTACAGACCGCAATTACGGAGAAGATCATGGCACAGGCGCTTCTGAAAACGGTGGTGGACAACGATCTGCCACTGGCCAGCCAGACCGGGCAAAAAGTGTTATCGGTGCAGGGGTTATGCAAAGCCTACGGTGAAAACCGGGTGCTGGATAACGTCAGTTTCGATCTACATGCGGGCGAACTGGTCGCCGTGGTGGGGCGTTCAGGCGCAGGAAAATCGACGCTGCTGCACATGTTGAACGGCACCATTGAGGCCACTGACGGCGCGATTGTCAGCCTGCGCCACGGCCAGGCCGATCGCGATGTAGTGACGCTAAACAGCCGCCAGATGCGCGAATGGCGCAGCGAATGCGGCATGATTTTTCAAGATTTCTGTCTGGTGCCACGTCTCGACGTGCTGACCAACGTGCTGCTGGGCCGCCTGAGCCAGACCTCCACCCTGAAATCGTTCTTTAAAGTCTTTTCTGACGCTGACCGCGCACACGCCATCGAACTTTTACAGTGGATGAACATGCTGCCGCAGGCGCTGCAACGTGCCGAGAATTTGTCGGGCGGTCAGATGCAGCGTGTGGCGATTTGTCGAGCGTTGATGCAGAACCCAAAAATCCTGCTGGCCGATGAGCCGGTGGCTTCTCTGGATCCGAAAAACACCAAGCGCATCATGGATGTGTTGCGTCAGGTCAGCGAGCAGGGCATCAGCGTGATGGTCAACCTGCACTCCATCGAACTGGTGAAAAGTTATTGCACCCGTGTGATTGGCATTCAGCGCGGCGTGGTGCTGTTCGACGGACATCCTTCCCAACTCACCGACGGCCTGCTGCACCAGCTGTACGGTGATGAAATTAATCAGCTCCACTAACTTCCACGGCAAGAGAAAAACTTCGAATGAAACTGACTTCATTAGCTTTAGTGACTGGCGCTTTGATGACCTTTGGCGTTAACGCAGCGGATGCACCGAAACAGCTGAATCTGGGCATTTTAGGCGGTCAAAACGCCACCCAGCAGATTGGCGATAATCAGTGTGTAAAAAGCTTTTTTGATAAAGAGCTGAACGTGGATACGCAGATGCGTAACGCGTCAGACTATTCGGGCGTGATTCAGGGGCTGCTGGGCGGCAAGATTGATATGGTACTGAGCATGTCGCCCGCGTCGTTTGCCTCAGTTTATCTGCAAGATCCAAAAGCGGTAGATATCGTGGGCATTGTGGTGGATGACAAAGATCAGTCCCGCGGTTATCACTCGGTGGTGGTGGTGAAAGCCGACAGCCCGTACAAAAAGCTGGAAGATTTGAAAGGCAAAGCTTTTGGGATGGCGGATCCCGATTCGACGTCGGGCTTCCTGATGCCGAACCAGGCATTTAAGAAAGAGTTTGGCGGCAGCGTCGATGACAAATACAACAATTTCTTCTCCAGCGTCACCTTTTCTGGTGGCCACGAGCAGGACATTCTCGGCGTGTTAAACGATCAGTTTGCCGGTGCAGTGACCTGGACGTCGCTGGTGGGCGATCGCAGCACCGGTTATACCTCGGGTGCCTTTACCCGAATGATGCGTATGGATCAGCCTGATTTAATGAACAAAATCCGCATTATCTGGCAGTCGCCGCTGATTCCTAACGGCCCGGTACTGGTCAGCAATAAGCTGCCGGCAGAGTTCAAAGCCAAAGTAGTGGCGGCGATCAAAAAGCTGGATAAAGAAGATCACGCCTGTTTCGTGAAAGCGGTGGGCGGAGAGCAGCATATTGGTGAAGCAACGCTAGCGGATTATCAGAATGTGATTGATATGAAGCGTGACCTGATGAAGGGCAGCCGCGGGTAATTTAGCGCCTTAGCGCGCTGAATCGGTGCGCGCTGTCCCCCATCCCAGCCTTCCCCCGCGAAGCGGGGGAAGGAGACGCTGCCACATGCGGGTACAGAGCGGGCATTTTGCAGCATCTTCCTCCCCCATGCATGGGGGAGGACCGAGGTGGGGGACAAACGACCTCGCACTTATAGGGAGCGAGGTGGAGGACAAACAACTCATCTGCGCGCTGTCCCCCATCCCAGCCTTCCCCCGCGAAGCGGAGGAAGGAGACGCTGCCACGTGCGGGTACAGAGTAGGCATTTTGCAGCATCTTCCTCCCCCATATATGGGGGAGGACCGAGGTGGGGGACAAACGACCTCGCACTTAAGAGGACCGAGGTGGGGGACAAACAACTCATCTGCGCGCTGTCCCCCATCCCGGCCTTCCCCCGCGAAGCGGAGGAAGGAGACGCTGCCCCATGCGGGTACAGAGTTGGCATTTTGCAGCATCTTCCTCCCCCATGCATGGGGGAGGACCGAGGTGGGGGACAAACGACCCCGCACTTATGGGGACCGCACGCACAGACTTCAACTTATGCGAGAAAAGCTTTTGACTGACTTCGAACGTTATTACCAACGCATCCGCAGCCAACAGAAACGCGACTCGCTGCTCTGGTCTTTGTTACTGGTGGCGCTCTATCTGGCTGCGGGCAACGTGGCGGAATTTAATCTGATTAACGTCTGGCAATCGCTGCCTAACTTTTTTGATTACATCCGCGAAATCGTTCCGGTGCTGCATCTGCCGCTGCTGTTCGCCGATGGAAAAACGGAAGGTTCGCTGGCGTATTGGGGTTATCGCCTGCATATCCAGCTGCCGCTGATTTGGGAAACGCTGCAACTGGCGCTGGCTTCCACAATAATTGCCGTCTGCGTTGCCACGGTGCTGGCCTTTTTTGCCGCCGACAACACGCAAATGCCCGTAAGCGTACGGTTTGCTATCCGTTCTGGGGTAGCCTTTTTGCGCACCATGCCAGAACTGGCGTGGGCGGTGATGTTTGTCATGGCCTTTGGCATCGGCGCTATTCCGGGCTTTATGGCGCTGGCGCTGCACGCCATCGGCAGCCTGACCAAGCTGTTTTACGAAGCGATAGAATCCGCTTCCGATAAACCGGTGCGCGGCCTCGCAGCCTGTGGTGCCAGCAAGTTGCAACGCATACGCTTCGCCTTCTGGCCGCAGGTCAAACCGGTATTCCTCTCCTACAGCTTTATGCGTTTAGAGGTCAACTTCCGCTCCTCAACCATTCTCGGTTTAGTTGGCGCAGGCGGCATCGGACAAGAGCTGATGACCAATATCAAACTTGACCGCTTCGATCAGGTCAGCATCACATTACTGCTGATTATCGCCGTGGTTTCGCTGCTGGATACCGTTTCTGGTCGCCTGCGTCGCCGCGTAGTAGAGGGTAAATCATGATTGCGCTTGCACCCGATGTCGCGAAACTCAAGCAGCAACACAGCGCGTTGTTTGCCCTACAAAACCGTTATCTGCGCCGCATTGGCCTGATTGCCCTGGCGGTGCTGCTCTATTACCTGTTCTTTTTTTCTGTTTTCGGCATTGAGTGGAGCCGGTTGGAAAACGGCGTTCAACAGTTAGGCCGCTATTTTCTGCGCATGTTTGTCTGGCAGGATTTCGCCAACTGGCCGTTTGGTTATTATCTGTCCCAGATAGGGATCACGCTGGCGATTGTGTTTGCTGGCACGATTACCGCCTCGATCATCGCCTTGCCGCTGTCGTTTCTGGCGGCACGCAACGTGATGCACACGCGTATTAGCTGGCCGATTGCGCTGCTGGTTCGTCGAATGTTTGACCTGCTGCGCGGCGTGGATATGGCGATATGGGGGCTGATCTTTGTGCGTGCGGTAGGCATGGGGCCGCTGGCGGGCGTGTTGGCGATTGTGATGCAAGATGTGGGGCTGCTCGGCAAACTTTACTCCGAAGGACACGAAGCGGTAGAGCGCTCGCCAAGTCGTGGCCTGGGCGCATTGGGCGCAAACAGTTTGCAAAAACATCGCTTCGGCATCTTTACCCAATCCTTTCCCAGTTTCCTGGCGCTGAGTCTCTATCAGATAGAATCCAATACCCGATCGGCGGCGGTGCTGGGTTTTGTCGGCGCGGGCGGCGTGGGGCTGGTTTACGCCGAAAACATGCGTCTGTGGAATTGGGACGTAGTGATGTTTATCACCCTGATTTTGGTGGTGATTGTGATGGTGATGGATGCGATCTCCAGCCGCCTGCGCAAACGCTACATTATTGGGAAAACGGTGCCGCTGTGGCAGCCTGCTGCGCGCGACTAAGCCGCTCGCTGCGCTGCCATGCGCGCTGTAACGCCTGCACTAATTGCGCCTCCTGCCAGGGTTTCGCCAACCGCTCGCACAGCGGTAGCGTCACGGGCTGGTGGCGCAGATCCTGACCGCTGATTAACAGCGTCGCCAACTGCGGCCAGTTCTGCTGCGCCTGGCGAATCACCTCCGCCCCGTTGATTTCACCCGGTAGCATCAAATCACTGATCAGCAGATCGATATCCGGCGTCTGGCGCAGCAGATTCAACGCGCTTTCGCCATCGCCGCACTCCAGCGTCAAATAGCCCAGCTGATGCAGATATTCGCATAAGGTTTGCCGCACCGCCGGTTCATCATCTACGACTAACACCAGCCGATCGCCCGCCGCGTCGGGTTGCGGTGGCGCGACAACGGCGGCGGTGGCGGCGGTTTCAGGTGCGCGTGGCAACAGCAGGCGAACAGTCGTGCCTTGCCCCGGCGCAGTTTCCAGTTCAATTTGTCCGCCCGATTGGCGAACAAAACCGTACACCATCGACAAACCCAATCCGCTGCCACTGCCGGTGTCTTTGGTGGTGAAGAACGGCTCAAACACCTGTTCGCGCACCTCCGATGACATACCGCTGCCGTGATCAATCACCTCAATTGTCACCCTGTCGCGCTTCTCGCCCTGTTCCAGACGCCGCTGATTCCAGATACGCAGGCGAATCTCACCGCTTTGCTGCGCCATCGCATCGCGCGCGTTGACCACCAAATTCATCAACGCATTCTCTAACTGACTGGCGTCGATCCACGCGGGCCAGCCAGGACGCTGGGCATCAATCACCAGCTGTTGTCCGGGCAACAGCGAATGCTGCAACAGGCCTTGCAGGTTATCTACCAGCGTTACCACCGACACCGCATTGGGATGCAGCGCCTGTTTGCGAGAAAAAGCCAACAGGCGCTGGGTCAGCAGCGCAGCCCGATCGGCGGCCTGACGTGCACGATCAATGCGGCTGGCAAGGGGCCCCGGCGGCAGTTGGCCTTGGGTTAACGCCAGGCTGCCGATGATCACCGCCAGCAGATTGTTAAAATCATGGGCAATGCCACCGGTCAGCTGACCGACCGCTTTCATTTTTTGACTGTGCACCAGCGCTTCTTCCAACGCTTTACGCGCGCTGCGCTCCAGCACCGTATTTACCATGCCGCGCCGTGGTACCGGGCTGAAACGCAACTCCAGCGTGCGGCCGTCAGCCAGCCGGATCTCCTGCGGCTCACCCAAGCCGTGCAGATGAATATCCAGCCGCTGTAACAGCAGTTGGTAATGCAGCCCGCGATGCAGATCACGCGGCGCAATGCCCAACAGCTCGGCGTATTGCGCATTCCACACCACTAATCGCCCACTATTATCAAACAGCGCAAAGCCATCGCGCATCGCCAAAAAGGTCGATTCAAGCTGATTACTTTTCTCTTTTAACAGGCGTGAAGTGTGGGCCAGCGACGCGGTGTTACGCGCAAATACGTTAAAGGCGCGGGCCAAATCGCCCAGCTCATCGCGACGTTGCAGCCCGGGCACGCTGACATTCTGTTCGCCTTGCGCTAATCGCGTCATCGCCCCGGCAATCGCCGTCAGGCTGGAACCTAAATTGCGATAAATGTAATAACCGGCGTAACAGGTAATCGCCAGCGCCAGCAGCACAAACAACGCGATAAACCCGATGATGGAATCAAGCTCCTGATGGGTGGCCAAAGTGCGCGTTTCGCTCTGCTGCGCCACTTGCTGCACATAGGCGGTGATGTCTTCATTGAGCATCGCCACCAGCGCTTTAATGCGATAGGTCGCGTAGGCAATGGCTAAATCACTCTGCTCCAGATCCGTCGCCAGCGGCACCAGTTGCTGCTGGGCCGTTAATAAGCGTTGCACGTGATCTGCCAGCATGCCGCGAGCAGGCGCGCTGCGCCACGCCATCATCACTTCACCTAATTGATCGATGGCGGCGACCGGTGAAGGCGTGCGAATCGCCACGGTAAGCAGCTGCTCAGTCTGTTGACGCAGCGCGGCATTCGGGGCAAGCGCCGCATTTTTTAAGGCGAGCTGATTAATATGACTGAGCAGCAGTTGGGATTGCCACAGGCCGCTGAGCATCAGGTTACGTTGCAGATGGCGCTGATGCCCGGTGCGCAATAGCTGAGTAATGGTTTGCTCAAGCATTAGGCTGCGCGCACGGATACGCGCCACCCGCTCTGGCTGGCGTGACGCCATCGGGGCATTCGCCAGTAAGGAGAGCGACTGTTGCAGCGCCTGCTGATTTTGCTGCAGGCGCAACGATTCACTTTGGTATTCCAGTGCGCCCACCACCTGTGACAACCGTACCGCCGCGGTGGCGACATTGGCGGTATCACGCGCCAGCGCCAGGCTGCCGTTCATGTCCGCCAGCGTTTGCGCCTGCGCCTGCTCCTGAATCGCCCCGGCGTGGCGAAACCCGAGAATCGCGACCGCGCTCACCATGAGCGTGACGCAGACCACCAGCAAGTTAAACAGCAGCAGGCGGCCTCGGGCCCCGGCCTGCCACGGATAATCGCGCTGCATACATCGTCTCCCTTACCGCGCTAATGGGGCGAGTATAAGAGCGGGGCCGCGGGCAAATATGACAAATATGAATGGGTGCTGACATTTTCCATTTATCTGGCGTTGCTTTACTGCTGGCATTCATAGTCAGCAGGAGCGGGCAGATGACAGCCACACCAATACTGGAAATGCGGAAAATCACCCGCCGCTTCGGCAATTTCTACGCCTTAAAAGGTGTTGATCTCACGGTTTATCCTGGAGAAGTTCACGCGCTGATGGGGGAGAACGGAGCCGGAAAAAGCACCTTGATGAAAATCCTGGCAGGAGCCTATAGCGCCAGCAGCGGGGAAATTTTAATTGACGGCAAAGCCTACACGCTTAAAGGGCCCAAAGAGGCGTTAGCGGCAGGCATCACCCTGATTTATCAGGAAATCAATCTGGCACCGAATCTCACGGTGGCGGAAAACATCTTTCTTGGCAGTGAAATCACCCGAGGCGGCATGGTGAAGCGGCGCCAAATGGCCGATGAGGCGCAGCAGGTGATTGATCGACTGGGCGCGCAGTTCAGCGCCAACGACCTGGTTAACCGCCTCAGTATTGCCGAGCAACAGCAGGTGGAAATCGCCCGTGCGCTGCATCGCAACAGCCGCATTTTGGTGATGGATGAGCCTACCGCTGCACTCTCTAACCGCGAAACCGAGCAGCTGTTTGCGCTGATCAAGCGCCTGCGCGGTGAAGGCATGGCGATCATCTATATCAGTCATCGCATGGCGGAAGTTTATGAGCTGTCGGATCGCGTCAGCGTGCTGCGCGATGGCGAATATGTTGGCAGCCTGACGCGGGAGAATCTCAACGCCAGTGAGCTGGTGCGCATGATGGTCGGCAGGCCGCTCAGCGATCTGTTCAATAAAGACCGCAACATTGCGATGGGTGATATTCGCCTGGCGGTGAATCACCTTGGCGATGGAGGCAAAGTGCATCCCAGCAGCCTGGCCGTGCGCGCGGGCGAAATCGTGGGGTTAGCCGGGCTGGTCGGTGCCGGACGCAGTGAGCTGGCGCAGCTGATCTTTGGCGTGCATAAGCCGAAAGAGGGCGAAATCTGGGTGGATGGTCAAAAAGTCACGATTCATTCGCCCCGTGATGCGATTGCGCGCGGCATCGGTTTTCTTACCGAGAACCGCAAGGAACAAGGTCTGTTTCTGGAGATGGCGGCGATGGAGAACATTGTGATGGCCACGCTAGAACGCGATGCCAATTATGGCCTGCTTGATCGTCGCAAAGGGCAAAAAATCGCTAATGATGCCATTGCCAACCTCAACATTCGTGTGCCGCATGCGCAAGTGCGGGCCGGCGGTTTGTCTGGCGGTAATCAGCAGAAGCTGTTGATTTCGCGCTGGGTCTCAATTGGCCCACGTATCTTGATTCTCGACGAACCGACGCGCGGCGTTGACGTCGGAGCCAAAAGTGAAATTTATCGCATGATGCAGGAGATGGCGCGCCAGGGCGTGGCGATATTAATGATCTCCAGCGAGCTGCCGGAGGTGGTGGGTATGAGCGACCGCGTTTACGTGATGCGCGAAGGCAGCATCGCTGGTGAGCTGGAAGGCGACAACATCAGTCAGGAAAACATTATGACGCTGGCAACCGGTGCGCACAGCGCATCCCCGCTTGAAGTGTGAGGAGAAAACCATGACAGCACCAACCGCACGCGCCAAAGCGCCGACACTAAAACGCGCCCTGATGGGCGATTTGCTGCAAACCATCGGTATCTTGCCGATCTTGATCCTGATCGTCGCGATTTTTGGTTTTGTGGCACCCAACTTTTTTACTGAAGCAAACCTGCTGAACATTACGCGTCAGGCCTCCATCAATATCGTGCTGGCGGCGGGAATGACCTTTGTGATTCTGACCGGCGGGATTGATCTGTCAGTGGGATCGATGCTCGGCACCACTGCGGTGGTGGCGCTGGTGGCGTCGTTGGATCCGATGCTGGCCTCGTTGACGATTCCCATGGCGCTCGGCGCCGGGCTGATAATGGGGCTGTTCAACGGCATTTTAGTGGCATGGGCCGGACTGCCTCCGTTTATTGTCACGCTCGGTACTTACACCGCATTGCGTGGTGCCGCCTATTTGCTGGCGGATGGCACCACGGTCATCAACTCCGATATTAATTTTGAATGGATAGGCAACGGTTATCTCGGCCCGGTGCCGTGGCTGATTGTGATCGCTTTTGCGGTGATTGCGCTGTGTTGGTTTATTTTGCGCCGCACCACGCTGGGCGTTCACATCTACGCGGTTGGCGGCAACATGCAAGCCGCGCGGTTAACCGGGATTAAAGTCGGCGTGGTATTGGCGTTTGTTTATGGCATGAGCGGCTTGCTATCAGGTTTGGGCGGACTGATGAGCGCGTCACGGCTGTATAGCGCCAACGGCAACTTAGGCGTGGGCTATGAGCTGGATGCGATTGCAGCGGTGATCCTCGGCGGCACCAGTTTTGTTGGCGGTATTGGCACCATCACCGGCACGCTGATTGGCGCGCTGATTATCGCGACGCTGAACAACGGCATGACGCTGATGGGGGTTTCCTATTTCTGGCAGTTGGTGATCAAGGGCGCGGTGATCATTATCGCGGTGTTGATCGATAAATATCGCACACGTCATCACGTGAGTTGAACGATGGATGAGGTGCGCGCTGTCCCTGGTGAGGTGCGCGCTGTCCCCCATCCCGGCCTTCCCCCGCGAAGCGGGGGAAGGAGACGCTGCCACATGCGGGTACAGAGTAGGCATTTTGCAGCATCTTCCTCCCCCATGTATGGGGGAGGACCGAGGTGGGGGACAAACGACCTCGCACTTATGGGGACCGAGGTGGGGGGCAAACGACGTCATCTGCGCGCTGTCCCCCATCCCAGCCTTCCCCCGCGAAGCGGGGGAAGGAGACGCTGCCACATGCGGGTACAGAGTAGGCATTTTGCAGCATCTTCCTCCCCCATGTATGGGGGAGGACTGAGGTGGGGGACAAACGACCTCGCACTTATGGGGACCGAGTTGGCAAACGACTCCCGATAAAAATTTTTACCCTACGCCATTCAGCGGTTGGCAATCATAAATACCCAAAATATTTCAGGTTGCAGCAAGGCGGCAAACGAATCTATCCCGATGAGCTGACGGATGTCAGTGATTCACTTGGATAAGTGAAGCCAAGGCATCTGTAGCGTGGAATATGACGGGCAAAACAGCAGGAGAAGCACAATGCGTTTTAATCCGATCGTAACCGGGCTGCTGGCGGCGACGCTGTTCAGTGCTGGCGTGGCTCAGGCGAAAGAACTGAAATCTATCGGCGTAACGGTGGGCGATCTCGCTAACCCGTTCTTCGTGCAGATCACCAAAGGCGCGGAGATGAAAGCGCGTGAACTGGCGGGCGACAAAGTCAACGTCACGCTGGTCTCCAGCGGCTACGATCTGGGGCAGCAGGTTGGCCAGATCGATAACTTTATCGCCGCGAAAGTGGACATGATTATCCTCAACGCCGCCGATTCCAAAGGCATTGCACCGGCCGTAAAACGTGCGCGTGATGCTGGCATTGTGGTGGTTGCCGTCGACGTTGCCGCTGATGGTGCCAATGCCACTATTACGTCCGATAACACCCAAGCCGGAGAAATGGCCTGTAAATATATTTCCCAGCGCCTGAAAGAGACCGGCAGCGTGGTGATCATCAACGGCCCACCGGTCTCTGCAGTGCAAAACCGCGTGGAAGGCTGCATGACCGAATTTAAACGTCATCCCAACATCAAGCTGCTTTCCTATAACCAAAACGCCAAAGGCAGCCGTGAAGGCGGCCTGGAAGTGATGACCGGTTTGCTCTCGGCTAATCCAAAAATTGATGCAGTTTTTGCAATTAACGATCCCACTGCGATCGGTGCCGATCTGGCGGCGAAACAGGCCCAGCGCAGCGAATTCTTTATTGTTGGTGTCGATGGATCACCGGATGGCGAAGAGGCGCTGAAGCGTAAAAATTCCCTGTTTGTCGCAACGCCCGCGCAGGATCCACAAGTGATGGCGGCGAAAGCGGTGGAAATTGGCTACGACATTCTGCAAGGCAAACCGGCGCCTGATAAACCGGTGTTGATTCCGGTCAGCATGATCGATCGCAACAACATCGGCGGCTACAAAGGCTGGACGGTGAAATAACCCGCATGCGGCATGTCATGATGCCGCCTGTTTCGGAGGTTCGACCATGCAACGTTCCGAAGTCAACACCATCTTGCAACTGACGCGTGAGTTCTTTATGCGTCAGGACGTTCATTTGCCGCCATGGGCAGATTACGGCCTCAGCCAGTGGCGTGCGCTTGATCGCGCTTCAGCATCAGAATTGCTGGCGCTGCATCTCGGCTGGGATGTGACCAGCTTTGGCGAAGATGATTTCCAGCAAACCGGCCTGACGCTGTTCACCCTGCGCAACGGATCGCCGGGCGGCAAACCCTGGCACAAACCCTACGCCGAAAAGATCATGCACGTGCGTGAAGCTCAGGTGACGCCGATGCATTATCACCCGCAAAAGATGGAAGACATTATCAATCGTGGTGGCGGCAATCTTATCGTCACGCTGCACAACCGCGACGGTGATGGCCTGGCGAACACACCCGTCAACGTCACGCTGGATGGCCTCAGCCAAACGCATGCCGCCGGTTCACAGCTGCGTTTATCGCCAGGCGAAAGCGTTACGCTGGTGCCGGGCATCTGGCACAGCTTCTGGGGCGAAGAGGGATTAGGTGATGTGCTGGTAGGCGAAGTTTCAATGCCCAATGACGACGACCATGACAACGTGTTTCTTACGCCGCTGGCACGCTTCAATCCGATTGATGAGGATGAACAACCGCGCTGGCTGCTGTGTAACGAATATGACCGCTGGCTAACCTGAAGGAGTAAAGCATGGCATTGATCTCTTTAGCGCAGGGTTTGGCCCACGCGCAGCAACACGGTTATGCGCTGGGTGCATTTAATGTTATCGACACCCATTTTCTGCGTGCGCTGTTCAAGGCAGCCGAGCAGCAGCGTTCGCCGTTTATTATCAATATCGCGGAGGTGCATTTCAAATACATCACCCTTGATCATCTGGTGGAAGCGGTGCGTTTTGAAGCGGCGAAACATGCTATTCCGGTGGTGCTGAATCTCGATCACGGCCTGCATTTTGAGGCGGTGATGCAGGCGATTCGCCTGGGCTTTACCTCGGTAATGTTTGATGGTTCAACGCTGAGTTATGAAGAGAACCTGCGTCAGACGCGAGAAGTGGTAAAGATTGCGCATGCGGTAGGCGTGTCGGTGGAAGCGGAGTTGGGTGCAGTGGGCGGCGATGAAGGCGGCGCACTGTTTGGCGAAGCGGACAGCGCGAAATTTACCGACCCGAACCTCGCGGCCGAATTTGTGCGAGAAACCGGTATCGACACTTTAGCGGTGGCGATTGGCAATGCGCATGGCAAATACAAAGGTGAGCCGAAACTCGACTTTGAGCGGCTGGCAGCGATACGTCAGCAGGCGGGCGTGCCGCTGGTGTTACACGGCGGATCAGGGATCAGTGACGCCGATTTCCGTCGCGCTATTGAACTGGGCATTCATAAAATCAACTTTTATACCGGCATGTCGCAGGCGGCGCTGGGCGCGATCGATCAGTGTATGTCTTCGCGTAACACGCGCTACGACGAGTTTGCTGAAATGTTGATGGCAGTGGAAACGTCGATCAGCGAGATTGTCATGCAACAGATGCAGATTTTCGGCAGCAGCGGGAAGGCGTGAGATGGCGGGGCGCAGCGGCATCCTGGCCGCCGGTATCATGCTGGTGGACTACGTTCACCGCATCAATCTCTGGCCTCAACAAGGCTGGCTGGCCGAAGTCAGCCACAGTGAAAAAGCGGCAGGCGGTGCGCCGCTTAATGTTCTGGTGACACTGTCACGTATGCAGTGCCAATTGCCGCTGGCGGCGATTGGCTTGCTAGGCGAAGATGCCGACGGCGATTACCTGATGCAGGTGATGGATGAGGCGCAGATTGATCGGCGTGCGGTACAGCGTTCGCAAACGCTAGCGACGTCTACCAGCCAGGTAATGACCGCGCCCGATGGTCAGCGCACCTTTTTCTACGCGTCAGGCGCCAATCGCCAGCTGGATATTCCTCATTTTGACGCGCTAAACGATCGCTATCGCCTATTTCATTTGGGTTATTTGCTGCTGCTGGAAAGCCTCGACCACGCTGATGAAACGTTTGGTACACGCAGTGCACGATTACTGGCAATGATGCAGAAGCGTGGTTATTACACCTCTTTAGATTTGGTCTCTCGCGCTGGCGATAATCGTCCGCTGATTCTGCCGTCGCTGCGCTGGCTGGATTATCTGATCATTAATGAACTGGAAGCGGAGGCGCTAACGGGTATTATGTTGCGAGGCAGTGAAGGCATCCAGCCGCCTGACGCATTCGCCGCTGCCGCCCAGTGGCTGATGGAGCAAGGCGTGCGGCAACGGGTGATTATTCATGCGCCTGAAGGGGCGTGGGGACGCGAGGTCAACGGCGCGGGTGTTTGGCAATCTTCATGGCAGCTTAGCGCGGAAGAGATTGTGGGAAGCGTGGGCGCAGGCGATGCCTTTTGCGCAGGCGTGTTGTACGCCACGCATCAAGGCTTTGATATGTTGACGACGCTGCGACTGGCGCACACCTGCGCCTGTTTTAATCTGCACGCCGCCAATGCCATTGACGGCATTCGTCCACTTGATGAGATGCAGCGCTGGATGGATCAGGCGATCTGCGTGGAGAGCCGCGCCGTTTCTGGTTTCACCACATCCGCAGAAAAAACGTAACCCAGGCCGCGAATAGTACGAATTAAATTAGGTTGGTGTGGATTAGTTTCTATTTTTCGGCGCAAACGCATGATCAGCACATCAATGGTGCGATCGAACACATCAAGGCTTTCGCTGTGGGTTAACTCCAACAGCTGATCGCGTGTCAGCACTTTGCGGGCATGTTTCACCAGCGCCCGCAGCAGCGTGTATTCGCCCTGCGTAAGCGGTACCGATTCTCGCTGAGGATTAAGTAACTGACAGCGCGCTTCATCTAACTGCCAGCCATTAAAGCGCCAGCCATCATAATCTGAATCCTGACAAACCAGGCGAGTACCGCGCCGCAGCGCCGCTTTGGCACGCGCCACGACCACGCGCGGATTGAACGGCTTGGCAATGTAGTCGTCGGCACCCATCTCCAGACCAATCACCATTTCCGCTTCCGATCCCATGCCGGTCAACATGATGACCAGGACATCGGGACGCTGTCGCTGGAGCTGTTGTAGCACCAACAAGCCGTTGGTATCGGGCAGCATCATATCCAGCATCACCAGTGAGATCTCAGGGTGTTGCGCCAGCATGGTCAGCGCCTCTTTGCCCTGATGGCAGCTATAAACATTGAACACATGTTCACTCAGCACGTCCTGCAACACTTCGCAGACGGCACGATCGTCATCCACCACCAATATCGCTGGCTTCATTGCGCGGCCTCAATGTTACGAAAGGGGTAAGTCAGGAGTGTACACAGCCGTAAAAACAGCGCTGATTCAGCAAGCTGAAACGTGACCGATATCGCCTGCCAAAGCGCTGAATCGTGCGTCAGCTCAGAAATTTCTTGTGGAAAAAGCGGCGTGCAGGAAAACGATTGCGCAGCATTGGTGCGTTGCACCATAATCGCGCCTTGTTTTGGTTCAGAATAATCTTAAGAGTTGTTGCGCAACGCTTTTTTACGCTGCGCAACTTATGGCATAGCAATTGCTATGTCCTGAAGCAAGGACAAAAGTTCGAGACGGAAGAGCGTGCAACCGTCACTGCCTTTTACATAAAACAACGCGCATGCAAACCACATTGGCAAGGGAGCACCCATGAAAATGGCGTCTCCGCTAACGAGAGATGATGATGTTAGATAAATTATTCAAGCTCAAAGCTCACAACACTACGGTCCGCACTGAGATCATCGCCGGGATAACGACTTTCCTCGCGATGGCTTACATCTTGTTTGTTAACCCCAGTATTCTCAGCGCAACCGGCATGGATAAAGGTTCGGTGTTCGTGGCGACCTGCCTCGCGGCGGCGATCGGTTCGCTGCTGATGGGCCTGATTGCCAATTACCCGATTGCGCTGGCACCGGGCATGGGACTGAACGCTTTCTTTACCTACACCGTGGTGTTGCACATGGGTTACACCTGGCAAATCGCGTTGGGCGCTGTGTTCTTGTCGGCGGTGATTTTCTTCGCATTATCACTGTTCAAAATCCGCGAATGGATCATCGCCAGTATTCCGCTGCCACTGCGTGCGGGCATCGCGGCTGGGATTGGCTTGTTTCTGGCGATCATTGCGCTGGAAGGCGCCGGTATTGTGGTGGATAACCCCGCCACGCTGGTGGGCATTGGCGATCTAACCAAACCGGGGCCACTGCTGGCAGTGTTGGGCTTTATCATCATCGTAGTGTTGGAAGCGCGCCGCGTGACCGGTGCGGTGCTGATTGGCATTTTGGTGGTGACATTTATCTCAGTGGGCATCGGTTTGTCGCCGTTTGCCGGGGTGTTTTCTGCGCCGCCATCCATCGCACCCACCTTTTTGCAGCTGGACATTGCCGGTGCGTTTAACGTCGGCCTGATCAGCGTGATCTTCGCTTTCCTGTTCGTTGACGTGTTTGATAACACCGGCACGCTGCTGGGCGTGACTAAACGTGCAGGCTTAGCCGATGAGAAGGGCAACGTACCGAAAATGGGCCGTGCGCTGATTGCCGACAGCGCAGCTGCGCTGTTTGGTTCGCTGCTGGGCACGTCAACCACCACCAGTTACGTAGAATCAGCGGCGGGCGTCAGCGCCGGGGGCCGTACCGGTTTAACCGCGATTGTGGTCGCGGTTCTGTTTTTACTCAGCCTGTTCTTCTCACCGCTGGCCTCCAGCGTACCGGTATTTGCCACCGCGCCTGCGCTGCTGTTTGTCGCAGTATTGATGGCTTCGGGCCTGGCTGAGATTGACTGGAAAGACATCACCACCGCTGCACCGGTAACGGTAACGGCGTTAACCATGCCGTTAACCTACTCGATTGCTAACGGTATCGCTTTTGGTTTTATTACCTGGACCGTGGTGAAACTGCTGAGCGGCCGTACCAAAGAGGTCAATGTCGCACTGATCGTTCTGTCGATCCTGTTTGTGATTAAACTGGGGTGGCTGAGCGCCTGATAACTCCTCTCCGCCGCTGTTTATTTCGCAGCGGCGGGTTCGCCCCTTTACTGCCATTTCGCCTTCTCTTACTGGCTGAGTGATTATTTTTGCGCAGCCGCTTCCAGAGCATAATAAATCCCCTGTTTCTTCTGCGATTAAGCGATAGTTTTGTCGTGTCTGAGGTTGTTGACAGAAATCTAAATTGCTGAGGTTTTACCGAAACGTGGAATGATTAAACTGCGGCAATCTGTTTCACTCTCTGTGCGACAGATTCCGGCGTGAACGGATACGACGCGGGAGACACATTCAGACGTGTCGGCGTTGCAGGGGAAAATAATGGATTATTTTTATGGAAAGTTTGAGCAGTGGGAACCGTTTACGTTTAATGGCGCTCGCTGCCGTGGAGGCAATAACATGGAAAAACTGGAAAAACGCATTGAGCGAGTCGAGCAGGATTTGCATCAGGTCAAAATTGATATAGCGGTGTTGACCGAGCGTTCGCAAACATTTGCGACGAAGGCTGATCTTGAAGTGATTCGAAGTGAGCATGGTGCATTCAAAAAAGAAGTGATTCAAAGATTCGACGCCATAGACAAGAAGTTCGACACCATAGATAAGAAATTCGACGCCATAGACAAGAAATTCGATGCCCTTAATAACCGAATTATCTGGACAATGATGGTTCCTTTAACGCTGTTTGTGGTGGGGTGGTTCATTAAAACCGCGGTGCTTCACGTTTAGTTCTCGGGTGTCAATATGGCTAATCATCAATGCGGGACATGCCCGCATTGATTGCTCTCGTGACAAGGCTGAAAGCGAACAAAACCTTATCTGAACGGCGGTTCGTTAAAGGTTCGCAGTTTCCGTGAATGCAATTTATCCCCTTCGGCGCGCAGCAGTTCTACCGCTTGAATACCGATCTGTAAATGCTCCGAGATTGCGCCTTCGTAAAAACGGTTTGCCTGACCCGGCAGTTTGATTTCTCCGTGCAGCGGTTTGTCAGAAACGCACAGCAACGTACCGTAAGGCACGCGAAAGCGATAACCCTGCGCGGCGATGGTGGCGCTTTCCATATCCACTGCCACCGCACGGCTCAGGTTGAAGCGCAATGCAGAAGCGGAGTAGCGCAGTTCCCAGTTGCGGTCATCGGTGGTAACCACGGTTCCGGTACGCAGGCGCTCTTTCACTTCTTCACCTGGCATGCCGCTGACCGATTTAGTGGCATCATAAAGCGCGCGCTGCACTTCGGCGATGCTTGGGATCGGGATATCTGGCGGCAATACGCTGTCGAGCACGTGATCGTCACGCAGGTAAGCGTGAGCCAGTACATAATCGCCAATGCGCTGACTTTCACGCAGTCCGCCACAGTGGCCAATCATCAACCAGGCGTGTGGGCGGATAACGGCAAGGTGATCGCAAATGGTTTTGGCATTCGACGGGCCAACGCCAATGTTGATCAAGGTGATGCCGCGACGATGAGGGGAAGTGAGATGCCAGGCAGGCATTTGGTGTTTCTTCCATGCTAAATCAGAAAGCATGGCGTCACTGTCCGCGGTATCGGCGGTGAGCACCACATCACCGGCACAGACCAGGCTGTCGTAAGCTGTGTTGGGATCGCGCACCTGTTCAATAGCCCAGCGCACAAACTCATCAACATAGCGCGTGTAATTGGTGAACAGCACAAACGGCTGGAAATGTTCTACTGACGTGCCGGTGTAATGGCGCAGGCGCGCCAGCGAAAAGTCAGTGCGCAGTGCGTCAAAGTGAGACAGCGGGAAGCGCGCATCGACGTTGAACAAGCCATCAGCCGTTTCATCGCCAATCTGTGACAGTTCAGTGGTGGGGAAATGGCGCGCAATACCGGCGCTCATCGAGCGATCCAGTGACAAATCTGAACCATCAATCACGTAAGGATAAGGGATCTCTTGCGCTGATGGGCCGACTTCAATATCCACTTCATACTCTTTTTCCAGCATCGCTAACTGCTCGGCGATGTAATGGCGCAGCAGGGCTGGACGCGTAATGGAGGTGCTGTAACGGCCAGTGTGCGTAAAGCGTCCCCACGCGCGGGTGCGGTTTTGTTGCGGGCCATCGCCGTGCCAGCTGATGCGCAGCTCAGGGTAAACAAACAGACCTTGTGCGCGTGCCGCATAGTCAGGCAGCGTGCCATCTTCGGTGAAAGCTTTGATGGCAGTACGCAGGGCGTTTACCGATTCATCATATAAACGCTCAAGCTCATCAAGCGCCTGTTGGCTGGTCAAATTTTTCCGTTGTGTAGGCATAGCTTCTCCTTGGGTGTTTACAGCGAATTATCCTCAGCTTAGCGGGTTTGACGCTGGCTTTGGTTAATAATCTGTGATCAACCGCATTTTGCACCAACGTGGTGCTGGTGAGTTAGCCAAAGCACTCTATCGTTAGTGATCAAGTGGAAGCGAAAGGCGCTCAACGCCCCCAAATTCACCCTTCAACGTAAGATTTCGTCACAAATGGTGACTTTTGGCGAGATTATTGCTTACGAATTAACCGTGGCCACTCCCGGCCACAAAATGTTCTCAAAGTGCTCCCCAGTCAGTGTATTCAGAAGTTGATTTCTCCCTATTTGGCATTCGCGCCTAACCGTGTTGAGGATGACAGCATGTCTGTGAAATTGATCAAGTTACCGATGAAACTCTTACTTGCAGGGTGTTTAACCACCGCGTTTTATGCACAGGCCGATATCAAGATTGGCGTGGCCGGCCCGTTTTCTGGCCCTAATGCCACCTATGGTGCGCAGTACTGGAAAGGCGCCACGCAAGCAGCCGAAGACATCAACGCCGCAGGCGGCGTGAACGGCGAGAAGATTGTGCTGGTGCAGGGCGATGATGCCTGCGAACCCAAGCAGGCTGTTTCTGTGGCTAACCGCTTGGTCGATCAGGATAAAGTGATGGCGGTGGTCGGCCACTTCTGCTCCTCATCAACCATGCCAGCGTCAGAAGTGTATGACGAAGCGGGTGTACTCACGATTACGCCAGGTTCAACCAACCCCAAAATCACCGAGCGCGGCATGAAATCGATGTTTCGCATGTGTGGGCGTGATGACCAACAAGGCGCGATTGCCGCCAATTACATGATCGATACGCTTAAAGCCAAGAAAGTCGCGGTGATCCACGACAAAGATACTTACGGACAAGGCTTAGCCGATGCGACCAAAGCCGCATTGGAAAAACGCGGTGTGAAAGAGGTGCTGTATGAAGGCTTGTCGCGGGGCGAGAAAGACTTTAACGCGCTGGTAACTAAGATTGCCCAGGTCAATCCTGATGTGGTCTATTTCGGGGGATGTCATCCAGAAGCCGGGCCGCTGGTGCGTCAGATGCGTGAGCAGGGCGTGAAAGCGAACTTCTTCTCAGGCGACTGTATCGTAACCGAAGAGATGGTCACTGCCGCAGGTGGGCCGCAATACACCAAAGGCGTGTACATGACCTTTGGTAACGATCCGCGTCAAATACCCGCAGGCAAAGCGGTGATTGAGAAATTCCGTGCCGGTGGTTTCGAACCGGAAGGATACACCTTGTACGCCTATGCCTCGATTCAGGCGATTGCCGCTGCGTACAAAGGCGCAGGCAAAGACAACGAAAAAGCCAGCGAGTGGTTGAAAGCCAATCCAGTCGATACTGTCATGGGACAGAAATCCTGGGATGGTAAAGGCGACCTGAAAGTCTCCGACTACGTCATTTATCAGTGGGATGATAAAGGCAAATACCACCAACTCTAATTTAATCGTCATTCTTCACGTTACGGGCGCGTTGGCTTCACTTGCTCACCCCGGTCACTGACGATTGTCAGCTCCCGGGGATTCCCAAGCTCGCCGCCTTCCCGTAACGCGAATAATTTAGATTAAAAATTAATCGTGATTGTTCATGTTACGGGCGCGTTGGCTTCACTTGCTCACCCCGGTCACTGACGATTGTCAGCTCCCGGGGATTCTCAAGCTCGCCGCCTTCCCGTAACGCGAATAATTTAGATTAAAAATTAATCGTGATTGTTCACGTTACGGGCGCGTTGGCTTCACTTGCTCACCCGGTTACTGATGATTGACAGCTCCCGGGGATTCTCAAGCTCGCCGCCTTCCCGTAACGCGAATAATTTAGATTAAAAATTAATCGTGATTGTTCATGTTGCGGATGCGTTGGCTTCAATTGCTCACCCGGTTACTGACGATTGACAGCTCCCGGGAGTTCTCAAGCTCGCCGCCTTCCCGTAACGCGAACAGTTGAGATTAAAAATTAATCGTGATTGTTCATGTTGCGGATGCGTTGGCTGCGCTTGTTTACCCCGGTCACTGACGGGTGTCGGCTCCCGGGGATGCGTGCACTTACCGCCTTCCTGCGACGTGAATAATTTAGGGTAATGAGATCGCGCCTCGCTTGCGGGCGGGGCGAATTTCCAATGAGCCAGCGGTTTGGCTCTTTGCGGTGAGACTTCGCTATGGACGCTTTTTTCCTGCAGCAAATGATTAATGGCCTGACGCTGGGCGCGGTTTACGGCCTGATCGCCATCGGCTACACCATGGTTTACGGCATTATCGGCATGATTAACTTCGCCCACGGTGAGGTTTACATGCTCTCAGCCTACTTGTGCGCCATTGGTCTGGCGCTGCTCTCCTCTTTCGGTATTCACTCCTTTCCGCTGCTGATCTTCGGCACATTGCTCTTCACCATCGTGATTACTGCCGTTTATGGCTGGACGATTGAGCGCATTGCTTATCGTCCGCTGCGTAACTCCACCCGCTTAGCGCCGCTGATTTCGGCGATTGGCATGTCGCTGATATTGCAAAACTACGTGCAGCTGAGTCAGGGGCCGAATCAGCAAGGCGTGCCGACGCTGTTAACCGGTGTGCTGCGCATGGAGTTTGATGGCGGTGTGGTGCAGATCACCTGGACCAAAGTCTTTATTCTGATCGCCGCGGCGTGCGGCATGGCGCTACTAACCTGGATCATCCAGTACACGCGGTTGGGCCGCATCTGTCGTGCCGTGCAGCAAGATCGGCGCATGGCTGCCATTCTCGGCATTAACACCGATCGGATCATCTCACTGGTATTTGTCATTGGCGCATCAATGGCGGGACTGGCGGGCGTGCTGGTCACTATGAACTACGGCACGTTTGATTTTTACGCCGGGTTCATCATCGGCATCAAAGCGTTTACCGCCGCAGTGCTCGGCGGTATCGGCTCGTTGCCCGGCGCGATGTTAGGTGGCCTGCTGCTGGGCGTGGCGGAGGCGCAGTTCGCCGGATTGGTGAATTCTGACTACAAAGATGTGTTCTCTTTTGCCCTGCTGGTGGTGATTTTGATCTTCCGGCCGCAGGGATTACTGGGGCGACCGCTGGTAGCGAAAGTGTGAGGAAGCAGGCATGAGTGAAACCATTCAGGGAATCAATCTTCGCCATACGCTGCGGGAAACGGTGCTGGCAGGATTTATTGCGTTGATCGTATTTGGGCCGATTGTCGGCATCGTGTTAGACGGTTATCAGTTTCAACTTGAGCCGCTGCGTGTGGCGCTGCTGGTTGCCATTGTGATGGCGGGACGTTTGCTGTTTAGCCTGTTTATGCAAACCACTCAAGGTAAAAAACTGCTGCGAAAATTTGCAGATGTGGATGATGGCGTTTACGTGCGTGAGCCAGGCTACCGCTCACGTTTGCGCTGGATTATCCCGCTGCTGCTGATCGCCGCCTGTGTTTTCCCGGCCTTCTCCAGCAAATATCTGTTAACCGTGGCTATTCTCGGGCTGATTTATGTGCTGCTCGGGCTGGGGCTGAACATTGTGGTCGGGCTTGCTGGGCTGCTCGATCTCGGTTATGTGGCGTTTTATGCCATTGGGGCATATGGCCTGGCGCTGGGTTATCAATATCTCGGCCTGGGATTCTGGAGCATGTTGCCGTTGGCCGCATTGATGGCGGCCTGTGCTGGCGCGTTGTTGGGCTTTCCGGTGTTGCGTATGCACGGTGATTACCTGGCGATTGTCACGCTGGGGTTCGGTGAAATCATTCGATTGGTGTTAAACAACTGGCTCGCATTTACCGGCGGCCCCAATGGCGTTTCCGTGCCGTCGCCGACCTTTCTCGGGCTGGAATTTGGCCGTCGCGCTCGTGAAGGCGGCGTGCCGTTTCATGAGTTTTTCCATCTCAGCTACAACCCGAATATGAAGTTTATCTTTATCTATGCGGTGCTGGTTCTGGTGGTGTTACTGGTGCTGTTTATTAAGCATCGCCTGACGCGTATGCCCATCGGCCGCGCCTGGGAAGCGCTGCGCGAAGATGAAATCGCCTGCCGCGCGATGGGGCTGAATCACGTGTTGGTTAAACTCTCCGCCTTCATGCTGGGCGCCTCAACCGCCGGCATTGCTGGGGTGTTTTTTGCCAGCTATCAGGGTTTTGTCAATCCCACCTCGTTTACCTTTTTCGAATCCGCGTTGATTCTGGCGATTGTGGTGTTGGGCGGGATGGGATCAACGCTGGGCGTGGTGCTGGCAGCCTTTGTGCTGACCGTTGCGCCAGAGCTATTGCGCAGTTTCGCCGAGTATCGTGTGCTGCTGTTTGGCATGTTGATGGTGTTGATGATGATTTGGCGTCCGCGTGGTCTGGTTCGCACCAGCCGCGTTGGCGTGCCGCTGCGCAAAGGGGTTCGCCATGACTGATGCGATTTTGCAGGTGGATAATTTGATGATGCGCTTCGGTGGCATCAAGGCGTTAAACGATGTCAGTTTGAAAGTTGAGCGCGGTTCCGTCACGTCACTGATTGGCCCCAATGGCGCCGGGAAAACCACCGTGTTCAACTGCTTAACCGGTTTTTACCGTGCCAGCGGTGGGCGGATACAGCTGAATGCGAATCAGCGCTCCACCGATGTGATTCAGGTACTGGGGGAGAAAATCCATCCCAGCGACTGGATTAACCCGACGCAACTTGGATCGCGCGTCTGGTACAAAATGTTTGGCGGGGCGCATTTGGTGAACCGCGCCGGGCTGGCGCGCACCTTTCAAAACATTCGCCTGTTCCGGGAAATGTCAGTGATTGAAAATCTGTTAGTGGCGCAGCACATGCTGGTGAACCGCAACTTACTGGCGGGCGTGTTTAATACGCGCGGCTATCGTGCGGCAGAGAACCTGGCGCTGGATCGCGCCTTTTACTGGCTGGAGATGGTGGATTTGGTGCCAACCGTCAACCGGCTGGCGGGCACGCTCTCCTACGGTCAGCAGCGGCGTCTGGAGATTGCCCGCGCCATGTGTACGCAACCGGAACTGATCTGCCTGGACGAGCCGGCGGCAGGGCTGAATCCCGTCGAAACTGATGCGCTTAGCGCTATTTTGCACCGGCTGCGTGCCGATCACCGTATCAGCGTGCTGCTGATTGAACATGACATGCCAATGGTGATGAGCATCTCCGATCACATCGTGGTGCTCGATCACGGTGATGTTATCGCCCAAGGCACACCGCAACATATTCGGCACGATCCACGGGTAATCGCCGCCTATCTGGGCGTGGATGATGAGGAGGATGCGCATGGCTGACGTATTAGCATTTGAGTCGGTAAATGTGTTCTACGGCCCGCTGCAGGCGTTAAAAAACGTGTCACTGACGGTTGCGGAAGGGGAAACCGTGGCGTTGATTGGCGCAAATGGCGCCGGGAAATCAACCTTGTTGATGTCGATTTTCGGTCAGCCGCGTATTGCCAGCGGTGAGATTCGCTATCGCGGTGAACCGATCAGTCATAAATCCACCCATTTCATCGCGGCAAACGGCATTGCGCAGGCCCCAGAAGGGCGGCGCATTTTTGCCGACATGACGGTGGAAGAAAATATGCAGATGGGCACCATCGCCATCGGCAACCGTCATCAGAAAGAGGATTTGGAACGGATGTACGCGCTGTTTCCACGCTTGCTGGAGCGCCGCAAGCAGCGGGCAATGACGCTTTCTGGCGGTGAACAACAGATGCTGGCGATTGCGCGTGCCTTGATGAGCCGCCCGAGCTTGCTGCTGCTGGATGAACCAAGTCTGGGTTTGGCACCGATTGTGGTTAAGCAAATCTTTACTATTTTGCGTGAATTGACCGCGCAGGGCATGACGCTGTTTCTGGTGGAACAGAATGCACGTCATGCGTTGAAGCTCGCCGATCGCGGTTACGTGATGGTCAATGGCGAGATTCGATTGAGCGGCAGTGGAGCAGAATTGCTGAATAATGAAGAGGTCCGCAGCGCTTATCTCGGCGGCGGAACAGATCATGCCGCGGGGGAAGTTAAAATATTGTAATAATGTCTAAATTGGGCGAGGAAACACTTTGCATAAATTCTCGCCCCCTATCATCATAAGATCTCCTGTCCAATCTCTTCTGATTTGGTATTCCCTTGCAAAATCCTGGCGTAGCAGTGATGCAGGCGATCAAGCGTACTGCGTGGTATCCCAAACGTCGCGCTTATCGCACGCTTTATTGGCGTGAGATCTCGCCATTAGCAGTGCCTATTTTTATCGAAAACCTCTGCGTCTTATTGATGGGCGTATTGAGCACCTTCCTGGTCAGCTGGCTGGGCAAAGAGGCGATGGCGGGCGTTGGCCTGGCTGACAGCTTCAACATGGTGATCATCTCCTTTTTTGCCGCTATCGATTTAGGCACTACGGTGGTGGTGGCCTTCAGCCTGGCGAAGCGTAACGGTAAACGCGCCCGAGCCGCGACGCGCCAATCTTTAGCAATGATGACCATGCTGGCGTTTGTGCTGGTGATCGCTATTGAGTTCTGGGGACATCTGATTATCGATCTCATTGCCGGTGCGGCCGATCCCAAGGTGAAAGCCTTGGCGCTGAGTTATTTGCAGATCTCGGCGTGGAGCTATCCTGCTGCGGCTATTACGTTAATCGGCAGCGGAGCGCTGCGCGGGGCAGGCAATACCAAAATTCCGATGCTGATTAACGGCGGCATGAATATCCTGAATATTGTCATCAGTAGCGTGCTGATTTACGGCTGTTTTTCTTGGGACGGGCTGGGCTTTGTCGGCGCGGGATTGGGCTTGACGATCACCCGTTACATTGGCGCTATCGCAGTGATTTACGTGCTGATGATCGGCTTTAACGCCTCGCTGAAAATCTCGCTGAAAAGCTATTTCCGCCGCTGGAACAGCAATATTTTGTTTGAGGTATTGAGCATCGGCGTACCCGCCAGTATCGAATCGGTGCTGTTCAATGGCGGTAAATTGTTGACGCAGGTGTTTGTCGCTGGCATGGGAACCAGCGAAATCGCCGGTAACTTTATCGCCTTCTCAATCGCTTCCTTGATCAACCTGCCGGGCAATGCACTCGGTTCCTCCTCAACGATTATTACCGGTACCCGGCTCGGAAAAAATCAGGTGTTCCAGGCGGAGCGGCAGGTCAGGCATGTGTTCTGGCTGGCAACGATCTGCCTTACCGGAATGGCGATGCTAACCGTGCCGCTGGCAGGGATTCTGGCGCGCTTCTACACCAGCGATCCAGAAGTGATTAATGTGACGCAGCATTTGATTTGGCTCAACGCCTTGTTCATGCCGATTTGGGCGGCGTCGTGGGTACTGCCAGCCGGGCTGAAAGGCGCACGCGACGCACGTTACACCATGTATGTTTCGATGTTCAGCATGTGGTGCGCCCGCGTGGTGGCCGGTTATCTGCTGGGAATCGTCCTTGGTATGGGCGTAGTGGGCGTTTGGCTTGGTATGTTCCTCGATTGGGCGGTGCGCGGCATTTTCTTCTGGTGGCGACTGAACAGCGGAAAATGGCTGAATAACTACCGCAAGATGGTGGCGAAAAACGGGTAATCCTCTTTCCCTCTCTTGCGTCAGTGAGAGAGGGAAAAACACCTTGGCGCTCACCCCCTCACAATGCCAATTTTATTCGTAAAATTTCAGTCAGTTGCACAGTGCAGCGCGGCGATTCCCTGACTAGCGTTAACAGCGCTCCGCATCGATGGAGACAATAAAAATCGTATCCTACGCAATGAACAGGTGAATATATGGCAGGTATTAAACCGCTGCTGGCTTTGCTGCCACTGCTGTGCAGCGCCCCGTTGTGGGCGAGCACCTTCGTTTATGTCTCAAATGCCGACTCCGGCACCGTTTCGCGTTATCAACTCAATCAACACTCGGGCGCGCTTAAGTGGCTGGGTGATACGCCTGCAGGCAAAAAGATCATGCCGTTAGCCGCCAGTCCCGATGGCAAACACTTATACGGTGCGTTGCGCAGTCCACCCTATTCGATTGTGAGCTGGCGGGTGAATCGGCAAAACGGTGCCCTGGATAAGCAGGCGGTGACGCCGGTTGACGCCAGTTTCCCCTTTATCACCACTGATAAAACAGGCCGTTATCTGCTTGCCGCCTCTTACGATAGCGATATCGTGACCAGTAACCGCATCGATCCTCAAGGTATTGTCACCGCTAACGTGACGGGACGATTTCATACTGGGCCGCATGCCCATTCAGTCATACCCGATGCCAGCAACCATTCGCTTTACGTCGGTAATCTCGGCGCAGATCGGCTGCTGCAACTCACACTGAGCGATCAGGGCGGTATTACGCCAGTGGGTAAAGGGTACGTAGCGGGCGAGAAAAACAGTGGCGCGCGCCATTCGGTGATGTCGCCCGATAACCGCTTTGTTTATAACCTGGCGGAGATGAGCGGCACCGTGACGCAATATTCACGCGCGGCAGATGGCGCTCTGAAAGAAGTGCAGCGTTGGCCGAATGCGGTCGCCGAGAAATATGGCTTGCAGCACGGCGTACAACGCCCGGCAGGTTACAGCGATCCCACACCACGCATCTGGGCTGCTGACATTCAAATCACCCCCAATGGTCATTTCCTCTACGTTACTGAACGCACCTCCAGCACCGTCAGTGGTTATCGGGTTGACCCATCATCCGGTGCATTAAGCTTGATCGGCAGTTGGCGCGTAGAAAAACAGCCACGCAGTATCGCTATTGATGCACAAAGCCAATGGCTGATTGCCAGCGGTGAAAAAAGCGCCGTGATTGGCAGTTATGCCATTCATCCTCAAAGTGGCGCGTTGCAGCGGGTCGCTGAAGCGCCAAGTGGCAAGGGCTCAAATTGGGTGACACTGATTTCACACTGAGTTGTTTTCACATCCGGTTTGTTGGCTTTACGTTTATTCGCCTGTGCTAAGTGCATCGGCTTTTTCTTAATAATTCCGCCGACCGGTTGGAAATAAGTAAAAGCTATTATTTCCCGCGGGTTGATCTGTGTCATTTTTTAATGGACATCGTCAATTAAATAACTCTCTTCATCTCGTTGCGACTCTGACTTAAATAGCGTTTCCGTTCGGTGATATTTATTCTCGCTTTCCTGTTTACTCAACAGTTATTTAGCCAGGAGAAAGAACGATATGGAAAAAAGCTTCGATAACGGCTCGCCGCTGTTTAGCGTACGGCAGCTTTCTGTGGCGCTTCCGGCGGGAATGGATCGGCAGTTTGCGGTGGAAAACCTCAGTTTCGACCTCGCAGCCGGTGAAATCCTGTGCATTATCGGCGAATCCGGCTCTGGCAAATCAGTCACTGCCCATGCGGCGATGGGATTGCTACCCCGCGCGTTGCAGATCACCAAGGGCGAAATTGTACTGCGCGGCCAGAATTTACTGACGCAAACGCCTGAAACCCTGCGTCAGTTACAGGGCCGCACGATTGCCATTATCTTTCAGGATCCGCTGTCCGCCTTGAATCCACTGATGACTATCGGGGCGCAAATTATAGAAGTGATGGAGTCACATAATGTGGGCGATGCGCCATCGCGACGACAGAAAATGTTGTCGCTGTTAGACGAAGTGGGATTACCCGAACCCGAACGCATGCAGCATCAATATCCGTTTCGTTTGTCGGGTGGGCAGCGTCAACGTGTGATGATCGCCATGGCATTGACGTTGGATCCTGATGTGTTGATTGCTGATGAACCGACTACCGCGCTGGATGTCACCACGCAAGCGCAAATCCTTAAGCTGATCCGCGAGTTACAGCAGCGTAAAGCGATGAGCGTGATGTTTATCACTCACGATTTTGGCGTGGTCGAAGAGATTGCCGATCGGGTGATTGTGATGGAAAAGGGCAAGATGGTGGAATCAGGCCCGGCACAGCGCGTTTTACGCCATCCGCAGCATCCCTATTCGCGCAAACTGATTGCGGCGGTACCGCGCTTACAGCAGCAGGCGCGGACACGTAATGCGCTTTCTCCGCAGGTGCTTGAAGTCAAAGCGCTGTGCAAAACTTATCGTAGCGACAGCGGTTGGTTTAGCCGTAGCCGGGAAGTGACCGCACTGAACAAGGTGAGTTTCAGCCTGAAAAAAGGCGAAACCTTAGGTATCGTCGGTGAATCGGGTTCGGGAAAATCTTCGCTGGGGCGCGTGCTGCTCAAGCTGTTGCCTGCCGACAGTGGTGAAGTGATCTTTGATGGACGTGACATTTTACCGATGAGCGAAAGCGCTTTTCGTCCACTGCGTCGCTGGATCCAAATGGTGTTTCAGGACCCGTTTGCTTCACTCAATCCCCGCCACACCATTGGCACCATTCTCTCGGCTGGCCCGCTGGCGTTGGGCGGCATGAGCCAGACAGAAGTTAAGCGCAAAGCGCAGCAGCTATTGAGCCTGGTGGGGCTGGAACCCAGCGCCTGGGAACGTTACCCGCATGAGTTTTCCGGTGGTCAACGCCAGCGTGTTGGCATTGCCCGTGCGCTGATGTTTGACCCGGTGTTGCTGGTGGCAGATGAGTCGGTTTCCGCGTTGGATGTCTCAATTCAGGCGCAGGTGCTGGCGTTGCTAAAAGAAGTGCAGGAAAAAACCCAGGTCGCGATGATTTTTATTACCCACGATCTGCGCGTTGCCAGCCAGGTGTGTGACGAAATTGCGGTGCTGTACAAAGGTGAGATTGTCGAACAGGGCACGCCACAGGCGGTTTTCCAGCAACCGAAACACGCTTATACCGCACAGCTGGTGGCGTCGATTCCAGGCGAAACCTCGGCCATCGCACCTTAAGTGGAATCAGAAAAAGCTATGACGAAACAGGTTGTGATCGTCCACTAAGTCGCCAATACTGCAAACAGGTTGCAGTTGGTTGAAAACGTCGCTAACCCTTTCTTCTTGATGGTTTTTTTAACCAGCGTGGAGGTCGACATGATGGCAGCAACAGCAGTTCCGGTTCATCCGCAAGACGTTAATCTCGGGGTGCTTGGCACCATGCTGAGTTACTGGGTGCGCAGCGTGAATATTGCCGTTTCGCGTGACCTCGATGAGCAGCTATCAGGGCTGGAGGTTGCTCGCGGTACGGGAAAAATCAGCACGTTACTGATTATCGATCATCATCCCGGCATTCGCCCTTCGCTGATTGCTGAAGTCATACAGCGCGACCGTTCCGCAATGGCGCGTTTGATTGACCAAATGGAGCAGCAGCAACTGCTCACACGCCAAACGGGTGAACAGGATCAGCGCTCCCAGGCGCTGTTTCTCACGCCACGAGGCGCCGCATTAGCACAACGTGTTCGCCAATTAACTCAGCAGCAGGAAGATCGCTTTTTCCGCCATTTAACGGCACAGGAAAAAAAGTCAGCGATTAAACTGCTGAAGAAAATCATGCGTTATTCTCCCTGACTTTCCGCTTTATCACTGAATATCTCTCGCTACGTGGAAGGTTTAATTCTGCGTGGTAGCGCCAGCTTTTGTCTTTATTTTGGGTTCACCTGAGAAATTGGGCGAAATAACGTAGGGCAACCGCGAGTATTTATATGCCAGGTCCATTTGTTGTACCCGTTCATGGGGATGTGGAATGCCCGACAAAGGTGGATGTTGTGGTCATTGGCGGCGGCATTATTGGCTGCTCCACCGCACTGGAAATTGCTGAGCAGGGCATTAGCGTGGCGCTGTGTGAAAAAGGGGGCATTGGGCAAGAGCAATCGAGCCGAAACTGGGGCTGGGTGCGGCTTTCGCGTCGCGATCCGCGTGAAGTGCCGCTGATGGCAGCATCATTACGTATTTGGCAAACCCTGAATCAGCGCGTCGGTGCAGAAACGGGCTATCGGCGCGCGGGCATTGTCTTTCACTGTGCCGACGATGAGGCTTTTCAGCAGCATCAACGCTGGACGCGTCATCTGGAAGGCTCAGAATTCAACGCTGAAATGGTTGATCGTGCTGGCTTTGAACGTCTGTTTCCGGGGCAACGCTTAGCCGGTGTTGGGGCGTTATATACCCCAGATGATGGACGCGCCGAACCGCAAAAAGCGGCCCCGGCGATAGCTGAAGCCGCACGTAAGCAGGGCGCATCGATTCTGACGGAGTGCGCAGTGCGCGGCATTGATACTGCCGCCGGACGCGTCTGTGGCGTATTTACCGAGCGGGGATACATCGCCTGTCAGCAAGTGGTGTTGGCTGGTGGTGCCTGGTCAAGCTTGTTTGCAGGTCGCCTCGATTTGCGTTTACCGCAGTTAAAGGTATTGAACAGCGTAGTGCGGACCGAACCGCTCGCGGGTGGCCCCGAGACGGCTGTATGGGCGCGGGATTTTGCGGTGCGCAAACGTCTGGATGGCGGTTACACCATCGCGTCCGGGCATGAAAGTCAGGTTGATATCGTGCCGAAAACCTTCCGCTTCGCCCGTGATTTTATCCCTGCGCTACGCCATGAATGGGGTTCGCTGCGTTTGCGCGTGGGTGGACGCTTCTTTGATGAACTGCGCATTCCCGATCGCTGGGAGATGGATGAACCCAGCCCGTTTGAATATTGCCGGGTACTCGATCTACCGCCGTCGAAAACCTTAACCGACAAGGTGTTGGATCAGCTGCGTCAGCAACTTCCCGCCTTCGCTAATCTCAAAGTCGCTCAGCGTTGGGCGGGCTGCATTGACGTACTGCCCGACGCGATTCCGGTGATTTCTCCGGTTGAACGTTATCCCGGTTTGTATATGGCGACCGGCTTTTCCGGCCACGGTTTTGGAATTGGCCCGGCGGCGGGACGCCTGATGGCTGATCTGGTGTTGGGTCGCCAACCGGTGGTGGATCCCCGTGCATTCCGCTTTTCGCGTTTTAGTGACGGCTCAAAAATTGAAATTATCACCGGCTTTTGACTTGTCGGGCGAGACTGCCCGACGTTGCGTTCCCTGACCTGAGGAAAAAAGATGAGCGATAAGTTTGCGGATCACCTGCCCCCTATTTCGCGTCGGCAGGCATTGATTTATCTGGCATCGGGTACGGCGGCGCTGGCGATGCCTTCGCTGTTTGGTGGTAACATGGCGCGTGCGGCAATGCCCGGCGCAGGTAAGTGTGGGCAAATGGTCGTGGGCTTTTCGCAGGAGCCGACAGTGTTTAACCCTTTAATGCCGCATATTGAGGTGGATGATGGTCTGCATTTTAGCCTGTTCGATCAGCTGATTGGTGTAGATGACAAAGGCAATTTGTTTCCTAAACTGGCGACAGAAGTGCCGACGCTGGAAAACGGTGGTATTAGCGCGGATGGCCTGAATTTCCATCTCAAACTGCGGGATAACGTGAAATGGCACGACGGTAAACCTTTCACCGCGGAGGACGTTAAATTCACGTTGGAGCTGCTGGTAGATGCCAACTTCCGCAGTTGGACGCGTACCGGGCATGAACTGGTACGCGACATTAAGGTGGTATCACCAACCGAAATTACCTGGCGGATGGAGAAACCGTACTCGCCTTATACCTCTATTCTGGCCGCCACTTTTATTGTGCCTAAGCATGCTTTCGACGGCGTAGCCGATAAAAACACCGCTCCTTTTAACACGGCACCCATTGGTACCGGTCCTTTTAAGTGGCAGCAGCGCGTGCCGGGCGATCACATTGAGCTGGTGGCAAACAAAAGCTATTTCCTCGATGGCCCGATGCTGGAACGGCTGATCTATAAATACATCCCCGATCTCAATGTGATGTATACCCAGTTCGCCTCCGGTGATATCGATGTGGTGGGCTTGCAGTGGATCACCGCCGATCACTATGACGAAGCGAAGAAGCTGCCCAATAAAGTGGTGGATGTGTTTCAAAGCGCCACCATTGAGAACTTTGCGTTCAACCTTGGCAAGCCGCAGTTTCAGGAGCTTGCCGTGCGCGAGGCGCTGTATTACGCCATCGACAAACAGACGATTATCGACGCGCTCTATTACGGTTTGCCGAAGCCGACCGAAACCTACATGCCGATGCAGTCATTTTATTTCAATCCCGACCTGCCGAAGCATGAATACAATCTCGATAAAGCCAAAAAGCTGCTCGATGATGCGGGCTGGAAACCGGGCGCGGGCGGTATTCGCGAAAAGAATGGCGTACGGCTGTCGTTCAGTAATTCCACCACTGCGGGCAATCATCTGCGCGAACAGATGCAGCAATTTATCCAGCAAAGTTTTCAGGAAATTGGCGTGGAGATGAAAATTGCTAACCTGCCACCGGCAGTGATGTGGGGCGATTTCTGGATGCTGTCAAAATATGACAGTGCGATTGTCGGACTGAACTATCTCACCGGTTCCGATCCCGATACCGCTAATTACATGCATTCAACGTCCATTCCCGTGCAGGGCGGAGCAGGGCAGAACGTGTTCCAGTATAAAAATCCAGAAGTGGATACCTTGCTGGTTCAGGGTGCAGCAGAGTTTTCGCCAGAAAAACGTAAGGCAACCTACCTGAAAATCCAGGCGCTGGTGCGTAAGGATATGCCGGTGTTAACGCTGTTTACCTTCGCTAACGTGCGCGGCTACAAGCAGGGCGCAGAGAATATTACGCCAAATATCAACGTGCGTATCGACAGTTGGAACGTGAACAGCTGGGGCTGGAAAGCCTAATGGGTTAGCGCGTTTTGCTTCACCTTGAGCCTCTTTTTCCGCTTAAGAGGCTTAAGGGCGGCGCAAACCAGTGGTACATCGCTCTGAGGAGAATGCGTATGGCAGCTTTTCTGTTGAGACGCGTGGGGCAGAGCCTCATTCTGCTGTTTTTGGTTTCGATCATTGGCTTTACGGCACTGAATCTGGCACCGGGTGGCCCACTCTCGCAATTTGCCTTAACGCCGGGTATGACGCAGGAAGCGATGCAGCGTATTGCTGAACAGATGGGACTCAATCGTCCTTTGCCGGTGCAATATTTTGATTGGTTAAGCCATCTGGTGCGCGGCGACTGGGGGCGTTCTTACCGCGACGGTGAACCGGTGTTGCGCATTATCTTCTCGCATCTGCCTGCCACGCTGTTGTTAATGGTGAGTTCAATGGTGCTGTCGATAACCATCGGTGCCTGGGCGGGGATCAAGAGCGCGACCCAGCGCAACAGTCTGTTCGATCAGGTTTCCACGCTCTCCTCAATGATCGCGCTGTCGATTCCCACTTTCTGGTTCGGTCTGGTCGCGATCTATTTCTTCTCGCTAAAGCTGCAATGGTTGCCCGCTGGCAATATGTATACGGTGGGCGATGGGTCGGTGCTGGATGTGTTGCGTCACTTGATCCTGCCGGTTTTGGTGCTGACCTTCGTGGATGTGGCGATCTGGAGCCGCTACATGCGTACCGCCACGCTGGAAGTGATTCATCAGGACTTCGTCAAAACAGCTCGCGCCAAAGGTGTGCCGCCGCGTCGGGTGCTGATGAAGCATGTGGTCGGTAACGCACTTTTACCGATGATCACGCTGGCGGGCATGCAGCTTCCTACGGTGCTGGGCGGTGCGTTAGTGGCAGAAACGGTATTCACCTGGCCTGGCATGGGACGGCTGTTCCTGGACAGTTTGGGGTACAGCGATTATCCGGTGGTGATGGGGCTGCTGATGTGTTCAGCCTTGTTGGTGTTAGTGGGCAATTTACTGGCTGACGTAATAACTGCGCTGGTCGATCCGCGCATTCGTCCAACCTGAGGTGAATATATGGCTTCTTCAGTATTAGCACCGCCGGTGATCAGAGTGCGCTGGTGGCACAACCGGACGCTGCAGCGTTTTATGCAGCATCGACTGGCTTGTGCCAGCCTGATCATCATCATTCTCATGGCGCTGGCCTGCGCCTTCGGCCCGCTGCTGCTGCCGTTTGACGATCTGTTTATTGATCTGCGCGCGCGCTTTGCGCCACCGATGACCGGTTATCACTGGTTGGGCACCGATCCGTTAGGCCGTGACGTGTTGGCTCGCTTATTAATGGCGGGGCGTATTTCACTGCTGGTTGGCTTTTTCGCCATGGTACTTAGCATTATGCTGGGCACCGTTGTCGGCATTGTGGCGGGCTATTACGGCGGGCGGATGGGTGCGCTGTTAATGCGCATCGTAGATGCTTTTCTCGCTTTCCCAAGTGTCTTTTTGCTGCTGGCGCTGGCTGCGTTTATCAAACCCAGCCCGGCGATGATCACCGTGATTATCGCCGTAACCAGCTGGATGGAGGTGGCGCGTATTGTTGAGGCAGAAGTCCGCTCGCTGCGTGAAAGGGAATATATTTTAGCAGCCAGAATGCTTGGCTTATCTGGGCGATGGATTATGTTTCGCGAGCTGTTACCCAATGTCGTGGGGCCGATTATCGTCGCTGCCACATTGACGGTGGCACGCGCCATTCTGCTGGAGGCGTACATCAGTTTTCTCGGTTATGGCATTCAACCGCCGTTGCCAAGCTGGGGCAATATGCTCAACGGGGCACAGCAATATTTGCTGCGTGCACCGTGGCTCGCTTTGGTTCCCGGCATTGCCATCACGCTTGCAGTGACCTGCTTCAACTTCATTGGCGACGGATTACGTGATGCGCTCGACAGCCGCAGTGATAAATCTTAGTGGCGCGGCTTAGTTGATTTTTGGTAAAGCAGCGCAGAAATTGGTGGTTCTGATCTGCGTTGAAAACCGGTTAACTCAAACCATCAACCCTTGAGGAGACGACAAAATGAAACAACTAAAAGCATGGTTTGAGGCTTGGCTGGCAGCCGATCGCTCAACCAACGCAGACGCCAGTGAATCGACCCTGGATAGTGAGCTTCTGTTCCCCATCAGCCAACTTTATGGGCTGGAGTATTATCCTTCCATTCACCGCTATCATGAAAAATAGCCGCTGTTGCTGCTTAACCTCTTACTTAACCATGTAAAGGCCCGCTTAGACCCGCGGGCCTTTTTTTGTCCATTTTGCTGCTGCGTTGCCACGTACTCTTTCAACACCGCTGTTTAATCGTTATGCGCAGAATGAAACCTACGGCTTTCACGTTGATGGCGTGGTGCGCAGCAATGGTCAAAGTGGCTGGATGCGAACCGATCTCTCCACCACGCTGTTTCTTTCTGAGCCTGAAAGCACGTTTTGGTAAAGAAGAGGAGATTTTGTCGCTGCTCAACCTTTATCACAATGTATTGCGTGGCTGGACGGACGTTTAAGACGTTGCATCAGGCAGAGCAGGAGAGGTGTGCAGCGGCTGCGGTAAGAGGGCTGCTTTGTGGCAGCACCTTTTCATCAGGCTGTTTTAGGCACAAAAAAAAACAGACATCCGGGGATGTCTGTTTTCTCGAATTTGGCTCCTCTGACTGGACTCGAACCAGTGACATACGGATTAACAGTCCGCCGTTCTACCGACTGAACTACAGAGGAATCGTTGGAACGAGGCGAATATTAACGGCGACGTCTGAGGGTGTCAACAGCAAAAAATACATTATCATTCAACTGGCTAGCTTTAGCACAAAGCGATCGCGATTTAAGCAGATTCTGATGCGTTTGCTGTCAGGCGGCTTAAGGGATCTTGTTGATAAAACTGGCGTAAGTGCTGATACATCGCTGGAAAACGTTCAGCTAACAGATCGGGTGCGGTGAAGAAATATTCGGATAGCACCGCAAAGCATTCAGCAGGATCGCTGGCGGCGTAGGGATCGATACTTGCCGCCTGTTCGCCGACCAGCTCAACTTCGCTTTCGATCTCTTCCATTGCCGCACGTAAATCCCTTTCCCACAGCGCGACTTCGCGCAGCGGCATCAGCGGAATACCGCTGGTGTAGCCGCTTCCACGGGCATCCAGTTTGTGCGCGACTTCGTGAATCACCAGGTTGTAGCCGGAGAGATCAAACGAATCCTGAATATCCTGCCAGTTCAGCACCACCGGACCTTGCGTCCAGCTTTGTCCGGCATGCACCGCAGGAGCACTGTGTACCAGTCCCGCTTCATCCTGCCAGTTGTCATGCACGGAAAAGGGTTCCGGATAGATCAGCACGTCGTGAAAACCATCCAGCCAATCCAGGCCTAACGTCAAAACGGGCAAACAGAACAGCAGGGCGATGCGCACGCTGCGTAACGCGTCGAGCTGTACGCCATCCAGCAGAACCAGTTTTTTCTGAGAGAGAAACCGCTGCGCTAACAGCACCAACGCTCGCTGTTCGTCATCGGTTAGAAGAGTAAAGATCGGTTGCGCCAAACCTTGCTGCCACGGCAGCTCAGCCAAAGCCGAATCAACATGCGTTTTCCAGGGCCAGGTAAACATCACAGCACTCGCTCAGAATCAGATGACCACGCTATCCTGACGCGCCAGACATAAAAATGCCAGCATCGAAACATCATGCTGGCAAGGTTTGTTTGGTGACAGGGACAAGGCACCTATTCAAACGGGTCGGACTCAAAATGTCTGTGATTCAACCCGCAAAGCGCGATGAATTAGCCTCTTTCAACGCGTTGAAATTCCACCACCCACACCCACGGATTCACTTCCCAACTGGTGGCGCCGTACTGCTTTTGCCACGCTTTACGGTAGGCTTCTTTGGGTGATTCTGAATTCATATTCATGGTGAAGAAGTTATTGAGGAAGTGGGAATCGGTCTGCACCCCTTCCGCCATGATGTCATCTTCACTAATATCCTGGATCTTTTCGGCACGTACGCCCGTGATCTGCAGATTGATACGGCTCGCCCAACGCGGCATGTGAATGGCGGTTTGCCAGCCAAACTGCTCGCCTTCAGTGTCGTTCATCGAATGATGGCCTAATTCATTGCTGTCGGCACGATACTGGCAAAATTCGGGCAGGCGGAACGGCGTAGGATCGCGCTCATACTCCGCCAGGGCGCTTTCAGGCACAATCGGCCCACGCCAGGTTTCTCGCACCCATAAAATATCACCCGGTTTGCCATAAGGGCATTGATAGCTGATGTCTGTCATCGCCATCATTTTGTAACCATGCAAATGGTTTGCACTGACATCAAAGGCGTGTACACCTTCATGGTTATCTTGTCCTGGACCGAACGCCTGCGTTTTCATAATGCGCCGGGTTTGCGTCTGCTGACCAACCAACAAGGCTCGAACACGCTGCTCGGAAAAAAGAATCGGCCGTTCTTTCATTGAGTACCTCTTTTTATTAGTAGAACCCGGTTACTGCGGTAAGCATTTTTCGCTGAATGCGCTCTAGCATAGAGCGTATATATCATTTTGCTTAATAATTTGTCGCCTTATTATCTGGCGGCTGCTGCGTATTTTGGTCTTAAAAAAGAGCAAAATGCAAAATTCGAACCAAACCCGCCAGAATAATTTGTGTTAGGCGGCTAATTGCCCAGATACAGTACGTTATAACGGCAAAAATGGGAACCTTTTCAGATTTGTTAACCTGTCCGAATAGCCTGTTTCCGTGATAGCGCGCAGCGACGAGCGCCAGCCTGAATCTGGCAGAAAAAAGCATTAATGTTGTAAACCATTACCGATCTTAAACTGATTCATTTAACTACAATCACTTAAGGAAATGCTTAAAAGAGGATGATTTGCGGTTATTAACGGCGAGAAATGCTATATAAATGATCGAGATCCCACTTTCCTGCCTGAAATCTCCGGCAGCGCCGCTCTTTTCCACAGCACTGTAAAAAAAGTGTCATTAGCCAGTCGTTATGATGGCCTGCCGTTCGCGACGCCTCTTCTTTCCGGGGTCGTGCATAAAACACTACAGGGAGATGGATTATGTCACTCACTCTTTGGCAATCCCGCTTTGAAAGCTGGTTTCAACTCAATTGGGTTCATGACGATAAGGCTCACGATATTGCGCATTTACGCCGCGTATGGATGAGTGCGCAACGGATCATGGCGGACAGCGAAGCCAATCCGCTGGTGGTATTGGCCGCCTGTTATTTCCATGACGTGGTGAATCTGGCTAAAAACCATCCTGAGCGGCATCTGGCTTCCACCTATGCAGCGAGCGAAACGCAGCGGATTTTACAGCAGGAATTTATCGATTTTCCTGCTGAGTTGATCGATGCCGTGGCACACGCGGTAAAAGCGCACAGCTTTAGCGCGGCCATTATGCCGGAGACACTTGAAGCAAAAATTGTGCAGGATGCTGACCGACTGGAATCATTAGGGGCTATTGGGCTGGCGCGCGTGTTTTATACCGCCGGTGCCCTTAACCGTCCGTTGTTTGACAGCGAGGATCCGCTGGGAAAAGAGCGTGAGCTAAATGATGTGCACTGGACGCTTGATCACTTCCAGAAAAAACTGCTGCGCCTGCCGGAGACTATGCACACCGCGACGGGTAGGGCAATGGCGGAGCATAACGCCGATTTCCTGGTGCGCTACATGGCCAAGCTGTGTGCGGAATTACAGGGTAATTTAGTCAGTATGGATGAGTCCGTATTACGCGATTTCACGCCGTTGCGCGCGTAATATTAAATTTTTGTGACAGTCTGTTAATCGAAACGGTCATCCGGTAGCGTGATAGCCAGAACAATAAGGAGTACCACGATGACCGAAACTGTTAATTTAACGATAAAAATCGATCCTGCGCTAAAAGAACACCTCAAACAGCTGGCGCTTGAAAACGAAATCTCAATGAGCCAAGAGATTGTTCAGCGACTTCAGACCAGCCTGCAAACTCAGCAACATCCTGCGGTGGATAATCAGGATCTTGTTGAAGATGTTCCCAGCCCGCTGACATCAGCGGAGGTCAAACAACTTCGTACACTGTTGAAAAAGCAGACCAAGAAGAAGAAATGAAAAAGCCATAATGAAAAACCCGTCGATTGACGGGTTTTTTTTGTTCTTCATCAAGCTGCGAGCACACCCGCGAAAAGGGAGAGGCGCGTTTAGCGTTTTAGACTGCGGATATGCGGTAACAACAACTGGGCGACGGCGGCAAAAACCGGAACCACTACCGAGTTGCCAAACTGCTTGTAAGCCTGGGTATCAGAGACGGGAATACGGAAGGGTTCGCTGCCAGGTACGTCAAAACCCATCAGGCGTGCGCATTCACGTGGCGACAAACGACGCGGACGACGCGCCATGTTCGCAACATTTTGAAAATCCGCTTCCCCGACCACGCTATCCCAGCCGCGATCGATAAGAATTTCAGATCCATCCTTGTAATAGCGCGCCGACAGCGTTCGCACGCAGCAGTGAATATTACGCGGGTCGTTGAGGCCAAAACCAAAACCGTTGCCTTTGGCTTTATGCTTTTTTGCGTAGTTATAGAGATAACGCCAGAGATGGGGAGAAAGGGTATATTTCTCTTCTGGTTCGCTCTCCAGCAGGCTTTGCAGGCTGGGTACTTCAGCTGGAAAATGCTGACGAATATCACGCAACGTAAAGGCGCGGCTGCCGGCAATATCACGACGAATACCCACCAGAACGATACGTTCACGATGCTGTGGCAGGAAGTGACGCGCATCAATGATTTTGGCATCAGGCGCATTGGCGTCTGCATCGGCTACGTCGTAACCCAGCTCATCCAGCGTCTCCATAATGATGGCGAAAGTGCGGCCTTTATCATGACTTTTCAGGTTCTTGACGTTTTCCAGTACGAAAAACGGCGGTTTTTTAGCAGCCAGAATGCGCGCTACATCGAAAAAAAGCGTGCCCTGAACCTGACACTCAAAGCCATGCGCGCGACCCAACGCATTTTTCTTGCTGACGCCTGCCAGTGAAAAAGGCTGACAAGGAAAACCCGCGAGTAGAACCTGATGATCGGGGATTGTCGCGTCGATATGCTGATAAACCGCTTCATCACCTGACACATCGGCAGGTTGCGTAACCTGACGAATATCGCTGTTAAAGGTGTGCTCTTGCGGATCGCTGTAATGATTGGCTTTGTAAGTACGAACCGCTTCTTTATTCCATTCGCTGGTGAAAACACATTTGCCGCCAATCGCCTCAAATCCACGACGAATGCCGCCAATGCCGGCAAACAAATCGACGAAACGAAACTCTGGCGCATCATAATGTGCCGGACGCGTGGGCAACAGATTTTGCAGTAATAATACTTCCTGCGCAGAGAGCGTTGGCAGCGCCGTTTTGCCCTGACGAATGCGATTAAGCAGTTGAGGTGTCCAGTCTTGATAACCCGCATCATGCAGGCGCATGACAATATCGCGTACCGAATAGATCGCCAGCACGTGGGTTAACAGGGTCATTTCATCAGATGGCGAAGCGGGGGAGAGACGTGGTTCAGCGGTCGCGGCGGCGTGCATGCGTTTATCCTTAACAGTGAAGCGCCTATGCTAACACTCCTTACGCGCCGAAGAAATTGGCGGGACGTGCCCGCCAGTGAGATTAGGCCTTTAACTTTCTCATTTCGATACCAAAAATCTGCCCGTTGATGCGTACTTTAAGGCAGCTGGTCGCTTCATCAAACTCAGCCACTTTGCCACTGGTGCCGTGAATAATCAGCTCTTTGTTATTGTTATAGCCAAAGCCGACGCTTTTATTGCCGGTCCAGTGTTGCTCAAAGCAGATCACTGGCGTGGCATCCAACTCAGCACTTTTTTCCGGCTCACATTTCGTGAAGCTTTTGCGGAACAGAAAATGCACGCCGGCTTGATAACGATCCACGCCGTTGGTTTCTAATAACGCGATGCTTTGGCCGGTATATTGGCCGATCTTCACATAGATTTTGCAGGCGGAGCTTTTACCTTCAATGTGTACCTGAACAACCGGGGAAGAGCCTTCGCTGTGCCAGGTGGCGTAAGGTCCGCCGCTGGTGGCCTGAATCGCAATATATGCTGCGCCCTGCGCGGTTCTCTGCGAATAATCAATTTGTGTCTCCCCGACGGTACTGTATCCACCGGAACCCACAATTTTAATATTGAGCTGATTAGATTCGGTGGGGAAAGCGACCTCGCCCAAATAAAACCAGACGTCTTTATCGGTACGGTTATCCATGCGATGTTGGGAGGTAACGTAGTCATAATTTAGCGAACCATTCAGGATCATCCCCCAGTTCGCCATCTCCACGTTGCCCTCTTCATATTCCGACAGCCAGCGCTCTCCTTCCGGTGTGAAATCGACTTTACTTCCGCTTTGTAGATTTTTCTGCGTCATGATAATACGGGCGTAAGCGAGTTTTAATGGGTTGGCACAATCCTCCAGATTGAAGGTCTCAATGATCCACTGACCGTTCGAGAGATCGCCGGGGAATTCTGTGTGTTCGATCCAGCCGTTACGAATAATGGATTGCGTACAGCGCGGAATATCTAAAGCAGGGAACAAGGTGTTGTGCTGGATATTAAAGTTGGCCAGTTCAATCGCCGTTGAATGATCCCATACGCCTTGCGCTTGACCTGACCAGCGTGCATAGACAATGGCGTTTTGACAATAGCGGCCATAAAATTGATCGAATTTGCAGTCAAGGGTATCGATAATATCCAGTGCACGTCCGCCGAGGTAGCGGAATTCTACGCAGCTCAAACGTAAAAACTGGCCACCGGGAATAATATTTTTAAAGAAGCCTTTGGTATTGGCAACCGTACTGCCGTCACCCTTGCTTTGGCCTTTTACAACGAAGCCTGATATCTCCACATAGCGCGCTTTTACTGAGAACATCACTTCGTTATTTTTCTGATCGGAAAGTAGCGTTGTTGAGGCAAAAAAGCCAAAGTTAACCGGTGCGCCAGAGATTTTAAATCGGGCAATCTCTTTCGAGGAAATATCAAACTTCGACAGCAAAAATACGCCAGCGGTAAAACGAATGCCGGTTGCAGGATTATTTTTCTGCGACCAGTCAAACATACGTGTTACCGCTTCAAGACAATCGACTTTACCGTCTGGGACGGCACCAAAATCGATAACCGTCACGTTGTTATAATCCAGAACGACTCGCTTCCAGCGCGCTTTTTCCGGCGTGACGATGTTCAGGCCAAAATCTTCTGCAGTGGTTTTATCTGCAGCATCGTAAACAAAAAGGCCACCGCCCCTGTTTGTGTCGGTGTTGTATTCTAATACTGAGGCAAGTTCTCCCGGCTGAGTCGGCTCGGTGCTGCGTAACTCAGCGATGTTTTTTAATTGCGTAATGCCCGCCCCATTACTGCTATTTAGGCTCGCCAACTCCACTATAATTTTGCCGAAATCAATGCTTTTACCGCTTTTATCTAAAACGGTGAGCGAGTTACTGTTATCAGCGCTAACGGTGACGTCATCTGATTTATTCGTCATGGTGCTTTCCTTAATAAATGGTCAAGAAGAGTTAAAGTCTTTTTTAGTATAAGTCCTTGAAAAATAATATTTATGCGCGTGCCGCCGTTAACCGGAGTAAAATATGTAGTCTTATTTTTAATCAGCGTTAACGGATTGAATTGTGGCGATAAGCGAAGCGGAAGATTTACGCTTTACAGATTATTCGCAGCACTCTTTTATGCATCGTTGGACCGAAAATAGGGCCAAAAAAGGATTTACAGACGGGAGGTTGTGCAGCATGGCAGCATTGTCAGGTTGAGAACCCTTGTCAGTGGCTTATTAATAGCGTCGCCGGATTGACGCTAACACTGTCGATTTTCGTGGCTCAGGCTAAAGTTGAAAGACCAGTCAAAAAGGAGACGCCATGGCCGACGTTCACTCTAGCGAGATACGCAGCAAAAACATGCGGGCTATCCGCCAGCAGGACACCGCGATTGAGCAGCGCATTGCGCTCTTACTCAAAGATCGGGGGTTTACTTACCGCGTACAGGACAAAAACTTACCGGGACGCCCCGATTTCGTTCTGCTGGAGCAGCAGGCGATCATCTTCGTTCATGGCTGTTTTTGGCATCGTCATCATTGCTATCTGTTTAAAATTCCCGCCACCCGCACCGAATTCTGGATCGGTAAGATCAACAGCAACGTAGAGCGTGACCAGCGCTATGTTAAGCAACTGCAGGAAAATGGCTGGAAGGTTCTGATTATCTGGGAATGTGCACTGCGCGGAAAGCTGCGTCTCAGCGATGAAGATTTGCAGGAAAGGCTGGAAGAGTGGCTGCTGGTGATGAAGGAGAACGCTGAGATTGATCATCAGGGAATTCACCATTACCGCGCCCCCTGAACTTGCAGCCTTGCCAATCAGCAACATAATTGGTTAGATCTCCGCTTTCTCCGTGAAGGATCCTGTAATGAGCAGCATTAAACTGACCGTTAAACGCCTTTATCAGATCCGTGATGAGCGCATGGTAAACACCAAAGCGACAGCGCGAATTTATGTGGGCGATACGCTTATCGCCACGGAGGAAGTGACAGGGTTAACTGAGAGTCCAGTAAGTAAGTATCTGCATGCACAGACGAAAGCGGGAGAAGCGGTGCGTGTGGAATGGGATTGTGAGGGCATCGCCGAGATGTCAGTTGCCGAAATTGAGCGCTGCCCATGTTGTCAGCATAACGAACCGGAATAGAACCGGCATAAGGATCGCATTTTGGCAGGAACGAGTTTACTGACTTTATTAGATGATATTGCAACACTTCTGGATGATATTTCCGTCATGGGAAAAGTGGCGGCCAAAAAAACGGCAGGCGTTTTAGGTGATGATTTATCGCTTAACGCCCAGCAAGTGACGGGGGTTAAAGCCAATCGTGAGCTGCCGGTTGTGTGGGGCGTTGCCAAAGGATCATTTCTTAATAAGTTGATTTTAGTGCCGCTGGCGCTGGTGATCTCAGCGTTTGCCCCTTGGCTGATTACGCCACTTTTGATGATTGGCGGTGCCTACCTTTGCTACGAAGGCGTAGAAAAGGTTATGCACAGTTTGCAACATGATAAACAGCAAAAGTCACCGGAAGCGCGACAGGAGCGTTTGGACAAACTGACCAAGCAGGATCCGCAAGCGTTTGAAAAAAAGAAAATAAAAGGGGCGATACGCACGGATTTTATTTTGTCTGCGGAAATTGTCGCTATCACGTTGGGCATTGTCTCCGAAGCACCATTAATGAATCAGGTCATCATCCTGGCCGGCATCGCCATTCTCGTTACTGTTGGGGTGTATGGCATCGTCGCGGCTATCGTGAAAATCGATGATTTAGGTTTCTGGCTGCGAGAAAAGCCTTCGCGCATGGCGCAGGGAATTGGTAGCTTTTTGCTGGCGACCGCGCCCTGGTTAATGAAGATTTTATCGGTCGTTGGCACTATCGCCATGTTTTTAGTGGGCGGCGGCATTGTGGTACATGGCATCACACCGCTGCATCATTTTATTGAAGAAGCCACTGCTGGATTTGGCGGCCTGATTTCAAGCTTATTAAGCAACGGTGCCAATCTGGTACTCGGTTTTATCATTGGGTCGATCGTGCTGTTAGGCGTAAATCTGATTGCAAAAATGCGTGGGAAATCGGTATAAAGCGCGCTGAAATTGCATAACGGGAGCAAAAAAATGAGCGATGACATGTTTGAATTTGATATTGATGCACAGCTTGAGCAGGCTGAAGCGAAAGCAGAGAAGAAGGCCAACGAAGTGCCTGACGATCTCGGCGATGAAGCAGATTGCGAAGGCTGCAAAATCTAATTCTTGTTAAAGAGTTTCTTTAAAAGCGGATAACAAATGTTATCCGCTTTTTTTATTTTCAACATATCCATCTGCTTAATTCTGAATTCGCCATTTTTATGTGTGCCTTAACAGGCAAGAACCCTTTTCGCCTGCTATAAAGAAAACTGTTCATTAAAAAGTCAAACGGAGGGCGCAACATGGTTTTTGCAATCAGTGAAGAAGTTCAGCATAAGGAAGGCGGGCAAACGATGGTTGTCACCGGTTATGCCAGCGGTATGGTCGAGTGTCGTTGGTATGACGGCTACGCGGTGAGAAGAGAAGCTTTCCGTACTGATGAGCTGAGTCATTCAACACCGTCACAACAGTTGGCAAGTTGATGCGTTTTTTATCCGCCGCTTCCCTGCGGCGGGTGTCTTAGCGTTAACAATCTCATCCCGTTTTAGACTTCACCCTCTAGCCCCATCACACGTTTCCTTCGTTATCCTCTTCCACGGCCTGATAAATACGCTGTAGGATGTCAGGGAATGCAGACTGCACACGACTCCAGCTTGGAATAAACGGCTTGTCATTAGGGCGTTCTATGAAGGCCTGTCCCGCTTCAAGAATCGACTGTGTAAACATCTCAACGGCCGCTTCTTCAACATGCTGTTCAAACTTCAGACCATTCATCGTCGCTTCGTGATTGTAGATTTCCATCATATCGAGCGCGTTACGGTAATAGGTGGCTTTCAGCACGCGGAAAGAATCACTGGTAAGCGGCACGCCCATGGTGGCGAGTTTACGTAGCAGCGACTGTACGATATCGCTGCTCATTCGTTTCAGTCCGCCCGTGCCATCTTCTTCCGCCAGCGGCTGGTGTTTGTGATCGTAGTTGTCGGCTATTTCGACCTGACACGTTTGTCGCGTGGTGTAATTACGAAATATTTCCGACAGCACGCCAATTTCCAGACCCCAGTCACCCGGAATTTTTATGCCGTTCAGCACGTGTGTACGCATAGCAAACTCACCCGATAATGGGTAACGAAAACTGGAAAGGTAATCGAGATAGTCAGAATGGCCGTACACTTTTTGCAGCGAACGCAGCAGTGGGCCAACCAGTAAACGCCCAACACGACCATTTAGTTTGCCATCTGCCACGCGCGCATAGAAACCTTTGCAAAACTCATACTGGAACGACGGGTTCGCCAGCGGATAAAGCAGGCGCGCCAGCATGCCGCGTTCATAGGTGACGATATCGCAGTCATGGAGCGCCACACAGCTGGTGCGGTCAGAAGCCAGCGTATAGCCGGTACAAAACCAGACGTTGCGGCCTTTGCCGGGCTGGCTGGGCGACAAGCCCTCTTTGTCTAATTCTGCATCTATCGCTTTCAAACGCGGGCCATCGTTCCATAAAATTCGATGGCGCTGTGGCAAACGCGAGAAGAATTCCCGGGCATGTAAAAACTGCTCGCGGTCAGCGCGATCAAGACCGATGACGATCTCATTGAGATAAGGTACCTGTGCTAGTTCATCAACAATATTGCTCAGTGCCGGGCCTTCCAGCTCAGAAAACAGTGACGGCAGAATTAAACCCATTTTGCGCTTACGGGCAAAGCGTACCATCTCTTTTTCAAGCGACTCCACGCTGCGGTGGGTGAGGTTATGGAAGTTGGTGATGACGCCATTCTGATAAAAATCACTCATCGCATTATCCTTATGGTATGCAGCGGTTGCCGCAAATTGAGGCTAAGTAAGAAAATAGTCCAGACCTTCGCACCAGCCTTCGGGGCCATAGTGCGCGGTGTGATAGATATGTTTGAGATCTTGTCGGGTCAGGCGCACTGGCGTTTTACTGTAGCCTTTGATCACCACCGCGTAGTCGACGGCATCCAGCATGGGTGCATCGTTTGGGCCATCACCCAACCCAATAGTGACTCGAGGTTCACCTGACAGCTGGCTAAGTAACCAGCGTAGCGCTTCACCTTTCCCGCTGCCCGCCGGCATCACGTGCCAAAAGCGACCGCCCTGCGTTAATGTCAGATTGTGTTGCGTGAGTTCGCTGTGAAAGGAAGCAAAAGCTTCTTCGCTGTCACGCCAGACCAGCACCTCTGACGCGTCGCGCTGGCGCGATAGTGCGGCGTCAGCCTCGCTGAGTCCTGTCATCGCCGAGACTTCCCGATCGGTAAAATTGTGAAATCCGGTGAAGCGATAACGACTTTGTAGCAGCGATAAACGGTGGCACAGCGTTTCATAGTCTGCGCTGTCAGCGGGCAGGCGGATCCGTTCTGAAGGATCGAGTTGGATCAGCGCACCGTTTTCAGCAATGAACGGTGCGCCCGTAATACCGAGTTTCTTTTGCAACGGCAGAATTTCCGCCGCGGTTTTACTGGAGCAGATCACCAAAGGAATTTGGTGTTGTTGCAACTGCTCAAGCCATTCCTCAGCGGGATCCCAGCTATAGCTGTGATGGTCGAGCAGGGAACCGTCGAGATCGGTCACAATCATCAATGGTTGTTGAAGCGTAGGCATCGTAAGGCTCCTTTCATCACATTCAACGCCCCGTCACTTTTTACGCTGCAGGTGCGTTATCTACATTACTCGACACGTCTGTGCGTCAGCGAAATGCAGGTCAAACCGATTTCGCCTACCGTGTCATTCGTTTGCCGCCTCGCTGCAACGCAAATTATTCAGGGTATAAAGCAACGATTTTTCAATATTATAGTTGAATCTTAGTTGCACTTTCGCCGAACACTCATCTTAGGAATATCCAGGAATAATCCTAAAACGTAACGGCGTTTACGGGTATGTTGCACGTTTCTTGCGCGCTCTAGCGCTTGGTACACAAGGTGTTTTCGGTAACAGTGACATCAAAATGGCGGTTTGTGTGGCAGGATTGTGCAGGGTTAAGACTTGTCTTAAGTCACGAGAGGCGTAGTCTGCAGAGGTGTTAAGAATTCCCTGGTGTAACGAATTGAATTTTTTACCCGGCCATCCCGCCGGGTATTTTTTTGGAAACGATTTCAACGATTCATTTCACTGCTGGTGCAGTCGTGAATATCGAGTTCAAATGCTTCAGCGATTTCGGTGTAAGCCTCAAAATGTCTGTTATCCAGCTTTATTCCACGATGGGATGGATCAAAATCCATGTAATCGCGAACATCACCCGAAGTTTTCACCTGGATTGCTTCTAATAGCGCATCCACGTCCACATTCAAAGCCCGCTGTGCGTCATCGCTAGACTCTTTTGCCGTTGCCATAATCTGCCTCCTGAAGGCGAGATGATATTTGAGTATAGACGGCGGCGGGGAAAGCGCGGAATGCGGAATGACAGGCAAAAAAAAGCCCGCGCTGCGCGGGCAAAAATCCTTGTTACTTTTAGGTTGACTGCGCCTATTGGGGTTGGTGCAGTGCTAAGAAGTGTAAAAGGTTTTCGCGTTAGAAATCTTGTCGTGAAACGTTAAGGAAGTGAAATTTCCTAATCTTACTCATCTTTACCTGCTTTTTTGCTTAAAAGCAGGAGAAACGGCTATATTTAACGACAAAGCTGTTTTTAATCAACACCTCAAGGAGCGACCATGGATATTATCCGCATCATTATTGCTATTTTGTTACCCCCGCTGGGCGTCTTTATGCAGGTCGGTTTTGGCGGAGCATTTTGGCTAAACATCCTGTTAACGCTGTGTGGCTACATACCCGGTATCATTCACGCCGTCTGGGTGATTGCTCGCCGCTAAACGCTACATGGAAGCCATTGTTCGTTTAAACTGTGACTCAGGAAATAATCAGGAGAAATGAGAATGAAGGTGAATGACCGTGTCACGGTAAAAACGGATGGCGGCCCACGCAGGGTTGGAACCATTTTGGCCGTGGAGCCGTTTAACGAAGGCACCATGTTCCTGGTGGCATTAGAAGATTATCCGCTGGGGATATGGTTTTTTAATGAAACTGAACAGGCTGACGGAATCTTCGTTGAACCTTATGAATCGGCCTGATAACCGCGTTTGCAAAGAGAAAAGGTGCGCCATGGCGCACCTTTTTTATGGCTTCAATCTGCTAACGACAACAGTAATCAGAAGGTTTCCCAGTTGTCATTCCCCGAGGCTAATGCCGGGCGGGATGAGAGCACAGGTGATTTTTGTGCGGGTGAGGGCGCGCGTGTCGCGAGCGTCTGCGCTGGCGAGTCATGCAAACGGAAAGCGGAAACCGCCTGCGTCAATTTACCTGCCTGATCCTCCAGCGAGGAGGCGGCGGCAGAAGCCTCTTCCACCAGTGAAGCATTTTGCTGCGTCACATTATCCATTTCAGTTACAGCAAGACTCACCTGCTGAATACCTCGGCTCTGTTCATCCGATGCCGCAGCGATCTCCGCCATAATGTCTGTCACGCGGCGCACCGCTTCAACAATTTCACTCATCGTCGAACCGGCTTCACCCACCTGATGAGAGCCGTCATTAATCAATGTCACTGATTCGGCAATCAGGGTTTCAATCTCTTTCGCTGCTTGTGCACTGCGCTGAGCCAGATTACGTACTTCGCTGGCAACCACGGCAAAACCACGGCCTTGCTCACCGGCGCGTGCCGCTTCTACCGCAGCATTTAGCGCCAGGATATTGGTCTGGAACGCAATGCTGTTAATGACATTGGTAATCTCAGCAATCTTCTTCGAGCTGCCTGAAATGTTAGTCATGGTCTTCACGACGCCACTGACCAAATTGCCGCCGCTGCGTGCTTTACCAGACGCATCCGCTGCCAACTGGCTGGCGTGATGCGCGTTCTCGGCATTCTGTTTCACCGTGGCGGTCAACTGCTCCATGCTGGCAGCGGTTTGTTCCAGTGCAGCAGCCTGCTGCTCGGTACGAGAAGAGAGATCGGTGTTACCGGCTGAAATTTCGCTGGAGCCTTGATAGATGGCTACTGCGCCTTCACGAACAGTGCCAACGGTCTTCACCAGGGATTGCTGCATAAGCTGCAAATTATGGATCAGCGATCCAATCTCGCTGCGGCCATGCGGCAGGGAAGGGGCGGTTAAATCACCTTGGGCGATGCGTTCAATACGTGAAACTGACTGGCGCAGCGGATTAATGATCACACGACGCAAAAATACAAAGGTCAGAAGCACTAATATCAGCGCGGCAGCAAACGCAACGGCCATGGCAATAAAGCCAATACGCGATTGGTGCTCCGCTTCCACGTTAATCGACTGCGCGCGGTCGGTACGAATTTTGATCGCCTTCAACAGGACGTCGTTATAGGCGGCATCCAGCTTTTGTGTGACGTCAGTTTCCTGCGCGATAATGCCTTCAAAGCTGCCTTGCTTACCGGCATTGATCATCGGCACCAGGCCTTTATCAACGTACTCATTGAAGCGCGTGGTTAACGCGGCATCCAGGTCCATATCGGCTGCCGATTTTACTTTGCGGTTTATGTAAACTTTGAAGCCATCTTTCGCCTGCTGGATGCGTTTCTCAGTAGCGGCAACGTTAGCGCGAAACACATCCATTTCACCGATACGTGCGGCAGCACCAGCCTGAATAATGGTTAGACGAGCGGTACGCAGATGGTTTGAACTATTAGAAATACCCATGCGCACTTGGATTTCTTCAGTGGCATTTTGAAGTGACTGATTGCTTTGAATAAGAAAGTAGCTGGCGAGTCCAATACAGAGTGCGAACAGCAGCAGAATGCCGCCGAAAATCATACTAAACAGGGGAACGAGTCGAAGATTTTGCCAGATGCTCGGCTTGTATTGCCCATCAATAACCTGTGCTGTGTTCATATCCTTGCTCTCTTGAGATTGTTGTTATGAAGCTAACATCGGCAATTCAGAGAAAAGGATTAGGAGATTAAGTGAGATCTGGCTCCCACTTTAAAGCAAAGAAGGGGCAAAAAAAAACCGACCTTAAAAGGTCGGTTCTTTCAGTAGGGTTATTATCTCACATTGACATAAATACCCGAGGTGACATTATCGGTCAATCGCACCACATGATAAATTACTTGTTTGTTGTGGGTTTTGATCTTGCGCTTAATATTACCTTTGTGTGATGAAACTGTTTTAGCTTTAATTTGCATCTTGTCGGAAATTTGAATGGTGTCATGGCCTGACATCCACATTTTCAACATATTCGACTCAGTCTGGCTCAGCGTTAATGGATGAATATCCAACCCAGAGGAAATACGCGGAGATTGATTGAGTTTCTTCTGCAAATAAGTACTCAGTAAGGAATCCAGTGTGGATGTCTTTATCGATTTTGACGTAATAATCAGGTTCTTACGAACGTAGAGGTATTCCTCAAAATGGATATTACTGATGGCCATAAATATAAAAAACAGTGTTTCAGGGTGCTGCATAATAATACTGCGAATGCGTTCGCTGGAATCAGGTTCATGAATGAAGCAATCTTCATTAATAAAAACGACGCCAGGTTGTAATTGTTCACAACGTTGCTGTAATTGTTCAATGTCAGAGGCTGAAGTAATATTTTTCCTCTTAACACCTTTAGAGGACATATAATCTGATAATCCCAAGCGTGTGTAGTTGCAGGAATCCATAATAATCGTTGGCATGTTAGCGACCCTCACCAATTTGTTATCCGTTTAAATCAACGATGAATTACGCGTTGCGGTACGAGAGAGATTTCTAAGACACTTTTTTATTCTGCTCATGCAGTGTGGCAACAGGCAAACGCCTGTAAAAGTCTTCTTCCCTGACCCGTTCTGCAAAATATTTTTTTACGTGCTGCTGTGACGTCACCCATCTCTCCAGCAATAGTGGGAATTGCTGGGGAGTACCGAAGTACGGGTAAAACCTGTTTTGGGAGCGTTGTCACTATCGCCGAAAATCCGGAGTTATCTGATAGGACAAATCTTAAAAACATTTACTTCACGAAAGTGTGACGTATCAGCGCGTGTTGACAATGCCGGAAAAAACATTTCCTGACAAGAAAAATTATCGAAAGATTTTTTTTGTGCAATTTCAACGTATTGCCGGATTTATCAACAATTCCACAGAGTTATGCTTTCTGTGAACCGCCAAACTAAAATACGCGAAGCAGGGTTTAATAAGAATTATTTTCAGACTGACGGCACATTTATCAGAATTTCCTTAGTTGATTTCTGAGAAAATTGGTTCAGAAAATGCACTGATGGTATCAAATTACTTAAGTATCGCAGAGGGGCAGTAGTTAGATACTTAATGTTTAGGGACGGGATAGTTCGGTGAGAAACAGTGCGAGTAAATCAAATACTTCACTGAATAAATGCTCGCAGAACGGGGCAAGTAGTGGCATTAACAGGCTAATAGTGAGAATACCCACTGTTAAGGTAATCGGGAAGCCAATTGCGAAGATTGATAACTGTGGTGAAACGCGGTTTAACAAACCTAGTACCAAGTTTAGCATGAGGAGCAAAACGATTAGGGGTAACGCTAACATCATGCCATTAAGGAAAATTAAGCCCGCCGATTTTACCAATGCCATAAAGGCGTTGGCATTTATCGTGGTTCCGCTGATGGGCAGTGTATGAAAACTGTCCGCCAATAACGAGATTAGCCACAGGTGACCATTGAAGGTCAGGAACAATAACATCGCCAGCATGTCGAGAAAACGCGCAAGCACCGGCATGTTCAGGCGACTGCCCGGATCAAAAAAGGTCGCGAACGACAATCCCATTTGCAAACCAATCACTTCACCCGCTGTTCGTACTGCTGCAAAAGCAAACTGCATGGTGAAACCCAGCGCGGCACCAATCAGAATTTGTTGGATCAGAATCCAGAAACCTGCGGGAGAAAACAGCGTGACCTCAACGGGCGGCAGCATGGGCATCAATAACCAGGTGATCATCACGGCCAGACCAATTTTGACCCGATTACTAATGGAACGTTCACTGAGAAGGGGGGCGGTTGCAAACAGCGCCAGCAAACGCACCAGCGGCCAGTAAAACTGACTCACCCAGTGAACAAGTTGGCTACTGTCGAGAGTAATCATCAGCCGATGATGTAAGGCAGATTGGTAAAGACGGTGCGAATGTAATCCAGCACCAGGTTCAGCATCCACGGGCCCGCAATAATGCCAGTAGCAGCGACCGCAAGAATTTTTGGAATAAACGACAGTGTCTGTTCGTTAATCTGGGTTGCGGCTTGCAGCAGGCTGATAAATAAACCGCTGACCAGCGCAGCCAGCAGCAGCGGTGCAGCCAGCATCAGCGCAACGCGCATCGCTTCTTGCCCCATCACCATTACCGATTCGGGTGTCATGTCATGCTCCAGTCAGAAAAGGGGAATCAGGAATAGAAGCTTTGCGCCAGCGAACCGACCAGCAATTGCCAGCCATCCACTAATACAAACAGCATCAACTTAAACGGCAGTGAAATGGTGGCAGGCGGAACCATCATCATCCCCAGCGCCATTAACACGCTGGCGACCACCAAATCGATAATCAGGAAGGGAATGAAGACGGTAAAGCCAATCTGGAACGCCGTTTTCAGTTCGCTGGTCACGTAAGCAGGCAGCAGGATACGCATCGGTACGGCTTCAGGGCCAGCAATAGGTGGTGTATTAGCCAGGCGGGCAAACAGCGCTAAATCTGCTTCTCGCGTCTGGCGCAGCATAAAGTCGCGCAGCGGCTGCGCCCCTTTTTCAATCGCCACGTCCATGGTGATCTTGTCCTGGCTGAAGGGCAGATAAGCATCCTGATAAATTTTGTCGAAGGTCGGCGCCATAATAAAGAAGGTCAGAAACAGCGACAGGCCCAGCAAAACCTGATTAGGCGGTGCAGAAGGCGTGCCCAGGGCGTTACGCAGCAGGCCAAAAACGATAATGATGCGGGTAAAGCTGGTCATCATCAGCAATACCGCGGGGATAAACGTCAGCGCGGTGATAAACACCAGCGTCTGCACCGGCAGTGACCAGCTTTGACCGCCATTGGCTAACGGATGACTCACCAAACCCGGAAGTTGGGCATGGGCAACCGGTGCCAGCAACAGCAGCGGCAGAAGAGAAAGCAGTCGACGCATCATGGGTGTTTTCCGGGACGTTTAACCAGATTCTGTAGCAGTTGGCGAAAATCTTGTGGCGCAGCGCCTGATGGCGCATTTTCTTCCGGCGCAGCAGGCGGCAACGTGTGCAAATGGGTGATGTGCTGAGCGGTGACGCCAAGGACCAGTCGCGCATCGGCAGTATCAACAATCACAACGCGTTCACGCTGACCGACCTGAACACTGGCGGTCATTTTGAGTTCCTGGCTGCTGACCTTCTTCGGTGCGAAACCGAGGCGGCGCGCCAGCCAGGCAAAAGCCAGTATCAACAATACAATCCCGGCTAACACGCTGCTGACTTGCGTCACTACAGAACCGGTAGAAATCGCCTGCGTTTGCGGCGCGGCGGGATGCAGTGTTTGAGACTGGTTATTCATTATTAACGACTCAGGCGACGCATACGTTCAGAAGGGGTGATGATATCGGTGATGCGCACGCCATATTTGTCGTTCACCACCACAACTTCACCTTGAGCAATCAGGTAACCGTTGATCAGGATATCTAAAGGTTCACCCGCCAGACCATCCAGTGACACCACTGAACCTTGCGTCAGGCGCAGCAGCTCTTTGATGGTCATTTTGGTACGGCCCAGTTCCACGGTGAGTTTCACCGGGATATCCATAATCAGATCGATATCCTGCAGCGAGCCAGAGATATTGCTGCTCTCGAATGTTTTAAACACATCGTCGCTCTGTGGCGCGCTGGTGCCAGCTTGTTCGTTCATTGCCTCAGCCCACAGATCGTCCGCAGAGATGTTGTCATCGGACGGTTTCTTGCTGTCACTCATTGGGCTGTTCCTCGTTCAGCGAATTCAAAATCGGGTTAATCAGATGTTCGACACGCAGGGCATATTGGCCGTTGATCGTGCCATATTGGCTGGTTAATACCGGCACGCCATCCACATGGGCGATGATGCGCTCGGGCTTCTCAATCGGCAGTACATCGCCTGGCTTCAGCTGCAAAATGCGTGACAGACGCAGTGAAGTCTCAGCAAAGTGCGCAATCAGCTCCAGCTCAGAGTGCTGAACCTGCTTCACCAGGTTATCGCGCCAGTGATTATCTTCCTGACGGGAGTTTTCCAGTGGCGGGTTCACCAGCAGCTCGCGCAGCGGCTCAATCATCGAAAACGGAATACAGATATTAAATTCACCGACCAGGTTACCAATCTCCACCTGGAACGGCGTGTTAACCACGATGTCGTTCGGTGAAGTGGTGATGTTGGTGAATTTCACCTGCATCTCTGAACGTACATACTCTACGTCCAGCGGGTAAATGGCTTTCCATGCATCGCTGTAACCATCCAGCGCCAGCTTCAGCATACGGCGGATAACGCGCTGCTCAGTGTGGGTAAACTCACGGCCTTCCACTTTAGTCGGGAAGCGACCATCACCACCAAACAGGTTATCAACCGCGATAAACACCAGGCTGGGTGAAAACACCACCAGCGCAGTGCCGCGTAGCGGCTTCAGGTGGATCAGGTTCAGGTTGGTTGGCACCGGCAGGTTGCGGGCAAACTCGTGATACGGCTGAATCTTGATCGCACCCACAGAAATATCAGGGCTACGGCGCAGCAGGTTAAACAGCGCCATACGGAACTGACGAGCAAAACGCTCATTAATAATTTCCAGCGCCTGCAGACGTTCGCGTACTACACGGCGCTGTGTATTCGGGTCGTAAGGACGAATGTCGCCTTCCGGCCCTTTCTGAATCTTTTCATCTTCCTTGCTGTCACTGTCGCCGTTGAGTAGCGCGTCAATTTCAGCTTGGGAGAGAATGCTATCGCCCATTGATTCACCTCAAAATGAAGGCAGTAAACAGCACGTCGTTCACGGCCTGCGGAGGTTGACCTTTTACCAGTGGTGGAGACAGTGCCTGTTTGATTTGCTCAACAAGCGCTTGCTTTCCTTGCTCTGACGCTAGCGCATTCGCGCTCTGACGTGAGAGCAGTAGCAGCAGACGGCTGCGTACCTCAGGCAGATAGTCATTCATCCGACGACGGGTGTCCTCATCCGGCAGACGTAGGGTAAAGCCTACGTACAGCACGCGGTCAGGATCGTTGTCGGGATTGACCAGGTTAACCGTAAATGTATCAAGTGCAAAAAATACCGGGGCGGCAGGTGGTTCGACTTTCGCGACTTCCGGCTTATCGCCCTCGTGTTTATTCATCATTCGCCAGACTGCATAGCCTGCCACGCTACAAGCGGCCAGCGTTACCACCAGTAACACCGGAATTAAGATTGAACGTTTGCGGCCTTTAGCTTTCGCGTTTTCAGACATTTTTGCAGTTACTTCCTGTGAATTATGGGCAAGCCTCTCGGCTCACCTGAACAGATTATCCCGCGTCTTAAGTCAAACAATGGGAAGAAAAGACGCGAGTTTTACGCTTACCTTCAGCGTTTGTCGCTGTCAGGCAAAGGTGTCGACGGCGCCGTTGCCTGCTACACGCGCCTGGAGGGCGGCGGGCACAGCAATCGGCGAGATGTCATTATCACTGTCCTGGGAGAGGGAGAAGCGGCCATGTTGTCCATCGCGGCGCGCCTCCTGCTGCTGCTGGAAGCTCTGGCCTTGCGCGGAACTATCACTGCTTACCTGACTCTCACCCAGGTTAATGCCGCTCTCTGCCAGTGCATGACGCAGCTGCGGGAGGGCAGCTTCCAGCGCCGCCCTTACGTGGCTGTGGCTGGAAACCATATTTAACTGTGCCGTGTCGTTATCCAGTTTCAGGCTGATCTGGATGGCGCCAAGGTCTTCAGGATGCAAACGCAACTCTGCGTTCTGCTGGCCGTTACGGCTGAACATCACAATTTGCTGGCTCAGCGCCTGCTGCCATTCGTTGCTGCCGAGCTGCGCATTCAGCATCGGGGTTGATGGCGTATTGGTCGTCGCTGAGGCATTCAGCGGTGCGGTCAGCGAGCTGGCACTGGAGATCGGTGCGCTGGTCACCAGCAAATTATCGCTGGTGCTGTTTTTAGGCGCGGACTGATCATCCTGCTTGCTCAAGCTGCTCAACACCTGTTGAAAGCTGCTGTCGAGATTCAACGCATTGCTGTTGTTATTACTGCTTACCGCCGCCGTGTTGCTGGCTGCCACAGGGGTTTTACCCATCAGCGCGCTGTTGTCACTGGCTTTGCTGCTTTTACCTTCAGGCGCCTCATCTTTGCTGGTCAGCGCGCTGTTCACGGCTTGCGACAGCGATGACAGCGTATTGCGGCGCACATCGTTTTGTGTCAACTCGCTACTGGCAACGGCGGGCGTTGCATTGTTAGCGGCGGCTGCCGGTAACATGGCAAACAGTGCCTGCACGTTTTGCATCTCACTGGCGCTTAATGTACTGGCGTCTTGCTTATCTTTATCATCGGCTGATTTCGTGGCGGCTTTAATATTTTCCGGCTTCAGCAACGCATTCACTGCATCGGGATTTTCCAGCGCTGCCAGCAGCGCATTCAGCGCGCTGGTCGGCTTGGTATCCGCTTCGCTTTCTTCAAGTTGATCAGTTAATTGCGTGACTTTCCCAGGCTGTTTGGCCAGCGTTAATAATTGATTACCCAGCGCCGTCAGGAAGTCCTGCGGCATCGCATCGGCACCCGATAAAATGTCTGTGGACATTGAAGTATCAGCATCACCGGTAGCCACGGTCTGCGTGCTAAGTGTTGGCAGCGTAATCATTCGGCTCTCCTAAAGGCGGCCCGTTGGGCAAATTCATCCATCCGTTTCTGATCGAGACGGTTTTCTTGTTGTAAGGCGGTTTCAGCCGCGCGCGTGATCAACGTTTGATAGGCGTTAAGCCGCTGTTGTTTCTCACGCCAGTTCACCAGCGCCTGCTCAAGGCGCTGATTCCAGTGCTGTAATTGGTTGCGGTGCTGCTCAATGGCTTTTTCCAGCGTTTGGATAAACTGGTGATAGTTGGTCCAGCGGTTATTGGCGATACCGGTCGACATGTTGTCGTTGAGCTTATTGCGGTATTCATCCTGATAATCGAGCAGCATGGTGAGTTGCTGATCAGCGGCTTGCTGACCACGACGCATGTCGCCTAAAAAAATCACCGCTTTTTCCAGATCCTGCTCCGCAAGATCACGCAGTGTGTCGATGGCATTTGCAGTTTTCATTGCTGTTACCTCACTGATTAACCGAACGTGTCTTAACCAAACAAAGCATGAAGATGCAGACAGGCGTCGTCGTAATCGCTGCGTTCAAAAATGCCTTGTTGCAGGAAAGCTTCCATTTGCGGATAGAGTTTGATGGCTTTATCCAGCATCGGGTCGCTACCCGCAGCATAGGCACCGACACTGACCAGGTCGCGGTTGCGCTGGAAGCTGGAGAGCAACTGCTTGAACTGGCGTACCCGCGCGTAATGGTTTTCATCAATCAGCGAGGTCATGGCACGGCTGATTGAAGCTTCGATATCTATCGCGGGATAGTGACCCGCTTCCGCCAGACGGCGAGACAACACGATGTGACCATCCAGGATCGCACGTGCGGAGTCCGCGATTGGATCTTGCTGATCGTCGCCTTCGGTCAGTACGGTATAAAACGCAGTAATTGAACCGCCGCCATCAATGCCGTTACCGGCGCGTTCTACCAGAGCAGGGAGCTTGGCAAACACGGAAGGTGGATAGCCTTTGGTGGCCGGTGGTTCGCCGATCGCCAGCGCGATCTCACGCTGCGCCATGGCGTAGCGCGTCAGGGAATCCATGATCAACAGCACATGCTTGCCGCGATCGCGAAAATCTTCGGCGATACGCGTGGCGTAAGCGGCACCTTGCATACGTAATAAAGGAGAAACGTCGGCGGGAGCGGCAATCACCACTGAACGGGCACGACCTTCCGCACCCAGAATGTTCTCGATAAAGTCTTTAACTTCTCGTCCACGCTCACCGATCAGACCCACGACAATGACATCAGCTTCGGTGTAGCGCGCCATCATGCCGAGCAACACACTTTTACCCACGCCGGAACCGGCAAACAGCCCCATACGTTGACCGCGTCCCACTGTAAGCAGCGAGTTGATGGCGCGTACGCCGGTATCCAGCACGTCAGTGATTGGGGTACGTTGCAACGGGTTAAACGGTGGGGTGATCAGCGGTGCGCGGTAGCCGGTGTCGGGTGACGGCAAACCGTCGAGCGGACGCCCGCTGCCGTCCAGCACGCGGCCTAATAGCTGCGGGCCCAGCAGTAATTGTTTACCTGCCTGTGGGTTTTCACTGGTCTGGCGTGCATACACGCGTGCGCCGGGCAAAATGCCATCCACTTCTTCCAGCGGCATTAAAAACAGTTTCTGACCGTTAAAGCCCACCACTTCACTTTCAACTTCGGTGATCTTCTTGCCATCGTTACGTTCAATCACGCAGGTCGCACCGAGCGGCAGCTGCAAACCGGTCGCTTCCAGTACCAGACCGGTCGCGCGGGTTAAACGGCCATAGCGGCGAACCGGCTGAACTTGTGCAATGCGGCCTTCAAACGCGTCGAGCGCGCCAAGCCAGCGATTAAGACGCGTGGTCATTACAACTCTCCTGGCGCAGCAAGGCGGCACAGTTCCTGCCAGCGCGTGGCCACGCTGGCGTCGAGATCGCCATCTTCCGCGCTGAGTTTACAGCCGCCCGGATGCAGCGTGTTATCGGCCAGCAAACGCCAGCCGTGCAGATCCAGCGTTGGCCCCAGCGTCTGCTCAATACGTTGCAGATCGTCAGGATGCACCCGCAGCTGCGGTTTGCCGCTGAACATCGGTTCCTGTTGCAGCAAGCCTTGAATTTGACGCAGCAGGGCGCTGCCATCCACCGTGGTGGCCTGGCCAATCACAGAGCGCGCCGCTTCCAGCGCCAGCTGCATCAGACGCGCCGCGATGACGCTGTCCAGCGATTCAAGCGTGTTCTGGAATTCAGTCACCAACTGCTGCATACGCGCCTGAAGCGGAGCATGCTGCTGCTGGGCATCGGCTAAACCCTGGGCAAAACCGGCGTCGTAACCGGTTTTCTGACCTTCCGCAAACCCTTGCTGATGACCTTCGTTATAACCCTGGCCTTGCGCCTCTTTGCGCATTTGCTGCTGCATGCGTTCGAGCAGTTGCTGTTGCTCGTCTACTTCATTTTCAAACGATTCGATCTCTGGCAGCGGTTCTGGCTCGGGCGCATCACTACGACCTAAATCGTTGGGCTGCCACAACTGCCACGGGCGCGCGGAAAATGCATCAGACATACGTTTCCTCGCTGCTGCCCACTACCATTTCGCCAGATTCTGCCAGGCGGCGTACCACCAACAGGATCGCTTTCTGTTCGTTCTCGACGGCAGACATACGTACCGGACCGCGGTTGGCCAGATCGTCGCGCAGGATATCGGCAGCACGTGCCGACATGTTCTTGAGGAACTTCTCGCGCAGCGGCTGCTCGGCACCTTTCAGGGCGATCAGCAACTGCTCGGATTCCACTTCCTGCAACAGGCGCTGGATGCTGCGATCGTCCACTTCGACCAGGTTTTCGAACAGGAACATCTCGTCGATAATCTTCTGGGCCAGCTCGCCATCGAAATCGCGAACCGCTTCGATAACCGCTTCTTCCTGCTGGGTTTTCATCAGGTTGATAATTTCTGCTGCGGTTCTCACGCCGCCCATCTTCGCACGCTTGAGGTTGGTGCCATCCAGCAAGCCGTTGAGCACTTCGGTCAGCTCCGCCAACGCTGCAGGTTGAACGCCGCCGAAGGTGGCGATACGCAGCATGACGTCGTGACGTAAACGCTCGTCGAACAGCGCCACAATATCTGCCGCCTGACCCCGTTTGAGGTGGACCAGGATGGTGGCGATGATTTGCGGGTGCTCGTCGCGAATAAGGTCGGCGGCGGCCTGCGGTTCCATAAAGTTCAGCGTTTCCATACCGCTGGTGGTTTCGCGCGTTTCGAGAATGTCCTCCAGCAAGCTGGAAGCACGCTCTTCGCCCAGCGCTTTGACCAACACCGAACGCAAGTATTCGTTGGAGTTGAGGCTCAGCGCTGCAAACTGCTCGGCGTCGGCTTCAAACTCACGCAACACCTCGGTCAGCTGTTTGTGTGAAACCTGACGCATATTGGCCATTGCCGCGCTGAGGTGTTGGACCTCACGCTGATTCAGGTGCTTGAAAACTTCCGCAGCGCGCTCTTCGCCAATGGTCATCATCAGAATGGCGCTTTTTTCAGTACCGGTCAGACTCATAGTTCTTTACTCATCCATTCGCGAATGACCAGCGCGACGACGCGCGGATCGTTTTCAGACATGTCGCGGATACGCTGGCTCAAGACTTCAGCGCTCATGCGGTTGTTTGATTTACGTTCCTGATCCAGCTCATCTTTGCTGAGCTGAACGTTGAAGGCTTCTTCATCTTGCGGTGCAGCGGCAGCGCGTGCTGCAACAGCTTCAGCGGCAGCTTTCTCTTCTTCTTTCTTACGCACCAGATGCGGACGCACCAGTTTGCGATAGAGGATGAAGGCGACCAGCGCAATCAGCAGCCACTTACCGGCGCTCATCAGCTGATCAAAGAAGGCTTGCTGCTGCCAGAACGGCAGATCACCCACGGTTGGCTCGGTAGTATTGAACTGCGAGTTCACCACGTTGATGCTGTCGCCACGCGTTTGCGAATAACCCATCGCTTCACGGGTTAAGTCTTCAATCTGCTTCAGCTGCTGCTCGTTCAGCGCAACCGATTTGCCTTTGTCGTCTTCGCGGTAATTCACTACCACAGCGACAGAAAGGCGCTGCACGTCGCCAACGTTCATTTTGGTATGGCGGATGGTGCGATCTAACTCGTAGTTAACGGTATCGTCACGACGCGAATTGGTTGGACCGGCGCTGGCAGCGGTGCTGGTGGTGCTGCCGTTGTTTTGCGCGTTCGCATTTTGCCCGTTAGCGTTCTGACCATTGGCTGCGTTTGCATTAGTGTTCGGCGCATTGACCGGCGCAGTATTGGCTGGCGCAGGTTGGTTCGATAACGCACCCGGCACGCCGCCTGGATAAGGACTGCCCGATTGATCGCTGGTGCTGGTTTGGCGTGAGCGAATCGCTGTGCTGTCGGGTTGGGCGTTTGGCTGATACTTCTCGTCTGTCTGCTCGCTGGTATTAAAGTTGATTTGCGCCGTAACCTGAGCATGCACATTCCCCTGACCTAAAATAGGATTCAGGATCGCTTCAATACGCTGCTGGAAACGGGCTTCGACTTCAGCGGCATATTTCAGCTGCGCGTCATTCAGGTCACGTCCGGCGGCATCAGAGCGGGTCAGCAGACGTCCAGCCTGATCGACAACTGTCACGTTGCCCGGCGGTAAACCCGCTACGCTGCTCGATACCATATGCACGATGGCTTGAATCTGGCCTTCATCCAGCGCACGGCCAGGTTGCAACGTTAAGGTGACGGACGCGGAAGGGGCTTTCTGCTCACGGACGAACAAGGTTGGTTTTGGCATCGCCAAATGCACCCGGACGGCTTTAACGGGACCGAGCGTTTCGATAGTGCGGGCCAGTTCACCTTCCAGCGCACGTTGATAGTTCACCTGTTCACTGAACTGGCTGATACCAAACTTTTCTTTATCTAACAGTTCAAAGCCAACGGATCCGCCTTTCGGCAAGCCTTGCTGAGCCAGACGCAGACGCAGTTCATGCACCTTCTCGTCCGGTACCATTAATGCGCCACCGCTTTCGGCGAAGCGATAAGGAATGTTCATCTGGGTAAGCTGAGTAACAATCGCGCCGCCGTCTTCATCGGACAGGTTGTTGTACAGCACGCTGTAGCTCGGCGCTTTCGCCCATAACACCAATGCAAAAACCACCGCGATGGTAGCTGCGGCGGCGATAATTAACGGAATACGCGGGTTAGCGCGCAGGCGGGCAAAAAGGTCACTTAAGCCTTTCTTTTCTTGATCCTGTGTGGCGGCTGCACTCGCATTCATGACCGATTCCTGCCTGACGTAATTGACCGGGTTAGTTGTGATGGCAAAACAGACTCCCTGACCTGCGTAAATAAAATTTCCACTTCAATGCCGGGCATTATTTGATGAATCGCAAAATTTGATGGCTGGATAAGCTGGGTTTTTTGCAGTCATTTAGAGGGTTTGTCTCATTGACAATGTGATAACTTTTCCAGCGTAGAAAAAATCCCACTGTCTTCAATAAGGTATCGGCAATGACCATTCAGGCAATCGACGGCGTTCTGCAGCAGCTGCAAATGACTTCGCTGCAGGCGAGCAATAAAAGCAGCGAAGCCACTCATCAGATTGATTTCGGCGCAACGATGAAAGCAGCGCTGGATAAGATCAGCGAAACCCAAACCACCGCCCGCTCGCAGGCGCAAGATTTTGAGATGGGTAAACCGGGTATTGCGCTGAATGATGTGATGGTCGATCTGCAGAAATCGTCGATTTCAATGCAGATGGGAATTCAGGTCAGGAACAAACTGGTGTCAGCTTATTCCGACATCATGAATATGCAGGTGTAGCGGATTAACTGGATGATATAAAAGCGAAAGTGGCTTAGATCGCTGCTGTGTGGAACACTGACAGGACACATTCATTCAGTTTTTCATTCATCATGCATCTTGAGACTGGCAAATTTTGCGGGTACTTGAGAGCCTTATCTGTGGTCACTTAAGTTGAATCTGAACCTCTTGAGCTTGCTGAAAGGCGTCTCATTGGGCTAGAAGTAAAGCAGCGTAATCAATTGGATTTATTATCTAACCGCCTACGGGCGGTTTTTTATTGTCAGCACGATTCATTTTAGCGAAGGTATCAAATCGAAAGCAAAGGCGTAGGCGATGGGGCTCATCCGTGAGCGTTTCCCTGGTAGGAATCCATTTGTTGACGAAGTGATAGTCAAGGATTACTAACTTATCACACTCAAGGTAATAAGTAGTAAAACAAATGCATCTTTTGCGTTTGATAATACTAAGGCTTTTAAAAATAAGCAGAGATTATGATCTAACGTAAGATTAATCATCATGCGATGATTAAAAAACAATCATCGGTGTTACGATTAGTCTCATTCATAAAAAAGGCCGAATACCATGTCCTACTTCACTCAGGTAATGGACCGTATCGCCAGAATCAATACTGACGCCAAGTGCCCAACATGCGGGAAAACGTCTAAGCAGTCCGTTACAAAAGTTTCAAAAGAGCAGGCTTTACTCTGTCCGCACTGTAAATCTCTCTTCGTTATCCATGGATAAAACATCCAAAACACTAAGCCGCCTGAGGGCGGTTTTTTATTGCATCCTCCGATAAGGGATACGGTAGTCTTGCTGTGAAGCGTTGCGAATGACAGACAATAAGCCCTGAGCAAGTATCGAATGTCTGCTAATCAGGCAGCATGGCCCTTAGTTTTTGACGTCGTGAAGAGAGTGATAAACCCAGGCTTACTTTAGGAACATCAAACGTCACTGTCTCGCCCATTGCACACGTAATAGGGTAAAAAAAGCCCACATTTGAGCAGGCACTTTTACGATAAATTAACGCGGTCTATTAAATTTTCAGGTATCGACCGCCAGAAGAGGATCCTTATTTTATATTTCTGATGTAATGACAAATATGAGCCTGGCTTTTAGCGTGCTTGCATTGCAAAACTGAAAAAACCCGCGTAGGGCGGGTGTGAAAGCTAATCACTAAGTCATCGCGTGTTGGGCGCGCATTGAATTAAAACACGAATAGATATATTAGTCGCGAAAGGACGATAGATTAGGAATTATCAAGAATATATGCGCCGATAATAATTTGTTAGAAGATTAATTACTGATTTTTATCTTTAGTTTAATAGACGGTTGTTTTTTATTGGGAACGGTAAGGATAAGTGGGAAGTAACGCTTATTTATGGGGTGTTATTGTAATTTATTTATTCATTATCAATGGTTTAAAATAAGCATGGTGTGGGATGAGCCTATTGATTTAAGAAGGTTTTCTTGGGTTGTAGTGATAAAAAAACCCGCAAGAAGCGGGCGTAAAAAAGTTCAAACTATTCTCTCTACTGCAACACCTTATTGTTTTCATCTGTAGGCTAGAGTAATGCTATAAATATTGATACCAAAGATATTGGAGTTAATCTTTTCGACAGGAACGAATATTGTGATGGTAGTAAAAGATTAGTCGAGAGAAATAAGAAGGTTATTTTTATCATTGTTGTACTTTACAGGGTGTTACGGATTCATAACTTATCGCTGGCAGTGTAAATTTAATGATTTTTACAGGCATGTGATGGAACTCAACCCACAATGTTTCCTGTACTCGGTGGTTTTATGAATATGCAGAGTAGCTATTTAATCCTTTAAAATTACGAATTAAATTTCCTGACCGGTTTTGTATCACATAAAAGGGCATTCATGATGAATGCACCGGATTTGCCGGCTGTTGATCGGCTAAACAGTCATGACAAAGGGATAGCTTGCCATCCGTTTTTGCTTACTTAATCACTTTGCTCAATCATGACCAGACACATCCCCGTGACATCGGGTGAATGGGGTGAACTATACTTTTCTCGAGACAGGTTAACTATTTACCCCTGAACGGAGAAAGAGATGATTGATCTGAGAGAGATGAACGAAAAAATTCACCAGACGCTGAAAGGTAACGAACCGGAAAATTACGATGCTGATACAGCGCAGCGGGTTTTAGACGTAGTAAGACCTTACTGGCGAGAAGGCGATGAAACGGTACACAACGATATTCTGCAAAAATTGTCACGATTAGAAGAGTCCGGCGTTCCCTTTCCTGAAAACTATCAGCAGTCGCTGTAAACAAATACGCCCCTCAACAGGGGCGTATTTGATTATTTAGCTGTGTAAGGATCCTTTTTATCATCCTCGCTGTCATCATTTTTACGCGGCACTTCGCCGTGATCTTTCGGCGCATCTGTTGCCGGATGATCGTCCTCTTCATAGGCATTACCTGCGTTTGGTGCGGCCTCCGGTAAACTTTTGCTGACATCACCTTCGCGTTTACGCTCTTCATTTGTCTGATGTTTATGCATTGCTCGCTCCTTTTGTCCAGTGCATAAAGTCTAGACGAGGCTGCCTGATCCGGCGTAACGAAGTTGTCATGTAGCTGCAAAAATGCATAAAAAAGCCCGCACCGGGCGGGCTAAAGTAATTTTTATCTCTCGATCGTTTTACTAAGCGCATTCGCTGTGCGCGTTTAGCCGGCCCATGCTATACCCGAGATATTAAGGGGGGAATGGACAAATCAGCCATAAATTGCCTCTAAGCGGCATCTTGAATATCGATTAATAAATTCGATTGAAAGGATTGATAAAAAGCATATAGTAACCTGCGTTACTGGGAGGTCGACAATATGTTACGTGATTATTTAAAGATTGATGCTGAAGACAAATTAGTTGAGAAGGGCACTTTGCGGACCAACAATCGTGGGCAGGAAGATGTCACCGAATGGACCATTGTAAACCACAGCGGTGAAGAAAAAGGTGTGGTGGCGTTGTTTGAAAAACTCAGCAATCGCCGCTCGTATCGGGTCAGCTATCGTATTATGCAGACCGATCTACAGGGCAAAGTGGTGGTCGATCACTTAACCGACGTACTGTAAGTTTACCCTGAACGTTAATGACCCAATCCTTAAGCAAAAAACCGCGCTATGGCGGTTTTTTTGTTTAACGCTGTCGATAGCGCCGCAACTCAATAATTGTTCCCGCCAGTTGTAACTTTTCCTGATGTGAATGCAATACCGGGTAATCGATGTTTGCCGGTGCCAATTCGAATTGCGGTACATCATCAATTTTCCCACGCGGGCGATAGGTGCGTAGCAGGGCGTTATCAGACCGAAAGACCAGAACCGTATCACCGGGCAGCGGCACCAGCTGCGGATCAATAATCACTACATCTCCCGGCAGATAAGCCGGCGCCATAGCATGGTCTTCAATACGCACGGCAAACGTGCCCTTCGATAATCCCCTTTCGCTGGATAAAACAGGTTCAAGGTGAGCATATTTTCCCTGTGTCCATTGCTGGATATCCGCTAGCGCGATCAGCGGAATGGCGCTGAATCCTGTCTCAGTTGGCGAGCGATCAAAGATCGGGCCTTCGCCATCAATCAAATAAGCGGGTGCGCATTCCAGCGCTTCTGCCAGCCGAAGTAAGTTTTCACCCCTTGGCAATGTCTCATCTTTTTCCCACTGCGATATCGCAACGTGGGAAACCTTAACCTGAACAGCGAGCTGTTTCTGAGTCAGCTCCTGTGTTTTGCGACGCAATAAGATGCGGTTACCTGTCGTTTCGTTTTTCATTAGCTTGACTTTTTGCATAAGAGAGGCTTAAGTTTACTTAACCATGGTACTTAAGTAAACTTAAATCCATGGCGCAGTGTGTCTGTGCGACCCGGTTGTTTTGCTCCAGACACCTTACCAGCAAGAGAGGTGGAGCATGGAAAGTAGTTTAATTACCAGTGTAGGAGCCTTAGTTCTCGGTGGGGGCGCAGCGGCGCTATTTTGGAAGCCGCTGCTGGCAGGGATCGCCTCAATTGTGACCAGCAATCGCGCAGGTGGCGAAATCATTACCAGTTACAAAGAGCAGGTGATGTTGTTAAAGGAAGGTAATTTATTGCTGCGCGAGGAGAACGATGAATTGCGTGAGCGGCACGATAAAAATCTTCGTCGGATTTCCTTGCTTGAATCAGATCTACGCATCATCAAAAACGCGCTTGGCATTTTGCTGGCGATGACGGAAGCCGACCATAACGATAAGTTTCGTAATGAAGTCGATCGGCTTATTACGACTCTGGAGGATCGCAATGATGGTTCAAATAGATAACAATTTTGGCCCTACTAATAACAAGCGCAAAGTTATTCTCGGCGGGCTGTTTCTGGGGTTATCGATGATCTGTATCATCATGACCATTATGTTTTTGTATGTAAGTCATGCGGCTAATCAGCGGGTTAATCAGATTCGGGCGGATTATCGCGAAGTGGCTGATCGACGAGATGCGCAGGTTGAACAGTTAAGTACGCAGGTTAACAACTTGCAGCGCAAACTCGATTTATTGCCCGATCGTACGGCCAGTAAGACAGCAGATAGAGTGAAGGAAGTGGTGAAGTCCGATGAGGCGAATATGATCTCATCGGAGAGGAAATAGCAGCTTCCGATTATTCCTAATGCGGCTTCGCTATTTTCGACTATCTTTAAATCTCCAGGCAACATTTTATTGGGTAAAAAGCCATTGAATAACTAACCAAAAGGAAACATAGCATGAGTGATTCAGTTGAAACTAAAAGCAAGACAGATTATCTGCGCGATGTGACTTCTCAGTTAAAAGAGATGCGTCACTATGCGCAAACCAACACCGAAACACTCTCCAGCCATTGGTTAGCATTTGACGCCGGTGAATACAAAGATAAGGTTAATGCGGACCGCGTTGACGCGCTGCTGAACAAACAGGGAAAGCTGTTGGAAGATTTGGATGCGGCGATCCAGGATATTGAAATTGAGATCAATCACAGCGAGCAGGAGAGTTAATATCTCCCGCTGACTGTCGCGGTGGCTGAGAAGGAGTTACTCGGCCACCAGCCACATTTCCGCTTCGTCAAACATCTCTTCGACGATGCGGGCAATGGTAGCTTTATCATTCTTACTTAAATCGGTATCTATAGCGTTACGTTCCATCGGCTTGACCTTAACTTCAAGATCAGGAAACACTCGATGCACGCGCTTTTCCAGCTCTTGCAAAATCATTTCGCGAGCGCCAGGTAAACCCGCAACGTTACGCTTATCGTAAATCAATTCCACAAACATAATGGCAATCCGTAGAGGGCAAAATCGCCCGCACATAATACTGTAAATAAAAACAGTAGCAAGATGTCGCGAGCGACAGAGACAAAATATTTTATGTCGTTTAGTAATTTATGCTGGTCTGGAGTAATGTGGACGGGTCAAAACGACATATTGGAATTACTGACTTCAGGAGAAGTGCAATGCGACAGCTGGTTATAGATATTCTGCTTAAAATGGCAAAGATGGATGTCGACGCCAAAGAATTAACAGCGCAGACCGAAGCGCAAACTTTGTTAATCGCCGCATTGCTGATTCAGGCAAAACAAGACAATTCGCTCACCATCACCGAAACGGTGCAAGATGCGATCGTCACGGCTTCACGCTCTTCAACTGAGTTTTTGCAATCTGATGTAGATTTGCTGTTGACGCACATTAATCGTCTGCTGGCAGTGGCGAAATACGTTGAAGTAAATGGCAAGGCAGAAACAGAAGGGGAGTAAAAAAATTAGCCTCTGGAGGTGGAAATCCAGCAACACCTCCAGAGGCAGTGCAAAAGCACTATTCGTTCAAGGACAATCGCGACCGAAGTCGTGGGATGAACTTATACAAGATTTGTCTTGTTGTACAATTTATTTATGCCGATTTTGACTGGTTGGAGGTGTTTTTAAAGTGCACCTTTAACCCGATTGCCTTATAGCTCATTCTTGATGCAAAACTCTTCCCACGTCATACCCAACGATTCGGCATGTGATTTGAGATAAGTCTCGATCGCGTCCGCCGCTACCGCTTTATCTGGTTCAGCCAGCTGAATAGAAAAGATCATCCCATCGAGATTTTTTTGACGTAAAAACGCAGCGTAGATGCGTTCGGCATGCCATTCGCGCAACTGTCGCAGTGATAAGTTTGCGGCGCGCGCATCGCTTTCGGTAAGTTCATCAAGGGCTTGCTGGAAATCGGCGTGGGCGGCGAAAAACATGTCGCGCGCCTGGGCATAATAGGCTTCTGGCGTTTTCATCATTACGTTCCTGAAAGTCTGTTGCAGCGCGCCAGTGTAGCCTGTTGCAATCGTATTGTCAGGAATCCGATACGCCGCTAAGTAGATGAAGGGGCATTCTGTTGAAACTTCTATACTCGCTTTCATATTATGGCGGCAGATTGCGCAAACGTTCGAATTATCTCCAGGCGCTGTCACGCTTTGCTGCGTGTTGATGAGCCGTAAAACAGCGAAAGAGAGAAGAAAGCGGCATAGAAAGCGGTTACGGATGCGCAGATATCTTGCGTAGCTTAGTGGAAAAATTATAACGTAGCCGCCATTGATGCGAGCTTAGGGATTAAAGATGAAAAAGTGGATGCTGATTGCAGTACTGGCGCTGGGCGGCTGTGCCCAAATCGATAACTATAAAAGCGCGGTGAAAACGCCAGCGCCCGCCAGTTTGCAAGGCAACTGGCAAACCGTTGGGCCGCAAGGCGGTTTGATTAGCGATCAAGCCATTGCCAGTTTGATCATTGATTCTGATGGCAGCACGCTGGATTGTCGCCAATGGCAGCGCATTATCGCCAAGCCGGGGAAATTAACCTTGCTGAGCGGTGATTACGTCAACGTAAATCGTCAACTGCGCGTTATGCCGCTGGTGGTGGAAAACGGCGAACTGAAATATGACGGTTTGACGCTGCGTAGAGTGGATCGTCCAACGGTAGATTGCCAAAAAGCGCTGGATGAAGTGGCCAAACAGCCTGATGCAGCGGTGATTCAGAATATCGAACCAGAATTGCTGCGCACAACGATTACACAGAATAACCAGAAGTAAGTTCCGAGTGTAATGCTAGGGTAGCTGCGCTGCTTGGATTACTCCTCTGCGCGCTGTTTGGATTATTCCTCTGCGCGCTGGCCCCCATCCCGGCCTTCCCCCGCGAAGCGGGGGAAGGAGACGCTGCCACATGCAGCTTCAATACTCGCATATGGCAGCATCTTCCTCCCCCATGTATGGGGGAGGATTGAGGTGGGGGACAAACGACCTCATCTGCGCGCTGTCCCCCATCCCGGCCTTCCCCCGCGAAGCGGTGGAAGGAGACGCTGTCAAATGCAGACTCAATACTCGCATTTTGCAGCATCTTCCTCCCCCATGTATGGGGGAGGATTGAGGTGGGGGACAAACGACCTCGCACCTGAGAGGATCGAGGTGGGGGATAAACGACCTCATCTGCGCGCTGTCCCCCATCCCGGCCTTCCCCCGCAAAGCGGGGGAAGGAGACGCTGCCACATGCAGCTTCAATACTCGCATAGGGCAGCATCTTCCTCCCCCATGTATGGGGGAGGACCGAGGTGGGGGACAAACGACCTCGCACCTGAGAGGATTAAGGTGGGGGACAAACGACGCCAAACTATTTCTTATCAACCACCCAGACGCTCACGCTGCCGCCGTTACACAGAAAAACTGCGTTACCTTCTTCATCGGTAGTGATTGTTTCCAGGCGATGACCTAAATAATCGCTCCAGGATTTGCCAGCATAACCTGCGCCCATCGCCACCGTTTTCTCACCCTCATCACCGTTTGACATGATAACCACGCAGCCGGGATGTTCTTCCGTGCCGCTGCGACTAAACGCCACGCAGTTCGGATGATCAAAATAGTCGGTTTGCGCGCCCCAGCCGTAAATCTGGCGGGCACGAATCAAGTTTTCCAGTTCAGCGATCACCGGTATCTGAATGTTATACATCTCGCCATCATCACCTTCATCTTCATAGTTGGCCCCAAACAGGTCAGGGTAGAAAATTGTCGGCACGCCTTGTTCGCGCAGCAAAATCAGCGCATATGCCAGCGGTTTAAACCATGACTCAACGGGCGCTTCCAGTGATTGCAACGGCTGTGTATCGTGGTTAGCAACGAGGGTCACGGCATGCCAGGGATCGGCGACCACCAGTGAATTTGCAAATATCTGGCTGAGGTCATATTCACTTCCTTGCAGAGAAGCCTGATGGAAGTTCAAGTGTAGCGGCGCATCAAACAGCATGGTTTTGCCGTCAACCTGCTCGATATATTGCTGCAATTTATCAAGTTCATGCGCCCAGTATTCGGCCACGATAAACATCGGTTCGTTGGCGACATCCTGAATGTGATCAATCCATTCTTTATAAAACCAGGCAGGAATGTGCTTCACTGCATCCAGACGAAATCCGGTGCAGGGCAGTTGTTCCATCATCCAACGCGCCCAATACTTTAATTCTTCACTCACCGCGTTGTTACGGAAGTCAATGTTGGCACCCATCAGATAATCAAAATTGCCGAGTTCATTATCAACCTGGTCGTTCCAACCTTCGACCGTGTAATCATTGATGATTTTGAACACGCCGTTTTCGTCGGGATTTTCGATATGATCCACGCCGCTAAAGCATTTGTAATCCCAGATGAATTTTGAATATTTGCCCGCGCGCGCCGGAAAGGTGAAGCGCGTCCAGGCTTCACACTCGAGTACTTCATCATCAATCTCTTCTCGGTTATCAGGATTGACGCGGTTAACCTTTATTTTCTCTTTTTCATCAGCGCCAATTTTATGATTCAGCACCACGTCCATGACCACGCCAACGTTGTGGCTGCGCAGCGTATCAACAGCGGCTAATAACTGCTGCTTGTCACCATATTTGGTGGCAATGCTGCCTTTTTGGTCAAATTCACCCAAGTCAAACAGATCATAGGTATCGTAACCTTCAGAATCTGCACCCGATCCCCCTTTATAGCTGGGTGGAAGCCACGCCATCGTAATACCGATTTCACTCAACCAAGCCGCTTTCTCTGCAACTTCTGGCCACAGTTTGCCGCCTTTCGGGTAATACCAATGGAAAAACTGCAATAAGGTTGGGTTTTGCATCGCTGCACTCCATGAGGGATGATGAAAATCAAGTATGGAGTAAGCGGGAAAAAAGGCGCGTCGCGCTGAAAAATATATCTGCGCGACACGTTAAAAGGCAGGAAACTAGGGTTGGGTTTCGCGCGGCACCATCACAATGCCGCCTTGCTTACCGTAAGCGGAAAGCACGGATTTCTGACGTGAAGATTGACCGACCAGCGAGGCCAGCTCATCCATACGTATCTGCAACAGACGCTTCACTTCAGCTTCATTATCAAGGATATGACGTAAGACGGGGCGCAGCTGCTCCAGAACCTGAACAGAAGGCGCGGCGTCCTCTGTTGAACGCGCTAATTTCTGCACCGCGCTGACATAATCCATCTCTTTGCTAATCAACGCTTCCCATTCGCCGTCGGTTGCAAGGCGCAACATCCCCTGGCTTAGCGTCAGTAAATGTTGGTAAGTCGTAATCAGATGCGGTGCAAGAGTCATTAAACGGCGTCCTGAATCAGGGTTTGAGGTTGCGCAACTTCTTTCCAGGCGTCGGCAATATTGCGTAGCAGGCTTTCGACTTCTTCGATGGCTTCTACGTCATTGTGTAGATTGGCTTGTAACAGACGACGTACCATGTAGGTGTAAAGACCCAGCAGGTTATCTGCAAGTTCATCACCGCTGTGATCGTCGAGGCCTTGTTTCAGTCCGCTTTCAATAATATTGATCGCTTTTGAGAGGGAAAGACCTTTTCCCTCAATGTTGCCGTCCTGTAAGAACAGGCGGGCACGCACCAGCGCGCTAAGCGCACCGTCGAAAAGCATCACAACCAGCTGATGCTGGCTGGCGCTCATCACGGCGCTTTCGACGCCGATTTTTGCATAGGCTTTCGTGCCATTTGCGCTGTACATGTTTACTCCTTATTACGATGAGCTGCTGCTGGAGCTTGTGGAAGTCGCAAACTGCTGAGTTAAGTAGTCGCTGGTGGTGTTCAGCGAACTCATGAGCACGTCTAACTGGGTAAACTGCGCTTTATAGCGCGCCACCAGATTATCGATACGCGTGCTCATGGTGTTGTACTGATCGGTCAGGTTATTCAGAGTTTTACTGACGCCGTCAGTCGCCGCCTGAATAATGCCGGTTGATGAGAGCCAGCCGGTCAAATTCGTCGCGATGGTGGTGGTGATACCGGTGGTTTTACCGTCACCAACGATCATCTCTTTCACACCGTCCGGATCTGTACTCAGTGCGGTGTCCAGTTTGTCAGAGTCGAGTTCTAACTGGCCGCTGGTAGGATCGGTGGTGATGCCAATCTGCGCCATAGTTTTATAGGTCGATGAGCTTTGCGCATTGGTCAGCATGGTTTTTAACTGGGTCTGGATGGTACGCAGCGTACTGTCGCCCAGTAACGCACCGTTGCTGGAGTCTTGCGCATCAGCGCCGACATCAACTGCGGTGTATTTAGTTAACGTAGTGAATTGATCCAGCAAGGTATTGTATGCATCGACCCAGCTGGTAATGGCGCTGTTCGCTTTTGACGTGTCTTTGGTAATCGTCAGCGTCTGGTTACCGGTTGTGGTGTCATTGAGATTCAGCGTGATGCCTTCCAGGGCATCGCTGATTTCGTTGCTGCTGCTTTCAATCGCCACGTTGTTCACGGTGAGCTTGGCGTTTTGCGCCGTCACACTTTCGGTCATCGCATTGGTGGTGGTTGAAGCGTCATAACCCACAACGGCTTGTAACGTATCGTCACCCGTGACTTCAATTTTGCTGACGGCGTTGTCGCTGCCGGTTTCGCTGGCGGTCATTGATAAACGATAACTGCCGTCACCCACTTTGATAATCGTGGCGGTGACGCCTGCATCGGCGCTGTTGATCGCATCGCGCATGCCGGTCAGTGAGGTTTGTTCGGCGGTTAGCGTGATGTTTTTACTGGTGCCATCGGTCAGCGTGATGGCCATTGTGCGGCTGGCAGCGCTGTCACCCAATGCAGTGGTGTTGCTGGTTTGCACCGCAGATGTCAGGGTTTGCGCCTGCGCCAGCTGCGTTACGCTGACGGTGTACTTACCGGCCACGGTGCTACCTGATGTGGTGGCGCTAAATGCGCTGGAGCTGCTGGTTGCCGAGGTGGCGGTAAACAGATCGGCATCATTCAGTTTGGTGTTGGCGGTTTGAAACGTCGTTAATGCACTTTTCAGCGTGCCGTAAGCACTCAACTTAGAGGTATACGCGGACTGTTGCGTTGTAATCGGCGTCAATGACGCTTTCTCTGCAGTGGTCAGACTATCCAGAATAGTACTTAAATCGAGGCCTGAACCGATACCTAAGGTAGAAATACTAGCCATGTTGTTTCCTTTATATGGTCGACACGGAGTTTGAATACCGGTGTTATCGGCTTTTATTAAGTAAAGTTTAAGGTTATTTACGCATCGCTAATAAACCGAATAGGACATATAGAGAAGGGTATTTCGGCGACTAGAAAAATGTTCAATTAACGCTAAAGAAGTTCTGAGGGTGGGCGATAAACATTAGCGTGACAGGAACCAGCAGAAAAAGTTGGCCTGGTCCTAAAAAAAATTCTAAAGGTTGTTCAAGGGCAGACGATAACAACATTGACGGCGTTGAAGCCGGCGGGTTGAAGCCCACACCTTAACCGAAAGACTTGATTAACAGGAAAATTTATCATGGCCCAAGTCATTAATACCAATAGCCTCTCGCTGATCACTCAGAACAACATCAACAAGAACCAGTCTGCTCTGTCTACTTCTATCGAGCGTCTGTCTTCAGGTTTACGTATCAACAGCGCTAAAGATGACGCTGCTGGTCAGGCAATTGCCAACCGTTTTACCTCTAACATCAACGGCCTGACTCAGGCTGCTCGTAACGCCAACGACGGTATCTCTGCTGCGCAGACTACTGAAGGCGCACTGTCAGAAATCAACAACAACTTACAGCGTGTACGTGAACTGACCGTACAGGCACAGAACGGCACCAACTCTGATTCTGACCTGTCTTCAATCCAGGACGAAATCAAATCACGTCTGGACGAAATTGACCGCGTTTCTGGTCAGACTCAGTTCAACGGCGTGAACGTGCTGGCTAAAGACGGCAAAATGTCAATCCAGGTTGGCGCTAACGATGGTCAGACTATCGATATCGACCTGAAGCAGATTGACTCTTCTACTCTTGGACTGAAAGGTTTTTCTGTATCAGGTAACGCGCTTAAGCTCAGTGATTCTATCAAACAAGTGGGTGAGAGCGGTTCACTTAAAGACGTGAATTTATCATCAGTAGCAACTGAATTGGGTGTCGATGCAAGCACATTGACCTTAAGTAATGTTCAGGATTCTACTGGCGCAGCAACTTCATCTTACGTTGTAACTTCAGGTGATAAAAATTATTCAGTATCTGTTGAAGATACTAGCGGAACGGTAACATTGAACCATGCTGACGTTACTTATGAAGATTCAACAACAAGCAGCACTGGAACATTACAGGATCAATTAATTCAGGTTGGTGCTGACTCTACTGGTGGTGCTGTTGGTTTCGTAGCGATTCAGGGTAAAAACATGAGTCTGAGCGCTGCTGCAATTGCTAACTCCGGGGACGCAGCCGGCACACAAGATACTGCGGAAGACGTTAATGATATTTCTGATACCACAAATACAGCAATTTTCTCTGGTACATCTACTGCAGACCCATTAGCTCTGCTGGATAAAGCTATTGCACAGGTTGACACCTTCCGTTCAAGCCTGGGTGCGGTACAGAACCGTCTGGATTCAGCGGTAACTAACCTGAACAACACCACCACTAACCTGTCTGAAGCACAGTCTCGTATTCAGGATGCTGACTACGCGACCGAAGTTTCAAACATGTCTAAAGCACAGATCGTTCAGCAGGCGGGTAACTCCGTGTTGGCGAAAGCTAACCAGGTTCCACAGCAGGTTCTGTCTCTGCTGCAGGGCTAATCGCTCTCTTGAAATACGTAAAAACCTCGCTTCGGCGGGGTTTTTTTATTTATTGGGGATTATTCCTAAACGAAACCGTCCTGTTACAGATCCTCTTCGATCTGCCGATAACTCCTTTTATAACAACACAACGTTTGATCCTTTTTTCCGACTTCTGGAGTGTCTATGCGCTTCAATTATGACTTGTTACCGGGTGAGCTGCTGACCTTCGAAGAGATCGCCTTACGCTACTCCCAGCAATACCCTGATGATAAAGAGTTAACGGCACGCGCTTTACTCAGTCCCAGCACCAGCTTCCGCACGCTGAAAATTCGCGCGGTGTTTGCCCATGAAGAGAGCAACAGTCCACAAGAAGATTTGCTGTTCATTTCTAACGACAATGAGCGCAAAAACTATCTGCGCCGTTTTGAGCACTATTTAAAGCAGCAATTGCCGTTTCTCTATTTCCGCCGCAGCGAGCAGGGTAAAAAAGAGAATCTTTGGCAGGTAATGGGAGAGAGTCGGGTTTACGCGATGATCGATCCGCACTCCGCGGTGGCGCAGAATTTGCTGACCAGTCGCGGCTATAAGCTGGTGCTGATGCGCCAGGATGAAGAAGAGGAGTACTGGCAGCTGTTTAACCCGCAGGCCAATCCCTGTTTCCCGCAGTCGCGACGCATTCAGTTCATTGTGGTCCTCAGCACGCCGCAACATAAAGTGCCCACAGCGGTAATGCCTGGAACAGAAGTGGGGCGGCGCGTCAAAGCCAAAGTGCTGCAACGCGCCAGTCAGACAGAATTCACCGCCGCAGTTAAAGCGCGCTATGGTGCCTGCGTAATCACCGGCACGCGTCTTACCGATCGTCATAACTGGCCGTGGGTTGAAGCTTGTTATATCGATACGCGTGAAAACGAAGAGGGCTTTTTAGCCGACAACAGCGTGGATAACGGCTTGTTTTTACGCAGTGATTTGCAGCGTTTATTCATTAACCGATTGATTAATATTGATGGTGAGTCGGGACGGATTTATTTTCATCCTGGTGAAGAAGTGCTTGAAAGTATAAGCCCGTTTTATCAGGCGCTGGAAGGGCAGACCTGTGCATTATGGGATGCTGTGCCGTCGGGCACGCGGCAGCGCCTGCTCGCGCTGCGCTAATCTATTTCACAGGGGGCGTAATCGTCGCCTCCTGATATAACAAATTTGAAATAACCTCGATTTACCCCGCCTATTCACCCAATCAAAAACCCTACAGAATTGGATAATCATGCCGATAACTTCATTAACGCAGGGTAGTCAACGTGAACAATCTCTATACCGCCGATGGCGTGATGGATAAGCATTCGCTCTGGCAGCGTTACGTTCCTCTGGTGCGGCACGAAGCGCTGCGCCTTCAGGTGCGTCTGCCAGCCAGCGTTGAGCTTGACGATCTGCTGCAAGCAGGTGGCATTGGTCTGTTGAATGCCGTGGAGCGCTATGACGCGCTGCAGGGCACCGCCTTTACCACTTATGCAGTGCAGCGCATTCGTGGCTCAATGCTGGACGAGCTTCGCAGTCGGGACTGGGCACCACGTAGCGTTCGTCGTAACGCACGCGAGGTAGCCGGTGCCATGCATCAGGTAGAACAGACGTTGGGGCGTGCTGCTACCGAGCAGGAAGTGGCTCAACAGTTGAATGTTTCGATGGAGGAGTACCGGCAGATTCTGCTGGACACCAACAATAGCCAACTCTTTTCCTACGACGAGTATCGAGAAGAACACGGCGACAGTGCGGAGCTGGTGACGGAAGGCCACGAAGAGGCTAATCCGCTTCATCAGTTGTTAGAAGGGAGTCTGCGTGAGCGCGTCATTGAAGCGATCGAAGCGTTACCCGATCGCGAAAAGATGGTGCTGACACTGTACTACCAGGAAGAACTGAACCTGAAAGAGATTGGCGCGGTGCTTGATGTAGGGGAATCCCGAGTCAGCCAACTGCACAGTCAGGCGATCAAACGCCTGCGTGCCCGACTTACGGGAGCGCGCTAGCAGTATCAGTTCCTGGCGATTCAAAAATATAAGAAACCGGGGACTCAGCAATGGGAGCCAAAACCAAAGCCAGACCGTTAAGTCGTTATCTTAAAGACTATAAACACAGCCAAAGTCATTGTTCGCATTGTGGCAAGGTATTAGATCGTATGGCGCTCGTTTTTCGCGGTCAGATCATCAATAAAGAGGCCATCGCTCGGATGGACCAAATGATTGATGAACCACTGTGGCTGAAACTTCAGCCCGAACTGACCGCGTTATGTCGTTTTTGCAGCGACATTTTTTGCAATACCCATCCAAACTATTTCGACATTATGGCGTTTAAGCAATATTTGTTCGAACAGACTGAAATGAGCCCCAGCACCATACGTGAATACGTGGTGCGGCTACGTCGGCTGGACGACATGTTGAAAGCCAAAAATTTCCCTGCCGACAGACTGCAAGGTAATAGCTGGCATGAGTGTCTGGAACGTGATTTACCGGATGCGGGTAATAACAATTACCGCATTGCGTTGCGTAAGTACGACCAATTTTTGGGTTGGCAGCAAAACTGAGGGGCCATTCGCGGCTGAATGGATAGCACGCGAGCAATGAATAGTTGCTCGCGTGCAGCGCCTCGCAGATTTACGGATGATCCTTTCCTCATCTTCTGCAACACTGTAAAGATCATTGCGCAATGCCTTGGAGGCAGCCTTGTCTTTACATCTTATTCATCAATTTCCTCGTCTGGAACTGCTGGGCGCACCCACGCCGCTTGAGCATTTACCCCGTCTTTCCGACTATCTTGCCCGCGATATCTTTATAAAACGTGACGATGTCACGCCAGTAGCGATGGGCGGCAACAAACTGCGTAAACTCGAATTCCTGGCCGCTGATGCGCTGCGTGAAGGAGCCGACGTGCTGCTGACTGCGGGCGCAATCCAGTCCAACCATGTGCGGCAAACCGCGGCCGTCGCCGCTCGGCTGGGTTTGAAATGCGTTGCCCTGCTTGAAAATCCGATTGGTACTGCCTCAGAAAACTACCTCAGCAACGGGAACCGCTTGCTGCTCGACCTGATGGATGCCGAAATCGTCATGGTTGATGCCTTGCATAATCCTCATGAACAACTCGCTGAACACGCCACGCGGCTTGAAGCGCAGGGTTTCCGTCCGTATGTGGTGCCGGTGGGCGGCTCGAATACGCTTGGCGCGTTGGGTTATGTTGAATGCGCACAGGAGATTGCGCACCAAAGCGAAGGTGTGGTGGATTTCGCCGCTGTGGTGGTGGCATCAGGCAGCGCCGGAACCCACGCGGGTTTAGCGGTGGGTCTGGAGCACTTGCTGCCAGAAACTGAGTTGGTTGGCATAACGGTTTCACGCACAGTAGAAGCGCAGCTGCCAGTGGTCGAGCGCATTCGTCAGCCGCTGGCAACACAATTAGCGCTAACCGCCAACGCGCCCATCACGCTCTGGGATGATTATTTTGCACCCCGCTACGGCGAGCCGAACGAAGAGGGCATGGCAGCGGTAAAACTGCTGGCGCGCCTTGAAGGTATCCTGCTCGATCCGGTTTACACTGGCAAAGCAATGGCGGGATTGCTGGATGGCATCAGTCAAAATCGCTTCCGCCGCGAAGGCCCGCTGCTGTTTATTCATACGGGCGGCGCACCGGCGTTATTTGCTTATCACCCTTCAGTCTGATACAGCAGGAAAAATCCAGTTTATAATCTAAAACTTACTCAGTAAGGCTCGGCAGCAAACGCTGCCGCACAACACACATCACATACTAATAAATTGGGGTGAATATGGTTTTTTCTCGTGTACGTCGCCAACTGGCGCTGGGCGTTATGGCGATGGCGCTGGTCGCCGGCGTTAACGTTAACACTTTCGCGGCAGAAAATTTGCTGAATAAAGTGAAAGATCGCGGCACGTTACTGGTTGGCCTTGAAGGAACGTATCCGCCGTTCAGCTTCCAGGATGAAAGCGGCAAGCTGACCGGTTTTGAAGTGGAGTTCGCCGAGCAGCTGGCGCAGCACCTTGGCGTGAAGGCCAGCCTGAAACCGACCAAATGGGACGGCATGTTGGCTTCGCTGGATTCTAAGCGTATCGACGTGGTCATCAATCAGGTCACCATCTCTGATGACCGTAAGAAGAAGTATGACTTCTCCACGCCTTACACTGTTTCTGGTGTCCAGGCGCTGACCATGAAAGCCAAAGCGGGCACCATCACTAAGCCTGAAGATTTGTCCGGTAAGAAAGTGGGTGTCGGCTTAGGTTCTAACTACGAGCAGTGGCTGCGAGATAACGTTAAAAACGTGGATATTCGTACCTACGATGATGACCCAACCAAATATCAGGATCTGCGCTCAGGCCGTCTTGATGCGATCTTGGTTGATCGTCTGGCTGCGTTGGATCTGGTGAAAAAGACCGGCAACACCATGGCCGTGGCGGGGAATGCGTTTTCACGTCTGGAATCGGGTGTAGCGCTGCGTAAAGGCGATGATGATCTGCTGAAAGCGATTAATCAGGCGATTGCCGATATGCAGAAAGATGGCTCACTCAGCAAGCTGTCCGAAAAATGGTTCGGCGCGGACGTGACTAAATAATGCAGGAAAGCTTACAACTGGTGCTGGATTCAGCACCCTTTTTATTAAAGGGCGCGCTGTTCACGCTGCAACTCAGCATTGGCGGGATGTTTTTCGGCCTGGTGCTGGGTTTCATCCTTGCGCTGATGCGCCTGTCGCACTTGTGGCCGATAAGCTGGCTCTCCCGCATCTATGTGTCGATCTTCCGTGGCACGCCGCTGATCGCGCAACTGTTTATGATTTATTACGGTTTGCCGCAGTTCGGCATTGAGCTGGATCCGATCCCGTCGGCGATGATTGGCTTGTCGCTTAATACGGCGGCGTATGCGTCAGAATCATTGCGTGGCGCAATCTCTGCGATTGAACGTGGCCAATGGGAAGCGGCCGCCAGTATCGGTATGACGCGTTGGCAAACGCTGCGTCGCGTTATTCTGCCTCAGGCTGCCCGTACGGCATTGCCGCCGTTAGGTAACAGTTTTATCAGCCTGGTAAAAGACACGTCGCTGGCGGCAACCATTCAGGTGCCGGAACTGTTCCGTCAGGCGCAGTTGATCACCTCGCGGACGTTGGAAGTGTTCACCATGTATCTGGCAGCATCATTGATCTATTGGGTGATGGCGACGCTGTTGTCTATGTTGCAAAACCGTCTGGAAGATCACGTTAACCGTCAGGATCGGGAGTCGAAATGAGTGCCATTGAAGTGCGTAAACTGGTCAAAACCTTCAACGGCCAAACGGTGCTGCACGGCATTGATCTTGACGTTGCCTCTGGTGAAGTGGTGGCGATTATTGGGCCGAGTGGCTCAGGAAAAACTACCTTACTTCGCAGCATAAACCTGTTAGAAGTTCCAGACAGCGGTCGCATCAAAGTGGGTGACATCACCATTGAAGCCGCGCTGGCGCAGAGTAAACAGAAAGAGCAGGTTCGTCGTTTACGTCAGCAGGTGGGCTTTGTCTTTCAAAGCTTCAACCTTTTTCCTCACCGTTCGGTACTGGAAAACATCATCGAAGGTCCGGTGATCGTAAAAGGTGAACCGAAAGCAGAAGCGATAGCCCGAGCGCGTTCACTGCTGGAAAAAGTGGGATTGCAGGGCAAAGAGGAGAGTTTTCCTCGTCGTCTTTCGGGCGGGCAGCAGCAGCGTGTGGCAATCGCCCGTGCGCTCGCGATGCGCCCGGAAGTTATCTTGTTTGATGAACCGACCTCTGCACTGGATCCCGAGCTGGTTGGCGAGGTGTTGAACACTATACGGGCGCTGGCAGAAGAGAAGCGCACCATGGTGATCGTCACACATGAAATGAGCTTTGCCCGCGACGTAGCCGATCGCGCTATCTTCATGGACCAGGGCCGCATCGTTGAACAAGGTGACGCGAAGGCGTTGTTTAGCAATCCGCAGCAATCACGTACCCGCCAATTCCTCGAAAAGTTCCTGAATCAGTAATTATCTCGCCTTCCGCCAGTAAGGCGCATTACTGCTGTTAACTATTTCATCCAGGTATTATCTGAAAATAACGCAGAGATATGAGTGTAACTTCCTGAATTAGACCTTAATTCGGACAAACCTTGCCCGCTTAAACCCTGAAATTTTCCTTTTGGGATTCCACCTCATTGTGACTTTTTTTATAAATCTAAATAATTCTTTACAAATACATGGCATCAGGACATCACAATGAGTACGCCAGCGAAGAAAGAAGTTCTTTGGATTAACACCTTGAAAGGGGGGTGTATTTTGCTGGTGGTGTTACACCACACCATCATCACGACCTTTGCGCCCTCACTGCATTATCTGACTGCAGGCATTGCGCCGGCTGAATGGTGGGTCGCCTTTAATAAGTATCTCTCACCTTTACGAATGCCAGCCTTTTTCTTCGTTTCTGGTTTACTGGCCTGCAGCTCCATCGTCAAAAAAAGCTGGCAGGAGGTTTTTACAAAAAAATTCAGCAATATCGTTTATCTTTACCTGTTATGGGGCGTGATTCAGTGGCTCTCTATTCACTACATCGCGACACATCTGGGTGAAAAGCTTTCGGGTACCAAGAATGCGGCTTACGCCGATACGCCGCTGGAGTTTGTGAAGCTGCTGATGCTGTCAATGACCAGCTTATGGTATCTCTACGCGCTGGCAGGTTTTTTCCTTGCTACCAAGCTGTTCCACAAACAAAAGATCGCCCTGGTGGTGTTGGCATTAGTGGCGAACTATGCGGCCCAATTCAATCTCATCCCCGGATGGGGCCCGGCCAGCGTGGCGCAGAACTATCTCTATTTTCTGCTCGGCGTTTTCTTTAGCCAGGCGCTGGTTGAGTTAAGCAAGCTGGAAGGTCGCCACTGGGTGTGGTTAGCCGCGATCGCGCTAGTCGGCATTGCACATCATGCAGTCGGCCATTATAAAAATCCGTTCTATAGCTTACTGACCATCGTATTTGGCATTGTGCTGTGCCGCTTCCTCAATGAGCGCTTTAACATGGCATGGTTGAACTGGATTGGCCGCAACACGCTGCAAATCTATGTTTTGCACCGTATCTTCATTGAATTGCTGGGCCTGAGCGCGCTGACGCTGGCATTACATTATGGTTGGTTTGGCACGGCAGCCTTCAGTTGGACGTGGGCGTTAGTGATGCCAGTGTGCGGTGTCACGCTATGCGTGCTGATCTCTTTAGCGGTATGGTCAATACTTAATCGTGGTCCGGGACGCATGCTGTTTGTGTATCCGCGTTTACTGCGACAGCCCGTTAAACCTGAAGAGGTGCCTGGCGAACGTTAATCCCGATAAGGCCAGATATTCTGGCCTTTTTTATTTTATTCCTACACGTAATCCTACCCATTTAATTTTGCATAGCATATATTTTATATTCTCGTTAAACATTTTGACGCATCTGACAAATCTTTTCTACTCGCCCACTTTATTCTGGTTTAATTGCCCTTAGGTTTCTCTCATTTAAATATGCTGCAGGCGATAATAGCCAAATTCATTTTCACTTCTTAGTGTTTAAAATTAAGCAGGATTATTTATGCGCAGCTAATGTAAAGAAACATGAGATAGCGTAAATAACTGTTTGTAACAGGGCCACTCCAAGACTTTTAAGAGTTTCGCTACATTCACCCATCCTTCATTGGCGAATAATCACCTAATAATTCTAAAAACCTAGTGCAATACCTCGCATTGTTTATTCAGCATTCTGTACCACACAGCAGGAGTCAATAAATGAACAACACCAAGTCAGATGAAATATTGTGGGTGAATACCCTAAAAGGCGCCTGTATTCTGTTGGTCGTGCTGTATCACACAGTATTGCCTGGGTTTGAAAGCACGCTGAAATATCTCTCTGCGGGATGGATTCCTGCTGAAATATGGGTGCAGTTTAATACTGTTTTGTCGCCGTTACGAATGCCAGCTTTTTTCTTTGTTTCTGGTTTATTGGCGACGAATGGAATTATGAAGCGGCCATGGAAACAGGTATTCACCAGCCGAATTACTAATCTATTCTACCTTTATATATTATGGGGATTCATTCAATGGTGGTCGATTGTTGGCATATCCACTGAAATTACCGGTCAACGTATTTCTCAAAACTTAAACGCTGCTTATGCAGGTTCTTTATTTGAATTTCTAAAATTAACCTTTATGGCCATGAGTACCTCCTGGTATTTGTACGGATTGGCGATATATTTCCTGTGTGCGAAGATGTTTCGCCAATATAAGTTGGCGCTGTTTATCGCGGCGGTGGTCCTTAACTATCTTGCTGTCGAGAAAATCATTCCGTATTGGGGACCGCAAAGCGTTGCGCAATATTTTCTGTTCTTTTTATTGGGCGCTTTTTGCAGCAGCACCATGTTGCGTCTCAGCGAATGGCGTCGTGAGAACTTCATGCCTTGGGCAATCTTGGCGGCGCTGGCGGGTATCCATGTGATTTTTGGACTCGATAAAAGTCTGTTTACCTGCATTATCGCGGTGTTGTTTAGTGTGGCCGCCTGTCGTTGGCTAAACCAGCATTTCAGTATGTCTTACATGAACTGGATTGGACGCAACACGCTACAAATTTATGTGATACATCGCATCTTCATTGAGTTCTTTGGCATGTCGGCGATTTTGTTTGCCCAACGTCACCATCTGTTTGAACAGGCCTGGTTTTCGTTTATATGGGCGTGCTTCTACCCGTTGGCTATCGTGGCCCTTTGTTCACTCTGTTCGGTTGCTGTGTGGTCGCTCACCAACCGTGGATTGGGGCAATCGCTGTTTATTTTCCCAACGTTGATTGGGATGAAGCGGAACCGCAGTCCGTCGGTGTAGCGGAGGGAGGGTGCCCAATGTGGGCACTTTCACGCTTGCAGCGGGCTGCGCAGGTGACTCACTTCGTGAAGAGGGCTTACTCCGTGAAGATTCCGCCCGCCAGGCGCTGGGCAGTTTCATCTGCTCCGGGCAGGCGGACGTGTTAAGGGGCTTACGCCAGCCCCTTAACAATCCCGGCGTCCGGCAGACTCCGCGCCACGCTTCGCGCGGTTCCCTCGTCACTCACCCGGCCTGACGGACCGGCTGGAC
>Ga0160448_100038_pt1 | contig 124546 bp, 118 predicted proteins | sample HID1973M_E1MG_FD_108269 | JGI IMG/M metagenome (GOLD analysis project Ga0160448, IMG submission 108269) | Enriched mosquito-associated microbial communities from UW Madison campus, WI, USA - HID1973M_E1 MG | ecosystem: Host-associated > Arthropoda: Insects > Digestive system > Unclassified ...
AACCTCAACGCCATCGAAGGACGTCGTGCCCTGGGGGTCTGGCGCAAGCAGGCCAGGGATGGCCTGCGCTCGCTCGTCGGAGCCATGGACGGCGGAGCCGAGCGATGCGCCAGACCCCCAGGGTACGGCGGCCCCGTCCGGAGCCGAAGCTTTCCGTTTCCCACTGAGCCGAGATACGCGACCGTGGCGTCCAGGCCAGCCTGCCTGGCGTCCGGCCGGCAAGAAGAGGCGACTCCTCGCACGTGCTTACCGCAATCGGGAGAAGAACCCAAAAAAACGGGCGGCACCTGCGTGCCGCCCGTCTGTTTCCGGGATGCGGAAAAACTCAGCCCAGCGAGGCCAGCCACTCGTCGTCCGAGCCCTCGTTGACGCCCTCGAACAGCGGCGTGGAGAAGTAGCGTTCGCCGGTGTCCGGCAGCACCGCCAGCAGCACCGAACCCTTCGGCGCGTCGGCGGCCACCTTCAGCGCGGCGGCCACGGTGGCGCCGGAGGAAATGCCGACGAAGATGCCTTCCTCGGAAGCCAGGCGGCGCGCCGTGGCGATGGCCTCTTCGTCGGCCACGCCCAGGATCTGGTCGGCGACCTCGCGGTTGAGCACCGCCGGGATGAAGTCCGGGGTCCAGCCCTGGACCTTGTGCGGCTTCCATTCGTTGCCCGCCAGCAGCGAGGCGTTGGCCGGCTCGGCGGCGGTGATCTTCACCTCCGGACGGGCCACGCGCAGCACCTCGCCCACGCCGGTCAGGGTGCCGCCGGTGCCCCAGCCGCTGATGAAATGGTCCAGGCGGCGGCCGGCGAAGTCGCGCAGGATCTCGGCGGCCGTGGTCTGGCGGTGGTAGGCCGGGTTGGCCGGATTGGCGAACTGGCTGGCCAGGAACCAGCCGTGTTTCTTCGCCAGTTCCTCGGCCTTGCGCACCATGCCGGTGCCGCGCTCGGCGGCCGCGGTCAGGATCACCTTGGCGCCGTACGCGCGGATCAGCTTGCGGCGTTCGACCGAGAAGGTCTCGGTCATCACCGCGACGAACCTGTAGCCGCGCGCGGCGGCCACCGCCGCCAGCGCCACGCCGGTGTTGCCGGAGGTCGCCTCGACGATCGTGTCGCCGGGCTTGAGCAGGCCCTTGGCCTCGGCGTCGAGCACGATCGCCAGCGCCAGGCGGTCCTTGACCGAACCGGCCGGGTTGAAGGCCTCGACCTTGGCGTACAGCTCCACGTGCGCGGGCGCGACGCGGTGCAGTTTGACGACCGGGGTGCGGCCGACGGTGTCGAGGATGCTGTCGTAGATGGCCATGCGGATCCTTTCCGTGGTTCGTGGAAGTCGGGGAATGGAAAACGGAAGCGTCAGGCGGCCCGGGCCAGGGCCGGTTCAGCTGGCAGCGGGCCCAGCGGGGCGGCGCCGAACCAGTGCAGCTGCGCGGCCAACGCGGCCACCTCGCCCAGGATCAGCAGCGCCGGCGAGGCGACGCCGTGGGCGAGTGCGGTCTCGGGCAGTCCGTCCAGGGTGCCGGTGACCACCCGCTGCTCCGGGCGCGAGCCGTTCTCGACCAGGGCGAAAGGCGTGGACGGATCGCGGCCGGCGCCGAGCAGGCGTTCGCGCAGATGCTCCAGCGCGGCCACGCCCATGTACACCGCCAGGGTCTGGCGCTCCTGCGCCAGCGATTCCCAGTCCAGGGTGTCGACCGAGTCGCGGCAGTGCGCAGTCATCAGCCGCAGCGACTGCGCATGGTCGCGATGGGTCAGCGGAATGCCGGCGTAGGCGGCGCAGGCCACCGCGGCGGTGATGCCGGGCACGACCCGGTAGGCGATGCCGTGCGCGCGCAGGAACTCCAGCTCCTCGCCGCCGCGGCCGAACACGAACGGGTCGCCGCCCTTGAGCCGGACCACGCGACGGCCGGCGCGGGCGTACCGCAGCATCAAGGCGTGGATGTCCCCCTGCGGCATGCTGTGGTTGCCGGCGGACTTGCCGACTTCCACCTGCAGCGCGTCCGGATTGGCCAGGGCCAGCACGCCGTCGCCGACGAGACGGTCGTAAAGGATGACCTCGGCGGCCTCCAGCGCCCGTAACGCATGCAGCGTCAGCAGGCCCGGATCGCCGGGTCCGGCGCCGACCAGAGTGACGCTGCCCGGGAGCAGGTCGAGGTTGGCGATGGGGGCGTCGGACAGGCTCACGGGGAGGGTCGGCGGGATGGGAAGCCGACCGTACGCCTGACCTCATAACCAGCGGAAATAACTTGCCGCACATACTTAATGCTTTCCGGTTATAAGGTTGGAGCGATATTCCTTCTAAAGTCGCCTTCCTGCCATTCCCGCCGTCGCGCGTTGCACCGGGTCCCACCGATGACGCTCACCCAGCTCCGCTACCTCGTCGCCATCGCCGATGCCGGGCTCAACATCACCCTGGCGGCGGCGCGCGTGCATGCGACACAGCCCGGCCTGTCCAAGCAGCTCAAGCAGTTGGAGGACGAGCTGGGCTTCCTGCTGTTCGTGCGCAAGGGCCGCAGCCTGGAAGCGATCACCCCGGCCGGCTCGGAAGTACTGGAGCGGGCGCGGGTGATCCTGGCCGAGACCGCCAACATCCGCGCCTACGCCGCCAACCAGCGCCGCGACCACCAGGGCCAGCTGACCATCATCACCACGCACACCCAGTCGCGCTTCGTGCTGCCGCCGGCGATCGCACGGATCAAGCGCGAGTTCCCCCAGGTCAGCGTGCACCTGCAGCAGTCGGCCGAGGGCGTGGCGCTGGACCTGCTCGGCCAGGGCGACGCCGACATGGCCGTGGTCAGCACCGCCGGCAGCGAACCGCAGGGCGGGGTGGCGGTGCCGCTGTACCGCTGGCGGCGGCTGGCGCTGGTGCCGCGCGGCCACGAGCTGGACCGTGCCGGCAAGGCGCCGGACATCCACGAACTGTCCAGGTACCCGCTGATCAGCTACGAGTCCTCGGTGCGCCCGGAATCCTCGCTGCAGCGCGCCTTCGCCAGCGTCGGCCTGGAGCCGAACCTGGCCCTGACCGCACTGGACGCGGACCTGATCAAGACCTACGTCCGCGCCGGCCTGGGCGTGGGCCTGCTGGCGGAGATGGCGGTGAGCACCGGCGACACCGACCTGCGCGGCTGGCCGGCGCCGACGGAGATCAGCGAATGCATCGCCTGGGCGGTGCTGCCGCGCGAACGGGTGCTGCGCGACTACGCCCTGGAACTGGTCAACGTGCTCGCCCCGCAGATCGACAAGCGCGACCTGCGCCGCGTGCTCGACGGCAACCAGGAGCCGGACTGGCCGCAGCCGCCGAGCTGGGAATCGCTGACCCAGACCATCACCAGCTGAGGCGCCGCCGTTGCCGCACGCCGCGGCTTCAGGCGGATACGAAGCTCCGGTAGGCGTAGAGGGTGCAGCCGGCCTGCACCAGCAGCCAGATCCAGGCGGCCACGCCGTACTGGAAACGCTCGTCCAGCGGCCGGTGCGCCTGGCCCGCGGCATGGATGCCCAACCAGGCCACGCAGTACGAAACGGCGATCATCGCCAGGCCGCCGCGCGGATGGAAGAAGCCGTACTCCGGGTCGACGCGCATCAACGCCAGGTAGAACGCCACGTTGGCGAGGATGGCCAGGGCCGCGAGGATCTTCACGGGAAGGAAACCGGTTGCAGGAGGCGCAATTTCAGGCCGGCAACGGTTCGACCACGACCGCCGTGCCGTAGCACAGCACTTCGGTCAGCCCGCTCATCAGCTCGGTGGCGTCGTAGCGCACTGCGACGATCGCGTTGGCACCCAGCTGCCGCGCATGCAGCACCATGTCGCGGTAGGTCTCGCCGCGGGCCTGCTCGCACAGTTCGGTGTAGATGGTGATGTTGCCGCCGAACAGCGTCTGCAGGCCGCCGAAGAAGTTGCCGACGATCGAGCGCGAGCGCACCGTGATGCCACGGACGACGCCGATGTTGCGCACGATGCGGCAGCCGGGCAGTTCCATGGCCGTGGTGACCCTGGAATCGTCCAGGGCGAGCGTCGCGCGCATGCCCGCCGAGTTGTACGGGTCGGTCATCCGTTCCTCCATTGGCGGACCCGGAGCGGGCCCGGGCGTGATCGTAGCGCGCCAGTGGGGCGGTCCGGCCACAGGGACACGGAGTGCGGGAGCGAAGTGAGGAGAGCGAGGCGCGGCGCATGCTTCGCGCCGCATGCGGAAGCCGGGACCCCGGTCGGTCCGTTGCGGGACCGGTTGCTGCCGGTGCGGAGTCGTCTGCGGCCACGTTGGCAGGTATTCGGGGGCCAGGGTCCGACCTCGAGCAACGACGCGCAACGGCGTCTGCGCGCCTCCCGCGATGGTTGCAGCAGGTGTTCATTTTCCAGCCAGCTACCGCGCGGCCACGTGCGTACCCTTGCGCGACGTTTTCCGGGGCCGCCTCATGCACGACGACAATTCCGACGCGCACAGCCGCGCGTCGCTTCCGCTTGCGCCTTCGCTGGATCCGGCGCTGAGCGCGGCGCACATGCCGCGCCAGTTCCGTCCGATCGACCGCCGGGTGCTGCGGGTCTCGATCCTGGCCATGGGGCTGGGCGCCGGCGTGGCGCTGGTGGCGCACCTGCTGATCGCGCTGATCGCGCTGGTCACCAACCTGGCGTTCTTCGGCCGCTGGAGCGTGGCGGACAGCAGTCCGGCCGACCACGCCCTCGGCGTGTGGGTGGTGGTCGTGCCGGCGATCGGCGGCCTGGTCGTGGGCGCGATGGCGCGCTGGGGCTCGCGCGCGATCCGCGGCCACGGCATTCCCGAGGCGATGGAGCAGGTGCTGCGCAACGAAAGCCGGATCCCGCCGCGGATGACCTGGCTCAAGCCGGTGTCCTCGGCGGTGGCGATCGGCACCGGCGGCCCGTTCGGCGCCGAAGGGCCGATCATCGCCACCGGCGGCGCGCTGGGCTCGCTGCTCGGCCAGTTGCTGCATGTCACCGCCGATGAGCGCAAGACCCTGCTGGCCGCCGGCGCCGCCGCCGGCATGGCCGCGGTGTTCGCCGCGCCGGTGGCGGCGGTGCTGCTGTCGATCGAACTGCTGTTGTTTGAACGCCGCGCGCGTTCGCTGATCCCGGTGGCGCTTGGCGCGGTGGCCGGCACCGGCGTGCGCTTTCTGTTCGAAGGCCCCGGGCCGATGTTCCCGATGCCGGACCTGGCGGTGCCGGCGCTGCCGGCGATCGGTGCGTACCTGCTGCTCGGCACGGTGGCGGGCGTGGCGAGCGTGTGGATCACCCGGCTGACCTATGCCATCGAGGACGGTTTCGAACGCCTGCCGATCCACTGGATGTGGTGGCCGGCCCTCGGCGGCCTGGTGGTGGGCGCGGTCGGCTACGCCATGCCGCTGACCCTGGGCGTGGGCTACGGCAACATCTCCGCGATGCTGGCAGGCCAGTTCGGGCTGGCGACGATGGCGGCGCTGTGCGTGCTCAAGCTGCTGTCGTGGTCGGTCGCGCTCGGCAGCGGCACCTCCGGCGGGACCCTGGCGCCGCTGTTCACCATCGGCGGCGCGCTGGGCGGCGTGCTCGGCCTGGCGCTGGCGGCGTGGACGCCATGGCTGCAGGTCGATCCGCGGATGGCGGTGCTGGTGTGCATGGCGGCGGTTTTCGCCGGTGCGTCGCGCGCGTTCCTCACCTCGGTCGTGTTCGCCTTCGAGACCACCCAGCAGGCCCATGGCCTGATGCCGTTGCTGGGCGCGTGCGCGGCGGCCTACCTGGTGTCGGGGCTGATGATGCGCAACACGATCATGACCGAGAAGATCGTCCGCCGCGGCGTGCGCGTCCCGGCCGAGTACGCGGCCGACTACCTGGACCAGGTGCAGGCCGGCGAGGCGTGCAGCCGCCAGGTGGTGTCGCTGGAGACGGCGTGGACGCTGGCCGAGGTGCGCGCGCGGCTCGCCGCGGCGGTGCCGGAGTTCCGCCACCAGGGCTTCCCGGTGGTGGCCGCGGACGGGCGCGTGCAGGGCGTGGTGACGCGGCGCGAGCTGCTCGATCCGCGGTGGGGCGACGCGGTCCGCGTGGCCGAGCTGGTCGCCCGGCCGGTGCTGGGCGTGCGCGAGGACCATTCGCTGCGCGAGGCGGCCGACCACATGGTCGAGCACGAGGTCGGCCGGCTGGTGGTGTTCAGCCGCAGCGAACCGGAACGCATGGTCGGGATCGTCACCCGCGGCGATCTGCTGGCGGCGCATGCCGGACGCCTGCGCCAGGCGCGCCGGGCCAGCCGCCACTTCGGCGGCGGCGCGAAGACGAAGGCCTGAACGCGCGGGGTCCGGCCGCGGTCAGCGCCGCAGCCGGAAGCCGGGATCCCAGCCCATTCCGTCGCGGATCTTCGCGCTGGTGACCGCGCCGTCCTCTTCGGCCACGTTGTAGGCGCCGGGCCGGCCCCGGGTCATGGCGCGGCGCGACGCATCGGCCGCTGCGTCGACATGCACCGGCATCTGCGTGGGTGGCGTCGCGGTCCAGGTGTTGGGGCCGTACAGGCGTCCGTAGCGCAGGACGATGCCTTCGAGTCCGCAACCGAGCACGAGTTCTTCCAGGGTGGCGACCGCCGGATGCTGCTCCCGGTCCAGCGGCGATGCTTCCGACCATGGCATCGGTCCGGCCGCGTAGGCGAAGGCGATGCTCTGCGCCACGATGCGCCGCGCTCCGGCCTGGACCGCCGCCTCCACCAGGTGGGCCGTGCCAATCTCGCGCAGGCGCGCATTGCGGATGCGCGCGGCCACCATCGCCGCCTCGCTGAAATGCCGGGGCAGGTCGGTGAGCTGGTGCACGACGACGGCCGGTTCGGCGTTGCGCACCGCCTCTACCAGCGCATCGCGGTCGAAGACATCGACGATCACCGGGCGCACGCCGATCGATTCCAGCTGCCTGGCCCGGTCCGGCGAGCGGGTCGTACCGGTCACCCGCCAGCCGTCGGCGACCAGCAGGCGGCACAGCACCTCGCCGATCGCTCCGCCGGCGCCGGCCACGAACGCATTGCTTGTCGGCAGGCTGGACATGGCACTGTCTCCAGGGGGCGGCTGCCGGTCATGACCGGAACCGGTTCAGCCTGGCGATTCCAGCATGATCGCCCGTTTACCGCCGGGGAGCACGTCGAACCGCTGCGGATCGGGGAAGGTGCACGGCCCCCGGACCGCGTTCCCTCGCCTCAGATGTCCTCGTGGATCCCGCACTCGCGCTTGAGGCCGAAGAAGCGGGTGTCCTCGTCCTTCATGCCCGGTTCCCAGCGGGTGGTGGTGTGGAAGTCGCCGATGGAGACGTAGCCTTCGTGCCACAGCGGGTGGTAGGGCAGGTCGTGCTTCTTCAGGTACTGCCACACGTCGCGGTCGGACCAGTCGGCGATCGGGCTGACCTTCAGGCGCTCGCCACGCAGCTGCAGCACCGGGGTGTCTGCGCGGCTGGCCGACTGGCTGCGGCGCAGGCCGGTGAACCAGGTGCCGGCGCCGAGTTCGTCCAGCGCGCGGCGCATCGGTTCGACCTTGCGCAGCTGGTTGTAGTTGTCCAGGCCGACCATGCCCTGTTCCCACAGGCGGCCATGACGGGCCTCCATCCAGGCGCGGCTGACCAGCGGACGGTAGACCTGCAGGTTGAGCTTGAGCCGGTCGACCAGCTCGTCGGCGAAGCGGTAGGTCTCCGGGAACAGGTAGCCGGTGTCGATCAGGACCACCGGGATGTCCGGCTTCTGCTGCACGAGCATGTGCAGGGTCACCGCCGACTGCGCGCCGAAGCTGGACGACAGCACCGCGTTGCCGGGCCCGTTGGCCAGCGCCCAGGCCACGCGCCGTTCGGCATCCAGCGCCTCCAACTGCGCGTTGAGCGCGGCCAGGTCGAGCGCCGGCGCGGCGTCGGCGCTGTTGGCGGCTTCCCGGGCGGGTGCGGTCAGACTCATCGGTGACTCCGGACGCTTGGTTTGAGGTGACATGGGAGAGACGGGGGGATCAGGCGGCCTCGCCGAGCTCGGCTTTCCTGCTTGCCGGTTCGACCAGGACGTGGGTGGGGTAGGGCGGCAGCGCGACCAGGCCGGCGCGGTGCAGGAAGTCGCCGAAACGCTCCTGCGGCTGGCGCTCGGCGGCGTAGCGCGCGAACAGCGGCTCGAGTGCGTCGAGGATCTCGGCTTCGGTGATGTTCTCGCGGTACAGCGTGTTGAGCCGCTGGCCGCGGTGGTCGGCGCCGAGCATCAGGTTGTAGCGGCCCGGCGCCTTGCCGACCAGGGCGATCTCGCCCAGGTAGGGGCGCGAGCAGCCGTTGGGGCAGCCGGAGAGGCGCAGCAGGATCGGCGCCTCGCGCAGGCCGTGGCGGTCGAGCAGCGGCTCGAGCTTCGCGGCGAAATCGGGCAGGTAGCGCTCGGCCTCGGCCATGGCCAGGGCGCAGGTCGGAAGTGCGACGCAGGCCATCGCCGTGCGCGCCAGCGCGGTCGGGGCGTGGTTGTCGCCGTCCAGCGCGTGCGCCTGGACCAGTGCGTCGATGCGCTTGCGTTCGCCGGCCGGGACCCCGGCGATGATCAGGTTCTGGTTGGCGGTGACCCGGAATTCGCCGCGGTGGACGTTGGCGATCTCGCGCAGGCCGGTCAGGTGCGGGCGGCCGGGACGGTCGGCGATGCGCCCGCTCGGCAGCGACAGGGTCAGGTGCCAGCGGCCGTCCTCGCCCTCGACCCAGCCGAAGCGGTCGCCGTTGTGGTCGAAGTGGAAGGGGCGGGCCGGTTCGAGCCTGACGCCGGCGCGTTCTTCCATCAGCGCGACGATGGATTCGAGGCCCTGGTCGTCGATGGTGTACTTGAAGCGGGCGTGCTTGCGCTCCACGCGGTCGCCGAGGTCGCGCTGCACCGTCACCGCGGCGGCGGCGATGGCGAGCACCTGCTCCGGGGCGACGAAGCCGATCACGCTGCCCAGCCGCGGATAGGTCTTGGGGTCGCCATGGCTGGCGCCCATGCCGCCGCCGATGGCGACGTTGAAGCCGGCCAGGTTGCCGGCCTCGTCGACGACGGCGATCAGGCCCAGGTCGTTGGCGAACACGTCCACGTCGTTGAGCGGCGGCACCGCCACGGCCATCTTGAACTTGCGCGGCAGGTAGACCTTGCCGTAAATGGGGTCCTCCTCCTGCCCGCTGTCGGCCAGCTTCTCCTGGTCCAGCCAGATCTCGTAGTAGGCGCGGGTCTTCGGCAGGAATTCGAGCGACAGCTTTTCCGCCCAGTCTTGCACCTGGGCGTGCAGCCGCGACTGCAGCGGGTTGCTGGCGCCGAGCACGTTGCGGTTGACGTCGCCGCAGGCCGAGACGGTGTCCAGCGCGGCGGCATGGATCGCATGCATGGTCGCCTTCAGTTCGCGCTTGATCACGCCATGGAACTGGAAGGTCTGGCGGGTGGTGACGCGCAGCGAGTGATTGGCGTAGGTGGTGGCGATGGCGTCCAGCTTCAGCCACTGCTCCGGAGTGAACACCCCGCCCGGGGCGCGGATGCGGATCATGAACTGGTGCGCGGGTTCGAGCTTCTGCCGGCGGCGCTCGTCGCGGATGTCGCGGTCGTCCTGTTCGTAGGTGCCGTGGAACTTGACCAGGCGCTGGTCCTCGAACGACAGCGAGCCGGTGACCGGATCGGCCAGGCCCTCCAGCAGCGTGCCCCGCAGGCCGCGGCTCTGGATCTTGATGTCTTCGACGGAAGGGTGGCTCATGGCGGTGGCTGGAGTCCGGTCGTGGGCGCGCGATGCAGGATGCGTCGGTTCAGTAGACGTCGCGGCCGTAGCGGCCTTCGGTCTGCAGGCGGGTGAGATAGTCGGCGGCGGCTTCGGCGTCGCCGCCGTTGTGCGCGGCGACGATGTCCAGCAGCGCCGCGTGGACGTCCTTGCCCATCGAGATTGCGCCGCAGACGTAGAAGTGCGCGCCGTTCTGCAGCCAGTCGTACAGTTCGGCGCCGCGCTCGCGCAGCCGGTGCTGGACGTAGACCTTGTCGGCCTGGTCGCGGGAGAAGGCCAGGTCGAGGCGATGCAGTTCCTTGCGCCGCAGGGCTTCCTGCCACTCGACCTGGTAGAGGAAGCCGGTGTTGAAATGCTGGGCGCCGAAGAACAGCCAGTTGCGGCCGGAAGCGCCGGCCTCGGCGCGTTCCTGGACGAAGGCGCGGAACGGGGCGACGCCCGTCCCGGGGCCGACCATGATGATGTCGCGCGAAGCGTCGGCGGGAACGCGGAAGCGCTCGTTGGGCTCGATGTAGACCGGGACCTGGCCGCCTTCGTCCAGCGCGGCGAGGAAGCCGCTGGCCGCGCCGAGGTGGGCATGGCCATGGGCCTGGTAGCCGAGGACGTCGACGGTCAGGTGCGCTTCTTCGCCTACGCGCTTGCGGCTGGAGCCGATCGAGTACAGGCGCTGGGCCTGCGGGCGCAGCGCGGCGACGAGCGCGTCGTGGTCCCAATCCGCCGGCCAGCGGCGCAGCACGTCCACCAGTTGGTGGTCGGCCAGCAGCGCAGCCAGGCCGGCGGGCTGGGTCGGGTCGAGCAGCTGCTGCAACTGCGCAGAACCCGCTCGCTCGGCGTGCGCGGCCAGGAACGGGCGCGACAGGCGGGTCAGTTCGCGGCGCGTGGCCAGCCACTCGGACAGGGGCAGAGTTTCGTCGCCGGAAGTGACAGCGGTATTGCCGTCGAGCCTGGCCGCGTCCAGCACCGAGGCGACCAGCGGTTCGGGATTGCGGTGGCGGATGCCCAGCGCGTCGCCGGGCTCGTAGGCCAGGCCGGAGCCTTCCAGCGACAGCTCGACGTGGCGCACGTCCTTCTCGCCGGCGCCGTACTGCAGGAAGCCCACGCTCCTGAACTCGCGGCCGGTGATGCGCTGGTTGGCCAGCACCTCGGCCGGGAACGGACGCTCGTGCGACCAGGCCGCGGCCGGGCGCAGGGGGGTGACGGTGGCCAGGTGCGCGGCCGGGGCAGGCGCGGCCTTGAGCAGTTCGCGGGCCCGGGCCAGCGCGTTCTCGCGCCAGGGACCGGCGACGGTGTCGATGTCCAGGTCGGCCTGGCCGGCCTCGAACAGGCGCTGGGCGCCCAGTTCGGCCAGGCGTGCATCCAGCTTGCGGGAGATGCCGCAGAAGTCGGCGTAGCTGGTGTCGCCCAGGCCGAGCACGGCGAACTTCAGTTCCGGCAGCTTCGGCGCGCGCTTGCCCAGCAGGAATTCGGTGAAGCCGATCGAGTCGTCCGGCGGGTCGCCCTCGCCCTGGGTGCTGATGACCAGATAGAGCAGGCGCTCGCCGGCCAGCTCGCGGGTGGCGTAGGCGTCGGTGCGGACCAGGCGCACCGCCAGGCCGGCGGCCTCGGCGGCCTGGGCGATCTTCTCGGCTTCGCGCCGGGCGTTGCCGGTCTGGCTGCCGTAGAGGACGGTCAGGCGCTGGCCGGGCTGGGCCGCGGCGGCCGCGACGCCGCCCGGGCCATTCCCGCCGGCGGGCAGCAGCGCCAGCTGCGGCGCGCCATGGCCCTGGGCCAGGCCGGCGGTATAGCCGGACAGCCACCACAGCGAGGCGCCGTCCAGCCCGTCGACCAGCCGCGCCAGCAGGACCTTGCGATCCTCGTTGAGCGGACTGGGGGGCAGTGCGGGGGACGCGGCGGTCATGCGGGTGGCCTGGCACGACGTCGGACTCGACGGGTCACTGATGTTAGGAACTTGCAAAGCGCAGCTGAAACGGCTTGTGGTTATTCGCTTATGCTCTGCGCTTATTTCAACGGCCCGCCCACCCGCCGGAATACTTGCGCCGTCCCGAACGTCCCCGACCGGCCCTGCTCCGGTGCCGGTGCGTCCGCCGCCGGAGGCCCGCAGGGCGTTCCGCCCCCGATTCCGCTCCGGTTTCCAGTCGCGCCCTGATGACCCCCGCCCATCGCCTGTCCCACCTCGACCGCCTGGAAGCGGAGAGCATCCACATCCTGCGCGAGGTCGCCGCCGAGTTCCGCAACCCGGTGCTGCTGTATTCGGTGGGCAAGGACAGCTCGGTGCTGCTGCACCTGCTGCTCAAGGCCTTCGCCCCGGCGCCGCCGCCGATCCCGCTGCTGCACGTGGACACGCGCTGGAAGTTCCGCGAGATGATCGCCTTCCGCGACCGTCGCGCCGCCGAGACCGGCGTCGAGCTGCGCGTGCACATCAATCCCGACGGCATCGCCCAGGACATCGGTCCCTTCAGCCACGGCGCCACCGTCCATACCGACGTGATGAAGACCCAGGGCCTGAAGCAGGCGCTGGACCAGTACCGGTTCGATGCCGCCATCGGCGGTGCGCGCCGCGACGAGGAGAAGTCGCGGGCCAAGGAGCGCGTGTTCTCGTTCCGCAACGAGCGCCACCGCTGGGATCCCAAGCGCCAGCGCCCGGAACTGTGGAACCTGTACAACGCCCGCATCCGCAAGGGCGAGAGCGTGCGCGCGTTCCCGCTGTCCAACTGGACCGAGCTGGACGTGTGGCTGTACATCTACCGCGAGAAGATCCCGGTGGTGCCGCTGTATTTCGCCGCCCCGCGCCCGGTGGTCGAGCGCGACGGCGCGCTGATCCTGGTCGACGACGAGCGCCTGCCGCTGAAGCCGGGCGAGACGCCGCAACTGCGCAACGTGCGCTTCCGCACCCTGGGCTGCTACCCGCTGACCGGGGCGATCGAGTCGGAGGCCGATTCGCTGGAGAAGATCATCGCCGAGATGCTGGTGGCCACCAGTTCCGAGCGCCAGGGCCGGGTGATCGACCAGGACCCGACCGCCTCGATGGAGAAGAAGAAGCTGGAGGGGTACTTCTGATGAACGGCCCCCTGGAAAGCAGCGTCCTCGGAAGCGCCGCCGCCGGCGCCGCCGACATCGCCGCCTATCTCCGCCAGCACGAGGACAAGCCGCTGCTGCGTTTCATCACCTGCGGCAGCGTCGACGACGGCAAGAGCACCCTGATCGGGCGCCTGCTGTGGGAGAGCAAGCGCCTGTTCGACGACCAGCTGGCCGCGCTCGAAGCCGACAGCCGCCGCCACGGCACCCAGGGCGAGCGCATCGACTACGCGCTGCTGATGGACGGCCTGGCCGCCGAGCGCGAGCAGGGCATCACCATCGACGTGGCCTACCGCTACTTCGACACCGACAAGCGCAAGTTCATCGTCGCCGACTGCCCCGGCCACGAGCAGTACACCCGCAACATGGCCACCGGCGCTTCCACCGCCGACCTGGCCGTGGTCCTGGTCGACGCGCGCAAGGGCCTGCTGGCGCAGACCCGCCGCCACAGCTACATCGTCTCGCTGCTGGGCATCCGCCACGTGGTGCTGGCGGTGAACAAGATGGACCTGGTCGGCTACGACCGGGCGGTGTTCGACGACATCGCCGCGGGCTACCGCGAACTGGCCGGGCAGCTCGGCATCCCGCACGTCCAGGCGATTCCGCTGTCGGCGCTGGAGGGCGACAACCTGCTGGAGCGCTCGCCGGCCACCCCGTGGTACGACGGCCCGGCGCTGCTGGAGCACCTGGAGACGGTGGACGCCGGCGACGCCGGTGCGTCCGGCGGCCTGCGCCTGCCGGTGCAGTGGGTCAACCGCCCGAACCAGGACTTCCGCGGCTTCGCCGGCACCCTGGCCGCCGGCGAGGTGGCACCCGGCGACGAGGTCGTGGTGCTGCCCTCGGCGCGCCGCTCGAAGGTCGCCCGGGTGCTCGGCCCCGATGGCGACGTGGCGCGCGCCTTCGCCGGCCAGGCGGTGACCGTGACCCTGGCCGACGAGATCGACGTCAGCCGCGGCGACGTGATCGCCGCCGCCGGCGACCCGCCGGCGGTCGCCGACCAGTTCGCCGCGCACCTGCTGTGGATGAGCGACGCGCCGCTGCTGCCGGGCCGGCCGTACTGGCTGAAGATCGGCGCGCGCACCGTGGCCGCCAGCGTCAGCGAGATCAAGCACCGCATCGACGTGAACACCCAGGAGCACCTGGCGGCCAAGCGCCTGGAGCTCAACGAGGTCGGCTACTGCAACCTCAGCCTGGAAGAGCCCATCGCCTTCGCCGCGTACGCCGAGAACCGCGCGCTGGGCGGCTTCATCCTGATCGACCGGCAGAGCAACGACACCGTCGCCGCCGGTACGCTCGATTTCGCGCTGCGCCGCGCCGACAACGTGCACTGGCAGCACCTGGATGTGGACAAGGCCGCGCGCGCGCGGATCAAGGGCCAGTCGCCGAAGGTGCTGTGGTTCACCGGCCTGTCCGGCGCCGGCAAGTCGACCGTCGCCAACCTGGTCGACAAGCGCCTGCACGCGCTGGGCTACCACACCTTCGTCCTCGACGGCGACAACGTCCGCCACGGCCTCAACCGCGACCTGGGCTTCACCGACGAGGACCGGGTCGAGAACATCCGCCGGGTGGCCGAGGTGGCCCGGCTGATGGCCGATGCCGGCCTGATCGTGCTGGTCAGCTTCATTTCCCCGTTCCGCGCCGAGCGGCGCATGGCGCGCGAGCGCTTCGCCGAAGGCGAGTTCGTCGAGGTGTTCGTCGACGTGCCGCTGGAAGTGGCCGAGGCGCGCGATGTGAAAGGCCTGTACCGCAAGGCCCGGGCCGGGCTGATCCCCAACTTCACCGGCATCGACTCGCCGTACGAGGCGCCGGAGCGGCCGGAGGTCCACCTGGAGGCGGCCACGGCCACGCCGGAGGCGATGGTCGCCCAGGTGCTGGAGGCGCTGGGCCTGGACTGGAGCGCCGGCGGCACTTCGTGGCTCTAGATTGACGGGCGGATGATCCGGCCGCGCGGATGTGCCGTTGGTCATGTGCACCGACAGGCGCACTCGAACGTTCATCCGGAATCGCTAAACTCGGCCCGTTCCGGATCGGACTCCCGCATGCCCAGTACCGTTTTCCCGCGCGCCCCGCTGCTGCTGGCGCTCGTCCTCCTGTTGTCCGCCTGCGGCCGGGGGGATGCCGGCGCCGGCCACGAACAGGCCGCGGCGACGGTGACCACGCTGCGGTTGCAGCCGGTGCGCTGGAGCGACGAACTGCGGGCGCTGGGCACGGCCCATGCGCGCGAGTCGGTCACGATCACCGCCAGCGTCAGCCAGACCATCGCCACGGTCGAATTCGAGAGCGGCCAGTTCGCCAGGCAGGGCCAGCCGCTGGTCACCCTGGTGCAGGGTCAGCAGGCGGCCGGCGTCGCCGAAGCGCAGGCCGAACTGCGCGATGCCGAGCAGCGGTACGAGCGCAGCCGCCGCCTCGCCGAGCAGCAGCTGGTCGCGCGCGCCGACCTGGAGACGCAGCGGGCCGCGCTGGAAGCCGCGCGCGCGCGCGTGGCCACGCAACGCGCCACCGTGGCCGACCGGGTGATACGCACGCCGTTCGCCGGGGTGCTCGGCCTGCGCCTGGTCAGCGCCGGTTCGCTGGTCACGCCGGGCACGCCGATCACCACGCTGGACGACGTTTCGCTGATCAAGCTCGACTTCACCGTTCCGGAGGCGCAGCTGTCCCAGCTCGGCGTTGGCCAGCGCGTCAGTGCGCGCAGCGGGGCGTGGCCGGGAGAAACCTTCGTCGGCACGGTCGCCACGATCGATTCGCGCGTCGACCCGGTGTCGCGCGCGGTCACCGTGCGCGCCGAGGTGCCCAATCCCGACGGCAAGCTGCGCCCCGGCATGCTGCTGGAGGTCGGCGTGGAACGCGCCGCGCGCGACACCCTGGCCATCCCCGAGCTGGCGCTGCAGCAGAACGGGACGCAGGCCAGCGTGTTCCTGGTCCAGGCCGGCGGCGACACGGTCAAGGAAGTGCCGGTGCAGACCGGTTCGCGCCGCTTCGGCGAGGTCGAGATCGTGTCCGGGCTGAAGTCCGGCGACCGCATCGTGGTCGAAGGCACGGTCAAGCTGCGCGACGGGGCGGCGATCCGGGACGTGGCGGCGGCCACCGGCGCCGGTGCCGCCCGCGGCAAGGAAGACGGCGCCGCGCCGGGGCAGGAGCGCTGACCCATGCTGCTGTCGGATGTTTCGATCAAGCGCCCCGTCTTCGCGACGGTGATGTCGCTGATCCTGATCGTGCTGGGCGTGGTCTCGTTCACCCGCCTGCCGCTGCGCGAGCTTCCCGACGTCGACCCGCCCGTCGTCTCGGTCAACACCACCTACACCGGTGCGTCGGCGGCGGTCGTGGAGAGCCGCATCACCCAGGTGCTCGAGGACGCGATCAGCGGCATCGAGGGCGTGGACGTGATCACCGCCAGCAGCCGCAACGGCCGCTCCGACATCAACATCCTGTTCACCCTGACCCGCGACATCGAGGGCGCCGCCAACGACGTGCGCGACGCGATCAGCCGCGTGTCCAACCGGTTGCCCGAGGACGTCGACCCGCCGCAGGTGTCGAAGCAGGACAGCGACTCGTCGCCGATCATGTTCCTCAACCTCAGCGACGAACGGCTCAGCACGCAGCAGCTGACCGACTACGCCGACCGCAACCTGGTCGACCAGTTCTCCGCGATCGACGGCGTGTCGACGGTGAACATCGGCGGTGGCCAGCGCTATGCAATGCGCGTGTGGCTGGACGCCGGCGCGCTCAGCGCCCGCGGCCTGACCGCCGACGACATCCGCGAAGCGCTGCTGCGCGAGAACATCGAACTGCCCGGCGGCAGCATCGAGTCGCAGACCCGCGAGTTCGCGCTGCGGGTGATGCGCGGCTACCAGACCCCGGAGAGCTTCGCCGGCCTGGTCGTGGGCAAGGGCGATGACGGCCACGTCATCACCCTCGGCGAGGTGGCGCGGGTCGAGCTGGATTCGGAAGAGCGCCGCGCCTTCTACCACGGCAACGGCGTGCCGCAGATCGGCCTGGGCATCGTCGCCACCTCCACCGCCAACTCGCTGGAGGTGGCGCAGAAGGTCCGCGCGCTGGTCGACCAGGTCTCCGGCAGCCTGCCCCGGGGCATGCAGATCACCGTCGCCTACGATTCCACCGTGTTCACCGATGCGGCGGTGCACGAGGTCTACAAGACCCTGGCCGAGGCCATCGTGCTGGTGCTGCTGGTGGTGTTCGTGTTCCTCGGCAGCGTGCGTGCGGCGCTGATCCCGGCGGTCACCGTGCCGGTGTGCATCACCGCCGCGTTCATCGCGCTGTATGCGTTCGGCTTCTCGATCAACCAGCTGACCCTGCTGTCGCTGGTGCTGTCGATCGGCCTGGTGGTCGACGACGCGATCGTGGTGCTGGAGAACTGCCAGCGCCGCGCCGACCTGGGCGAGCCGCCGCTGCTGGCGGCCAAGCGCGGCACCCAGCAGGTCGCGTTCGCGGTGATCGCCACCACGGTGGTGCTGATCGCGGTGTTCCTGCCGATCGCCTTCATGGAGGGCAATACCGGGCGCCTGTTCCGGGAGCTGGCGGTGGCGGTGGCCGGCGCCGTGGCCATTTCCGGCTTCGTCGCGCTGACCCTGACCCCGATGATGTGCTCGATCCTGCTGCGCCCGCACACCCACCGGACGGGTTTCAACAACTGGGTCAACGACCGCCTGGACACGCTGACCCGCTGGTACCGCGGCCTGGTCGGCAAGGTGATCGGGCGCCGCTGGCTGCTGGCCGGCGTGATGATCGCCACGTTCGTCGCCAGCGGCCTGCTGTTCCGGCTGGTGCCGTCCGAGCTGGCGCCGGCCGAGGACCGCGGCGATTTCAACGTCATGGTCACCGGTCCGGAGGGGGCGGGCTTCGACTTCATGGTCGTGCAGATGACCGAGATCGAAAAACGCCTGCTGGCCTACGCCGGCGACAAGGGGCCGCTGTCGCGCGTGATCATCCGCGTGCCCGGTGGCTTCGGCGGGCAGGGCGCCAACATGAACAGCGGGCGCGCCACGGTCTTCCTGAAGCCATGGGAACAGCGCGACCTGACCACCCAGCAGGTGATGGAGGACGTGCGCAACAAGCTGGCCGACCTGCCCGGCGTGCGCCTGAGCGCCGAGGTGCGCCAGGGCCTGGTGCGCGGCTCCGGCCGGCCGGTGCAGTTCGTCATGCGCGGCCCGACCTACGAGACGCTGGCGCAATGGCGCAACCGCATGCTGCTGCGGATGGAAGGCAACCCGCGCCTGGTCAACATCGACTCCGACTACAAGGAAACCCTGCCGCAGTTCCGGATCGACATCGACAAGGCGCGCGCCGCCGACCTGGGCGTGCCGGTGGAGGCGATCGGCAGCACCCTGCAGACCATGCTCGGTTCGCTGCGCGCCGGCACCTATGAGATGGACGGCGAGGAGTACTACGTGATCATGCAGGCGCCGCTGGAGAACCGCCGCCAGCCCGACGACATTTCCGGGCTGTACGTGCGTTCGATCACCACCGGCAAGCTGATCCCGCTGTCGAACCTGGTCAAGCTGAGCGAGAACGCCGAGGCGGGCACGCTGAGCCGGTTCAACCGCATGCGCGCGATCACCCTCAGCGCCGGACTCGCCCCCGGCTACACGGTCGGCGAGGCGCTGGAGTACCTGCGCGGGATCGCCGCCGAGGAGCTGCCGCCGGAAGCGCAGTTCGACTACCGGGGCGAATCGCGCGAGTTCATGAAGTCCAGCGGCGCGGTGTTCTTCACCTTCGGCATGGCCCTGCTGGTGGTGTTCCTGGTGCTGGCGGCGCAGTTCGAGAGCTTCCTGCATCCGCTGGTGATCATGCTGACCGTGCCGCTGGCGATGCTCGGTGCACTGCTCGGCCTGACCATATGGGGCGTCAGCCTCAACCTGTACAGCCAGATCGGCATCGTCATGCTGGTCGGCCTGGCGGCGAAGAACGGCATCCTGATCGTGGAGTTCGCCAACCAGCTGCGCGACGAGGGGCGCACGGTGGTCGAGGCCATCGTCGAGGCTTCGGCGGTGCGCCTGCGCCCGATCCTGATGACCTCGGTGGCGATGATCTGCGGCGCGCTGCCGCTGATGCTGTCCAGCGGCGCCGGCGCCGCCAGCCGCGAATCCATCGGCGTGGTGGTCGTGTTCGGCGTGGCGTTTTCCACCCTGCTGTCGCTGTTCGTGGTGCCGGCGTTCTATGCGCTGCTGGCCCCGTACACCCGTTCGCCCGAGGCGGTCGCGCACGAGCTGGAGAAGCTGGAGGCGCAGGTCCCGCCGGTGGGCGGCCATGGCTGAGCGCGCCCGCCCGTTCGCGGGCGGCGTGCGCCTGCGCCGGGTCGCCCTCCCCAGGCCGGCCGGGCTGCACGACCTGCGCCTGTCCGGCCGGACCCGGCCGCGCTGAATTCCGGCCGGGACTGCGCGGCGCGCAGGTTGCGGGTATCTTTCAGCCACCGGGCGGCAGATCCGCCGCCATCCCCATTCCCGCGATACAACGGCCGGAGACACATCCCCGTGGAAGCCCTTTTTGTCTGGATCAACGGCATCGTCTGGAGCAACGCGCTGATCGCGCTGTGCCTGGGTGCCGGCCTGTGGTTCTCCTTCCGCACCCGGGTCATGCAGGTGCGCGGCTTCGCCGAGATGTGCCGGTTGACGGTGACCGGGCAGAAGTCCGAGGCCGGCGTGTCCTCGTTCCAGGCCCTGGCCATCTCCATGGCCGGCCGCATGGGCATCGGCAACATCGCCGGGGTAGCCACCGCGATCGCCTACGGCGGGCCGGGCGCGGTGTTCTGGATGTGGGTGATGGGCTTCCTGGGCGCGTCGACCTCCTACGTCGAATCGACCCTGGCGCAGATCTACAAGGAAAAGGACGCCGAGGGCCGCTACCGCGGCGGCCCGGCGTACTACATCGAGAAGGCCATGGGCCTGAAGTGGTACGCGATGACGTTCGCCATCGCCACCATCGTCGCCACCGGCCTGCTGCTGCCGGGCGTGCAGGCCAACGCCATCGCCGACAGCGCCACCAACGTGCTGTGCGGCGTGGACGGCTGCGCCGCGGCCGGCGGCGTCGGCGCGATGAAGCTGTGGATCGGCCTGGTCGTGGCGGCGCTGCTGGCGACGATCATCTTCGGCGGCATCAAGCGCATCGCCACCTTCGCCGAGGTCGTGGTCCCGTTCATGGCGCTGGCCTTCATCCTGATGGCGGTGGTGGTGATGGCGATCAACGCCGACCAGGTGCCGGCGATGTTCTCCGACATCTTCTCCAGCGCGTTCGGCGGGCATGCCGCGTTCGGCGCGATCCTGGGCCAGGCCATCGCCTGGGGCGTCAAGCGCGGCGTCTACGCCAACGAAGCCGGGCAGGGCACCGGGCCGCACGCGGCGGCCGCGGCCGAGGTCTCGCACCCGGCCAAGCAGGGCTACGTGCAGGCCTTCGCGATCTACTTCGACACCATGCTGGTGTGCACCTCCACCGCGTTCCTGCTGCTGTCCACCGGCATGTACAACACCTTCCAGGTGGTCAGGGAGGGCGGCAAGGAGACGCTGGTGGCGCTGTTCAGCGGCGTGCCGGGCCTGCAGCCGTCGGAAGGGGCGCAGTTCACCCAGGCGGCGGTGGAATCGGTGCTTCCAGGCTGGGGCGCCGGCTTCGTCGCGCTGGCGCTGTTCTTCTTCGCCTTCACCACGATCATGGCCTATTACTACATGGCCGAGACCAACCTGACCTACGTCGCCGGCGTCCGCCGCACCCATCCGCTGGCGACCCTGCTGCTGCGGCTGGGCATCGTCGGCATGGTGGTGTTCGGCGCTTACCACAACGCGGCCACCGCCTGGACCCTGGGCGACATCGGCGTGGGCATCATGGCCTGGCTCAACATCGTCGCGATCCTGATCCTGCAGAAGCCGGCGCTGCTGGCGCTGCGCGACTACGAGCGGCAGCGGAAGCTCGGCCTGGACCCGACCTTCGATCCGGAGGCGCTGGGCATCCGCAACGCGACCTTCTGGACCCGGCGCGGCTGACATGGCCGGGCCCTGGGACAAGCGGCCGCCACGCGTGCCGCGACCCCCGCGCGATCCGCGGCAGCGGCCGGCCGAACCCGCGCCGCCGCCTTCGCCCGGACGTTCCGTGCCGGCGATGGAGGAGGCGGCGCCCGCGCACCCGCGCGGCGGCAGCGGCCATGCGACGCGGCGCGAGGAACTGCGCCTGTACGGGCTGAACGCGGTGCAGGCGGTGTTCGCGCGCCGGCCCGGCGCGATCCGCAAGCTGTACCTGGCGCAATCGCGGATCCCCGCGCTCAAGCCGTTGCTGGCCTGGTGCGTGCAACAGCGCGTGGGCTACCGCGTCGTCGATGAGGCCGACCTCGACCGCCTGGCCGCCAGTTCGCACCACGAAGGCGTGGTCGCCGACGTGCTCCGCGACGAACCGGCGCCGCTGTCCGCATGGCTGGGAACCCTGCGCGGCGATGCGCCGGCGCTGGCGATCTGGCTGGATGGCGTCGGCAATCCGCACAACTTCGGCGCGATCCTGCGCTCGGCCGCGCACTTCGGTGCCGCGGTGCTGCTGCCGTCGCGTTCGCCGCTGGCGCTGTCGGGCGCGGCCGCGCGCGTGGCCGAGGGCGGCGCCGAGGCGGTGCCGCTGGTGCGGCTGCCCGAGACCGCCACCGCGCTGGAGCAGCTGCGCGCCGCCGGCTTCACCCTCGCGGCCACGGTCGTGCGCGGCGGCGACGACCTGTTCGCCGCGCGCCTGCCGGCGCGGCTGGTCTACGTGATGGGCGCCGAAGGCGAAGGCATGGATGCAGCGCTGGCCGCCGCCTGCGACCAGCGCCTGTCCATCCCCGGCAGCGGCGCGGTGGAAAGCCTCAACGTGGCGGCGGCGACCGCGGTGTTGCTGGCGCAGTGGGCCAGCCGCGGGCGATGAGGGCCTGGCGTTCGCTGGCCGAATGGCAGGGCGAAGCCGAGGCCGTGCTGGCGGATGAACGCCTGTCCGCGGCGGCCGTGGACGATGCCCGGGTACTGGCGGGCGCCTGCGCGATCTGCGGCGCCAGCACCGGCTTCGCCAGCGACGGAGCCGGCGACATGCGCGAGGGCCTGCGCTGCCTGGGTTGCGGCTGCAATGCCCGGCAGCGCGCCGCCGCCAGCGTCCTGCTGGACGCGCTGGACGGATCCGGCGGGACGCAGCCGCGCGTCTACCTCAGCGAGCAGGCCAGTGCGCTGTTCGTGGCCCTGCGCCGCCGTCGCCGCATCCGCCGGCTGGAAGGCAGCGAATACGTGCCCGGCTTCGCCCGGCGCCTGCGCATGGGCCTGTGGCTGCTGCGGCGCGGCGTGGCCGCACGCATCCGCCACCGCGACCTCACCGCGCTGGACTTCGAAGACGCCAGCCTGGACGCGGCGATGAGCCTGGACGTGCTCGAGCACATTCCCGACTACGGGGCGGCCCTGCGCGAATTCGCCCGGGTGCTGCGCCCGGGCGGGGCGCTGGTGTTCACCGTTCCCTTCTACGACTCCCAGGCGCGCAGCGAGACCATCGCGCGCGCGTGCGCCGACGGCACGGTCGAATTCTCCGGCGAGCCCGAATATCACGGAGACCCGCGCGGCGGCGGGATCCCGTGTTTCCATCACTTCGGCTGGGACCTGCCCGACGCGCTGCGGCAGGCCGGCTTCGGCGATGCCGCCCTGCTGCGCGTCCGCCAACCGGCGCATGGGATACCGGGCGGCCTGTGGGTGGTGCGGGCGGTGCGGTGAACTCCGGCCCCGGCCCCGGCCGCGGCGGACGGATCGCCCGGACCGCCGCCGCCTTTATCGACTGCCGCCTGTCGCGGCGACGCGCGGCGCGGGCGGCACCAGGCGTACGGCCGCGCCGCCGCTGCCGGCAAGCTCCAGGGTCAGCGTGCGGTGCTGCGCATCGATGCGGCGTTCCTCGCGGCGCACGTCGTTCGGCGCGGCACCGTCCAGCCACAGCGTGGCCTGGTAGTCGGCCGCTGGCAGGAAGTCCAGCGGCAGCTGCAGCGTGCGCGGCTGCTCGCTGGTCATCGCGCCGAGGTACCAGTCGCGGCCGCTGCGGCGGGCCACGACGATGTACTGGCCGATCTCGCCGGCCAGCACCCGGGTCTCGTCCCAGCTGGCCGGCACCGCGCTGATGAAGTCCACGCCCGGCGCGGCCGCGCCATCCTTGTCCAGGTAGGCGTCCGGACTGTCGGCGACCATCTGCAGCGCGCTTTCGTAGACGACGAACATCGCCAGCTGGTGCGTGCGGGTACCCATGACGTGCGGTCCGGTGTACGAGGGCTCGAACTGTTCCGGCATCACGTTGCGGAAGCCGCCTGGCGTGTAGTCCATCGGCCCGAGCAGCATGCGCGTGAACGGCAGGGTCACGTTGTGGGTCGGGGTGATGCGCCGGCTCCACTTGTTGTATTCGGCGCCGAGCACGCCCTCCTGGGTGAGGAAATTCGGCCAGGTGCGGTTGAGCCCGGTCGGGCGGTAGGCGCCGTGCAGGTCGACCATCAACCCGTGGTCGGCGGCGCTGCGCAGCAGGCGGTGGAAGAAGGCGACCATCTCCTGGTCGTCGCGGTCCATGAAGTCGACCTTGACGCCCTGGATGCCCATCCGCCGGTACTGCTCGAACACCTCGTCCATGCGCGGCTCGAGCGACTTCCAGTGGTTCCACACCCAGATGCCGACGCCGCGCTGGCGCGCGTATCCGATCACCCCGGGCAGGTCCAGCGCGGGAATGACGCGGGTGATGTCGGCCTGCGGGTTGTACATGCCGTTGCCGAGGCTGCCGACGTACCAGCCGTCGTCGATCAGCATGTATTCCAGCTTCATCGCCGCGGCGTGGTCGACGTAGCGCTCGATCGTCGCGGTGTTCATGCCGGGCTCGGCCACGCCCGGCGCCAGGCCGCCGGACCACCAGTCCCAGGCGGTCTTGCCGGGCCGGATCCACGAGGTGTCGGCGATCGGCGTGGGCGGGTTGAGGCTGGAGACCAGGTTGGACTCGACCAGCGCGCCGGGGCTGTTGCCGAGCATCAGCACGCGCCACGGGGTGAGGTGGCCGTCGCGCGCGACCTGGGCGCGCGGAATGCGCACGGCGATGCCCGGATCGTCCAGCCGCGGCGACAGCCGCGCTTCCACGCCCAGGCGCCCGTCGCCGCGGCCGCCCAGGTACAGGCCGGCGAAGCGGTCCAGGTCGGCTTCGGCGATGGCGAAGGTGGATGCGCCGTCGCCGGTGCCGCACACCAGCGGCAGTTCGATCAGGTGCATCGGCCGCAGCTTCGAGGCGGCGATCGGGTCGTACTCGCCCTCGTGGCTGGTGCCGAAGCGGCCCAGGTTGAGCATCCAGCAGGCGTAGTCGCGCGGGAACAGGAAGCCGGTCAGGTCCTCCTTGACCACCAGGTCGCCGCTGGCCGGCAGCGGCAACCGGTAGCGCAGGGCGATGCCGTCGTCGTAGGCGCGCACGATCACGCCCAGCCGGCGGCCCCGTGCGTCGGCCAGGTCCACGTCCATCTGCCGGTAGTGGTCGCGGGCCTGGCGGGTCTTGCCGGCGACCACTTCATACGTCGTGTCCGATTCGCTGCGGCGCACGTCGACGATGCGCAGTCCGCGGTCGATGCGGTTGTCGGCGCCGAACTGGATGCCCAGCGGCGAAGGCAGCAGCAGCGGCTTGCCGTCCCACTGCACCGCGTACTTCGCCTGGCCGCTGTCGTCCAGCGCCAGTTCGACCTGCGCCCGGCCATCGGGCGAGCGCAGCTGCAGCGGCCTGGACGTTGCGGCCTGCGCGCCGGCGGGCAGCAGGGCGGGCAGGGCGAGCAGCAGCACGGACAGAACGGCGCGGTGCAGCGGCGGCATGGACAACCTCCTCCCGGACGAGGGTTCGGAGGGTACCCGCTTGCCCGCGCAGTGTCTGGAATACCTGCTTTCCGCAACCGGCATAACGCGCCGGACGCGCGGCGTTGCGCCTACGGCGCCGGCTTCGGCGGCTCCGCCTTCACCGCGCTGCCGAAGTCGCCCTCGGCCTCCGCCGCCAGGTACGCGAACACCGCGTACGCGGCCACGTTCTGCGCCAGCGCGGCCGGGTCGATCTTGTCGAGCGTGTCGTCGGCGGTGTGGTGCAGGTCGAAGTAGTCGCTGCCGTCCTGCGCCAGCCAGGCCCAGGTCACGCCCTTGTCCGCCAGCGGGCCGATGTCCGGTCCGCCGTCGCCCTTGTCCGCCACGTACTCGATGCCCAGCGGCGCCAGCGCCTGCGCGATCTGCTGCGTGGCCGCGCGCGCGTGATCCGGCGCGCCGGTGTTGAAGGCGTAGACGCGGCCGGCGCCGAAGTCGCTCTCGGCGGCCAGCTGGTGGCGGGCGGCATCGGCCGCGTGCGCGGCGGCGTAGGCCTTGCCGCCATGCAGGCCCTGCTCCTCGTTGGCGAACGCCACGACGCGTATGCTGCGCGCCGGACGTTGCGGCATTCCCGCGATCAGCTTCGCGGCGGCCATGGTGATGCCGATGCCGGCGGCGTCGTCGATCGCGCCGGTGCCCAGGTCCCAGGAATCCAGGTGGCCGCCGATCAGCACGACTTCTTCGGGCCGGCTGCGCCCGGTGATCTCGCCGATCACGTTCTGCGAGGTGTATTCGCCGTCCCAGCCGGCATCGATGTCCACGCGCACCCGCACCGGGCCGCGCGCGACCAGGCGCGCGAGCTGTTCGGCGTCGGGAATGCTCAGCGCCGCCGACGGCACCGGGGTCAGGCCCTGCGCGTAGCGGGTGATGCCGGTGTGCGGCACGCGGTGGCTGTCGGTGCCGGCCGAGCGCATCAGGAAGCCGGACGCGCCCTTGCGGATCGCCGCCGACGGGCCCTTGGAACGGATCGCGCTGCCGGTGCCGTAGCCGCTGCCGTCGCGCGCGGCGGGCATGGGGTAGTCGACGAATGCGATTTTCCCGGCCAGCGAGCCGTCCGGTGCCGCTTCCAGCGCGGCCAGGTCGGCGAAGCGCACGACCTCGCCTTCGACCGTGCCGCCGGGACTGCCACCCAGCGCGGTGACCGCCAGCGGCTGCGCATGCGCGCCGAGCACGGCGGCGCTTTCGCTGCGGCGGACCCATTTCGGGAAGGTCACCGGCTCGGTCCAGACCTTGTCGAAGCCCAGCGCCTCGAACTTGGCCTTGGCCCAGGCCACCGCGCGGGCATCGGCCTCGCTGCCGGCCATGCGCGGGCCGACTTCGGTGGTCAGCGATTCGGTGATCCTCCAGCCGGTGTCGTCGGCCAGCGCGCGTTCGCGCAGCTGCGCGGCCTGTTCGAGCGCCCGGGCGGGGATGCGGGTTTCGGCGGCGGTCGCCACCGAGGTGGCGGCCAGGAGGGCGGCCGCGAGCAGGGCGGCCGTCAGGGAGGAAATACGCATGGAGACTCCGGCGGACAATCGCCGGAGCCTAGCAAAGCGGCCCGGCCGCTCCCCGTGCGGATGGTCACGGGAGCGCCACGCCGGTCACGCTTCAGCGCTTGAGCGAGTCGCGGATCTCGCGCAGCAGCAGCACGTCCTCGGTCGGCGCGGCCGGGGGCGGGGCCTCCTTGCGCGACAGCCGGTTCATCGCCTTGACCAGCATGAAGATGGCGAAGGCGATGATCACGAACTGGATGAGCGCATTGATGAACAGGCCGATGCCGATCGTCACCGCCGGCACGGCATTTCCGGCCGCATCCACGCTGGCTTCCTTCAGCGTCCACGCCCACTTGGAGAAGTCGACCCCGCCGATCAGCAGCCCGATCGGCGGCATGATCACGTTGTCCACCAGCGCGGTGACGATCTTGCCGAAGGCGGCGCCGATGACCACGCCCACGGCGAGGTCGATCACGTTGCCGCGCATCGCGAATTCCTTGAACTCGGCGATCATGCCCATCTCGGTCTCCTGGCTTGTGCGCCGCCATCGGGCGCGGGACGGCCACAGCCTAACCCGGGACCCGTGGCGAACGGTTCAAGGCCCGACCTGTCCATGCAGCGTCGCGATGCCCTCCAGCCGCGCCTCGAAGCGGTCGCCCGGCTGCAGCGCGGCCACGCCGGCCGGCGTGCCCATGAACACCAGGTCGCCGGCGCGCAGCGCGTACAGCTTCGACAGTTCGTGCAGGATCTCCGCCACGTCCCAGATCAGGTCCGACAGCGGCGCGCGCTGGCGCGGCTGGCCGTTGACTGTCAGTTCCAGCACGCGCGCGCCCAGCGCGCCGGCCTGCGCCACCGGCACCAGCTCGCCGATCGGCGCGGAATGGTCGAATCCCTTGGCCGTGTCCCAGGGCAGGCCCCTGGCCTTGGCCGCGGCCTGCAGGTCGCGGCGGGTCAGGTCCAGGCCGACCGTGTAGCCGAACACCAGCGACTGCGCCTGTCCAACCGGCAGCACGCCGGCCGGGGCATCGCGGCCGAGGGCGACGACCAGCTCCACCTCGTGGTGCAGGTCGGCGGTGGCGGTGGGCCAGGGCACGGTGGCGCCGGTGACGATGGCGTCGGCCGGTTTCATGAAGAACACCGGGGTGCCGCGCTCGGCCTTCGAGGCCGGCGCGGTGGCGCCCATTTCGCGCGCGTGGTCGGCGAAGTTGCGGCCCACGCAGTAGATGCGGTGCACGGGGAACGTGCCGCCGCCGCGCACGGCGACGCGCGGCGAGGGCAGGGCGGCGATGACGTCGGTTTCGACCGGCATCGCGCCGGAAGTGTCGGCTGGCTGGGGCATGGTCCGGCCCGGCGGGAAGGGGCGGACAGTCTAAGCGCAGCGGGCCGCCGCGCGGTTCGCCGTCAGCGCGCGGTGGGCAGTTCCGGCTTGCGCAGCACGCGGTATTCGGCATCGACGATCTGCCCGGCTACCGGTTCGCTGCGGCGGCGCAACAGGCGCCAGGCCAGGCCCACCGCGAGCATCGCCGCACCGATGAACACGCCGAAGAACACCAGCATCGCCAGCACCGCCACGCCGATGGCGCCGAACAGCATGCGCAACGCGGGCGTGCGCGGCTTGCGCGGCGCGGCGAACAAGCCATGGAGCCGGCCATGCAGGTGGGACGTATCGAAGCGGAACGAACGGGCGTGCATGGTGTTTTCGCGTGCCAGAATGGCGGACAGGCACGAAGTATCGGTGCGCGCGCCGGCGAGGTTGTGATGGGTTCGTTAAATCCTGGACCACTGCTCAGTTTCGACGCCCTGGCCGACGGTGCGCTGGTCGAGGCGGAAGCCGTGCTGGACGGCGATGCCGAATCGCTGGTCGTGTTCCGCCGGGGCGATGCGGTGCGGGCGTGGTTGAACGTGTGCCCGCACGCGGGGCGCCGCCTGGACTGGGCGCCGGGACAGTTCCTGAAGAGCCGGGAAGGCCTGCTGGTCTGCGCCGCCCATGGCGCCTCGTTCGAACTGGAAGGCGGCCAGTGCGTGGCCGGCCCGTGCCGCGGCGACGCGCTGCGGCCGGTGGCGGTGGAGGTGCGCGACGGCCAGGTGTGGCTGGCGGCGGGGGAAGCGCCTGCTTCGTAGGAAGCATCCGGCGTGTCGCCGACCGGATGCGTGCCTGCGACGTAGGGATTCGATGCCGGGACTCGGACGTCAGCCGGATCAGGCCACACGGGCCTCGCGTTCGGCTTCCTCGATCAGGCGGGGATCGACCCCGCGCCTGCGCAGGGCTTCCGCCATGCGGTGCGCCGGCCGAACAGGAATTCGGCTTCGTCCTGCCGCAGTCCCGCACTGACATAGGCCTTGAGCAGGGCCTGATAGCCACTCATCCCCTTCAGGGGCGCAATCGCCTTCATCGAGTCCACGACATCGACGGGCATGCGCACGGTGACGGTGGTCATTGCGCGGTCTTTCCTGAGGCGTTGCTTGAGGGTCTCAGGAATCATAGTAGGCACGCTCTGCTGGAGTAGCCGGCCTCGCCCTGTCGATCCAGGAGTCCGGCGTGGTCCATCGCCACTTCCTGTAGGAGCCCGTCTTGCGGGCGACCCGAGGCCGCCGGAAACCACGACAGCCTCGCCCGTGCGCGCGCCTTCGTGTCGCCCGCAAGACGGGCTCCTACAGAAAAGCCCGCGCCATCGCCTGTGTGTGTAGGAGCCGGCTTGCCGGCGACCCGAGCCCCAGGAAGCGCCGGAGGAAATGCCCGCGCCCGGCAGGCAAGCCCGCCTCAGCCCAGCCCGGCATACCGCTTGTACGCGGCGATCATCGGCTCGCCCCAGAAGAACACGATCCACCCGGCCATGGCCAGGTACGGCCCGAACGGGATCGGCGTGGCGCGGTCGCGGCCCTTGTACGCCAGCCAGACCGAACCGATCACCGCCCCCAGCACCGACGAGAACAGGATCACCGGCAGCAGGCCCTTGTACCCGACCCAGGCGCCGATCGCGGCCAGCAGCTTGAAGTCGCCATGGCCCATGCCTTCCTTGCCGGTGAGCTGCTTGAACAGCCACCACACGCTCCACAGGATCGCGTAGCCGGCGATGGCGCCCAGCAGCGCCGGCTTGGCCGGCATGAACAGGTTGTCCAGGCTGGCGATCAGGCCCAGCCACATCAGCGGCAGGGTCAGGCTGTCCGGCAGCAGCCGCGTGCGCAGGTCGATGCCCGCCGCGGCCACCAGGAACCAGGTGAACACCATCGCCCCGAACCCCTGCCAGCCGAAGCCGAAGCGCCAGGCGCACAGCACGGTCAGCAGCCCGGTCAGCAGCTCCACCAGCGGGTACTGCACCGAGATGCGCTGGCCGCTGTAGCGCGAACGCCCGCGCAGCGCCAGCCAGCTGAACACCGGGATGTTCTCCCACCATTTCAGCCGGTCGCCGGTGACCGGGTCGTGCGAGGGCTCGACGACGACCCCCGGCGGCGGCGGGTCGTACAGCTCCGGCATTTCAAGGATGTCGCGCGCGTCGCGCTTCCACTCCCACTCCAGCCGCCTGGGCAGGCGCAGGATGACCACGTTGAGGAAGCTGCCGACGCACAGGCCGACGGCGGCGGCAACGGGGTAGCCCAGCAGGGGCTGCTGGTCGAGAAAGGCCATGCGTGTTTTCCTCAGTACACCGCGTCGTGGTCGCCCACGTTGACAGGCACGATTTGCCGGTCGCGGATCAACAGTTCCAGGGTGATGCGGTAGGAGAGATCGATCGAGACCGAATGCAGTCCCTGCAACCTGCCGGACAAGGCATGCAGGCGCAGCGAAGGATGGTGCGGGTTGGCCTCGAGCAACAACAGCGTCTTGCGGTACTGCTCCCGCAGCTGGGGTTGCCGTTTCAGGAAGCGCGCAGCGCGGCGGCTGTACTGGTCGGTGAAGACCAGGGTGTAGCTCATGCCAGCGCGGCCAGGCGCGCCATGTGCGCATCCACCGATTCGCGTACGAAACGACCCTCGGCCAGGTCGGCCTGGCTCTCGGCCAAGGCGGCGGCCAGTTCGCATTCGCGCAGGTAGCGGTAGTGCTCGATGTCCATCACCACGAAGCGGTCCTTGCCGCGCACCGACACCACCGCCTCGGCCGCGTCGGCCAGCGCTTCGGCGATCGCCGAGACGCCTTGGGTCTTCAGGGTATTGGCACTGATGGGAGTCATGGCGGGTCCTGGCTCGTGAAGCGCATCCTAGCATGAAAAGTGCGGTGAACAGTACGGTTGACAATGCTGTTCAGGATGCCGGATTGCGGTCTGTACCTTCTGGCCTCGTCAGCTGGCCGGCCCGCATCTCACCAGCGGCACTGCCTCAGGACGCGTTGACCGCTGCCGGCGGCCAGGCCGACGGCGGCGGCAACGGGGTAGCCCAGCAGGGGCTGCTGGTCGAGGAACGCCATGCGGTGTTGTTCTTCTTGTGGGGAAAGCGGATCTTAGATCGTCGCGGCCAGCTTGAAGATGGGCAGGTACATGCCGACCACCATGCCGCCGACCAGGACGCCGATGACGACCATGATCATCGGCTCGATCAGGCTGGCCAGTGCGTCGACCGAGTTGTTCACTTCCTGTTCGTAGTATTCGGCCACCTTGAACAGCATGGTGTCCAGCGCGCCTGCCTCCTCGCCGATGGCCGCCATCTGGATGACCATGTGCGGGAACAGGCTGGTCTGCTTCATCGCCAGGTTGACCGGATAGCCGACGGACACGTCGTCGCGGATGCGGTAGACCGCCTTCTCGTAGACGCTGTTGCCGGTGGCGCCGGCGACCGATTCCAGCGCCTCCACCAGCGGCACGCCGGCCTTGAAAGTGACCGCGGTAGTGCGGGCGAAGCGGGCGATGGCGCTGTTGTTGAGGATATCGCCGATGACCGGGATCTTGAGTACGACCTTGTCGAGGAAGTGCTGGAAAGGCGGCGAGCGCTTGTAGAAGAAGAAGAAGCCGAAGAATGATCCAACCAGGATGATCAGGATCATCCACCAGTAGGAGACCATGAAATTGGACGCTGCCACGATCAGCTTGGTGAAGGCGGGCAGGTCGGCACCGAAGCTGCGGAAGGTCTCTTCGAATTGGGGAACCACGAAGATCAGCAGGATCGCGCTGACGATGATCGCCACGGCGATGGTCATGATCGGATAGAACAGCGCCTTCTTGATCTTGCCCTTCAGCGATTCGATGTTTTCCTTGTAGCTGGCGATGGTGTCCAGCACGGTGTCCAGCACACCGGCACCTTCGCCGACGCGGACCAGGTTGCGGTAGAGCTCGTCGAACTGGACCGGATGCTTGCTGATGGCCTCGTACATCGAGGAGCCGCCCTCGATGTCGGTCCTGATCTGGTCCACCATCGCCTTCATGCGCGGGTTCTTGTGTCCTCCGCCGATGATCTCCAGCGAAGCCACGATCGGCACGCCGGACTTCATCATCGTCGCCATCTGGCGACTGAAGAAGGCGATGTCCTTGGGGGAGATGGTCTTGCCGGCTTGGCCGAACAAGGGCTTGGGCTTGGGCTTGACCACGGACGGCGTGATGCCCTGCTTGCGCAATTCGGCCTTGAGCAGGTTGGCGTTCTTGGCCGGCTGCTCGCCTTTCATCTTCACGCCGCGTTTGTCGGTGCCCTCCCAGACGAAGGGCACCAGCAGGCTGGTGGCCCGGTCGACGGGCACGGTCTTCTTCACGGCACTGCGGGTCGCGGACATGTCTGTTCTCCCCGCCGGCATCCCCACACCGGCATGTCGCCGCATGGTAGCGGGTAATCCGCCCCCTGACACGCCACCCCCATCACGCTTTCCCCGCTCCTTATATATGACCGTGACGTAGGAGCCGGTCTTGCCGGCGACCCCGCCCCTCATCTTCCCCGCTCCCCCCAGCCTGTCCGTCGCCCGGCGTCGCATCGAGTATCCGGAACTGGCACGCCAGTTCCGATCACTGGCGCGCCAGTTCCCGGCACTCACACGCCAGTGATTTCAATACGCGTGCGAATGGAAATAACTGACGCGCCAGTTCCCAGCACTCACGCGCCAGTTCGCGGAACTGACACGCCAGTATTTTCCATACGCTCATGAATGGTGGGAGCTCGTGCGCCAGTTCCAATCACTCACGCGCCAGTGTTTTCAATACGCACATGTATGGAAAGCACTGGCGCGCCAGTTCCCATCACTCGCGTTCCAGACCAAATTACTTGGCGCAAACGTGACAAGTGGCTCCGAGGCTGAGCGGATTGACGCAAATCGTCACATTTTGACGCGTTAGGTCACATTCACCCCTGTGTCCCCGGTCACAACGTAACCGTGCCCGTTAACCGGGCATTCCCCGCCGACGACTGGTAGGATGAATGGGCGCTCGGGGAGCCCAGACTTGGCATATAACGTGCGTGCCTCCCGGCACGTGGCGTTTCCCGCCGCGCACTGCCCGCGTTCCGGAAAGGACACGGGCCCGAAAGGTCAAGTGTCCTAACCAACAACCGCTCTAGGGGAAATATCCATGAAGAAGAACATGCAGGGCTTCACCCTGATCGAACTGATGATCGTCGTGGCGATCATCGCCATCCTGGCGGCTATCGCGCTGCCGGCGTACCAGGACTATGTTGCCAAGGCGCAGGTCTCCGAAGGCCTCAGCCTGGCCAGCGGAGTCAAGAGCGCGGTCTCCACCGGCTATGCCGAGCTGGGCACTTCGAGCGGTCTTGACAGTGGCACAGTTGGTATTCCGGCTGCTCTTTCGGTGACCGGTAAGCTGGTTGAGAAGGTTGAGGCCGCCGATGGCGTCATCACCATCACCTACAGTGGTAGCGCTAGTGACAAGATCGCCGGCGATACGCTGGTCATCGAGCCTACGTTCAACGCCGGCAGCATCGAGTGGCGTAAGGACGCGGCCAGCACGGTTGAAGACAAGTACCTGCCGAACACTCTCAAGTAAGCGATCGGCAGTTTGTGTGACCTGTACAAGGGGCCGCTTTGCGGCCCCTTGTTTTTGCGGGGTGCAGCGCATTTGCGTGGCGTATCGCCTCAGATGGTCTCCATGGGAAATGCCGTCTTGACCCACTTTCGCTCCGTGCTTCCGAAGGCCGGGTTGCCTGTGCTGTTAGTCGTCCTGGGACTATCGGTGTTCTGGGTGGGTCTGCAGGGCGGCTACTTCTTCGACGATGGTGGCAATCTGGTCCACAACCCAGACTGGCGCCTGACCTCGCTGCAGTGGCAAGCACTCTGGCGCGCCGCGTTCAGTGGCATCGCCAGCGACGGCGGTCGACCGCTGGCAATGCTGAGCTTCGGCCTGAATCATTACCTCACCGGCGACGATCCGTTCTGGCTCAAGCTGAGCGGGCTGGCGCTGCACCTGTTCAACGGCGTACTCGTTTACTGGCTGTGCCGGCGGCTGTTCGCACTGGCGGCCGCGATCCGCGGTCCCGCACCGGAAGACGTGCCGGGCACCGGCGTGGCCTGGTTGGTGGCGCTGGCTTGGACCATCCATCCTCTGCAGGTGTCCAGCGCGCTCTATATCGTGCAGCGCATGGAAGTAGGTGCGCACACCTTTGTGTTACTGGCGCTCCTGGCTTACCTGCGAGGTAGGGATGGCCTGGTCCCGTCGTCTTCCGCTGGGAACGTGCCCGCGCGGTACGGTCTGCGCTGGGGGTGGCTGACCCTGGCGGGGTTGTCTACCCTGATAGGGCTGGGATTCAAGGAGAGCGCACTGCTGGCACCGGGCTATGCACTGGTGATCGAACTCGTGCTGTTGCGCTTTCGCGGCGCCGATGGCCGGCCCGCGCGAGTGCTGGTTGGGCTGTATGTGCTGGCCCTAGTGCTGGCCTTGGCAATGTTCCTGCTGAAGATACTGCCGGGTGCATTGCAGCCTGAGGCGTATCTGTTCCGCGACTTCAGCGTCGGTCAGAGGCTGCTGACCCAAGGGCCGGTGCTACTGATGTACCTCAAGCAGGCGCTACTGCCTTGGCCGGGCGACCTGCTGTTCTATTACGACAACTTCCCAGTGTCCCACGATTGGCTGGCACCGGCCACGTTGCTGGCCTGGTTGACGCTGGCCGCGTTGTTGCTGGCCGGATTCCTGGCGCGTCGGCGCTGGCCGCTGGTGGCGTTGGGCATCGGTTGGTTCTTCATGGCCCACGTGCTGACAAGTAATGTCATTCCGCTGGAGTTGGCCTACGAGCACCGCAACTATTTCGCCCTGCTCGGCGTGCTGCTCGCGGTGGCGCAAATTCTAGTGACAGCGACCGGGTACCTGCGTCTGCGGGTCCGGGTGGTGCTGGCCCTCGCCCTGCTGGCGCTGTTGGGTCTATTGACCAACCTGCACGCGCGGACTTGGGGCGACTCGATCGTGTTGGCGGTGGCCTTGGCCGAGCGTAACCCGACCTCCTATCGGGCGCAGTACGAACTGGGGCGGGTGTACCTGGCAGCCTCGGAAAGCAAGACGACCTCGCCTTATTGGTCTAAGGCGCTGGACCAGATGCAGCAGGTGTCGGCGCTGCCCGGCGGCAATGGGCTCGCAGAGCAATCGCTGATCATCATGGCCGCCCGCACTGGTCAGTCGAGCCCGGAGGAGCTTTGGGGCCGCTATCGCGACAAGCTGACCCAGAAGGCCTTGGGGCCGGAGTCGATCAACGCGTTGTACGCAGTGCAGGATTGCAGGGTGAAGGGCTCCTGCAAGCTGGACGACAGCCAGTTGTTCAATACCTTTCTGGCGGTACTGCAACGAAATCCGGATTCGGCGCTCGCACATTCGATGTATGCCAATTTCGCCTTCAACGTCATCGGCGACCGGGAACTGGCCTTTCGGATGCTGCGCGAGGCGATCCGCCTGAGTGGAGATAACCCGCAGTATCGGTTGAATCTGGCCAAGCTACTGACCGCCGCCAACATTGGGCACGAGGAACGCGACGCCTTGCTGGCCCAGGTCAAGGCCGCAAATATCGACGGGCGTTACGATACCGAATTGTCGGCAATCGACCAGATGCGTCGCCAGGCTGCCGCGATGGAGCGACAGAACATGGATAGACCAGGTAATCCGTGATCCTGTTGGCAGTCGGGGCCGCAGCGATTGGCCTGGTTCTTGCGTACGCCTGCTTGGAAAGCAAGTTCTTTTCATGGGAATGGGGGGTCCCGATGATGACGCGCCAATCCGGCTTCACCCTGATTGAACTGATGATCGTGGTTGCGATCATCGCCATCCTGGCCGCGATCGCCTTGCCGGCCTATCAGGACTATATCGTTCGTGCTCAGGTTACCGAGGGCCTGAGCCTGTCCACCGAGGCCAAGTTCGCGGTCGCTGACTACTACGCCAGCCATGGGGACTATCCGACGCTAAACACCGATGCGGGTTTGGCGGCGCCTACCTCTATCACGAGCAAGTTCGTGTCCCAGGTGAGCGTGGACAACACCGGCCTGATTTCGGTGGCCTTCTCGTCGAGTGCCAATGCCAAGCTGCACGGTACGACCTTGACCCTGCAGCCGACCCAGAATGGTGGAAGCGTGAGTTGGCGCTGCGGCGGATTGCCCACGGTGTACCTACCGCAGGGGTGCAAGTGACTCGTTGCGTCTGCTCTTGACGCAGCAGCAGTGCGCGGTCCGTTGAGGCGATTCAGCCGCGCGCCGGGATACTGTCCAGCAAGCGCCGCCATATGCGCGTCACGCGCGCGTTGCTCAACCATCGTCGGTAGTAATCGCGGCCTGACTGGCCCAGCTGCTGGCGCCGATCGGGATCCTCCGCCAGCTCCAGCAGGGCTGCATGGATGTCTTCGGCCGTCAAAGTTCCGCGGACGGGGGGGCGCGGAGCGTCGTCCGGCCACGACAGGTCTGCCTGGCTGATGACCGGCTTGCCCATCGCTAGATACATGTAGAGCTTGAATGGCAATACCCGCGCCGCCTTTCCTGCGCCGCCGAATACGCCAAGGCAGATGTCGGCATCCGCGATCCATGCTGCGATCTCCTCCAGCGGACGCCAGCCACGAATCCATTCGATTCCGGGCGAACCGAGCAGATCGGCCAGAAGCGCCGCGGACTGGCCATCCCCAATGATGGTGAAGTGGAAGCGCGGGTCGCCCAGGAGCGGGCGAATCCCGGCCAGCAGGATGTCGATGCCATGTAGGGGTACGAACGTGCCCACGAACAGCACATTCAAGAAGCCTTCAACCTTTGGAGTGGTGGGCGGGACGAATACGGACTCGTCGATAGCCAGGGGCAGTGCAAGCACCTGCTCGGGCTTCAGGCCGAATGTGTCGGCCATGTATCTGCGATTGGCGCGGGTATCTACAATGACGCGCCAGGCTGCACGCAGGCCACGGCCCTCAATCCAATGCAGCATCCGCCCGATGATTCCCCGGCCGCTCCCCGCTCCGCGGTCCCGGTACAGCGAATCCCATACACTGATATAGGCATCGATGATGCAACGTGGGCGAATGCGTTTCGGAAGCCATGAGGCGAGCCACATGAAGAACAATCCGGGATACGGCACATACACCACATAGCCGCGTCGGTACCGGATCAACACCCTGCAAAGGCTGGCCAGATTGCCCAGGAACAAGCCTGAAAGAGATGCCAGGGCACGCCACGACGAGCCTTGGGTAAGCTTCCACAAGTGGAAGTCCTCGGGTAGCCAGCTGCCACATTCGATCACTTGGATGTCAGGCTGCCCGCGCAACAGGCATAGCGTCTGCCAGGCGTTGGGATACCCAGCACCGCGCAGGGATGCGCCCGCATGTAGGATTCTCAAGGTCGAGGCCTCGTATGGGCCAGTAGTGTCTGGCCGATCACGGCAACGATGCATTCGGCCAGCAGGATGGCGGTTCGGGCCAGCAACAAGCCGGCCAGGAGGTCGCCCCCGGAGGACACGTCCTGTGTACTCATGAGTGCGAAGATGGATTCGCGGACACCCAGCCCACCAGGTACGAAAACAGCCAGAAAACCCGCAACTACGCCGATGAAAAGGCTGGCCGCGAAGCGTGCTATGTCGGCAGGCATCAGCAGGGCTGCATAGCCGAGGGCGAATGGCAGCATTGCCAATGAATATCCCAGTTGGGCTCCGAACAGTTCACGCAACCGGATGCCACGGAACGGCCACAGCCGAAAAGCGAGGGGTGTGGCATAGATCATCAACGCACCCAAAGCGGCTGCCCAGCGCCACTCCTTATTCCAGCCCAAGGCCAAGATGCCGATGGCCGTGCAGATGGCCAGGGACATGCCCTGTTCGATCAAGCCGCCTATAAATGATTGCCGGGCGGTCACGCCGTCCCGCGACAGGAGCACCCCACGTCCCACTACTTGCCAGATGCTGCCAGGCACGTACTTCGCCAGCACGCTTCCCCCCCAGGCGCCAGCGAGCCTGCTGGCCCCGACCGAAATACCCATGGCCCGGGAGAGGTAGACAAATGCCGTGGCATTCATCAAGAGGTGGACGACGAAGAGGGCGCAGGACAGCAGGAACTTCCTCGGCCCGATCTGCTCGATCGCTGCCGCCAACTCACTGCGGTCCAGCTGGAGATGTCGTGCGGCAAACAGCAATGCGGCGGCGGCCAATGCGTATCCCAGCAGGGTCGCCCAGCGGCGGCGCGGGCCTGCTTCAGGAGCCATCGAGCCGTTTCCAGCAATGCAGGTACTGGAAAGTGAAGAATGCGCGGAACGGCCAGAAGTCCAAGAGCTTGGCCGGGATCATGGTCCAAGCGTGCGCTTCCAGCAGGCGCAGGTTGCGGGATTCTTTGATCGGCGATAGTCCCGCATCAGCACCAAGTCGGAGAATGTCGCGGCGGGCAAAGAACCGCAGGTGGGTACTATCATGAATTCCGCGGTCCTTGGCGGGCCACGTCCCCAGTACTCCGAGGCTGAAAAACGTGGATATGTGTCGGATGTTCGGCAGGCTGGTGATAAGAATGCCTTCCCTTGATAGCATCCCTACGAGTCGGGACAGAATTAGTCCTGGTTCTGCCAAGTGTTCCAGCACATCCGCACATACGATCAAGTCATAGGGACCCAGCGCCGCGATGCGCTCCTGAGTGAAATCCTCGTCGATTCGCCCGGATACTACGGTGTGCATGTTTTTCGCTGCCGCGGTGGCGAGTTCCTTGTCCGGTTCGACACCGATCACCTTACATCCAATGATTGAGTTGGCGAGTGCTTGTCCCAGCACGCCTGCACCGCATCCCACATCAAGCACCCTCCGCGGGTTGCCGCTCACCATCTTCAACACGTCCGGCCGGGCACCGGAATAGCCACGATGGCGTGAGCGGAGTCCATCCAGATTCCATGGGGACTTGAAGGGAATCATGCGCTCAAGAGTCACGTCGGTATGTCAGTGACGTGATCTGCTCGGAAATCAGGCCGATCAGGAACACGATCACCGCCGCGCTGAGCAGCAGCATGCTCATGTTGGTGAACCGGTGCGCGGTCAGGAAGGTGTATACGTAATAGGCCAGACCGGCGGCGAAGAATGTCCCCGCCACCGGCGCAAACAGCTTCAGCGGTGAATAAAGCGTCGCGATCTTGAAGATGATCAGCAGAAACCGCACCCCATCCCGCAATGGACGGATATGGCTCTTGCCGATCCGCTTCGCCACCGGGATCGGTTCGTACGTCACCGCATACGCGCTGCGGAAGAACGCCATCGTGCTGGTGGTCGGATACGAGAAGCCATTCGGCAGCAGGTGCAGGAACTCGCGGAACTTGCTCGCGCGCACTACGCGGAAGCCCGAAGTCAGGTCCTTGACTTCAAACCCGGTCATCCGGCTGGCCAGCCAGTTGTAGAAGGCGTTCGCCGCCCCCCGATGCACGCCAGCCTGGCCGGCCCAGTCGCGCGCGCCGACTACCATGTCATAACCCTGCGCCAGCCGCTCCAGCAGGCGCGGGATGCAGGCCGGGTCGTGCTGGCCGTCGGCATCCATGAACACCAGGATCCCGCCCCGGGCATGCCGGGCGCCGCGCTTGATCGCCGCGCCGTTGCCCATCGAATAAGGGGAGGAGAGGGCGGTGGCGCCCAGCGACCGGGCGACCGCGGCCGTATCGTCGGTCGAGCCATCGTCGACCACGATGATCTCGGCCTCGGGCAGCAGTGCCCGCAGGGAAGGAAGCACGCGACGCAGGCCAGCCGCCTCGTTCTTGGCAGGCAATATGACGGAGATGTCCAGAATGTCCCCCCGGGGATTCGTTGCTCGTGGAAGAGTACTGCAATCGGCCGGGAGTTGGCCGGTATGGTGGAGCGGCGGGATGTGACACCTGCTGTCAATTCCGTGCATGGTTACGGAGCGGGGCCCGGGCGCATGGATCGGCGGTCAGCCGGCCCAGACCCCGCGCGTGGCATGGACTTTGCGTTATCTTTCGCATTCGAGCTTTGGGGGATTTCCGGACATGAATGCAGTGGTTTCCGCCAACCTGGTTGGCATCACCGGCATTGCCCGCCGCCTGGTCCAGGACGGCGCGCTGGAGGAGGGCCTGGCCCGCACCGCCATGGCCCAGGCCACCGAGGCCAGGGTGCCGCTGGCGCAGTGGATCGCCGAGAAGAAGCTGGTCGCCCCGGCGCAGATGGCCGCGGCCAATGCGGTCGAGTTCGGGATGCCGCTGCTGGACGCGTCGACCTTCGACCCGGCCCAGAACGCAATGAAGCTGGTCAGCGAGGAGCTGATCCAGAAGCACAACGTGCTGCCGCTGTTCAAGCGCGGCAACAAGCTGTTCGTCGGCACCAGCCACCCCACCCAGACCGCGGCCCTGGCCGAGATCCAGTTCCACACCAACCTGGTGGTGGAGCCGATCCTGGTCGACGAGGACCAGATCCGCCGGACCCTGGAGCAGTGGCAGAACGCCGGCGGCCAGATCAGCGGCGACCTGGGCGGCGACGACGAGGGGTTGGACAATCTCGAGATCGGCACCGACGACGACGCCGGCTCCGACTCCGGCGTCGACGCCAAGGGCGACGACACCCCGGTGGTCAAGTTCGTCAACAAGGTGCTGGTGGACGCGATCCGCCGCGGTGCCTCGGACATCCATTTCGAGCCCTACGAGACCGACTACCGGGTGCGCCTGCGCATCGACGGCCTGCTCAAGACCGTGGCCAAGGCCCCGGTCAAGCTCAACCCGCGCATCGCCGCGCGCCTGAAGGTGATGGCGCAGCTGGACATCGCCGAGAAGCGGGTGCCGCAGGACGGGCGTATCAAGCTCAACCTGTCCAAGACCAAGCAGATCGACTTCCGCGTCAGCACCCTGCCGACCCTGTTCGGCGAGAAGGTGGTGCTGCGCATCCTGGACGGCAGCGCGGCCAGGCTGGGCATCGACAAGCTGGGCTACGAGGAGGACCAGCAGAAGCTGTTCCTGGACGCGATCGCCAAACCCTACGGCATGGTCCTGGTGACCGGCCCGACCGGTTCGGGCAAGACGGTGTCGCTGTACACGGCGCTGGGCATCCTCAACGACGACCTGCGCAACATCTCCACGGTCGAGGACCCGGTGGAAATCCGCCTGCCGGGCGTGAACCAGGTGCAGCAGAACGTCAAGCGCGGCATGACCTTCGCCGCGGCGCTGCGCAGCTTCCTGCGCCAGGACCCGGACATCATCATGGTCGGCGAAATCCGCGACCTGGAGACGGCCGAGATCGCGATCAAGGCGGCGCAGACCGGCCACATGGTGCTGTCGACCCTGCATACCAACGATGCGCCGCAGACCATTGCGCGCCTGATGAACATGGGCATCGCGCCGTACAACATCACTTCCTCGGTGACCCTGGTGATCGCCCAGCGCCTGGCGCGGCGGCTGTGCAACAAGTGCAAGAAGCCGGTGGAACTGCCCGAGCACGCATTGCTGGCGGAAGGCTTTACCGAGGCCGAGGTCAAGGCCGGCATCACCCTGTACGAGGCGGTGGGCTGCGACGAGTGCACGGAAGGCTACAAGGGCCGCACCGGCATCTACCAGGTGATGCCGATGAGCGACGAGATCCAGGCCATCGTGCTGGAGGGCGGCAACGCCATGCAGATCGCCGAGGTGGCGCAGAAAGCCGGCATCCACGACCTGCGCAAGTCCGCGTTGCTGAAGTGCCGCAACGGCATCACCAGCCTGGCCGAGATCAACCGCGTCACCAAGGACTGACGGCGCGGTTGCCGGCGCCCATGTTCCACGGGGCGGTTGTTGTAGGAGCCCGTCTTGCGGGCGACCCGATGCCGCCTCGGCGCAGGCGACGCCGTCGTGGTTCCGACGCCCCTGTCGCCCGCAAGACGGGCTCCTACAGAAGAGCGGCCAGGGTGCCGATGTTGGCTGTGGCGTTGATGTTGTAGGAGCCGGTCTTGCCGGCGACCCGATGCCGCTCCCGGCACAGGCAACGCCCTCATGGCTCCGACGCCCTTGTCGCCCGCAAGACGGGCTCCTACAGAAAAGCCGCAGCGGTGTTGATGTTGGCCGTGGCGAGGCGACTTCCTACACGCGGGCGCGGGGTGTCCCGCTGGGCCGGTGTTTTCCAGGCATGCAACCTGTGGGCATGGACCTGCACGTCGAAGCGCGCTTCCGCGGGCACCGCGCGTTGCGGCGCGGGCGGGTGTCGTTGCCGTGGCAGGTCTATCACGTCACCGCCGTCACCCCTGGGCGGCAGCCATGGTTCGCGGACTTTGACGTGGCCTGCGAGGCGGCGCGTGCATTCGGTCGGCCCGGCGTCCTCGGCGATGCCGTGCTGCTGGCCTGGGTGCTGATGCCGGACCATGGGCATCGGCTGTTGCAGGCAGGGGAGCGGACGCCGATGGGCAGGGCGGTGGCGCGGATGAAGTCGGCCAGCGGCGTGCAGGCGAACCGCGCCATGGGCCGGTCCGGTCCTGTCTGGGAGCCGGCGTTCCATGATCGTGCCCTGCGCCGGGAGGACGATTTGCGTTCGGTGGCCCGGTACATCGTCGCCAATCCGCTGCGCGCGGGCCTGGTCGAACGCATAGGCGACTATCCCTTCTGGGATTGCATCTGGCTGTTGTAGGAGCCGGTCTTGCCGGCGACCCGAGGCCGTCGGCACAGGCGACGCCCTCGTGGTTCCGACGCCCCGGTCGCCCGCAAGACGGGCTCCTACAGGGCGACGATGCGGTGTTGTAGGAGCCGGTCTTGCCGGCGACCCGAGGCCGTCGGCACAGGCGACGCCCTCGTGGTTCCGACGCCCCGGTCGCCCGCAAGACGGGCTCCTACAGGGTGACGATGCGGTGTTGTAGGAGCCGGTCTTGCCGGCGACCCGAGGCCGTTGGCACAGGCGACGCCCTCGTGGTTCCGACGCCCGTGTCGCCCGCAAGACGGGCTCCTACAAGGATGACGATGCGGTAATGCTGGGGCGGCGGCGCGCCCGTTGTGGGAGCGGTTTGCCCCGCCTCCGCGGAATGGCGGACACTGGCCGGCCACTCCGAACAGGTTCCGGACGAGCCCCGCATGAGCGAGAAGATCCCGCTGCTGATCGATACCGACCCGGGCGTCGACGACGCGCTGGCGCTGCTGATGGCCTTCGATTCCCCGGCCCACGAGGTCGTCGGCCTGACCATCGCCGCCGGCAATGTCGGCCTGGCCCATACCGTGCGCAATGCGCTCAGGCTGCGCGAGGTGGTGGGGCGCCCGGAGGTGCCGGTGTTCCCGGGCTGCGGTGGTCCGCTGGTCCACGTGCCGCGCGAGGACGCCGCCCACGTGCACGGCCGCGACGGCTTCGGCGATATCGGCTACCCGGACCCGGCCGGCGCGGCGGCGGACGAGCACGCCGCGCTGGCCATCCTGCGCCTGTCGCACCAACATGCCGGCCGCCTGCTGCTGGTCGCGCTGGGCCCGCTGACCAACCTGGCCCTGGCCCTGCGCCTGGACCCGACCCTGCCGCAGCGCATCGCCCGGCTGGTGGTGATGGGTGGGGCGGTGACCGCCCACGGCAACATCACTCCGGTGGCCGAGTTCAACGTGGGCTTCGACCCGGAGGCGGCCCATGTGGTCCTGTCCGGCTTCCCGAAGTACGACCTGGCCGACTGGGAGGCGACCCTGGCCCATGGCCTGCACCACCGCCGGGCCGAGGAATGGCTGGCCGCCGATTCGCCCCGCGCCCGCTTCTACGAGGCGATCTCGCGCCAGACCCGGCTGTGGTCGGAGGACCGCCGCGGCGAGCTGTGGCATTCGGCCGATGCCCTGGCCATGGCCTGGGCGCTGGAGCCGGACGGGGCGCTGGAGCAGGTCGAGCGGCCGCTGGCGGTGGAGACCGAAGGCCGCCTGGCCCGGGGCCTGACCGCGGTGGACTGGAACCGGCAGACCGGCGCCGCGGACAACGCCCGCATCCTGCTGCGCTACGACCAGGCCCGGTTCGAGGCCCGGGTCCGGGCGGCGCTGGCCGCCGCCTGACCGGGGCCGGACCCCGGCCTTGCGCCGGGGCCCTGCGGGCCGCTAGAATGCCGGGCTCTGTTCCGTTACCACATTACTAGGTGTACGCCATGAAGGCCGGCATCCATCCCGATTACCGCGAAGTCGTCTTCCACGACGTCACCTCCGATTTCAAGATCCTGACCCGCTCGACCCTGGCCGGCGGCGCCAAGGAGACCGTGAAGTGGGAAGACGGCAACGAATATCCGCTGGTCAAGATCGAAATCTCCTCGGCCTCGCACCCGTTCTATACGGGCAAGCACAAGGTCATGGACACCAGCGGCCGCATCGACAAGTTCCAGCGTCGCTACGCGCGCTGAGCCTTGCCTGATCCGCGCCGCCCCCAGGCGGCGATCTCCGACGAACGGCCGCGCGTGCGCGGCCGTTCTGTTGTGCGCGCCACCGCCCTTGTAGGAGCCCGTCTTGCGGGCGACCCGGGCGTCGGAACCGCGACGCCGTCGCCTGTGCCTGCGGCGTCGTGTCGCCGGCAAGACCGGCTCCTACAACATCAACGCCACGGCGACCTTCTTCTGTAGGAGCCCGTCTTGCGGGCGACCCGGGCGCCGGAACCGCGATGCCGTCGCCTGTGCCTACGGCGTCGTGTCGCCGGCAAGACCGGCTCCTACAACATCAACGCCACGGCGACCTTCTTCTGCAGGAGCCCGTCTTGCGGGCGACCCCGTGCCGCCGGAACCGCGATGCCGACGCCTGTGCCTACGGCGTCGTGTCGCCGGCAAGACCGGCTCCTACAACGACCCGCCGCCGTTGTTTACGACAGCCGCGCCCGCCGTTGTTTTGCCGTGAACCGGGCGCGTGCCACTGGGCCCTACGACTTCCGTCCGGGTACCCCTGCGTACGGGCTGTGCGATAATTCCGAGGCTTCGCGGCGTTCGGCCGCGGACTCCCTCCCGCGAACGCACAGGGCGCCGCGCGCCCAGTGCCTCGCTTACCCCACAAGAGGAGCGCACACCGTGTCCAATCTCGACCAGGTCACGTTGAATGCCGGCGACAAGTCGGTGACCCTGCCGGTGCTCAAGCCGACGCTGGGCAACGATTGCGTCGACATTTCGAAGCTGACCAAGGAAACCGGCCTTTTCACCTACGATTCCGGTTTCACCGCCACGGCCAGCTGCAAGTCGGCCATCACCTACATCGACGGCGACAACGGCGTGCTGCTGTACCGCGGCTACCCGATCGAGCAACTGGCCAAGCAGTCGACGTTCCTGGAAGTGGCCTACCTGCTGATGAACGGCGAACTGCCGTCGCGGGCCGAGTTCGACAAGTTCGAACACGAGGTCACCCACCACACGATGATGCACGAGTCCCTGAAGAACTTCCTGCAGGGCTTCAACTACGACGCGCATCCGATGGCCATGCTGGCCGGCACCGTGGCCTCGCTGTCGGCGTTCTACCACGACACCCTGGACCTCAACGATCCGGAACAGCGCCGCCAGGCCGCGATCCGCCTGATCGCCAAGGTGCCCACGCTGGCCGCCGCCGCCTACCGGTATTCGATCGGCTGGCCGATGCGCTACCCGCGCAACAACCTCGGTTACGTCGACCGCTACCTGCACATGATGTTCGAGCTGCCCAGCGAGCCGCTGGAGCTCAACCCGGTGGTGGCCAAGGCGCTGGACCTGCTGTTCATCCTTCACGCCGACCACGAGCAGAACGCCTCGACCTCGACCGTGCGCCTGGTCGGTTCGACCGGCGCGAACCCGTACGCCTGTATTGCCGCCGGCATCACCGCGCTGTGGGGTCCCGCGCACGGTGGCGCCAACGAGGCGGTGCTGAAGATGCTGGAAGAGATCGGCACCCCCGACAAGGTCGAATCGGCCATCGCCAAGGCCAAGGACAAAGAGTCGGGCTTCCGCCTGATGGGCTTCGGCCACCGCGTGTACAAGAACTTCGACCCGCGCGCCAAGATCATCCGCGAGATGACCCACAAGGTGCTCGGCGAGCTGGGCGTGAACGATCCGCTGCTGGAAGTGGCGATGAAGCTGGAAGAGGCGGCGCTGAAGGACGAGTACTTCATCCAGCGCCGGCTGTACCCGAACGTCGATTTCTACAGCGGCATCATCTACAAGGCGCTGAAGATCCCGACCGAGATGTTCACGGTCATGTTCGCCATCGGCCGCACCGCCGGCTGGGTGGCGCACTGGCTGGAGCAGCAGGTCGACCCGGAAGCCAAGATCGGCCGGCCGCGCCAGATCTACACCGGCTACGAGGAGCGCGACTACCAGGGCATCGACCTGCGCTGAGGCGCGGCTGTCCGGTGGTCCCGGGAACGCCCCGCATCCGCGGGGCGTTTCCTTTTGGCGCCGCGTAGCCGTGATGTGGAGCGGTCGCCGAACACGGATGCACGCCGCCCACGCGACGTGCTTTTTTGTAGGAGCCCGTCTTGCGGGCGACGCGACGTCGCGTCTGCAAAGGCGACGCCCTCGTGGCTCCGACGCCCGTGTCGGCACAGGCGACGGCCTCGCGTTTCCGACGCACGTGTCGGCACAGGCGACGCCCTCGCGTTTCCGACGCCCGTGTCGCCCGCAAGGCGGGCTCCTACAGGGAACCCTCGTAGCCGGCGATCTCGTCGTCGGCCAGCAGCTGGCGCAGCTGTGCCAGCGAGGCCCGGCGCATCGGCCGTTCGTCCACCGCCGACAGTGGCGCCTGGCGCAGCGCCTGCAGCGGCAGCACGGTCACGTCGAACGCCAGGTCCTCGGCGCTGAACAGCCATACCGGCAGGTCCGCGCTGCGCTCGCGGTCCAGGCGCAGGCGCCGCGTGCGCGATTCGGCCGGGATGCCATGCCCGTCGAGGAAGCGGGCGACCGCGTCGGGGTCGTCGGCATAGGCGTGCAGCAGCACCGGGGACGTCGCATCGGCGGTACCTTCCAGCACCGGCCCGACCAGCCGCGGCTCGAACGCGGCGAGGAATTCCAGGGCCCGTGCGGCGGCCTCGCGGCGCTGGCGCAGCGCGGCGGCCTGGGCGTCGCCGAGGAAGATGCGCTGGTATTCGCGCAACGCTTCCTCGATCTCGCGGTTGCGCGGCAGCGAGGCGTCGTCATGGATGCCCAGGCGGGCGGCGGCCTTGAGCTTGGCCTGGTGGAAGTCGCGGATGCCGCCTTCGACCATCAGCCGGGCGGCCTCGTGGGCCAGGTGCCGGCGGCGTTCGCGGGTGCGGGTCTCGGCGTGCTGGCGGGCGCGGTGCATGGCGACACTCCCGGACGACGAGACCTGGGCCGACTGTAGCGCATGCGCGCCATCCGTCAATCGCACCCGCCATCACGCCGCCGCTGTGCAAGCGGTATTCGCCGTACGGCGCGGCGCGTCAGCGGGCGCCAGGATCACGGCGTGCCATGACGTCCCCGTTGCAGTCGCGCCGGCGCGGCGCCGGGATCACGCCGGCCTCATCGCATGCCTTGCGAGGCGCCTGCGCGCGCACTCCATCCGGAAGCCGGGCCTGCGCCGCGCTGGCCCCGTGGCGGACGCCCGCGAGGTCCGCGTCAGAAGATGTCGAACGCTTTCTCGTCGCTCTGCTCGGGGCCGAGGAAATCGAGGCTGTTGCGCATGCGCTCCAGGTCCTCGACCTTCACGTACTCGACCAGGCCGCCGCCTTCGGTGGACATGTGCCCGGCATTGTCGACGTACACCTTGACCATCCCGGCCGGCGGTTCGTTGCTGGCGATGGGCTGGTCCTTGAGCGCCACGCGCATGTATTCGATCCAGATCGGCAGCGCCGCCTTGCCGCCGTACTCGCGATAGCCCAGCGACTGGAAATCGTCGCGGCCGACCCAGACCGTGGTCGCCAGCGGGCCGCCGAAGCCGGAGAACCAGGCGTCGCGGTGGTCGTTGGTCGAGCCGGTCTTGCCGCCCACGTCCTCGCGCTCGAGCACCTTGGCCGCGGTGCCGGTGCCGCGCTGGACCACGTCGCGCATCATCGAGACCAGCTGGTAGGCGGTGCGCTCGTCGATCGCGCGGGGCGCGACCTTGCCGTCCACGGGCGGCGCGGCCGGGGTCGCGGGAGCGGTCGTGACGGCCGGCGCCTGGGCCTGTTGCGGAGCGGGTGCCGGCGCGGCGGCGCCGAAATTGAAGCCGTCGACCACCTGCGGGGCGGCGGCCGCGCCGGTGGTGCCGGCGACCGCGCCGCAACCGCGGCAGGCGACCGCCGGGTTCTCCTTGAACAGCAGTTGCCCGTCGCGGTCGCGGACCTCGTCGATGAACCAGGTATCCACCCGCGAGCCGCCGTTGGCGAACACCGCGTAGCCGCGCGCGATCGACAGCGGGGTCAGCGAGGCGCTGCCCAGCGACATCGACAGGTTGGGCGGCAGTTCGGCCTCGTCGAAGCCGAACTGCGAGATGTAGGTGCGGGCGAAGTTCACTCCGATCGCGTCGAGCAGGCGCACAGACACCAGGTTGCGCGACTGCACCAGCGCCTCGCGCAGGCGCATCGGGCCCTTGAAGCCGCCGCCGTCGTTCTGCGGCTGCCAGGTGTTGCCGCGGCGGTCGCGGAACACGACCGGCGCATCGAGCACGATCGAAGCGGGATTGAAGCCCTTCTCGAACGAGGCCGCATAGAGGAACGGCTTGAAGCTGGACCCCGGCTGGCGGCGCGCCTGGGTAGCGCGGTTGAACTTGTTGCCGGCATAGCTGTAGCCGCCGACCAGCGCGCGCAGCGCGCCGTTGTTGGCATCCAGCGAGACCAGCGCGGACTGGCCGCGCGGCACCTGGTCGAGTACGAACTCGCCCTCTTTCTCGCCGCGACGGATCCGGACCACGTCGCCGCGCTTGAGCAGCGCGGCCGGGTTCTTGCCGGTCCAGCGCGCTGCCGAGGCGGGCAGGGCGACGCTGCTGCCATTGGCCAGCACCACCCGCGCGCCGCCGTCCTTCGAGGTGTCGGCCACTACGGCGGGCAGCATGCCGCCCTGTGCCGGGGTGCCGACCAGCGCCTTGGCCAGGGCGGCATCGTCGGCGTCGGCGGCCAACTCGGCCTGGCGTTCGACCCCGTGCCAGCCGTGGCGGTGGTCGTACAGGTGCAGGCCGTCGCGCACGGCCTGCTCGGCCGCGGCCTGCAGGTCCGGCAGGATGGTGGTGGTCACGTGGTAGCCGCGGGTGACCGCCTCCGGCCCGTAGCGGGCGATCATTTCCTGGCGGACCATCTCGGCCACGTAGGGGGCGGACGCTTCGACCGGCGGCTCGTGCGGGGTGGCGTGCATCGGCACCGCCTTGGCCGCGGCGGCCTCGGCCGCACTGACGAAGCCGAGCTCGGCCATGCGCTCGAGGACGTAGTCGCGGCGGATGCGGGCGCGCTCGGGGTTGCTGATCGGGTTGCCGCTGGAGGGGAACTTGGGGATGCCGGCCAGCGAGGCCATCTCGTCCAGCGACAGTTCGCCCAGCTTCCTGCCGTAGTAGTACTCGGCCGCGGCGGCCACGCCGTAGGCGCGATTGCCGAAGAAGCTCTTGTTGAGGTACAGGGCGAGGATCTCGTCCTTGCTCAGTTCGCGCTCCATCTTCATCGCCAGCAGCATCTCGGCGAGCTTGCGCTTGTAGCTGTATTCGGAGCTGAGGAAGAACTGGCGGGCCACCTGCTGGGTGATGGTCGAACCGCCCGGCACGCGCTTGTCGTCGGTGGTGGCCAGCAGCCAGACCGCGCGGGCCACGCCCTTGTAGTCGACCCCGCCGTGTTCGTAGAAGCGGGCGTCCTCGATGGCGATGAAGGCCTGGCGCAGGCGCTCGGGGACCTGGTCGATGGTGACCGGGTAACGGCGGTTCTCGCCGAACACGGCCATCAGCCGCCCGTCGGCGGCATAGACATACAGTGGCTCCTGCATTTCCACTTCGCGCAGGGATTGCACCTCGGGCAGGCGCGAGGAGACCACGTAATAGAGTGTCCCCAGGCCGATGGCTGCGAGCAGGGCCAGGCCGGCGGACGCGATCAGCGCCCAGCGCAGCAGGCGGCGGAAACGGGACATCGAGGGGATCCGATTGCAGATTTCGCGGCCGCAGAGTATAGATTAGCCAAGGACATGGGCAGGGGGTGTCCGGGGGAACCGTTAAGGGGGCGAAGGCCAAGGCCACGCGTGACAGGCATCCCAGCCTGCACAAGGGGGTGTTGCCAAGCCTGAAAAAACCGTTATCTAATGCGCGGGCACAGGTAGTTCAGCCAAGTGCCCGTCGGCAGGGGAGAAACCGTGGGGCTCATCCCGAAAAGTACGTCGCCGCTCATCGGCGTCGACATCAGCTCGACTGCGGTCAAGCTGCTGCAGCTGTCGCGCAGCGGCAACCGCTACCGCGTGGAGCATTACGCGGTCGAGCCGTTGCCGCCCAATGCGGTGGTCGAGAAGAACATCGTCGAGGTCGAGGCGGTGGGCGAGGCCATCCGCCGCGCCGTCAACCGTTCCGGCACCAAGGCCAAGAGCGCCGCCGCGGCGGTCGCGGGCTCGGCGGTGATCACCAAGATCATCCCGATGCCGGCCGAGCTGGACGACAACGACCTGGAAGCCCAGGTCGAACTCGAGGCGGTCAACTACATCCCGTACCCGATCGAGGAAGTGAACCTCGACTTCGAAGTGCTCGGGCCGATGCCCAGCAACCCGGAGATGGTGCAGGTGCTGCTGGCGGCCTCGCGCTCGGAGAACGTGGAACTGCGCGAGTCGGCGCTGGAACTCGGTGGGCTGAGCGCCAAGGTGATGGACGTGGAGGCCTTCGCGGTCGAGAACGCCTTCGCCCTGATCGCCGACGAGCTGCCGGTGGGCCGCGACGGCGTGGTCGCCCTGGTCGACATCGGCGCGACGATGACCACCCTCAACGTCCTGCGCGGCGGCCGCAGCCTCTACAGCCGCGAGCAGGTGTTCGGCGGCAAGCAGCTCACCGACGAGGTCATGCGCCGCTACGGCCTGACCTACGAGGAAGCCGGCCAGGCCAAGCGCCAGGGCGGCCTGCCCGAGACCTACGAGGTCGAGGTGCTGGAGCCGTTCAAGGAAGCCACCGTCCAGCAGATCAGCCGCCTGCTGCAGTTCTTCTACGCGGGCAGCGAGTTCAACCGGGTCGACCAGATCGTCCTGGCCGGCGGTTGCGCCTCCATCCTCGGCCTGCCCGAGATGGTCGAGGAGCAGCTGGGCGTGCCGACCCAGGTCGCCAATCCGCTGGCGCAGATGACCCTCGGTCCGCGCGTGCAGGCGCATGCCCTGGCCCAGGACGCGCCGGCGCTGATGATCGCCACCGGCCTGGCCCTGAGGAGCTTCGACTGATGGCACGGATCAACCTGTTGCCGTGGCGCGCCGAGCGCCGCAAGCAGCGCCAGCGCGAGTTCCAGGGGATGCTCGGCCTGGCTGCGATCGCCGGCGTGCTGCTCTCGTTCCTGGTCTGGTTCTACTTCAACCAGCAGATCAGCGGCCAGCAGGAGCGCAATGCGTTCCTGCAGGCCGAGATCGCCAAGGTCCAGAAGCAGAACGAGGAGATCAAGGAACTCGACGCCAAGAAGGACCGCCTGCTGGCGCGCAAGAAGGTCATCGAGGAACTGCAGGCCAACCGTTCGCAGATGGTCCACCTGTTCGATTCGCTGGTGCGCACCATCCCCGACGGCGTGACCCTGGGCTCGATCAAGCAGGAAGGCGACATCCTGACCCTGCAGGGCAGCGCGCAGTCCAACGCCCGGGTCAGCGCCTACATGCGCAACCTGGAGATCTCGGGCTGGATGACCAAGCCGGACCTGTCGATCATCGAGGTCAAGAAGGACGAGAAGGCCCAGACCAGCAGCTCAGGCGTCAGCCGCACGCTGCCCTACACCTTCAGCCTGAAGGTGCAGCTGGCCAACCCGAACGCGACGACCGCCGAAGGCGGCGTGCCGGTGGTGACCGATCCCGCCGAGGCGGCTGAAGCGGCCGAGGCAGTGGCTCCGGCTGCGGCTCCGTCCGCGTCGGCCACCCCGCCGGCCGATGCCGCTCCGGCCGGTGCGGCGCCCGCCGCCGCGCCGGCGCAGGCTCCGGCCACACCGGCTCCGTCCCAGTCCGAACAGCAGCCGGCCGCGCAGCAGACCGAGGGGAGGCCGGCGTCGTGAACCAGAAGAAGAAAACCAAGCTCAGCGACCTGGACTTCAACAACATCGGCGGCTGGCCGCAGCAGGCGAAGATCGTCTTCTGCATCCTGCTGGCGGCGTTCATCCTGGTCATGGCCTACCTGTTGCTGATCCGCGGCAAGGTGGACGAGTTGCGTGGCCTGGAAAGCCAGGAATCGACTCTGCGCGCCAAGTTCGAAGACGAGCAGGGCAAGGCGGCCAACCTCGAACCGTTGCGCCAGCAGCTGGCGCAGATGGAGCAGGTGCTGCAGCAGATGCTGCGGCAGCTGCCGAGCAAGACCGAGATGCCCGACCTGATCATCGACATCTCGCAGACCGCGCTGTCCAGCGGCTTGGCCAACGAACTGTTCAAGCCCGGCGCGGAGACTCCCAAGGAGTTCTACGCGGAGAAGCCGATCGCCCTGCGCATGGTCGGCAACTACCACCAGTTCGGCGCTTTCGTCAGCGGCGTGGCCTCGCTGCCGCGCGTGGTGATCCTCACCATGCACGACATCCAGCTGCAGCCGAAGGGCGGCGGCAAGGTGATCACCCGCGGCGGCCCGCTCGAACTGTCCGGCACGGTGAAGACCTACCGTTACCTGGACGAGCAGGAGATCGCCGAGCAGGAGCAGGCCGCCAAGGGCGGCGGCAAGAAGGGGGCCAAATGAGCAGGGACGTGAACCACCGCGCCACCACAGTGCGCTGGCTGGCCGCCTCGCTGATGGTGCTCGCCCTGGGTGCGTGCAGCCGCGGGGTGACCAGCACGCCCGGCGATGCGCCCAACCTGGAGAGGTGGGTCGCCGACGTGCGCGCGCGGCCGGCGCCACCACTGGAACCACTGCCGGTCATGCAGCAGTTCGAGACCTTCGAATACGCCGCCCAGGACATGCGCGATCCCTTCAGCGACGCCTGGAGCAATCCGGACGGGGGGGCGGGCCTGCGCCCGGATCCGAACCGGCGCAAGGAACCGCTCGAGCAGTACCCGCTGGACAGCCTGGACATGGTCGGCACGATCGGTGCAGGCGGTGGACTGGTCGCGCTGGTGATGGCGCCGGACCGGGTGACCCACCGGATCCATCCGGGCGCCTACCTGGGGCAGAGCGACGGTCGCGTGACTTCGGTCCGCGAAGACAAGATCGAACTGGTTGAACTGGTGCCGGATGGTGCGGGCGGCTGGCTGGAACGTCCGGCCTCCATCGCGCTCGAAGATCAATGATTAGGGGATAGCACGATGACCTTTTCCAATGCCCAGAGCCTGCGCACCCGTCGGCGCCCGGCGATCTCCGCGCCAGTGGCCTGCGGCCTGTGGCTCGCGCTGGCCCTGACCGTTCCCAGCCTCGCTGCGGTCGCGGCCACGCCGGCGTCCCAGCCTGCGCCGGCGGCCTCGACGACGGCCAAGTCCAAGGTGTCGCAGATCGACTTCAAACGCGGCGATGGCGGTGCCGGCCGGCTGATCCTGCGCTTCGATGGCGACGGAGTGGCCCCGGACCTGCGCAACCAGGACGGCAGCGTCGTGGTGGACGTGGCCAACGCCACGCTGCCGGCCGACCTGCAGCGCCCGCTCAACGTCACCGACTTCGCCACCCCGGTACAGCGGATCGAGGCCCGGTCGTACGGCGGCGGCACCCAGTTGGTGCTGAGCACCCGCGGCGACTACGAGTCGCTGGCCTACCAGACCGGCAACGAGTACGTGGTCGAGATCAGCCCGCGCGCGAGCGCGGCCGCGGTCGGTGCGGTCAGCGGCGCGGCGGTGTCCAGCGCCCAGGCCAGGATCGCCAAGCAGGGCTATTCCGGCCGTCCGGTGACCTTCAACTTCCAGGACGTGCCGGTGCGCACCGTCCTGCAGCTGATCGCCGAAGAGTCCAACCTCAATATCGTCGCCTCCGATACGGTGCAGGGCAACGTGACCCTGCGCCTGGTCAATGTGCCCTGGGACCAGGCGATGGACATCGTCCTGCGCGCCAAGGGCCTGGACAAGCGCAGGGACGGCAACGTCGTCTGGGTCGCACCGCAGTCCGAACTGGCTTCGTTCGAGAAGGCCAAAGAGGACGCGCGCATCGACCTGGAGAACCGCGTCGACCTGACCACCGACTACATCCAGGTCAACTACCACAGCGCCGCAAGCATCTTCAAGGCGCTGACCGAGGCCAAGGGCATCGGCGGCCAGGGCGGCGGCGGTAGCGGCAACCAGGAGAACGGGTTCCTGTCGCCGCGTGGCCGCATCGTCGCCGACGAGCGCACCAACACGCTGATGATCAGCGACATCCCGAAGAAGGTCGCGCAGATGCGCGAGCTGATCAACGTGATCGACCGTCCGGTCGACCAGGTGCTGATCGAGAGCCGCATCGTCATCGCCACCGACAGCTTCGCCCGCGACCTGGGCGCGCGCTTCGGCGTCTCCGGCCAACGCACCGGTACCAACACCGGCGCTGTCGGCGGCTCCCTGGTCGGCACGGGCAGCATCGTCGGCGCGAATCCGCCCGGAACCACGGGCAACAACATGCCGCACACGGGCGGCCTGAATTTCAACCTGCCGGCGACCACCGCCAACGGCGCCAACGTCGGCGCACTGGCCTACACCCTGCTCGGCGCCAACTTCGCCATCGACATCGAGCTGTCGGCGCTGCAACAGGAAGGCCGTGGCGAGGTGCTGTCCAACCCGCGCGTGGTCACCTCCAACCAGCGCGAGGCGGTCATCCGCCAGGGCCGCGAAGTCGGCTACGTGACCCTGACCGGTGGCGGCACCTCGGGCGTCGCCACCCCCAACGTGCAGTTCAAGGACGTGGTGCTGGAACTGAAGGTCACTCCGACCATCACCAGCGACGACCGCGTGTTCATGGACGTGCACGTGACCAAGGACGAAGTGCTGCAGTACATCGACACCAGCATCGGCCAGGTCCCGGAAATCGCCACCCGCGAGATCAACACCGCGGTACTGGTCGACGACGGCCAGACCGTGGTCATCGGCGGCGTGTACGAGTTCACGGACGCCAACAGCGTTTCCAAGGTGCCGTTCCTGGGCAACGTGCCGTTCCTCGGCGCCTTCTTCAAGAAGACCAGCCGCAGCAAGGAAAAGGCCGAGCTGCTGATCTTCCTGACCCCGAAGGTCATGCGGGTCGAGAAGCGCGCCTGAGCCCGGCGGGCATCGCCATGCGTTTCCGGACGGGGCCTGCGGGCCCCGTCCGCTTTTCCGGCGTTCATCCGGGGCGGGAACTCGACGCCTGCCCATGGGTCAGAATGCGGCCATGGATACCCAGCCCCCCCAGCTTCCGCCCGGCGGCCTGCATGCCGCCTTCCTCGCTTTGCGCGACAGCCTGTCCGCCGCCATCGTCGGCCAGTCCGCGCTGGTCGAGCGCCTGCTGATCGCCCTGCTGGCCGACGGCCACCTGCTGGTCGAAGGCGCGCCGGGCCTGGCCAAGACCACTGCCATCCGCACCCTGGCCGCGCACCTGGAGGCGGATTTCGCCCGCGTCCAGTTCACCCCGGACCTGCTGCCGGCCGACCTGACCGGCACCGAGGTCTGGCGCCAGCAGGAAGGTCGCTTCGAATTCCAGCCCGGCCCGGTGTTCCACCCGCTGCTGCTGGCCGACGAGATCAACCGCGCCCCGGCCAAGGTCCAGTCCGCGCTGCTGGAGGCGATGGGCGAGCGCCAGGTCACCGTCGGCCGGCATACCTATGCGCTGCCGCCGCTGTTCCTGGTGATGGCCACGCAGAACCCGATCGAGCAGGAAGGCACTTTCCCGCTGCCGGAAGCGCAGCTGGACCGCTTCCTGATGCACGTGCGCATCGGCTACCCGGATGCCGGCATGGAAACCGAGATCCTGCGGCTGGCGCGCGAACGCGCGCGGCAGACCCTGCAGGCCCCGCCGCCGCCGGCCGAGCGCATGCCGCAGGCGCAGGTGTTCGCCGCGCGCGAACAGGTCCTGGACCTGCACGTGGCCCCGGCCCTGGAGCGCTACCTGATCGAACTGGTGCTGGCCTCGCGCGATGCCGCTCGTTACGACGCCGCGCTGGGACGCCGCATCGCCTGGGGCGCCAGCCCGCGCGGTTCGATCGCGCTGGAGCGCTGCGCCCGTGCGCGCGCCTGGCTGGCCGGGCGCGACTATGTCACTCCGGAGGACGTGCGCGCGGTGGCGCCGGACGTGCTGCGCCACCGCGTGCTGCCCAGCTACGAAGCGCTGGCCGAAGGCTGGGACGGCGACCGCCTGGTCGCCGCGTTGCTGGAACGGGTGCCGCCGCCGTGAGCGATCCCGGCCCGGCGACCGCCGTGGCCGATGCCGCGCAGCAGGGCATCGTGCCGACGCTGGCCGAACTGGTCGCGTTGCGCGCCCAGGCGCAGCGCGCGCCGCAACCGCGGCGCGGCCGCCATGGCGTGCACGGCCCGGCGCCGTCCAGCCTGCGCGGCCGCGGCATGGAATACGCCGAATCGCGCGAGTACACGATCGGCGACGACGTCCGCCGCATGGACTGGCGCCTGACCGCGCGCAGCGGCCGCGCCCATACCAAGTTGTTCCAGGCCGAACGCGAGCGCCTGACCCTGCTGGTCGCCGACACCGCGCCGGCGCTGTACTTCGGCACCCGCGTGCGCTTCAAGTCGGTGCAGGCCGCGCGCGCCGGCGCGGTGGCGGTGTGGTCGGCGCTGCAGTCCGGCGACCGCATCGCGGCGCTGCGCGGCGGCGAGCCGGCCATTCCCCCGGCCACCGGCCTGCGCGGCGCGATGCGCGTGCTCGACGCGCTGGCGCGCTGGTATGCGCGTCCGCCGCAGCAGGACGCGGGGCTGGCCGAAGCTCTGGAACATGCGCAGCGCCTGCTGCGTCCCGGTGCGCAACTGCTGGTGCTGGCCGACGCGGCCAGTGCCGCGCAGGTGCCGGTGTTGCGCTGGACCGCGCTGGCGCGCCACCACCAGGCCACGCTGGTGGTGCTGCAGGATCCGCTGGAAACCGCGCCGCCACGCCGCGAGCTGGCGTTCCGCAGCGGTGCCCGGCGCCTGCAGCTGGCGCTGGACCTGGCCGGCGTCCGCGAGCGCTGGGACCAGGCCTTCGTGGAACCGGCGCGCAGACTGGAAAGCACGCTGCCGACGCTGGGCTGGCAGGTGCGTTGCCTGTCCAGCGACGCGGACAGCAGCGACTGGCTGCGTCCGCGCGACGCGCGGCTCACCGCGGACGGCGCATCCGGTTCCGAACCCGTCGCGGCCGGGACCGGTTGAGGCGCATTGCGTGGATCCGACCCGACTGCCCCTGCGCGACGTGCACCTGCCGGCCTCGCCTCCGTGGTGGCCGCCCGCGCCCGGCTGGTGGTGGCTGGCTGCAGTTGCCGCGCTGGCGGTCCTGGCCTGGACCGGCTGGCGCCTGTGGCGGCATGCGCGTCGCCGGCGCTGGCTGCGCTGGTTCGATGCCGGCAGCGGCCACGGCACGCCGCCGGAACGGCTGGCGGCGATGTCCGGACTGCTGCGCCGCGCCGCGCGTCGGCGCCAGCGCGGCGCCGAGCTGCTGCAAGGGCAGGCGTGGCTGCGTTTCCTCGATGGCCCGGATAGCGATGCCTTCAGCGCCGGCGCCGGTCGCCTGCTGCTCGACGGCGGCTTCCGCCCGCACCTCGAGCCCGACGAATTCGCCGCCGTGCGCGCGCTGGCGCGGCAACGCTTCGTCGAACTGATGGAACGCCGCCGATGAGCGCGTGGTGGTCGGCCTGGCAGGAGGGCTTTGCCGGATTCGCCTGGCCCTGGGCCTGGGCGCTGTTGCCGTTGCCGCTGCTGGTGCACCTGTTGTTGCCGCCGCGCCAGGACAGCGTCGCCGCATTGCGCGTGCCCTGGGGCGCGCGCCTGGACGGCGTGGCCGGCGGCGGCGTCACCGGCGTGCGCATCGCCTGGCTGTTGCCGCTGCTGGCCTGGGTGCTGCTGTGCGCCGCCGCCGCCCGCCCGCAGCAACTGGGTCCGGCGCAGGCGCCGCCGCACCAGGCGCGGCAGATGATGCTGGCCGTGGACCTGTCCGGCAGCATGAGCGAGACCGACATGGAACTGGGTGGGCGGATCGTGGATCGGCTGACCGCGGCCAAGGCGGTGCTCGCCGACTTCCTGGAGCGCCGCGCCGGGGACCGCGTCGGCCTGCTGGTGTTCGGCCAGCGCGCCTACATGCTCACCCCGCTCACCCTGGACCGCGATTCGGTGCGGCTGCAGCTGCGCGACAGCGTCGCCGGCCTGGCCGGACGCGAGACCGCGCTGGGCGATGCCATCGGCCTGGCGGTCAAGCGCCTGCGCGAACAGCCGCAAGGCCAGCGCGTGCTCATCCTGCTGACCGACGGCGTCAACACCGCCGGCGTGCTCGACCCGGTCAAGGCCGCGGAGCTGGCGCAGGCCGAAGGCGTGCGCGTGCACACCATCGCCTTCGGCGGCGGCGGCGCTTCGTTCTCCTTCTTCGGCGTGCCGGTGCCGGTCCAGGGCGGCGAGGAAGTGGACGAGGACACCCTGCGCAAGGTCGCGGAGATGACCGGCGGCCGCTTCTTCCGCGCGCGCGACACCGGCCAGCTGGCCGGCATCTATGCCGAACTCGACCGGCTCGAACCGGTGGCGGTGGCCGCCGCGCCGGTGCGCCCGCGGATCGAGCGCTATCCGTGGCCGCTGGGCGCGGCGCTGCTGCTGGCGCTGGTGGCGTGGCCGGCGCGCAGGCTGGGCGAGGGGAGGCGTGGCGCATGAACCTCGCGTTTCCCGACTGGATGCCGCTGCCCGACGTGCACTTCCAGCGCCCGCTGTGGCTGTGGGCGCTGCTGGCGCTGCCGCTGTTGTGGCTGTGGTGGCGCGGGCACCGGCAACAGGGCTGGCGCGGGGCGGTGGACGCACACCTGCTGCCGCACCTGCTCGAGCCCGGCCGCGGCCGGGCATGGCTGCGCGTGGCCGGCGTGTCGCTGGCCTGGGCGCTGGCGGTGGTGGCGCTTTCCGGTCCCGGCTGGGCGCAGGAAGAACAACCGCACTGGGAATCGCGCGCGCCGCTGGTGATCGCGCTGGACCTGTCGTCTTCGATCCTCGCGCCCGACCTGCCGCCCACGCGCCTGGCCCAGGCGCGGGCCAAGATCGCCACGCTGCTGCGCGAACGCCAGGGCGGCGAAGTCGGCCTCGTCGCCTGGGCGGAGGACGCCTTCACCGTCGCACCGCTCACCGCCGACGCCGGCAACATCGCCCTGTTCCTCGATGCGCTCGCGCCGGACGTGATGCCGGTCGACGGCCACCGGCCCGAGCGCGCGATCACCCACGCGGCCACGCTGCTGCACCAGGCCGGCTTCGAGCGCGGCGACATCCTGCTGGTGACCGGCGAGGCGGATGCGGAGGTGCGCGGTGTCGCCTCGGCGGTGGCCGCGCAGGGCTATCGCGTTTCGGTGCTGGGCGTGGGCAGTGCGGGTGGCGCGATGTACCGCGACGCCGCCGGTACGATGCAACCGACCCGCCTCGACGAAGCCGCCTTGCGCGCGCTGGCCGCCGCCGGCGGCGGTCGCTACGCGACGCTGGGCGTGGGCGATGCGGACCTGCATGCACTGGGCGTACTCGATCCGGCGGACGCCGCGGCCCGCGAGCGTGCCGGAGGCCAGCGCGTCTGGCTGGACCAGGGCTACTGGCTGTTGCCGCCGTTGCTGTTGCTGGCAGTGCTGGCATTCCGGCGCGGTGCCGGCGTACTGGCCGCGGTGCCGCTGGCGCTGCTGCTGGCCCTGCCGGCGCCGGCCCGCGCGGCCGACGCCGACGCGGACGGCTGGTGGCGCCGTCCCGACCAGCAGGCGCAGCGGAAGATCGAACAGGGCGTGGACGCCTATCGCCAGGGCGATTTCGGCTCGGCCGGACAGGCCTTCGCCGAGGCCGGCTCGCGCGGTGCCGACGCCGAATACAACCTCGGCAACGCGCTGGCCCGGCAGGGGCGTTACGACGACGCGATCGCCGCCTACGACCGCGCGCTGGCGCAGTCGCCGGGCATGGAGGACGCCGTAGCCAACCGCGGCGTGGTCGAAGCCGCACGCCAGCAGCAACCGCCGCAGGGCGGGCAGGGACAGCAGAGCCCGCAGGGCCAGCAGGATCCGGGCAAGCAGGACCCGCGGCAATCCGGGCCGGGCGATCCGTCTTCCGCCGGCGGCACGACCGATCCGCAACAGAAGCAGGATCCGCAGCCGCAGCAGGGCCAGCCGCCGTCGCAGCCTGGCGGGCAGCCGCCTCCGCAGGCCGAGGACGAGCAGGCGCACCAGCGCCAGGAGCAGGCCGACCGCGAACAGCGCGAACGCATGCAGCATGCGTTGCAGCAGGACGCAGACGGGAAGCCGGCGCAAGGCGAACAGGCACGGCCGGCGGAAGAGGATCCGCAGGCGCGCGAGCAGCGCCAGGCGCGCGAAGCCTGGCTGCGCCGCGTGCCGGACGATCCGGGCGGCCTGCTGCGCGCCAAGTTCCGGCTCGAATACGAACGCCGCCAGCAGGAAGGGCGATGAACACGAACAATCTTCCGCCGCCGCCCACGCGCTCCGACTCGATGCGATGGCCTCCCGCATGGCGCGCCCGGATGCTGGCGATGCTGTTGTGGTTGCCGTGCGGTTTGGCGGTCATGCCGCTGGCGCAGGCCGGGACGCGCGCCTGGCTGGACCGCAACACCGTTGCCTCCGGCGAAGCGGTCACCCTCAACATCGAGACCGACCAGGCCGGCGCGGCGCCCGACTACACGCCGCTGCAGGCCGACTTCGAACTGGGCCAGCCGTACCGCAGCACCACCGATGGCGACCGCACCCTGTTCGGCATCGCCCTGACCCCGCGCCGCGACGGCGCGCTCGACGTGCCTTCGCTGCGCGTCGGCGGCGAGCGCACCGCGCCGTTGAAGCTGGGCGTGTCCGCCGCGCAGGCGCCGGCGCAGGTGCCGCGTGGCGAGGTGTTCGTCGAAGCGCGGGTCGACGATCCCTCGCCCTACGTGCAGCAGAGTGTGGGCGTGACCCTGCGCCTGTACTACGCCACGCCGCTGTTGTCCGGCGAACTGGCCCAGGACGCGCCCGACGGCGCCTCGCTGCAGCGCGTCGGCGACGACGTGCAGAGCAGCCGCGAGATCGGCGGGCGCCGCTACCACGTGGTCGAGCGCCGCTACCTGCTGGTGCCCGAACGCAGCGGCCCGCTGGAGCTGCCGCCGGCGCGCTTCCGCGGCCAGGGCGCGGGCGGGTTCTTCGACGATCTGTTCGGGAGCCGCCGCGACCTGTCGGCGCGGTCCGCGGCGCAGACCCTGCAGGTGCGCGCGCAGCCCGATGGCGCGCCGCAGCCGTGGCTGCCGCTGCGCGGCCTGGAACTGCGTTACCTGGACGCGCCCGACGAGGCACGTGCCGGCGAGGCGGTGGAGATCGTGGTGGAAGCGGTGGCGCAGGGCGCGACCGCGGCGCAGTTCCCAGAAATCCCAGTGCCGCAGGTACCGGGCGCGCAGGTGTTCGCCGAGCGCGCCGAGACCACCGAGCGCTTCGTCGACGGCAGTCCGCAACTGACCGTGGTGCGTCGTTTCTCGGTGGTGCCGCTGCAGGCCGGCCCGTTGCAGGTGCCCGGGTTGCGGATGGACTGGTGGGATGCCGGCGCCGGCCAGGCAAAGGTGGCCACGTTGCCGGACCTGCGGCTGCAGGTCGCCGCTGGAGTCGCGGCGGGCCCGGCCACCGGTCAGCCCGCTGCGTCTCCGGCGCCGTCGGTGCTGCCGGCCGATGCGGTCGCCATCGATTCCCGCACCGCCGCCCGTTCGCCGTGGCGCTGGCTGGCGCTGGCGTTCGCCCTGCTGTGGCTGGCCACGCTGGCCTGGCTGCTGTGGTCGCGGCGCAGGCTGCGTCGTGGCGATGCTTCCTTCGGCCACGCGGCATCGTCTCCGTCCGCGGACGGGCAGGCGCGCCCGGTCGTGGCCGACCTGCGCCGCGTGCTGGACGCGGGCGGTTTCGACGACGCGGTGCGGGTGCTGCAGCGGATGGCATCGCCGCCGGCGGCGGACCTGGACGACGTCCTCGGGCGCCTGGACGATCCGCGGCAGCACGAAGCACTGGAGGCCATGCGCCGCGCGCTGTGGGCCGGCGCGGGCGACCCGTCCGCGGCCCGCGCCGCATTGCGCAGCGCCTTCCGCGACGGTCCCCGCTGGCGGCCCGTGGCGCCGGCGCCGGTCGCGCCGCTGCCGCCGCTGTATCCGCCGCGCTGAAGCGCCCCGCAGCCGGTTTGCTAAGCTGCCGGCTGCTTTTTCCAGGGAACCGCGCATGACCGCGACCGCACGCCGACGCTGGCCGATGCCGTGGAAGATGGGGCTCGGCTTCGGCCTGGGCCTGCTGGTGGGCCTGCTGGTGCACATGAGCGTGGGCGCGGACGCCGGCTGGGTCCGGGCGTTCACCGACTACGTGACCACGCCGGCCTCGCGCCTGTTCCTCAACCTGATCTTCATGCTGATCGTGCCGCTGTTGTTCTCGGCGCTGGTGATGGGCATCGCCGAGATGGGCGACATCCGCGCGCTGGGACGGATCGGCTGGAAGACCCTGGCCTACACCGTGGTCCTGTCCGGCGTGGCGGTGCTGCTGGGCCTGGTGCTGGTGAACGCGCTCAAGCCCGGTGCCGGCGTCGATCCGGAGCTGGCGCAGCAGCTGCTGGTGCAGAATGCCGAGCGCAGCCGCGAGATCGTCGCCAGCGTCGACACCCAGCCGCAGGGCATGGAGATGGTGCTGTCGATCGTGCCGAGCAACATCGTGCATGCCGCGGCCGACAACGGCTCGATCCTGGCGCTGATGTTCTTCGCGGTGATGTTCGGCGTGGGCATGGTGCTGACGCCCGACGAAAAGGTCGCCACGCTCAAGCGCGGCATCGAGGGCATCTTCGAGATCTCGATGACCCTGATCGGGCTGGTGATCCGCCTGGCGCCGTACGCGGTGTTCTGCTTCATGTTCAACCTGGCCTCGCTGTTCGGCTTCGACCTGCTGCTGCGGCTGGGCGCCTACGTGGGCGTGGTGGTGCTGGCGCTGGCGCTGCACATGTTCGGCACCTACTCGGTCGCGGTGCGGATGACCGGGCGTTCGCCGCTGAAGTTCTTCCGCGACATCCAGGAAGCGGCGGTGATGGCGTTCTCCACCGCCTCCAGCAACGCGACCCTGCCCACGGCGCTGCGGGTGGCCGACGAGATGGGCCTGCCGCCGAAGGTCTCGCGCTTCGTGCTGACCGTGGGCGCCACCGCCAACCAGAACGGCACCGCGCTGTTCGAGGGCGTGACGGTGCTGTTCCTGGCCCAGTTCTTCGGCGTGGACCTGACCCTGACCCAGCAGTTCATGGTGATGCTGGTGTGCATCCTCGGCGGCATCGGCACCGCCGGCGTGCCGTCGGGCTCGCTGCCGGTGGTGGCGCTGATCTGCGCGATGGTCGGCGTGGATCCGATCGGCATCGGCCTGATCCTGGGCGTGAACCATTTCCTGGACATGTGCCGGACCACGCTCAACGTCAGCGGCGACCTGACCCTGGCCACGCTGGTCGCGCATGGCGAAGCGGACGAGGCCGGCCCGCTGCCCGCTTCCGTGTAGGAGCCCGTCTTGCGGGCGACGCGGCGCCATCGGCACGGGCGACGGCGCCGCGGTTCCGACGTCATCGCGTCGCCCGCAAGACGGGCTCCTACACGGAAGCGCCGCTGCTTGCCCGGTTGATCGTTTCACCGCCAACTGTGAGGAAGCGGTTTCCGCCGGGCGCAGGCGGGCGACGGCGCGCCCCGTACCGGCCCGCATGCCGATTTTTTCGCTGCGCCGCGGGACAGGAGTGGACAAGGAATGGGACAATGGGCGGCCCGCAGCCCCGCGGGTGTCCTGAAGATCCCACCGAACCGACATGACGACGCCGACCCGCCGCCAGCTGGCCAATGCCATCCGTTTCCTCGCCGCCGATGCGGTCGAAGCCGCCAATTCCGGCCATCCCGGCATGCCGATGGGCATGGCCGACATCGCCGAAGTGCTGTGGAACGATTACCTGCGGCACAACCCGGCCGACCCGCACTGGATCGACCGCGACCGCTTCGTGCTGTCCAACGGCCACGGTTCGATGCTGCAGTACGCCCTGCTGCACCTGAGCGGCTACGACCTGCCGATCGGCGAGCTCAAGCGCTTCCGCCAGCTGCACAGCAAGACCGCCGGCCATCCCGAGCGCTACGAGACCCCGGGCGTGGAGACCACCACCGGTCCGCTGGGGCAGGGTTTCGCCAACGCCGTCGGTTTCGCGCTGGCCGAGAAGCTGCTGGCGCAGCGCTACAACCGCACCGGGCTGGACGTCGTCGACCACCGCACCTGGGTGTTCATGGGCGACGGCTGCATGATGGAAGGCGTCTCCCACGAGGCCGCGTCGCTGGCCGGCACGTGGAAGCTGGGCAAGCTGACCGCGTTCTGGGACGACAACGGCATCTCCATCGACGGCGAGGTGCACGACTGGTTCACCGACGACACGCCGGCGCGCTTCGAGGCCTACGGCTGGCACGTGGTGCGCGGCGTCGACGGCCACGACCCGGATTCGATCAAGGCGGCGATCGACGCGGCGCTGGCCGTGCAGGACCGCCCCAGCCTGCTGTGCTGCAAGACCATCATCGGCTTTGGCGCGCCGCACAAGGCCGGCAAGGAAGAGTCGCACGGTTCCGCCCTGGGCAAGGACGAACTGGAAGGCACGCGCAAGGCGCTGGACTGGCCGTACGCGCCGTTCGAGGTGCCTGAGGATATCTACGACGGCTGGCGCAAGGGCACCGGCGCGCAGCGCCAGGCGCAGTGGCAGCAGCTGTTCGACGGCTATGCGCAGCAGCATCCGGAGATCGCCGCCGAACTGCTGCGCCGTTCGCGCGGCGAACTGCCGGAGGATTTCCTCGCCCAGGCCGACGCATACATCGCCGCGGTCCAGGCCGAGGGCCCGAACATCGCCTCGCGCAAGGCGTCGCAGAATGCGATCGGCGCGTTCGCGCCGCTGTTGCCGGAACTGATTGGCGGTTCGGCCGACCTGGCCCCGTCCAACCTGACCCAGTGGAAGGCCAGCAAGTCCGTCACCGGCGCCGACGCCGACGCCAACTACGTGCACTACGGCGTGCGCGAGTTCGGCATGAGCGCGATCGCCAACGGCATCGCCCTGCACGGCGGCTTCCTGCCGTTCGACGGTACATTCCTGGTGTTCAGCGACTACGCGCGCAACGCGGTGCGCATGGGCGCGCTGATCCCGGCGCACCTGATCCACGTCTACACCCACGACTCGATCGGCCTGGGCGAGGACGGCCCGACCCACCAGCCGGTCGAGCACCTGGCCACGCTGCGCTACATCCCCAACAACGACGTATGGCGTCCGTGCGACGCGGCCGAGTCGGCGGTGGCGTGGAAGATGGCCATCGCGCGCCAGGACGGCCCCAGCTGCCTGGTGTTCAGCCGCCAGAACCTGCCGCACCAGCCGCGCAGCGACGCTCAGCTGAAGCTGGCCGAGCGCGGCGGTTACGTGCTGGCCGATGCCGAGGGCGGCGTGCCGGACGTGATCCTGCTGGGCACCGGTTCGGAGGTGTCGCTGGCGGTGGAGGCCAAGCAGGTGCTGGATACGGCCGGGCTGAAGACGCGCGTGGTGTCGATGCCGTCGACGGACGTGTTCGACCGCCAGGACGCCGCGTACCGCGAATCGGTGCTGCCGAAGGCGGTGCGCCGTCGCGTGGCGGTGGAAGCCGGGGTGACCGACTTCTGGCGCAAGTACGTCGGCCTGGACGGCGCGGTCATCGGCCTGGACCGCTTCGGTGCGTCGGCGCCGGCGGGGGAGCTGTACAGGTATTTCGGTATCACCACCGACAAGGTGGTCGAGGCAGCGAAGGCTCTCTGACGCGTTCCGTTCCTGGAAAGGTCGGCGCGTCCCACGCGCGCGGCCGCGTTGCCTTGCCTTGTAGGAGCCCGTCTTGCGGGCGACGCGGCCACGCTGGCCCAGGCGACGCCCTCGTGGTTCCGACGGCGTCGTGTCGCCCGCAAGACGGGCTCCTACAACGGCTATCCGCTCGGCGACGACGTATGCCCGGAATCAGCCGTCGGCGACGGGATCGTGCTTGCTGCCGCCGCGGCAGCGGGGCGAATCGGGCACGTCGGCGCCGTCCGCCCATTCGGCCGGGGTGTAGGTGTGCAGGCCGAGCGCATGGATCGTGCCCATCAGGTCGCCGAGCGCGGCGTAGACGGCCTGGTGCCGCTGCAGCGGGCGCTTGCCCTCGAAGGCCGTGCTGACGACCACCGCCTTGTAGTGGGTTTCCAGGCCGCGGCTGTGCATGTGGCTCTCGTCGACCACGTCGAGATGCTCGGGCTGCAGGGCGGACAACGCACTGCGGATCTGGTCGGCACGGGTGGCGCTCATGGGCGTGATTCCGGGGACGGCGTGCCCGGCGGTTGCGGGACAGGCTGCCAAGATGCTGGCGGGCGGGCGCCGGTTCAAGTCCCGCGGTCCGTCGCGCGGCTCAGCGCGACGTGCGCGCCAATGCCAGGCGCAGCAGGCGCGCTTCGAGCCGTTCGCCGATGCCACGCGGTGCGGGCAGTTCCATCCGCTGCATCGCTTCCGCGTCGTCCGGCGGGACCGCACGCAGGGCCTGCAATACCGTCCGCAGCTTCCCGGCGGGCGTGCCGGTGGCCGCCTGCAGCCAGGCCAGCGCCTTCACCAGGCGTTGTTCGACCGCGGTGAAGTCGCTGCCCAGTGGATAGTCGGGCAGGGTGCCGTCGGCGCGGAACGGGGCCAGCGCATCGCGCAGGCGCTGCGGGTTGTTGCGGTCCCACGCCGCCGGCGCGGCGAAATCCGCGCGCAGCTTGCGCGAGGCCTTCGCTTCCCCGAGCAGCGCCGGCCGGTGGCGGGCGTCGGTAATACCGGCCATGGCGACCACGCAGTCCTCGTCGCTGCGGTGGCGCAGGTCGGCGATGCCGTACTCGCTCACGTAGATGTCGCGCAGGTGGCGGGGAATGGTGGCATGGCCGTAGTTCCAGCGCACGTTCGACCGGGTGCGTCCGTGCGCCTCGCGCAGCGCGCGGAACATCAGCACCGAACGCGCCCCGGGCAGCGCATGCGCCATCGCCACGAAGTTGTACTGGCCGCCGACGCCGGACACCACGCGCCCGTCCTCCAGCGCATCGGACACCGCCGCGCCCAGCGCGGTGGCCATCATGCAGCTGTTGAAGAAGCGCGCGTCGTGGCGTTGCAGCCGCTCCAGGCCCTCGTCGCCGCCATAGAGCTGGTTGACCTCGCCGACCCGGCGCATGCCGATCGCGCGGCGCTGCCCGTCGGGCAGTTCGCGCAGCCACGCGTAGAAATCGTGCGAACCCAGGTAGAAGGCGCCGTGCAGGTATTCGCCGTCGCGTTCCAGGCGCGCGTGGTCGCCCAGGTTGGCGGCGCCGTCGGCCAGGCGCCGCATCAGCGCGGCATCGTCCACCACCTTGCGCCGGATCACGCCGGTCTCGACCAGGCGCTTGAAGCCCTCGTTGACCATCTCGCTGCAGCCGTACAGGCCGGTGGCGAACGGCGCCAGGCCGCCACTCTCCACTACCGCCGGATGCCGCTCCAGTTCCGGGTCCAGCACCGCCAGCAACTGCCGGTAGCGCGCGTTGTCGGTGTGCCGCAGCACCAGTGCGTGGCACAGCGCGTCGGCCAGCGCACCGATGCCGATCTGCAGGGTGCCGCCGTCGCGCACCAGTGCGCTGGCGTAGAGGCCGATGGCGTGGTCGGCGTCGCCCACAGGCTGCCGCGGCAGGCCGAACAGGCGCGGATGCGGGCCGGGCGGATCGATTTCGATGTCGAAGAAACCCTCCGGCGCCATTGCGCTGCCGCCCAGCCAAGGCAGCTCCGGGTCGACCTCGGCCACCAGCAGCGGCCGCGGCAGCCCGCGGGCCAGGTGCGCGTCGACCGTGTCCTGGGTGAGGTCGTTGTTGCACGAGAACGACAGCCGCGTGCCGCCCGGCTCGCGCGCCACCTTCTGCACGATCGCGTCCAGCCCGCGCTGGGCCAGCGCGTCGGCGACATGGGTGTAGTTGAGGCTGGCGTAGCGGCGCTGGGTCTGCGAAGAATCCAGCAGCGCACCGGACTGCAGGTAGAACTCCTCGACCTCGACGTGCGCCGGCAGCGCGTCGCGCTTCATCGCCTGCACGTAGGCCAGGCGCGGGAAATCGTCGCCGAAGTGGCGCTGCAGGAACGGACCCAGGAACCGTGCCTGCAGGCCCTCGCCCGGCGCGGGCGGATCCAGCGACAGCGCCGTGTACAGGTGCAGCGGGCGGGCCGGATCGCGTTCGATGCGCGCGTACAGCGCGTTGAGCAGCCGGTGCGGCTTGCCCAGGCCCAGTGGCGCGGCAACGTGCAGTTCCGGCGGCAGCCGCGCCAGCACGTGGTCCAGCGCCGCCTCGATGTCGGTGAAATGCAGGGGCATGCGGCCAGCTTAGGCCATCGGCCGCGGTCGCCGCGCAGGGGCTTGACAGCATGAAGATTTACGCATGTAATCGGTAAAGGTTTACACGCGTAATCGGAGCACCCATGGATACGACCCCGATCAGCGACGCCGAGGCGATGGTGATGGAAGTGCTGTGGCGGTCCAGCCCGCGCAGCGCCGAGGAGGTGATCGCCGCGCTGGCCGACAGCACCGGCTGGGCCGAGCCCACGGTCAAGACTCTGCTCAACCGCCTGCTCAACAAGGGCGCCATCGGTGCCGACAAGGACGGCCGCCGCTACCTGTACTCGCCGGTGCTGCGGCGCGAGGCGTGGGTGCAGCAGCAGAGCGAGGGCCTGCTGGCGCGGCTGTTCGGCGGCCGGGTCGCGCCGCTGGTGGCGCATTTCAGCGAGCGCGGCCAGCTGAGCGCGGCCGACATCGCCGAGCTCAAGCGGCTGGTGTCGGAACTGGATGGGGGAGAGTCCGGCGATGGGCACTGAACTGGTGGAGATCCTGATCGAGGCCACGCTGGCCGGCAGTGCGGCGCTGCTGCTGGTGTTGGCGCTGCGCAGACCAGTGCGTGTGGCGCTGGGCGCCAACGCCGCCTATGCCCTGTGGCTGTGCGTGCCGGTGGCGCTGCTGGCGGTGCTGCCGCCGCGCAGCGCCGACGTACCGCTGGCGCTGCCGGTGGCCTGGCAGGTTGCCCCGGCCATGCTGGTCACGGCGTCGTCCCAAGCGCAGCCGGACTGGAACTGGCACGAACTGCTGGCGCAGTTGTGGCTGGCCGGCACACTGGCCTCGATGGCGGCGCTGGCCTGGCAGCAACGGCGCTTCCGCCGCGCGCTCGGACCGCTGTACCGCCGCGCGGATGGCCTGTACCAGTCCACCGTCGCGACCGTGGGCCTGCCGGCGGTGGACGGCGTGCTGCGGCCGCGGATCCTGCTGCCGGTCGACTTCGAGCAGCGCTACACCGCGCAGGAGCAGGCGCTGGTGCTGCAGCACGAACGTGTGCACGTGCGCCGCGGCGACCTGGTCGCCAACGCGCTGACCGCGCTGCTGCGCTGCCTGTTCTGGTTCAACCCGCTGCTGCCGCTCGCCCAGCGCCGCTTCCGCCTGGACCAAGAACTGGCTTGCGACGAATGGGTGATCGCCCGCAATCCGCGGGCGCGCCGCCACTACGGCGAAGCCATGCTCAAGACCCACTTCGACGAACTTCCCCTGCCGCTCGGCTGCCACTGGCAGGCGCGGCATCCCATCAAGGAGCGCATCGACATGCTCAAGCGTCCAACTCCCTCCCCGCTGCACTGGATGGCGGCGGCCCTCCTCGCCCTGGGCCTCAGCGCCTCGGCCGGCTATGCGGCCTGGGCGGCGCAGCCGGCCGAAGCGACCGGTGCAAGTCCGGAAAAAATCCGCTTCCTGATCGCCCGCCAGTCGAGCTATGGGGACGAGATGGCCACGGGAGTGCTGAACCAGTATGTCGAGACGGGCGAACCCGCCATCTCGATCATCGGCGCTGGAGAACAGCGCTGGAAGAATACCGTCGTCGCCATGCCCGGTTCGCAGCCGGGGACTGCGTTGCTGAGGATGAAGATCGAACAGGGCGATCCCGGAAAAGTGGTCGCCGAGCCGGCGATCGGAGTCCGCTATGGAGAGGCGGGTTCCATCGAACAGCGCGATGACGCGGGGAAGCTGGTTTACCGCTCCACTTTCCGCGTGCTGCCGGTAACCGGATCGAATGAGGAGGCGATGGAAAGGATGCGCAGCCTGATGTCCGGACCCGATGCGCCCGCGGTCCCGGCGGCGCCTGGCCCTGCGGCCGCGGCAGACGGGATTCCCGCTGCGGACATGTCGGGCATGCCCTATCCAATGCCGCCGCCGAAGTACCCGGTCGAAGCAGCCAGGCAGGGCATCGCCGGCAAGGTGATGCTGCTGGTGACGGTGGCGGCGGATGGCAGCGTGCGCGAGGTGGCGGTCGAGAGTGCCACGCCGCCGGGAGTATTCGATGAAGCTTCGATCGAGGCGGCGCGCCAGTGGCGTTTCGAGCCTGCGATGAAGGACGGCAAGCCGGTCGAGGACAGGCGGCGCGTACCGGTCACCTTCGAGGTCGATCCGCCGGGGCGGGAAGCGGATGGCGCGTGATGCCGCTGCGACGGGTGCCGCGTTCGCCGGATCCGCTTCGCCGGAGCGGTTGGCGAGCGACCGGGAGGGCAGTTCGCGAGCGAAGGCCCATGTCCTCATTCCCGCAATCCTGATGCTGGCCTGCGGCGCCTGTGCCACCCGCGCCGCCGGCGTCGAGCAGCGCATGATCCTGCCCGAAGGAGCGGCGCGCTACGAGATGACGGAAAACCAGGCTTTCGTGTTCCCGGCGCCCCGGGGCAATGCGACACCCGCGTTCCCGCAGGCTTTCGTCGCGCGCGAGCTGGCGCCGACCACGCTCTGCGCCAGTTTCGTGGTGACTGCCGAGGGCGCGGTGCGCGACGTGGCGCTGCTGGAGGAGGCTGGCTGCAGCAGTGCGGCGGCGCAGCCGCTGCTGGGCACGGCGGTGCTGGAGGCAGTGTCGGCCTGGCGCTTCGATCCGGCGATGTTCTGCATCTATCCGGATGCGGCCACGCGCGACCGCGACTGGAACGGCGACGGCTGCGCCGGCGCGGTGGCCGAGGCGAAGCCGGTCGCGGTGATGCTCGCCTACGCCTTCACTTTCGAAGTGCGTAATGGCCGCCAGAGAGTTGATGCGGCGCGATCGACGGCTGGGCGTTGAAGCCGCAGTCGGGCGTGTGGAGTTTCTCCGGTTCCGCTCCGGAGCCGCGTAACCGGCGGGTCCGGCAAAGCCGACCCGTCAGCGCAGCTCCGGCGTGTCCCATTGCCATCCATGCTCCGTGTCGCTGTCGTCCCCGGCGGGTGCGCTGAACGGAAGATCGTCCGCGTCGGCCTTGAACAGGTGGCGGCGGATCGCGTCGTGGGTGGCGGCGTCCCATTCCGGGCGCCAGGCGCAGTGCTTCGGGTCCTGCACGCGCGAGAGGTAGCCGATGTTGCCGGCCGCGCCGAGCGCCTTGTACACCTCCGCGCCCGCCAGTGCGCTGGCATGGCCGTAGCGCGCACCGAGCCAGTCGACGTGCGGGTTGTCCAGGACCAGCAGGCCGCGCGGCGCGACCAGGCCCAGCACCTGGTGCTGGTCGGTCGCCAGCCGGTCCACCGAATCGGCGAAGGCACCGAACGCGTCGCCCAGCCACGGCTGCTCGCCGAACGCGCTCTGCGGCGGCTGCGCGCCGTCGCCGCGTGCGACGCCGCGCCACAGCGGCACGCCGCCGGCGCCGGATTCGATCGGGATGGTCAGCGCGACGCGCTGGTCGAACGCGCCGGCGGCCAGCGCGCCCTTGCCGTAGCGCGAGCAGCCGGTGACGGCGATCGCGTCCGCGCGCAGCAGCGCCGGGTCCGAGGCGGCGATGACGTCGATGATCCGGCTCACGCCCCACGCCCACGCCACCAGCGTTCCGGACGCGGCGACCTCTTCGCCGTACAGGCGGAAGAACGCCCCTTCCTTCGCGCGGCCGCTTCCGGTCTCGGCACCGACTTCGGTGTTGGGATAGTCGATGCGGGCCACGCCTTCGCGATCGAGCAGCGCGTGGTCGACGCCGGCGACGCCGCCGACCACCACCATCGCCGGATGCGGGCCGGGACCCGGGGGCAGGTGCAGCGCGGCGCTGAAGGTTTCCCGCCGGCCATGCCAGGCTGCCGTCACCTCGATCCGGTCGGGATGGACGCTGCCGGTGACGCTGTCCGGCGCCGGGCCTTTCCATCCGTACACCTGCTGCTCGAGCGCGCGCAGCGTCTGCTGGCGCTGGCAACGCCAGTCGGCGCGGGTCGCCACGCGGGTGCCGTCGGGGCGGGCGAAGGGGTCGGGCAGGCCGGCCTGGGGCGTCGCGGCGACCGGGGCCGTGGCGCAGTCGATGCCGTCGTTCTCCACCGCGCGGGAACGGGTCGCCTGCGCATCGCCCGCGCCGGCGACCGCGACTTCACCGGCGACCGCGGCGTCCGCCGCCATCGCCACCAGGCACGACAGGGCCAGCGACCGAATGCGCCACCCGCTTGCGATCCGCATGGTTCGTCCTCCCCAGGTAATCCACGGCCGATCATGCCAGCCCGTGCGGCCAACAGGGCGCATCGGAGACGCGCCGCTCACTGCTCCAGCATGTCCGGCCGGAACAGGCGCCGCCGCGACACCTCCTTGCCTGCGACCATGAAGCGTCCTTCGCCGCGGTAGTGCACGGTGCGCGGCAGGCGCGGCGAAGCGGCCGCATGCGCGCGCACCACGCGCCAGACGAACAGCGGGTAGTCGGCGGTGATCCGGGTCTCGTGCAGGCGGCACTCGAAACCGGCGTGGCACTCGCCGACCATCGGTGCATCGACCTCGCGCCCCGGTACCGCGGTCAGGCCGAAGCGTTCGAACTTGTCCACTTCGGCGCTGCTGCAGTTGCCGATGCCGACCACCGCGTCGAGCAGGTCGGCGGTGGGCAGGTTGATCACGCACTGGCGGCTGCGCCGGGCCAGCATGTGGCTGTGGTTGGCCTGCCAGATATAGGTGCCGACCAGGTCGTAGCCGAGCATCATGTGCCAGCCGCAGGTCATGATCGCGCGTTCGCCCTTCCAGGCGGTGCTGAGCAGGATCACCGGACCGGGCTCGAGGAAGCGGCGGACCCGGTCGATGGGGAAAGCGCGCCTGCGCGGCAGGGCCATGGTCTTGTTCCGTCGGAGGCGGGCTGCCAGCCTGCGCCGGCCGGCCGCAAGGACGCGTCAATCCAGCACGTGCACCGCATCGGCCAGCCGCCGCACCTCGTCGGGGTGGTGGCTGACGTAGAGCATCGGCAGGCGCACCTCGTCGCGCACGCGCCGCAGGTACGGGATCAGTTCCTCGCGGCGGGCCTGGTCCAGCGCCGAGAGCGGTTCGTCGAACATCAGGATCGCCGGCTGCGAGAGCAGGGCGCGCCCGATCGCCACGCGCTGGGCCTCGCCGCCGGACAGATGCGCGGTGCCGCGTTCGAGCAGATGGCCGATGCCCAGCAGTTCCACCACCGCGTCGAAGCCGAAGCTGGCCTGCGCGCCGCGGTGGCGGCCGTAGAGCAGGTTGCGGCGCACGTCCAGGTGCGGGAACAGGCGCGCATCCTGGAACACGTAGCCGATGCGGCGGCGATGGGTGGGCACGTCGACCTTGCGCGCGCTGTCGTAGAGCACGCGGTCGTCGATGCGGATGTGCCCGGATTCGGGCCGCACCAGTCCGGCGATGGCGTTGAGCACGGTGGTCTTGCCCGCGCCCGACGGACCGGCCAGCGCGAGCACGCGCGCCGGGTCCTCGATGCGCACGTGGCGGCGGAAGCCGCCGCGGCGCAGCTGCAGGTCCAGGCTCAGCACCGGCGTCCTCCTGCCGGGCGCGCGGCAATGTTCCGCGGCGCGTGCGCTGCCGCTGCAAGCCGCGCCGGTGCCGGTGCCGGGCGCAATCCGGGCGCGCGCGGCCACGCGATGGCGCGTCGCGGATTCATTCGTCGTCCCCGGTGTCGCGCTGCCGGCGCACCAGCCATTCCGACAGCAGCAGCGCGCCCAGCGAGATCAGCAGCGACACCGCCGCCAGCCGCCAGATCCCGGCCTCGGCGCCGGGCACCTGCAGCAGCCCGTAGATCGCCGAGGACAGCGTCTGCGTCTCGCCGGGAATGGCCGAGACGAAGGTGATGGTGGCGCCGAACTCGCCCAGGGCCTTGGCGAAGGCCAGCGCCGCGCCGGCGACCAGCCCCGGCCACGCCAGCGGCAGGGTCACGGTGAGGAACACCCGCCACGGCGCCGCGCCCAGCGTCGCGGCGGCCTGTTCCAGGCGACGGTCCACGTGCTCGATCGACAGCCGGATCGCACGCACCATCAGCGGAAAGCCCATCACCGCGCAGGCCAGCGCCGCGCCGGTCCAGCGGAACGCCAAGGTGATGCCGAGGGTGTCGTGCAGCCATGCGCCCAGCGGCCCGCGCGTGCCCAGCAGGACCAGCAGCGCATAGCCCATCACCACCGGCGGCAGCACCAGTGGCAGGTGCACCAGCGCGTCGAGCAGCGCCTTGCCCGGGAACCTGCGCCGCGCCAGCAGCCAGGCCATGGCCACGCCGAACGGCAGGCTGGCCAGCGCGGCGACCGTGGCCACCTTCACGCTGAGCGCGATCGCCGTCAGTTCCGCGGGCGAGAACCAGGCGGCCAAGCCGGTGCGCCTCAGTCGCGCACGTCGAAGCCGCGACGCACGAAGATCGCGCGTGCCGGCGGCGAGGACAGCCAGCGCACGAATTCGCCCGCGGAGGCCGGCGCGCCGCGCAGCGCCGCCACCGGATACACGATCGGCGGATGGCTGCCGTCGGGGAAGGCGGCGACCACGCGCACGCGCGGTTCGGCCTTGGCGTCGGAGGCGTAGACGATCCCGAGCGGCGCCTCGCCGCGCGCCACCAGCATCAGCGCCGCGCGCACGCTTTCCGACTCGGCCAGGCGGGTCTCCACCGACGGCCACTGGCCCAGCGATTCGAGCGCGCCGCGCGCGTACTTGCCCGCGGGCACGGTCGCGGTCTGGCCGACCGCCAGGCGCCCGTCGCCGAGGACGGCGGCGATCGAACCGGGCCGGGCAAGGTCCACGCTTGCCGTATTCCCGTCCTGCGGAGCGACCAGCACCAGCCGGTTGCCGAGCAGGTCGTGGCGGCTGGCGGTGTCGACCAGGTCGCGCTGCTGCAGGTAGTCCATCCAGTCCAGGTCGGCCGAAATGAACACCTGCGCCGGCGCGCCCTGCTCGATCTGCCGCGCCAGCGCGGAACTGGCCGCGTAGGAGACGCGCACGGGCGTGCCGGTGGCCTGCTGGTAGGCCGCGGCGGCCTCGTCCAGCGATTCCTTGAGGCTGGCGGCGGCGAACACGGTGAGCGGGACCGGATCGGCCGCGCGGGCGGGGGCGGGCGACAGCGTCGCGGCGGCGAGCAGCGAGACCGTCAACAGGCGGAGCAGCAATGAGGTCAGGACTGGCATGTCGTCGTTCTCCGGGGAGGGGAAGGGTTACGGCGAAAGCACGCTGATCCGCTGGATCTGGCGGATCCAGCGCGCCGGACGGCTGTCCTCGGGCACGACCAGGCGCAGCGGGCCGGCCTCGTCGGGCAGCGGCCGGCCATCGCAGCGGTCGACCAGGAATACCTGGCGGTTGCCGAGTCCCGGATCCAGTTCCCCGAGCGAGAACGTCACCCGGTAGCCGTCGCGGGCCACCACCTCGACCCGGCGGCCGAGCTGCGCGCCGCCGCGGAGCGGTGCATCCGGGATCGCGCCGGTATGGCGCAGCAGGTCGACCAGCGCTACGCCGGTGCAGTCCAGCGCCTGCCCGTGCGCGCTGGCGGTCACCCGGGACCGGGCGAGGCCCTCGCGCGCCGGCGCGTCCAGCGGAATGTCGATCGCCGCCGGTGGCGGGGCCACCGCGTCCGTCGGCGGATGCGCGTGCTGCGCGCGCGCGTGGCCGCCCACCAGCATCGCCGACATCGCCAGCACGAACCCGCCGAAGCGACGGGCGGTGCCTGCCTGGCTCCGGCGGGGAACAACGGGATCTACACGCATGCGGGGGTTCTCCGTCGGCACGGCTAATGTCCGTCGCCCAGCGCGGCGTTGAGCGTCGCCGCCAGGCGCGCGCCGGCCAGGCGCAGCTGCCGTTCGGCCAGCGGCAGGTGGGTGTCGATATAGGCCGGGTCGATGACGTGGCCATCGGGATAGAAGCCCGGTGCGTTGACCAGGCGGCAGGACTGTTCGGCCCACAGGCGCGGGGCGCCGACCGGCAGCGGCGACACCGCCGCCGGCGCGGGCAGGGCCTGCAGCCGTGCCAGCCAGGCGTCCTCGTCGAGGCCGCGGGTGTTGAGCAGGCCGCTGTCCCACAGCGAGTGCAGGTTGCCGCCCTTGCCGCGGACGTTGACCTGGTAGTCGTTGCCGCCGCGGTCGTCGCCACGGCCGGCATGCAGGGGCTGGTGCACGTCGCCGACGAAATGGACGACGAACTTCAGCGCCTGCCGGCGTTCGTCATCGCTGCGCGACGGGTCGGCCAGGATCCGGGTCTGCGCCTCCAGCGCGGCGACCACACAGTCGCCGCCCGGGCAATCGCGCGCCGCGTCGAACGCGCAGCCTGGATCGGCGATGTTGACGTAGTGCCAGCGCGCGGTGCGCTTGCCCAGGTCCGGATCGTTCGCGCGCAGGTTGTCGGCCCAGTTGGCGATGCCGGCCAGGGTCGGATCGGGTTCGCCCTGCAGCAGGCGCGCCACCTGGGCGCTCGCTTGCGGGTCCAGGTCCGGCTCGGCCAGTCGCGCCACCAGGCGGTGGCCCAGCGGTCCCCAGGCCTGCGCGGGCGGAGCCAGGAACGACACGAGGAGCAGGCAAGCGAACGCGGCGGCGCGGGCGATGCGCGGCCGGAAGCGGGCGGAAACGTGGACGGGAAGATGGGCGATGGCGGTCATGCCGGCACTTTAACCGACCGATGGTGTGTCCTCCCGCGCCTCGCTCCCGCTACCCTGCGGCGGGACGTCCGTTTCACGGGCAACACTCGTGCGTGCGGATGTGGCCGATGCCGGGCGAGGTACCCGGCCGTGTCTTGATCGCAGCCAGGCCACGCCCGGTCCCGCGCGGGGCGGGCTGCTAGAATGGCGTCCCCTTTCCATCCACGGGCCGCGCCGCGGGGCGGCCGTCAGGAGTCACGAGCAATGGCGATCAAGGTTGGCATCAACGGGTTCGGCCGCATCGGCCGCAACGTGCTGCGTTCGGCGGTGCAGAACTTCGGCGGCGAGATCGAGATCGTCGCGATCAACGACCTGCTCGAGCCCGACTACCTGGCCTACATGCTGCAGTACGACTCCGTGCACGGCCGCTTCAAGGGCGAGGTCAAGGTCGAGGGCGGCGCGCTGTTCGTCAACGGCAGCAAAATCCGCCTGACCCAGGAGCGCGACCCGGCCAACCTGAAGTGGGACGAGGTCGGCGCCGACGTCGTCATCGAATCCACCGGCCTGTTCCTGGACAAGGTCACCGCGCAGAAGCACCTGGATGCGGGTGCGAAGAAGGTGATCCTGTCGGCGCCGTCCAAGGACGACACGCCGATGTTCGTCTACGGCGTCAACCACGACACCTATGCCGGCCAGGCGATCGTCTCCAACGCCTCGTGCACCACCAACTGCCTGGCGCCGCTGGCCAAGGTCATCCACGACAAGTGGGGCATCAAGCGCGGCCTGATGACCACCGTGCACGCCGCCACGGCGACCCAGAAGACCGTCGACGGTCCGTCCAACAAGGACTGGCGCGGCGGTCGCGGCATCCTCGAGAACATCATCCCGTCCTCGACCGGCGCGGCCAAGGCGGTCGGCGTGGTGATCCCGTCGCTGAACAAGAAGCTGACCGGCATGAGTTTCCGCGTGCCGACCTCGGACGTGTCGGTGGTCGACCTGACCGCCGAACTGGAGAAGCCGGCCAGCTACGAGGAGATCAAGGCCGAGATCAAGGCGCAGAGCGAAGGCGCGCTGAAGGGCATCCTCGGCTACACCGAGGACAAGGTGGTGGCCACCGACTTCCGCGGCGACACCCGCACCTCGATCTTCGACGCCGACGCCGGCATCCAGCTCGACCCGACCTTCGTCAAGCTGGTGGCCTGGTACGACAACGAGTGGGGCTACTCCAACAAGTGCCTGGAGATGGTCCGGGTCGTCGCCGCCAGGTAAGGCGACTGATGGTTGCAGTAGAAAGGGCGCCCTGGGGCGCCCTTTCTTTTGGTTCTTCTTGCCGGTGAGGGGGAAGGCAAGAACCGCGGAAGAACCGCGGGAACAAGGGCGTTGGGTTGGTGCGTGCGGCGGCGGGAGCCGCGGCAGTGCAGAGGCAGGAGCAAAGGCGTTGGTTGGCGTCGGCTTCGGACGGAGCCGCGGCAGTCCGGGGGTATGGCGCATCGGCTGGCTCCGGCGTCCTGCCTCCGACAGCCGACCGCAGACCATCCTTGGCCTGCTTGCACCATACCCTCGGACTACCGCGTCTTTCGGCGCGTTGGGTACGTTGCTTCGTTCCAACCCGCTCAACCGTCGTCCCCGCACAGGCGGTTGTAGGAGCCCGTCTTGCGGGCGACAAGAAGTCGGAGTCATGGGGCATCGCCTATGTCGATGGTCCCTGCCGGAATCATGAAGGCATCGCCTGTGCCGACGGTGTCGCGTCGCCCGCAAGACGGGCTCCTACAACCGCCTGCACGGGACGAGGGTGATTGGTTGTTGCCGGCGATGCGGATAGTGCGTTGCTTCGTCCTGCCTTCGCTTGGCCACTGGTTTTTCGCCGATCGAAGCCACGACCCCAACCCTCGCGAAGGACGTCGTGCCCTTGGGGGTCGGGCGCAAGCAGGCCATGGATGGCCTGCGCTCGCTCGTCGGAGCCATGGACGGCGGAGCCGGGCGATGCGCCCGATCCCCAGGGCACGGCGGCCCTCACCGAAGCCGACGCTCCTGCCCCAAGCCCAACAGGTGCGGCGGCCCCACCGAAGCCGACGCTCTTGCTCAAGCCCAACAGGCACGGCGGCCCCATCCGGAGCCGAAGCTTTCCGCTCTTCACCGAGGCCGCTGCGTCCAAAGCCAGCCAGCCCGGCGTCCCGGCCAACACTGAAGAGGCGACCCTTGCGCCTGCCTCCCGCAATCGGGAGAAGAACTTTTCTTTTGCGCGCCTTGCAAACCGGCCATGCATCGTCGACGCTGCCGGCGCGATGCCGTCGCGGGGAAGGCCGGGCCCGCTGCGGAACGGAACGCACAACTGCACGGAACGGGGGAGGAATGGGCGCGATGGTCGGGATCCTGGTGCTGCTTGGAGTGGCGTTGCTGGCGATGCCGGTGCTGCTGGTGGTCGCGCTGCTGTCGCTGTCGTCGCTCAAGGCGCGCGTGGCCGCGCTGGAAGGCGCGCTTGCCGATCTGCGCATGGCCGGTACGCGGACGGCGCCGGCCGCACGCGCGGAGAGCGCAACGCCGTCGCCCGCGGCCACGCATACGCCCGGTGCCGCGCCGATCCCCGGCGACGATGCGCCGACACTGTCCGAACTGATGCGCGCGGATGCGCAGCCCAGGCCCGCGCCCGCTGCCGCGCCGCCGCCGGCGAGGCGCGAAGCCGACGCCCCCGCCAGCACCCGTGTTGCGGGCGATCCGCTGGTCGCTCCCGCCGGCGAGCCATCCACCGCCGCGCCATCCACCGGCGCAGCTGCCGCGCCGCCGCCGTTGCCGCCGCCAGTGCGGACCCCGACGCTGCGCCGCGACGAGGCGCCTGGCGTGGCCGACCGCGGCGAAGCGCTGCTGCGCACGGTCAAGCGCTGGTTCACCGTCGGCAACGTGCCGGTGAAGATCGGCATGCTGGTGCTGCTGGCCGGCGTGGCGGCGCTACTCAAGTACGCCAGCGACCAGGGCCTGTTCTCGCTGCCGCTGGAGCTGCGCCTGGCCGGCGTGGCGGCCGTGGCGCTGGCGGCGCTGGTGTTCGCCTGGAAACGGCGCGACAGCAACCGGGTGTTCGCGCTGAGCCTGCAGGGCGGGGCGATCGGCGTGCTGCTGTTGACGGTGTACGCGGCGTTCAAGCTGTACGTCCTGCTCGACCCCGGCCCGGCCTTCGCCCTGAGCGTGCTGCTGGTGGCGGGGATGGGGCTGCTGGCGGTGCTGCAGGATGCCAAGGCGCTGGCGGTGTTCGCGCTGCTGGCCGGTTTCCTGGCCCCGGTCTGGCTGTCCACCGGCCAGGGCAACCATGTCGCGCTGTTCTCGTACTACGCGCTGCTCAACGCGGCGGTGGTGGCGATCGCCTGGTTCAGGTCGTGGCGCATCCTCAACCTGCTCGGGTTCGCCTTCACCTTCGGCATCGGCGGGCTGTGGGGTGCGAGCGCGTACCGGCCGGAACAGTATTGGACCACCCAGCCGTTCCTGGTGCTGTTCTTCCTGTTCTACCTTGCGGTGCCGATCCTGTTCGCGCGCCGCCAGCCGGAAGCACGCCGCGATCTGGTCGACGGCTGCCTGGTGTTCGGCACGCCGCTGGTCGCGTTCTCGATGCAGGCCGGCCTGCTGGACAGCATCCTGCCCGACGGCGCGCGCATGCCGCTGGCGCTGTGCGCGCTGGGCCTGGGCGTGCTTTACGCCGGATTGGCATGGGCGCTGCTGCGCCGCGCCGGCTACGCGATGCTGGGCCAGGCGCATGCGATCCTGGCGGTGGGCTTCGCCACCCTGGCGGTGCCGCTGGCACTGTCGGCCCGCGCCACCGCCAGCGTGTTCGCGCTGGAAGGCGCCGGGCTGTTCTGGCTGGGCCTGCGCCAGCAGCGCGGATTGCCGCAGTTCACCGGCACCGCGTTGCAGCTGCTGGCGGCCGGTGCGCTGGCGATCGGATTCCTCGACCACGCCGGCCACGGCGATGCGCGGCTGTTGTTCAATCCGACTGCGATGGGCGCACTGCTGATCGCGCTGGCCGGCTTCGCCAGCGCGGGCGCCGCGCGGGCGCACGGCAGGTCGGGCAGCGCGCTGGCGTTCTACCTGTGGGGCCTGGCGTGGTGGACCGGGAATGGCGTGCACGAAGTGGGGCGCTTCATCGATGCCGCGGTCCGGCCCGACGCATTGCTGGCCTTCGCCGCGCTGACCGGCTGGATCGCCGCCGAAGCCCATCGGTTGCGTCCGGCGCGCGCGCTGGCCCTGACCGTGGCCGGCGCGTTCGTGGCGGCGATGCCGCTGGCGCTGTGGCAGGACGCGGTGCATGCGCATCCGTTCGGCGGCCGCTGGGGTGCGGCGGCGTGGATGCTGTTCGCTGCACTGGGCCTGCGCAGCCTGTGGTGCCTGCGCGGCGAACATGATGGTGCCGGCGCGGCGCAGTTCGCCTGGTGGCTGCTGTGGCCGGTGGTGTTCTCGCTGTGGGGCTACTGGCTGGCCGCCGATGCCGGCCTGGCGCAGGGCTGGCGCCAGGCCCTGCTCGCGCTGCCGTGGCTGGTGCTGGCGGCGCTGGCGCTGTGGCGGTGGAACGTGCTGGCATTCCCGCGCGGGCGCGAAGCGACGGCGGGCTTGCGCACGCCGCTGCTCGGCGTGGCCTTCCTGGTGATCGCGGCCCGCTGGCTGCTGTCGCTGGCGCAGGCGGTGCCGTCGTCGCCGCTGCCGTGGCTGCCGTTGCTCAACCCGGCCGAACTGGCGCAACTGGTCGCGCTGGGGCTGGCCGCGGCATGGCTGTGGTCCGAGCACGCCCCTGCGGGCCTGGCGCGCCTGCGTGCCGGCACGGTCGCGCTCGGCGGTTTCCTGCTGCTGAGCGTGAGTACCCTGCGCAGCGTGCACCACTGGGGCGGCATCGACTGGAACGCGGCGCTGCTCTCCAGCAGCCTGGCCCAGACCAGCCTGACCGTGGTCTGGAGCGTGCTGGGCGTGATCGGCTGGATTGCCGGTTCGCGTCGCGGCCGGCGCGGACTATGGCTGGCCGGCGCGGTACTGATGGGCGTGGTCCTGGCCAAGCTGCTGCTGGTCGACCGCCAGCATCTGGGCGGCGTGCTCGGTATCGTCTCGTTCATCGCCTATGGCGTGCTGTGCACGATCGTGGGCTACCTGGCGCCGGCGCCGCCGCGTCCGGACGCCACTTCGCAGGAGGAAGCGCAGGCATGAGCATGGCGCGCACGCGCGATACGACGATTCGCCGGACCGGCTTGCTGGGCCTGTTGCTGCTGCCGGCACTGGCACTGGCCGGCAGCCGCGACGACTACGCGCGGCAGTGGCCGCTGACCCTGGGCCAGGAGGAAAGCGGCGCCTACCGGGTACAACTGGACGCGAGCGTGTACCGCAGCGCGAGCCAGCCGTCGCTGCAGGACGTGGAGGTGTTCAATGCCGCCGGCCAGGCGTTGCCGGCGGCGCTGCTGTCGCCCGCGCAGCCATTGGCGCAGCCGCCGCGGATGCTGGCGTTGCCGTGGTTCCCGCTGCCGGCGGTCGATCCGGCGGCCGGCGGCGGCGACCTGCGCCTGGTCGCCGAGCGCGACGGGGACGGAAACATCGTCCGCATCGAAGCCGGGACAGGCCCGAGCACAGGCGCGCCGCTCGCGGCGGGCCAGTGGCTGGTCGACGCCAGCCGCCTGCGCGAGCCGGTGCGCGCACTGCTGCTGGAATGGGACCGGCCGGTGCAGTCTCTGCAGGCGCGCTATCGGGTCGAGGGCAGCAACGACCTGCGCCAGTGGCGCACGCTCAACGAAGCCACCACCCTGCTGGACCTGGAGCGCGGCGGCGAGCGCCTGCGCCAGGGCCGGATCGTGCTGGACGGGCAGGCACGCTACCTGCGCCTGCTGCCGCTGCGTCCCGGGCCTGTGCCCGTGCTCACCGGGGTGACCGCCGAACTGGCGCCGCCGCCGCCGGACGTGCGCTGGGAATGGGTGGACATTCCCGGCCAGCGCCGCAGCGAAGGCGGCCGCGACTATTTCGAGTTCCTGCTGCCCGGGCGCTTCCCGGTCGAACGCGCCGACGTGCGCCTGCCCGGCAACAGTGCGGTGCAGTGGACCCTGCACAGCCGCGAGCGCGAGGACGCCTCGTGGCTGTGGCGCGCCGGGCCGTGGATGTCCTTCCAGGTCGGCGCCGGCCACGGAAAGGCCGATCAGTCCGATCCGAAGCCGCTGGCCACGGCGGTGCGCGACCGCCATTGGCGCCTGTCCGCCGGCAATCCGGTCGGCGATGCGTTGCCGGTGCTGCGCCTGGGCTATCGACCCGAGGTGATGGTGTTCCTCGCCCAGGGCGAACCGCCGTACGCGCTGGCCGCGGGTAGCGCCAACGCCGGCCGCGCCGAGGCACCGATTCCGGCGTTGCTCGATGCGCTGCGCAAGCAGCGCGGGGCGGGCTGGCAGCCGGCTCCGGCCTACCTGGCCGACGCACCGGAAGAACTGGCCGGCGCGAGCGCACTGCAGCCGCAACGGCACATCGACTGGAAATCGATGTTGCTGTGGGGCGTGCTGATCGGCGGTGCGGCGCTGGTCGCCCTGTTGGGCCTGAGCCTGCTGCGGCAGCGGCCGCCGCGCGACTGACCGGTTTGCCGTACCGGCACGCGGGCGGGACAATGCCGGTTCCGCCCGGCAACGCGGCGGTTTCCGTTTCCGGTGCAACCTGCCGCACTGCGCGATGCCATCGCCCGGCGCCGGCGGCGTCCTTCCCCAATCGAAGATGAGAGCCCCAACGATGACGATCCTGCGGATGACCGACCTCGACCTCGCCGGCAAGCGCGTGCTGATCCGGCAGGACCTCAACGTCCCGATCGAGGCGGGCCGGATCACCTCCGAACAGCGCATCACCGCCTCGGTACCGACGCTGAAACTCGCGCTGGAGAAAGGCGCGGCGGTGATGGTCACCTCGCACCTGGGCCGGCCCAAGGAAGGCGTGTGGAGCGAGGCCGATTCGCTGGCACCGGTGGCCGCGCGCCTGTCGCAGCTGCTCGGCGTGGAGGTGCCGCTGGTGCGCGACTGGGTCGATGGCGTCGAGGTGCAGCCGGGCCAGGTGGTGCTGCTGGAGAACTGCCGCATGAATCCCGGCGAGGGCAAGGACGACGAGGCGCTGTCGAAGAAGTACGCGGCGCTGTGCGACGTGTTCGTGATGGATGCGTTCGGCACCGCGCACCGCGCGCAGGCGTCCACGCACGGCGCGATCCGCTTCGCCCCGGTGGCCGCCGGCGGCCCGCTGCTGATGGCCGAACTGGACGCGCTGGACAAGGCGCTGGCCAGCCCGGCGCGGCCGCTGCTGGCGATCGTGGCCGGCAGCAAGGTTTCCACCAAGCTGGAACTGCTGGGCAACCTGGTCGGCAAGGTCGACCAGCTGATCGTCGGCGGCGGCATCGCCAACACCTTCCTCGCCGCCATCGGCCATCCGGTCGGCAAGTCGCTGTACGAGCCGGACCTGCTCGATACCGCCCGGCAGATCCTGGCCGACGCCAAGGCGCGCGGCGCCGACATTCCGCTGCCGAGCGACGTGGTGGTGGCCAAGGCCTTCGCCGCCGACGCGGAAGCGACGATCAAGCCGGTGGGCGAGGTCGCCGACGACGACCTGATCCTGGACATCGGTCCGCAGACCGCCTCGCGCTATGCGCTGCTGATCGCCGACGCCGGCACGGTGGTGTGGAACGGGCCGGTGGGAGTGTTCGAGTTCAAGGCCTTCGAGCGCGGCACCGAAGCGGTAGCGCATGCGATCGCCGAGTCGAAGGCGTTCTCCATCGCCGGCGGTGGCGACACCCTGGCGGCGGTGGACAAGTTCGGCATCGGGGCGCAGGTCAGCTACATCTCCACCGGCGGCGGCGCCTTCCTGGAGTTCCTGGAAGGCAAGACCCTGCCGGCGGTGGCGGCGCTGGACGCGCGCGGCGGCTGAGTCCGTGCGCGACGCCGCACGCCTTCACCGGGCGCGACGTCGCGTCGCCGGCAAGACCGGTTCCTGCAACCGCCAAGGTGCCGGCCCGACCTGCCCGCGCCGCGTTTTGTAGGAGCCCGTCTTGCGGGCGACCCGAGGACATCGGAACCACGCCGCCGCCGCCCGTGCCGACGACGTCGCGTCGCCCGCAAGACGGGCTCCTACAGTGAAAAGCGCAGGTGTTGCGGACGGGGCCGGCGTCGTGTCGCCGGCCCGTGCCTCAGCGGTGGAAGTCGCCCGCCGCTTCGGGCTGGTAGTGGACCGACTTGACCCGCAGCTTCAGCGGGCGGCCGCCGGGGGCCTGCCAGTCGATGCTCTGGCCGACCGACAGGCCGAGCAATGCGGTCCCGACCGGGGCGAGCACGGACACGCGCCCGCGTTCCACGTCGGCTTCGTTCGGGTAGACCAGGGTCAGCACATGCTCCTCGCCGCTGGCGATATCCTCGCATTCCACGCGCGAATGCATGGTCACCACGCCGGCGGGGATGCGCTCGGGCGGGAGGATCTCGGCGCGGTTGAGTTCGTCCATCAGCGCGAGCGCGGCCGGATGGCGGCTCAGCACCGGGGAATCGAGCAGGGCTTCGAGCCGGGCGAGGTCGCGGCTGGAGACGATCAGGGATGGCGGCAGGCCGCTGGTGGGCTGGGTGGGCATGGTGCTCCTCATGGTGGTGGATGCGCGGCATGCGCGCAGGGTTGGACAACGTGCAGGATGAGCCTGGGCTCCGATCGGATCGGCGCCCGCATGGAGTCGTGATCCGTACGGATACGCGGCCCGTGAAGCCTCGCTTCAACGAAGAAAAGGCGGCGCGTTTCCGCACCGCCCGGGGTCGACTGGTTGTGGCCCTAACGTAGCCCGGAAGCGGCCGCGGTTCAACCGCGCGGGGTTGCCGCGTTCAGGCCCAGTCGCTGCGCGGTGGCGGCACCGCCGCGGCCTGCTGCGCGGGAACGGGCGCGTCCCCGGCGGGCGACAGCAGGCCGGCCGGCAGGTCGCGGAATACCTGTGCCAGCCGCATCAGGAAATCGGCCATCGCCGAGCTGCGTCGCCAGACCATGGCGATGCTGCGGCTGGGCTGGGCGCCGGCGAAGCGCAGCAGGTGGATGTTGTCCGAGCGCGCCACCGGCGGCTTGACCGCCAGGGTCGGCAGCAGGGTCACCCCGACGTTGGCGGCGACCATCTGCCGCAGCGTCTCCAGGCTGGTGGCGCGGAACTCGGTCTTCTCGTGCGCGCCGGACAGGCGGCACACGTCCAGCGCCTGTTCGCGCAGGCAATGGCCGTCCTCGAGCAGCAGCAGGCGCTGTTCGGACAGCTCCTCCAGGGTCAGTTCGTCGCGCTGCGAAAGCGGGTGGTTTTCCGGCACCGCCAGCACGAACGGTTCCTCGAACAGGAACTCGGCATGCAGTTGTTCGTCGTGCACCGGCAGGGCCAGCACCGCCGCGTCGAGCTTGCCTTCGCGCAGGCGCGCCAGCAGTTCATCGCTCTTCTCCTCCACCAGCAACAGCTCCAGCTGCGGAAAACGGGTGCGCAGGCGCGGCACCACGTGCGGTAGCAGGTACGGGGCCAGGGTCGGGAAGATGCCCAGCCGCACCGTGCCGGCCTCCGGGTCCTGGCTGCGGCGCGCGGCCTCCTTCATCTGCTCGACCTCGGCCACGATCCGGCGCGCGCGCTCGGCGGCCTCGCGGCCGGCCGGGGTCAGCATGACCTTGCGCGGCGCGCGCTCGACCAAGGGCACGCCCAGCTCGTCTTCCAGCTTGCGGATCTGGGTCGACAGCGTGGGCTGGCTGACATAGCAGGCCGCGGCGGCGCGGCCGAAGTGCTTGTGGTCGGCCAGCGCCACCAGGTACCTGAGGTCGCGCAGGTTCATCGCAGTTTCCCTCCCGGGGCAGCCGGATGGTGCAGGCCCACTTTACGTCCGTTCGCAGGCCCTTGTAGGAGCCGGTCTTGCCGGCGACCGCCATGCGGGAACTGTCTGCCAGCGACCCGTCAGGCAGGGCGGTCGCCGGCAAGCCGGCTTCTGCAAGACATTCAGATCGCCTCGGCGACCGGCTCGGCCTTCGGGGCCGAGGCGCGGATCAGGTGGTCGAAGGCGGCCAGCGCGGCCTTGGAGCCTTCGCCCATCGCGATCACGATCTGCTTGTACGGCACCGTGGTGCAGTCGCCGGCGGCGAACACGCCCGGCACGCTGGTCTGGCCGCGGTCGTCGACCACGATCTCGCCGCGCGGGCTCAGTTCCAGCGTGCCCTTGAGCCATTCGGTGTTGGGCAGCAGGCCGATCTGCACGAACACGCCTTCCAGGTCGATCCGGTGCGAATCGTGGCCGACGCGATCGTTGTAGACCAGGCCGGTGACCTTCTGGCCGTCGCCCAGCACCTCGGTGGTCTGCGCGCTGGTGATCACGCGCACGTTGGGCAGGCTGCGCAGCTTGCGCTGTAGCACGTCGTCGGCGCGCAGCTTCGAATCGAACTCGAGCAGGGTGACGTGGGCAACGATGCCGGCCAGGTCGATCGCCGCTTCGACGCCGGAGTTGCCGCCGCCGATCACCGCCACGCGCTTGCCCTTGAACAGCGGGCCGTCGCAGTGCGGGCAGTAGGCCACGCCCTTGTTGCGGTACTCGTTCTCGCCGGGCACGTTCATCTGCCGCCAGCGCGCGCCGGTGGAGAGGACGATGGTCCGGGATTTCAATGACGCACCGTTGTCTAGCTTGATTTCGACCAGGCCATCCTCGCCGGCCGGAACCAGCGCGGCCGCGCGCTGCAGGTTCATCACGTCCACGTCGTATTCGCGCACGTGCTGTTCCAGCGCCGTGGCCAGTTTCGGGCCCTCGGTGTGCGACACCGAGATGAAATTCTCGATCGCCAGGGTGTCCAGCACCTGGCCGCCGAAACGCTCGGCCGCCACGCCGGTGCGGATGCCCTTGCGCGCGGCGTAGACCGCGGCGGCGGCGCCGGCCGGGCCGCCGCCGACCACGAGCACGTCGAACGCGGCTTTCTTCGCGATCTTCTCGGCCTCGCGCTTGCCGGCATTCGTATCCAGCCTGGCGACGATTTCCTCCAGGCCCATGCGGCCGGCGGCGAACACTTCGCCGTTGAGGAAGATGGTCGGCACCGACATCACCTGGCGCGCCTCGACCTCGTCCTGGAACAGCGCGCCGTCGATGGCCACGTGGCGGATGTTCGGGTTCAGCACCGCCATCAGGTTCAGCGCCTGGACCACGTCCGGGCAGTTCTGGCAGGACAGCGAGAAATAGGTCTCGAACAGGAACTCGCCGTCGAGCGACTTGACCTGTTCGATGACCTCGGCCGCGGCCTTGGACGGATGCCCGCCGGCCTGCAGCAGCGCCAGCACCAGCGAGGTGAACTCATGGCCCATCGGCAGCCCGGCGAAACGCAGCGAGATGTCGTGGCCCGGGCTGGTCACGGCGAAGGACGGCGTGCGCTGCGTATCGTCGCGGCGCACTTCCAGGGCGACCTTCGGCGACAGCGCCTCGATGTCCCGCAGCAGTTCGAGCATCTCGGCCGAACTGGCGCCGTCGTCGAGCGAGGCGACCAGGTGCACCGGGCGGGTCAGGCGTTCCAGGTAGGCCTGGAGCTGGGTCTTGAGGGATTCGTCCAACATGGCGGAGATCCTTGGGGGAGGGGTGTCCGGGTCGTCCGGCTTTTCAGTCCGTCGTTCCCGCGAGCGTGAACCCGGCGTCTTCGATCCATCGGAAAGGCAGGACACCGGTGGGTCGGCCTGCGGCTGCCGTGAAGCTCTTCCCGCGAGACCAGCCATTCGGCTGGTGAAACGTTTCCCGGGAATGGCGGGACAGCGGAAAACCGGCCCGCTGCGTCCTGCGCGCAGGGCACGGTGCTGCATGGAAGTGGGTGGAAGCCGACGCGGCCTGCGTGGCGTGCCGGATTGCGCAGTGACGGCGCGGCGGCGGCGTGGGAGCGATGGCTTCCATCCGCTCCCGTCCCCCTGACGGGGACGGAAGCGGCATCCTCCCGGCATGACCGGGAGGACGCGGGCGGGACTCAGATCTTGCCGACCAGGTCCAGCGACGGAGCGATGGTCTGGGCGCCTTCCTTCCACTTGGCCGGGCACACCTGGCCCGGGTTGGCGGCGACGAACTGGGCGGCCTTCAGCTTGCGCAGGGTCTCGCTGACGTCGCGGGCGATCGCGTTGTCGTGGATCTCCAGGGTCTTGATCACGCCTTCCGGGTTGATGATGAAGGTGCCGCGCAGGGCCAGGCCTTCTTCCGGGATGTGCACGCCGAAGGCATTGGTCAGCTGGTGGGTCGGGTCGCCGACCAGCGGGAACTGGGCCTTGCCGACCGCCGGCGAGGTCTCGTGCCACACCTTGTGCGAGAAGTGGGTGTCGGTGGTCACGATGTAGACCTCGGCACCGGCCTTCTGGAACTCGGCGTAGTTGTTGGCGGCGTCCTCGACCTCGGTCGGGCAGTTGAAGGTGAAGGCGGCCGGCATGAAGATCACGACCGACCACTTGCCCTTGAGGCTGGCGTCGGTGACTTCGATGAACTCGCCGTTCTGGAAGGCGGTGGCCTTGAACGGCTTGACCGTGGTGTTGATCAGGGACATGACAGGTCCTTTTGTGGGGGTGGGTGGAAAGTTCGGGTGCCATGCTAGGGTCGATCGATAGACATATCAAATCGATTGAAAGGATTAGATAGATAGATATTGTCTATCGAAATGCAATAGTCCTTCTTTGGTGCACCGCAAAAGGTCGGCGGGACATTGGCATCGGCGGGCCGCTGGTCCATCGTTCCGGCAATGAACGAATCGGCCGGTCTCCCTGTGACGCGTGTGGACAGCCTGCTGCGCGAGGCCGCGGCCCGGATCGGCCGCGAGGACGCCGAACCCCTGCTGGTCCATGCGCTGCGCGTGGACCGGGCCTGGCTCTTCGCCCACGCCGGCGATGTGGTGGTGGCCGCCGATGCGGACCGGTACCGCGCGCTGGTGGCGCGGCGCGAGGCCGGCGAGCCGGTCGCCTACCTCACCGGCCACCGCGGCTTCTGGACGCTGGACCTGCAGGTCACCGCGGACACCCTGATCCCGCGGCCGGAAACCGAATTGCTGGTCGAACTGGCCCTGGCCCGGCTCGATCCGGACCGGCCGGCGCGGGTGGCCGACCTGGGCACCGGCAGCGGCGCCATCGCCCTGGCCATCGCCAGCGAGCGGCCGCTGGCGGCGGTCGTGGCCACCGACGTGGCCAAGGCGACGCTGGCGGTGGCGGTGTCCAACGCCCGCGCCAACGGTGTCGGCAACGTCTGGTTCCGCCGCGGCGACTGGTGCCAGGCGCTGGGCCGCGACCGCTTCGACCTGGTCGCCAGCAATCCGCCCTACATCGCCGACGGCGATCCGCACCTGGCCCGGGGCGACCTGCGCCACGAACCGGCGCGCGCGCTGTCGTCAGGCGGAGACGGGCTCGACGCGATCCGCGCGATCGTGGCCGCGGCGCCGGCACACCTGGTGCGTGGCGGCTGGCTGCTGCTGGAACACGGCCTGGAGCAGGGCGCCGCGGTGCGCGCGCTGCTGGAACAGGCCGGCTTCGTGCAGGTGGAAACCGCGCGCGACCTGGAACAGCGCGACCGCGTCACCCTCGGCCGCCTGCCCCTGTAGGAGCCCGTCTTGCGGGCGACGCGACGCCGCCGGCACGGCGACTCCCTCGTGGTCCCGACGCCCCTGTCGCTGTAGGAGCCCGTCTTGCGGGCGACGCGACGCCGCCGGCACGGCGACTCCCTCGTGGTTCCGACGCCCCTGTCGCTGTAGGAGCCCGTCTTGCGGGCGACGCGACGCCGCCGGCACGGCGACTCCCTCGTGGTTCCGACGCCCGGTCGCCCGCAAGACGGGCTCCTACATAAGGCAAGGCCACGAGCCGGGGACATTGCCCGCCTGCGCTAGAATCGCCGGCTCATCCGCAGCGAGTCACGGCATGCGCGCGCTCTATCCCGAGATCGAACCGTACGACACCGGCATCCTGCAGGTCGACGCGCGCCACGCGCTGTACTACGAGCAGTGCGGCAATCCGCAGGGCAAGCCGGTGGTGCTGCTGCACGGCGGTCCCGGGGGCGGTTCCAGCGCCAAGATGCGCCGCTTCCATGATCCGGCGAAGTACCGGATCGTGCTGTTCGATCAGCGTGGCGCCGGCCGTTCCACGCCGCACGCGGACCTGGTCGACAACACCACCTGGGACCTGGTCGCCGACATCGAGAAGCTGCGCGGGAAGCTCGGCATCGGGAAGTGGCAGGTGTTCGGCGGCAGCTGGGGCTCGACCCTGGCGCTGGCCTATGCGCAAACCCACCCTGAGCGGGTGGCCGAACTGGTCCTGCGCGGCATCTTCATGCTGCGCCGCTGGGAACTGGAGTGGTTCTACCAGGAAGGCGCCAACCGCCTGTTCCCGGACGCGTGGGAGCAGTACGTCGCGGCGATCCCGCCGGTGGAACGCCACGACCTGATCTCCGCCTTCCATCGCCGCCTGACCAGCGACGACGAAGGCGTCCGGCTGGCCGCGGCGCGTGCCTGGAGCGTGTGGGAAGGCGCCACCAGCTTCCTGCACGTGGACCAGGACTTCGTCGGCAGCCACCAGGATCCGCGCTTCGCCCTGGCCTTCGCCCGCATCGAGAACCACTACTTCGTCAACGGCGGTTTCTTCGAGGTCGAGGACCAGCTGCTGCGCGACGCGCACCGCATCGCCGGCATTCCGGGAGTGATCGTGCACGGCCGCTACGACGTGGTCTGCCCGCTGCAGAACGCTTGGGAGCTGCACAAGGCCTGGCCGAAGGCGCGGCTGGAGATCACCCCGGCCTCGGGGCATTCGGCCTTCGAGGCCGAGAACGTGGACGCGCTGGTGCGCGCGACCGACGGGTTCGCCTGACCGCCCGCGGTTGGCGCCGATGCGGTCAGCCGCCGGAAGGCGGCTGCGTCGGGGTGGGAGCGGGCGTGGCCGCGGCGGGTGGTGGTGGCAGCGTCGCCGGCGCCGGTTCGGCGGGCAACTGCTCGGCCGGCAGTTGCTCAGCCGGGATGGGCGGCTGGTATTGCGGCACCGGGAACAGCGCGGGCTGCGGCTGGGTCGCGGCGGCCGGGGGCGCGGGCCGTTCGATCTCCTCGGGCAGGAAGCGGTCGAGCACGGCGTAGAAGCGCTTGTAGAAGTTCGGATCCTGCACGGTCTCGCTGGCGACCTTGACCAGCGAATCCTCGCTCGAGCCGATCGGCAGCGACAGCGAGCCCAGCGCGCTCACGCCCAGGCTGGCGTTGGTGTTGCTCCGGCGCAGCGCGTAGCGGTCCTGGACGGCGTTGACGAACACCACGGTCTGCTGGTCGCCGCGGATCTGCGGCATGCACACGGCCCGGAACTCCACCTGTTCGTGGCTGTCTTCCTGCTGGAAGTATTTGCGCGCCTCGACCACGTCCGCCTCCGCGCGGCCGACCACGAACCCCTGGCTCAGCAGCGCGCGCCGCGCCGCTTCGCAGGCCTGCGCGGGCGAGTGGTCGAAGCTGCGCGAGTAGGTAGTGGACGAATCGAACGCCTCGTAGGCGCTGGGTTCCGGCTTCCTGGAGCCGCTGCCCATTGCGCAGCCGCCCAGCGTGGCGGCCATCAGCAGGGGCAGGAGGATCGTGCGTGGAACAGGCATCATGCGCGTCGTCGGGGGGCAACCGGCCGAGTATGCCGGATCAGCTATGACCGGTGCCGCATCTCCGGGTTCCCGCAGGGAGGTGCGCGTCACGGATTCAGTCGCGACTCAGCGCCCGCGAAGCGCGGTGCCAGCGAGCGGAACAGCCGCGCCAGGCGCTGCGCCCAGGCCCGCTGCCCGTCTTCGTCGGCGATCAGGTCCTGGCGGATCTCCAGCTCCACGTGCGGCAGGCCGCGTGATTCGCCGTGCACCGGGATGGCGTAGTCGCTGCCGTCGCTGACGGCGTAGGGCTGGTTGTCCCCGACCACCAGATCGCCTTCGGCCTGCAGCAGATCGCGCAACGCGTGGGCCAGGCGCGCGTCGCGGTGGTAGAGCACGCCGCAATGCCAGGGACGGGCCACGCCGGCCATCGCCGGGGTAAAGCTGTGCAGGGTCACCAGCAGGGTCGGGCGCTTCGTGGCGCTGCGCAGGTCCAGCGCCTCCACGACCTTGGCGTGGTAGGGCAGGAAGATGTCCAGCACGCGCGCGGTGCGCGAATCGGATGACAGCCTCGCGTTGGCGGGTACCCGGGTGCCGTCGCTGGTTTCGGCGATTAGCGTGGATGAGTCGAGAGGCCGGTTGCAGTCGATCACCAGCCGCGAATAGGTCTGCAGGAGGGTCCAGGCATCGAGCAGGGCCGCCAGTTCGCGGGCCACGCCGGCGATGCCGATGTCCCAGCCGATGTGGCGGTCGATCGCGCCCGGCGGCAGCCCCAGGTCGCCCAGCGCGCGCGGGATCGCCTGGCCGGCATGGTCGACCATCAACAGCCAGGGCGAGGCGCCGTCGGGATTCAGCAGTTCGAACGGTGGCGGATCGCCCGGCTGCAACAGCGCCTGCGGGCCGGCGCCGGCCTCAGGGCGCACGCGCGCTGCCATCGAGGTTGTGGTCGATCATCCACAGGCCGGCCCAGAGCTTGGCGTCCAGTTCGTAGCCGTCCCGCAGCCTGCCGGCCAGCCACGCGGCCGCCCGCGTGCGCGGCACCTCGTGCACGGTGATGTCCTCGCTGGCGTCGCCGCCGCCGGGACCGACCTTGCGCAGCCCGGTGGCGCGGACGAAGGCGATCTTCTCGCTGCTGGCGCCGGAGGAGGTGGGGCCGGTCATCAGCACCTCGGCGTGGTCGGCGGTCCAGCCGGTTTCTTCCTCCAGTTCGCGGATCGAGGACTGCTCGATCGACTCGCCGGCATGCACGTCGCCGACCAGCCCGGCCGGCATCTCGATGGTGCGCGCCTGCAGCGGGATGCGGAACTGCTCGACGAACAGCACGTTGTCGTCGGGAGTGACGGCGATGATGATCGCGGCCAGCCCGCCGGGATGGGTGCGTTCGGAGTACTCCCAGGTGCCGCGTACCACCATGCGCTGGTAGCGGCCTTCGTAGACGACGCGGGGGGCGGTGGGGTCGGATGTGCTGTTGTCGGTGTCCATGCGCCGATGCTAAGCGGTGGAGGCGACCACCGCCATGCATCAGGGACCGCCGGGCACGGACCATGCGCCGGCATGCGCGGCCGGGGCGTTGTCCTCCAGCCCCGCCGCGGCACGCAGCCGGCGCCGGGTCATCGGGCCGAAGCGCAGCGTGGCTGCCAGGGCGTCGAGCATTTCCGGATCGGCCTCGGCGCGGGTGGCGGTCGCGCCTTCGTAGCCCAGCGGCGCGTCGCAGGCGATGGTGGTCAGCTGCCGCCAGAGCAGCGCGTGTTCGCGCTGCTCGCGCAGCCGCGCGGCGACCTGGGCGGCGCCGCGCAGGCGCAGGAAGGCGACCTCGTCGATCCGTTGCAACAGCGTGTCCAGGCTGCCGAAGTGGGCCAGCAGCACCGCCGCGGTCTTGGCGCCGATGCCGCTGATTCCGGGGATGTTGTCCACCGCGTCGCCGCTCAGCGCCAGGTAGTCGGCGATCTGGTGCGCGTGCACGCCATGCCGCGCCTTGACCCCGTCCATGCCCCAGCGCTGGCCGCGGGCGTAGTCCCACTGCTCGTCGTGCTCGCCCAGCAGCTGCGACAGGTCCTTGTCGGCGGACACGATCACCCCGCGGTAGCCGGCCGGGCGCGCCCGGTGCAGTGCGCTGCCGATCAGGTCGTCGGCCTCGTAGTCGTGGTCGGCCAGCACTGCCAGGCCCAGCGCCGCGCACAGCGCCTTGCAGTGGGCGAACTGGCGGCGCAGTTCCTCCGGCGCCGGCTCGCGGTTGGCCTTGTAGGCCGGATAGAGGCGGTTGCGGAAGCAGCTGTCCAGCGCTTCGTCGAAGGCGATGGCGATGTGCGCCGGCCGCTCGCGCTCGAGCAGGTCGAGCAGGAAGCGGGCGAAGCCGTGCACCGCGTTGGTCGGCCAGCCGTGCGCGTCGCGGAATTCGTCGGGCATCGAATGCCAGGCGCGGAACACGTACAGGCTGGCATCGACCAGGTGCAGCGCCGGCCGCGCCGCCGTCGCGGGAGACTGCGCCGGGTTCACGGCGTCCAGTCCGCCAGCAGCGCGCGCGGATCCGGGCGGTCGCGTTCGGGCACGTCCAGCTTCGGCGTGCCGATGTGGATGAAGCCGGCGATCCGCTCGCCTCCGGCCAGTCCCAGCACCCGTGCCACCTCGGTGTCGTAGGCCATCCACGCGGTCAGCCACTGCGCGCCGAAGCCCAGCGCCTGCGCGGCCTGGAGCAGGGCGAAGCAGACACAGCCGGCGGTCAGCAGCTGTTCCTGCTCGGGCACCTTGTGCCCGGCCTGCAGCCGCGCGACCACGGCGACCACCAAGGGTGCATGCGAGAAGCGCTGGCGGTCCTTCTCCACCTGCTGCGGCGGCGCGCCCGGGTCGCGCTGCACGGCGCGGCCGGCGAGGAACGCGCCCAGCGCGTGCCGGGCCGGGCCGGCGATGCGCACGAAGCGGAACGGAACCAGCTTGCCATGGTCGGGCACGCGCACCGCCGACTCGAGCATGCGCAGGAAGGTGGCCTCGTCGGGACCGGGTTCGCCGAGCTCCATCGACGGCACCGAACGGCGCCGGTCGAGGGCCTGCAGGGCTGGGGGGGTGTGCATGTCTCGAATCGCTCGAATCCGGCTGGGGGTGCCGATGGACGGGAATTATAGGCGCCCGCCCCGATGGGGCCGGGACAGGGGGGGCGCCTGGCCAAGCTGCTGCGGGTTGTGGTCGAGTTGCCCGATGGGTCCGCCGGCGTCGCCTGAAGCGGCCTGTGCCCGCCCTTCCGGCGGAGCCCGTTGCGAACTGTCTACCCGGTCACGGTCGCCGGTGCCGGGCAGTCCGTAGGATGCAGGTGCGGCAATGGGGGGCCGCAACCTGTCTTTCCTACGACCGCGAGCGCGGGAGTTGCGCGCATGAGCACGACCTATACCGACCCCATGTCCAGCATGCCGCGCGATCCGCGGCTGCTCGCCGAGGCGCGCGATGCCTTCCTGCCGGCGCTGGGCGATGCCTTCGCCGCCGCGGTGGCGCGCTACGACGACGTCCTGTTCGACCGCGCCGAGCGCGCAGGGACCTCGCAGCTGCTGTTCCTCGACGGCATGCGCGAACTGCGCCGCCGCCGCGACGAGATCGTCGCGCGCTTCCGCGCGCAGCTGTCCTCGGCCTGGCGCTCGCTGGAAACCGGCGAACCGCTGTCGGCCGAGGCCGCCCTGTCCAGCCAGGCCGACGGCCTGAGCCTGGTCCCCGAGCACGAGCTCGAATCGCGCCTGGCCGTGCGCAACCTGGCCAGCGTGCTGCTGCGCGACTGCAAGGCGGTGCTGCTGCGCCTGGACCGCCGCCTGGGCTGGATCGGCGGCGGCCTGGAACTGGATGCCGACAGCAATCCGATCGGCCCCGAACACATCGGCGTGTCGGTGCACGAAGCCTTCGCCACCTGCGACCTGGCGCCGGAAGTGCGCCTGGTCCTGATCAAGCTGTGCGAGCGCGACCTGACCACGACCGTGGCCAAGATGTACGAGGCCCTGGACCAGCGCCTGGTGCGCGCCGGGGTGCTGGCCGGCGCGCCCGCCGCCGCCGGCCGCGGCCCGGCGCGCCCGCCGCGCACGCACGAGCAGGGCGCGAACGGTGGCTGGGGCGAGCTGGCCGGCGACGAGTATTCGCCGGCCTGGGCGGCGCGCTTCATGCAGCGCTGGCAGGAGACGCGCGGGGCGATGCAGCAGCACGGCGTCGATACGCCGGACCTGGCCGGCGGGGCCGGCGGTCCGGGCGGGCAGGGCATGCTGCTCGACGCGCTGCACCAGATGCTGCAGCAGAGCCGCGAACTGCGCGGCGGCGCCGAACAGGTGGCCGGCAGCGTGCAGGCGGCGCAGTCGGACCAGCGTTCGCTGAGCCAGCGCGAGATGCTGTCGGTGCTGTCGTTGCTGCAGGCCGAGCCCAGCGCGAGCCTGAGCGCGGCCATCGGCGACGAGCAGGAGTCGCTGTCGCAGCGGCTCAAGAGCGAAGTGCTGTCCAACGCCAGCCAGCTCGGCATGGATCCGTCCAACACCCGCCTCGATCCCAAGGACGAGGACGCGATCGACCTGGTCGGCATGCTGTTCGACGTGCTGCTGGACGAACGCGACCTGGCCGGGCCCTCGCGCGAACTGATCGGCCGCCTGGTGGTGCCGTTCGTCAAGGTCGCGCTGCTGGACCGGCGCATGTTCGTGCAGAAGACCCATCCGGCGCGACGCCTGCTCAACGCGCTGGCCGAGGCATGCGAGGGCAACCAGGGCGAGAGCGCGGCCGAGCGCACGCTGCTGGCCAAGGTCGAGGAGGTCACCGGGCGGCTGGTGACCGAGTTCAACGAGAACCTGGCCATCTTCATGACCCTGGAGGAGGAGTTCCGCGACTTCCTCGAGCAGCACCGGCGCCGGGTCGAGGTCACCGAGCGCCGCGCCGCGGAGATCCAGCGCGGCCAGGAGCGGCTGGAGCTGGCCCGCAGCCGCGCCGAATTCGAAGTCTCCGCCCGCGTGCAGGGCAACCCGCTGCCGCAGGCGGTGGCCGACTTCCTGCGCAACCCGTGGCAGCACCACATCACCCTGGCGCTGCTGCGCGAAGGCGAGGTCGGCGACGTGTTCACCGAGGCGCTGGAACTGGCCGACGGCGTGCTGGAAGAGGTTGCCGAGGCGCGGCGCCACATCGTCGGCAAGCTGTGGCTGCAGAACTGGCAGCCGGGCCTGCGCCAGGTCTTCGCCAGCGTCGGCCTGCACGGCGACGCGGCCGAGGCGGCCATCGGCGCACTGCACGACACGCTGCAGGCGGTGGCCGACGCGCGCCCGGAACTGGAGAAGCCGCTGCCGGAACTGCCGGCGGTGGCGTTGCCGCAGCCGGTCCCGGCCGAGCGCGCCGCGATCGAGCTGGTCGCCGGCACCGACACACTGGATTTCGACAACGCCGACGCCGAGCGCATCCGTGCGCTGCCGGTCGGCACCTGGCTGGACTTCATCGACAAGGACGGCCGCGTGCAGCCGGGCAAGCTGTCGTGGGTCAGCCCGATCTCGTCGCGCCTGCTGTTCGTCAACCGCCGCGGCGTGCGCTTCTGCGTGGCCTCGCCGGAGGAACTGGCGGTGATGGTGCGGCTGGGCCGGCTGCGCATGCACGTGGCCGACGACGGCGCTTTCGACAGCGCCATGCAGGGCGTGATCGAGCGGCTGGACGTGGCGCCGCCGCAGCAGGCGGTGACCCTGCACTGAAGCGCCGATCCATGGCATCCATCCGATGCCATGCCAGGCTCCTGAAACGACACGGCCGCCTCGTTTTTCTGTAGGAGCCCGTCTTGCGGGCGACGCGAGAACGTTGGGACCTGCGACGAGGGCGTCGCCTGTGCCGAGGTCGTCGTGTCGCCGGCAAGACCGGCTCCTACAAGGAGCAACATCGCGCCAGGCCAGGTCTTTTGTAGGAGCCCGTCTTGCGGGCGACCCGGGCGTCGGAATCACGAGGGAGTCGCCCGTGCCGACGTCGTCGCGTCGCCGGCACAACCCGGTTTCCACCTGGCGTCGATCCACCTCCGCAGGTGCCGGCCCCTCCGCCGCACCCGCCCGTCGGCAGCGCTGTCCCCGCGTCCGCGATACGGATGAAACCATTTGCCGGGAGCCGGTCGATACCTGCGTTTTGCTAGCATCGCCGCTCGGTCCGGATCAGGGCGAGGGGACACATGACGGTTGAAGTGCTGGTGCTGAAGGAAGGCGCGCCGGGCGAGAAGCGTGTGGCGGCCACGCCGGAGACGGTGAAGAAGCTGCTGGCCGCCGGAGCCCGGGTCCAGGTCGAGTCCGGCGCCGGTTCCGGCGCGGGCATCACCGACCAGGCCTGGCTCGATGCCGGTGCGCAGCTGGCCGCCGCCGACGCACGCGCCGGCGCCGACCTGGTGCTGTGCGTGCAGCCGCCGGACGCCGCGGCCATCGGCGGGCTCAGGTCCGGCGCGACCCTGGTCGGCATCCTGCATCCGCAGGCCGACGAGGCGCGCGCGGCGGCGCTGCAGGCGCGCGGCATCCGCGCCTTCCCGCTGGAGCGGCTGCCGCGCACCACCCGCGCCCAGGCGATGGACGTGCTCAGTTCGCAGGCCGGCATGGCCGGCTACAAGGCGGTGCTGATCGCCGCGCAGCTGGCGCCGCGCTTCTTCCCGATGCTGACCACCGCAGCCGGTACGATCCGTCCGTCCAGGGTGCTGATCGTCGGCGCCGGCGTGGCCGGCCTGCAGGCGATCGCCACCGCGCGCCGGCTCGGCGCGCAGGTGGAGGGCTTCGACGTGCGTCCGGAGACGCGCGAGCAGATCGAGTCGCTGGGCGGCAAGTTCCTGGACCTGGGCGTGAGCGCGGCCGGCGAAGGCGGCTATGCGCGCCAGCTCACCGACGAGGAACGCGCCGAACAGCAGCGTCGCCTCGCCGACCACCTCAGGGGCATCGACGTGGTGGTCTGCACCGCGGCCGTGCCCGGGCGCCCGGCGCCGAAGATCGTGACCGCGGCGATGGTGGCGGGCATGAAGCCCGGCAGCGTGATCGTGGACCTGGCCGCCGAGACCGGCGGCAACTGCGAGGCCACCGTCCCCGGCGAAACCGTGGACGTCGGCGGCGTCACCGTCGCCGGCCCGCTCAACCTGGCCAGCATGGGCGCGGTGCACGCCAGCGAGATGTATGCGCGCAACGTCTACAACTTCGTCGCCCTGTTCCTGAAGGACGGAGCGCTGTCGTTCGACTGGGACGACGAGCTGCTCGCGAAGACGGCCTGGCCGGAGGCACCCGCCGCGTCGTGACCCGTGCGCCCGGATTCCTCATCGTCTGCGTTGCGGCGTTCCTTCCTCACTGGGGCGGACTGCAGGCCGCCGACCTGCCGCAGTTGCTGACCTATCGGCAGTTGCTCACCGACCCAGCCGAATACTCGGGCAGGCGCGTTTCCGTCGCGGCGTGCGCCAGCACGGCCATGCACCATGGCGCCTATCTTTACGATTGCGACGATCCCGATGCGCAGATCGTCACCCTCGGAGGTTCGAGGGCGGCGGAGCAGGCGCTGTTCGGTCAGCACAGTGTCGTGGAGCAGCGGCGCGTGTCGGCGACGGTCACCGGTGTGTTCACCTTCGAGCCCGACGCGCAGGCGGCCTGCTGCATGGACACCCGCTACATGCTGGAGCTCGACGCCGTGTCGGGCGTGACTTCGCTGCCGGTCGAGCAGCCCTAGCTGCTGGTCGGACGTCGGGACGCTGCTCGACTTACGGTTGAGGCGGCAGGTCCGTCGGTGGGTGGCTCTGCAGCCATTGCTGGCGCTGTTCGGAGGACATCTTCCGCCAGTTCTCGCGGAACGCCTGGCGCTGTTCGGGCGTCATGCCACGCATCTGCCCGAAGAGCGCGCGCGCCTGTTCGCGCTGTTCCGGGTTCATCTCTTCGAAACGGCGCATGCCGCGGCGGGCGCGCTCGCGTTCGTCGGGCGGCATCGATTTCCAGCGCCGCGCGTGTTCGAGCATGCGCTGGCGGTCCTCGGGCGAGGCGTTCCAGCGTTCGCGGATCGGGGCGACCAGCGCCTCGCGCTGTTCGGGGCTGAGCTGGTCCCAGGCTGGCAGCGTCGCCGCGGTTGGCGTCGCCGCTGTTTTGGCGGGCGATGCGGCCTGCGCGGCGGCCATCGCGGGCAGCAGCAGGGCGAGCGCGCAGGCGGCCAGGCGCACGGTGGTGCCGGTGTTCGGACGGGAACGCTTCATCGCCTTACTCCATTGCCAGTGCGGTGGCGTCGGCCGAGCCGAGCCACAGGTAGAAGCCGGGATCTTCCTGCAGCGGCTCGACCGGGTCGCCGTAGGACGCAGTCGCGGCGGCCGCCGTGGCCGCGCCCGTGGCGGGCGTGGTCGTGAACAGGCCCGGATGCAGCAGCACGGCCAGCGCCAGCGCCGCGGCGACGCCGCCACCGGCCAGCCACGGGGCCAGCCCCGGCAGGCGGCGCGGCGTGGCGGACGTGGCGGCGCGGCGGGCGTCGCGCAGGCGCGCCAGGGTGCGTGGCGAGGTCTGCGCGAGCGCGGCGGCATGCAGCTGCCGGGCCTGGCGGTCGAATGCCGGATCGCGGTCGATGCGGTCGTGGCCGGCGGAATCGGGTGCGGTCGTCATGCGACGTCCTCCAGTTGCGATTGCAGGGCCTGCCGCGCACGCGACAGGTGGGTCTTCACCGAGCCTTCCGAACAGCCCATCGCGCGCGCGGTGGTGGCCACGTCCAGTTCCTCGAGCACGCGCAGGGTGAAAGCTTCGCGCTGCCGGGGCGGCAGCGTGCGCAGCGCCTCCACCAGCCGTGTGTAGGCCTCGCGCTGCTCGTGCGCCCGGGCCGGGCCGGCGCCGGGATCGGCCCAGTCGATGCTGGCGTCCTCGGCATGCGGCAGGTCGCCGGCCGGCCGCAGCCAGCGCAGGCGGAAGCGCGCGCGGCGCTGCAGGTCGATGATGCGCCGGCGCAGGATGCTCCAGAACAGCGGCGTCCATTCCGCCGACGGGCGCTCCCGGTAGGCGAGCATCTTCATCATCGCGTCCTGCACCGCGTCCAGCGCGTCGTCGTGGTGGCGCAGGCCGGCCTCGGCGAAGCGGAACGCCCGCGGCCCCACGTCGGCCAGGAACGCGTCCAGCGACGCCCACACCGGCGTCGCCCGCGCTTCCCATCCCGGATCCAGTGGCGTGGTCACCAGCACAGCTTAGCCGCGCCGGTCCCGGTGCCGCCCGGGGCGATCGCTCCTGCGGTCCGGGCGGACGTCGGCCCGGTTGCCGGCGCCGGCGGCCATGGCGACGCCGGCCGCGCCGGGCGGCGGCGCGGGCGCGGAGAGCACGGGACGGAAGCGCATGGGCGTTCTCCAGTTCGGTTGGACAGCACTGGAAACGCATGCATGTGCAACTGGTTGACCGGGCTGTGTTGCGTTCAGGCAGCGGTTATCATCGCCGCCGGGCACCCCGCCCGGGGAGAAAGGCGGTAATGAACGACGGTTTCGTTGCGCTGTACATCTTCATGCTCGCGGCCATCGCCGGCCACGTGATCATTTCGCGGGTGCCGGTGATCCTGCATACGCCCCTGATGTCGGGCTCGAACTTCATCCACGGCATCGTCCTGGTCGGCGCGATGGTCGTGCTCGGCCACGCCGACACCACCCTGGAGAAGGCGATCGGCTTCGTCGCCGTGGTCCTGGGCGCGGGCAATGCGGCCGGCGGCTACGTGGTCACCGAGCGCATGCTGGAGATGTTCAAGTCGTCGAAGAAGCCGGGGCCGAAGGCATGAGCGGCGGCGAATTCGATTTCCGCGTGTGGCTGGTCGGAGCCAGCTACCTGATCGCCGCGACCCTGTTCCTGCTCGGCCTGCAACGCATGGCCTCGCCGGCCACCGCGCGCAGCGGCATCCACTGGGCCGGCTGGGGCATGCTGATCGCCACCGGCGCGACCTTCCTGCTGCCGGGCCTGCACAACCTGCCCTTGATCGTGACCGCGCTGGTGCTGGGCACGGTGACCGCGTGGATCTCCGGCAAGAAGGTGGCGATCACCGACATGCCGCAGATGGTGGCGCTGTACAACGGCATGGGCGGCGGTTCGGCCGCGGCGATCGGCGCGGTGGAACTGCTGCGCTTCTCGGCGCTGGCCCACGGCGCGCCGCTGGAGCAGGCCGGCGCCGGTCTGCTCCCGGGCACGCGGATCCTGGTCCTGGCCGTCCTCGGCTCGGCGATCGGCGCGGTGTCTCTGTCCGGTTCGATCATCGCCTGGGCCAAGCTCGACGGACGCCTGGACAAGCGCGTGGTGTTCCCCGGCCAGCAGGCATTCAACCTGCTGGTGACGGTGGCCCTGGTGGTGCTGGGCGTGTGGGCCGGCGCGACCCTGGAGACCTGGGCGATCGTGGCCTTCTTCGTGGTGGCGCTGGCGCTGGGCGTGCTGATGACCCTGCCGATCGGCGGTGCCGACATGCCGGTGGTGATCTCGCTGTACAACGCGTTCACCGGCCTGGCGGTGGCGTTCGAGGGCTACGTGCTGGGCAACGAGGCGCTGATCATCGCCGGCATGATGGTCGGCGCGGCCGGCATCCTGTTGACCCGGCTGATGGCCAAGGCGATGAACCGGCCGATCAGCGGCGTGCTGTTCGGCAGCTTCGGCGGCGGCGGGCAGCAGCAGGAGATCAGCGGTGCGCAGAAGCCGATCGAGGCCGGCGACGTGGCCGCGATGATGGCCTACGCCGAACGCGTGGTGATCGTGCCCGGCTACGGCCTGGCCGTGGCCCAGGCCCAGCACAAGATCTGGGAACTGGCGCAGCGGCTGATCGAGCGCGGGGTCAAGGTCAAGTTCGCGATCCACCCGGTGGCCGGGCGCATGCCCGGGCACATGAACGTGCTGCTGGCCGAGGCAGGGGTGCCGTACGACCTGATCGCCGACATGGACGACATCAACCCGGAGTTCCCCAACACCGACGTGTCGCTGGTGATCGGCGCCAACGACGTGGTCAACCCGGTGGCCAGGACCGACCCGGCCAGCCCGATCTACGGCATGCCGATCCTGGACGTGGTCGAGTCGAAGAACACGGTGGTGATCAAGCGCGGCAAGGGCACCGGTTTCGCTGGCATCGAGAACGCGCTGTTCTACGCCGACAACACCCGCATGCTTTATGGCGACGGTGCCGAAATGGCCAGCGCGCTGGTCAGCGAACTCAAGGCGCTGGACGGGGGGCACTGAAGCCGAGGTGCACTCCCGGGTCGGCCCGCCCGGGTAGGAGCCCGTCTTGCGGGCGACCCGGGCGTCGGAACCGCGAGGGCGTCGCCTGTGCCGACGGCGTGGTGTCGCCGGCAAGACCGGCTCCTACAACGGCGGGTGCCGGGCTTCTGCAGGAGGCATCCTGGCCTAGCGCGCCGCCCGCAACGCCAGCAGCGGCGCCAACGCCAGGCACAGCAGGTCCAGCCCGGTATTGGCCAGCCGCGACAGGGTCCACACGTAGAACGCTCCCAGCTTCGGCGCCGCGTCCCACGGTGCCAGGCCCATCTGCCCGCCGATGTGGCCGGCCGCCACGATCCACTGCACGGCGAGGGCGACGGCGACGGTCGCCGCCGCGGCCAGCAGCCGGCGCGGCCACCCGGCCGCCATGCCGCCCAGGCGCAGCATCCACGCCGCCTCCAGCGCCGCCAGCAGCGCCACCCAGCCATGCTGGCGGCCGCTGGCCAGGGCCAGCGAACTCCAGGCCACCACCAGTGTGGCGCTGCCCAGCAGCAGCATGAACGGCCACAGCCAGCGGGCATTGCGCGGGGTGCCGGGCGGTCGGTCGGGTGCGGGGGGCGGCATTGCGGAGTCCGGTGCAGGGCGGACAAGGATAAGCCGGCCGCCGGCGCCGGAGGCATCGGCTAGAATTGTCCGTCCCCACCGCGTCCTGCCGGGCCACGCCTTGCCAGGCGCCGCCCGCGGCCCCATATCGCCCCCATGTATTCCCGCAGCAGCGAACCCGTCCGTTTCGAGCGCGATTGCGCCGCCGTCATGGTGCCGCAGGGCGAGGCCGTGACCCTGCCGGCCGGCAGCGTCGGCTACATCACCCAGGGCCTGGGCGGCAGCTATACCGTGTTCGTTGAGGGCAACCTGTTCCGCATTGCGGGCAAGGACGCCGACGCGATCGGCAAGGAGCCGGCGCCCGGGCTCGAACTGCCGGCCGGCGCCGGCGACGAGGAGGTCGAAGCGATGGTCTGGCGCCAGCTGCGGACCTGCTTCGACCCGGAGATCCCGTTCAACATCGTCGACCTGGGCCTGGTGTACGAGGCCAGCCTGAAGCCGTGCGAGGACGGCCAGCGCATGGTCGAGGTGAAGATGACCCTGACCGCGCCCGGCTGCGGCATGGGCGAGATCCTGGTCGACGACGTGCGCAGCAAGCTGGAGCAGATCCCGACCATCGCCGAGGCCGATGTCGAACTGGTGTTCGACCCGCCGTGGGGGCGGCACATGATGTCCGAGGCGGCGCGGCTCGAGACCGGGATGTTCTGAGGCGCAGCCGCCTCAGCGGCTGATCGCCGCGGTCGAAGCCTGCAGTATGCGCACCGCGTCGGCCGGAGCGATCTCCAGCAGCAGCCCGCGCTGGCCGGCGTTGACGAACACGGTGGCCGCGTCCAGCGCCTCGCGTTCGATCCACGCCGGCAGCGGCCGCTGCTGCCCGAACGGGCTGATCCCGCCGACCCGGTAGCCGCTGCGGCGTTCGGCCTCGGCGATTTCCATCATCCGCGCGGCCTTGCCGCCGACAGCGGCGGCAAGCGCCCTGGGCTGCAGCTGACGGTCGCAGGGGATGGCTACGCACACCGGTTTCGCGTCGACCCAGGCCATCAGCGTCTTCAGCACGCGCTGTGGCGGCACCCCGAGGACCAGCGCCGCGTGCAGGCCCTTGCCGCCGGCCGCGCTGCCGGCTTCGGCGTCGTAGTCGTACGGATGCAGGCGGTAGCCGACGCCGGCCGCGTCGAGCGCGCGGGTCGCGCGCGTGGCCATCGACACGGCGCGGGCCTCAGCTGGCCTCGAAGCGGTTGGCCGCCACGTTCTTGCGCACCTTCGCCGGATCCCAGATCAGGCCGTTCATGGCGATGTACACGCCCTGCGGCAGCGACTGCACCGCGCCGATCGCGCAGCCGATGTTGAACTCGGCGTCCGAGCCGCGGAAGCGCGCCGGGCTCAGCGCGCCGGTCATGACGATGGTCTTGCCCGGGATCGACTTCAGCACCAGGCCGGTGGCGACCATGCTGTCGGTGCCGTGGGTGACCAGCACGTGGCGGGTGGACTGGGCGGCGATGGTGGCGCGGACCAGTTCGCGGTCCTCGTCGGTGATGTGCAGCGAGTCCTTGCGCAGGATCGGGATCACGCTGAAGCGGAAGGTCACGCCCAGTTCGCGCAGGATCGTGCCGATCTGCGGTTCGCCGATCTGGTAGTCGGACTTGTCGTCGAAGTAGATCTTGTCGATGGTGCCACCGGTGGTGACGATCAGCAGTTCTTCCATGTCGGTGTCCTGTCTCCGGCGCGCCGCGCCGGAGGGGGAAAGGAGGGCGGGGAGCGTCGGCAAGCCGATGCGCGCCGCGGAGTGTGGTCATTATCGACCGAAAGGCGCCACGGGCCGGGCCTGGCCCGCAGCACGTCGAGCGGGGCTTGCGGCTTGCCTTGCCCGCATGCGGTGGCGGGGGGCGTAGCGGGGCAAGCCCCGCTCTACAGCGTTGGCGACGGCTTCCGGGTAGAGCCGGGCTTGCCCCATCGTGAGCGGATCAGCCTTTTCGTCCACCGAAGCGTGCGCGCAGCCCCGGCCAGCTCGCCGCGCCGATGACCAGCAGCGACAGCCCGATTTCCAGCCAAGCGAACAGCCGCTCGCCGGGACGGGTCCAGGCCACCATCACCCCGTGGCTGAACCAGAACAGCGCCAGCACGCCGGCCCAGAACGCGGCGCGGCGACCGCCGCGCCAGGCCGGCAGCGCCAGCAGCAGCGGCGGCAGCGCGAACACCAGCAGGGCCGCGACGGCATGGCGGTCGTCGCCGAACCACGCCGCATACAGCAGCGCCAGCGCCAGCAGCGCCGCGCCGGTGAGGCGCCGGGACGCGATCGCGGCCATCAGCGCGCCAGCCGCGCGGCGATGTCGGCCAGGCGCCGGCCGAGCGCGCGCGCCAGCACCGCTTCCTCCTCGGTCGGCTGCGGGTCGTCCTGCAGCCCGGACACGTGGCTGGCGCCGTAGGGCGTGCCGCCGCTGCGGGTGGTGTTGAGCAGCGGCTCGGTGAAGGGGATGCCGACGATCAGGCAGCCGTGGTGCAGCAGCGGCACGTGCATGGTCAGCAGGGTCGATTCCTGGCCGCCGTGCTGGGTGGCGGTGGAGGTGAACACCGCCGCCGGCTTGCCGGCGAGCACGCCGCTGGCCCATTCGGCGCCGAGGCCGTCGATGAAATGCTTCACCGGCGCGGCCATGTTGCCGAAGCGGGTCGGGCTGCCCAGGGCCAGGCCGGCGCATTCGGCCAGGTCGGCGGCCTGCACGTAGGGGGCGCCATCGTCGGGGACGGGCGGGGCGGCCTGCTGGGTCACCGCGGCCACCGGCGGCACGCTGCGCAGGCGCGCCTGCATGCCGGGCACCTCCTCCACGCCGCGCGCGATGTGCCGCGCCAGGCGCGCGACCGAGCCGCCGCGGCTGTAGTACAGGACCAGGATTTCCGCCATCGAGGCCGTCCAGCGAGGAAGAGGCGCCCAGTATCGGCGATGCGGCCGCGACCGCGCATCGGGTAGGCTTGCCGCAATGGGCATCGCGCGGATCATCGACGGCTGGCGCGAACGCGTGCGCGACCGCGCGCGGGCGACCACCTTCGCCCGCTTCCTGTGGCGGCGCTTCCTCGACGACAACCTGTTCCAGGCCGCGGCCTCGCTGGCCTACACCACCGCCTTCGCCCTGGTGCCGCTGGCGGTGGTGGTGCTGGGGGTGCTGTCCGCGTTCCCGGTGTTCGGGGAATGGAGCAAGGCGCTGGTCGATTACGTGTTCTCCAACTTCGTGCCCAGCGCGGCCCGGGCGATCGAGTCGCGGCTGGAGAACGTGACCGAGAACCTCACCGGCATGACCGCCGCCGGCATCGTGGCCCTGGTGGTCTCCCTGCTGGTGACGCTCAACAGCGTCGAATCCACCTTCAACCGGATCTGGCGGGTGGCCAGCGCGCGTCCGCGGCTGTCGCGCTACCTGGTCTACTGGACCGTGCTCACCCTGGGTTCGCTGCTGGCGGCGGCTTCGCTGTCGGTCTCGGCGAGCTTTTTCGCGCTGAGGCTGTTCAGTTCGCCGGAAGGACAGTGGGTGGCCAATTTCAGCCTGCGGATCACCCCGGTGCTGATCGAACTGGCGGTGGTGATGGTCGCCTACCGGGTGGTCCCGCACCACACCGTGCAGTGGCGGCATGCCTTCGCCGGCGCGGTGCTGGCGGTGGTATTGCTGGAAACGGTCAAGGCGGGCCTGGGCCTGTACCTGGGCAGCTTCCAGGGTTACCAGAAGCTCTACGGCGCGCTGGCCGCCATCCCGATCCTGATGCTGTGGATCTTCCTGGGCTGGGTGGCGATCCTGCTGGGCGCGTCGCTGGCGTCCTCGATCGCCGCGTTCCGCTACCAGCCGGCCTCGATGCGCCTGCCACCCGGCTACGAGGGCTATGCACTGCTGCGCCTGATCGGTCGTTTCCAGCAGGCACGGCGCGAGGGCAGCGGCCTGCACACCGAGCAGATGCTGGCGCTGGAGCCGATGCTCACCGACTCGCTGCTGCAGGAATTCCTCACCCGGCTCGACGCGATCCGGCTGGTGCGCCGCGACGAGCGCGGCGAATGGCTGCTGGCGCGCGACCTGGACGACCTGACCCTGGCCGAACTCTACGAAGCCTGCCAGCTGCGCGTGCCGATCGACGAGGCCTGGCTGCCGTGCCGCGACGACGCGCTGGGCGTGGCCGTGCACGCGGTGCTCGACGACCTGCGCCTGCCGCTGCGCGACGCGCTCAAGCGCCGCGTCGGCGACCTGTTCCCGCCATCCAGCGAACTCTCCGGAGGCTGACCCATGCGTTTCCCGATCCTGCTGCCGATCCTGGCGCTGTCCTTCCTGCTGGCCGGATGCCGCCAGGAGCCCGCGGCGCCCGCCGCCACGCCCGCGGCCCAGGCGTCCGCACCGGCCGCGGCGGAGCCGGCGCCGCCGGCCGAACCGGCGCCCGGATCCATCCCCGGCGTGGTCGAACGCACCGCCGATGCGCCGCGCTTCTCGGCCACCGCCGTCGACGGCAAGCGCTACGACCTGGCCGCGCACCGCGGGCGCTGGGTGGTGGTGAATTTCTGGGCGACCTGGTGCGGGCCCTGCCTGAAGGAGATGCCCGAGCTGTCGGCGATGCACACCATGCGCGAGCAGATCGAGGTGGTCGGCCTGGCCTACGAGGACATCACCGTGGACGACATGCGCACGTTCCTGGTCGAACATCCGGTGTCCTATCCCATCGTCATTCTCGATCCGATGAGTCCGCCGCAGGACTTCGCTACCCCACGCGGCCTGCCGACGACCTACCTGCTGGACCCGCAGGGCAAGGTCGCGCGCCATTTCCTCGGCCCGGTCACCGCCTACGACATCGAGACCGCGGTGGAGGCCGGCGGCGGCAAGGTCGAATGAGCGCGGCCGGCGCCACGCTGCGCTGGCGCGTGTCCGGCCGCGTGCAGGGCGTGTTCTTCCGCGCTTCCGCGCGCGGGCAGGCCTTGCGGCTGGGACTGGACGGCAGCGCGGTGAACCTGGACGACGGCAGTGTCGAAGTCGTCGCTTCGGGATCGCCTGCCGCGCTGGCCGAATTCGAAGCGTGGCTGCGGCAGGGCCCGCCGCGCGCGCGGGTCGATGGGCTCGAACGCCTGCCGGCGCCGGGGGCCGGCACGGTGACTCCGGGCTTCGAGATCGGCTGAGGCGCGGCGGGACTCAGTCGTCGCCGGGGCTCTTGCCCTTGCCCGGCGCGTACGGCGGGATCGGTTCGAGCACGCCATAGCGCTCGCGCCTGGGCCTGCCGCGCAGCGGCACCAGTTCGGGATGGTCGGACGGCACCGGCACGTCGGGCAGGCGGTCGAGCAGGTCGCGCAGCAGGGTCAGCCGGCCGCGGCGCTGGTCGTTGAAGTCCACCAGCGTCCACGGCGCGTGCGGCGTATGCGTGGCGGCCAGCATCTCCTCGCGGGCACGGGTGTAGGCGTCGTAGCGGTGGCGCGCTTCCAGGTCCACCGGCGAGAGCTTCCAGCCCTTGAGCGGGTCGGCGTGGCGCTCTGCGAATCGTCCTTCCTGCTCGGCCTGGTCCACGCACAGCCAGTACTTGAACAGCAGGATGCCGTCGTCGACCAGCAGCCGTTCGAACTGCGGCGCCTGGTGCAGGAAGGCGGTGTGTTCGGCGGCGGTGCAGTAGCCCATCACCCGTTCGACGCCGGCGCGGTTGTACCAGCTGCGGTCGAACAGGGTCATCTCGCCGGCCGCGGGCAGGTGCGCGACGTAGCGCTGGAAGTACCACTGCGTGGCTTCGCGCTCGGTCGGCCTGGGCAGCGCGGCGACCCGGCACTGGCGCGGGTTGAGGTGCTCGGACAGGGCCTTGACCGCGCCGCCCTTGCCGGCGGTGTCGCGGCCTTCGAACAGCACCACCAGGCGCCGGCCGGTGGCCTGCAGCCAGTCGGCCATGCGCACCAGTTCCAGCTGCAGGGGTTCCAGCAGGTCCTTGTAGTCGCCCTTGCGCAGCGGCCTGGCCGCCTTTGCGCGCTTGTCCTTGGCCTTGCCGTTCATGGGGCCTGTCTCCGGTTACTCGCGCAGGCGTGGCCGCAGCGTGGCCAGGTTGCACGGTTTCGTGCGCGCGTCGAGCTGGTGGCGGACGATCCGCTCCCAGGCGGTGCGGCAGGCCGAGGTCGAGCCGGGCAGGGCGAACAGGAAGGTGGCGTTGGCCAGGCCGGCGAAGGCGCGCGACTGCAGCGAGGAGGTGCCGATCTCTTCGACGCTGACGGCGCGGAACAGTTCGCCGAAGCCGGGCATTTCCTTGTCCAGCAAAGGCAGCAGCGCCTCGGGCGTGGAGTCGCGGCCGGTGAAGCCGGTGCCGCCGGTGACCAGGATGCCGTCCACGTCCGGGTCGGCGATCCACTGCGAGACGAGGGCGCGCAGGCGGTAGCGGTCGTCGGGCAGCAGGGCGCGGCCGGGGACGCGGTGCCCGGCTTCGGCCAGCGCCGCGGCCAGGTAGTCGCCGGAAGTGTCGTTGTCGCTGGTGCGCGTGTCCGACACGGTCAGCACGCATACGTTGAGGGGCATGAAGTCGGGGATGGCGGTCATGGGGCAATAGCCTATACCCGGCGGGCGATGATGGTGGTCGCGGGGCGGTCCGGTTCTGTAACTGCATGAGCAACCGCAACCGCAACCACAGTAGTGGGAGCGGGTGCGGAGCAAAGGCGTTGGTGGTGTCGGCTTCGGACGGAGCCGCGGCAGATACCGTCTTGCCCCCGACTACGCAACGGCATGATTGGGATCGAACGGTCTGCCTGATCGCAGGACGCCCCAGACCAGGTGGAGCAGCTTGCGCATGAGGGCGCACAGGATGAGTTTGGCCGGTTTGCCGCGTTGCTCCATACGTTGGGCAAACACGGCCAACACCGGGTTATGTCGCTGGGCCACCAGCGCCGGCATGTACAGGCCGGCGCGCAGCGACGTCCCCCCGCTTTCAGTAGCGGGTCCGTTTAGAGTCCGGATTTCATCGTAGCGGCTTTGGCTACCAGCTGTTTGGCATAGGCGGCCGGGGTCAGCCCGCCCAGTACCTTCTTGGGTCGCTCCTCGTTGTACGCCCGCCTCCAGGTTTCGATCTCGGTGCGGGCGTGCAGTAGCGTCGGGAACCAGTGCTCGTTGAGGCATTCATCGCGCAGGCGTCCGTTGAAGCTCTCGATGTAGGCGTTCTGGTTCGGCTTGCCGGGTTGGATCAGGCGCAGGTGCACGCCACGCTCGTGCGCCCATGCCACCATCGCCTTGCCACAGAATTCCTTGCCGTTGTCCGTCCGGATCACCTGCGGTAGCCCACGTGTCAGCCCCAGCCGGTCCAGTACCCGAACCACGCCGTGGCCGGAGATCGCCCGTTCCACCTCGATGGCGACTGCCTCGTGCGTGGCATCGTCGACGATGGTCAGCGCCTTGATCACCCGGGCGTCAGCGTTACGGTCGAACACGAAGTCCATCGACCAGACCTGATTGGCCGGTTCCGGTCGCAGCAATGGCTGGCGATCGCCCAGGGCGACCTTCTTGCGCTTGCGCCGCCGCACCTGCAGCCGGGCCTCCTGGTACAGCCGCTCCACACGCTTGTAGTTCACCGGCCAACGCTCTTGCCGCAGCTTCAAATAGATCATCCCGGCCCCGTAGCGCTTGTGCCGCTGCGCCAGCGCCAGGATGCGCTCGCGCAGCTGGACATTGCGGTCAGGGCGGGGCGTGTAGCGCAGCGCGCTGGCGCTCATCCGCACCGCCGCCAGCGCCCGACGCTCGCTCAGCCCCCGGTCCACCAGGATGCCGCACCAGCGCCCTGCGCGCCGGTGCGCTCACCACTTTTTTCGCAGGGCGTCCTTGATGACGTCGTTCTCGAACAGCTGCTCGGCCAGCAACTTCTTCAGCCGGCTGTTCTCCGCCTCCAGATCCTTCAACCGCTTGGCCTCCGGCACGGTCATCCCACCGAACTTGCTGCGCCACAGGTAATACGAGGCCTCGCTGAAACCGTGCGTACGGCACAGCTCCTTCCTTGACCGGCAGCCCGGCCTCGGCCTCACGCAGGAACCCGATGATCTGTTCTTCGGAAAAGCGTTTCTTCACGTCCAATCTCCGTCTCGTTGGGAATTGGACTCCAAATCGGCGCGCTACTCAAAACCGGGGGCGTCGGATGTCCCCGGCGATGGCCGGGGCGGCCGTCTCCAGCCGGTTGGCCCTCCATCTGGCGCATCTGCTTGAGATCTTCCAGCCGTCCCACCAAGGCGCGCAGGCGAGCCTGCGACGGGGTAGGCGGAACATAGGCCGGCAGGCCCTGCGGCAGGCGGGCCTGGAAGAAGCGGGCGATGAGCTTGGCATCGGTGCGATCGGTCTTGGTGCGCAGCAGTTCGCTGGCCCCGTAGGCCTCGATCTGGGCCGGATTGACCACGTAGACCGCCACTCCGGCCTGGACCAGGGCTGAGGCCGGGGCTTCGTGGTGGATGCCGGTGGCCTCCATGCCCACCGCCGCCCCAAGGGCATGCTTGCCTCGCCAGGCCAGCAACTGGGCCCGACCGGCCGGGTCATTGGCCAGTTGGGCCTGGGTGCGGTACTTGCCCTGCGCCAGTGGCAGGGCGAGGTCGAAGGTGGCCTTGGCCACGTCGATGCCGATGATGTCCATGGGTAAATCCTGGGTGCGTTGAACCACGACCCGAAGGACCGTCTGGCTTACCCCTGTCAGTGCAGACTCACGCCCAAGGCGGGTCGAAGATACCGTTCAAGCTCGCTGGCAGTGCGGATCAGGCGCGTCGGATCTACGTCACAAGCTCGAGGCTTCAGAGCGGGGACGACGTCGCCAGATCCTCCCGGGTCTCCGGGTGAAGCATGCCTGATCAAGGCCGCTTCAAGACACAAGAGCGGGGCTTGCCCCGCTGCCTTTGTCGTTGCCGGCCCCAGCAGCGGGACTGAAGGATCGGTCAGTTTCCCTGCCAGCCGTGGTGCATGCCCACCTGCGCGGCGAGCGCAGCGAAGTCGGCCGCGAAACCGTCCATGTCGAAGAGGCCGCTGGTCCGGCGCCGTGCGGCCAGCTCGGCGCGCAGTGAAGCCAGTTCGTCGGGCGCGTTGCCCAGCGCGATGGCGCGGGCGATGAAGGCCGCGTCGTCGACCACGTTCATCACCCCCATGCCCAAATGGTGGTTGAGGCTGCCGGCCACGCGTGCGGCAAAGGTGCCACCAGGCGTGGTCAGCACCGGGCAGCCGGCCCAAAGCGCGTCGGAGGCGGTGGTGTGGGCGTTGTAAGGCTCGGTATCGAGGAACAGGTCGGCGTGCCGGTAGCGCGCCAGGTAGGCCGGATGCGACAGCTTGGGAGCGAAGATCAGGCGCTGCGGCGCTACTCCGGCCGCTTCTGCTGCCGTGCGCAGCCGCGCATTGGCATGGCCGGGGCCGGAGAGCAGCCACAATGCGCTGCCGGGTACGCCGCGTAGCACCGCCAGCAGGCGGGCGAAGCTGCGCGGGTTGAGCTTGTAGCTGTTGTTGAAGCAGCAGAACACCACGCCTCCGACTGGCAGCCCGCAATCTTCGCGCGATGGCGGCAGTGCGACCTCGCGCCGCGTATCCGAAGGCTGGAAGGCGCGCGGCAGGCGCAACACCTTCTCGCTGTAGTGCCGTTCCAGCCATTGCGGCAGCGCAAAGACATCGCCGACCACATAGTCGACCCAAGGCGCGCCCGAGGTACCGGGATAGGCGAGCCAGTTCAGCTGCACCGGCGCCGGGCGCAGCGCGAGCACTTCCGGCGTGCCTCCACCGCCCCAGCCGCGCAGGTCGAACAGCAGGTCGATGCCGGCTTGACGGATCGCCAGCGCAACCTCGCGGTGCGGACGGCCAACGACGGAGTGTAGTGAGGTGGCAGCGGCGAGGCGACGGCGGATCTCACTGCTGTCGTCACGGTTCAGCGCGAATAAGTGTGCCTCGACTGCGGGTTGCGCGCGCAGCGCCTCGAACAGCGCCACGGTGAGTAGGCCGGTTGGATGGGCGCCGAAGCCGTTGGACAGGAAGCCCAGCCGAAGGGAGCCATGGGTACGTAGCCGCGCCGAAGGCAGCGGACGGATCCGTGCCAACGGCATGGCGCGCAGACGGGCGCAGGCGAGTTGTTCGGCTGCGCTGCTGTCCTCGCTGAGGAAGGCGAACGGCTCCACGCCCGGCCGGCCCTGTGCCACGGCTTGGCGTACCTGCAGCGACAATGCATCCAGGTCGTCCCAGTCGCATAGGCGGCGGCACCAATTAAGGTATTGCGCGGCGATGTGGGGTTCGTCTGGCAATAGTCGGTGTGCGGCGGCGTAGGCCTGCGCCGCCGGCTCGGCCTCGCCAGCGTCTTCCAGCGCGTGGCCAAGCCACAGGGAGATGCCGGGGTGTCGCGGCGCCAGCGCGGCTGCCTGCCCCAGCAGGGTGATGGCCTGTGCGTGGTGGCCTCGCATCCAGTGCAGCCGTCCCATGCGCGCAAGAGTCTCTGGATGGTCGCCGCGCAGTGTGTGAGCGCGCCGCAGGGCCTGAGCGGCGGCATCGAATGCGGCGACACTCATTTCCGCGTCCGCCAGCATCAGCCAGCCGATGAAATCCCCGGGTTGCCGCCGCACCGCATCGCGCAGCTGCTGCAGCTCCTGTCCGGGGGAATCAGCGTGGCTCATGTCGCGCCCAGTCGCGCCAGTTCGTCGACCTGGTGCTCGTGCTGCAGGCGCGCTATGAGCGGGTCCAGGCCACCTTCGAGGATGTTCGGCAGGTCGTACAGGGTCAGGCCCTCGACCCGATGGTCGGTGATCCGGCCCTGCGGGAAGTTGTAGGTGCGGATGCGCTGGCTGCGGTCGCCGCTGCCGACCTGCAGCTTGCGCGTCTGCGCCTCGGCGGCCGCCTGGCGGCTGCGCTCGGCGTCGAGCAGCTGCGCCTTCAGCCGCTTCATCGCCTTGTCGCGGTTGGCGTGCTGGCTGCGCTCGGTCTGGCTCTCGACCACCACGCCGCTGGGCAGATGGGTGATGCGGATCGCCGAGTCGGTCTTGTTGACGTGCTGGCCGCCGGCGCCGGAGGAACGGAAGGTGTCGACCTTCAGGTCGGCCGGGTTGATCACGACTTCCTCGATTTCGTCGGATTCCGGAATGATCGCCACCGTCGCCGCCGAAGTGTGGATGCGGCCCTGCGATTCGGTCGCCGGCACCCGCTGCACGCGGTGCGTGCCGGATTCGAACTTCAGCCGCGAATACGCGCCGCGGCCGACGATGCGGGCCACGATCTCCTTGTGCCCGCCATGCTCGCCCGGGTTCTCAGACTCGACCTCGACCTTCCAGCCCTGGCGCTCGGCGTAGCGGGCGTACATCCGGAACAGGTCGCCGGCGAAGATCGCCGCCTCGTCGCCGCCGGTGCCGGCGCGCACCTCCAGGAACAGGTTGCCGTCGTCGCGCGGGTCCTTCGGCACCAGCAGCAGGGCCAGCTCGCCGTCGAGCGCCTCGAGGCGCTCGCGCGCGCTGGCGATCTCCTCCCCGGCCAGTTCGGCCAGTTCGGCGTCGCCGCGCATCGCCTCGGCCGCGGCCAGGTCGGCCTTGGCCCGGGCCTCGGCGGCCAGCGCCGCGGCCACCGGTTCGAGCTGGGCGAACTCGCGCGACAGGTCGCGGAAGCGCGCGTTGTCGGCTACCACGCCAGGGTCGGCGAGCAGGCGTTCGAGTTCTTCGCGGCGCTCGGCCAGCGCTTCCAGCTTACGGCGCAGGCTCGGGGTCATCGGGCGATCGCGGCGGGGAAAGATGGGGGTGGGTGTACGGCGCCTTTTCCGGGAACAGGCGTTCGGCGGCGCGGGCCAGCTCGGTGTCGCCGCTGAGCGCGGCCTCGCGCAGCGCGGCGGTCGGCGGGTGCAGCAGGCGGTTGGTCAGGGTGTGGGCGAGGAACTGCAGCACCTCGTCGGTGTCGCGGCCCGCGGCCAGCTGCTGGCGCGCGCGGGCGAGCAGCTCGTCGCGGGTGCCGTCGCCGAGCGCGCGCAGGCGCCGCAGCGTCTCCTGGCGGCCGCCGGCCTGCAGCGTCTCCATGTAGCGGGCGACCTGCAGGTCGATGATCGCCTCGGCCGCCTCGGCCGCCTCGTGGCGGCTGCGGCGGTTGTCCTCGACCGCGCGCTCGAGGTCGTCGACGGTGTAGAGGTAGGCGTCGGCCAGGCCGGCGACGCCGGCCTCGATGTCGCGCGGCACCGCCAGGTCGAACAGCAGCACCGGCTTGTGCCGGCGCGCGGCCAGGGCGGCCTCGACCTGGACCTGGCGCAGCACCGGTTCGCGGCTGGCGGTGGCGGAGAACACCACGTCGGCTTCGGCCAGGTGCCGGTCCAGCTCGGCCAGCGGCAGGGCGTAGCCGCCATGGCGGGTCGCCAGGTCCTGGGCATGGGCGAGGGTGCGGTTGGCGACCAGCAGCCGGCGCACGCCGCCCTTGGCCAGGTGCCGGGCGGCCAGTTCGATGGTCTCGCCGGCGCCGATCAGCAGCACCGTCGCCTCGGACAGGCGCGCGAACGAATCCTGCGCCAGGCGCACCGCGGTGGAGGCGACCGAGACCGGGTTGGCGCCGATCCGGGTGTCGGTGCGGGCGCGCTTGGCCACGGCGAAGGTCTGCTGGAACAGCCGGTCCAGGCGCCCGCCGAGGGCGCCGTGCTCGCGGGCCAGCGCCCAGGCGTCCTTCACCTGGCCCAGGATCTGCGGTTCGCCCAGCACCATCGAGTCCAGTCCGGTGGCCACGCGGAACAGGTGGCGCACGGCGTCGGCGTCGCGGTGCCGGTACAGGTAGGTACCCAGGCCGTGGGCCTGGGCGTCGAGCCAGCCGGCCAGGGCGTCGCCGTCGGCGGCGACCGCGTAGACCTCGGTGCGGTTGCAGGTCGACAGCAGCGCCGCCTCGGACACCGCGGGCAGCGCGCGCAGCGAGGCCAGCGCCCGGCCCAGCGAATCGCCGGCAAAGGCCACCCGTTCGCGCAGGTCGACCGGCGCGGTCTGGTGGTTCAGGCCGAGGAGCCACAGCGTCATGTTCAGGGGCTTGCGCTAATCTGCTGGCTTGTTTGGGCCGCCATTTTACGGCCCGGTGGGTGCCAATGCCCGTACCTGAGCTTTCCGTTGCCGCATCCGGACGCCTGCGTCCGCGTTTCCGCTTTCCCCGCCTGCATGGATGCCTGCCGGTCCTGCTGCTGGCCACCGCCGTTGCGGGGCCGCTGCACGCCGCCGCGCGGCCAACGGCGGCGGCTTCGCCGGCGGTCCCGATCGAGCCGGTCATGGCCGGCGAATTCGCGCTCCAGGCCGGCCAGCTGCCCGATGCCGCGCGCTGGTACCTGGAGGCGGCCCAGGCCGCCGAGGGCGACATCCTGCTGGCCGAACGCGCGACCCGCATCGCGATGCTGGCCAACGACGATGCCCGGACCGGGCAGGCGTTGAAGCTGTGGCGGCAGCGGGCGCCCGATTCGCTGGCCCTGCGCACCGCCACCGCCTCGCTGGCCCTGCGCGAAGGCAAGGAGCGGCAGGCGCGGCGCGAACTGGCCGGCATCCTGCGTTCGCCGGAGACCGGCGCCTGGCGCTATGCGCTGGCCGCCCTGTCGGCCGGGCGCGACCCGGCGACCGTGGCGCGGGTGGTCGGGCGGCTGGTGGACGATGGCGCCATCCCCGACCAGATCCAGGCCTGGCAGGAGTTCGGCCGGCTGTCGCTGCGCCTGGACGAACCGAAGCTGGCCGGCCGCATCGTCGACGAAATGGTCCGGCGCTTCCCCGGCGAGCCGCGGGTGGCGGTCCTGCGCGCGGGCCAACTGGAGCAGGCCGGCCACTCCGACCAGGCACGGGCGATGCTCGCCCAGGTCGAGCCCCGGGCCGAGGGCGATCCGGACGTGCGCGCCCTGCTGGCGGTGGCCTACGAGACGCTGGGCGACTACGGCGCCGCGGCCGGGGTCATGGCGCTGGGCCCCCAGGACACGCTGACCTACGGCGTGCGCGCCTCGTTGCTGGCCCGCGGCGAGGACTCTGCGACCCTGTCCACGCTTTACCGGGAACTTTCCGGCGCCGACGGCGGCAAGCCCGATCCGGCGCGGCGCCTGCTGCTCGGGCGCATCGCCGAGTTCCTCAAGCTTCCGGCCGAGGCGGTGGACTGGTACCGCGGCGTGCCCGGCGGCCCCCAGCGCGCGGAGGCGCGCCTGCGCATCGTCGCGTCGCTGCACGAACTGGGCCGGACCGCCGAAGCCTACGACGAGGTCCACACCCTGCAGAACGATGCCGGCAGCGACGATGAGGCGCGCCGCGACGCCTACCTGATGGAAGGCGAACTGCGCCAGCGCAGCGACGACGCGGCGGGCGAACTGGACGCGCTCGGCCGCGGCCTGGCCGCCTATCCGGACGATCCGGCGCTGCTGTACGCGCGCGCGTTGGCCTGGGAGCGCGGCGACCGGATCGACCGGGCCGAAGCCGACCTGCGCAAGGTGCTGGTCGCCGACCCGGAGAACGTCGCCGCGCTCAACGCGCTCGGCTACACCCTGGCCGACCGCACCGAGCGCTACCAGGAAGCGCTGGAACTGATCGACCGCGCCCGCGCCGCCGAGCCGGACAGCGCCGCCATCGTCGACAGCTACGGCTGGGTGCTGTACCGGCTCGGCCGCAACGAGGAAGCCGCGGTGGAGCTGCGCCGGGCCTGGGGGCTGGGCAAGGATCCGGAAATCGCCGCGCACCTGGGCGAGGTGTTGTGGGTGTTGGGCCGCCATGACGAGGCGCGGCACTATTTCGAGGAGTCGCGCAGGCTCGATCCGGCCAACCGTTCCCTGCTGCGCGCGGTCGAGAAGCTGCACCTGCAACTGCCGGAACCGGAGCCCGCGCCGTGATCCGGCGCGCGCGCGCGGCCGGCTTCGCGCTGGCCGCGGTCCTGCTCGCCGCCTGTACCGCCGCGCCGGTGCGCGCGCCGGCGCCGGCCGTCGACGCCGCGCAGGCCCATGCCCTGCAGCAGGCACGGCAGGACCGGCTGGAGGCGATCGCCGGGTGGTCGATGCAGGGCCGGATCGCGGTCAGCGTCGGCGACAAGGGCGGCAGCGGCCGGCTCGACTGGCAGCAGCAAGGGCCGGCGTACCGGGTTTCGCTCAGCGCCCCGGTCACCCGGCAGAGCTGGCGGCTGTCCGCGGAGCCGGGCGGGGCGACCCTCGATGGCCTGGAAGGCGGTCCGCGCTCCGGGCCCGAGGCCGGAATCCTGCTGGAGCAGGCCACCGGCTGGCCGATCCCGGTCGAGGCGATGGCCGGTTGGGTGCGCGGCCTGCCGTCGCCCGGCGACGGGGTGGCGTTCGGCGCCGATGGCCGGCTGCAGCGGCTGGTCGCCGACGGCTGGACGGTGGACTACCAGGAATGGCAGCCGCCGGCGGATGGCTGGCCGGAAATGCCGCGCCGCCTGCAGGCCAGCCGCGAGGGCGCCCGCATCCGGCTGGTGGTCGATCGCTGGGAGGCGATGCCGTGAGCGACGGCTGGAGCGAATGGCCGGCCCCGGCCAAGCTCAATCTGTTCCTGCGTATCACCGGCCGCCGCGACGACGGCTACCACGAGCTGCAGACCGTGTTCCGGATCCTCGACTGGGGCGACCGGATCCTTCTGCGCCCGCGCGCCGATGGCCAGGTCGTGCGCCATGGCGACCGCCTGGCGGGCGTGGAGGACGTCGCGGACCTGGCGGTTCAGGCGGCGGTTATGCTCAAAAATGAGGCCAATGGCACGCAAGGAGCCGACATCCACGTCGAAAAGCGCATTCCTGTCGGTGGCGGCTTCGGTGGCGGCTCATCCGATGCGGCTACCGTGCTGTGCGCGCTGGACCGGCTCTGGGGCCTGGACCTGGGCGAGGACCGGCTGGCATCGCTCGGCCTGCGGCTGGGCGCCGACGTCCCGGTGTTCGTGCGCGGGCGCAGCGCCTGGGCCGAAGGGGTGGGGGAGCGGCTGGTGCCGCTGGACCTGGCGCCGGCCTGGTATGTGCTGGTCGACCCGGGAATCCATGTCCCGACCGCGGACCTGTTCCGTTCCCCGGATTTGACGCGCGATTCCCCGCCCGCGAAAATAGCCGACTTCGCTGCCGGAACGGTGCTCGACAATGCGTTCGAGCCGGTCCTGCGCCGCCGCGAAACGGCCATCGGGGCCGTGTTCGCCGAGCTGGCGCGGATCGGGTCGCCGCGCCTGACCGGTACCGGCAGCGGCTGCTTTGTCGAGTTCGCCCAAGCGGACGAGGCACAGGAAGCGCTGGCGCGGTTGCCGCGACGGTTGCACGCCTGGGTCGCGGCCGGCGTTTCGGATTCGCCGCTGCGGGACGCGCTGGCGCGTCGGTAACCGATTTGACCCAGGGGCGTCGCCAAGAGGTCCAAGGCACCGGGTTTTGATCCCGGCATCCGCAGGTTCGAATCCTGCCGCCCCTGCCATGCAGTCCTGGACGCGAGTCCCCCAAGAGCCCGCACATGCGGGAGCGCGAATCCCTCGCGAAAGCCCGCGCATGCGGATAGGCGAGTCCTTCGCAAGAGCCCGCACATCCATGTGCGGGGGTTCAACAAAAAGCGGGAGGTGCGGTTCATCGCGCTTTCCTTGTTCTCCACTGTCCGAGCCGCCGCCGGGATGACGAAGATGCAAGACGACCGCAATCTGCTTGTCTTCGCCGGCAACGCCAACAAGCCGCTGGCCGAGAGCATCTGCCGCGAGCTGGGCATCCGCCAGGGCAAGGCGCTGGTGTCGACCTTCTCCGACGGCGAGGTGCAGGTCGAGATCGAGGAGAACGTGCGCCGCCAGGAAGTGTTCGTGGTCCAGCCGACCTGCGCGCCGGCCGCCGAGAACCTGATGGAGCTGCTGGTGCTGATCGACGCGCTCAAGCGCGCCAGCGCCGCGTCCGTCACCGCGGTGGTGCCGTACTTCGGCTACTCGCGCCAGGACCGCCGGCTGCGCTCCTCGCGCGTGCCGATCACGGCCAAGGTCGCGGCCAAGATGTTCACCGCGGTGGGCACCGACCGGGTGCTGACCGTGGACCTGCATGCCGACCAGATCCAGGGCTTCTTCGACCTCCCGGTCGACAACGTGTACGCCTCGCCGCTGCTGCTGGCCGACATCTGGCGCGCCTACGGCACCGAGAACCTGATCGTGGTCTCGCCGGACGTGGGCGGCGTGGTCCGCGCCCGCGCGGTGGCCAAGCGCCTGGACGACGCCGACCTGGCGATCATCGACAAGCGCCGGCCGCGCGCCAACGTGTCCACGGTGATGAACATCATCGGCGACGTGGCCGGCAAGACCTGCGTGCTGGTGGACGACATCGTCGACACCGCCGGCACCCTGTGCGCGGCGGCGGCGGCGCTGAAGGCGCAGGGCGCGCACAAGGTGGCCGCGTACTGCACCCATCCGGTGCTGTCGGGGCCGGCGGTGGACAACATCAGCGGCTCGCAGCTGGACGAGCTGGTGGTGACCGACACCATCCCGCTGTCGCCGGCGGCGCGGGCCTGCGGCCGGATCCGCCAGGTCAGCGTGGCCGAGCTGCTGGCCGAGACGATCCGCCGCATCGCCTTCGGCGAATCGGTCAGCTCGCTCTACGTCGACTGAGCCCGACGCGCGCCGGCGACGGCGCATCCGATGGCCGGCAGGATGCCGGCCGCCGGGGGACGGCAATGCGGAATCGCCGCGCGCGATTCCGGATTCCCGATCCCCGGGAACCGCAAGGCTCGTCTGGTCGCGGACGAGTCGTCCGGGCCGCCGCGAGGCGGTCCTTACACCGGGCGTTGCGCCGCGAGGCGGACGCCGACCAACTGAAGAGTGATACGAAAATGGCAACTCATGTGATCAACGTCGAACGTCGCGAGGACGAGGGCAAGGGTGCGAGCCGCCGCCTGCGTCGCGACGGCAAGATTCCGGCCATCGTCTACGGTGGCGAGCTGAAGCCGGTCAACATCCAGCTGGACCACGAGAAGCTGTGGCTGGCCAGCCAGAACGAGTGGTTCTACTCCTCGATCCTGGACCTGAGCCTCAACGGCGACGTGCAGCGCGTGCTGCTGCGCGACATGCAGCGCCACCCGTACCGGCAGCAGATCATGCACCTGGACTTCCAGCGCGTGAGCGAGCACGAGGTCCTGCGCGCCGCCGTGCCGCTGCACTTCGTCAATGCCGAGAAGTCGCCTGCGGGCAAGTCGGCCGGTGTGGTCATCACCCACGAGCTGAACGAAGTCACCGTGTCGTGCCTGCCGAAGGACCTGCCGGAGGCCATCGAAGTCGACCTGTCGGCGCTGGTCGTGGGCGACGTGGTCCACCTGTCGGCGCTGCAACTGCCGGCCGGCGTGGAAATCCCGGAGCTGAAGCTGGGCAAGGAGCACGACGTGGCCGTCGTGATCGCCAAGCATGCCCGCGTCGAGGAAGAGGCGCCGGCGGCCGAGGGTGGCGAGGAAGAGAAGAAGTAAGCCGTCGCCGTCCCGCCCGGTCCGCCGGGCGGGACGACGGCACTCCTGCGATGGCGGAACTGCGACTCATCGTCGGGCTGGGCAATCCCGGCCCCGAACATGCGAACACCCGGCACAACGCCGGGTTTCGTTTGGTCGATGCGTTGGCCGACAGCGCCGGCGTGCGCTTCGGCCTGGAATCGAAGCTGTTCGGCGAGACCGCCCGGGTCGACATCGGCGGCCGCAGCGTCTGGCTGCTCAAGCCGGCGACCTACATGAACCTCTCGGGCAAGTCGGTGGCCGCGGCGCTGCGCTACTGGAAGATCGTGCCGGATGAGGCGCTGCTGGTCCACGACGAGCTGGACCTGCCGCCGGGCGCGGCGCGGCTCAAGTTCGACGGCGGCCACGGCGGCCAGAACGGCCTGCGCGACACCATCCAGCACCTGGGTCACGGCAAGTTCCACCGGTTGCGGATCGGCATCGGCCATCCCGGGCACAAGGACCGGGTGACCGGCTGGGTGCTGGGGCGTGCCGGCAAGGACGATGCGATCCTGATCGACCGCGCCATCGACGACGCGTTGGATGTGCTGCCGCTGGCGGTGGCCGGCGATTTCGGCGAGGCGATGAAGCGGCTGCATACGGGCAGGGACTAGGAGATTGGGGATTCGGGATTCGACGGAGCGGTTTGCGCCCGGCGAATCCCGAATCCCGAATCCCCAATCCCCGGATTTTCAAGATGGGCATCAAATGCGGCATCGTCGGCCTGCCCAACGTGGGCAAGTCGACCCTCTTCAACGCGCTGACCAAGGCGGGCATCGCGGCCGCCAACTTCCCGTTCTGCACGATCGAGCCGAACGTGGGCGTGGTGCCCGTGCCGGATCCGCGGCTGGCCCAGCTGGCGGAGATCGTGAAGCCGGAAAAGGTGGTGCCGACCGCGGTCGAGTTCGTCGACATCGCCGGCCTGGTCGCCGGCGCGGCCAGCGGCGAGGGCCTGGGCAACAAGTTCCTGGCCCACATCCGCGAGGTCGACGCGATCGCGCACGTGGTCCGCTGCTTCGACCATCCGGACATCGTCCATGTCGCCGGCAGGGTCGATCCGCTGTCGGACATCGAAACGATCGATACCGAATTGGCGCTGGCCGATCTGGACAGCGTGGAAAAGGCGCTGAACCGCGCCGAACGTTCGGCCAAGGCCGGCGAAAAGGACGCGATTGCGCGCAAGCCGGTGCTGCAGAAGCTGCATGCGGGCCTCAGCGACGGCAAGCCCGGCCGAGGGCTGGGCCTGGACGAAGAGGAGCGGGCGCTGGTCCGCGACCTGTTCCTGCTGACCCTCAAGCCGGTCATGTACGTGGCCAACGTGCTGGAGGACGGCTTCCGCGACAACCCGCTGCTGGACGCGGTGCGCGCCCGGGCCGAGGCCGAGGGCGCCGAGGTGGTGCCGGTGTCGGCGGCGATCGAGGAGGAGCTGGCGCAACTGGAGGACGAGGACCGCGACACCTTCCTGGCCGACCTGGGCCTGGAGGAGCCGGGCCTGAACCGGGTGATCCGCGCCGCCTACAGGCTGCTGGGCCTGCAGACCTATTTCACCGCCGGGGTGAAGGAAGTGCGTGCCTGGACGGTGAAGGCCGGATCCACCGCGCCGCAGGCCGCCGCGGTGATCCATACCGACTTCGAGAAGGGCTTCATCCGCGCCGAGACCATAGCCTTCGACGACTTCCTCCGGTACCGGGGAGAGGCCGGCGCGCGCGAGGCCGGGCGCATGCGCCTGGAGGGCAAGGAATACCGGGTCCAGGAAGGCGACGTGCTGCACTTCCGCTTCAACGTCTGAGCCGGCGGCCCAAGAAAATCGGCACCCGGGTGCGTTGACAGCGGCGCCGGGCATGGTCAGAATTGCGGGCTGTTTCACCCCGGTCGTTTCGGTCGCGGTGCAGATCCCGGAGGGATACCCAAGCGGCCAACGGGGGCAGACTGTAAATCTGCTGGCTTACGCCTTCGGTGGTTCGAATCCACCTCCCTCCACCAGTTTCAAGATGTGGTATGCGGCAAGGATGTCGGGTTGTGACCGGAGCGAGCCGGAGGTGGATGAGAGCCGCCGCTGGTTCGACAGCAAGGCGAAGCCTTGCTGAGCGCGCCGAAGGCGCGGCCCGGAGGGCCGAGGGCGGTACGCCCGAAGCCATCCACCCCCCTCCACCGGTTTCAGCAATGCGGTAACGGAACAACGAGGCAAGGCCCGGAGCGTCAGGCCGGGAAGCGGTTCCCCTAGCGGGAGTAGTTCAATGGTAGAACCTCAGCCTTCCAAGCTGATGGTGCGGGTTCGATTCCCGTCTCCCGCTCCATTGCGCCGCCCAGGCAGGTTGTTCCGGAAGTAAAGGTTTCATGCTCACGTAGCTCAGTCGGTAGAGCACCTCCTTGGTAAGGAGGAGGTCGATGGTTCGATTCCATTCGTGAGCACCATTTTTTACGCGGATCCGTCCGCAAGAGCCCGGCCATCCGTGACCGGACTTTCCACGAAAAGCAGTCACCCATACACAACGTCAGCGAGATAGGCAGCCATGTCCAAGGGTAAGTTCGAGCGCACCAAGCCCCACGTGAACGTGGGCACGATTGGCCACGTGGACCACGGCAAGACGACGCTGACGGCGGCGCTGACGAAGATTGGCGCGGAGCGTTTTGGC